>Ga0209062_1000159_pt1 | contig 254191 bp, 224 predicted proteins | sample Coa_R2_2_FD_187158 | JGI IMG/M metagenome (GOLD analysis project Ga0209062, IMG submission 187158) | Surface soil microbial communities from Centralia Pennsylvania, which are recovering from an underground coalmine fire - Coalmine... | ecosystem: Environmental > Terrestrial > Soil >... | reverse complement strand
TCGGCCCACATAGGCGCGCGGCTCCTGGCGCAAGAATGCCCGTATCTTGCTCCAATCTTCGTCGCTTAATCGGATATCGCTCATGCCTCCATTCTAGGGGGTCCTGGCCAAATGTCAACAGAACCTAGTGAAGTGCGCCGATTTCCAGAGCTACAGGAGATGTTTCAGATCGAAACTCTTTCTACGCTCGTGAGCGATTGTTGTATGAACCTTTTGACGGTGGTACAGGTTGCTTACGAGCATATTCACGAGCGGCCGTCATCGCACCCAAATACTGAAATCCCTGAGTTTCTGCGCGTAGAGCACTGGCATAGGGGAGAAATCAGCGGGAGAGTCAACTCTACGCCAATTCTAAACGAACTTGGCCAACCAATCTCCTTGCAAATGTCTATCGAAGTCAGGAAGAACGAGGTTTCTGGCAGCAGGACCTTTGTCCAAAAGTTCTAAACCGTATGGCATAATGCAGATCGCAGGTACAGCACAGTTGGAGGATGTTAGGTACGAAGGGCACATAGCGACAGCAAGAAAGAAGGTAAGTATGGATGGTATGAGAATTCTTGAAGCTTTTCTTATCGAGGGATGGGACGCTGAAGTACAAGACAACGGTGCCATTACCGTAAAAAAAGACGGCCAAACTCACCATGCCAAGTTGGAGGGCGGTACTATTGACTGGGGAGGGATAAACAGCAGTGTAGTCGAAAATCTCGTCTTCAACGCCACATTGAAGGAGATAAGACAAAAGATTGACGTAGCGAAGAATCGCTAACTAATTAAACAGACGGCTACTGTTCCATACCGGGAAGTAGCCGTCTCCTTTGAGGGCCGAATTAACTGATTCGACTGAGGTGTCTGTCTACTTGGCAAGTAGTTCGACCGGAAAGTCGCGCTTGTCAGTATGGAATACTGCCATGCACCGCGTGTTCAGGTCTGTCTGCATCGCCGGGAGAACTGCTATATCGTTTCGTCACAACTTTGTATAAAACACACCTGCAACCATATCCCCACATGGCAGAAGCTGCAAGTATGACTTTGCTAGTAAACATTTGATGCCTATTTAGCTCTAGGGGTAAAATCAACTAGCAGACATACTCGTTTCTATCCAGATTTGGAGGTTCACATCTCAATGCGAAGAACAAAGAAGAATCATTGGGACTTGTTCATATCATATGCTTCGGAAGATCGCCAAAATTTTGTAGAACCACTTGCTAGATGTCTAAGCGTAGATATCGGTCTCAATGTTTGGTATGACGACTTCTGTCTTGAAGTGGGAGATAGCTTGTCTGCCTCCATTGACAGAGGCTTGCATGATTCTAAATATGGGACGGTAGTCATTAGTAAGTCATTCATGTCAAAAAAGTGGCCGCAACGCGAACTCAGCGGACTAGTCATCCTCGAGCAATCTCAGAGAGGCAAAAGAATACTGCCAATTTGGCATGGTGTCACTCAGCGCCAAGTAGCAGACTACAGCCCAACGCTGGCTGACAAGATTGGAATTAATACCTCAGAGTACACATTCCAAGAAATTGCCATATTGTTGACGAAAGTTGTTCGCCCCGAGATTTTTAACAACATTTACCGACATATGTTGTATCAGCAATGGATGCAGAGCGCTCCAAGAAAGACTGCAAAAATTGAGCGATTTTGGGTTGGCCCCAAAAAACACCAGTCGTTGTCAGATGACTTGGTTCTGAGAGCAAAAATGATTTATAGCCTAGTTGGTGATGCAGTTCAATCCACAATGGGTCACGACTTAGACAAGTTCATAGACTGCTTCCTATATGACCTTCACCCAGATCGAGAGATTGCTGTATGGGAGAAAATTGCAATAGTTTATCACGATCTGACAGTTGGCAAAGAACAAACTAGAAGCGAAATGAATGAGATTTTCCTGGCCGCAGTTGCTGAAACATCTGGGAACATGCACTCGGAAAATTATGCGAAATGTGAATATGTAACCGAAAGTATGATTAAGACCGCGTTCCAAAATGCGATTCCGAGGCCCTGGACGAAATAGAATATTCAAAGTACCAAAATATGCAAATACTCTTTGAAGAAACTCACATCTATGACATGTAAACTTACCGTGCGCCCGCGCTGGCGACAAAATTATTCGCAGTTCGTACCACCTGCCCGGCGAAGCATGCCACCTGGAAGCTGCCCTTGTCAGCCATGTTATGAATGTCGCCGCAATGCGGACACATTCTGACCATATGAACCTGTACACTACATGTGATGTGATAATCGTAAAACAGCGCTGATGGGGCTGATCGAGTTGAAGGGAACGACGATGACAGGATTGACATGGACCCAGGTGCATGCCTGGCGTTTGGCGCAGCATGGCCTTTTCCCGCGTTTCTCCTTGCCGGATGTCGTTCAGGCGGTGACACGCACCAGCGGGATTCAGGCGCAGGTAATGTCTGCCGCCGAGCTGGCGCTGTGTACTCGTGTGGGGGGCATCTCACCACAGCAGGTCCAATCGGCGCTCTGGCAGGACCATACGCTGGTGAAGACCTGGGCGATGCGGAGTACGCTCCATCTCCTCACCATCAGCGAACTCCCGCTGTATGTCGCGGCGCGCAACTGGCAGAATGACAAGAGTTGGTCGAACTATTTCGCAGAGATTGGCCTTACTCCTGCGCAACAGGACGCCTTTCTCGCCGCAATCCCGCATGTGTTGGAGCAGGGACCGCTGACACGCCAGCAACTCGCCGACGCCGTAGCGAAACATATGGGCGTTACGCTCGTGCGCGAACTGATCGTCTCGTCGAACTGGGGCACGCCGTTGAAACCCTCGGCCTTTCGCGGAGAACTCTGCTGCGGGCCAAACCAGGGGCAAGGCCAGGGCGTCACGTTTATGAATCCCAGAACATGGGTGAAGGACTGGCAACCTATCGAGCAAACGCAGGCGCTTCAGGAATTCGTTCGCCGCTATCTTCAGGTATATGGTCCAGCGACGCCAGAAGATTTTGCGTTCTGGTGGGGATGCGGAAAGACACTCGCAAAGACGCTCTTCCAATCGCTCGCGGAGGAGATAGAAGAAGTCGAGGTCGAAGGGTGGCGCGCGTATGCCCTACGGGCCACCCTGCCGCTTATCCAACGCTGCGAACCAGCCGAGGCCGTTCACTTGCTCCCCTTGTTCGATGCGTATACCATCGGAGTGCCGCGCGATTGCGAACCCTACCTCGCGCAAGCGTACAAGCGTCAGGTCTTCAATCTGCAAGGATGGACATTTGCCGTCATTCTGGTCAACGGGTCCATCCAGGGACTCTGGCGCCATAAAATCAAACGTGCGCAGGCCGTCATCACGGTGAATTTGTTCTCCGCATCCAGCGCCGCGCTTCGCAAAGGGATTGCCGCCGAAGCCAAACGGCTCAGCCAGCTCTTTGAGAAAGAGGTCGTGGTGGAATATGGGTAAGTGGCCGCATGTAGCCAGTGTCGGGTTTGAGTGATCTTAATCTCGTTGCGCGCTCTGGCCTCCCCGTACCGCCGCGCTGGTCCGCTCAGACGCGCGCGCCGATGCGCCAAGCCTGTTGCCCAGCAGGATGAGCAGCCAGCCAACGACGAGAAACGCCACGAAAATGGCGATGCAGTACAGCGCGACGCCGCCAGCGCCGCCCGCTTTGGCCGGATTGAGGAACGGGTAAGGGTAGAAACCGACGATAGCGCCGCGAATCAGCGTGTAGATGAGGTACAGCAGCGGATAGATGAGCCAGTAGCCGAGTTGCCGGAGATGGAGTTGCGACTTCGGCGGCTCGTAGAGCCATTCGCCCACCACGACAATCGGCATGATATAGTGGACGACGCCATTCACCCAGGGCAACACTGTCCCCAGGTCCGTATCGGTGAGCAAGATGCTGAACACGATGCCGACAATCGCCATCGCGACCACTGACGCGCCGCGCACGAGATCATACGTGACCGTAAGCTCACGACCCTGGATGAGATAGACCGCGCCGACGATCAGGACGACGGCGGCGAAGATGTTGGAGAGATTGGTGAAATAGCTGAAAAAATTGATGAGCGAGAAGTTGTGCTGGATATGCACGACAAGCTGCGTGCCGACAGCTACCAGCGCGAGCAGGCCGAAGAACAGCCACGTTCCAATAAGCAGATTGCGTTTCGTCATATGCCCCACCTGTCTCGAATAGCGACAACTACAACAACGGCGGAGGTTAGCACAAATCCTGAATGAAGTGGGATTTGCGCGATGAAGTGACAACTATTCGGCCCAGATGGGTACAAGCACAGTGTATGCCAGACGCAACCGCTCTGACAAGAAAACAGCGCGCTACTGCATGAATATGCGCGAATATGCGCAATGGTCCGCCCGATGGTGCGATACTACCCACTGCACTGAACGTCTCGCCTGAGAGTTTATGGAGAAGCGCATGACAACGAACGAACCTCATACCCTTGCTGATTTGGATGCGCTGCGCGATGAGACGCGCGCTATCTGGGACCATAACGCGGTCTTTTGGGACGAGCAGCAGGGCGACACCGGCAATCAGACGCAACGCTTGCTGGTCGGTCCTGCGACCGAGCGATTGCTGGCGCTCCAGGCTGGTGAGTCGGTGCTGGACCTCGCCTGCGGAACGGGGACGATGGCGCGGCGCATGGCAGACCTCGGCGCACATGTCCTGGCGGCGGATTTCAGCACGGGCATGCTGGAACGCGCTCGCGCCCGTTCCACCGCGTATGGCGAGCGAATCGAGTTTCGGCAGGTTGATGCCACCAATGAACAGCAATTGCTCTCGCTTGGTGAGGGGCGTTTTGATGCTGCTGTCTGCAATCAGGCGCTCATGGATATGCCAACTATCGAGCCTGCGCTGAACGCCCTCATCCGCCTCATCAAGCCGGGCGGGCGGTTCGTCTTCTCGGTTCCGCATCCCTGCTTCAACGGCATGGATGTGCGCAAGACGCTGTCGGAGGAGGACCGCGACGGGCAGATCATCGAGCAGCATACGCTGACCATCAGGAGCTACCTTACGCCGAGTACTTCACGCGGGCAGGGCATCATCGGCCAGCCACAGCCGCATTACAGTTTCGACCGCCCGCTCTCGATGCTACTGGGCGCCTGTTTCGCCGCTGGATTCGTTCTCGACGGCCTCGAAGAACCAACTTTCGACGATTCAAGCACAGCCCTGCGTTGGTTTAGCTGGGCAAACTTTCGCGAGTTCCCATCCGTGCTGGTGGCGCGCCTGCGTCCGGCAAAGTAAAGGAAGTACTTTGCCAATCATCCTGGCATGAGGTCTTAGGCCTCATCCTCAGCCTCGCCAGCCACTGGCCCATGACGATCTGGCCTGAGCCTGCGTGCCAGCAACTCGCGCAGGCCCCCAGTATGTTCAGCCAATCGCTGGAGCGATGCCAACAGGCGCTGGGCCTCCTCTTCGCCCAACACCGCACAGAGGTCTGCTGTCACAATGGCGCGTGCCTGCCGTCCGGCTTCAATCGCCGCCCATCCGCGCGGCGTGAGCGATACAATACGCTGGCGACGGTCGGCGGCATCAAGAATGTGTGCGACATAGCCGAGCCGCTCCAACTCAATCACAAGCTTCGAGGCGCCCTGCACAGTCATGCCGAGGAGCCGCGCCAATTCGGTGACGGTCTTGGACCCAACAATCAAATGCTGAAAGACATAGCCATGAGCCGGGCGCAGTTCAGGGAAACCAGCAGCCGCGATCTGGCGTGTCACTTCAGCATCGCTAGCCGCGTGCAGCGCCGTGAAGAGCAATACTAAATCCTGGGAGGGAGAAATAGCTTTCATGTTACCTAGTATCGTATTATCAACTATAGTTGAACAACTGCCGTTGAACAATTCCCATTGACGCTTGCGCAAACATGAGCCATTGGCGTAGGGGCATATTCAGCGCCGTTTGGACGCTACGAGGAGAGAAGTCAGACATGCGCGTAGAGACATTTGCAGAGATCGAAGCAGAGTTCATCGCCCGGGTACATACCGCAATCTGGGGTGATTTAGCGACCATTGATGCCCAGGGCTTTCCGCGCTCCCGCATCGTCCACACGATCTGGGAGGGCGCCTCCGGCTGGATCGCCGCCTGGCGTCACTCGCCCAAAGCGCGCGACATCGAGTGGCATCCGCACGTGTCGCTGGCATATCTGGCGGATATTGTGCGCCCGGTCTACGTCCAGGGTGTCGCTCGCTGGGCCGATGACCTCCAAGAGAAACGTCATGTGTGGGAGCTGTTCGCCGCTGCTCCGCCGCCGTTAGGATACGACCCGGCGGCCATCTACGGCCAGATTGAAGCGCCTGAGTATGGGGTGCTACATATTACGCCACTCCACATTGAACTTGGTAATGTCTCCGGGATAGGAGAGCGCCGGATCACCTGGCGTGCTGCGGCTGAGAGCTAGCTGAAGCTGACAAGCGACTGATAGCAATTATGCCCGCTCTATTCGGAGACGTTCGCCATTGTCTGCACCGATGGGGCCGACATCTTCCAGGTAATGCCTCGCGCACAGCGCTGTGTAGGTCACGGCAGCCTCTCCATCAATGACCACCTGGTCGCCTTCCGCCACAAAACGCCCGTTGACCATACGCGCATTAAAATGTGCCCGGTGTTCACATCCACCGCCGTGGCCGCACATGGCGATAGATTCTCGTAGCTCATGAGCGGTTTCTAAGAGTCGCAGGCTGCCAGGAAAGCTACGGGTGCGAAAGTCGGTGCGTAGGCCCCAGGCCATCACGGGTATCGCATGTATCACCGCGAGTGCTAACAGTTGATCCACCTGTGCTGGCTGTAAAAACTGCGCCTCGTCCACGAGCAACGCGCTGATACGCCCTCGTTCTTCTCTCCTCCGAAGCACCTCTGCCTGGATATCCATCTCCGGCGTGGTGAGAAAGTCTACTTCGCGCCGTAAGCCGATGCGAGACACCAGGTGGCGATCACCCTTTGTATCTACAGCGGGCTTTGTAATCAATACGCTGCCCCCATGCTCCTCAAAATTGTGCGCGGCAGCCAACAACTGTGTAGTTTTTTGCGCACCCATCGTTCCGTGCGTAAAGTAGAGCTTCGACATGTACTATCACCGCCGTTTCGAGTAGTGATCGCCGGGTTTGGCAGACCAGCGCGGAACCAGCATAGTGATTCCCCCTTCACCTCAACAGCCAGAAGGACAGGGAGTGCAGCCGTATCAGGTCTGGCATCAACAACCCAGCCGCATGCAGTATAATCGCATTTCCAAGAGAAGGCTAGCAGTTCTGTTTCCGAAAACAGAGAGGCATGAGGAATTTTATATCTTCGCGTGAGGTCATAAGTTCAGATGTAGTTATGTGGCGGAGGGAGAGGGATTCGAACCCCCGGACCTTTCGGTCTACGATTTTCAAGACCGTCGCATTCGACCACTCTGCCATCCCTCCAACGGTCGCCAACCCAAGTATACACCACAGGTGGCTCATTATCCAGCCCAACAATTGATACCTTCATTGCGAAAATGCGCGCTGCTATACGCTACACTATGCGAAGGAGGGCATACGCGATGATACGCGACCTTGAGCGATTGCTGGCGCAGTTACGTGCGCTACATGATGATATCCGGCGGACCGTGGTGGCGCAGGCGGAACAGGCCAGCAGCGAGGCGCTGGCGCGAGTCGAGGATGACAGCGAACAGGCGTCTGATACCATTTTCGCCATTGACCGGGTGAGCGAGGAGCGGCTGGTGGCCTTCTTCGAGCACGAAATTGCGCCCGAACGCCCACTGATGCTGATTGCTGAGGGGCTGCACGACACCGGCTTTGGCGAGGGGCGACTGGTGCTGCCGCGTGGCTGCGCCACCGATGACGCCGAGGTGTGCATCCTCGTGGACCCAATAGATGGCACGCGCCCTTACATGTACCAGAAACGTAGCGCCTGGATTCTCACCGGCGTCGCGCCCAACCACGGAGCGGATACCCGCCTGCGCGACATCGAGTGCGCGCTCCAGACGGAAATTCCGCTCGTCAAGCAGCATCTCAGCGATGAACTCTGGGCGATGCGTGGCGGAGGTCTCTGCGCCGAACGCTATAACCGTCTGACCGGCGAGCGCAGACCGTTGATTCTCCGCCCCAGCGGCGCAACCGATATCGCGCAGGGATTCGCCACTGTCTGCCGCTTCTTCCCCGGTATGCGCGAGGAACTGGCGGCGATAGACGAAGAGATCATGCGCGAGGCGCTGGGTCCGGTACGCAAGGGACGCGCCGCCTGCTTCGAGGACCAGTATATTTCCAGCGGCGGCCAGCTCTATGAGTTGATTGCCGGGCATGACCGTGTGACTATGGACCTGCGCCCGCTGGTTGAGCCGATGCTGGCGCGGCAAGGGCGCGCACTCGGTGTCTGCGCGCACCCCTATGACCTCTCGACCCTGCTACTTGCCGAGGAGGCAGGCGTCATCGTCACCGATGGGGCCGGTCAGCCGCTCGACGCGCCGCTGGATGTCTCTACCGATGTCGCCTGGATTGGCTACGCCAACTCCGCCATTCGCGCGTTGGTCGAACCAGCGCTGCATCGCGCGCTCGCACGGCGAGACCTGCTCCCAATGGCTACCGTTCCGGCGGAATGAGCAAGCGATCTGGAAAGTACGGCGCAAGCGCAGATGGCAGCGCCAGTGAGCCATCTGCGCGCTGGCCGTTTTCCAGGAGCGCCGCCAGTGTCCGGCCAATCGCCAGCGCCGAGCCATTGAGTGTATGCGGATAGCGCGCCCGCCCACCGCCGGATGGGCGATAGCGCAGCTTCAGGCGCCGCGCCTGGAAGGGTCCGCAGTCACTAATCGAAGAAATCTCGACATAACTGCCCTGCCCCGGCATCCAGACTTCCAGGTCATAGGTGCGCTGGCTGGCAAACGGCAAATCACCTGCGGGCAGCGCCACCACGCGGTACGGCAGTTCGAGTCGCCGCAGCACCGCCTCGGCATCCGCAAGCAGCGTCTCGAAGGCGGTGTCTGCATCTTCCGGCGCGACGATGCGCACCAGTTCCACCTTGTCGAATTGATGCTGGCGAATCAGCCCACGGGTGGCCGCGCGTGAGGAGCCAGCCTCCCGCCGGAACGCTGGTGTGCAGGCAGTGTAGGCAAGCGGCAATGCTGTGGCGACGAGCGTTTCGCCAGCGTGGAGCGCGACGAGTTGCGCTTCGGCGGTGGGGCTGAGCAGCAATCCGTCGCGGGTGATGCTGTAGAGGTCATCTTCATGGCGCGGCAAATGGCCGGTACCTTCCAGCGTTTCAGCGTTGAGCAGATGCGGCGGCGCAATTTCCGTGTAGCCACGGGCGGTGTGCATGTCCAGCATGAACGCCGCCAGCGCCCGCGACAGGCGCGCGCCGGCCCCCACCAGCAGCGGAAAACGCGGACCGGCCAGCCGCGTCGCGCGTGGCAGATCGAGGATGCCCAGGGCAGCGCCGAGGTCATCGTGGCGGCGTGGCGTAAACGAGAAGATTGGCGGCTCTCCCCAGCGCCGTAGCTCCTGGTGATGGGCGGCTCCTCTGCCGGAGGGCACACGCTGATCTGGCAAATTCGGCAGTCGCAATAGCAGTCGCCGCGCCTGCGCCTCGGTGATAACTAGCGCCTCCTCCACTGCGCGCAGTTCGCGCTCTGCCGCGCGTAGCTCGCCAGCAGCAGCGGACTCACGTAGCGACCGTAGCGCCAGGGCCAGCGCATCGCGTCGCGCCGCCGTCTTGCGCCGGGTGGCTTCGAACGCGAGCCACTGATCGAGCGTCTTCTCCGCCGCAGCGCCCGCGTGCCTGCGTCGCAGCGCCTCTTGCGCCGCCTCTGGTTGCTCGCTCAGGAAACGATCATAGAGCATATAACTGCTGGCCGTCACCTTCTATGGAACTTGCCTCTAGCATAGACGTGTGTTCATTGGTTCCATGAAAATGTAGAGGTATTGCCCGTACTATAACAAGATGAAATCATTGAAAGCATCGGGACGATGCAAATTGCGAGTATCTTCTTAGGTCGCCGCCTTGCGAAACGCTGCTGTTCCTGATAGCATGGGCGCTGACGGCTGTGTTGCGCCGTCGCCTGGGCGAAACGCAAAAAGGGAGCCACATGTGGACGGAGGGGTAGCGCCTCTTGCAAGCATCCTGCTGCGGGATGGCACGACATTACAGATTGCACCGGATGGGGTACGCGCTGGCGATAAAGTGATCGAACTGGCGAAAATCCAGGATGCGCGACGTGTCTCGCCCAATCCGGAGACGATTGCCTTCCGTGTGGCCGGGATGGGGCTGCTGGAATATCAGCCAGAGCGCGAGGGCGACGGCGCCACGGCATTGGAGGCGTTGTATCGCCTGCGGCCAGAACTGCGTCCTGCGGGCTTTGGCGTGCCCGCTGGCGCCTATCCGTATCCCTATCCCACATATCCAGGCTATCCAGGCTATGCGGGGCTTCCGCCAGCGCCGCCGTATGATCCCAACAACCCTACTGGCATCGTATCTGCGCCAGGATATCCATCCTATCCACCGTACCCGACCTATCCCTATCCACCGGCCACTGGCTATGCGCCCGTTCCCACGCCGGAGCAGCGCGCGGCGATGCAATCGCTGGCGGAGCGGCGCTTCCGTGGCGTGTTGACGCCGTTTCCACGCAGATTCGGTGAGTTACTGGCGGCGATTTATCAGTTGTACGCCAGCCGCCTGCGCATCTGGCTGCTGCTAGGCCTCTGTGTCGCGCTGCTGACCGGCCTGCTGGATGGCGGGGCAAGTTACCTACTCTCGATTATCATACAGCCCAATCCCTCAGTATCAGGGCAGTTGAGCACAACCAGTTGCACGTTTCCCTATCAGTTCGAGGCAGGCAACGCGCTGATTCGTGATGCGCTGATCTGGGGCGCACTGCTCATCGTGAGTGTATTCGCCACTGCCTTGCAGACGGCGGTGATGAGCAACGGCGCGCGCGATGCCGTGCTGGACCGCAAAATCTCTGTCAAACGCAGCTTCGGCAGCGGTCTGCGCCGTTTCGCGCCGACGCTTGGCGCATCGTTGCTGGCGGGCGGCGCATATTATCTGGCGCTGGCGCCTGCGGCCATCTGTTTCACCATCGTGTTTGCCAGCACCAGCGGCATGAATCTCTGCGATACCTCCAATGCTGCAACAGCATCGGGCTTTGTGCAACTCCTTACCTGCCTCGGTTCGATCCTGGGCATCATCGGCATCACTCTAGCGATTCTCTTTGCCGTGCGGCTTGGTCTCGCGCCTTATGCCGCCGCGACTGACCGCATCAGCGTGCGGCAGGCAATGGTGCGTAGCTGGCGAATCACGCGCGGCAACTTCTGGCGCACCTTCGGTGTTATCCTGCTGACTGGTATCATGGCCTGGATGGTGCTGTTCATTGCCTCACTCTTCGGCGCCGCCTCGCCCATTCTCAGCGATTTCATCGCCACCCCGATTGCCTATCTTTTTACCGTGCCCTTCATCGCTATCACCTATGTCACGCTGCTCTATGACCTGCGGCTGCGCGCGGAAGGCTATGCCGCGCTGACGCAACAAGAACAACGAGAACAGCAAGAGACACCCTCCGATTCGCAACAATCTTCCACCACTTCTACCCCCGTCCCGCCTTTGGGCTAGCAACGTGGTACCGCGCGATACTTCCCCTGATATCGCGCGTTACTACGATTGACGCACAAGAGCATCGGCGCCGTCCTGCTGCTTTCCTGGGTTTGCAGCTACCGTGCGGTGATGTTGCTCATGGGGATATGTGTTTACGCTCGCGAGGCGTTCTATCCAGGAAAGGGGAACGCGACGGCAGCGTGTCGTCGCTGGCATCCAGGATATGCAAAACAGCACACGTCAACGCCAACAACTTCGCACACCGGATGCGCCGGCAGCCCATCTGTTGCCACTGATTCACGCTGGCGCCGATGTTGCGCACTGGCTGGAATATTATTGGCAGAAATTGCGGCTGCCGGAGGCCGAGGCGCACCATCTAGCCGTCACGATTGATCGCAGTGAGTTTCATCGCTGGACAGGGCGGCGGCTGAATTCGCTGGCCCTCGGCTGTTATTGTTACCTGCCCACCGCGCAGCAAACCGGCGAGAGCGGCAACGCGCTGCTGACGGCTCCCGCTGAGGCGAACGCGGGCACGAATGCCAACGCCAATGCCGCTGGCCGTGTGCAATTGGCGCTTCCCGGCTTCGTTGAGATGACCTTCCCCGCAGCGAATGAGACTCTAGCCAGCGCCGCGCCGGATACAACACCAGATACGCCCCAGGATTACCGGCATCTAATCTTCGTCGAGCCGGACCTGTTACCGTTGGGCATCGAGGTGACAGTGGCGCACGAGTTGATTCATCTGGCGGACCGTGTGCAGGGGCATCCACGCAAGCACCGCTGCCACGGCTACGATTCGATCTCCATAGACGAGGCAGCGGTGACGGAACGCGACCCTGAAATGCTGCGCGCGCTGCTGCGTGAGGAATCGCGCCGCCGCGAAGAATCGCTGCGGCGTGCGCGTCCCTATCGCTATCTCTATGTCTGCCCGCAGTGCCAGAAAGAATATCCGCGCGTGCGCCGCTATTCGCGTCCGGTCTCCTGTGGGCGCTGTGATCGCAACTACAACGCGGCCTTCCTGCTGGAACTGCGCGATTTCGCTCAGCCTTCGCGGCACTGAAGTGCCGACGCACAAGCGATAAACTGAAGTCCTGGCAGGCGCAGTGCCAGGCTTTAGCCTATTTTCATCGTGCCCCGGCTTTTCAAAGCCGAGAAGATGACCACCAATACAAACTGACTACGCCTGCTCCGGGCGGGGGATAGCCAGCGCATCCAGCAGTTCATAGAGATCGTGGACGACAAGGCAATCGAGCTGCGCAGGGTCATACCGACCGGCGCGATCCAGCAGTACCGGCGTAATCCCCGCCGCCCGCGCGCCCAGCACATCGAGCGTGTAGGAGTCGCCAATGTGCAGCGCATAATCGGGAATGGCATCGGCGCGGCGCAGCGCCGTCTGGAAGAGCTGCGGATCGGGCTTCGCCAGCCGCACCGCTGCCGAGGCGACAGCAAAATCGAAGTAGTGAATGAGGTCATGGTGGCGTAGGATCAACCCCAGGCTGATGCCCCAATCTGAGATGATGCCAAGCGTGATCTCGTGATTGTGCAGCGTCTCCAATACCGGCAGCACATCAGGGAAGAGCGCGTAACTACTGGCCTGCTCAAAGACGATACGCACTTCTTCCGCGCAGGTCGCCAGCTCATCGGGCGATAGCGCAGCCAGGCAGGGGGTGAGCAAATCGGTGAAGTAGCTGCGCCAGACCTGTTCGATGGCGCCGTCGTCGCTCCAGGTCCAGGGATTATCGCGCACCAGACTGCGCAGGGTGGCTTCAGCGTGGGGAAGTTGCTGCTCCAGGCAGGCGCGATCTACCGGGGTGCCATGCTCTGCACAGGCGGCGCTGACGATATCTTCAATCGAAGGATGAGGGGCGAGCATCGTATAACCAACGTCGAAAAAAACAGCGCGAATGGCTTGCGGATTGGCGAGATACGTTGATTCATGTTCAGGCATGACGCTTCAATAGTCCTCTTTTCCAGTCTCCGGCGTCAGATAGGCGATGGACCAACGCCCAATCGTATGATAGCCCACGCGCGCGTAGACATGCGCGGCGGGCGTATTGCCGGTGAGATAGAACAGGTACGGGCGGCGCTGTTCTCCCAGCAGTTCGCGCGAGAGCGCCGCCACCACGGCGGTACTCAGGCCGCGCCCGCGCGCCTCTGGCGCCGTCCAGACGCCGCCGACCATCGCCGCCCGCGCGGTTTCGGCGCTGGTGCTGGCGGCGGAGAGCAGCCGTCCGGAATACTCCGCGACCCAGGTGCGCAGGGAGCGCACGCGCCCATACATTGTGCGGCGCACCTGATCCTTGCTCAATGACTCAAACCCGTCGGTGCGGTAGTAGAGCGTCGTTAATGCTTCCAGGTCGCTGGGCCGGGCACGCCGTATCAGCGTTCCCGGTGGCAGCGTTACCACTGGCATCCGGTCGCCTGCTGGGTGGCATTCAGCGAGGTAGTGTTCTTCGCGCCGCTGTACCTGTTCGCGCCGTGGCGAGGTGAGCAGCGCATCCACGCCTGCGGGATGCCCCATGATGAAATCCACCGGCTGCTCATCGGCCACTCGTGCCAGCGCCGCGAGTGTCGCTGTGGAGATGGCATCAGGCGCTGTGTAGAGCATCGCGCGGCGGCCAACCATCATCAGCACGGCATTCAGCTCACCCTGCCTGTAGGCTCCCCAATAGCGGACGAGGCCAGTACTCGAATCCAGATAGGAGAGATTAGTGCTGAGAAACAGGCTGTATCCCGGCGCCAGCGCAAAGAGCGCCTCCATCGCTGCGCGCTCCGGCGCACCCAGGCGACGTATCCGCGCCGCCGCGCGGGCTGGATGCGCAGGCAGCACCGGAGGCAGCGGCGGCTCTGTATCGCTGGTTTCGTGCATCGCGGCCTATCCCTCCGGTGATCTTATGATTCCAGATCGCGACATCAGTTATCCGTGTTCTCAAACATGCTGGCCAGCTTCTCCGCCTGGTCAGACGTAATGAGCGCGTCGGTCAGCACGTCGAGTTCGCCATCCAGCACTCGTGGCAAGTTGTGGACCGTCAGATTGATGCGATGGTCAGTGATACGGTCCTGCGGAAAATTATACGTGCGAATCTTCTCGCTGCGGTCGCCCGTCTGCACCTGCGAACGCCGCGCCGCCCCCTCCGCCGCCGCGCGCTTCTGCTGTTCCAGGTCCCAGAGGCGCGAACGCAGCACGCCCAGCGCCTTCGCCTTGTTCTTGATCTGCGATTTTTCGTCCTGGCAGGTGACGACCAGACCGCTGGGAAGATGCGTGATACGCACGGCAGAGTCGGTCGTGTTGACGCTCTGGCCGCCGTGTCCGGTGGAGCGGTAGACATCCACGCGGATATCTTCAGGCCGTATCTCCACTTCAACTTCCTCCGCCTCCGGCAGTACAATCACCTTCGCCGTGGAGGTGTGGATGCGCCCCTGCGCTTCAGTGGTCGGCACGCGCTGCACCCGATGGGTGCCCCCTTCGTACTTCATCCGCGCATACGCGCCACGCCCCCGCACCTCGAAGACGACTTCGCGGTAGCCGCCTGCGCCGCTGATACTGGTGTTGAGGAGTTCTACGGTCCAGCGATGCGCCTCGGCATAGCGTGTATACATGCGGAAGAGGTCAGCCGCGAAGAGGCCAGCCTCATCGCCGCCCGCGCCCGCCTGAATGGTGACGATGGCGTTGCGGTCGTCCATGATGTCTGTAGGCAGCAGAGCGACCTGAATCTCTTTGAGATACTCTTCCTCGCGCTGCTGAAGCTGCGCCAATTCCTCGCGGGCGAGGTCGCGCAGTTCGTCGTCCAGCTCGCCGTCGAGCATCTGCTCAGTTTCGGTGATCTGTGTGCGGGTAACCTGAAGCGCCTTGTATGCCTGCACCACCTCAGAGATGCTGGCGTATTCGCGCCCATAGCGTTCCAGCAATTCTGGATCGCTGGCGGTTTCCGGCTGCGCCATCAGGTGGTTGATCTCTTCATAGCGGCTTTCGATGGCCGCCAATTTGCTGTCAATATCTGCGGTTTTCATAATAGGAAAGCTCCTTGTGAGCAGTCAATGCTGCGTGTTGCATCGAGAACGGAAAGACGTAGTTGTCGCTGTTCTGTGGGCACAGCGACGCCCCATCCACCCCGACCCGGCGCGCACTCGATGGGTGCCTGATATACGCTCGGTCTCATTGCATGGGGTACATGGGGCGCAGCATAGCGTCGCTACTGATGCTCTCCGCTCGCGTCGCGGTCATCGTAGCTGCTGGCAAGAAGCCGTTCCTGCTGGAAGCTCTGCAACAGGCTCAACAGTAGGGAGCCAATCAAGGTGGCGATTAGCACAATTTCCATTGTACTCAGGCGGATGCGCCTGCGCTGGTTCATAAGTGTTTATCCCTCCCTCATCGCCATCAGTCGTCAGGGTGATGAGCGGATACCTATCATCTCACCATTCAGTATACGATATTTTGCCACCATTTGTCTTTTTCTGTCCCATCTTCGTCAACCCACAACGCCGAAACCTGCGCGTAAACAGAGGCCGCTGTTTGCCGTCATACAAAGAAAAGGTCAACGAAGGTGCCTCTTTGCCTCCCCCAGGGATGGCAGAAAGAGAGACGCGCGATGTCTGACGGTCCGCAAGCACCGCTATCCAACGACGAGGCGCGCAGGCGCCGTCTCGAAGCGCTGAGCAGCCTTGCACAACAGGGGCAGAGCGCAAAACAGGAGCCAGTTCGCTCACCCTCGCCGCAGGCATCCGCCAATACACCGGCGGTTGTGCGTCCGCCGCGCATCTCACTGGCGCCGCCGCGCTCAGCACGGCGGCAACCGCTGCTGGTCATCGGCGGTGTGTTGCTGGCTATCATCGTCATCGCTGGCATCGTTCTTCACCAGATCAACACAGCGCCCCAGCAACCAGCGGCGCCGGTCTCCATCGCACCCTCACTTGGCGCACAAACGTGCATCCGTGACATTGCCTGGTCGCCAGATGGCAAGCAGATTGCCGTTCTGGGATACCGCGACCAGTGCGGGATAGATTTCCCTTCGGGCTACGAATACCATCCAGGCGTCATTCATATCTACGACGCCGCGACCGGACAGCTCGTGCATACCATCCTCCCTGATGACGCCATCGCCGCAACCCCTGGTTTTCCCGCGCCCGGTCCGGTCACTCGGCAAGGCACCGGCCCCAACGTCAACAAAACGGTGATTGACTATGGCGCGCTGGCCTGGTCGCCAAATGGCAAGCAGCTTGCAATCTCCTTCTTCGTCAATCGCTGGAAGGATACCAACGGCGACGAGTTGCCGGGCGTTACAGGGATTGCCTTGATGAATCCTGATGGCACCAACGAACGCGCCATCCTATCTCAGCAGACAAGTGTCACCGATTATACGCCGCTTGGCGTAAATGTGACGAGCGGCAAATCCTTCCTATTACCACCAAATCCTCAGAGTGGCCTCTATTTCTCGCTAGCTCCTGGCATGAGCTATACCTGGTCGGCTGGTGGCACGCTGACGCCCAATGGTTCGCTCACAGGCGCTACCGCGCCCAATACGCCGGTCGGCAATCCAGATGGCGGCACTTCCTTCACCATCTGGCAGCCGGGCGCAATCGTGTTGCAAACAGTGGGATTCGTCAATAATCAGACGGTAACGGTATCGCCCGGCGCCTATACCTGGGGCAGCGCATTCCTGGCGTGGTCGCCCGATGGAGAGTATCTGATAAGTGAAGTGACGTCCCGTGGATTGGTGCAGCCCGCAGGCAAGCCGGCTCCTACTGCTGATGGATTGAAGGCGCTGATGTTCGATCAGGCGCCAACCATCGCCATACGCGACGCCGCCATGCAGCAGGTGGCGCTTTCCCTGCAACCCGATGCCAGCAACAACCGGGAGCCAGCCGTTGATCTGGCGTGGCGACCCGACGGGCGTTATCTGGCGGCGCTGCCAGAACAAAACTCGAATGGGGGCAACGGAAGTAACGGAGGCAACGCTTCCGCGCCAATCACGCTCTATGCGACCGCCAATGGCACAATCGTTGAGCATCTCCAGCCGCTCGCCAATGCGCAGATCGGGGCGAATGACTTCATACAGACGAACAATGTGCTGCGCTGGTCCCCCGATGGCTCACACCTGTTGTGCTACAGTAGCGTGCTGGGTACGATCACCATCTGGGGACCTGATCTGCTGCCGAGATAGCTCTCCGCACTAACGCGCCCAGACGGTTGCTTCCATTGCTGTCATCTTGCCCTTCATGCGCAGCGCCATCTTGAAAGCGGCGTCATGGGCGCGCTCTTCCGCACCATCCGCCAGCGGCGCCAGCGGCGCAACCTCGCCATAGCGATGGCGTAGCCCCTGCCAGGTCAGGTAATCGGTGAACCAGGGATTCTTTGGCAGCACTGGCCCGTGCAGATATGTGCCATAGACCTGGCGATAGCGCGCGCCCTCGCCGCCATCCTGGCCATTGTTGCCGCTGCCCGCGACCACTCTGCCGAGCGGCTGCGCCTTCGGGCCGAGGTAAGTGCGCCCGCTGTGGTTCTCGAAGCCAACCAACTGCTTTGGGCCGCCCGGCAGGAAGTCACACTCCATCGCCAGATGATTCATGAAGCGCGTATTGCCGCCCTCTGTGTGAATATCCAGCGCGCCGACACCTTCGAGGCGCGGCCCCTTGAACGGTTGATAATAGTGGCCCAGCAGTTGATAGCCAGCGCAGACCGCCAGAATCACCACATCGGATTCAGCGGCATCGCGCAGGCTTGCGGCTTTGCCTTCCAGGTCGCGCGCCGCCACGTCCATCTCTTTATCCTGGCCGCCGTGGAAGAGAATCAGGTCGAACTCTGTGAAGTCGGCAGTATCACCGACTGCCACTTCGGTGACGGTGGTGCGCAGGCCGCGCCATTCGCAGCGGCGCTGAATCGCCATCAAGTTGCCACGGTCGCCCGCGATGCTCAACAGCGTTGGATAGAGATGGCAGATGCGTAGCGTCATTGGCTCCATTGCGTTGTCATTCCTCCCAGAATGGCGGCACCCAGCCGCGTTGAACCATCACCCGGCGTAATTCGTGAAGTGGTGTGTAGCCGGACAGAATGTAGAGCGTGCCACCCGGCTCGACCTGCGCCAGCGCCGTATCCAGCGCCGCCTGTCGCTCCGGCACGACCTGGATCATCTCTTCCGGCACACCAGCATACTTGAAGCGCATCGCCAGCTCTTCAGCTTTGGTGCCGCTGGTGACGAGCGAGGCCAGTTGTGGCGCCAGTTCTTCCAGTTCGATGTCCCAGAGCCAGGCAAAATCTTCGCCGTCGGTCAGCGCGTTGCTATGCGCCGAGAGCACATGCTTTCTGCCGGGACGCTGGAGAATCGTGCGCAGCGTCGTATTGTAGGAGATCGGATTTTTGACGAAGGCCAGCACGATGTGCTTGTCGCCCGCCTGAATGGTTTCGAGCCGCCCAAAGGCTGGCCGCAGCGTCGCCATCGCGTCGGGTATCGCCGTCGGATCAAGTCCCATCGCCAGCGCGCCGCCAACCGTCGCGGCAGCGTTATAGACGTTGTGCAGCCCGGGCAGCGCCAGATCGAAGGCCAGCAGTCCGGCGGGCGTCTCCAATTCGATATGCGACGGCCCAATCGGGTCGAGTTGGGCGTGGGTCACGGCGATGTCGAGGGGCGGACGCGCGTAGCCGCAGTTGGGGCATTGATACGCGCCCAGATGCGAGATATAGGCTTTAGCATAGACCAGATCATGCTGGCAGCGCACGCAGCGAATGGTATCGGCGGCGTGTTCGGGCACCTGTGTACCCACATCATCGGTCCGCATGCCAAAGTAGAGCCGTTTGGCCTTCGCCTCCGGCGCAAAGCTGGCCACCAGCGGATCATCGCCATTCAGGATGACGGTAGCTTCCGGCGGCAGGCTGTTTATCATCTGCTCCAGCGCACCAGCCACCGCATAGAGTTCGCCATAGCGGTCCAGTTGGTCGCGGAAGATGTTGTTGACGATCACCACATCCGGCTCGATCTCTGGCACGGCATGGCGAATCGTCGCCTCGTCAATCTCAAAGACCAGCACATCGGCGTCTAGCCGCCCAAAGAGGCTGGCCCCATTGACGGCCACCGCTGTAACGCCCGGCAGCAGATTCGAGCCGGTGCGGTTCTGCGTCACGCGCTTGCCAGCAGAGCGCGCCACCGCCGTCAGCATGCGGCAGGTGGTGGTTTTGCCATTGCTGCCACAGACGACGATTTTGCGCGCCGGGCTGGCGCCAACCACTTTGCGCAGCACGCCGGGATCAATGCGCCGCGCGACGATGCCGGGGAAGCTGGTGCCGCCGCCGACACGCAGCAGCCGCCCTGTCGAGCCAGCCAGCTTGCCGGCGGAGAGCGCCAGCGCCAGCCGCGCCGTTCCCCCTGGTCCGCCGCGTCGCGTATGGCGGCGCGGTTGCGTCGTCATGCCGCTTGCTGCCGTCTTTTGCGGTTCCTGAGAAGTTGCCATGTGTACCGTATCTTCTTATTCTACGCTGTTGGATTGATGAGACCAATCATGCCCAGACGGCTTAGATGATCCAGTTGGGGCGAGTGTATCACGGATGGCGCTCGCCAGGCAATGCCCCATGACCACCAGGGCGGGCTTGTACAGATTCACTACTGGAATATACGCACGCCTCGCGCCAGCGTTCCTCTATCCTTTCCCTGTGGCATACTATCTATCGAGACGCTGATACGGCGCTGTAGCAGTCAAATAGGAGGGCCGCCCTATGCCGCGCGCGATAGACTTTCACGTTCATCTGCCAATCGCCGAGTTTATGGATGTTGCCATCGGCAAGTTCCGTGCTGCGACAGAGCAGTATTTCCGTATGGAGGTGAAGCTGCGCGACATCGAGGAAATCGCCGACTACTATGCCCAGCAGGATATCGTCGGCGTATTGCTCGCCTGGGACGCTGAAACGGCAACTGGCCAGAAACCACTGCGTAATGACACTGTGGCAGAGATTGTGCGACGCTACCCCAAGCAGTTTGTCGGCTTTGCCAGCGTGGACCCCCACAAAGGCGACCGCGCGATTGTCGAGATGGAGCGCGCGATAAAGGACCTGGGACTCTCCGGCGCTAAGTTTCATCCGGGTGTCCAGGCATTTTATCCCAATGACAAGCGGTTCTCTCCGCTCTTCGAGAAGATCGCCTCGCTGGGCGTTCCGGCGCTGTTCCATACCGGCACCAATGGCCTCGGCGCTGGCATGGCCGGTGGCGGCGGCATCAAGCTGGACTACACCCGCCCGATTTATCTGGATAGCCTGGCTGCCGATTTCCCAACGTTGACAATCATCGGCGCGCATCCTTCCTGGCCGTGGGAGCAGGAGATGATTGCCATTCTTCAGCACAAACCCAACGTCTACAATGATCTTTCCGGCTGGTCGCCGCGCTATATTCCGCCTGCGCTGTTGAAAGAGGCGGCGGGCCGGCTCAACGCCAAGTTTCTCTTCGGCTCAGACTACCCGTTCATCCCGCCGGAACGCTGGCTGAAGGATTTCGCGGTGCTGGAGGGTTGGAGCGACGAGGCACGACAGAATGTGCTGTGGCGCAATGGGCAAAAGCTGCTGGCGCACACCCCTGTCGCCGGATTGTCGTTCGTGCCGTGAAGTGGTAACGCGACCGTTCATGGCGCCGCGCTACAAAAACTAGGTAGCATTGACTAGGCATCATGGGGTAGTCTCGTTGACCGTTGCCTTGCGTGTCCTTATACTGGGCAATTGAATGCGTGGATGGGGAACGCAGAGCAGGTGCCGCTCTGTGGCAAATGTGACATGCGTGAAAGGTGGTGCAGGGTGGCGTTGTCTCAGGAAACACAGGAGACACCAGGGACACCGGAGATAGCAGGAGCGGAGGCGGAGCGTCCTGCGCAGGCTTCGGGCAGAGCCAAACTGATCGCCCGCCTGTCGAAGATATCGCGGACCGAGTGGATGTTCTTCGGCCTGCTCGTGCTGTGCTATGTGTTTTTCCTCGAACCCGTCGGCACCAACACCCTGAGCCGCTATGATATGGTCTGGTCGCTGGCGCACGGAACCGCCATCATCACCCCCAACACCATTGACGTGAGTTTTTATCACGGGCACTACTATTCACCGCGCTCGCTGGGTCTGTCGTTGCTGGCGGTTCCCTTTCTTGGCCTCTTGCATGTCCTCGAAGTGATCGTTCACCATCAACCGGCAACGACGATTCAGATCGCCTTCCTGAATATGTTCACCGTCGTGCCCATCGCTATCATTGCGACGATTGTGTTCTATCGCCTCATCCTGCGGCTGCGTCCTTCGCTGGCAGGCACGCCGGTCCCGTTCGTTGTGACGACGGCCTTTGCGCTGGGCACGCTGGAATACCCTTTTGCTGTCTCGTTCTTTAGCCACGCAATGGGCGGCTGCCTGATGCTCTGCGGCTTCTATCTACTCTATCGCGCCCGCACCGCAGCGCACGCGCAATGGCTGGTTGCGCTGGCGGGCCTGCTGGTTGGCTACGCTGTCATCACGGAATATCCCACCGGCGTCATCATGCTGGCGCTGGTTGCGTACCTGCTGGTGGTGTTTCCGGGGCGTCGAGTGCGCATGCTGCTTATTTTTGCGCTGGCGATGGTACCGAGCGCATTGTTGCTCGGCTGGTACGACTGGTTCGCCTTCGGTAATCCATTTCATCTCAGCTACGATTCGGTGGCGGGGAAATTCAGCCAGGGGCAGCATCAGGGCTTCTTTGGCGTGACACTGCCAAGCCTGGATGGCCTGGTTCAGATATTGCTCTGGCCACGCGGACTGCTCGTCGAATCACCATTCCTGGTGTTCGTCGTCGTTGGTTTCGTGCGCTGGTGGCGGTCGTCGGCACGGCCTTCTGCTGAATTGCTGCTGTGCCTGGTCATCTCGATCATCTACCCGCTGATCGTCTCCTCGTATTTCCTGCCGATGGCGGGCGAAAATTTGCCGGGGCCGCGCCTGCTGGTGCCGATGCTGCCGTTCGCCTGTTTGGCGCTGGCCTGGGTGGTGGATGCCCGGTCGGTGGTCCTGCGCAGCGTCTTTGCCGTGTTGCTGGTGTTTGGCGTGGCGATGTCGTTCTTCTATGTAGCGCTTGGGGTGCGCGAATATCACACGTACCTCACGTATCCCATCTCCAGCCTGATTCTGCCGGTGATGGCAACAGGATATGTCCCGTCGCGCAACGGCGCAACGCCACCCAATCTGGCGACCTATTTCTTCCATCTGCCGCAGCTACCGAGCATCTATATCGTCTTCGTTCCGCTGCTCGCCTGGGCTATCTATCTGGGGTACGCGCTGATTCGCTGGCAGCCAACGCGCGCCAACGAAGCGCGCGTGGAACGTTGAGCGTTGACGGGCATACTTTTCTCTGTGATGCAGGTACTATCCATGACTGGTGGCGCTGGCCCGGCATGATACTATGTCTAGTGCAATGCATCGTTCTGTATCGTGGCGTGATATCCAACTATTGGCATGAGCCGAGCAGCGCTAAGAGGGGAGCCGGCATGCGTTTCTTACCTCTTCCACCCGCCCGCGATAGACAACAGTCTCGCTCCATAGCAGGCGGTGGTCTGCAAAAAGAAGTGTATGGCTGCGCCGCCGATGAGTGCGCAAAGCTGGCGCTACAGCGTTGCGTGCGCTGCCAGCGCCCGTTCTGCAACTCCCACGTTCGTGCCGTAGAGCGCGACTTGCCCACGCGCGGACTGCGGCAGGCTGAGCCGTATTGGTATTGCAATGATTGCTGGCCCGGCTGGTGAAGGTCTCGCAATTCGGGTGGGCGGTGTAGCCCGAGCATCAATCGCTCTTGCTCGTCGTACTGCGTTCCCTGTCTTGCTTGTCTTTCTTGTCGCTCATGCCGCTCGCGCTCTCTTCGTCCTCCTCGTCCTCTGGCAGCTCCGGAGCCGTTGCCTTTCGTATGATGGTCGCCGCCTCCGCCGTCGTTACGGGCACCGTCGCAATAATGGCATCTTTGCTATACATTTCGCTGTGCGCCTCGCGCCATTCACGCCAGACCTCCGCCAGCACCGCCTGAATGAGTCCCGCCAGCGGCGATGCGAAGAGCGCGCCCCAGATGCCAAAGAGTTCGCCACCCGCAATCAACGCGAAAATCGAAACAGCAGGATGGACGCCTACCGCGCGACCCAGCACCCGAGGACCGACGATATCGCCCTCGATGATATGGACGAAGACGAAATAGCCCAGCACAATCAGTGCGAGAATCAATCCATGCGTTGTCAGCGCCAGCAATATGCAGAGCGCCCCGGAGATGAAGACGCCGATAACGGGAATGAACTCGAGAATGAAAGCCAGTACGCCCAGCAGCACGGCATATGGCACCTGGAAAATGGCCATGCCGACGCCAACCAGTGTCCCGATGAGCGTGGAAAGGATCAATTGGCCGCGAATGTAGCCGCCAACCACACGCTCGATGGTGAGCATCATGAATGATACGCGCCGCCGCTGCCGCAGTGGTGCGCTCGTGCGTAGCCAGGCAACCACTCGTGGACCATCCATCAGCAGATAAATGCTCAACACCGTCACCAGAATGGCATCAACGACGAGGCCGAAAATCCCTTCCAGCACCGGCACGGCGCTATTGGCAAGATCTTTGGATTGCGAGAGTAGTTGATCGCCGACCGACTGAATCTGGCTCTGGGTGACGCCAAGTTGTTCCAGCTTCATAATCACTGGCGCTGGTTGGCCGTTGGAGCCAGGGGTGAGCCAGATGACAACCTGACCGGAAAACGCCACGATCTGCTGCGCCGTGGTGCTGACGATCAGATAGCCGATGGCGCCGATGACACAGACGAATGCCAGATATACGACCAGCACCGCCAGCCCGCGCGGAATGAAGCGCGCCAGAAACTTCACCGCAGGCGTCAGCGCATAGGCAATCAGCGCCGCCAGCAGGAGAATGAGCAGGGCATGTATCACCTGTGCTCCCACCCACACGACCAACGCCAGAATCGCCAGCCCGCCGAGGGTTGCGATGGCGATGTCGCGCCGGTGCGCCCAACGCTGCCGGGATTCCAGGTCAACGCCACCGTTACTGGTGGTTGTTGGTGGCGTCTCGAATGGATTGTTCATCGCGGTCCTCTCGTCTTCTGGCGGTCGTGTGGGTGCGTGCCCGCCGATGCGTGGTATGTCCTGATAAACCTGATAAGGTCGTTCGTTGCCACCTGTTGCAGATTATATGCCCACTTTATATCTCATACATCTCATATGTCTCATACCTCTATCTCATCATGACGGACAAAGAGCACTCGTTGGTTTCACCTGCTGTTCATTCTCACTGCTTTGCTTATGCAAAGATAGACATCCTTCGTTGGGGATCGGTCGTCATCGCCGCTTGACAAGCGCCACCTCAAACGATACAATACATGTCGTGTTGCGCGCCGGATGGCACTACAACACACATGTGCCCGTAGCTCAGTGGATAGAGCGCTGGCCTGCGGAGCCAGAGATCGGAGGTTCGAGTCCTCTCGGGCACGCCAACAGGAGACCATTCGTGTGAATGGTCTCCTGTTTTTTTGTTGCGTTCGCCCTGTTATTGACCGCTGTTATTGGTCGGCGTTCTCCGCCTCGCCGGTTTCAGCGCGTGGAACACGCGAGACGAGCGGGACCTGCTGGCGGAATAACGTCTGGTTTAGCGAGTGGTAGACCGGGCTGGGCGTCATAATGACCAGCACAGTGGCGGCGGTTTCCGCAGTGATGGCGTGCGGTGTCTGCGCTTCCAGCTGGAGAAGTGTTCCCGCCTTCGCCTTCACCGCACCATCGTTCGCGGTGAAGGTGATGCGCCCGCGCAAGACCAACACCTGAATCTGGCTGCTGGTGCGATGTTCTTTGAGTTGTTGGCCAGCGGCAAAGGCGAAGAGGACGGTTCGCGCTGCGCCGGTATCAGAAAGCACGGTCACATTCGGACCGTCTGGCTTGATCTGCGCAAACTGGCGTAAATCGAACTTCACGAGATCACCGGCGACTGTGATATGCTCTGCTCGATCAGCCACCGTTGGTGGTTGCTGCTGGCTGGATGGTGTATCTGCTTCAGTCGTCATGCTTGCTCCTTCCAGACATCGTCTGTACTATGCTGTTGTACCTGTTGTACTGTATCCTGCTTGTGGAAATGTGGCTGCGATTTAAGTCACAAGGCGCTGCGGCGTCGTGCGCGCCGGTATATCGAAAGGGAAGGCGATGGCTATCGAGCTTGAGGTCGTGCGCCAGATTCCGTTTTTTACCGAACTTGCCGAAGATGATCTACGTCAGGTGGCGCGGGTCACGGTTGAGCGGCGCTATGAGCGTGGCGATATCATTCTGCTGGAAGGAGAACGCGGCGGCTCGCTCTATTTCGTGCGCGAGGGCCTAATCAAAATCTTCAAGACCTCGCCGGAAGGCAAAGAGCAGGTGTTGCGCCTGATTGATGCCGGCCATACCTTCAATGATGTGCCGGCACTGGATGGCGGCGCCAATCCCGCTAGCGCGGCGGCGATGGAGGCGAGTGTTGTCTATGGAATCGGCGAGGCAGCTTTCCGTCGCCTGATCGTCGAGCGGCCAGCCGTTGCGGCAGCGACCGTGAAGACGCTGGCAGCCGCGCTGCGACATCTGGTATCGCTGGTCGAAGACCTCTCGTTCCGCCATGTGACGGCGCGTGTGGCAAAGATGCTGCTCGAACAGGAAGAGCAAAAGGCAGCAGCGCAGCCAGCGCATCGCCTGACCCAGCAGGAGATGGCGGCGATGGCCGGCACAGCGCGTGAGGTGGTCGGGCGCGCGCTTAAAGAGCTGGAAGCGATGGGCGCAATTCAGATACAACGCGGGCGCATCACGGTGTTGAATCGTGATCGTTTGCGTCTGCTGGCGTGAGTTGTCCACGCTGTCCAACGAAGATTGCCGGCCAGAGGTTGACTGCAAGGCAGATGGCGAACGCCAGACCGGCAGGGCCGGAGAGACCGAACAGCACGTTATCAAGGAGACTGCCCTGCTGGCCAAACTGTGCCAGGAGCGGCGCAACGAGCAATGAGCCAACTCGCAAGACGGCAGCGGTATTGCCGAGCCAGAGCGTGGCTGTGACGTAGCCCGGCGAGCGGATATGCCCACCAGAGAAGCCCGGCAGCATGCGCGGCGCGATGCCAGCGATCAGCAGCGCGATGAATCCCAGCGCGAGACTGTGGCGCGCCGCGTCCGGCGAGACAGGGATTGCCAGATCGAACACCTGCGCCAGCCCATTCAACACGAGCAGCAGCCCGCCAATGAGCGCCCAAAGATAGGCACTGGCCACCAGCGCGACAAATGGCCCATAGGCGCCACGTTCGCGTTTCACCTGACGCCGGTACTGGCCGGCAAGCGCCTCTGGCTCCGGCGCGAGCGCCACCACGCGCGCCGGTAGGTGGCTGCGTTTACGCATCATCTGGATAAAGACCAGAACAAACGCACCGATCATCAACCCCACCAGCGCCGTTCCCGCCCCTGCCAACCGGTACGCCAGTGCAACGGTGAGCTGGCTCGCCGCCGCCAGCGGAGCGATAAGAGCGAACAGCAAGCCAATGATATAACCAGCAGCGATCAGGCGGAACAGGCGCCGGGGAAAGGCTTCGAGTCCGGCGTACATGGGGAGCGCGCGCGCCGACATCGCCAGCGCCATCGGCACGAGAAAGCCGAGCAACCCAAGCGTGACATCGAGTGTATCGCCGGTCGCCGGAATCAGCGCACTGCTGGACGCCACCTGGAACATGTTGACGAGATTGACCAGCGCAGCCAGCGCCAGCGCAGCAAACGCGGTGACGAAGAGCGGCAACACCTGCGTGAACGCTGGACGGCTCGCCAGCGCCGGGCCATGAGAAAATGTCCAGCCGATCATCAGCAGGATGCCACCCAGCCCCCACACTTCCAGGAGGCCGCTGATAACGAGACCGGCAGGCCAGATACCGGCGCTGCTGATGGCTGCAAGCGGCTGGCACAGCGCGCGCAGCAGCAGGGAACTGACCTGGGCGGCCAGGAACCAGGGCAAAAGCTGCGGAAACGCCAGCGGCGCGCCACGCAGACGGGGCAGAAAGTGTAGCGCGACGCCCAGCACGAAGAGGCCCGCCCAGCCGTAGAGTTGCAGATGCCCATGCGTCTGCGCCAGCACGCTCCACCATAATCCTTCCGGTAGATTCAGCAGGCGGGTGATGGTGAGGATCGTCGCGAAGACAAAGCCGCCGCCAGCCCCCAGCGTCAACGCAGCGCCCGGCAACGGCGCCACCCGCGCAAACGCTTCCTGGCGGTGCCCGGCAGCAGGCTGGCTCCCCTGGCGGAAAAAGGCGACCAACTGAGAGACCATTGTCATACTCCACAATACACAGGATGTATTGCCATAGCATAGCGCATGAAGATACGCGGTGCTGCAACTTTTATCACGGCTATCACGGCTATCACGGCGCCAAACACCTTCGCCTCGCCCGGCTATTGCATTATCTCCCTGCCCATCCTGTTGAAAGGAACGCCCAGCATAGGAGCGAATGTGCGCGTTTTGTGAGGAACATCTGCGCCATTTGTGATGAGGCTGTGAGCGCAACATTGTAAATGTTGGAATGGGGATGGCACAGCGCAGCGCCAGGTTTTCTCCTTGCCAGCCTTGCCGATCTCTCGTGAAAGGAGCGTCCCCATGTTTGAGCGAATTGTCATTCCACTTGACGGCAGCGCCTTTGCCGAAGCCGCCCTGCGTCCAGCCTGTGAGCTGGCAGAGCGATTTGGTTCGCGGCTCTTGCTCATGCGTGCTGTCGAGCCGTTCGGCCTGCCACCCATATCACCCCGTTCGGCGACAGGCGCGACAGGTGCGGAAAAGAGCAACAAGAGCAACGAGAGCAACGAGAGTGAAGAACACGTTGAGCAATACGATGAAGCTGATGCCTACCTGCATGACCAGGTTGACCAGTTGCGCAGGGCCGGGTATGCCGCCGATTTCGCGCTGTACATCGCCGCGCCCGGAGCCAGTATTGCGGGAACTGCGGAGTTGAACCATGCCGACCTCATCGTCATGGCTACACGTCTTGCCTGGACTCTGACTTCCTTGCCACCCACCAGCCGGCAGCATGCCAGCGTGACGCTTGATGTCCTGGCGCGGTCACGGGTACCAATCCTCAGTTGTCACCTGCTCCCATCGTCGCTATCACCCACTGTATCCGCGCACCTGGAGACCGGCGAAGCGACAGCGACCGGCTCGAAGGTGGCTATTCCCTGGTTGGCTGGCCCGGATCTGCCAATTGTCGTGCCACTCGACGGGTCGGCGTTTGCGGAGCAGGCATTGGCCACTGCTGAGGCATTAGCAAAGGCATTCGGCGCATATCTCGTGCTGGCACAAGCGCTGCCACCGCACGTGAATGGCCAATCGAAGAGCCAACACGAGGCGCGAGACTATCTCACGCACGTGCGCGCCGGCCTGGAAGCGCGCGGGGTAACGGCTATCACCGCAGCCGAGGTGGGGGTGCCAATCAATGTGATCGAGCATCTCTGGCGTGAGCATGGCGCTGGCTTGGTTGTTATGGCAAGCCACGGCTATAGTGGACACCGGAAGCAAACAGATAGCGACGCTGGCTATCTGCCGCCGCGCGATCCCCTCGTTGGCAGCGTAGCAGCAGCCATCCTGGAAGAGCTGGAGGTGCCTACCTTAGTGATTCAGCCAACGGTTTGCGTAGATTAGGCGCTAGCATACTGGGTTGACCAGTACCCCTATCGTTGCCGTTTTTCGCTTCCATGCGCTCCTGGTTGGTCACGCATAATCCAACCAGGAGCCTTCAGTTTCTGTATATTTCAAGAGGTTGGCACTGCTTTTTGTGCCTCTTTGGCGCCTCTGATCTCGATAGGAATCTCTGCCAGCACGCTTTTCGCAGATTTTGGCAGAGTCAATGTCAGTACGCCATGCTCATAGGTGGCCGTCACCTGGTCAGGGTTGATTGGGCCGGGTAAGCCAATTGTGCGGCTCATTTCGCCCTGATAACGCTCGCGTCGCACATATCGCTCTTGCTGCCCATGCTGCCGATTTTCCTTGCCCTGTGCAGCCTCTTTTTCTTTCCCTTTCTCTTTCTCTTTGTCTGGACCTGTTTCTCCGGTGCGCGCTGCGCGAATGGTCACTGTATCTGTTGTCGCCGTAACCCGTATCTCTTTCACCTTGACGCCGGGCAATGAGGCTTCGATCACATACTGCGTTTCCGTTTCCCGCAAGTCAACCGGCATAAGCCTGCGGAACGGTTCGAGCGCTGTTGGGCCGATAAAGCTCTCTTCGAGCAACCGATTCATGGCCTCACGAAGTGACATCAGCCCAGCAAATGGCTCTGGCGCGATGCCGCCAAACGGTTCAAAAGGGGTGAGCATCATAGTGATTCTCCTTTTTCAAAACACGCTCTCTTGAGTGCCAGCGCTTCTACTGTCGCGCTCGTACTCACCACGGAACAAGTTCGCATAGGTCTATCACATGCCTGTCACAAGAGCAGCCAAGGGTGTCACAAGTGCTTCACAACATCTCTTGTGGATGTTGACGGGCATCTTCTCCATCCACGCAATGGTCATTGTGAGGGCCGGCGCTTGGAACTGAGGATGAGGAACAACACATAGGTGCCGAAGCCACCGGAGAATGCCAGCACCAGCAGTAAGAGGAATTCGGCGAACCGATCCCAGCCGGACGGATGGTACGCTGCTACCAGCAATGCCAGTCCGACGGTGAAAGCGGCGGAGAGAATGCCCAGGATCAGGCGATTGGTCAATTGCTCCATTCGCTGTAAATACGACTCAAAGCTCTGCGGTTGCACGTTGACTTCAAATCCCCCACGCTCGATGTCTCCCAGCACATGGTGCAACTGTCGCGGAAGCGCCAAGGTCATCTCCATCGCATCAATTCCCGCCAGCATGAGTTGTCCTGTCCACTGTCTGAAGGAAAAGCGACGGCGCATCAGTTCCTCGGCGTAGGGGATATAGACATCCATCAAGTTAAAGTTCGGATCAAGTTGCACGCCAAGCCCTTCGCTCATTCCCAGCGTCTTCACAAGCATCGCAAGATCAGGCGGCAATCGCAGGTGATTCCAGCGCAGAATAGTGAGCAGTTCCCCCAACATAACGCTCAGTTTTACGTCGCCTAGCGGCAGATCACAATAACGCGCAAGCATGCGCTGCATATCGCGGCGGAGCGCATTGCGGTCTACATGCAGGCGCGATCTACTCATATCAAGCACCACATCCGCCAATTGGCCCGCGTCTCGCCGTGAGATAGCAAGGAGGAGACGCACGAGGAATTCTTGTGTTGCCTTGTCCACCACCCCGACCATCCCAAAATCAATCAAGGCGATGCGTCCATCTGGTTCGACAAAAATATTTCCTGGATGGGGATCGGCGTGGAAAAAGCCAAAATCGAGAATCATCGTCAGGAGAATACGGGTGGCATGCCCGGCAAGCGTAGCGCGATCCAGACCTGCTTTCTTGATTGTGTGTATATCACTAATTTTGATGCCACGGATACGTTCCAGGGTCAGCATCCGTGAGGTGGTGGTCTCCCAATAGACACACGGGATATGGACGGACAAATCCGCTGCGAAATTGGCAGCAAAGCGCTCGACATTATGCGCTTCCTGAACGTAATCGAGTTCGGCCCGCAATGTCTGGGCAAACTCTTGAGCAATAGCCAGGAGATCGTAGTAGCGAGCGCCACTCCAATGACGCTCGGCGCTTTGCGCCAGGTCCAGCAAAATATGGAGATCCTCCTCCACCTGCTCAACGACACCAGGACGCCGTAGTTTGACCACGACCTCCGTTCCATCCCTCAACGTGGCGGCATGCGCTTGCCCAATGGAAGCAGAGGCCAACGGATGAAGATCGAACGTGGCAAAGACCTCATCGAGCGGGCAACCTAACTCTTCCAGAACGATTTGGCGCACAGCGTCTGCTGGCACGGGAGGTGCGCCATCTTGAAGTTTCGCCAGCTCCTCAAGGTACGCGGCAGGGAGAAGATCTCCTCGTGTCGAAAGAATCTGCCCAAGCTTGATGAATGTTGGGCCTAACTCCTCGATGGCCAGGCGAAAGTGTACAGGGCGAGTGCTAAAAGAAGCGGACGCCAGAGGATCCTTTTCTGATAGTTCCGAGGAGTTGGCGCGTGCAATGTGCGGCTGAAGCGCACGGTCTCGCTTGTGGTGAATGTGCGTGGCGAGAAAGGTGCCGGGGCCGTGCGCACCGATGAGAAAGCCGAGGCCGTGACGGGCTAAGATGTCAACGATTTGGCGATACCTGCGCAGGTGGCCATGCTTGGGCGTTTCGGTGATCGGGGCAACTGCCATATCCAAGCCTCCTCTCAGGTCGCTTTGGGCGGCAAGGGGCAGGAAAAGAATCAACCGGCGATGGTCACCTGTCCCTTGCCAATCTAGCGCGGGCACTCATCATCACATTGGTGATATGCCCGCGCATACAAACCTCCTGCCGCACTCGCCGGCATTATTTCACTGGCGTCGCTTGTTTGACTTGCAACGGAATCGTATGGTCTTTGACCTCTTCATCTTTGGCCACATGAATGGTCAATACCCCATGTTCATACTCCGCTGTGACCTTATCCGGGTCAATAGCGCCTGGCAGTGTGATCGTGCGGCCAACATCTGGCAGGAACGCTTCGATGCGCTCGCGGCGCAGATATGTTCCCTCTTTGTTCTCCTGCTGAGTCTTTTGTCCCGCGCGAATCGTCAAGGTGTTGCCCGCCGTCGTGATCTTGAGGCTCTCTGGCCGTATACCAAAGAGCGAGGCCTGGATCACGTACTCGTCAGGGGTTTCAAGGATGTCCACCGGGAAGGTGCGCCCCAGCAAGAACACCGCTCGCTCTGGGCCGCTGAGTCCTCCCTCCATAAAGCGGTTCACAGCTTCGCGTAGCGGCATGAACGCATCAAACGTTTCTCGTGGCATCGTGTTCGTAGTACTCATATCGTGTGCCTCCTGTATCGTGACCCGACGAAGGTCGCTGCCAGAGAAAGGCAAAATAGGTCAGCCTTTATCTGGCATGCTCATCATGGATGATGTGACTCACAGGCGGCTCACAACTTCCTGTCCCTTGCTCTCAGGTCTATCACATGTGCCGGTTTCTCAAGAGTAGCGAAGGAGGGTGCTGTTAAGGGGAGCGCAACAAAGAACGTGCTTCCTTCACCCAATCTGCTCTCACACCAGATCGTCCCTCCGTGCAGTTCAACGATACGTTTGGAAATGGCCAGCCCTAACCCAAGTCCATTGACTTCACGAGTAAATGCGGTATCCACACGATGAAATCGCTCAAAAATCTGATCGAGGTGGTCTGTGGGTATACCGATTCCAGTGTCCTTCACACTGAGTATCAGCGCAGGCGCTGGGGCTACAGAGGACGAAGGGGTTTGCACCACCTGTAGCGTCACCTGTATGATGTCCGCATGCGGGGAGTATTTTAGCGCGTTCTCAAGGATGTTTTCCAACGCAATCTGTAGCAAGCGAGGATCAGCCTGGACGCAGGGTACGGCATCTCGTTCAGCCACTGTCAATATGATGTGATGCTGACGAAAGTTCCCATCTGCCACTCGATTTTCAAGGATGATATCTGCTTCTTTCACAAGTTGCTCAATATCCACAGGCGTGAAGTGAGGCACAAGGAGTCCCGTCTCGAGCGCCGACAATACCAAGAAATGATCCATAATGTTCACAAGCCGGTCGGTCGCCCCGCTAATCGCCTGCAAAAACTCCCGACGCTCTTCATACTCAAGGCGTTGGTCATGACGTAACAGCGTTGATGTATACCCTTTGATAACCGCAAGTGGGGTGCGCAGTTCGTGGCCGACAGTTCCCAAGAGGTCTGTCGTCAAGTAGTCAGCCTCTCGCTGCGCAGTGGTCTGCGCACCGCTTCCGCGCCGCTGCTGCTCAGCCACATCCAGGGCGATGGCGCTCATCTCCGCAGCCATGTTGATCTGGCCAGATGTATTCCGTTGTGCCGGATTGCTCTTCTTATTTCCTTTGCGCATCTGTTTTCCAGACCTCTCATGCCAGCAGCTCTTCAGCGCGCTGGCGACCGACGGATGCCAACTCGGAGCCGTGGTGTGATGGAGCAGATCAGCTTATTCCAGATTATTCCAGGGTATTCATGGCACTGCTCCGAGCTTCGCAATTTCTCCCGTAAAACCATAGGGAAAGCATAGCCTACCTGCATCACAGCATCCTCACAAGGAGCCACGAGTTCTCTTCGTTGCATCACAAATGGCAAATTGGCTCATAAAACCACGAGGTCGAGGTCGAAAGATAGAGCATGACCCCAGACATGTCTGGGGTCATGTTCATCATTCTGTTAGCCTGTGCGACGTGTGCGTGGCCGAATGATTCGTTGAGTCATGCGCCTGGTTGACCTAACTGACCTAGTTGACCGAGGCTGGTTCTCCCAGCTTGATGGGGGCCGTCTTGGGCAGTGTGGACTCTTTGGCGTTCACTACGATGGCCTGCACCGTCTCTTTGCCGCGCACGGCCTCGATTACCTCGAAGACGAGGGTTGCCAGCACGATGATCCCGGCTGCCAGCAAGCCAAAGAAGGCAAAGAAGGCGATTCGCCCAATGGTCCAGAAGGTCCAGGCGGTGTTGAGCATGGTCTGCAACGTATCGCCCTTGAACAGTGTATCGGCTATCGCCTGGTCATGGGCTTTGGCGGCTGGATCGGTGTCTTGCATGGCCTTGCCGCTCCAATAGGAGTAAGGATGACCCTGCCCGATCTCTTTGAGGTGCAAGCCAATAAAGTCTTGCGCATAGGCATGCGCCTGGTCACCAGTGAGGACCTGCTGTCCGGCGTACTGGCTCAGGTTGCTGGGTAACCCTTGTTGAGCGCTGGCCGGGAAGTAGATCTGCTGGGGAGCGAGCTGTTGGTGAATCTGGTCATTGATGAAGTTGCTGGCGTAGAGTGCGCCGCCTGCCGCGAACCCCAGGACGAGGACCATAACTACCTGTAGAACAATGATGCGCCACCGCATTGCCTTTGTCATCTTGAGTCTCCTTGTCTGTCGGTCTACGAGTACCGATCATGTGTTGATGCGATGTAAGACTGGTCGAGTTGTTGGTACGAATACCACGAATACTTCAGTCAAGACGGGGGCTTTCTGCTCGTGGAGCCTCGTGCCCATCCGTCAAGAGGAAGCATAGCCGCCACGTCTCACAGCCATCTCACGTCTCGCGCAAGCCATCTCACATCCACATCACACCCATGTCACGCGCTCTCCTGTGCACGGTGCAGCACAATGTAGGCGACAGTTTCTCCTCGCCCGCGCTCTTGAGGGTACCTGGGCCTGGTCTGGCGTCGCTAGCCATCCTATGGCTCCGTGGTACGCCGCGAGGCGATCCGCCGCTCAACCTGGCGGGTTTCAGTTGAGCAGCTCGTTGAGGAGAGAGAGGTCATCTCGGAGCAGACGCGGCAGCAGAAATTGTTGGCGAACCCGTTCGCGTCCCTGTTTCGCCAGTTGTTCAGCTTCATCTGGATGCTGCAACAGGTGGAGTATACCGGCAGCGCAATCCTCAACACTTTCGACCAACACGCCGCCAACGGTCACTTCGCTGGTAGAGGCTGCTGCCTGTGTCTGTGTCTGTGTCTGTGGTGTCTGTGGTGTCTGTGGTGTCTGTGGCAGCGCAGTTTCCAGGGAGGCATTGCTCATTTGCAATGGAATACCGCCTGCACGGCCTGCGACAACTGGCGTTCCCTTCCAAAGCGCCTCCGAGACCACCAGCCCAAAGCCCTCGCGCAGCGATTTCTGGACGATGACATCGGAACATCGCTGAAAAGCATTGACTTCGATGTTGCCCACTCCAGTCAGATTAGAGAAGGTGTGAATCTGCGGGTCTGCCGCGCTCTCTGCCTGGATCTGACGATAGACCTCCCACCCTTCGGGATCGTCTAATGCCATTGAACCAACCAGCGCCAGTTGCAGATCAGGAACCTCGCGCCTTGCCAGGCGATAGGCGGCGATGACTCCCAGCGGGTCTTTCCACAAATCAAATCGCGCGACCTGCGTGATTAGGGGGCGATTGAGCTGGATACCAATCCAGTCGAGCACCTGGCGCGCGGTGCTATCGGCGAGCCGCAAGTTTTTGGGACTCAACGGGTCAATCGCTGGCGCAATGATCTTGATGCGCTCAATCGGCAAGTGGGGCGGGACAAACTGTGGCATGGTAAAGACCGCCGCATCGTATCCAGCAAGATAGGGCCGGAGAAACTTCCAGACAGCAGGATTGGGGATCGAGGTATCAATGTGGCTGCGCCAGATCCAGCGAATATGCTCCTGATCGGCCCGGTCACAAAACGAGCGTAAGGCCGCTGGCTGCGGGTCATGCACAAAGACCACATCATAGGCGCTGCCTATGTTCCCCAGTTGCCGTGCGTTCTGTTCATTTGTCTGGCGATAGATCGTTTCCTCAGCACTACTGAGCTGCTCTTTGCCTCCCTGCAAGCCATTGTGCAGGGCTTTGGTTGCACGAAAGAACTCGTTATCGCCGCCAATTACCTGCCAGTCGGCCCGCACGCCGATGTCATTGAACAGGGGCACCAGAGAGCGCAGCAATTCTGAGACCCCTCCTCCATAGGGGGTTGCGTTGAGATGCAACACTCGTGCGCCTTGTAACTGCTTCGCCTGCTCTCGCACCTGCGCAAGAAGGCCGTCGGGAGCAATCCCACGGTAGGAAGAGAGCGAACGTTCGCCGACGTCAACTCGTTGGAGCATGAAACCTCCTGTTACTGCCCGTATGCTGGTTGCGGAGATGCGGGAACCGGCCTATACCACAAGGAGAGCGGTTCCCACATCTCGTTTCAGGCTTCTAGCGCCATATTCTCTTCCCGACGTTGGAAAGAGCGCATACATCCACGAACGCCAGCCCTTGCCGTCTATTCTATTCTTCCACCCATCCACCAATACTGGTGGGTTGCGGCGCCACTGGCTGCTGTGGTGTTGGCGCAGCGCCGCCAATGGATATGTCATCCATATCATAGGCCTGGCCGGCATCACGCCGGTTCTGCTGCTCGTCCCGTGGCTGCTGTGGCTGATGCGGGCGCACAAGCAAGACTGGCAAGGTCGTCTTTTGGACCACGCGCTCCGTGATGCTGCCCCAGACCCAGCGCAGCACCCCCGTGCGGCCATGCGTTGCCATCGCCAGCAGCGTAAACCCCTCCGATGCGGCTGGCAGCGGCGCTTGCTCCAGGTTGGTCAATCGCAGCGATTCCGAGGCGCGCAAGACTTCAAGCTCTTTGGCCGCTTGGGTGCGCTTTTGCCCTTCGGCGATGGTAATGAGCGTATCGGCGACATCCACCCCTGCAACTATCTCCCACGTGACGGTGATATCAGAGTGCGTTGCATGCAATCGCGCGGCTATCTTCTTGAGATAGTCTTCGGCTCCGCTAAGGACCAGCGCCTCCGGCATGTTCTCGATGAGCGTATCATAGGGCCGCACGACCAGCACCAGATGCAACTGGCAAGCAATGGAATCGCTGGACGCATGGATGGATTGCTCCGCTCCTTGCACCAACGCGAGCGCCCAGGTAGCGGCTGGTTCTACCGCTTGTTCGGCCAGCACTGAGCCATCGAGCGGGACGAGTACACGCAGGGGCGAAAAGCGCAGCGCCTGTCGTGCCGCTTGCGGCTCTTGGGATGCTTGCGGCGCAGACACCAGTTCGACCCCGCCGATCCAGAACGGCAGTTCGTGTTCGCGCAGCACCAGCACCGGCGCCGTTGCCTGGCGAACGACGTGTTCAGCCACGCTGCCAAGGACCCAATGGGCAAGGCCGGTGCGTCCGTGGCTGGTCATGACGATCAGGTCTGCGTTATGCTCAAGCGTCGCGTTAAGGATAGCCAGCGCTGGCGATTGCATGCGCACGTCAGTTTCGACAGTAAGCCCCGACAACATCGGCTGCCTCGCCTGGCGAGTGAGGTACTCCTGAACGCTGCGTTCTGTCTCCTCCACTAAGGATGGGGCGACTGCCGGGGCAAAGGGCGTTCCAAACTCCATGGGTAAGGTATACGCCTGGACGAGAATCAGGGTGCTGTTGGTTGCTCGCGCCAGTTTTTCGGCGACGGCCAGCGCTTGTTCTGCGCGGGATGAACCATCGAGTGGCACCACTATACGCTTCATCATAGAGTGCTCCTTAGTGAGTAGCGAAGATGCGCGCCGGGAGGTGAGAAAATCGCTCCAGCTTCCATCGCTACCTCTTCCTCAACCCTATGTTCCTCCGCTCACAATGGCATCACAGAAAAGCTAGTAATTGCTCACGATTCTCTCACACTACCGAGAAAGAGGGTGTCTATACACCCTCCAATACTTCATCCTCCAATCACAAGCAAGCGTTATCTGTGACCTATTTGTGAGGGATTCCAAGCTGCCCAGAGATAGGATTGTGAGTTGGGGCGCTCATGCTCAAGGAGCAACAATGGGTACAGATGCCCGATAACCAGTAATGGACGGGCTAACGAGGAGTGCGGCATGTCACACACATGGGCAACTATTGATGGCAATGAAGCTGCTGCCAATGTGGCGCACCGGCTGAGTGAGATCATTGCAATTTATCCAATTACGCCATCCACTCCGATGGGCGAGCTGGCCGATGCGTGGTCAGCATCGGGCCGTCCCAATCTCTGGGGCACCGTACCGCATGTCATCGAGATGCAGTCTGAAGGCGGGGCCGCAGGCGCCATTCATGGCGCGCTTCAGACAGGGGCGCTGGCAACCACATTCACAGCCTCGCAGGGTCTGCTGCTGATGATTCCCAATATGTACAAGATTGCGGGCGAGTTGACTCCAGCAGTATTTCATGTGGCGGCGCGCTCTCTGGCGGCGCAGGGACTCTCCATCTTTGGCGATCATTCAGATGTTATGGCGGCGCACGCCACTGGCCTGGCAATGCTCTCCTCCAGCAATGTGCAAGAGGCGCACGATTTGGCGGCGGTGGCACATGCGGCAACGCTGGCGGCGCGTATTCCTTTCATTCACTTCTTTGATGGTTTTCGCACGTCCCATGAAATCAATAAGATTCAACAACTGACGGATGCCGATTTACGCGGCATGATTGATTTACAGCTCGTACATGCGCACCGCACACGGGCGCTCTCGCCCGACCATCCCTTCATACGCGGTACCGCCCAGAATCCGGATATCTATTTTCAGGCGCGTGAGACCGTCAATCCGTACTACCTTGCGTGCCCAGATATTGTGCAGCGCGCCATGGATAAACTGGCGGCGCTCACTACCAGGCACTACCACCTGTTTGATTATACAGGCGCTTTCGATGCCGAACGAGTCATCGTCCTGATGGGTTCAGGCGCTGAAACTGCCAGGATGACCGCCACCTATCTGGCCAAACATGGTGAAAAGGTCGGCGTCATCACGGTGCATCTCTATCGCCCGTTTTCAGTCGAGCGCTTTCTCCAGGCACTACCATCCACTGTTCATTCCATTGCCGTGCTGGACCGCACCAAAGAACCCGGTAGCATAGGGGAGCCGCTCTATCTCGATGTCGTCGCTGCGCTCTCCGAGGCTTCTGCCCAGGGAGCCGCATTTCAGCATGGTTTGCCGCGTGTAATTGGTGGACGCTATGGGTTGTCATCCAAAGAGTTCACGCCAGCGATGGTTCAGGGGATGTACGAGGAACTGCGCAACGCCACGCCAAAGAATCACTTCACCATCGGCATCAACGATGATGTGACGCAGACGAGCATCAACTATGATCCGTCCTTCTCGATTGAAGATGAAACGACGGTGCGCTGTATATTCTGGGGGCTTGGGTCTGATGGCACCGTCAGCGCCAACAAGAACTCGATCAAGATCATCGGCGAAGGCACCCACAACTTTGCGCAAGGCTATTTTGTCTATGACTCGAAGAAGTCGGGATCGGTGACTACCTCGCATCTGCGCTTCGGCCCACAGCCCATCCATGCGCCCTACCTCATCGAGCAGGCGAACTTCGTTGCCTGCCATCAATTCTCCTTCCTGGAGCGGCTGGATGTCCTCAAACCGGCGGCACCGGGGGGCACATTCCTCTTGAATAGCGCCTATGGCCCTGATGAGGTGTGGGCGCATCTGCCAGGTGAACTGCAACAAACACTCATCGAGAAGCGCTTGCGTTTCTACGTCATCAATGCAGACCGCGTTGCGCGCGAGATTGGCATGGCTGGGCGTGTGAATACGATCATGCAGACCTGTTTCTTTGCGCTCAGTGGCGTGTTGCCGCGCGAAGAGGCAATTGCAGCGATCAAGCAGAGCATCAAGAAAACCTATGGCAAGCGTGGCGAGGCGGTAGTGCAGCGCAATTTTCAAGCAGTAGACCAGACGCTAGACCATCTCTACGAGGTGGATGTTGCCCGAGTGGCAGCGGCAGCGGCAGCAGACGTGACCCAACGTGAAGCGGTTGGCGCTCCGAATGGACGTAGCCGCGCGTCCGCCATCACATTGCCCACGCTGGCTCGCCGCCCGCCCGTCCCTGCCGAAGCGCCAGCCTTTGTGCGCGATGTGCTGGGACCGATGATCGCAGGTGAGGGCGATACGCTGCCCGTCAGCGCGCTGCCGGCAGACGGGACCTATCCCTCTGGCACGGCGCGCTGGGAGAAGCGCAACATTGCCGATGAGATACCTGTCTGGGAGCCAGATCTGTGCATCCAGTGTGGCAAATGCTGCTTTGTCTGCCCACATGCGGTGATTCGTGAGAAAGTAGTTGATGCCGCCGCTCTGGAAGGCGCGCCCAGCTCGTTCGTGGCAGTGGATGCGCGCTTCAAAGAGTTCCCAGGCATGAAGTACATCTTGCAGGTCTCGCCCGAAGATTGCACATCCTGCGGGCTTTGTGTGGAGGTATGCCCGGCCAAAGACAAGAGCCAGGTGGGGCGTAAGGCCATCAATATGGCGCCGCAGCCACCACTCCGCGAGCGCGAGCGCGCCAACTGGGACTTCTTCCTGACGCTGCCTGAGAGAGACCGGCGCCAGTTGAACATTGGCGCGCTCAAAGACTCGCAACTCTTGCAGCCGCTCTTCGAGTTTTCTGGGGCATGTTCAGGCTGTGGCGAGACACCATATCTCAAGTTGCTGACGCAACTTTTTGGCGACCGGGCGCTGGTCGCCAACGCGACTGGCTGCTCCTCGATCTATGGTGGCAACCTGCCCACCACACCGTGGAGTTGCAATACCGAGGGGCGTGGCCCAGCCTGGAGCAATTCGCTCTTCGAGGATAATGCCGAATTTGGTCTTGGTATGCGCCTCACGCTCGATAAGCAGGAGCAATATGCGCGCGAACTGGTAGCCGCGCTCACAGCGCAGATCGGCGTTGGGTTATCAGAAGAGATTCTCGCAGCCACGCAATCGAATGATGCGGAGATTATAGCGCAGCGCGAACGAGTGGCTCGTCTCAAAGCGGCACTTCTCCGCCTGGCATCAACTGATGATGCAGACATTGCATCGCAAGCGCGCCAGCTTCTGAGCCTGGCAGATACGCTGGTGCGGCGCAGCGTGTGGATCGTCGGCGGGGATGGATGGGCCTATGACATTGGCTTTGGCGGCCTGGATCACGTGCTGGCCTCTGGCCGGAATGTCAACATTCTGGTGCTGGATACCGAGGTCTATTCGAATACTGGCGGCCAGGCGTCGAAAGCAACCCCAAGAGCGGCGGTGGCGAAGTTTGCGGCTCGTGGTAAAGCTCTGCCCAAGAAAGACCTCGGCATGATCGCAATGGCCTATGGCAATGTCTATGTGGCGCGTGTTGCGATGGGCGCCAGCGACCAGCAAACACTGCGTGCATTCCTCGATGCCGAAGCATACGACGGCCCATCGCTCATCATCGCCTACAGCCATTGCATTGCACACGGTATTGACATGCGCAAGGGACTCGATCAGCAACGGCTGGCCGTCCAATGCGGCTATTGGCCACTGTATCGCTATAATCCGGCGCTTGCCGGTGAAGGCAAGAATCCGCTGACGATTGATTCTAAGGCGCCGTCCATCCCACTGGAGCAGTATGCCTACAACGAGACTCGCTATCGCATGCTGCGGCAGAGCGACCCGGCGCGAGCTGAAGCGCTGATGCACGCCGCGCAGCAAGATGTGGAGGCGAACTGGCGGTATTATCAGGAATTGGCTGCTACGAACGCAAGCACGCAGGAGAACGGCAATGGTTGACCTGACAACAACGTATCTCGGCCTTCCTCTCAAGAGTCCATTGGTAGCCTCAGCTTCGCCGCTGTCGCGAAAGGTGGATACTGTGCGCCGTCTCGAAGAGGCAGGTATCGCAGCAGTGGTCGTGTACTCGCTCTTTGAAGAAGAGATTACCCATGAGAGTCTGGAACTGAACCATTATCTGGAGCTAGGCGCTCATAGCTACGCCGAAAGCATGAGCTACTTTCCTGATCTCGATACCTATAGCGTTGGGCCAGAACGCTATATGGAACATCTAGCGACCCTCGCGGAGGCGGTCAACATTCCAATTATCGGAAGCTTGAACGGTGTCTCTTCGGGCGGCTGGGTGGAGTATGCCCAACAAATTGAAGCGGCTGGGGCTGATGCGCTCGAACTGAATATCTACTACCTTCCAGCTAATCCAGACCTGACGGCCAGCGAGTTGGAGAACGACTACATCAGTCTGGTGCGGGATATACGCGCTGAGGTCAGCATCCCTATCGCAGTGAAGCTCAGCCCATATTTTACTGCGCTTCCCAACATCGCACGGCGCATGGTAGAAGCCGGAGCAGATGGGTTGGTCTTCTTCAATCGCTTCTATCAGCCTGATTTCGATCTCGATGAATTATGCGTAACGCCGCATCTCCACCTGAGTACATCCGAGGAATTGCGCCTGCGCCTGCGCTGGATCGCCATGCTCTATGCGCGTATCAAGGCAGACTTTGCGTTGACTGGTGGCGTGCATACCGGCCAGGATATCGTGAAGGCGCTCATGGCCGGAGCAAGCGCAACGATGACCGCCTCAGAACTGCTAGCCAATGGCGTTTCGCGCGCGGCTGGCATGCTGACGGAGCTGAGTGAATGGATGGAGGAGCATGACTATATCTCCGTGACACAACTTCGTGGTTGTATGAGCCAGCGCGCTATAGCCGAGCCCGCGGCATTTGAGCGGGCAAATTATATGAAGGTGCTTGCCTCATACAGACCGCCGATGCCAGACCGCTAACCGCCGCCGCTGCGCGCCATGCCTGGGCGTCATGGTAGTATACGCTGGAAGTATACGCCAGCATCTCAGCATCTCAGGCAGAGATAAGGAAGCGATGCCCGGCAGTGGCGATAGCATCCAGGAGGGCGTCTGTGGCAGGCGGCTCGGCAACCACGGGAATGGCGAGGCGATGTATCAAGCGTCCCAGCGCCACTTCGAGCGGCTCTGGCGTTGGGGTAACGATCACAAACGCATGGTCTATTCCACGGTCTCTAGCGCTGGCAGCTTCGCCGAGGAACGCGATGCCATCTGTTCCTGTAATGGTATAGTTGAGGAGTATGAGATTGAAGATGACCAGCATGCCGCGCTCGTTCATGCGAAGGGCTGCCAGACCACTCTCGGTGTCGCCAGCTTCCATGACATCATAGCCAGCATGCTCTAGCGCTTGCCGCAGAGATTTCCGCACGATTGGGTCGTTGTGTACGACTAAAACTGGCATGTTCATCATCTGACGCCCTTTCTCGCAACCTCTCTGGCGGCGCGCTCTTTTGCGGATTCGCTGGACTCTTCAACGGCTTCACTGGTGTAGGATGTACCTGATGCGCCTCACAGCAGGAACACAGGGGCGCAGAAAAATCGCACAATGCAATCACAGGCCATCACTGGCGTTTGCAACTCATGCACAGGATCAGATGGAACAAATGGAACTATGCGCAGGGAAGCGCGCTTCCCTGCGCATGCTTTCGGCTCCCAGCGATTTCCCCGTCGTTTCAGGGCGCCCTTTAGATGCGAGCAGGCGGGATGAGTTGCCAGTAGAAGGTGTTGAGCGCTGCCTTCTCCAGGTGCCACAACCGGCGTGGCTTGGGTGGTTTAGGCGGGTGTTCATAGTCGAACCAGAGAAATGTCGCTTGTCCATGTCCCGTCTCAAGGAAACAGGCGACACGCCCATGATATTGGTGTTGCAGCGGACGGTGCTGCACGTCGGCGGCAATCGTCTCCGCCACGACATGCCCCTGATAATGCGCAGCCGAGCCAGACTTGGAGACGGGCAGGTCAGTCGCATCGCCCACCGCGAAGATGTTGGCCTCTTCATAGCCTTTGACCCGCAGCGTGGCGCGATCAGTGGGAATCCAGCCGTCGCGGTCTCCCAATCCCGATGCCGCGATCACGTCCTGTCCTTTATGCGGCGGCGCCAGGACCAGGAGATCATACGGCAATTCTTCGCCCTCCATTGAGGAAACAATCCGGCGCGCGGGGTCAATTGCCTCGACGTTGAAAAAGGTGTGAACTGTGATGCCCCGCTCTTCCAGCAGCGGCGCCACAAAGTCCGACACCGGCTGGATCGGGAACGGGCGATTGATGGGGAACACATAATGGAGTTCCGTCTGCTCGCGCAGCCCGCGCTCGCGCAGGTCGGCTTCTAGCATAAACGTAAATTCCAATGGCGCCGGCGGGCAGCGATAGGGCACGCTTGCCACACCAGTGATAATGCGGCCACCAGCGAAGTGTGCCAACTTCTCTTGCAGGCGCCGGCTCGCTTCTTCGCTATAAAAGTGATCGGCGCCTTCAGCAAATCCTGGCACGTCCTCTGGAGCGTTACGTGAGCCAGTTGCCAGCACCAGATAATCAAAGCCATGAAGCTCTCCATCGGCGGTGAGCAGGCGCTTCTCTGCCGGAAGAATCCGTTGCACGTTGCCCGCATGACCACTCAGCAATGTGATTCCCTGCTGTAGCAAGCGAGCTTCAGGGCGAAGCAACTTCTCCGGGTCTTGCCTGGCAAATGGGACATAGAGCCATCCCGGCTGATAGGTATGAATGCCATGAGCGTCGTAGACGGTGATGTTCGTCTCGTGTCTGGCATCGCCGTGCAAGAGATGGCGCAGGCGATTGGCGATCAATGTCCCGCCGACGCCGCCGCCAACAATGGCTACCTGAACACGCATGATCGTACTCCTCTCAGGGAGGACAGCATGCGCACATCGCAAGAGGTGAACATGCCGTCCTCAACGGTTCGCCGCTACTTGCGAAGATGTTTGCGGACGATAAAGCGTGCCGCGCCATCGGCCAGCGGCTCAACGGTCAGTAGCTCGTTGCCCGACTTCTCCACCCAGAGCGGAATATCCGTTTTGGAGCCGGGGTCGGAGGAGATGACTGCAATAACCTCACCCTCCGCTGCGGTTTTCAACCCACGGATGAGTTCCATCAAGGGGCCAGGGCAATAGCTGCCGCGCGCGTCTATCTCTCGCGTGATCGTTACACTGCTCATATGGATGTTCTCTCCCTCCTGCTATCGCTTACGAACGTCATCAGATTCAGATATAGAGCGTCATGGCGCTCTCACGTGCGCGCTCGATGAACGCCGCAACCCCGATGACTTCATCTACAATGGGTTCGAGGTCGCTGAGTTGGAGATCGAAGAGCGTCATCGAGTGGCTGCAAGCGGTAATCCGCACACTGCCAATCTCTTTGGCCCCTTCTAGATTCTCCATCCAGGACGTGACCTTCTTGGCCGCTATCTGTTCGAGCAGCACCCCGCGCTTATCGGCATAATCAGCGCTCACCCGTGTGTTGGTGAGATAATCGTCTTTACGGAAGGCCCATACTCCCCAGTTGGTCAGGAAAATTTCCACATCCATGCCCATCGCCGCCGCCCCGGTTGCCATGATCGAGGCCGACATCAGTTTGTCAATGGTCCCCGAAAAGAGCACAATCGCCATCCGGTTAGCCGTTGCCGGCGGAGTCATCTCCTTGGGCATGGGCAGCGGAGCGAGCTGCTCTGGTTGTTTCGCTGGCGGTATCTGTGGTGGTTGTGGTGTTGACCCAAACATCGTGTTACTCCCTCATTCTCTCGTTCATCTGGCAGACCGGCTGGCAGAAGTGCGCCGTCAGGTGATTCTTCCGCGTTCGCCTGTCGAAAAGCTGCGCTATACGTACACGGTCAAACTTTCTGCAAATAGAAAGCGAGGACGCCGCCCTCTTCGCTTGTTTCTAGCAGCAGGTTGCCCGTTTTTTCTGCCCACGCAGCGACATCTTTTTTGGCCCCAGCATCGGTGGCAAGCAGCATCAGAATCTGACCTACTGCAAGGTCTTTAAATGCCTTGGCGAGCATGACAATAGGCATCGGGCATACCTGGCCTTTTGCATCAACAACTGTATCCACTTTGCCAATTTGGGACGTTGCCATAGTGGTTGAACCTTTCTGGACGGAGGGAACACGCGCTCTGCATGAACCCGTCTCTCGTATCTCGCCGCGTGCTGTGGCAAGATCTGGTTATGCGATGAGTGGGATGGCCGAACAAAGGCGCTGCGCATTTCTGGCATCATCTGGCATCAAATGAACAGCGTCACGTGCGCCTCGTTGGCGAAATCTATGAAGGTGGCGGCGCCGCCAATCTCGACATCATCAATCAGCTCTTCGGGTTTGATTCCCATGACATCCAATGTCATCTGGCAGGCGATGAACTTCACCCCCAGGTCACGGCACTGTTGCAGCAGCTCATCAATAGTCGCTACCTGATGCTTGCCGAAAAATTGGGACTTCATCATCCAGGTTGCCAGAGGAGTCATACCTGGCAACATGCCGACGATGTTGGGAATGGAGACCGGCATCGCAGGGTTGGCAATCGGGGCGACTTGCAGATGCCTGGCGCCGCCTTTCTTGAGGATGTTCAGGCCGTAGAAGGTGAAGAAGATCGTTACCTCTTCGCCCATCGCCGCTGCTGCCGATGCAAGGATCAACGGAGGATATGCCATATCCAGCGTGCCTTTGGAAGCAATAATCGCGACTTTGCTCCTGGCGGGATCCCTTTTCATGGCTGCCGCCACTTGCTCTGAGACAAGTTGCTGCATGTGCTCATGAACGAACGCATCTACGCGGGTACGGATCATTTCCTCTATGTCAGGGGAGAGAGCGTTTGCCGTCGTGTCCGGCACGCTCGGTATTTGGGTTGCCATGTGAGGCGCCTCCTATTGATGGGATGCGATATTGACGCTGATTTGACTGCGCCGACAATCCAACCAACTGGATGTCACGCATTCCTTTGTAGTGGACCAGTGGCGCATCACACATCACTCACAGAGCGGTGGGAAAATGGAACAGAGCAGTCACAACAGCGCAGAAATCCCTTCCCAGCAGTGAGTGCTTTAGGGAAGGGATTTCTGTGGCCTTTGCTGGTTGGAGCCGCGCATGCTCTGTTCCAGTATGGTGGAACCTACTTCTCTTGCCTGTACATGGCGAGAAGCTCCTCACCACCTGTTGCGAAGGAACGATACTCATGGCAACAGGAACCATTTACGTGAGCGGCGTAGTCCACGCCGGTCGTTCTGTGACACATCCCTAGTGTAGCCGTGAGTATAGCCAAAAACAAGAGGTAATAGCAAATGACTGGTGTTTTTGTGATGCAATCGTGAGCAGCGAGCGCCTATCTCTGCTGTGTCTGGCCGCGAAAGTCGTCTACAATATACGAGCTACGAGATACGAGCAACGAGCAACGTGACCACTCAGCCCAGACATCATCGCGGACGAGTATCAGCGATAGAGATCGCGCCGCATGAATAGGCTGCATGAATAAAATGACTACGAGGAGTGAACATGACGATCTGGTGTACGGCGCTAGAGGCCATGCAGGCGGTGCAATCTGGCAACCGGATTTTCATTCAAGGAGCATGCGCTACCCCGGCGCCGCTGATCGAGGCGCTGGTCTCACGAGGGGATACACTGCGAGACGTTGAGATCACCCATTTGCACACCTATGGTCCGACGCCATATACCGACGCGCGCTGGGCGGGCCACTTTAGCCTGCGTGCGCTCTTCGTCGCGGAAAACACCCGCGCTGCGGCGAACGCTGGCCGCGCCAGCTATACCCCCGTCTTCTTGTCAGACGTTCCGGCGCTCTTTGCTCCTGGTGGCCTGCTTCCCATTGACATCGCCTTTGTTCAGGTCTCGCCGCCGGACGCTCATGGCTTCTGTTCGCTTGGACCATCAGTAGATGTGACCCGCGCAGCAGTAGACCATGCGCGCCTGGTTATCGCCCTGGTCAATCCTCATGTTCCACGAACGCACGGCGATAGCTTTCTTCCGCTCTCGCAGATAGACTACGCGGTGTCATGGCAAGGCAGCCTATTTACCGTCCCGCAACAGCCGCCCAATGCCATCCAGACGCAGATTGGGCGGCAGGTGGCGGAACTCATCGAGGATGGCGCCACGCTGCAATTGGGAATCGGCGCCATCCCAGACGCCATGCTCAAAGCGCTGGGGGATCGCCGGGACCTCGGTATCCATAGCGAAATGGTTTCTGACGGGATACTCGATCTCGTGGAGCAAGGGGTGATTACCGGCGCTACCAAGCCCATTGATCGCGGCAAAATCGTGGCCAGCTTTGTCGTCGGGTCACAGCGCCTGCTCGATTTCATTGACGACAACCCGATGGTCGAGTTACGTCCGGCGGATTATACGAACGATACGCGCATCATTCGACAATTTGAGCGCATGGTCGCGGTCAATAGCGCCATTCAGGTGGACCTGACCGGGCAGGTCTGCGCGGAATCCGTGGGATCGCGGCTCTATAGTGGCGTCGGCGGTCAAATGGATTTCAGCCGGGGTGCGGCGCTGGCGCAGCATGGCCGGCCCATCATTGCGATGCCAGCAACCGCTGCTGCGCCTGTTGAGGCGCATGCAGCGCGAGAAGCGCCAGAAACTCCGCCAAGCGGGCCATTTCATCTGCCGCCCATTGCGGGTCTCGTTTCACGCATTGTCCCCATTCTGACGCCGGGCGCAGCAGTGACCACCTCGCGCGCCCATGTGCATTATGTCGTCACGGAGTATGGTATCGCGCCGCTGCATGGACGCGACCTCGCCGAGCGGGCGCGCAACTTGATCGCGATTGCCGCTCCGCAGTTCCGCGAATCCCTCGAACGCGCCGCCTATCAACTGCATTTGCTGTCATAACTGCTCGCAGCGTTCAGCGAGTTTCTGCCCTCATTGTGAGGGGAGTCGCATGAGCCACCTTGCGAAGTTGAGCCACCATTGTGATGTATTCGTGTGCATGCAACGCCGATTTGTGATGACGCTGGGAAGTGCTGCCATGACACTGGAAACGGTTGGAAACGCATTTCTGGGATGTTTATCTAAGATCACCGCTGGACCGACAGCAAACACATCTCCACCAGGTCCGATGAGCGCACAAGCGATGAGCGCATGAGAAGGAGAAAGGAATGAATACGCTCGTGCTCTATGATTCTCGCCATGGAAATACTGAGCGCCTGGCCACGATGATAGCGAACATATTGCGTCCGTTTGGACAGGCAGAAGCCGTTCGAGTGGATACAGAATCTACTATCCGCTTGGCGGGAGTAGACTTGCTCATTCTGGGCAGCCCAACCCAGGGATGGCGACCAACGCCAGCTATGCAGTCGCTCCTTGCAAAGATTCCTGCCGAGCAGCTACACGGTGTCGCCATTGCGTGTTTTGATACGCGCTTTCAAAAATCTCGTTGGCTCACTGGTTCAGCCGCAGCGGCGCTGGCCAGGCAACTCCATAAGCGAGGGGTTATGCTGCTGGCTCCGCCAGAGAGCTTTTTTGTGCAAGGCGCCGAAGGGCCATTGACCAGCGGAGAGATGGAACGAGCAGTTGTATGGGCCAGAATGCTCCTCAACAGAGTGAATTCACCTCACGCTGCCGGGTGACGCTGGCAGGCAGATAGATGCTATACCTGGAAGTAGTGACAGATCGAACAATGCCGCGCCGCTAGGGGTTAGGGATAGCGGGCGACAAGCTCATGGCTGAGCATCGCTATCTGCGCCAGGCAACTTTCCAGATCAAACGGGCAGGCGACCACAGGCACCCGTTCAGACAGGTGTGGATTCCATACGTCCGGCGCAGAAAGCGGTTGTGTACTCAGCAGCAGATACGCATGTGGCGGCGTAGCTGCCACATATTGTAATAACCACGAGCCGAGGGCGTCGTAGCTACCGTGCATGAGGATGACCAGTAATGGGTGTGGGCTGAGGTGGAGGGTTTGCACGGCGAGCGCGGCGTCAGTGACGCTTACTACTGGATAGCCCTCGTCTCGCAGGATCACTTCCAGCGTCTCACGTAGACTCTCATCTGGGATCACAAGCAGTATCGGGGTCTTCGCAACGCGAAGCGTCGCCATCTTCATCGAGTCAGCATCGCCCGGTCGCGCGCTCTGTTGTCCAACCTCTGGTCGGTTTGTAGGACACTGTACCATTTCCAGTAGCTCCCTTTACCAATTCGTGCCAACCAGGAGTGCCCATCTGATCGTCTGCACACGGTGTGCATCACTATCCCTCGTTTCGAGAGAACGTATCCTTACCCCCCAGACCTGGACTCGACACTTATGACTCATGCCAACTCAATGCGATCTAGCGCAGCCGCAAACGCCTCACGGTGGCGCATTTCGTCTTGCCGCACTTCGGCAAATCGCTCTGCTGCTGCCGTATCTCCAGCCGCCTGCGCCTGCTCGGCGAATGTGCGGTACATGGTGTTGATTTCGTATGCCTCACCACTGATAGCATCTTTCAGGTTGGCGGCATCATCATCAACGAGTCCCAGAAGCTCCGCCTCTTCCCTAAAATGTTCAAACAGCTCGGTACGTGCGGTCGCATGGAACAAGTCGGCCAGATCGCTGTTTCCATGCTGCCGCGCCTGTTCAGCAAAAAGCCGGTACTTAGCATAGGCAAATGCTTCGCCGTGCAAGGCGGTCAGCAGGTTAGCTCTTGTCTGCGGATCCATGGTGATTCGCTCCTCTTCTCCTCGATTTTGAACTCTGCGCGACTGCAATAGTGTGCAAGGATTCTTACGCTAAAACTCATACTTTGGCTTATTGCCGGACTCATACTAGCCTTGCAACATCACAACTACGTCACAGGATTCCATGCAAACAACACGGTACAATCACAACGGTCAGCACTCAGCGGCTATCATTCGCTGGTAACGAGACTGGGCGAGCCTCACCTTTCAGCACCACACCACCCTGTCGCTTCTCGCTCGCTGCCCATCCTACTGAGATGGCGAAACCAGCGCGCCGATACGGGTGAGCCACGCCACCAGTTGACCCATGTCAGCAACGCCGCACCGGAATCCTACATAGCCATCTGGACGGACAGCGAGAAGCCCAGCGCCAGGGAGATTTGTCAATCTTTGCACGGTAACATGCGCGCCGAGGGATGTAGTGTCCAGATCGCTGGCATCGTGCTGCAACAGCACATGTATGCCTGGCTGAGCAAGGAGCGCATGCAGCCGTACACGCTGGCCGTTCGAGATGACGGTCATATCAGGGAGGCGGTCGCCAACGTGGGGTCCACCCCGCAGGTGAGGCTGCTCCTCCACCGAGAGCGGGCTGTTGGGATATGCCACTCGCAACTGCGATATCCAGCGGATCGCCTCGGCAACAAAGCGGCGATTTTTGAGGAGAACTGGCGCTATGGGAGCGCCGAGTGGGGCAACCACACTTCGCAATAGCGATGGCAGCACGCTCGTAGATGCCTCGGCATAAAACGCCAGATGAGTCATGGCAAATACCTGGTGCGCTACCGGGCGGCGTTCGAGATCATAGGAGGCGAGAAGGGATGGAGCGTCGGTTGCCGGGGCTGCGAATGCCAGTTTCCATCCCAGATTGAGCGCATCCTGGATACCGGTGTTCATTCCCTGGCCCGTCGCTGGTGAAAAGGCATGTGCGGCATCTCCCGCCAGGTAGAGCCGCCCCTGGCTCAATCGAGACGCGATGCGATGTTGCATCCGATACCGCGCCGACCAGACGAGATCGGTAATTCGCGCGTCGAGACCTGCATTGTCCAGGAGCGCCTGCAACTGCGTGGTGGTCACTGGTGGACCAGGCTGCCCGAATGGGAACTGGTCTTGACCAGACGGCTGTGTTGCCAGCAGCCGCCAAGAGGCGCGCTCACCAAGCGCAAAGACAAACACTAGCCCGCGCCGCCCGGCCACTACGTGGGCGGCTTGGCCAGCAAGGGGAGTGTCGAGTTCAAGGTCGGCCAGCACCACCTCCTGCCGGTACGATCTACCAGGCCACCCAATACCAGCAACGCGGCGCACAATGCTCTCTGGGCCGTCACAGCCAACGACGAAATCAAATGCCAGGCGCTCAAGACCCGCCTGTGACTGAAGGGTGACGCTGGCGCTGGTACCCCCATCTGATACTTCGATCAGCTCCGTGCCCCATTCCACCTGGATTCCTCGGTTCTGGAGCGCCTGCGCTAGCACCATCTCCACGTCCATCTGTCGCATGAATGTCAGATGCGGGAATGCTGTATCAGTTAACGCGAGGTCGCCCAGGCACGCATGAATCACGCGGGACCCCACATGCAGGTAGCCCTCAGGCGCGCGGTCTGCTCGCGCCAGCAATGGCTCTACCAATCCAAGTGGGCGCAGCGCCTCCAACGTGCGTGGATGGACAATGAGGGCGCGTGATGGTCGCATCGCTTCCTGTCGCCGCTCGATGATACGGACACTGGCGCCGTGTTCGTAGGCTTGTAATGCCAAAGCGAGTCCAGTCGGGCCGGCGCCTACCACTAGAATCTCGGTCGGTCGCATCAGGTAACCTCGACCACGCGCCACCACTCGTTTCCCCTGCTGGGAGAAGCGACATTGAGCAGATGTGGTGTGGCAAGCAGTGGATCGCGCCGCTGTTCAGGAAGCACCCAGTAGTGGATCGAGGCTGGAGCACATCCCAGCGCGAGAACGCGCCACAGAGAGCGAGCGTAGTATTCTGCGCGCCGTGGGCCATCCCACTCATAGATTCCTCGATAGATGTCGTGTTCGTCGTTAGCCAGCCACAGTTTGGATACGAAGCCAGGGAAACCCACAAACAGCGGAGTGTTGAGCAGACTTTCCCAGCGAAAGAGCTGGTGTTCCCATGCGCCCCGCACCAGTCGCAAGCGGAACTCCACAAAAAGGACGCAGGGATTCTGCGGCGTCCCGTAAATCACCGTCTCGCGAAAGACGCGCGCCGATGTGCCATCCGCAAACTGCACACGCATCCCGATATGCTCTTTCGGGAAATGGACACGCCGCTGTGCCAGGAGCCGCGCAGTACTGACCAGGCAGCGAGACTCTGCCCACGCTGCAACGTCGTAAGGCAACGGAATCTGTTCGTTCATAATGCTAGGCTCCTTGTATATCGCTTGGGGCGCTACGATAGCGTAGTAGCGCGCCAACACCGCCCAGCCGTTGTAGCTCTGGGCTGTCGCCGATAATGGCCAGCCCGGCATCTGTTCGAGCAGCAAGGGCGATCAGATTGGATCGTAGCTCGCCCGGTATATTCACCTGTTGCGCAGGGGATTGCGTATCGTTTGCCAGCAAGATCAACATTCTTGCCTGTCCGTTGGAGAGGGCATGGTAGGTTGGTTCCAGGCCAGCCACTCCTAACCCATCCGATTGGATCGCTTCGACAAGTTGCTCGACCACAACATGGTCTTGCTCAGCCTTCACTTCCTGGAGCAACGGCTGAATCGCGTCCAGAATGGTGGCGGCTGACACAGTAAACTCCGCTGCTCCTGCTGCAAGTGAGCGCGGAATAACGCGCACCAATTTTGCCACCGACGGCGAAAGCGCTGCACGAACGAGCGGTAACGCCTCGACCTCTCCCGTGAGGATAACCTGTGTCACCTGCTCATGAGCTACCACCTGCTCAATGTCCCTGGCCACTTCACCCGCAAATCGCGCGCGCGTCTCGCGCGCATGTCGCTGATAATGCGCCTGATTCATGGCTATCGTGCTGCGCACCTCATGGTAATATTTGGAATCATCGGCGAGCTGGCGAAGTTCATGTAAACGTCCCCGGTGTAACAGAAAAATCCGGGCGGCATTCAGCTCTACTGTTGCGACAACCACCACTGCCCGGTCGGCCAAAAGTCGTGCCAGTTGGAAAAGGTCTGGCGTTGCGCTCACTACTACCTGTGAGTCAAAGGGCATATCGCTGAGGAGGGTTTCAAACAGGTGATGCGGACCACTCACAAAGAGCGCCGCCCCCGCAGTATCAGGCGGTATGTTGGTATCCAGAAACCGCTCGATTTCCGCAGATGCCTCCTGTATGGTATCGAAGGCTACGCCACGCGGCGCAAATGTAGCTGCGATCTGGCGCAGCCGTTCCCGCAACATCACCTGGTATGGGCGCTCGACTGGCTGATTTCCTTGAATTAGCGGGCGCAGGTCCAGGTAGACACTAAGGACTGGGATATACCTGCTCTGTGTCGCCGTTCCTTGCGCTGGCGAGGAATTGGCGACGCTGGTAGAAGCTGGAATATTTCCTTCTCCTGGCTCCCCTGGCGTTCCTATCCCCCGCGACTCATGAGACCAGGTAGGGAGCATCATCCCGGGCTGATGATTGGGCACTGGCAACGGCTCTAGCGCCGCCAGACGCAGGAACAGGTCGTGTGTCCTGTCGTGTTTGGTGGTTGATAGATGGGGTTGGTAGGACATAGACATTGTATTCATGCGTTCCTCCCAGGAGCGTACTCGCCCGCAGTGCGATGTCTCGCTACGATGCCATGATGTCAGAAGCGCATCACACGTGGGTCTCACTACTGGTCTGCGGCATCACAAACACCTGACAATGGTGTTCAAGGGTGTTGTTGACTGCACAAGCGTTACTACCCCTTCCAGAATGGCAACTGGCTCAGGTCATAGGTCTTGCCATCATCGCCAGCGAGATATTGTTTCCCCTTCGCGGCAGTTACGAGCCATACGGGGTCGGCGGGCAACGCGCCCCCCGCCAGCCATACGTGTTGGCCGTTCTGCCCGTTCTGACTGGCCTGCCACGCGGGATCTAACGGGAAGTACACGAGATACGGCTGGCGAATTGGCTGCGCGGCCTCCGGGTATTGGCTGGCCACGGTGCGGGTTGCCTGGTCAGCCGAGAGCAGGGCAACTGAACCGCCTGTGCGAGGAACAGTGTAGGTGACGATGGCGATGACTTGCACCGCCGTATGCGCGGGGTTTAGCGCCAGTTCGGCGGCATCCGTCGTCGCCCCGGCCTGATTCAGAATCGGCACGATATAGAAGTCGGGGACCTCCGCAGCAGAAACGCCTGCTGGCCGCAGCGCCGAGACCAGGACCGGGCGACCGAGCCGGGACAGATCATGCACCTGATCCCCAGTGCCGGAACGGGATTCCTGGAATAGCGCGCTCTGCCGTGCCGCAGCGAGAATATCCCCCGGCGCCTGGGAATGGAGCGGTATCCAGGGGTCGCCGGTCGTTGACGGCGACTGAGTGGATTGCTTTGCTGCTGCGCCCGCCAGCGGCAGGGCCGCGCTGGTCGTTGTGGTGTATGCCACACTCATCAGCACAGCGAGTACCGCCAGCGCGAGCAGCAGGAATACGGCATTGCCGATCATCCCTGCCTGCTGACCACCTGCCACGCCGCGCTGAGGCCCGTATCTACGATGCCGCAGCGGTGATATCTTCTGTAGCGAATGTCGTGGTGGATATCTCATAAACTTCCCTCCGATGCTTCGAGTGGGCGGCTATTACAGCGCGCTCATCACTCAGCCGGCACACTTGCTCTTAGGGCGCGGTCATTTTTGCGCCGGTTGAGGTGTAGGCCCAGTCTGGATTCCAGGTTCCATTTGCCCAGTTGTTATCGCGCTGAATCCAGGTGAAGCCACGATACCAGTGGATCGGCTGACTGGGGGTTGGCTTATAGATGCCCACCGCAGGCTCCGGGTCCGACGTGTTCTTGCCATCACCGGCACTCGCGCGGTCTCCATAGTACAGCGACCAGAGGGAATAGACGCCGTAGGGGGTGCTGAAATGGCCTCCCGCCCAGGTCCCGATACTCGCCTCAAAGCGGCTCACCGTGTAATAGGCCATAGGGTCGCGGTAGACCACGCTGGTGATCTGTGCTGGATAGGCTGAGCGCGGGTCGTTATAGGAGTAGACACCCGTCACCAGCACGGAATGCAAGCCGCCATTAATCTGCGAGGTCAACGGCTCATGCCAGGTTGCAAGTCCTCGTGCCATGCTGGTTGTTGCCTGGAGCACCTGAGTGTAAAACGACGGCGCTGAGCTATTAGCGAACTGCCAGCGGTAAATGTAGTCGTGATAAAATGTGTTGCTGGGTGTGTAGTTCCACTCCATGTAGGCGATGGAACGAGGGTCCGTTCCAACGTCTCGTGAGATGTTGGTCACACCGCCGTAGGCGTTGATTGGTGTGGGATAGCCCCACTGGCTCGCGCCGGAGGTCTGGTTGTTTCGGGCGACCACCTTCTGGTCTGTGGTGCTGCGGAAGCGCAGGCCAACGCCGCGTACCTCATCATTGTAGTTGACGGCTGCCTCGGCAGTCTCGATGCCGCAGGAAGGACCCACCTGTGGCCAGATGGACTTGATCGCATTGATGGTCATCGTCGTATCTGCGCCATAAAAATTCCCGGCCCCTGTACTGGCGCCCGGATTGTTGGGGACTGCCTGGACGGTTGGAGTTAGCCCTATCGCTCCGTGCCATACCGTTGCCAACAGCGCACCGGCTGCGACAAGGAGTACCACGGAGATGCGTAGAGCCACTCGCTGCGCATGGGTCATTGGTAACACCTCCTTGCGACCGTGCGCCATCTGCGCCAACTGCACATACACCAACAAACATGGTAAGGCAGGAACCGTCACGGTGAGCGCTGCTCAACACAGCCTGCTCAGAGGTATCCATAAATGGCGCATGATCGTTCACGAGCCAGCCTACGACACCCGTATCACAGCACCATCACGCTGCGACAGTTGTTTGGCACAAGTGCATCACGAGGCTTTCACGCATCACCGATCACTCGCATATTCTTCACAACATCCAGGCGCCGCACATATCGCTGATGATGCTCGCCTGGCAACGCGACAGCCAAGTTGTGCCTTGCCAGTTCGTGCTATTCCAGCCGCGCGATCAAATCGGGCATCTCCGACTTTCAGGGCATGCGTCTCATCGAATGATGGGAATAGCCAGCTATTTCTCGCGATGGATATAGCAGGTAGCAGACACATGTGCGTGCCGTTTGCAGGACGCAATACAATGTCCACAACAGGAATGGCGAGTTTTGTAGCGAATAGATGGTAAACAGACGAGAGCGAGCAAGAGTGATGGATGAGCAGGTGTGCAGCATCGGCGTAGACCTGGGGACCACCTCAGCAAAGGCCGTAGCGTTTGACGCCAATGGCCGGACAGTTGCTTCGGCAGCGGTGGAAGTGACAACGCTGCATGAACAGCGCGAGAGCGCCGAACAGGACCCGCAAGCCGTCGTGCAGGCGGCGAATGATGCGCTTCGGCGCGCCGCTGCTGACGCCATAGCAAAGGGCTATCATATTGGCTACATCGGGCTGAGCGCTGCGATGCACAGTCTATTGCCGCTGGACCAGGACGGCAAGCCGCTGATGCGCGCGCTCATCTGGATGGATAACCGCGCGCACCTGGCCGCCGACCAGCTCTGGCAGACGCCGCAGGGGCAGGCCATCTACGAGCGCACGGGAACGCCGGTGCATGCGATGGCGCCGCTGGCGAAGCTGCTCTGGCTGCGCAAAGAGCGGTCCGATATCTTCCAGCGCGCCCATCGCTTCGTCTCGCTCAAAGAATGGCTCTGGTATCAGTGGTTCGGTGAATGGAAGATTGATGTCTCGATGGCGAACGCCACCGGCCTCTATAACATGCAGGCGCGTGCCTGGGACAACGCAGCCTTATCGCTGGCCGGCATTACAGCACAGCAACTCAGCGAGATCGTTCCCGTTACCTATACCCGCACAGGTCTGCGCGACGATGGCTTACGCTCAGCCGGCATCACAGCAGAAACCATCTGCGCCATCGGCTCCTCTGACGGCGTGCTGGCGAATCTGGCGGCGGGCGCGCTGGACGCAACAACGATGGTGCTGACGATTGGGACGAGTTGCGCGCTGCGCATCGGCTCTCCGCGCCCCGTAACGGACCGCGCCACCCGCGCCTTCTGCTATACCCTCGATCAGCAGCACTATATTATCGGCGGGCCGAGCAACAGCGGCGGCATCGTGCTGGAATGGCTGGGACAACAGGTGTTCGGCCTGGCAAATGATACCTTTGGCAAGCTGCTGGCCGACGCTGAGCAGGCATATGATGAATCGTTGCTCTGCCTGCCCTACGCAGCCGGTGAGCGCGCGCCACTCTGGAACGCCGCCAGCAGCGCCACCTGCCACGGTCTGCGCCTCAACCATACCCGCGCGCATATCTTGCGGGCAGCCGTCGAAGGGTTGATCTTCAACGCCTACTGGATCGCGGAAGGGCTGTTCCAGAGCGCCGGTCGCCCGCAACGCCTCATCACCAGCGGCAAAGTGCTGGAAGATCAATGGATTCGCCAGGTGGTGGCAGATGTCTTTGGCCTGCCGGTCGTCGCTGATAGCAGCAGCGACGCCTCGGCGTTGGGCGCGGCGAAAATCGCCCTGGTTGCAGCGGGTGTCTTCGATCTGGAGAGCCGCTGGGGCATCGCGCAGGAGAGCGCGCAGCCGCTGCAACCGGCACAACATGAGGCATATCAGGCGAAGTATCAGCGTTTCCGCCAGCTCGCCGCGCTGCTCGACCCGCCAATCACTCCTATGGCTCCTACAGCGCCATCGGCGTAATGCCGGGAATCGTGACCGGCAGCTTGCCCTGAGGCTGCGCCTCGCCAAACAGCACGCGCACCGCCGACTCAAGCGCTGGTTTGGTGTATTCGTAGGTGGCGAGATAGGTGCGAAGCTGTGGGAAAGCTGCGAGGTCGTAGGGATTGCAGATCGCCAGGCCGATGACACGCTTGCCAGAGGCCAGCAGACGTTGCATCAACGTCACCTGCGCTGGGTCCGTGTGCGCGTTGATCGTCGCCATAATAATCAGGTTGGACTGCTCGATCTCCTCGCGCAGCCGCTCATTGTCAACGGCATCTGCTGCGCCGCGCAGTAGGAGATCATGCGTGTTGGTGTGCCGCCGCCGGATACTCTCCACCAGCGACTCATGCGGATACGCCAGGTCAATCGCCAGCGTCATGCTCGGCGGCAACTGCGCCAGCACCAGGATGCGCGTCGTCTCGTCCAGATGCAGCGGCAGGATGCTTCCCTCCTGGCGAATGAGCGTCGTCGAGCGCGCATACACCTGATCGCGCAGCTGTTGATGCGCTGCGTTGCCAATCTCGCGGAGTCCGGCTTCAGTGGGCAGCGTCTCCCACGAGAGGCGCTGCTGTTTGAGGCGCAGCACCCGCGCCGCCGCCTGCGCAATCGCCTCCGCCGGGAGCGCGCCGCTCTGCACCGCTGCTCGCACCGCCGCAAGGCTCTCCTTCTGGCGCGTGTACTCGTGTGAAACCAGCGCGATATCGGTTCCTGCCTGCAAGGTTAGCACGGAACCTTGCGGCGTGCCCACCGTCTCCGAAACGGCCTCCATTTCCAGGCAGTCGGAGATGATGACGCCTTCGTAGCCCAACTGCTCGCGCAGCAATCCCCGTATGATAGCAGGCGAAAGCGTCGCGGGAGTTGCTGCGCCGTCCATGAGTTGCGGCAGCGCGACATGGGCAATCATCACGGTATCCGCGCCCGCCGCGATGCCGCCGACGAATGGCACGAACTCCAATGACTGCAACCGTTCCAGCGTAAAGGGTAGCACTGGCACACCAAGATGTGAGTCGGTGGCCGTGTCGCCGTGGCCGGGGAAGTGCTTTATCGAAGAGACAATGCTAGCCGCGCGATAGCCGCGCACGGCGGCGGCGGTATGGCGCGCGACCTCCTGCGCGTTCGCGCCAAACGAGCGCGTGCCCACCACCGGATTAGCTGGATTGTTGTTGACATCAGCGTCCGGCGCTAGATTCATGGTGATGCCCAGCGCCTTCAGTTCGCGCCCCGTCGCCTCGGCCACCTCCGCTGTCACCGCCTCGTCGCCCACAGCTCCCAGCGCCATATTGCCGGGAAACGCGGTGACGGCATCGCCAAGACGCTGTACCATGCCATTTTCCTGGTCAATGGAAATCAGCAGCGGATAAGGATGGTTCGCCGCGCGGGCCAGCGCCTGTAGCTCGCTCGTGAGCGCGAAGACCTGTTCTGCGCTGCGGATATTGCGCGAAAAGAGAACGACCCCGCCCACGTGATGCTGCTGAATCAGTTCGGTAATCTCCGGGGTGACTGCCGGCCCATGAAAGCCCACCATGAAGAGTTGCCCGATCTGCTGCTCCAGCGTCATGCTCGCGCTAGTAGTCGTATCCGTTTCCTGCGGTTGCTTGCCCGTGATCGTGGACATGAAATCAGCCAACCTCCGATGATGCTTCTGCCAGCCTCGTCTGTTCCGCCGGGTGAGTGGTTTCTGCCAGGCGCACGGCGGCGCGCGCCGCGCTCAGCGCCGGCTCTGCCACCAGCGCCACAGCGCCTAGCGGGCGTCTACGGCGAATGAAATCGAGCGTCTGTTCGCGATAAGATTCTTCGTTGAGCAGCAGTCCGCCGCCCAGCGCCAGGGGCAGCGCCTCCGGCAGGTCCAGCGCGCTGCCAACCGTCAGCGTGGCAAGCGCCAGTTCATGCGCCGCGCGCCGCACGATGCGTTGCGCCACCGCGTCGCCGGACCGCGCCGCCGCGAAGACGAGCGCAGAGAGGCGCGCAATCTCTGCCTTCTCTGCCTTATCAGTCTGCTCTTGCGAGCGATACACCTGCGCAATCAGGTCATCAGGCGCGCGTAGCTGCCAGTAATCCATGAAGCGTTGCAGCAGCAGCGTCGGCCTGCCGCGTCCATCAGCGGCGCGGGTCGCCGCCTGCAACGCCTGGCGCGCGATGTCATAGCCGCTGCCCTCATCACCCAGCAGATGCCCCCAACCGCTCGCCCGCCTGCCTGCGCCGTACCTATCGCGTCCCAGCGCAATTGCGCCGGTGCCAGCAATCAACGCCACGCCAACAGCATGATCGAGCGCGCTCAGCACCAGTTCGGCGTCATTGGTCAGGCGCAGCGTGCAGGCGAGCGGCGCGAGATAGGGCAACAGAGCCTCCTGGTCGGTGGCGCTGTCTATTCCCGCCAGCCCAATCCAGGCCGCTGCGCAGGGCAGCGCGCATGCTGCCTGCCGCGCCGCCGCTTCGCTGGCGCGGCGCAGATTCGCCAGCGCCGGTTGCAGGCCAATCGCGCTGTAATTCGCGCTGCCCGCCAGTCCGCGCCCACGCTCATTGCCCTGGGCGTCCACAATCACGGCGTAGGTCTTGCTGCCGCCACCATCTATGCCCAGGAACAATTGCTCAGCGGGGGCGATGTTCGCGGCGCACATCAGCGGCCCTCTTCCAGCGCCGCGCGCAGCAGACCGCCATGCGCGGCCAGCCGTTCGCGCGCCTGTTCCGGCGTGATGCCCGCGCGTCCGGCCAGAATCGCGGTCTTTGCCTCGCCGTTGGCGTCGCGCAGCAAGGCCGCAGCCGTCTCGGGGTCCAGCCCGGTCGCCTGCTGCACGATGCGCGTGGCGCGGGCGCGCAACTTCTCATTGGTCGCCTGCACGTCTACCATCATGTTGCCGTAGGTTTTGCCCAGCAGGATCATCGCGCCGGTGCTGAGCATATTGATCACCATCTTCTGCGCCGTGCCTGCTTTCAGGCGCGTGGACCCTGCAATCACCTCTGGTCCGACGATAGGCGCGATCATCACGTCAACCAGCGCGGCCAGTGGCGTCTCGCTATTGCAGGCAACGCCGATGGTCAGCGCTCCCTGGCGTTTCGCGTAGTGGATGGCGCCCAGCGCATACGGCGTGCGGCCACTCGCCGTGATACCGACCACCGCATCGCGTTCGCCAACTGCCAGCCGCGCCATATCCGCCTCACCAGCCTCCGCGCTATCCTCGAAGTCCTCGGCGGCCTGCGTCAGCGCGAAGGATCCACCAGCGATGCAGCCGACGATCATTGTCTGCGCCACGCTGAAGGTCGGCGGGCATTCATAGGCGTCGAGCGCGCCCAGGCGACCCGATGTGCCGGCGCCAGCATAGATCAGCCTGCCACCCTGTCGCAGCCGCGCGGTAACGGCCTCGACGGCTCTGGCGACCTGCGGCAGTTCGCGCGCCACCGCGCCCGCCACCGTGGCGTCTTCTGCGTTCATCAGCCTGACGATATCGAGCGCGCTCATCCGGTCAATATCGCTCGTCGCAGGGTTGACCGCTTCGGTCGCCAGTTGCCCCAATGCTTGCGGGGAAGATGGCAACGATGGCGGTGGATCTGTGGGCATCGCCCGGCTCCTGTTCGTTGGTTAGGACGCAAAGAGCTGTTCGCGCTTGAGATGGGTATAGAAGGTGTACTTGTTGCCGCAATAGACGGACCTGGCGTACTCAACCGGCTGGTTGCGGTCGGTAAAGGTGGTGCGGCGCGTATAGAGTACGGCGCTGTCGAGAGCAATTTTGAGCAAACGGCTATCTTCTTCGCCCGCCAGTCCGGCCTCCAATTCTTGCTCTGCCTCCATCAGCGGAATGCCATAGGAACTTTCGAGCAATTGATAGAGAGAGTTCTGCTCCAGGTCTTCTTCCAGCAGCTTCTCGCAGCCCTTGAAATTGAGTTGCGAGCGTTCGATAGCCAGCGGTTCGTCGTCGGCCAGGCGCAGGCGTTGCAGGCAGAACACCAGTTGCCCGACAGGAATGCGCAGCCGCTCCGCCGTCAATTCGTCCGCTGGCAACATCTCCGCCGAGAGTACTTTGGTGCTGGGGCGCTGGCCGCGCGCGCTGATATCTTCAGTGAATCCGGTCAGGCGCATCAACTGTTGCGTGATCTTATGGCTGGTGACGAAGGTGCCTTTTCCTTGTTCGCGGTAGAACACGCCTTCGTTGACCAGATCGGTGATCGCCTGCCGCGCCGTCATGCGGCTGATGCCGTACAACTCGCTGAGTTCACGTTCGGACGGAATGAGGTCGCCGGATTTCCACTCGCCGGAGCGAATGCGCTCACGCAATATCTCTTTGAGTTGATGATAGCGCGGCACAGGACTATTCCTGTAGATTGTGTTGACTTTCACCTTCCGCTTCGCCTTTCCTGGAATAAATATGGATTCCACCACCCGACGCCACCACGCCGCCATCGCAGCGCTATCACAATACTGGTAGCTTTGGATATCCGGAGATATCGGAGATTATGGGGGAAGTATACAGCAAAATGCCGGGCTATTATCGCCGCTTGCTTGATTTTCCTCCGCTCTTGTGCTAGAACTATCCCAGATGGTCTAATTGGTATGTTGTATATACCACTTGCCGCTCCCATCATGACATACTCTACGCTGGTGTGTCAAGCGGTACAGATGGCAGGTCGTCCCTGAGCGTCGCATTGTCGCATCACTGCCGGGCTACCTGTTCAAAGGGGGAAACCGGCAATCATCGGGAGATGATCCCGCACAAGACGCAACGTGGCAGTAGTGCGAGCGGAGAGTAGTGCATGAGGTTTACCTTACACGGCGCCCGTCTGATAGATGCTATGGCAGAACTTCCTGAGAGCGATGTAACGGTGCAGGGCGCACACATCCTGGCCGCTGGCGCCGCATCGGGTGAGTCTGAAGCGCCGGAGATCAGCGCCAGTGACAGCGCCCAACCCACCACCATCATCAACGCCAGCGACGCCATCATTACGCCAGGATTCATTGAGGTGCATACCCACGGCGGCGGCGGCTTCAATCTGCATACCACCTCTGCTGATGAAATCCTCTCCTATGCGCGTTGGGCGCCGCAGACAGGCGTAACCTCATTTCTCATCGGCGTCGTGGGCACGCCCGGCGCCATGCCGGAGCCACAACTGTTGGCGGCGGTGGAGGCGATTCAGCGGGCAAAAACCGGCGCGGAAACAGGCGTTGAGGGCATAGATGGCGCTGAACCGCTCGGCATTCACCTGGAAGGGCCATATATCAATGTCGAGCGGCGCGGCGCGCATCTGCCTTCCTGGCTGCGCATGCCAGATGAAGCAGAAACGGAGCGGCTGCTCGAACTGGCCGGCGGTCATCTGCGGTTGATTGCGCTGGCGCCCGAATTGCCCGGCGCGGCAGCGATGATCCGGCGGCTGGTGGAGGCTGGCGTCGTCGTCAGCATCGGCCACACCGACGCGACCTACGAGCAGGCGTTGGAGGCCATCCGGCTTGGGGCGACCCATATGACTCACTGCTGCAACGCCATGCGCCCACTGCATCATCGTGACCCCGGCCCGCTCGGCGCCATCGCCCAGTCTCCGCAGGTCTACGGCGAACTCATCGCCGACGGCGTACACGTTCACCCCGCCATGATGGGCATTGTCGTCAAAATCCTGGGAACTGACCGCACGGTTGTCATTACCGATGCGCTGGCTGGCGCGGGCATTGACGACGCCACCTTCGAGTTCGCCGGACAACCGGCGCGGGTGGTCTCCGGCGCGGCGCGGCTCGCAGACGGCACGCTCACCGGCAGCGTGCTGACGATGGACCAGGCGCTACGCAACGTTCACCATATGCTCGGCGTTCCGCTGGTGGAGGCAGTGCGAATGCTGACGTTCAATCCCGCCCGCTCGATGCGGATCGCAGACCACAAGGGGTTGCTCCAGGCGGGCTACGATGCGGATTTGCTGATCTTCGACAGTTCGTTGACACTCCAAGTTACGATATGCCGGGGCGAGATTCGCTATGCAACGCCAGCCTGGCAGGAACGTTTGGCCCCACTCTATGCGCATGCGTCCCTGCCAGAGTGAGGCCGGTTGCTCCTGCCAGTGAAGTCTCGTCTCGCTCACAACTCAGATCGTCCGCGTGACCTTCTGTAGGCCGCGTGGCACATCCGGGTCGAGACCCTTCGCAAGGGCGAGATGGAGCGCCAGCACCTGTCCTGGGATGATCGCTGGAATCGGGCTAAGCCACTCCGGAATATCCGCTGGTATCGGCATGGGGGTTTTGGCAAGCGCCAACGCCTCCGGCGCATTCGAGATGACCAACAGTTCGGCGTTGCGCTGCTGAAGGTCGCCGGCCAGATCGCGCAGGTCCTCATAGGTTTTGCCCTGTGGCATGACCAGGATAACCGGCGAACCGGCGCCGATAGTGGCGATGGGGCCGTGGCGAAAATCCGCCGATGAATAGGAGGTAGCCATCACATACGTCAGTTCTTTGAGCTTGAGCGCAAGCTCGAACGAGGTGGCGTAATTGTAGCCGCGCCCGATGATCGTGCAGCTTTCCATGTAGCGATAGCGTTCGGCGCGTTCCGCCAGTTGGGCGCTCCCCGCGAGCGTGGCGGCCAGCGTCTCCGGCAGACGTTGCAGTTCTTCCAGGCGGTTCGCATCGCCGCTCAGATGCGCGGCAAATGCCGCCATCACGGCCAGTTGCGCGGTGTAGGTCTTTGTCGCGGCGACGCTCTGCTCGCGGCCAACGTGCAACTCGACCACATGGTCCGCAGCGGAGGCCAGCGGAGAAGCGCCGTCGTTGGTGATCGCCAGCGTTGGGCGGCCCTGCCGCTTTGCTTCTTCCAGCACGGCAACGATATCCGGCGACTGGCCGGACTGCGAAACGCCGATGACCAGCGCGCCCGCCATGCGTGGGGGAGCGGCATAGAGCGTATGCAGCGACGGCGTTGCCAGCGCGATGGGGTAGCCACCAAGCGCGGCCCAGGCATATTTCGCGTAGATGGCGGCGTGGTCAGATGAGCCACGCGCGGCAATCAAGACATAGCTGAAGGGCGGGAGCTGCGCGGCAATCTGGCCGATGTGTCGCAGTTCGTGATCCAACAACTGTTGCGTGACAGCCGGTTGGCTGGCGATTTCTTGTTCGAGTAATGAGGTCATGAGGTCTCCGATCCACTTAATGCACCACAGTCTACTACCAATTTTAGTGTATCTGTGGTATAGTGGTCTAGATGTCTTGACAAATCATCCAGCGGCGAGTACAGTACGTACACCATCCGCATGAGATTGGCAGACGGCCACTCTGTACGCTGGTCTCCAAACCAGCGGCGGAAGGCATCTCTGACAAGAAGGGAGTGTGGTGTTCACGAGAACGAGCGTGAGAGAAAAGAACCGGCAGCGTGCGCGATAGGGCGCCCTATCGCTGGCGAAGAGCCGCAAAGGCTCTCAGGCTCCTCCTTTCTCAGCTATGCTCCCCGGCATGCTGCATTGTTGCGGCAAAAGACGATCCCTGGTGTTCAGGCGCTTTCTCATTTATTTGGATCACTGCATTGATCCACTGCTCCGAAGTCAGGAGGTCCCGTATGGTTTCCTCTGCTTTCGCTCTGGTGACATCCAGAATGAAAAGCAAAACGGCCACTGGTTTTGTCCTGCTCCTACTCCTTGGCATGATTGCAGCTTCGCTGGCGGCTTGTGGCTCGAATGGATCGAATTCCAACACGAAGCACACGCTGACAGCCGTCTGCTCTGTTAGTGGCACCTACACCGAGGATATGAGTCCCTTCAGCCCGAACGTAAACTGCGGTGTTGACGGCCTCATCTATGAAAACCTCGAATACGTCAATGGTGTGACCGGCCAGGAAACGCCCATGTTGGCGACCGGCCACTCATGGAGCGCCGATGGTCTGACGCTGACATTCACGATTCGTCAGGGCGTCAAGTGGTCTGACGGCCAGGCATTCAGCGCGAACGATGTTGCCTTCACGTTCAACATGCTCAAGCAGTACCCGGACGCTGACCAGAATGGGTTCTGGAACTACTTCTCCAGCGTAACGGCTACCGATCCGAACACCGTCGCCATCACCTTCAAGACGGCGGCTCCGACGTTGCTACCGTTCATCGAGGGCACGTACATCGTTCCGCAGCACATCTGGGCAAACGCTGGCGACCCGGCCAAGTACGGCGCGCAGAACACCAGCCCGGTGGGCACTGGCCCGATGAAGCTCAAGAGCTTCTCGGCGCAGCTCATCAGCTATGTCAAGAACGCTAGCTACTGGCAGGCCGACAAAGTGAAGGTTGACGAACTGGATTATCCGGTCGTCGCCAGCAACGACGCCGCCCTCCAGAAGATGGCAGCTGGTCAGGCCGACTGGACAGGTGTCTTCGATGCCGCGGTGCAGTCGCTCTTCATCTCGAGAGATCCGGCGCACAACTTCTCAGCGCCAGTGCCGGTCGTTCCCGTGCAGATTGTGCCGAACCTCACCGATCCGCTGCTGGGTCAGCTTCCGGTGCGCCAGGCGATCAGCGCCGCGCTGGACCGCCATGAGATGTCAGTCTCAGGCGAAGCTGGCTTTGAGGCGCCGGCCAGCCCGACCGGCCTGATGCCCGGCCAGGAGAAGTATCTGGACCCGAAGTACGGTGGCACGCTGCCGCAGTTCCCTGCCGCAGACCCCGCCAAAGCTGACCAGATTCTGACATCCGCCGGCTTCACGAAGGGTTCGGACGGCATCTACCAGGATGCGCAGGGCCACAAGCTCTCCTTCTCGGTGACGGTGCCGGGCGACTACTCCGACTATGTGGCCGACCTGCAAATCGCGGTACAGAGCCTTCAGGCGGCTGGCATCGGCCTGACGCTGAACAAAGTCTCTGACGACGCTTTCCGCACCGACCGCGCCACCGGCAACTTCCAGTTGCTCATGAGCGGTGGTTTCTTCGGCCCGACGCCGTACTACTACCTGGAGCCGTTGCTCCATAGCACGCACATCGGCGGCGCCAATGGCACCGACTGGTCCCAGTGGAAAGATGCCAAGACCGATCAACTGCTAGCGCAGTACGCTTCGACGACCGACCCCAATGTGCAGGTACAGGTCATCCAGCAGTTGACCGACATCATGGTCAACGACCTGCCGGTCATCCCGGTGCTGAATGCGGTGCAGTTCTACGAGTACACCACCAAGAACTGGACCGGCTGGCCCAATGCGAGCAATCTCTACGCTGTCGGCTCGGCCTATCCGCTGGCCGCTGGCGACAATGAGCAGGTAATCCTGCACCTGACACCGGCCTCGTAGTGCGTTTCTAATCTCACGCTGAGGGAAGAGTCTGCTAATGACTGTTCCCTCAGCGCCTCAATAACTCAGTCATCCTCAGCGTTTTTCCGTGGTTTTCGATAGCCCTGGTGGGCGCCGATTCTTGACCATAACTCAGCCTATGATAGAATGGCGCTAGTGGTTGAGCCGGGAAGGGTATCTCGTCATTGTTTCGCATACCGACGCATAGCGGGCGCTTATCCGCAAGGGGAAAACGTTAATGCGCCATCTACTTCGCAAGCTGGGCATTTATCTCCTGGCTATCTGGGTCGCCGTGACGGTTGACTTCTTCCTGCCGCGCATCGCTCCGGGCGATCCCGCGAAAGATGTCTATTATCGCCTGGCGCAGCTTGGCCCGGTCAGCCCATCTACCTTGAAAGCCTTGCAGATTGAATTTGGGCTGAACACGACAGACCCCCTCTGGCTGCAATATCTGAAATACCTTAATAATCTTTTGCATGGCAATTTGGGCGTCTCTGTTACCTATTTCCCAAGCAGCGTGGGCAGCGTCATCGCGCAGGACCTTCCCTGGACCCTGGTGTTGCTGAGCATCAGCGTTCTCATCAGTTTTGCGCTTGGCACGCTGATCGGCGTCTTTATGGCGTGGAAACGCGGCTCGACACTCGATACCACGCTCTCATCGGTGATGACCTTCTGCTACTCCATCTTCTATCCCTGGCTGGCGCTGGTCATCGTCTATTTCCTGGGGTACAAGTTCGGCTGGTTCCCATTTTCGGACGGCTACAACGCCACGCAGACCACACCCGGCTGGAATTTTGCTTTCCTCTCGGACGCCGCCTATCACGCCATCCTGCCTGCGGTCTCGCTGGTCATCTCAACGATTGCCGGCTGGATGTTGACGATGCGCAACTCGATGGTGACGACGCTCTCCGAAGATTACATCCAAATGGCGCGCGCTAAGGGGTTGACCTCACGCAGAACGATGTTTGCCTATGCCGCGCGTAACGCCATCCTGCCCAGCGTGACGGGGTTTGCTATTGCGATTGGCGCTGTCATGGGCGGGCAATTTCTGGTGGAGATCGTCTTCTCATATCCTGGCATCGGCTACGCGCTGGTGCAGGGCATCAGCAATCATGATTACTTCCTGACGGATGGCATCCTGCTGATGGTGATTATCGCGACGATTGTGATGAACCTGATCGTTGATTTGCTCTATGTCGTCCTCGATCCGCGCACGCGCCAGGTAAAGGGAGCCTAGATAGCATGAGCCAGTCACCTCTTTTGCCTGTGTCGCCGGTATCCATAGAGGATGGCAGCCAGCCACCGCTGCTCTCGACGCCACCAGCAACCACTGTGCCCACATCGTTTTTCAGTGTGGTGCTTTCGGTGCTGCGCGGCATCTGGCATGCCATAACGACCAACCGCAAAGTTGCCGCTGGCAGCGCCATTCTCGGTTTCTTCGTGCTGGTCGCCATCTTCGGGCCGCTCTTCATCCAGCTTTTCGTCCACCAGGACCCACTGCACTATTCGCTGAACCTGAATCAGCCGCCCTCGTCCGCGCACTGGCTGGGCACCAACCAGGGCGGCCAAGATGTCTTCAGCCAGCTTATCATCGGCACGCGCGCTTCGCTCACCTGGGCGCTGGTCGCCGGTGCGCTGGTCGTCCTGATTGCGGTTATCATCGGCATCACCAGTGGCTACTTCGGCGGCATCGTAGACGATGTTCTCTCGATCATCACCAATGTTTTCCTGGTGATTCCGCCGCTGCCGCTGGCTATCGTGGCCGTCCAGTTCTTCAGCAACTCCACATTCATCGTGGTCCTGATCGTCGCGCTGACCAACTGGCCCTGGGGGGCGCGGGTGCTGCGCGCGCAGACACTTTCTATGCGCAATCGCGAGTTCATCACGGCCTCGCGCGCCAGCGGTGAGCGGGCATGGCGTATCATCGCCTTTGAGATCTTCCCCAACGAGATATCCATCGTCGCCGCCAGCTTCGTCACGACCACGATTCAGGTCTTGCTGGCCATCGCAGGGTTGGAGTTCCTGGGCTTCGGCAACAGCACGACGGTGAGTTGGGGCAATATGCTCTACGACGCGCGCAACAGCAGCGCGCTGCTGCTGGGTGACTGGTGGTGGTTTGCGCCGCCCGGCCTCTGCATTGCGCTGCTGGGCATGGGGCTGGCGTTGTTGAACTTTGGCATTGATGAACTGGCCGACCCGCGCCTGCGCAGCGAGCGGCGTGTCAGGCGCATTGACGCCTTGAAGAATCTGGCAAAGCGGAAAGCGGCGGCATAGCGGTAGCGTAAGCCGCACGATAGGCGCACGATAAAGGTAGCGTACACATGGGGACGATGAGCAACGACACGCTCCTCGAAGTCAAACACGTCAGTGTGGATTACGGGGCAGGCGATGGCGCCGTGCATGCCGTGACGGATGTCAGCTTTACCTTGCGGCGCGGCGAAATCCTGGGGTTGGCTGGCGAAAGCGGCAGCGGCAAGTCCACGCTAGCCTACGCCGTCTCGCGCCTTTTGCGTCCGCCTGCGCTGATTACCGGCGGACAGGCGATCTATTATCCACGCGAACGCGACGATGAGACCGACGGCGCCGCCAGCATCTCAAAAATCCCAGGACTCTCTGGTGTGCGCGGCGAGGGTCCGGTGGACCTCTTTGAGTTGTCAGAGGATGAGCTACGCGCCTTCCGCTGGAACGATCTCGCGGTGGTGTTTCAGAGCGCGATGAATGCACTCAACCCGGTGATGACCATCGGCGCGCAGATCACCGATGTGCTGCGCACCCATCGCCCGCATATGCCGGCGCCTGCGCGCAAAGAACGCGCCATCGAACTGCTGCGGCTCGTCGGCATCGCGCCGGACCGCCTGGGCAGCTATCCGCATGAACTGAGCGGCGGCATGCGCCAGCGCGCGACGATTGCCATAGCCCTGGCGCTTTCGCCGGACCTCATCATCATGGATGAGCCGACGACGGCGCTCGATGTGGTGGTGCAGCGCGAGATTTTGACGGAGATCATGAACCTGCGCGAGAAGCTGCACTTCGCCGTCATCTTCATCACCCACGACCTCTCGCTGCTGCTGGAAATCGCCGATAAGGTGGCAATCATGTACGCCGGGCGGCTGGTGGAGCAGGCGTCACACTACGACCTCTACAAGCATGCGCGCCACCCTTACAGCTATGGGCTGATGAACTCGTTCCCGACGCTGCACGGGCCGCGCCGCACGGGCATTGGCATCCCTGGTTCGCCACCGGACCTGCGCGATGTGCCGCCGGGCTGCGCCTTTCATCCGCGCTGTCCCTTCGCCTTCGAGCCATGCAAAACGGTGCTGCCGCTGCTACATCCCGCCGTTCCCGGCTCCGATCAGCAGGTGGCTTGCCATCTCTATGATGCGCAGTACCGGGCGACGCCACCAACGACCGAAGAGATTGCGGCGCGCTATGAAGCCATTGCGGAAGGGAGTGCGGTCAGATGAGTGCCCTTGAATCAGCATTGACACCCGCCAGCGTTGCCGCTCCCGATCAAGCCATCTTGCGGGCCGAGCATCTGCGCAAAGAGTTCCCGGTGCCGCAGATGAATCCCTTCGCGCCAAAACGTGCGGTGCATGCGGTGGAAGACGCTTCGCTTGCGCTCTACCCTGGCCGCGCGACGGCGCTGGTGGGCGAAAGCGGCAGCGGCAAGACGACGGTGGCGCGAATGCTCGCCCGCCTCTATGACCTCACCTCCGGCACAATCTCCTTCCGTGGTGAGCCGGTTTCGCTGCGCGGAGGCAGCGCGCTCCGCAGCTATCGCCGCCATGTGCAGCTTGTCTTTCAGGACCCGTTCTCGTCGCTGAATCCGGTGCATAGCGTGCGCTATCACCTGAGCCGGCCACTCAAACTCTATGGTCATGCGACCTCACGGCAACAGGTGACTGAGCAGATATTGGCGCTGCTGGACCGGGTGAGCCTGACGCCTGCCACGCAGTTCATCGAGAAATACCCGCATCAGTTGAGCGGCGGCCAGCGGCAGCGCGTGGCGATTGCGCGGGCGCTGGCGGTGCAGCCGGATGTGCTGCTGGCGGATGAGCCGGTTTCGATGCTGGACGTTTCGATTCGCCTGGATATCCTGAATCTCTTGCTGCGGCTCAAAGAAGAAGAACGCCTTGCGTTGCTCTTCATCACGCATGACATCGCCAGCGCGCGCTATTTCGCGGAAGATACGCTGGTGATGTACGCCGGGCAGATGGTGGAGGGTGGCCCCAGCGAGGCCGTCATCCAGCAGCCGAAGCATCCCTATACCAAGCTGCTGATCTCCGCCGCGCCGGACCCGGACCGCCTCAGCGCGGACGGCAGAAACCGTGTGGTCCTGCCAGCGCGCGGCGAAATCCCCAGCCTGGTGACGCCACCCAGCGGTTGCCGCTTCCATCCGCGTTGCCCGCACGCCATGCCAGTCTGCCGCGAACGCTTCCCCAAGCGCACAGAACTTGGCGGCGGCCAGTGGGTCAACTGCTTCCTCTATGGCGATGGCGGCAATCCAGTTGCGCCCGCGAACCAATCGCCCGCTACAAACACGCCATCATAGTCGTATTACCAATCGAGCCGGCAGCAAATGAATTCATTAACTGTAGTCGGTGATATAGGTCCAAAGAATGAGGCGCACATTGGCGTCGCTATAAGCGGCTGCGAGTGTGCGCATCAGTTCTAAAAGAAGCTGCCAGTCAGGTGAAAAATTCTGGCGATTGCGCAATGGTACCAGTTCTGCCCATGTGAGATATGCGCAAAACCAGGGGGTCTGCCAGCGTCCGGCTTCATGAGCTACCAATTCCGACACATCAGGTGGAAGTCCCTTGCCAGGAGCTAATGGGCCGGTATGGTTTGGCGGAATGACATTGGGAAATAGTGATGGGATTATCAGCAGGTCCTCGTCATTCATGATGCTTTCCACATTTATCGTCGCTACCCATTCATCATGAAACCAGTATGAGTTGCTGTTGCGACACTCAACCCACCCTTGCAGACGTTCGCTCATCGTTTAGCCTCCTTCATAGGCTAGCCGCTGGCGTCTGATGATCCTCATCGCTATCTCACTACCGTGACGCGCACCTGCTTGCCGCTGCGCGCTGCGATGACGGCGGCAAGTTGTTACGCCGCCACCAGAAACGGTCAAGCGTCGGGTTCATCGTCGTCCTCCTCATGCTCCTCACCTGCGATGATGATGCGCTTGCCGCTGCGTTGTGCCACCAGCGCGGCCAGTTCACCGGCGGTTGTGCGCGTATAGCCACGCCTGCGCCGGGCGATGTTCCTGTCGTTGGCTGGCCACGAAATCTCGATGCCATTGTCGGCGGTGACCGTATACGCGCTGAGTTTGCCTTTGGCTGTGCTGGCACTGATGCTGGCAACGGCCTCCCAGGGAATGATGACGCAAGGTTTGTCTTTGTAGCGGCGCAGGTCTTCGACGCTGGCATAGAGCGTGGCAGGCGTCTTCGTCATAAAGCCGACAATGATGACGATGCCGATCAACGCAATGAAGGCGAGAATGGCGAGGCAGTCGGCGGTCAGCTCGCCCAGCAGCGAGCCAAAAATCGCATTTGCATGGATGCCGCTGAAGACGCCGGGCCGGAGAATGAGCGGTGTGAAATCGAAGAGCATCAAGACGCAGACGATGAGCGAGAGTATCAGCAGGATCAGCCGGTCGCCATACGCAAAGACGTAGACGTTATCGGGCGAGGTATCGGCTGGCGGCTGTGGCAAGAGTGGCTGTTGTGCTAGCTGCGTGATGGGCAGTAGCTGCACCGCCTGCCGGTTCTTCCACGCCGCGTAGATGACACCGAAGCTCGCAACGCCGCAGCACGCCACCAGCGTCGCCGCGACGATCATATTGAGCCAGGCATAAGGCGTCTGGTCCAGCGTGACGAAGCCAATCAGCAACAAATACGAGATCAGGCAGAGCAGGTTGAGCCAGGGAATATTGAACAGCACGCCGGTTTTGCTTACCAGCAACGATTGACTGAGCATGCGCGGCAGCAAACCCGTGCGAGCGCGAATCAACGCCAGCAGCGCCTGTTGTTTCGCCAGCGTTTCTTCGGGGGTGCCAGTCTTGGATTGCACAGCGTTCTCAATCGGCGTGAGCGCGTGCCATTCGATGCGTTCGCCACCTGCGCCATAGAGCGTATAGATCTGCCACTGCATCTGCGACCTTACATGGGTATTGACTTCCAGCAGACGCATCCGCTCCCAGGAGATGAAGACATCGCGCTTGCGGTAGCGTCGCCAGCGGATGCCATCAAACGACGCGACGATATCTGCCGTGACGACGTTGCGCATCCGGCGTATATAGACAATCATCCAGGCTGGAAGCCCGATTCCAACCGCGATCCCAATGGCCACCTCGCCTGCTACAAGAAAAGGGAAAACAGCAGGCGGTACTTTAGAGAGAATAAATGCCTCAAGCGGCGCGAGCAGGGGCGGCACAGCAACGATCAGATAGATAACGTTGGCACGAAATAGTATGAGGTAGGTCAACCAGAAGAAAGACGGCCCTTTCTGCAAAGGAATGACCAATGGTTCGTGTGCGATGTCTGGCGTCTCTGCTGTATCAGGAACAGCGCGAGACAATGGCAGCATGGTTTCTTGCCCATGCAACATGCGCCAGCGCAAGCGTTCACGTCTACGCGCCCCAGACGCCGTAAATCCAACGATGATCAATTCAAGGAGATACGGGAAGACAAATTTCGTGATATCCGATACCGGCCACGGCAGCGGCACGTCGAGCCAGCGCGTCAGCGGCAAACCACTCGCTATGATGAGCCACACCACCAGCGCGACGCCACCCGCCAATAGCAGCACAAACTCCAGGCAGCCGAGACGCCAGTAACGGTCAAACGATGGCATAGCTATTCTCCCTCACTCCGGCTGGCGTAGTCGTGAACGGGCTTGGATGGCGCTGGTGTGGATGCGCTGGAAGCCCGCGCTTGCAAGAGTGGCGAGAAAGTGCGCGGCGTAAGTCCGGTTCGCGCGACGATCATGTTGATGAGTTGCTGGTTGCGCTCGGCTGCGTCGAGAACGCTGATGCCATCCTGCACGAACGTCCCTTTTGGTCTATACGCTTCTTCCCACGAGATCATGCGTCTCTCGCTATAGAGCGCATAGGAACGTTGATACGCCATATTGCGCTCCGTGACCGTCACTTCCAGCAGGCGCGCTTCGTTCCAGCGAATCATGCGCCTCCTGCCGATCAGCGGCTTGCGCACGATGCCTTCTTCCGTCGCGCGCAAGGTGACATGCCGGTTGCGCAGAAGAAAATAAAGCAGAAGGTAGGCTAATCCCACGACAATGAGTACAACGGCTTCAGCAATTTGTACTGCGAGATTCGTGTATGCCGGCATAGGACTGAAGGGATTCGGGTTATGAGAAACGATAGACGGCACCACAAGGGAAGCGACAGGTGCTAAGAACAGGCAGATACGCAAACAAACATAGCCAATAGCTTGCCCAGTGTGCGCTGCCCGCCATGAAACGATAAAATCGCCATTGGAAGTATCAGCCACATTTTTCGTATCTATCGTAACGTTGCTCTCCGGTATGTCGTAGAGGTTGCCATGTAACGCCTTCCAGCGCTTTCGATTACGAGAGAGTGCATTTCGAGAGGCAATTGCCAGTGTCAATGCCAGTATGAGAGATACCAATGCCAAGAATACACTGAGGCAGGGAATAAAAGGGCCGGAATCTTCGAAAGGAGGTAAAGCGTTCAACCAGGCAGGGAATAGAATTGCCAGCACCAAGAGGAGCAACACACCAAGAATCTCCAGGAGCCAGAAGCGATCCCGTATGAATGTTGGAGTGGTGAAGAACACGACGACTCTGCTCCCTGCTGACACTATCCCTCTTGTTGAGTTCGTGCGACCAGTGTAGCAGGGTGAGGTGTTTCAGGCAAGAGGCTTGGACGGTAGGTGCGCTGTACAGTGTGCTTTCTGCCGCTATAGCGGTTGCAAGTGACAGCCAAGAGTCATCGTAGGCTGTACGTCCTCTGGTTCCCCCTCTCCCGCGAGGAGAGGAGGTTAGGGGGTGAGGACCACTACCCACGCAGCAGCGCGCGCACCAGACTCACCAGTTGGGGCACATCGAAGGGTTTGCGCAGTAGCACGCCGTCTTCGATGCCACGCTGATAGAGATCGAACGAGGTGGCGGCGCTGAGGAAGAGGATGCGCGCGCCACGTGTGCCAGCGTTGGCGCGCAGCCGGTGATAGACCTCCGCGCCATCCAGCCCCGGCAGCCACACATCCAGCAGCACCAGATCGGGCGGGGTACTCGTCGCCAGTTCAAGCGCATGCGTTCCCTCACACGCCGTCTGCACCTCCCAATCCACCTCGCCTTCCAGTTCGAGCGCCTCGCGGATCACGCCGGCCACCTGTGTATCATCTTCCACAATCAGGATGTGATGGCGCGCGGCAACGGGGCGCAGCGTTGGCAATGCCGGTAATGGCTGCGTATCCACCAGGTCCAGATCGAGCAGCGCCAGCGCGCCCTGCGTCTCCGTTCGCGTCTCTGTGTGCGCCACCTGGGCCGTTGAAGCGCGCTGCGACTGCACCAGGCGAACATGCTCGCGCTTTGCCTGGCGTACTGGTTGCCCATACCTGCCGGCGTGTGGTATCGGTGACATCTGCGACCTATGCGACATGGTTGCGGTGGCCCTCCTGCCGCCTGGACGGGACAGCTTCAGCGCTGCACCTGCGGCGCTCCTCACCGCCTCTGGCTAGGTCAACAGACCTGCCAGCGATAACGGTGAGAGGTATTTCTTGACCGCGATTATAGCACCGGCTCGTCGCCGCGCTCAGCTATCCAGTACTAACGGACAGTGGATCATCAGCCATGCAGCGATAGCGGACGATGTATCACACACACTAAAACGCAACGGCGGCGATCCAGCCGCCTGCCAGCGCCAGCACGCCCAGCGCCTGTATGATGAACGTCAGACGTAGGGTTGTCGGCTGAGGACGCCGCAGATAGAGCGCCACCGCCAGCAGCACAGAAAGTACGCCGCCCAGCGAGGCGACGAGCATACCCACGCCGTGAGCTGGCACGACGCTGGTGAGGCTGAGCAGCCACATGCCCGCCAGCACCAGTAGCGGCAGTGCCCAGGCCAGCGCCAACCCACGACGAAAACCCAGCAAATGTGGCAATCCGCACACACCGGCGGCGATATCGGCATCCAGGTCCGGCAGGCTATTGGCGATGTTCATGGCGATGCCCAGCGCCGCGCCAAACGGCAGCAGCCACGGCAGAAATGGCTGCCAGTGGCCGAAGACGCTCCATGCGAAAAGCGGGAAGAGCGGAAAATAGACGGCGAAGAGCAGCGCGCTGATGGGTGTTCCCTTGAAACGCAGGTCATAGGCGAGACCCAATACCTCGATCAGCAGACCCAGCGCGAAGGCGACTGGCCCCAGCGGAATCAGTGCCAGCAACACGACCACACTGGCAACGATGGTCAGTGCCAGCGCTTCCCAGGGAGCGATCAGACCGCTCACCAGCGGCTTCTCCTGGCGATTGCTGGCGGCGTCCAGCGCGCGGTCGCAGTAGTCGTTGAGCGAACCGATGGCTACCTGTGCGCCAGCGACCGCCAGCAGCATCAGCGCCAGCGTTCCCGCCGCCGGTCGCGCGTGCCGTGTCGCGGCGGCCAACCACGCCAGCAGCGCCGTCATCACGACATAGAGCGCGCTCGGCAGGGGATGCGTCACGAGCAGCAGCCCAAGTAGGTGCCCGGCGAGACCATTCATCAGCGTGTTTTGCCGCCGTCTAGATTTTTCCGGATTTTCCAGACCAGACATCGCATAGCTCCCCGTGTCCAGGCAAACCGATGATGGCCAATAAATTGACATAACACATTGATCTATCAGGACTATTTTGAGGGATTCCCGACCGTCCAAAACACTGAGTTAATGTATGGACGGGCAAGCGTTATACAGTTTGAGCACTATCAGGCAATGTCTGTGGGTCACGATACCTCAATTTCGTCGCGTGTGGAAGGCGCATGCGAGCGATTGTTCATTTGGAATGGAGATCTCTTGGCGTCTGCTGACTGATCTTCAACTATTTCATCTCCGCGCTTTCCAGTCTCCTCATTGCGTCAGGTACCTGCGCAGTAGCAGATGACATGACACGATTGAGGGCTATCGGTGATCGTAGACGTTGCCGGTGATGTTTGCACTGACCAGACGCTGTGGCCTGGTCACATGGGGATAGTCGGTAAGTGTGGAAGTATTTGGGAGTAGCAATGCGTAAGAAACGGAATCTTCTGATCGCCGGAGCAAGCCTGCTCGCCGTCGTCGTGATGGTGACCGGCACGCTCTTCGTCACGCACTCAGCCGCTCACGCTGGAGCCAGCAGCAAAGGCTTCACGTTCGAGCATCTGAAACTCGTCCATTCGACGACCGTTGGACGTAGCGTCATCCATCCGAACACCACGTCCAACGATCCAACAGGGGCAAAGAACGAGTATCGCCAGGACGACCAGGCGGATAGCCCCAAAGTCCCCAATGGCAACGGCAACTCCGGCTCCGTGCCAACCACTGCCCCGAATCCCAACGCCTATCCCGTCACCAGCGCCAATGACCAGTTCAGTGGTTTCAACGGCGTGAGCCATGCCGATCAGCGGTTGGCTGGCACGGGCGTCTACGCCAACACACAGTTCAGCCTGGAACCACCGGACCAGGGCCTCTGCGCTGGCAATGGCTTCGTCATTGATGCCGTCAACAACGCGATGGCGATCTATGACAACAACGGCAATCTGCTGAGCGGCCCGACGGCGATGAGCCAGTTCTTCGGCTTCGCGCCAGAGATTGACCGCACCACCGGCGTCACCGGCCCATTCATCAGCGACCCGAAGTGCTACTACGACTGGCAGACGAACCGCTGGTTCCTCTCCGAGTTGGAGCAGGACAACGGCACGAACGCTGGCGCGACTGGCCGCAACTACAACGTGCTGGCCGTCAGCCAGACGGCGGACCCGACCGGCGGTTGGGCCATCTTCACGTATGATGTGACCGACGACGGCCTCAACGGCACGCCCGCTCATGGCGGCTGCCCCTGCTTCGGCGACCAGCCGCTGATCGGCACCGACAAGTACGGCGTCTATACGACCACCAATGAGTTCGGCGCGACCACCTTCAACGGTGCGCAGATCTATGTGATCTCCAAAGCGCAGATCGAGGCTGCTGCTGCTTCCAACAGTCCGCTGCCGCCAGTCGTGCATATCAACGCCGCCGATGACCTGGCGCCGTATGGTGGCCTCTCCTACTCGATTCAGCCGGCTGAGCGCGCCGCTGGTGACTATGATCAGACCGACCGCGCGAACCAGGAGCAATTCCACGGCATCGAGTACTTCCTGAGCGCGCTCCAGTTCGGCCCTGCGCCGCTGGATAACCGCATCGCCGCCTGGGCAATCACCAACACGAAGTCGCTCGACAGCAACAATGTGGACATCTCGCTGCAATTCCAGGTCATCAGCAGCGAAGTCTACGGGCAGCCGCCGAATGCAACGCAGAAGCCCGGCCCAACGCCGTTACGCTCCTACCTTCAGAAGCCGAATCCGTATTGCGCCGTCAACGGCACACCAGCTCCCTGCCCGGCCAGCCCGCTGGAGCAACTTGCCAGCAATGACGACCGCATGAATCAGGTGACGTTCTCGCACAACAGCCTGCTCAGCGCTGTCAATACAGTGGTGCAGGTGCCTGGCCAGAATCCGCGCGTTGGGGTCGCGTGGTTCGATGTGATCCCGTCCTGGCCGCATGGCAGCTTCCGTGCGTATGTGCATCGTCAGGGCTATGTCTCCGTCGCTGGTGAGAACGTGCTGTTCCCAGCCATTGCCGTCAACAGCCACGGCACCGGCGTGCTGGGCGTCACGCTCGTTGGCCCGCACCGCTTCCCCAGCACCGCCTACGTCCGCATTGACGTGTTCAACGGAGCCTATGGCCCGCTGCATGTCGCTGGCGCTGGCGCTGGCCCAGATGACGGTTTCACCGGCTATCAGCCCTTCTCGGCGCCTGGCACGCCAGGTCGCTGGGGCGACTATGGCGCGGCAGTGGCGCTCTCGGATGGTTCGATCTGGGTTGCCAACGAGTACATCCCGAACGCGCCGCGCACGCTGCTGGCCAACTGGGGCACGTTCCTCAGCCACGTCGGCACCGCTGGCTATTAGCCACTAGCCACAATCAGATGCGAACGGCTACTGCCAAACAGTAGGCGACGCCAGGGTGGGCATCCATTAAAATTGGATGCCCACCTTTTTTATCGTTTGCTTTGCCTCTTTGTCCTATGTGCCATCTTCTCCGTATCATTCCTCGCCTCCACTCCATACTTTTCCTACTGGCTCATTAAGGTCTATCTTCCATATGCTACTAGAGAAACAATACACGCCATATGGGCAAAAGGCGCCACCTAGACATAGAGGTAAACCAGTAAGCGATGAGATATCTACGACCAATGAGACACGCCAACGACACAAACGATGGGCTTACAACTCGCCTTGTGCGCCCTCTGTATGCCCGGAAAACCGTCTGGCTCATCTTCGTGGCAGCGATGGTATTCGCTCTGGCGCTGCCGGTGGCCATCACCATCCAGCAGAGTACGGCATCACTTGCCGCGCATGTCTCCATCTGGCCGGCGCACCCACGAGCGGGCGAAACGGCGCGGCTCGTCGTCTCGCTGGCGCAGGCGGACGACCGGGCGGCGGCGCGTGGTCCCTGGGCGCAGTTGATCGCCACCTGGGATATGACCGCTATGGAGATGGGAGCGCAGCAGGCAACGGCACAGGGGGCGCAGAATGACGACGGCGTATTGACGGTGCCGCTACAACTGACCATGCCCGGCTCCTGGCTGGTCCACGCCACCCTCCAAACGCCGGGGAGACCGGCCTGGCATGGCACCATTGAGGTGATAGTATCGCCTGCAACCGATGTGGCGCTTTCCAGCAATAGCGCCAGCACTGCTGGCAACGTTTGCGACTCTGGTGGCGGCACGGGAAGCGGAGGAGGCATGCGCATATGAATGTGCCCGCGCCGCTACGGCGTTCGCTGGCATTGCGCTCTCACGTGCCAGCCGCCCGCTGGTTTCGCCAGCTCTCGACCTTCGAGAAGGTCATCATCGCCAACAGCGCCATCATCATCCTCGATACACTCGCCGGCTGGTGGATTACGCAGCACAACCCGGAGGTTTATCACTATCTTATAGATACTGCCTTTATTGGGCTGGCGGTGTTTCTGGGGCTATCTGTCAACTTCCTGCTCCTGCGCGCAGCCTTTGCGCCGCTGCACGGACTGCTGGCGACGATTCGCGCCGTAGAGCAGGGCAATCTTGAAGCGCGCGTCTCCGAACACGAAAATGATGCCGACGTGCTGACGTTGGCCCGCGCCTTCAATGGCATGCTTGATCAATTGGCCCGCGCCAGGAATGAGAGCGCCGCTCGTGTGCTGCGCGCGCAAGAGGATGAACGGCGGCGGCTGGCACTGGAACTGCACGATCAGACGGGGCAAAGCCTGACGGCGCTGGCGCTGCATGCCGAGGCCATCGCGCACCGGCTGACCGGCGAAACGAGCGCATCAGCGGAGCAGGCACGCCACCAAGCCGAACGCTTGAGCGCGCTGGCGCAGCAGACGCTCACCGAGGTGCAGGCGCTCTCCCGCAGACTCCGCCCGGCTCTGCTGGATGATCTTGGGCTGGCCGCCGCGCTGCGCTGGCTGGCGGAAGACGCCGCGCAGCGTCTAGGCATTACGATGCGGGTGATCGTGCGAACGGATGAACGGCTGCCCGGCGACTATGAAACGGCGCTCTTCCGCATCGTGCAGGAGTGCCTGACCAATGCAGTGCGGCATGGAAACGCCACCGAAGCGGCCTGCCTCCTGCGTCGGTCTGGGGATAGCGTGGCGCTTACCGTTGCCGACAATGGCGCGGGATTCGATCAGGCGGCGCAGCGTTCCCGGCGGCTGGATCACTCGTTCGCTGGCGGCTCCGGCTTGGAGGGCATGCAGACGCGGGTGCGTCCGCTCGGCGGCTCGCTGGCGATACGCACACTGCCGGGGCATGGCTGCTGCGTGCGTGTGGTTCTGCCGCTTCCCGCGCCGGTGCATCTTGCAGACGTATCACGATGACGAACCACTGATTGCTGCGGTGAATCGCAGTGCATCGTGATATGCTGTCGAGGATAGGCTAATGAGATTAAACGTGGACATGAGCGGGCATGAGATGGCAGAAGGAGCAGCACAGGCATGAGTGATGCGCGCGCCACCGGCGACGCGCCGATTACGGTGCTGCTGGCCGACGATCACGATATTCTGCGCGATGGCCTGAAGGCGCTGCTGGCGCTGGCGGGCGATATCGTGGTGGTCGGTGAGGCGCGCACCGGACGGGAAACCGTGGCGGAGACCGAGCGGCTGCGTCCGGATGTCGTGCTGATGGATATCAGCATGCCGGAACTGGATGGAGTGGAAGCCTGTCGCCGTATTCGCCAGCAGACGCCGGAGACGCGCGTTCTCTTCCTGACGATGCACGAAGCTGAGGAATATTTCTTTCGCGCGCTTCAGGCAGGCGCCGCTGGCTACGTCATCAAGCGCACCGCCGCCGCCGATCTGCTGGCCGCCGTGCGAGCGGTGGCGCGCGGTGAAGCGTTCCTCTCGCCGGGGATGGCGCGCGCCCTGGTCAACGACTATACCGGGCGTGGCGCCCACACCACTGGCAGCGCCACACCAACCGGCGATATCAGTTCCAGCGACAGCTATGCCACGCTGACCAGCCGCGAACGCGAAATATTGAAGCTCGTCGGTGAAGGCAACACCAACCAGGAGATCGCCGGACGGCTGCATCTCAGCATCAAAACGGTGCAATCGCATCGCGCCGCCGTTATGATGAAGCTTGGCCTGCGCGATGTGACACATCTGGTGCGCTATGCAGTCCGGCGCGGCATTGTGGATCCGGAACACTGAAACACCCCTGAGCCGGTTCACCACGCGGCCAATCCTCAGCCGGTCAGTACATCTCCCAGGATGGAATCGGTAGCATACCTGATGTGCCTACGAAGCGCCGAGGTTTATGCTGAGTACACGATGAGCTGAGACCAGCCGACACCGGCTACGATCATCCTGGATGGCAGAGGTAATTCTACGACGCCATCCTTTCGAGGAGTAATCATGGACCACACAACGCGCACGTTTCCTGGTACACGCATGCAAACACGACTTTTGCGGCGATTAGCGCCGCTAGCTGCGATTGCGTTGATAGTTGGCGGATTGGTGGCGCTGGCCGGAACAGCATCCGCTCACCCACGCACTTCCAATCAGACTCTTCAAGCGTTGCATGCCAAATTCAGCAGTTCAGACCCCGCGCCCAATGCAGTCCTCAAGACAGCGCCTTCGGTCGTCACGATTCATTTCGAGGAAAATGTCAACCCAACCGGCAGTGCCGTAACGGTGTATGACTCCAAGTGGAAGGTCGTCAGCACCGGCCCGGCGACGGTGGACCGCACAGACACCAAGACGATGCACGTCAATATGGCTGGCGATGGCTCGGAGGTCTATGTCGTCGTCTGGAATACCGTCTCGCTCGATGACGGCGACCCGTATGCAGGCGCATTCACCTTCACCGTTTCGGCTACCGCGTCGTCTTCCAGCGGCGCGACGACCACGAGTCAGGCGACCGATAGTTCAGGCGGCATATCTCCCTGGTTGGGAGTACTATTCGGCGTGATCGGCCTGGTCGTTGGCGGCGCAGGTGGCCTCTGGTTTGCGCGGCGACAGGCCGGTGTGAAGTAACCTGTGAAGTAACCTGCGCGCGAACTCCACACTGGTGGGTGATAGGAGACTCGCGCGCATTCGTATAACTTCCAACACTGGATGCGCTATGATATCCTGAAAACAACACCAGCATGGCGATTGGGCAGGAGCATTGGAGATGCGTGAACCGATGAGGAGCAGAGCAAATTCACCACGGCGACGCATTTTCCGGCTCCGCGTGCTGGTGGCGGGCGTCACGCTCGGCCTGCTGCTAGCCGTGTTGTCGCTGGCGCCGCTGGGTCCCTCGCGCTCGCTCATTCCCATCGCCTCGGCGCATGCTTTCCTCATCAAGTCGGACCCAGCAGCCAACGCCATCCTTCAGTCGCCACCCTCAAAGGTGCGTCTCTGGTATAGCGAAGACCTCAATCCGCTCACCTCGCGGGCGGTGGTGGTGGACCCTGGCAACCGCCAGGTGGATAACAAGGACAGCCATGTCACCGCGAATAACTCGAAAGAGATGGATGTCAGCCTACCCCTGTTGCCTGCGGGCACCTATGTAGTCGCATGGCGCGCCCAGTCCGCCGACGACGGGCATGTTACCGGCGGCTCCTTCATCTTCCGCATCGCGCGCCCGGATGGCTCGGTGCCGCCGGTTCCCCATGTGCTGCCGACTGGCCACTTCCCTGGCGCGGCGGGCGTCGGCTCGTCGAGTAACGGCTTCGATGGTCCCTCACTCTTCCAGGCAATCTCGACCTGGCTGGCGCTGCTGCTGATGACCTTCTGGGCCGGCGGACTGATCTGGGAGACATGGATTCTGCCACCCGGCGCACCGATAGACCCGGACCTGCGCGCGACCTCTCTCGCCGCAGGCAGGCGTTTCCAGCGCATGGCGCCCTACGCGCTTGTCCTGCTGCTGGTGGCCGATATTGGCCTTGTGCTGGCGGAGGGCGCGCTCCTGGCGGGCGACTGGTCCGGCATGTTCTCGCTGCCGCTGCTCAGCGCCGTGCTCTTCGGCAGCCGCTTCGGCACCTTCTGGTGGATGCGCCAGATCGTCGCGCTGGCGGCGCTGGCGCTGACGCTCTTCATCGCCCGCAGAGACCGGCTGGCGGGCGAGGCGACACCAGCAGCCACGCTCGTTCATGAGGCGTCGTTTGCCAGAGAGGTCAATAGCGCGATTCCCGACTGGCGACGTGAACTGATCTTCGTGCTGCGCGGCATCCCACGGCTGCCCCGGCGGCTCGTCGAGGGCGTGCAGCGACGCGATTGGGCTAGCCGCATTCTCTGCCTGCTCGGCCTGGCGTTGGTGGTGGCGTTTGCGCTCTCCGGCCACGCCGCCGCCGTTCCCGCCACCGAATTCGCCTATGCCATCGCCGTAGACCTGTTTCACATGCTCTGTAATGTGGCGTGGCTTGGCGGTCTCCTCTATATCGGTGTGGTGCTGATTCCCACGCTGCGCACGCTACCGGCGCGGCTGCGCGCGCGGGTGCTGGCGTTGGGGCTGCCACAGTTCAGCGCGCTGGCGATCATCTGCGCGCTACTCCTGACGGCGACCGGCTCGCTCAACGCCACCATCCGCCTGACCTCCTGGACGCAACTGCTGACGACTACCTATGGCCGGACGCTGGCGGTGAAGACCGAACTCTTCCTGGTGATGGTGGCGATCAGCGCGTATCATGCCTTCATCCTGCGTCCGCGCCTCGCGCGTGAACTGGGGCTGGAGCAGGAACAGGCGGCGGTTCCAGCGACGAGCGGTGTATGGATGCTGGACCGTGAGGAGGCGCAGACGCTAGTTGGCGCGGCGCGGGCAGGCGCAAGCAGTTCAGGGAATGCAGATGAGGTGAGAAGCAGGGTGCAGCAGGAACGAGACAACGGCAATCAGCCGGGCGACCGGCAGCCGAAACGTGACACAGATGATATTTCGCCGCGTGCGCGTTCGCTGGAGGAACGGCTGCGCGAGTGGCTGCGCCGCGAGGCGTGGCTGGGCGGCGCGGTGTTGCTCTGCGTGGCGCTGCTGGGCATCTTCGCCGGTTCGCTTGCGCCAAACCTCGCTGCTATACCCTCCAATGGTCCCAAAGGGCCGTTCGTCGCCACACAGACCGTCAACAAATATGCGGTGACGATGAAAGTTTCGCCGGCTATATTTGGCACCAACACCTTCACTGTGACCATCACCACGCCGCAGGGTCAACCGCTGGCCGGAGCAGGCGTCGTTATCGAGACGAGCAGCCTGGATATGGATATGGGTACGCAGACGACGCAACTCAAAGAAGTGGGCAGCACGGCCCCTGGCTCCTATAGTGGGCAGGCGGACATCACAATGGCCGGCCACTGGCAGGTGGTGGTCAGAATCCTGCTGCCGCATAGCCCACAGCCGCTCACGGCTACCTTCCAGTTCTCCGCGACCTACTGACATTACTGACACGCCAGCCATGCGGAATAGCCCAATTTGCCTGATTGACGGACCACTAGCTCCCTGTTAGGATACAGTAGCAAGTAGGTATGCTGTCTAAAAAACGGCTGCGATAACTTATGTTGTGCTTTTTCGTAGACAAAGCATACATGCGACATGTGAAGCGCACATGACACGACGCACGGCGACTGAGACATTGAGACAATGAGGCTTGAGGCTGAGGCAAAGGGGGTGGAGGTATGGTGGGCAATTTCCACTCGTCTGCATCTTTTACGGCATTTCTGCGGCGATTCTCCGTCAGGTTCGCGGGGTTCCTCTGCGCCCTGCTGGCGCTGCTGGTGGCTAGCTGTTCGTTTGGTGGCACGAGCAATGCAGTGAAACGCGCAACGCCCACGCCGACCGCTTATGCCTCCGCCGGTCTCTATATCAATCCGGCGCTGCATTTTGCCCTCACCGTTCCCGCAGGCTGGATGGTGCAGCAGCAGTATGGAATGCGCCAGTTGCCACACACGGCGGCAGTGACGCTGGTGGATACGAAGCACGCCGCCGACCAGATCAATGTCAACGTGACGGAGGGGGATGCTGCCGTGCAGGCATTTGCCGCGCGGGGAACTGCTCCGGCGCGCATCGGCTCCTACCCCGCGTTCATCGCCGATAGCGCGGCTCCGGCGGCGCAGGGGCGCGGCCCCTGCCTCGTGCGCATCTTCCTGGCGGACAACGATTATGTGGTCGGGCAGTGGTGCGGTCCTGATGCGCAGCCGCATGAGAGCGAGTTCGAGCAGGTACTGGCGACCTACCGGCCAGCGTCCAGCGGTGTCAATTCGCTGGTCAGCACAGCGCCGGCCTCCGCCTATGTCGCCGCCACGCCGCAGACCTGCGCGCAACTGGTGTCCGCCGTCACCGACCAGCCAAACGACACCTCGAACTGGGGCAAACAGCAGGTGCTTCCCAACGATCCGCGCTGGGGACCATACCCTTTGCCGGGGGCGTCGGTCTGTAGCAACTTCGTCTATGTGAATGGGCAGCCGCAGGGCTACCCCGGCTATAGCTTCCAATGCACCGAACTGGCCAACCGTTTCCTGGCGGAGCAGTGGGGGCATGGACCGCTCGATGGTAACGCCGAAACCTACTACGATTACTACGATAGCAACGGCGTCCGCCATGATGGTTCGGCGCGGGTCTACGCCGACGCACTACTCTCGGATGACGGCAACCAGGGAACCAGTTCCTTCAAACCGGGACCAGGCGACCTGCTGATCTTCCAGGATGTGCAGGACGGCGCGCAGTGGACCTCCGGCATCATCCCCGGCTCAGACGGCCATGTCGCCATCATTACGGCAGTGACTGATACGCGCGTCTATATGATGCAGCAGAACTTCAGCGACACGCTCTATTACATGTCGTTGCCGATCACCAAAGTGGCGACCGGCTGGCACATCACTGATAACATCAGCGGCGTGCAGGGGCGCATTGTGCGCGGCTGGATTCACTTCAGCGAGAACACCGCCAGCGGCAACGCTGGTCTGCCGCCCGCCACTCCTGCGCAGGATGCCTTTGCCATCGGCTCCGACCAGGACCTCTATAATTATCACTGGGAGGCGGGCAGTGGTTGGCAACCGGCGCTGAATATCCGCACGAGCATCACGCCAGCGCCAGCCCAGGTTCCGCTGGCGGGCAAACCCAGCACGAATGTCTACCAGTTGGGCGGAACGGCGCGCCAGAGTGTCTTCGTCGTTGGCAGCGACGGCCATCTTTATGAATATTGGTGGCGGGTCTCAGATGGCTGGCACCGCGACGACATCAATGCCGTTGCGCCGCCACCGTCAGGCGTCACCTGGACCGGCTCACCAAGCGCGTTTACCTACACCAATCCGGCGGATTCGCTGGTGCATCATTCGCTGTTCGTGCTGGGCAGCAACGGCCATCTCTATCATTACGATTGGGTGCAGACAGCTACCTGGTCGCCGCCGGTGGATATCAGTGGAACGCCAACTGCCGCGCTCTCTGGCGCGCCAGTTGGCATCGGCTGGGCGGAGAACAACGCGGAGTATCAGGCAGCCTATATCATCGGCAACGACGGCCATCTCTATGAATATGCGACCAGCGATGGCGTCACCTGGACCGTCCACGATGTGACGGCCACCAGCCACGACGCGCTGCCCAGCGGCGTCCATCTCACCGGTACCGCCAGTGGCTATGCCTTCACACTCAGCGGCGAGAGCGTCGCCCGGCGTAGCCTCTTTGCCGTTGGCAGCGACGGCCATCTCTACAACTACAACTGGGCGCAGGGCAGCACCAGCGCAGGCTCCTGGAGCCTGACGGATGTTTCCGGCGGCGCGACCGGAGGACCAACGCTAGGCGCTGGTGGCATCACACTGGTGGCGTCGCCAAGCGCAGTGTATACGCCGCAAAACGGCGGTGTCTTTGAGGTGTATGTGACTGGTAGCGACGGCCACCTCTATGAGTACGCCTATCAAAACGGCTGGGCCGGCAGCGATGTGAGCGCGCAGGCGGGGCAGCCGGCCACGACACAGCTTGCCAGCGCGCCTGCCGCCTTTACCGCGCAAGTTGCCACCAGCAGCGGCGGTACGGCACAAATGGATAATGTGTACGTCGTCACCAGTGACGGGCAACTAGTCATCTTCAGCTATCAGCCGGGCGCTACGCCCACCTGGAGCTTTGCCGAAGAGCAGGCGCCATCTGGGGCCAGTCTGACGGGTAGCTCGCCAAACGGGTTCACCTATAGTTAGACCTCACCCCCGGCCCCTCCGCTACGCTCCGTCGCCTCCTCCGCTTGGCTAGGCCAAGCTTCCGCGCTTCGCGCGGCGGAGGCTCTCTCCCGCGAGGAGAGGGGAGCGCGGGCGTAGGAGTTGTGAAGCGCACATGTGAGTTTCCTTGCCAATGCTTTTGTTTCTGCACGTTCAAGCGCCGGGAACTGGCGTGGGAATCGTGTAGTGGAAACTGCGCAACATCTGAAGGTAGAGTGCGATGTCCCAGGTCGCCTGGGCAGCCGGTGCGCGCAGATAGAAAAGAAACTGGTAGCCGCCGTAGGTCTGCGCCATCAGGCGCTCGATAGCGCCGCTGGGCATCGTGCGGTCGTAGATGCGCGTCGTGATGCCATCCACGAGAATTGTGTTGGCTTCGGCATGCCAGGAGTTGCCGCCAACCTCTTCGATGAGCAGCGGCCCACAATTCAGGCGTATCGAGACGGAAAGATACTCAGGATACTGCGCCATCAGCGCCAGATCGGATGGCACCGATGCAGCAGGTGGCAGCAGATAGACCACTTCTTCACAGTCGCCAACATCGGTGTTTGTATCGAGATAGGGCACTGCCTTCCAGTTCGGCGGAACGGCAAATCGAAAGGTATAGAGCGAATCGTGATACCAACTCCACCCAAAGGCCAGCGTCGGACTGCTTATCGCTTTTACCGCTTGTTGCCCACATCCGGCCAGCGCGGTAAGCGCGCCGGATACCAGCAGGAGCAGCAATACACCGCCAACTATCCCGCTCTGCCGTAGCGTCCGCTGACCGCTGGACGGGTCGCGTCTCCCCATTGTATGTTTCCCCCCATGATGACACCTCGTTTGTCGCGCCACAAGGCCATTGTCTGGCTGTCGTTCAGTCGTTCTCTGCGGCGCGTGCGCAAATATGCTTACTGCCATAGACGCGCTGCGCCGCACGATGTTACAGCGAACCGCCGCAATAACACAAATGGCTCTCCATTGCCTCATGGGGAATACTATGGGCGCTCGTCCTGTTCAGCTTCTTCCACGTTCTTATCGCTGCGCTCTACCTTGAACGACATCTCGCCAGCGATTTGCACACGATAGATGACATCGAATCCTTCATCATAGCTGGGCCAGGTCAGGCGATGAGCCGTGATATAGACGGCTTTATCGGGGACGCGCGCTCTGCCTGTGCGCTGGCGGTTGCGTTCCAGGCTGCCTCCCACCGACGACTCGAAGCAGTAGCCGATGACCTCAGCGCCGAAACGCCGGCCCAGCGCAATCAACTCCGCGCGGTCGGCTTTGGTTGGGTTGGTGTTATCCACCACCACGGAGCGGCCCGCACCCAGCGCCTCCTCGATTAGTTGCGCCTGACGCTGCCCTGGATGCGCGTTGTTGCGCAGGCGGTCTTTGCTGACATACACGTAGTTACCCGATGGCGCCAGCGCCGTCTGATAAAACGTACTTTTGCCAGACGCCTGTAATCCAATGAAGATGATGAGTTGCATAGCATCCAGTGTACGACATAACGAGCCATGAAGAGACATGACGAATTGGCCCCTTGTCTGCGCCTGACGGTGCCTGTATACTTGTTCTGCGCTGCTAGCCCATTTTACCGATACGGCGCCAACACGATCGGGTATGGGAGACAGGATGGCGCAACGTGAATGGTGGAGCAATTGAATCTCCATCAGCGGTTTTTCGGCCCAGAGTAGGATCGTTCAGGAATTGAGCGGCCAACATGGGGGGAATGAACAGGAGAATTGTTCAGGTATGCGATTTCGCATCACAAAGGGTCGGCTACGCGCGATTGTTGGGGTGATGGCGGCGGTTATCCTGCTTGGCACCACCGCCTTCACCTTCGTGCATGTCCAGATGAGCCATGCGCAACAGACAGGGTTCAAAGTCATCGGTACCCCGCGCTTCTACACGTTCCATCACAACTGGAGCGCCGCGCAACTCGGTGTCAACGACTCAACACGGTTCGCCCACTTCAATGAGTCGTTCAAGTACAATGGGACGACCTACAACTACTCGATGGTTGGCACCGATCCGGTGCTTGGGTCGAAGACTTCGACCGTTCCAGTGGAACTGGTGCCGCTGATCGTGCAATTCTCCTCCGGGCACCCGCTCAACGGCTCGCTGCAGACGGCCAACACCGTTGCGTCGCCGCTCTTCAAGAATGCCGCCTTTGCCAATGGCACCACGCAATATGGCGATGCCATGCAGCGCGCGGAGTTCTGGAAGCTGCTGCAACAGCATAACGGCAGCAACTATCACGCGCTGCTGGGCCAGCCGACCGTTTCGGCGGCCAAAACGCTGACGGTTCCCGCCGCCAATGGCTTTGAAACAACTGCCGGCAATGGTGTGGTAGTCGGAGAAGTGGACATCAACTGGTGGGATGCGCAGATTCAGCATCTGATTGATCTATACGACTTCTCCACCGCCGTGCTGCCGATCTTCCTGACCTATAATGTCGTCCTCTATCAGGGTAGCAGCAGCAGTTGCTGCATCATTGGCTACCACAGCACCTATAACCGCTCCATCGGTGTGGTCACATATGCCTGGTCGTCGTATATGGACGCTGGTATCTTCCCATCCGCCGACCATATCCAGGACATTGATCCGCTCAGCCATGAGGTCGCCGAGTGGTACAACGACCCCTTCACCAACAATACTGTTCCGGTGTGGAATGTGCCATCCGAGCCACAGTATGGCTGCTCGAACATCCTGGAAGTTGGTGATCCGCTCGTTGGGCATGCCTTTGTCGTGAACGGCTATCACCCGCAAGATGTCGCGGCGTTCTCGTGGTTCGCCCGCCAGTCTCCTTCGTGGAGCTACAACGGACGCTATGACTACCTCGGCCTCTTCACCACCTTCTCGTCGTCATCCGGTTGCTAGGCATTTGGACGTAACTTCGCTCGTCAAGCGATGAGTCATTGGGGCTGGACCCATAGCGCGGTCCAGCCCTTTCCTGTGGCCGGAACAAACCTGGGATGGCATAGTACTTGGTGAGCGTGCTGTCGGTTTGCTCTTCCATGCCGCCGAGATAATCCGTGGTGGTCGTCGTGCCGCCGCTGGTCACTCGCATCGCCACGCGGTTGCCCTCCCCGTCATTAACGATAATCGGCGGTGGTGGGGTTGGTCGGCGTGTTCTGCCAGTGGGTGAGCCGTCGCTCGTTGTCAAAGGTCAGTTGCGCGCCTGACTGACTTCAACAGCACCACCTACCAGAGTAAGTGCAAAATCAGGCTACACAATGGGCTAAACCTTTCAGTGTGCTAATTTTCGCTTCTGCCTCTTCTATGCTCTAAGAGATACATCACAATGCCGGATATAATACTCAAAGCTAATGAACCTGTTGCTAGTATTTCACATAATCGCTGGGTGGCAGAATTAATATTAGTAAACAAGTAGAGTGTTCCTCGTATAAAGATTGCAAAACCAAATCCTTCAAAAAATATAATGGTCCAGATACGTGACCACCGAGTTCTCCTGGTTTGAGGTAAAGGTGTCTGTATGCCAATAGCTCGGACAAGAACGCCCAGAAGACGTCTGTCCAGATCCAGTACGCTCACTAATGGTCCAATAACACAGAAGTAGAAAACGAGGAGTAAAAGAAGTATGCTAAGCAACAGTGTTGTTAAGTGCATGTCAAACCCTCTCATTTCTTTCTCATCTGTTGCGCTGAGGTGCGGAGATACGCAATCTAAAAGTCACCTGATCTACCAGGCTACAATCATCTCATAAACACGCTTCCTTTATCTGAAGTCAGTTTCTCATTCGGCTTGGCTGGATTAGGAAAACATAGGGTGGCTTCTAATCTCCTTATTGCCTGATTTCTCTCTCCACTATACCAGAGCAGGATGACCAGAACAATATCATGCTTTTGAGGAGGCATGCAGAATGGCCACAAGGTTGAGGTGCAATGCGGAAATGGAGATATATGGAGATATGAGGAATGAGAAGCAACAAAAGGTGTGCGGCCTGGCACCCTATGGAAAGCGAACCAGGCCGCAGCGCAACGTCTCTTATCCGGTTTGTGTTACCGTTTAGGCAGGTATGCTGAACGCATACATGCTGCCGCTGTCATTCACCGCGAAGACCATGCCGTTGACGATCAGCGGACTCTGCCAGTGCTGCGAGCCAGTCTGCGCGCTCCAGAGGGTCGCGCCAGTTTTGGGGTTGAGCGCCAGCAGCGTCCCCGGACCCTGCACATACAGCACATTGCCAGCGACGAACGGCGAGGAGCCAGCATCGCTATTGTGATAGACGACGCTCAGCGAACTATGGCCGCTGGCGTCGGTGGTCAGGCGCAGCGCCGTCAGGCCATTGGCGTTGGCGATGAATATCCAGACGACGCCATGCCCATCCGTCCAGACGGCGGGCTGTGGCAGCACTTCGCCATACTTCGAGAGGTCGAGTTGTTGCAGTTCGCCGCCGGTATGTCCCGGCCCGCCCTGGCCGGAGAGATTGGCGCGATTGAGCAGGCGCGCGATGCCATCTTTGCCAATTTGCAGCGCCATATAGGGTGTCTCGCTGGTCGGCTGCTGCGGCAACAACACTGGCGCAGTGCTGCCCAGATCAGTATCGCTGTTCTGCAACTGCTGGTAATTGGTCGGCGTGTAGCTATCGAGTGGCAAGCCATTGGCGCCGCTGGCCGTGGCGTCCAGCTTCATCACGCTATCGCCGAAGTCATAGGCCGCCGCATTGAAGGTTCCATTGCCGGTGGCGATGAAGAGATCGCCGGTCACCGTGTCAATTACCGCGCCACCGCGTCCCCAGACCGCTGACTGCACTTGCGGACAATCCGGCGTGCCCGGCTTCTCGACGAAATGGACCGCTTGATTCGTGCAAACAGTGTTGAAGATTGTTTGCGCGCCGGTCGCCAGATTGATGGCGACGACATGCCCCTGGTAATCGCCATTATCACCGGGATAGCCACCAGTGGTGACGTAGAGGTAGCCCTGGCCGATATTGATGGCCGAACTCTCTTTTTCATCGAAGGGCTTGAGCGTAATCAGTTCCGGCCAGCCACCGCCTGTAACCTCCGTGCCGGTGGCGATATTGTGCTTGTGAAGATAGCCATCCAGGCCATAGGTATAGACATACTGGCCGGATGGGTCTATGGCCGGAGATGAAGTGGTATAGCAGGTCTGGGAACCGTTGTTGATCTTGCAGGACCCCGCAGGATGGTCTGCGCGCCAGATCAGCGCGCCGCTATGGGCATCGAGCGCAAGCAAGCTACCGGTGGTCGTTGTAACGAAGAGCAGATCATGCACGCCGGACGGCGTTGTGACGCCTGGCTGCTCGACTATCGAGCTATCTACCACGGCGGGCAGAGCGACCTTCCAGAGTTGCGTGAGCAGGTGAACATTGGTGCGGTTGAGGTGGCGTTCGGCGGTGTTGTCGCCGCTGCGCGCGCCACCGCCATCGAAGGCAATCCAGGCGATCTTCTGGGCGCTTGCCGCCTGTTGCGCCAGTTGTTGCGCGCCAGCATTGGCCAGCGCCGGAGCAACTGGCTGGATGGCGATGCCAATGACACCAGCCAGCAGCATGATAAAGAACGTCGCGCTGGCATGCCTGGTCTTGCCGTAGGCTAAACGAACATGCGATACCATATCCACACACTCCCATTCCACCAAACCATCCGCTAATGGCCGCTTGCGTTCATGAGGAACCTCACCAGTTGCTTCTTCGCCTTGCATATCACAGCAAGATACCGGCCAACACGATCAATAGCACGATACATATGCGGCATATGAGCTATATTTTGCTGGCTACCGAGCGGTATTGTAGTGATATACTGCGAGGGAAGCGTTCATGTTTATGCGCGTCTCTCATTAGACGAGGCACGAGCAATAAAGGTGTCAGAGTGATGTTACTACGCGGAAAAACGGTCGGCGTCTTCGTGGCGCAGGGATTCGAGGACCTGGAGTTCTGGGTGCCGGTGATGCGGCTCCGCGAGGAGGGCGCGCATACGCTGATTATCGGCGTCTCGCGTGAAACCGTCACGGCGAAGCACTGCCTGACGGCGACACCGGATGTGATTGCCAGCGAGGTCAACGCCAGCGAACTGGCGGGATTGGTGATTCCGGGCGGCTGGGCGCCGGATAAGCTGCGCCGTGACCCCGATGTGCTGCGACTGGTGCGTGAGTGTCATGCAGCGGGTAAACCGATTGGCGTGATCTGCCACGCCGGTTGGGTGGCTGCCTCGGCAGGCATCGTGCGCGGGATGCGCGTCACCGGCTCGCGCGGCATCAAAGACGACATGGAGAACGCAGGTGGCATCTGGACCGACGCGCCAGCCTTCCGCGAGGGCAATGTCGTCTGGGGCCGCGTCGTCGAGGATATTCCAGACTTCTGCCGTGAACTCATGGCTGCCTTCGCTGAGCAGGCCTAGAGACTTGCGAAACAGAACGCTGCGTTTTGGTATCAGAACATGGTGGAAGAAAGACCTCACCCCGCCCTGCGGGCACCCCTCACCCACAAGGAGAGGGGATCGTATGGCAGGCGTCGTGGCGGTTGGCAACCTTTGCCGTATCTTCTAGGCACTCTTATTACCTGATTGCCATTCTCTCATGAAGAGCAATGCGACACCAGAAGTAACGTATATTTTGCCTCACGGCCCCTCTCCTCGCGAGGAGAGGGGGTATGGGGTGAGGTCCACAGGAAATAGATGGGCGGGTAGTGCGATGACGAGCCGGTATCTCGATGAAGTGCGCAAGCGAGTCGTGGTCTTCGATGGCGCGATGGGCACGATGATTCAGAATCTGGGGCTGGACGCCGCCGATTATGGTGGCGAGGCCTATGATGGCTGCCCAGAAATCCTCGCCGTCACCCGGCCAGACGCCATTCGTGACATCCATCGCGCCTATTTCGCCGCCGGGGCTGATGTGGTAGAGACCGACACCTTCACCGGCAGCCGCATCAAGCTCGATGACTATAAGCTTGGCGCGCGCACACATGAGATCAATAGCGCCGCCGCCCGCCTCGCTCGCGAAGTCGCTGACGAGTTCAGCACGCCGGAGCGTCCGCGCTTCGTTGCCGGTTCGATGGGGCCGACGGGTATGTTGCCCTCCTCGGATGACCCGGCGCTCAGCAACATCACTTATCAGCAACTTGCCGAGGTCTTTCGCGAACAGGCCGCCGCGCTGATTGAGGGCGGCGTGGACCTGCTCATCATCGAGACGAGCCAGGATATTCTTGAGGTGCGCGCCGCCATTGCTGGCGCCCGTCGCGCCTTCGCTCAGCTTGGCCGCATCGTGCCAATTCAGGCGCAGGTCGCGCTGGACACCAGCGGGCGCATGCTGCTGGGCACCGACATCGCCGCCACATCCGCCATCTTGCAACATCTCAACGTGGATATCCTCGGCCTCAACTGCTCGGTCGGACCTGACCATATGCGCGAGCCGGTGCGCTACCTCAGCGAAAACGTCTCGCTCCCCATCTCCACCATCCCCAACGCCGGTCTGCCGCTCAATATCGAGGGCAAGGCGGTTTATCCGATGCAGCCAGAACCGATGGCCGAGGCACTTGCTGAGTTTGTCAGCGAGTTCGGCGTCAATGTCGTCGGCGGCTGCTGTGGCACCACGCCGGAACACATCCGTCTGCTCACCGAACGCCTCGCCGCGTTCGACACCCAGCGCCTGCAGCGGCCCATCGAGCGGATCACGCATTTCGATCCAGCGACACGCACCCGCAGCAGTCTGCTGGTGGCGTCTGCCGTGCGCGCCAATTCGCTGACGCAGGACCCGGCGCCGCTGCTGGTGGGCGAGCGTGTCAATGCGCAGGGCAGCCGTAAAGTGAAGCAGGCGCTACTCGCCGACGATTACGATACGCTGCTTCAGGTGGCGCGCGATCAGGTGGATGGCGGCGCGCATGTGCTGGATGTGCAGGTGGCGCTAACCGAGCGCGGTGACGAAGTGGATCAGATGCGGCTGGCCGTCAAGAAGCTGGAAATGGGCATCGAGGCGCCGCTGGTGATTGATTCCACCGAGCCGGGTGTGATTCAGGCGGCGCTGGAGACGTATCCCGGTCGCGCCGTCATCAATTCCGTCAACCTGGAAAATGGTCGCCAGCGTGTAGACGCTGTATTGCCACTGGCGCGTGAGCATGGGTCGGCGGTGGTCGCGCTGACGATTGATGAAGAAGGCATGGCAAAGACGGCGGAGCGCAAACTGGCCGTCGCCAAACGCATCTATGACATCGCCACCGCAGAGTTTGGCCTGGAACCGCAGGCGTTGCTCTTCGATGCGCTCACCTTCCCGGTCACCACCGGCCAGGAGGAGCTACGCGACAGCGCGCTGCAAACGCTGGAAGGCATCAGGCGCATCAAGGCGGAATTGCCCGGTGTGCTGACCATCCTGGGCGTCAGCAATGTCTCGTTCGGCGTAGCGCAGCATGCCCGCGCCGCGCTCAATAGCGTCTTCCTGCATCACGCGGTGCAGGCTGGGCTGGACGCTGCCATCGTCAACCCGGCGCATATCACGCCCTATGCTGAAATCCCCGCAGAGGAGCGCACGCTCTGCGATAACCTGCTGCTGAATACCTCTGAGGATGCGCTGCCAGCCTTCATTGCTTATTACGAGACACACGGCAAAACGGCGAAGAAAGAAGAAGTAGCCGACCCTACCGAGGGCATGACGGTGGACCAGCGCATCCATTATCAGATCTTGCACCGCAAGAAAGAGGGCATCGAGGCGCTGGTAGACGCCGCTGTCGCCTATCGCGCCGCCGGGCAATCCCCCGAGGAGGCGGACGCGCAGGCACGTGTCGCAGGCGTACCCGCTCCCGGCGAGCCACTGGATGGCTGGGTGACGAACTCGCAACTTTCGACCTGCGCCGTGGATGTGCTGAACAATGTGCTGCTGCCAGCGATGAAGGATGTCGGTGACAAGTTCGGCGCGGGCGAGCTGATCCTGCCGTTCGTGCTGCAATCCGCCGAGGTGATGAAGAAAGCGGTCGCGCACCTGGAACGCTACCTGGAACGCAGCGAGGGCTACACCAAAGGCAAAGTGGTGCTGGCGACGGTCTTTGGCGATGTCCATGACATTGGCAAGAACCTGGTGAACACTATCCTCTCGAACAACGGCTACACGGTCTACGACCTGGGCAAGCAGGTGCCGCTGAATACGATCATTGACAAGGCGCTGGAAGTCAATGCCGACGCCATCGGCCTTTCGGCGCTGTTGGTGAGCACCTCCAAACAGATGCCGCTCTGCGTGAAAGATCTCGACCGGCGCAACCTGAATATTCCGGTGATCGTCGGCGGCGCGGCGATCAACCGCGCCTATGGGCGGCGCATCATCTTCGTCGGCGAAGACGGCCACGAGGCGCCCTATGACCCTGGCGTCTTCTATGCCCGCGATGCCTTCGAGGGCCTGGAGATCATGAATCAGTTGATGGACACAGCGAAACGTCCGGCGCTGGTGGAGCGAGTGAAGCAGGAGGCGCTGGCCGCCCGCGCGGCGGAGGCGCGTCGCGCAGCGGCGCGTGTCACCGGCAGTGGGACAGCAGTGACAGAGCGCCCGCAACTGGCGCCTGCGCCCGTCATCACGCCGCCGTTCTACGGGCCGCGCCTGCTGGACCGCGTGGCCATCGAGGATGTGGCGGCCTGCCTGGACCTCAACGCGCTCTATCGTGGCCGCTGGGGTGGTGTGGCGCATGGTGAGGAGTATCAGCGGTTAGTGCATGAGGAGTTCGAGCCGCGCCTGGAACGCATGCTGCGCGAGGCGCGGCAGCGACGCTGGCTGCATCCGCGCGCCGTCTATGGTTACTTCCCTTGCCGCGCGGAGGGTGACGACCTCTTGATCTTCGATCCCAATGACCAGACACGCGAGGTCGAGCGGTTCACCTTCCCTCGCCAATCCGAGGGCGAGCGGCTCTGCCTCAGCGATTATTTCGTCACCAACACGGATACACCCCCTGTGGTCGGCTTCCAGGTGGTGACGATGGGCGACCGCGCCTCTGAAGAGACGGCGCGCATGCAGGCGGCTGGCGAATACACCGAGGCGTATTTCCTGCATGGGCTGAGCGTGCAGATGGCCGAGGCAATGGCGGACTATGTGAACAATCAGGTGCGGCGCGAGCTGGGACTCTCCGGCGAGCAGGGGCGTCGCTATAGCTGGGGCTACGCCGCCATTCCGGAGCTTGCCGATCACGAACTCGTCTTCCGGCTGCTCGGCGTGCCCGAAGCCATCGGCGTGACGTTGACGGAATCGTACCAGCTCGTGCCGGAGCAATCTACCGCCGCCATCGTTGTGCCACATCCCGATGCGGTCTATTTCGCTGTGCGCGACTAACCGGCTAATCCTATCGCAGCTTTGAAAAGCTGGCGCACGGGGAGACGGACTGAAGTCCGACGAGGATGGCGGCTCATCCTTCGCGCTTCAGCCAGAGCGAATTGTGCGCCGGCAGTTGACTGCCGCGATATCCCATCATGAGAGAGAACAAGCGAGATGAGTGAACACGACGAACTCGAAGCCCTGCGCGATCAGGTGGAGACGCGCGCCTATATAGATCAGGCGTTGACCAAGCTCTTTGCGCCGGAAGATGAGGCGCTGGCTGCGGCGCGCAAAGCGCCCCAGCAACACGATATGCCTTCCATCGAGATATCGCCGCTTCAGGGCAAGCTCTTGCAGGTATTGGCGCTGGCCTGTGGCGCAAAGCGCATCCTGGAAATCGGCGCGCTGGCTGGCTACAGCGGCCTCTGGCTGGCGCGGGCGCTCCCTCCCGATGGCCGCCTCATCTCGCTGGAAATCAGCGAGCAGCATGCCGCAGTCGCCCGCGCCTCGTGGGAGCGCGCCGGTCTGGGTGATCGCGCGGAGGTGCGCGTTGGGCCAGCGGAGGAATTACTGCCTGCGCTTCAGAGCGAAGCACCCTTTGATCTCGTCTTCATTGACGCCGATAAGCCCAGCTATCCTACCTACCTCGACTGGGCGCTGAAGCTCACCCGTCCGGGCAGCATCATCGTTGCCGACAACTGCATCCGGCGTGGTGTGCCGCTCCGCGAGGATAGCGAGAGCAGCACTGATCCCGCAACCGCCGCGCTCTATACCTATGACCAGCGCGTTGCCGCCGATCCACGGCTGCTCTCGGTGGCGCTGCCGCTCAGCAAGGACGACGGTATGGACGGCTTTGCCATCTCCGTCGTGCGCGCCGTCGCTCCTGCTGAGGGCTGAGAGCACACGATGAGCAGAGAGAAAGTCAACAGCGCAGATGTGGCGCTGATTCGCTTCTGGGTGCCGGTTGAGGTGCGCTATAGCGACCTCGATGCCCAGGGGCATGTCAACAATGCCACCTTCTTCACGTATTTTGAGCAGGGGCGCGTCGCCTTCTTCGCGGAACTACGCGCCCGCCATAGCGAACACAGCGAACACACGGCAATCAGTGAGGAGGGCAGCACATCAGCGCAGAGCGCGCTGCCAGGAGCAGATGCGCCGGATTTGCCGTTCGTCGTCGCCAGCGCCAGTTGCGCCTATCGCCGCCCCATCGCTGGACTCGCGCCGGTGATGGTGGGTGTGCGCTGCTCACGCATCACCCACGCGACAATTGAGATGGAGTACGCCGTCTGCGCCACCCCCGGCGGACTGCTCTACGCCACCGGCACGACCTCAACCGTCAGCATTGACCCTGCGACTGGACGGCCACGCGCGCTCCCCGCATGGGCACGCCTTGCCCTGGAACGCATGTCGTAGCATTGCCTGGTGAATAATGATCTCACCCACAGCTCCTCTTCTCATGTGAAAAGAGTGTGCGGGTGAGGTCGCCGTCTCCTCTGCTATAATCTCTTTCGTGATAGGCGACATAGGCCACATAGGTGACAATCAGGGAGAGCATGATGAGAGAGCGGGGGGCAACGCATGGCAAAAGAAGTTGACGCGCAGGCGGCATATGTGGGACCGATGCGCTTCGATGTCACCTCCGGCACCGGGCACACGATCACGCTGGATGTGCTGCAAGACGACGGCGGGGAGAATAGCGGACCCACGCCGATGGAACTGCTGTTGATGAGTTTGGCCGGCTGCACTGGCATGGATGTCGTTTCGATGCTGCGAAAAATGCGCCAGCAGATCACCGGCTATGAGATTCGCGTCCACGGCACTCGCGCCGACGAGCATCCGCGCGTGTATCGGGATGTGACCGTTGAGCATATCGTCACCGGCCACCAGCTCGATGCGGCATCCGTCAAGCGCGCCGTTGAACTCTCCGAGACGAAATATTGCAGCGTTAGCGCCACCGTCAGCAAAACGGCGAAGATCACCACAGCCATTCGCATCATCGAGGCCGAGGCTGAGGCAAAATAATCATCATCGCTCGAATGGAGGCAGAACGTGGACCTGGAATCCTTGCGCGCCGCCGTGCGCGATGCAGGCATAGATGGCTGGCTGTTCTTCGATTTCCGCCGTTCCAATCCTATCGCACATGCCATTCTGGGCTTGCCAGAGCAGGGGCTTTTCACACGCCGCTGGTTCTACTACCTGCCGGCGGAGGGCGAGCCGGTGGCGCTGGTGAGCGCGGTGGAAGCGCACGTGCTATCTAGCTTGCCCGGCGAGAAGCGTGTCTATCGCACCTGGCAGGAGTACCGCGAACTGTTGGCCGAGATGCTTCAAGGCGGGCGGCGCGTGGCGATGGAATATTCGCCGCAGAACGCGATCCCCTACGTCTCGCGGGTGGACGCAGGCACGGTGGAGCTGGTGCGCGCGCTGGGGGTGGAGGTCGTCTCCTCAGCCGATATGGCGCAGCGATTCGAGGCAGTGCTGACGCCGGAGCAGATTGCCTCGCACCGCGCGGCGAGCCTGGCGCTGCTACGAGTCTATGCGCAGATCTGCGATTGGCTGCGCCAGCGCATCACCACCGCCGAAACGCTGACGGAATACGACGCGCAGCAAGAGGTGCTACGGCTGATGGAGGCCGAGGGACTGCTGGTGGACCCCGACGATATGCCGCTGGTGGCCGTCAACGGCAACGCTGCCAATCCGCACTATAGTCCGACGGCTGAGCATTGTTCGCTGTTGCGCCGTGATGACTTGCTGCTGCTGGATTTCAGCGCACCGCTGCTGGGCGAGGGCAATGTCTTCGCCGACTATACCTGGATGGTCTATCTTGGTGAGCAGGTGCCTGAGCGCATCACCTCGCTCTTTGCCATCATTCGGGATGCGCGCGACGCCGGTATCGCCTTCCTCACGGAGCGGTTTGCGGCAGGCCAACGGGTCGAGGGCTGGGAGGTTGACGACGCGGTGCGTGCGGTGGTGGCGCGGGCCGGCTACGGCGATTATTTCGTGCATCGCACTGGCCACAGCATCGGCAGCGCAATAGTGCATGGCAACGGCGCCAACTTCGACAATTTGGAGACGCACGACACACGCCAACTGCTCCTCAATACCTGCACCAGCATCGAACCGGGCATCTATCTGCCGCACGAGGGCATTGGCCTGCGCACCGAGGTAGATGTGCTGGCGCTACCCGATGGCATCGAAGTCACCGGCACACCGGCGCAGACGGAGGTGCTGGCGCTGCTGAAGTAGGCCAGCGGTTCAAACCGCGCCTGGATGGCCGTTGGCCGCAAAGTCCGCCTGCGCGGACTAGGAGCAGACGGTGCCTGCGCTCCCCTCTCCCGCGCACGGGGGAGGGGTAGGGGGTGGGGCTACGCCGTCTCCCATGCCTGGGCTAGCGTATCGCGGTAGCGGTCCAGCCAGAGCCAGAAGGTGTCCGCCCAGTGCAAACGTGAGAGGGCTTCTTCTTCATCTGGCTCGCCCGCGAAGTCAGCGGGGAAGATCAGGTCTTCAGCGACGCCGTTGGCAAAGATGATAGGAAAAGCCAGCGTCAGCGCGTCCGCCAGCAGCCGCGCCTCACCCTCGGCTGGCGGCGCCTCGCGCCCATAGGCGCTGAGAAAGCGGTGCAGCCGCAGCACATCCAGCCCGTCGTCCACCAGCGGCGGTGTGACCGTGGGCGTCTCATCCCAGCGTACACCGGCGAAGTAGAGCAAGCTATACGCTACTTCGTCTATGCGCCGTGCCCAGTGCGCTGTGTCGAAATCATAGATAGCGCTGACGCTGGCAGGCCCAAAGGCGAGATTATGCGCCTGATAGTCGCCATGAACGTGTAACTCTGGCGGGCTTGGCGTCTCTTCGAGCGCATCTATCGCCATATCCAGCCGCGCGGCGCAGCCCTCCGCCACGCGCACCAGCCCGTTCGCCAGCGTCTGCGGCAGATCGCCGGCCTCCCCCCGCTGGCGAATGAGCTCAATATAGGCTGAGGTAATCGCCGCCTGCGAGCGTTCCGGCGGCCAGGTGTGCGGCTGCCACGCAAAATCTGCCGAGACCTGGTGCAGCATGCCCAGCGTGGTCGCCGCCGCCTCCAGCCGGTCGCCATCGCCAGCCGCGCCCGTCACGTAGCGGCTGCCGTCCAGCCATCCCTGTAGCTCATAGATACCGCCAGCGACGATGGCGTAGGTGTGCCCATCCGGTCGCGCCAGCAATCCGGGCACTGGCAGATCGTTCGCGCGCAGATGCCGCATGAAGGCATGGCGAAAGCGCGTATCATTCTCAGTCAGGTCCGGCGGCTGGCGGCGCACGACATAACGCTGCCCTGCCACTGCGATGACCGGATGCGCGACGCCACCCAGATCACTCGCCACTGCGTCGGCCTCCAGCCATGCGCTGGACGCCATGCCCCACGCCGCTAGCACCTCCTCGGTGGGTGTCTCATCGCCTTCTTGCAAGTCCGAGTTTGCCATGTTCTCACTATTCTCAGCATCCTTATCCTGCATCGTGAAAACTCGCTCTTTCTCTCAACAATGGGTCGTGATTACATCTGCTAGGATTGATTGTACCGCGTACCGGATAAAGCTGTTCCTGACTGCCTGGCTAGACGCAGAATAGGCGTGTAAAATATGCGTGCGCACGCTATCAATCACGCGGAGAATTGGAATGTCAGATAACGGAGATATATTTCATCGTGTCCATGAGCATTGCCAGTCCCGACACTGGTATGGTTGTGACATGCTAAATCCGCAGACGCCCTATGGTGCTGCAACGCGGCGTCAGATACACAAGCAGGTAGATGGCAACCTAGTAGATATTGTCGAGAAATCGCGCTTCGCTTATCCGCCAGCGACCGAAGAACAGTTGCAGGCGACAGAAGATATACTTGGTTTTTCCTTGCCAGGGACCTTACGGCGACTTTATGCTGAAGTAGCGAATGGTGGCTTTGGTCCTGGCTATGGTATCCTGGGAGCAGTTGGTGGAACATCACATGCTTCCAATTGGTATACAAATATCGCACAAGCCTATTGGGAACGCCCGTCCCATGTACAACTCGTTGACTTTGCTACCCTAAATGAAGCGCAAGTACCGGATAGATGGTTTCATTTGGCATACGAAGAACCTGAAGGGCTTGATTTGGAAGCATCACGGTATCAGTGGCCTGAATATCTTTTGCAGTTCTGCTACTGGGGATGCAATACTTCACATGCCCTTCATGCAAAAACCGGGCAGATTTACGTAGTCGAGAGCGGGTTCGATTTCGCGCTCTGGGTGCCGTCACTGGAAGAATGGTTGGAACGTTGGCTGTACGGGACATTAAGACAACAATAACTGATAAAGAGAAGGGATAACCTGACAATGGCGATTAGCTTTGAGGGGCGTATCTTTCAGATCAACATGTCGCATGGCGGCGTGCCGAAGCTGCCGATAGCGGAGGCGAAGGTCGGCACGCTGGGCATCCAGGGCGACTATCACAACGACCAGGAGACCCACGGCGGGCCGGACCGCGCGCTCTGCCTCTATACAGTGGAGCAGATACAGCGCCTGCGCACGGAAGGGCATCCCATCGAGCCGGGTTGGGCCGGCGAGAATATTACGCTGGCGGGCATCGCGCAGCAATCGCTCACGCCTGGGACACGCCTCTCGCTGGGCGACGAGGTGGAGATCGAGATCACGTCCTATACCACTCCCTGCAAAGCAATCAAGGATTCGTTTAGCGATGGCGACTTCACGCGCATCTCGCAGAAGCTACACCCTGGCGAGAGCCGTGTCTATGCACGCGTGCTGCGCACCGGCAGAATCGCCGCCGGGCAGACGGTGCGCGTGCTGCACCCCGCCGCTAGCAAGGAGGAATAGAGAGGCCGTCGGACAAATCCGCGCCGAAGCACCTTGCAGGCTAGGAACAGGCGGAACATGCACTATCTATCTCCAGTCCGCGCAGGCGGACTTTGCGGCGGTACGCCACCCAGCCGCGATTTCAATCGCTGGGTGACTGTCGCCACATACCAGACCTGACACAAGGCAGCTTTGTGTGATACGATCATCAGAATAACCTTTGCCATCAGTGGAACTGTTTCCCCCCATAGAGGAGGATGTTGTGAGCGTGGCGAGCATTCTCGATGAACGACCGGAACTGACCGAACTCCATGCGCATGTCGGCGGCGCGGTGGACCCCGCGATCATGTGGAGCATCGCGCACCAGCAGGGCATCCGCCTGCCGACCAAAGACTACTGGCAGTTCGTCGAGTTGATTACCGTTACCCATCCCGATAAGGTCAACAATCTCGCGGAATATGACCTGATCTTCCGCTGGACCGAACTGATTCAGTCCAGCCCGCTGGCTATCGAGCGTTCGGTCTATGAGATCATCGGCGGCGCGTATCGCAAGTGCAATATTACCACGCTGGAACTGCGCTTCAATCCGATGAAACGCAACCGCGAGGGCGAGCAAGACCTCGACCATATCATCACGGCAGCCATTCGCGGGCAGGACCGCGCGCTGCTCGAATACCCGCAGATACGCTCCGGCCTGATTCTGATGATGGACCGCACGTTTCCTCTGGAATTGAACGCCATCATCGTCGAGAAGGCGCTGCGCTATCGTTCGCGCGGCGTCATCGGCATAGACATCGCCGGGCCGCCGAATCCAGACTTCTCCTACCGTGAGCATCAGCACTTAGTGGAACGTGCGCGTGAGGGTGGCCTGGGCGTGACTATCCACACCGGCGAGGAGGGGCGCATCGAAGATATGTGGGAGGTCGTGGAGTATCTGCGTCCGGACCGCATCGGCCACGGCATCCTCAGCGCCTATGACGAGCGATTGATGGCGACGGTGCGCGCGCAGGGCATAGTGCTGGAGATTTGCCCCATCTCCAACCTGCGCACCCACGCCGTGCGCGACATCGAGGAGTTGCGCACCATCATCCATACGCTGCGCGCGCATGATGTGAAGTTTACCATCAACACCGATGGCCCGCAGATGCTGCAAACGTCCGTCGTCAAAGAGTATCAGTTGTTGCTGGAACACGGCATCTTCAGCGATGACGATGTACGCGCCGCCATCGCCACCGCCTACGAAGCGAGTTTCCTGACGCGCCTCTGCCATATTTAACTCAACATCTCGACATAACACAGGCGCAACTTCCTAGAAGGTTGGTTCGTACTACCCATACCTTGTACAATGGACTTGCCTATACGTCGGCGCGGCAAGATGCTACGATGGGCGCTGACACACCAGGCGCGACAGGTATTATTCGCAACGGCAAGCAGTAATGACGAGACGGAGAGAGGCGACACATGGCGCAACCAGGCAACGGCGAGAGTATGCAGAATCCACAATATGTGCCATCTACACCGGAGGCCACCCAGCCAACACAGACGCAGGTGGCGCAGGCGCCGACACAGCAGCAGATGGTGCAGGCGATAGAGCAGGTAGAGCGTAACAAGAATCGCCGCAAGCTGACACGCCGCGCGCTGCTGGGGGCGGCAGGCGTCGGCGTCTGCGCGGGCGCCGTGGTGGCGGCGCCGCTGGTCGTAGAGAAGGCTGGCTATTACACCAAGCAAGAGTTGGATCAGGCGTTGCAGAACGGCATCCAACAGGGACGCCAGGAATTGCTGGCCGAGTTGCGCAACCTGGAAGGTGTGGGGTTAGACGTTGCCATCAGCCTGGCGGGACTGGCGGATTTCGCTGTGGTGCATATCGTCAAACCGCTGGCTGACCTCAACGCCACCATCCAGGGCGATATTCTGGGCGCGCTGGCCGCTGGCGTTGCACAGGCGCAGAGCGCGCTGGCGCATGTCAACGTGCATATCGGCATTCTGGATAACCTGGAATCGCTGCTCAACCAGTGGCATACCAACGTCTCGCAAGACCAGTTGGGGCAGTATGCGGTGCAGGATGTGACGCAAGCGGAAATTTATCTCAAGGCGCTGAAAAAGAAGATAGACGGCGAATCTTCAAAGAGCAGCTAGACGGCCAGGTGGTTTGGCGCAAGCTGCCGGAGAACCAGCCGGTACCGTCTCGTCTGGTGATATACTATGGTGAATGCCTGCATGCTCACCGGCGTGCAGGCTGTTTTACATCTCGTGAGGTGTGACATCAGGAAAGGTCAATCTGCACGACACTCCATGTGCCACTGCTATAATGGAGGAGCAGCGGTAACTGCACGGTAATAGCCTGATGTTGCCCTTTGGGGATGATGGATTTGACTACCACGCCATAGACCCATACGTCGCCAGGGGGCAAAGTAGTTATGCTATACAGTATCCATCCATACGTTATCACTCCCGACAATGGCTCGTTCGGATTGTTGAGTTTCGATAAGAAATCGAACGGCGGTAAGGTAACAGGTGCCCAGTGACCGCCCTGGTCATGCAGGACAACGGAACCCGACGGCTCAGCATACGTTCGCAAGAGGAGCAAGCCTTCATTCGCGGAAAGCATCGAGAAGGATAATATATCCGCGAAATCCAGGTTTGCCTGTTGGAGTACGTTTGTCAGTTGGGTGCTGGGCGCACGTTGCCATTGTCCCTGGCTATAGTGCAGTAAGAAATTGCCGCTGGTGTCGGAGCCGATAATCCAGCCCTCTTGTGGAGAAATCATCGAGATGGCATACAGCGTTGGATTGGTGCCAGAGGAGGGAAATGGTTGCACACTCCATTGCTGCCCAGTATAATGCAGGATAATTCCTGTCTGGTTGTTGGCGGACGGAGAGCAGGTACCAACTGCCCATACTTCCCCATCGGCCAGAGGTTCAAAGCGAGGGTTAAAAGCAGGAATTGGTGAGAAATTAACAGGTTCGTTAAGAAAACAATTGGGAATATTGGGGTCTGGCAGCGCCTTCCAGGTCTGGCCGTTGTAGTGGTAGATTTGGCCGTAGGCAAAACCGGGCGTTAAACCTTCATGAGGACCGATGGCCCAGCCATTCGTTGGTGAGAACATTTTGAGGGATTCGAAGTTTATTGCAACCAATTGTCTCGTCCACTGCTTCCCATCATAATGTATGACATAGGTGCTGACAGCCCCATTGTTGCCAACGGCCCTTGCAGCTATCCAGACATCTGTAGGCGAATCGGCTGAAATGGCGAGCAGTTTCGTCTCTGGATTGGTTGGATTCCAGGTACCGTATGAGTCGTGTATTGTATGGACTGGGGCGATGCTCCACCAGGTGCCATTATGGTCATGCAGTATCAGATTTACGCGATTGCCATCGCTAGAAGACGTTGGATTGATCGTCACAGAGGCAATCGCCCAGCCTTCTTTAGCAGAGACCATGCCCACCCCAAGGAGCGTGATTAGGCTGCCGTTTTCCAGGTGGATAGCAGGGAGCGTCGTTATTGATTGCGTTGGTGTGCCTACGACGCTCGTTCCTACATGTCGGTTGGCAAAGATGAGCGCAGCCAGCACCGCGATGAGCAGCACTGCCGCCACTGGCGCCAACCAGGTGATCGTTGAATTGATGCGACGCTTCGGTGGTCGCGCTGTCTGTTGTGCAGGCATTGTCATATCTCCATTTCTCTCATCCGCTACTATGCGTGTGTGCAAGCGTGATGATGCTCCTTCTCTCGTGCTGGTTGCCGTCTCGTCTGAAAACTGCGCGAGTTGGGCAGCAATCTGTTGCGCCGCCGCTTCAGCATCCGGCAAGCCGCGTCGCCAGACCACGCCATCTGCCCGATAGCGTTCATCGAGCGCCTGCAAATCTGGCGTGAGCCTATCCAGCACATCTAACGACTGCTCAAATCGGTCATGTGCAAACGCCATTAGCGGCCTCCTTGTGACGATGATGACGATGATGACGATGATGACGATGATGACGATGATGACGATGATGACGATGATGACGATGATGACGATGATGACGATGATGACGATGATGACGATGATGACGATGATGACGATGATGACGATGATGACGATGATGACGATGATGACGATGATGACGAATGGGTGTTTGTTGTGCTGTCGAGGTGTGTCCGCAGTTGCACCAGCGCACGACGCAGACGTGTCCGCACGGTGGCGGCGGGAAGATTCAACGTTGCACCAATGGCCGACGAATCCATGCCCGCGTAATAGCGCAATACCACAATGATGCGTGGCTCTTCATCGAGCGCCGCCAGCGCTGCCCGTATATCCAGCGCCATAGTCGCATCGCTGCCTCCTGGGTCTAGTCCAATCATCGCCAGCCAACTGCCATCACTCGCAGCACCACGTAGATACTCTTCATGGAGGGGCTGGCTCCGCAATCGTTGCGTGCCAAAGCGTCCGCGTTGCCAGTCCTTGCAGACGTTGACAGTGATGCGTAACAGCCATGCACGCACCGCCCCACGTTCGCGCAATGTCGGCCACGCCTGCCAGCCGCGTACCATCGCCTCCTGCGCGGCATCTTCTGCATCCGCTGGCCCCACTAACGCCGCCGCCACTCGTATCACTGCCTCCATATAGACAGGCACCAGCGCGATAAAATCATCGCGGAGCGCGACGTGCTGATTGCGCCGATAACCAGGGCTACCAGAGTTGGCAGTGTTGCCAGGGGTAGTATCCCCAAGGTGGAATGAGACAAATCTCAAGAGTTGCAATACAATGCCTCACTTTCATCGTGATGCTTGCAGATGTTTGCCACGTTGTATCAGCACAGGGCGACCAAAGAACTGGAGCGCCACAAAGACGGAATGACCCCTGCAAAGTGTTTCAACATGTTCCAACGGCCATGATGTTGCGCTGAGGTTTACCGGAAACGCCTCAGTGTGCCAGAATGAGAAGAAGAGACATAATCAGCAACTACGCTACATCATCCTCTGGCGCCTCCTGTACTGCTTGATAACAGGGTTGGGGGTGGAGGATTAACGGAGAACGCACCCATGCCCGATTTTGAAGTCGTCGCGCCATTCAAGCCAACCGGCGACCAGCCTGCGGCCATCGAGCAATTGGTGGAAAGTTTGCGCGCTGGCAATAAATATCAAACGCTGCTCGGCGTGACGGGCAGCGGCAAGACGTTCACCGTCGCGCAGGTGGTGGCGCAGGTGCAGAAGCCGACGCTGGTGCTGGCGCCGAACAAGACACTGGCGGCGCAGCTCTACGCCGAATACAAAGAGTTCTTCCCCAACAACGCCGTCGAATACTTCGTCAGTTACTACGACTATTATCAGCCAGAAGCCTATATCCCGCGCACCGATACCTATGTGGAGAAGGAGAGCCAGATCAACGACGAGATCGAGAAGTTGCGCCTCTCCGCCACGCGCAGCCTCTTCTCGCGGCGCGATGTGCTGATCGTCGCATCGGTCTCCTGTATCTACGGCCTCGGCTCGCCAGAAGAATACGGCGAGGTGGTGCTGACGCTGAAGGTGGGTGAGACACGGCGGCGCGACCGCGTGCTACGCCACCTGACCGATATTCAATATGAGCGTAACGACCAGAACTTTGTGCGTGGCAAGTTCCGCGTGCGCGGCGATGTGCTGGAAATCTACCCCTCGTATGAGGATTTGGCCGTGCGCATCGAGTTCTTCGGCGATGAGATCGAGCGCATGGTGGAGATTGACCCACTCACCGGCGAGATTCTCGGCCAGCGCGCCAGGTTCGACATCTATCCCGCGAAGCACTGGGTGACGACGCAGGAACGGCTGAACCAGGCGATTGCCGGCATCAAGGAAGAACTGGCGGAGCGGCTGAAAGAGCTGGAGTCGGAGGGCAAACTCTTGGAGGCGGCGCGGCTGCGCCAGCGCACCAACTTCGATATCGAGATGCTGACGGAGACCGGCCTCTGCTCCGGCATCGAGAACTATTCGCGCCATCTGGCAGGACGCCAGCCCGGTGAACAGCCCTGGACATTGCTGGACTATATGCCAGATGACTTTTTGCTGGTGATAGATGAGTCACATATCGCGCTGCCGCAGGTGCGCGGCATGTTCAACGGCGACCGCGCGCGCAAGCAAGTGCTGGTGGATTATGGTTTCCGCCTGCCTTCGGCGCTGGACAATCGCCCACTGACCTTCAGCGAGTTCGAGCAGCATCTCCATCAGGCGATCTTCGTCTCGGCCACGCCTGGCCCCTACGAATACGAACACAGCACGGTGGTTGCCGAACAACTCATCAGACCGACTGGCATTCTCGATCCTGAGATTAGCGTGCGCCCGACTGAGGGGCAGATTGATGATCTGCTGGCGGAGATACGCGGGCGTGTAGATAAGCATCAGCGCGTACTGGTGACGACGCTGACCAAGAAGATGGCCGAAGACCTGGCGGATTACATGCAGGAAATGGGCATCAAGGTCCAGTATCTGCACTCTGAGATTGATACCTTGCAGCGAGTGGAAATCCTGCGTGATCTGCGTATGGGCGTCTATGATGTGGTGGTGGGCATCAATCTGCTGCGTGAGGGACTCGATTTGCCGGAGGTGTCGCTGGTGGCGATTCTCGATGCCGATAAAGAGGGCTTCTTGCGTTCCGAAGGCTCGCTGATCCAGACCATCGGACGCGCTGCGCGCCATACCGAGGGCAGCGTTATCATGTACGCCGATAACGTCACCGACTCAATGCGCCGCGCGATAGATGAGACGAATCGCCGCCGCCGCGTGCAAGCGTCGTACAATACGGAACACGGCATCACGCCGGTTGGCATCAAACGAGAGATTCGTTCGCTCACCGAACGTATTCGTAGCAGCGAGGCCGCCAAAGAGGCCGATGGGCAGGTGGTCACGCTGGATCAGATGCCGCGCGATGAGGCGATGCGGCTTGTCAAAGAATTGGAAGCGCAGATGCGCCGCGCCGCCAAAGAACTCGAATTCGAGAAGGCGGCGGCCCTGCGCGATCAGATTGTCGAGCTACGCCGCGCAATCCTCGAATAGTTGGTGATTGGCCGACTGGCAGGCGGCGCGCGTCACCACGAAATCTGCGCCAGCACATTCCCCTCTGCCGCGCACGGGGGAGGGGTTAGGGGTGGGGGGGAACCCTATGACCGAAGCGATGGTATACGACGCTTACCTGGGGATACAGGCTAACGGCGCATGCCTCGCGTTGATCTACGACCTGCCCGGCTGTTTCGCGCGTGGTCTTGATGAGCATGAGGCGTTGGAACGGCTCACCGCGAGCATTCCTGCCTATTTCGCCTGGCTGCGCCAGCACGACGACTATACGCCCACGGTTGCCGGGCCGTTTCGCGTGGAATTGCACGAGCGGCAACGCACGAAGCAAGACGACGCCTACGCTACTGGCGTCTTCTTTGCACCAGATGGCGAGCCAGTGAGCAACGAGGACCTCGATTGGTTGCTGGCGCTGCTTGGCTGGGCATATGCCGATCTACGTGACAGAATGCAAGCGCAAGAGGAAGTGGACTTACATAGCGCCGGCGCCGCCAGCCAGGCTCCGCTCCAACGGCTCGTCCACCTCATGGCGGCGCAACAGTGGCTCCTTGCCATGCTCTCCGAGGCGCCCGCCCCAGCGCCCACAACTCAACCATCACTAGCGACGCTCCATGAGTGGCTGGCCAGAGACATCCCAGCGCAAATCGCCCGCTTCCAACAGACGGACGAGACGGCGCGCCAGCAGATCATTGAACGTGATGGTGTACGCTGGTCCATGCGCAAAGTGCTGACGCGCAGTATTCTGCTGGCGCGTGACTACGATAGGATATTGGCAGAAGTGTTTGGGGCGCGTTGAGTGCGAGCGCGTATCAACGAAACTACATCATCGAGAACGATCATCTGGTCGAGTTCGTGTTGTTCATCTGGCGAGAGGGTGCCGGCAGAGTTGCAGTGAATCATATCGCGTAGTCGTTCCTGTACCACAGCCGATAGACGAAACGCGGCAATCTCCTCGCGCGAAGGGCGGTGCGCAAAAAACTCGACCACTTCTGTTACAGGGCTGGCTATTGATGCTCTGCTCATGGTGTTTCCTCCCCTTGCGCAGTGTACCATCTTACTTGGCGCTTGCGGATTGGTTGCCCGTTCGAGCCGAATCCATTATATAATTCCTGATATGTCATCGGACAGCGGATGTAGAAATGAAATGAGCTATGGCGACACACGAACCGGGTTATCTGGCGCTGCATCGAACGGGCGAGCTGGCGCGGCGCGCTGAGGAAGCATGGGAGTTGCTGCGCTGCTGCACCGTCTGCCCGCAGAACTGCCCGGTGAACCGCATTGCTGGCAAAACCGGCGCCTGCCATTCAGGGACCGAGGTGATCGTCGGCTCGTGGAATGTGCATCGCCGCGAGGAGCCGCCTATCAGCGGTACACGCGGCGCTGGCACGATCTTCTTCGGCGGCTGTCAGGCGCGTTGCACCTACTGCCAGAACTTCTGGCTCAGCCAGATGGGGCATGGCTTGCGCGTCAATTATGAGCGGCTGGCGGATATGATGCTCTCGCTCCAGCGCAAAGGCTGCCACAATCTCGACCTTGTGACGCCGACGCATTTTGTGCCGCAAATCCTGAAGGCGCTGGTGATCGCCGCCGGCAAGGGTCTGCGTATCCCGCTCGTCTACAACTGCGCAGGCTATGAGCATCTTCACACCCTGCGCCTGCTCGACGGCGTGGTGGACATCTATCTGCCGGACGCCAAGTATGCCAGCAACCAGGAAGCCATGCGTACCTCCAAGATGCACCATTATGTCGAGTTTAATCGCGCCGCGCTCAAAGAAATGTACCGGCAGGTGGGCGGCTTGCAGGTGGATGAAGACGGTATCGCCGTGCGAGGGCTGATTATACGCCACCTGGTGATGCCGAACGGCCACGCGGGCACGCGCGAGGTCTTGCGCTGGATTGCCGACGAGATTGGCACAGACATCGGCCTCAGCGTCATGGACCAGTATTTTCCGGCATACAAGGCGCACAATGATCCCGAACTGAACCGCCGTCTGACCTGGAAGGAATATCGCGAGGCGCTCGATATCGTCGAAGACCTGCCCTTCGAGAATCTCTTTTTGCAGGAAGATCTGACCGAGATTGACACGACCGATGCCATTTAATTTCGCTTATGCTTGCCTCGTCCAAAACACCTAAATGCAGGCGTGCCAATTGCGGGTATAAGAAGATAGGGCGGCACGCGGCAATAGGTATTTACCGGCAGCTTACACATGAGTGCATGGATATCGGCACACAAACTGTTGCAAATTTCACAGGAGAAGCCGCGCGCGTTTGGTGAAATTTTTGGCAGGCACTGCTATAATCAGGAATGGCCTTTGATATGGTAGCTTGGGACAGGTGTCCACGATACTAGACGAAGACGCGCATCGAGACAATCTATTGGGGAGGCAGCATGAGCGACACGGCCACGTTGAGCCGGCTTTTCTCCAGCATCGAAACCGATCTGGAAATCGTGGATCGCACATTCCAAGAGCATGCGACATCTGGGCTTGACATTCTCAACGCCGCAGCGGCGCACGTCCTCAGTTCATCCGGGAAACGCATTCGCACGGCGTTGAGCCTGCTCTCCGGGCGACTGATAGACTATCGCTTCGACAAACTCTTACCTTTGAGCGTCGCTTTCGAGATGGTGCATCTGGCGACCCTCGTGCATGACGACATCATAGACAACGCGACGACACGGCATGGCATCCCAACCGTCAACACCCGCTATGGCAACAGCGTCGCCATTCTGCTTGGCGATTATTTCTTCGCCAAGACGGCAGGGCTGATCGCCGATGTGCAGGATTTCCGCGTTGACCGCCTGTTCTCCGAAACAGTCGCCAGCGTCTGTGAAGGCACGATCATCGAACTGCTCTCCACGCGCACACTGGACTTCTCGATTGACGCCTATCTCGAACGCATCAGCCGCAAAACCGCTTGCCTGATGACCGCCTGCTGCAAAGGTGGCGCGATTGTCTGCGGCGGCTCTGACGCGCAGGTGGCGTTGATGGAGCAGTACGGGCATAACCTGGGCATGGCCTTCCAGATCATTGACGATGTGCTGGACTACTCCGGCAGCGAGATGACCATCGGCAAACCGGCGGGCAACGATCTGCGCCAGGGCTTGATTACGCTGCCGTTGATCTACGCGCTGCAAGCCGAACAGAACGGCCATCTGGATCGCGTGCGGCGCGCCATCCAGCAGCCGGCAGAACATGCGGACGACGTAAAAGAAATCGTCGCCTGGGTGGCAAACGGACCGGCGATTCATTCGGCTTTCGATCTCGCCCGCCATTATGCGGCCCGCGCGCGCGCCGTTCTCTCGGAGTTCGCCTCTTCGCCGGAGCGGCGTATCCTGGAAGACCTGGTGGATTTCGTCATCGAGCGCAGCCATTAACGGCGATGATTGTTTTGTAGAGAAGATCAGAGGACAATGGCTACGAGTACACCTTCGCCAGCGCCCAGGCTGCGCGCCGAATTTGAGGCCGCCGGGGGCAAACCGATCTACGTGCGCCGGATGTTTGGCCGCATCGCGCGGGTCTACGATCTGATGAATCGCCTGATGACCGGCGGCCTGGATGGTCGCTGGCGCGCCTTCACGGTCCGGCAGATCGCGCTCACATCGGGGCAGACGGCGCTCGACATCGGCACGGGCACTGGCGACCTGGCGATTGCGCTGGCGAAGGTGAGCGCGCCCGATAGTCATATCATTGGTGTGGACTTTACGCCGGAGATGCTCGATATCGGACGCGAGAAGCTGCAACACCTGGGTCTCGCCGACCGCGTTGAGTTGCAGCAGGGCGATGGTGAGCAACTGGCTTTCCCCGACAACAGCTTCGATGCCTGCTGCTCGGCATTCGTCGTGCGCAATCTGGCCGATCTGCACCAGGGATTCACCGAGATGCTGCGCATCGTCAAGCCAGGCGGGCGCGTGGCCTGCCTGGAGATCAGCCATCCCTACAACCCCATCTTTGCCGCAGCGTTCCATCTCTATTTTGACCGCATTGTGCCGCTGCTGGGCAAGCTCGTCGGCAAGGCGTTCGACGCCTATAGCTATCTGCCCACCTCCGTGACGACCTTCCCCAACGCGCCGCAACTTAAACGCATCATGGAAGAGGCCGGCTGGCGTGATGTGCGCTACTACTATCGCGTTGGCGGTGTCGTCGCCATCCATGTCGCCACCAAACCCCAGGCGTAAATTTTGACAATATTTTGCGCATGCAGCGCGCTCTCTGCCCCGCCACGTGGCCAATTCTGAATAGTTTCCTACCCCTTTTGCTGCCGGATGCTTTGGTTGACACGTTCTATACTATCGTAATACGATTGAATCGTGATGCGACTTTTATAGGAGGCTGCTCGTGGATGCGTGGTTGTGGCCGGCAGGTGCAGTTGCCGTGGTGTTCCTCGTGGTTGGTAGTGTGATTGCTGTCACACTCTCTAGCCTTCTGCCATTGATCCTCAGCGTGGTAGTTGTTGGCGTGATTATGCTGCTGGCGCTGACCGCTATGGCAGGAGAGGGATCAAAATAGCGGAGGCCGGATACCCTCGCAATATATAAGGGTATCCGGGCTTTTGTAGACTACTGTGAAGAGATTCCCCTAGACTTGTACTTTTTCCTGCTCCGCATGCGTGCCAGTCTTTACGCCAGCTTTGGCTGCTTTGTAGCTGTTCTCCTGTGTAGCGATTGGGGCTGTCCATTGGACCACCGCAGCAGCCCAGGTGAGGCCCGCGCCGAAGGCGACCATACCGAGATGCGCGCCGGGATAGACCCGCCCCTGGTCAATCGCTTCGCAGAGCGCGATAGGGATGGCGGCGGCAGAGGTGTTGCCGTAGTCCTGGATGTTGACAAAGACTTTTTCTGAGGGCAGGTTCAGTCGCTTTGAGGCGGCTTCGATGATGCGCAGGTTGGCCTGATGGGGGATGAAGAGGTCCATGTCGTCCGCCGTCATGCCAGCGTTGGCCAGCGCCTCTTCCATCGCCGTTCCCATCACGCGCGTCGCAAACTTGAAGACCTCACTGCCCTGCATCTGCACGAAGTTGCGCCGGTCGCGAATCGTCTGCTCGGTGGCCGGTTCAGCGGAGCCGCCGGTGGGAATCCAGAGCAGGTCGGGGCGCGCGCCGTCGCTGCCAATCGTAAAACCGAGCAAACCACCGGGCTGATCGCTGGCGCTCAACACCACCGCGCCTGCGCCATCACCAAAGAGCACACAGGTGGCGCGGTCGGTATAGTCCACCACGCGCGACAGCACCTCCACGCCGATCACCAGCGCATGCTTGACGCTGCCGTTGGCGATGAACTGATGCGCAATGGAAAGGCTGTAGAGGAAACCGCTACAGGCCGCCTGCATATCAAACGCGCCACACTGTGCGCCGAGGGCATGCTGGACGAGGTTGGCGGTGGAAGGGAAGGGATAATCTGCGCTGACAGTAGCGACGATGATGAGTCCGAGGTCTTTGCCTTCGATTCCGGCGCGTTCCAATGCCTGACGCGCCGCCGCAATGGAGAGCGTGGAGGCGGTTTCATTCGGTGCGGCGACATGGCGTTGCTTGATGCCGGTGCGCGAGGTGATCCACTCGTCAGAGGTCTCGACAATGCGCTCCATATCCGCGTTGGTCATCACTTTCTCTGGGACATACATACCCCAGCCAGTGATTGCGCTATACTGGCTCATAGATACACTTGCTCCCTATACGTCCCCGCGATTCTATCTGGCCTGCGTTGGCCGGCCTCCCGCCTCACTGGAGGCTCTAGATAGCGCGCGGAATTGATTTGTTGCCATTGTAGCACAGGTGAGGCCGTTCAGATACGCTGCCCTGAGAGCAGCCCCAAAATCACGGGTCATATGCTAGACTGGAGGCACGAGCCATCCACTCGTCACGAAGGAGCCAGACGCATGAGCCAGACGCCCGCCGCGCCAGATCCCCTGACAGCATCAGCGTCAGTCGTGAATGCGAGAAGGCAGGCTCGAACGCGAAAGCGCACATGGCCAGCTATTCTTACCCTCTTCGTGCTGGCGCCGTTAGTGGGTGAAGTACTCTCGACTAGCACTCCACCGTTGGCCTTTATCAATCCTCTTACGTTGTTCTGGGAGGGCGCTCTCTATGGGTCAGGCGCGCTGCTCGTGCGCGAGATTGCCCGCCGGCGCCGTCTCGGCTGGTCGAACATCTTGCTGATGGGCGCCGCATACGGCATCCTGGAAGAGGCAATCTTCATCCAGTCATGGTTCAATCCATCCTTCCCAACAGGCTTAGGGGCCTACGGGCGCTATTGGGACACCAATCTGGTCTGGGCGTTGGAACTGACGGCATTTCACGCAGTCTTCAGCATCACCGTCTCGATTCTGCTGGCTGAGGCGATCTTTCCAGATCGCTCACAGATTTCCTGGCTGGGACGCAAAGAATGCTGGGGGTTTACCATCCTGCTTGGCGGCGTTACTCTGCTCGGCTTCGTTTATTACGGATTTTCGGCAAGCGCTAGACGCGGTTATACACATCCTCCTGCGGCAATCTTCGGGGCGATTTCCCTGATGACGGGACTCTTCCTGGCGGGAGCATATGCCCGCCCGATACTGCCGCACGTCAGCACTCGACCCGTGCCATCGCTGTGGCGCGTGCGCGTGATGGGGTTCGCTCTCACGCTGGCATTCTTCGCTGCCGTCTACAGTCTCTCTGGCTTGCGCGTAGCTGCCCCGGTGACGCTGGGCGTCATGGCGTTTGTACTGGTGATTGCCGCAAGGTTGTCATATTCCTGGTCTGGGCGCGCAGGGTGGAGCGAACAGCAACGATTGGCTCTGGCTACTGGGGCGCTGGGATATTGGTTGTTGTTCTCGCTGCTGGCAATCGCAACCGGCCTCCCAGTCGTCTCACTGCTCGTGCTTGGCCTGTTGATCTGGCTTGCCCGTCGTGCTGCCCACCTGCCGACCGCCAGTGAGCACTATGAGCACTAAGGGTAGAGCGCACATGGTACTATAAGGGGGTGGCCGCGCATTGCCAGCGAATCATTGGTTGCTGCTCGCAGTCGTGCGCCCTCTATCATCAAACCATTATCAACACCAAGCGAGGCATTTTTTGTGACAGGGGCACTCTGGGCCGTACTCATCGCGGCATTTCTGGCGTCCACCGTCGAATTCGTCGAAGCCTTCACAATTGTGCTGGTCGTCGGCGTCACGGTCAACTGGCGCAGCTCGTTCGTGGGAACGCTGGCCGCTGTGGGCGCGCTGGCCGTCATTGTTGGCATCTTCGGCACGGCGCTGGTGGTCTTTGTGCCGATCAACGCGCTGCGGCTGGCCGTGGGTCTGCTGCTCGTCCTCTTCGGCCTGAAGTGGCTGAAAAAGGCGATTCTGCGCTACTCCGGCTTGAAGGCGATGCACGATGAAGAAGCGATCTACGAAGAACAACTCGCGGAGATGCGCGCGCGCGGCGAGCGACCCAGCGTGCGCGTTGATCCGTTCGGCGTTGCCACCTCCTTCAAGAGCGTGCTGCTGGAAGGGTTGGAGGTCGCCTTCATCGTGATTACCTTCGGCTCGCAGGCCAACGCCAGCGCCAACGCGAAGGGCACCGGCATCCTGATTGCGGCCCTGGGCGCGGCGGCGGCGCTCATTCTGGTGGTGGCGCTGGGCGCATTGGTGCGCGCGCCGCTGCAACGGGTGCCGGAGAACACGCTGAAGTTCGTCGTTGGCATCATGCTGACCAGCTTTGGCACGTTCTGGGGTGGCGAGGGCATCGGCATCAGTTGGTGGCATGAAGATCTCTTCCTGCCAATTCTCGTTGTCTTCTACCTCGCCGTGACGGGCATCCTGATTCTCTGGATGAGACCCTATGCGCCACGCAAAGGCGCGCCTGCTCCCACTGAGCAAGAACTCGAACAACCGGCGCAGCAGGAGGTGATTGGATGAACCGTATCACTGGAGCCATCAAGGCGACCTATAATTTCTTCTCTGGCGACGCGATCATCCTGAGCGCCGTCATCGTGGCGTTCGTCCTGGGCATCATCCTGGCGCAGGCAGTCAAAGCACCGAACGTCGTCGTGGCGCTGCTCTTCGTGGCGATCATTGTTGCTAGCCTGGTAGCTACCCTCAGCCGTGAACTGGTTGGGCGCAAACGCTCATAGAAACGTTAAAGAGACAGAATTGGCGGGACAGACATTCCTGTCTGCTCCGCCAATTCTTTTACCCGCTATTCGGCGTTCTTGGCCTTGTTATAGCGGCTCAGCACCTCGTCTTTGGTGCGCGCGTAGGCCTCACGCCCCTGCGCAAAGGCGTCGCCATAGCGTTCACGCAGTTGCGCCGCGAGTTGCTGATAGCCTTCCAGGCCGCGCCGTCGCAGTTCGATGCTCTGCTCGCTCAACTGTTCGCGCGTCTCTTCGCCGGTCTGCGGCGCAAAGAGAATGGCCAGGATTGCGCCGGTTATCATGCCCAGCAGCAGCCCCCAGATGAATCCCGAACCCGATGATTTCTTCTTGCCGTTCTTTGCCACGTCCCTCACCCTACCTTATCCCGCCGCCCGGAACGTCTGGGTTCTCTTCGTCTCTCTCACGCGAGAACCGCTAGGAAGACTGGGCGACGCCAAGCACCTGTTGTACACGCTCCAAAAGTGTATCCAGATCAGATGGCTTTGGCAATACCGACACATTGGCATAACGCGCCGGATTGCCAGCGATCAGGTTCGAGAGCGCCTCGGTTTCCAGCACTGCCGCCGAATAGACGATGATCGGGATGTCGGCGGTGCCAGCCTGCGACCGTAGCCCCACCAGGATGTCGGTGCCCGAGGCATCAGCCAGCTTGAGGTCAAGAATCACCAGGTCTGGCATCTCTTCACGGATGCGTTCGATTGCTCCCTCGCCCCGCTGTAGGACGGATACCTGATAGTCTTCATCTTCCAGGAGCATACGCATCAGGGTTAGCAAATTTTCCCGATCATCAAGAACCAGTATGCGCTTCGTCACGGCTGTACCTTTGGCTTATGGCTCGGCTCACCGGGGTAGCATTGCCAGGGGCACGCTTGTACTCAGATGTACGCGCACTCATGGCAGATGGCAGAACGGCGTCGGCGATGGAACGATCAACTCCACCAGCGTCTGCGCATTGGCGACCTATGGCAAACATGCGCTTACCATACGCGCTGGTGACATGTCTTTACGACACTGCCGAAACGGTTAGCAGGAAACATACCACTTTGCGCGCTGCCGCTCTGTCTCGTCCTCGCCAACTCCTCTTACCGTAAGCCTCTCCGCCTCACTGATTCCTGGTACTTCACGCTATCGAACCTTGCTTATACAACCGTCTCAGCGGTCCGAATGGTCACATGCGCAACCGTAGTGGCCTACATCTCACCATCTAGGGATACGCTGATGCGTCGCCAAACAGGTGTTCGGAGAAAGCTACCCGTCCAACATCATTGAGCAACGCTATCTTTCGTTGGGCATTCGCACAGCCGTCATCGTCGTCAAGGAACCACCCGATGCCGATGAGAATCACCAGTTTCAGGGCATCAAACAGGTGTTCATGCTCATCGCCAGTCATTGGCCGCTGCTGTTCATAATGCTTGAGCAGTGTGCGGGATTGTTGCAAGTCAAGCTCACCATTGTCGGGCCATGCCCACCAATACAATAGTTGCCCTACATCATAGAGCAGCCAGGTATAACTGGCCTGGTCAAAATCCAGCACTCCGCTGAGTTTGCCCTGTTGATAGAGGAAGTTGGACGGATTGAGGTCGCTGTGGCAGACGCCGCGTGGAAGCTGCTCAGGCAGCACGAGTTGCGCTAGCTCTCCTTGCATCCACGCCAACCGGCGCTTCGCCTCTACCTCAGACCCAATGCGCCCAGCACTTTGTGCTGCCCATGACCAGCAGTAGGCTTGGTCATACGTGGGACGGGTGCCGCCAGTAGGAGGTTGGTAGCGTATGGTAAGCGTGTGCAGTTTACCGATCACTTCGGCCACTTGTAAGGCGTTCTGTGGGTTATCTGCATGCTCGCCCGGCAGAAGCTCGAAGAGCGCAAGGGGCTTCTCTTTGTATAAGCTGAGGTAGCAGCCCGCTTGATCGGCAATTGGCGCAGCGCACGGATAGGTGTGGCGCGTAAGGTACTGAAGGAGGGCAATTTCAAACGCAGCGTAGTCGAGGGTTCGCTTTTCGTAGTAGCGTAGGACAACTGCTCGCTGTGTAGTCGTCAGGAGCAAATTGGTTTGATCGGTTCCCTGTGCAAACGGCGCATAGTCCACCAATGTGCCGAGGTTGTAGCGCACAAGTATCTGGCGGAAATCATCCGCTGTAAAGCTGGTTTTTACTGCCATGCCCAGAATATCCTTCTTTGACATGCCGCAACATGTCATCCGCTGCATGTCTTTATGCGCCGGTGCGGTCGGTTGTTGCTGCTACCGCTGTTTTCGCCTCTTTAGCAGAGTGGCCGGCTGCTTCGCGCTGGCGTAGTTCGCGCTCATGGCGGCGCTGGTCGCGGGCGCGCTTCACCGCCAATATCCGCTGATACGCCCAGTAGAGCGGCGCATTGTAGGGCAGATCGTGCGTCTCCAATGAGAGCGTCGAGTAGCCACCGAATCCTTGCTTGTAGGTGTAGAGACTGTAGAGGTCTTCTTTTGGGTCCAGCACCTCGGCAATGGCACGGAAATCGTAGAGCGTGCAGCCGCGCGCCTTTGCCCAGCGAATTGCCGTCCATTGCAGGAGATGGTTGGGCATACGGTTGCGTTCGTTGTTGGAGGACGCGCCGAACATATAAGTCGTCACCGGCCCACAACGCACGGCGATCAGACCAGCGATGGGCGTGCCTTCGTACTCTGCCAGCAGCAGCACCGCTGCGTCGCGCTCACCATACAGGCGCAGAATCGTCGCGTAGTGTTCTTTGGGGTGGATGAAGAAGCCGTCGCGTTTGGCCGTCTCCTCATAGAGCCGGTAAAACGTGTCTACATCCGCCGGTTGCATCGCCTCGCGCACCTGCACCTTCTTGCGCCCCGCCAACCGGATGTTGTAGCGCCACTTCTCTTTCATCCCCGCTAGCAATTCCTCCTCGTCGGGACGGATGTCCAGCACCCAGGAGCGGCGCGGATGCGTGGCAAAGCGATTCTTGCGGAATCCCAGCGCATGCAGCGCATCGAGCCAGGCGGGGTCGCCATCTGGCACGTTTGGTTCCACCTTGAGCATGAAGGCGCCGCGCTTCTTCGCCTCTCGTCCGGCGGCGGCGCAGAGGGCCGCCAGCGCCGGACCGGCGGGGTCAGCGACAACCGGGCCACGCGGCACATAGAGATAGGGGCGATGCAGCAGCGGCGCCTGCCCGACGATCACCAGCATCGCGCCGTGCAGTTCGCCGCTTTCCAGCGCGCCCAGCCGCAGCGCGTCGCCGCCGAGCGAATCGCGTAGCTCGCCCCACTCATACGTCTGCGTGACATTGCCGGTGGGCTGCGCCTCGACAAAGCTATTCCACTGCTCGCGGTTAGTGATGACCTCTACCTGCATGGCTCTTTTTCTCGTTTACTTGGCGACTTCTACCGGCTCTTCTTTGGCCTGTTCTTGTTTGCGCTTCTGCTCGAAGGCGCGGCGTTGCTGGCGCTGGCGATTGCGTCGTAGCGCCACCGCCGCATGATACGGCCAGTAGACCAGCGGATTCAGCACGAGGTCTTGCGTGGGCAGCACCCGCCGCTCGAAGCCACCAAAGCCGCGCTTGAACTCATAGACGCCGTAAAGTTCCTGCCCCGGCTCCAGGATATCCGGGATGGTGCGCCAATCGTAATAGTCTGCGCCATGCGCTTTGGCCCAGCGCATACATTCCCATTGCAGCAGATAGTTCGGGCGCAGTTTGCGGTGTTCCGGCTGGCCTGATGAGCCGCTGTGCAGGTTCCATGACCACTTGCCCAGCACCGCCACCGTCGCCGCCGCAATCGGCGTGCCTTCGTGTTCAGCGATCAGCAGCGCCATCTCTGCCGTGCCGTCGCGCTCAGCGGCCTCTGCCGAATAATGGTCCAGCATATCGCGAAACAGGTCTTTGGGGTAGACATAGAAACGGTCGCGCTCGCCGGTTTCTTTGAGCAGGCGATAAAAAGCGTCGAGGTCAGCCTCGCCGGAGCCAACGCGCACGGTGACGCCTTTGCGCCCGCCTGCGCGAATATTCTGCCGCCAGGTGGTCATCATATTGGCGAGAAGCTTATCTTCATCCGGTCGCAGGTCTGTCACCCAGGCGCCGCGCAGATAGATGGTATGCGTCGTGGGATGGAAGCCCAGCGCACGCAGCGCATCCGCCCAAAGCTTATCATCCTGTGGCACGTTCGGCTCAGCGCGGATGAAAAAGCCGCCATGCTTGCGCGCCTCGCGTTTGGCGCGGGCAATCAGCAGGTCGAGCGCAGGCGAACGGGGATCGGCGCAGACAGGACCACGTGGCGCATAGAAGAACGGCAGCGGCACGCCAGCCGCTTTGCTGCGCACCAGCAGCATCGCCGCCAGCAGTTCGCCGTCTTCCACCACGCCCACGCGCAGCGAGCCGGCGCTGGCGGCCTCACCTGAGTGTTCCGGCCACTCATACGTCTGGCAGAGGTGGCCGGTGGGCGTGGTGGCGATAAAGCGATTCCAGAGGAGCCGGTCCTCGATCAGCTTGGCTTCCATAAGACCACATATCGGGGCGCAATCTGAAAGCAGCGCATGCGATATGCTCGTTCCCCTTTCGCCTGTCTATGTCAATCGTGCGGTATAGCAGACATCACTTGTGGTAGGGTGGACATGCTTGTCTGCCCGCGCTCCCCTTTGCAGGGGGCTGGCATGCTGGTCTGCCACGACCCATACCCAACAGTGCCGCAGTATAGCAGAGCGCCATCAGCCCGGCAATGCTCTCTGCCAGAAAGGGCTAGCGTTTGCCAAATACCAACCCGCAGACATCATACGACCGGCCTGGATGCGTCGCATCCGGCGAAGAGACCAGCCATTGCCAGCGCCGCACCGCGCCATGAACAGTGAATCGCGTGGCGAAGTCAGCGGGAATCGCCAGCACGTCGGGTGGCAGCACCGGCAGCGACTCGCGTTCCGCCTGCGCATGCGGTCCGCTTTTGGGCGGCAGCAGATAGCCGGTCACGTCGCTGGCAAAGTAACCCACGCCCTGCGGCGCGAGCAGCAGATCGAGCAATGCCAGATGCGCTAGCGCCACCCGCCGCCGGAACGCCAGCGCCGCTGTGTGATAGCGTGGATGCGCCTCGCGCATGTCTGCCACCCCAGCCGCGTGGTAGACCAGCGTATCCAGCAGATCGAGCAGTGGTAGACTGAAGAGTTGCGTCAGCACGAGGCTGCTGATGACGATACCATAGCCGCCCGGCGCCAATTCCGGAATACGCGGTGGGTTGGGCACAGCGCACCGTTCCAGACAACCGGCGGCGGCATCCAGCGGCGCATTGCCATCCGGCCCGGCCAGTGATGCCAGGTCTGCCCACGGCTGATGATGCAATTCATTGGCCAGCGTCGCGCTGACTCCGCCAGTAATATCTGCGCCCAGCACATTGACCCGCTCGCGCAGCGTAGAGGGCAGTTCATCGCGCGCCCGTAGCAACCCTGGCACATCCACATCCACGAGCAACACGCTGTCACAGAAGCGCGCCAGCCGTTCCAACGGCAGTTCAGTGCAGGCTCCTGCGCCCAGCACCACAGCCTGCTTTGGCGCTCCCAGGTGATAGGCCGCCAGCGTTTGATCGAGCAACGCCGCCACCGCCTGAAGATGCGCCACGCTATGGCGGCGATACCATGCGCGCCGTTCCGCTCCCTGCGTCCGCTGATTCTCCGCCGCCAATCGCTCGATGCGCGCCATATATGTCTGTCACCTTCGCTCGCCAGTCATCGGTCAATATCCCAACTACCGATGATAGAGCGGCTTCAAGGCTGGATACAAGGCCCGATATACCTCGTAGTTCTCGGCATAGACGCCTGAGGTCTCTGTCTGTGGAGCGGTATAATCGGCTATGCGCACCGTTGCCTCGCACGCCTGCGCTATAGAGGGATAGACGCCACTGGCGACGCCGGCCAGCAGCGCAGCGCCAAACGCTGGCCCCTCCTCGTTATCCGTCGTCACCAGCTCGACGCCGAGAACATCAGCGATGATCTGCCGCCAGAGTGGACTCTTCGCGCCGCCGCCGGTCGCGCGTACCTGCTCAATGCTCAGCCCCTGCTCTCGCATAATGGAAAAGCAATCTTTGAGACTGAAAGCCACCCCTTCCAGGACCGAACGGATGAGATGCCGCCGCGTGTGGCTGGCGGTGAGGCCGAACCAGCCGCCGCGCGCAGAAGCGTCCAGATGCGGCGTGCGTTCGCCCTGCAAATACGGCAGGAACAGCAGCCCATCGCTTCCCGCTGGCGCGGCGGCAGCCTCTTGCGCCAGCAAATCGTAGGCGTCTACGGCGTCGCTCCCTGCCCACCGCTCCACTGCCATCTCCGGCAGGCCGATGTTATCGCGGACCCAGCGCAACGAGAGACCCGCGCCTTGCGTTACGCCCATCAGATACCAGGCATCGGGTACGGCGTGGTTGAAGGTATGGATGCGCGGCACCGGACCGGAGACATCCACCTGCGGTGTATTCGTATGCGCCAGCACCACGCCGCTGGTGCCGATTGAGACCAATGCCAGGCCGGGCCTGACCACGCCGTTGCCGACCGCGCCACAGGCGTTGTCCGCCCCACCGCCCGCTACCGGCGTCCCGGCGATGAGGCCGGTGAGCGCCGCCACGTCGTCGCTGATCGTGCCTGCGACGGCATCGGCGGGAATCACCGGCGGCAACAACGACGGGTCGAGATCAAGCACCGCCAGCAGTTCGCTTGACCACCTGCCATGCTGCACATCCAGCAGACACGTCCCGGCGGCATCGGAAATCTCCATGCCGAAAACACCCGTCAAACGCCAGCGCAGATAATCTTTCGGCAGGAGCATGGTGACAGCGCGGCTGAATAGTTCCGGTTCGTTGTCGCGTATCCAGAGCAGCTTGGGCAGCGAGAATCCTGTCAGCGCCGGATTGCTCACCAGTTCGATCAGGCGGGCCGCGCCCACGCGCTCGGTTATTTCGCGGCACTGCGCCTCGCTGCGCTGATCCGCCCATATGATGCATGGACGCACCACCTGCTGCGCCGTGTCCAGCAAGACGACGCCGTGCATCTGGCCGGAAAGCCCGACGCCACGCACCTCTTGCGCGGTAATGCCGATCTCGTGTGCGCGGGCCAGGCAGGCGCAGATGGCGTTCACCGTCGCCTCCCACCAATCGCTGGGGCGCTGCTCTGCCCAGCCCGGCTGGGGATGCAGCAGCGGATAGTCAAAGAACGCCGAGGCAAGCGCCTGTCCATCGTCCGCACGAAAGAGCGCCGCCTTGACGCCGCTGGTGCCGAGGTCAATGCCGAGCAGCGTATCCATTTATTTGGCTCCCGCGCGCCGTTGCAGCAGGTTGTTGATGAAATCCTGGTCGAGTCCCAACACCTGATACACCAGTTGGTATCCCGCTACGGCATCGGCGCGTGCGCGCACCTCAGCGAGCGCCGCACGATCAATCTTGCGGGCGAGGCCGTCTATGAAGGCCCACTGGATTACCGACTGGCGCACCGCCGCTACCTGGTCCTCAGTGTAGGGATAGAGGTCGTAGCCGATACGCTCGCCATGCGAGCCGTAGCCGACATCTTGCAGCGTCATCGCAAGTTCTAGCGTCTGGAAGAAGAACGACGCGCCGACCATGTTGTCATCATCGAAGGTTCCCCAGCCGGAGTTGCCATGCTGATGGCCCAGCTTCCCCTCGCTGGCGAGTAGCGCGGCGTATTCAGCGAGATTTTCGCCGTTCATGATGAGGTGTTGCCAGTCCATGTTCACCAGCAGATGGCTGGTATCCACCCCCAGGCGGCGCACGCGGTCAATCGTGTAGAGCGTGGCGGAGATGTTGCGCATCAGAATGTTCATCGCTGGCTCACTGTTTTTGTGTTCCAGGAAGACGGTGACACCCTTCTCCGCCGCATGCGCCACCACTTCACCGACTCCCTCAACGAAGCGGTCCCAGGTCTGGATGTAGTCGCGCTGAAAGTTGTAGTTGTAGCCTTCTGCACCAGGCCAGATGATGAAACGTGCGCCCAGTTGCGCCGCCAGATCAACGCCGCGTTTCAGCGTTTCGATGCCCTGCTTGCGCAGCGCCGCGTCGGGATTGATGAATGCGCCCATCTTGTAGGTCGGATCGGTATGCAGTCCGGCGGCAAGGCAATAGATGTCCATCGGTCCCAGCGCTGACGTGATGGCGTCAACGGTATCTTCGTTGATCTCGCCAGGATAGTGATATTCCAGCCCGTCTACCACATCGGCCAGCCCTGCGACAACGCGCTTGGTGCGTGTGACCATATCCTCGTTGACGCTCTCCGGGTGATAGCCAGCGGGCAGGAAACGGGTGGCATTGGGACCAAACGCCCAGATGCCCACGCTATTTTTCAGTTCAGTTGTATTGGTCGTATCAGGCATGATGGGTGCGCGCTCCTCTCAGGACAACTCAGGACGGTTCAGGACAGCGTTAGGTTGTCGAGTCACTGCTTACAGGCGAACTGCGGGACGGGATACAGGATAGCTGCTCTCTGAGAACAGCGCCTCCATCACCAGACTCATCGAGCCGATGAGCGCGGCATCGTCGCCCAGGTTGGAAAAAACGATCTCAGCTACCTCGCGCGGGCGCTTGAGGGTACGCTCGCGCACAGTCTGGCGAACGACCTGCAAAAAGGGCTGACCACCCGCCACCGATTCGCCCTGCAAGATGATCTTCTTGGGGTTTAGCACGTTGATGAGGTTAGCCACGCCGACCCCAAAGTGGCGGCCATGCGCCTCCACCAATTCCAGCGCCAGCGCATCGCCAGCCAGCGCGGCGGCATAGACTGCCTCCGCCTGCGCCTTCACCTCCCCTTGCAATCGGATGCTGCTGGGGCGACCGCTCTGCAACGCCTGCGTGGCCTGGTTCGCCAGCCAGGTGGTTGAGGCGTAGAGTTCCCAGCAACCATGATTGCCACAGTCGCAGCGCGGGCCATTCTCCTGAATCGTCATGTGCCCGATCTCGCCTGCCGTATTGCTGGCGCCGCGATAGAGCCGCCCATTGAGGAGAAACGCGGCGGAGAGACCGATGCCCGTCTCGATGCAGACAAGCGAATCGCAGCCCGCACCCTGACCATAATAGCGTTCCGCCAGCGCCTGCACATGGCTCTCGTTATCCAGCAACACCGGAACTTTGAAAGCCTCCGCCAGCCAGTGACCCAGCGGGACATCCTGCCAGCCCGGCAGATGGGGCGCAAAGCTGACGATGCCCCTTGCGCTATCCGTCAGGCCGGGGATGCCAACACCGATCCCCATGAGCCGCGATGGCGCCAGTGATAGCTCGCCCAGTAGGTCATTGAGCAGCGACGTAATGGTCGCCGCGACTTGCCTGGGAGCGCGCTCTGCACCGAACGACTGAAACGCTTTGAGCAGCAGATGTCCTTCGCCATCGCAGATCGCCGCCAATACGCCATCTACCGAGAGCAGGACGGCGCCGATTCGCACTGCGCTGCTGTGAAAGCGATAGAGTGTGGCTGGCTTTCCGCCAGCGGCTGAGGGTGTGGTGGTGCCGACGACCTCGGCAAGATTGTTGGCGTAGAGGTCGTCAATCACTTTAGAAACGGTGGGCGGGCTGATGGCGCTCAGTTTGGCAAGCTCAGCTTTGGAGATTGGCCCTCTGGTCCGCAGCAATTGCAGAATTGCCAGGCGGTTCAATCGTCGCAGGCTGCCAGGGACGGCAGGAATGGTGCGAGGCGTAGGATGTCCTGGTGCGTTCAGTGTGTTCGGTGTGTTCATAACAAGCCACCAATCACCACATTGTTGAGTAAGTGAAGAAACTTTACAAACCTGGCATGAGAGCAAGTATAATCAGACGGTAACTCTCTGTCAAGTGGCGGCGCGAGATGCCGTGCAGTTTCCACCGTGGCTCAAGTAGTGATGACGCAACGCTCCTGCTCTGGCCGTGGTAGCATAAGGGCACGTCGTGTTATACAAATTACTGGCTGATAGGTATGAGATCGGCGCACTGGCGCGCCGGATACCCAGAAACACAAGCGGAGATGAGCATGGCGAAAGCGCTCGATACCAAAGACGCTAGAGAGGCAAAGCCGCCGCGTGGCAGCGCCGATAGTTCAAACAATTCAGGTGACTCCATCGCAGCGATGCTCGATGCAAACGGCGTGCTGACGGCGGAGGCCGAACGCGCCGCCAATATCAGTGATGAGGAGCTACGCACCCTCTACCGGCTGATGGTGGTTAGCAGGCGGCTGGACCAGGAGGGGCTGAACCTGCAACGCCAGGGCGAACTGGGGTTGTGGGGGCCATACGCCGGACACGAGGCGGCGCAGGTGGGCGCGGCAATGGCGATGGCGCCGACCGACTGGATATTCCCCTATTACCGCGACTTTGCAATGGCCGTCTGTCGCGGCATTGACCCCGGCGCGATAATGACGATCTTTCGCGGCCTGACGCATGGCGCGTGGAACCCCAACGAGTACCGCTTTGCGCCATTCATCATCCCGGTTGGTACACAGGTGCCGCATGCCGTCGGTTTCGCGCTCGGCTGCAAGCTGGACCACGACGACACCGCTGTGCTGGTGGGCTTCGGTGAAGGCGCTACCTCGACTGGCGACTGGCATGAGGCAATGAACTTCGCCGCCGTCTTCAATGTGCCGCTGGTCTTTCTCTGTGAGAACAACCAATGGGCCATCTCTGTGCCGATGCGCCAGCAGGTCTCCGGGCGAATTGCGGACCGCGCCGCTGGCTACGGTTTCCCCGGCGTGCGGGTGGATGGCACCGACGTGCTGACGGTCTATGCTGTGGTACGCGCCGCAGCGGACCGTGCGCGCCGTGGCGAGGGACCGTATCTGGTGGAGGCGCTGACGTATCGCACCCAGGCGCACACTACTTCAGACGATCCCACGCGCTACCGCACTGAGGCAGATGTCGAGCCGTGGAAGTCCAAAGACCCCATCCGCCGCTGCGCCGAACGCCTTCAGGCGCGCAACGCCTTTGACGATGCCTTCGCGCAGGCGGTGAGTGAGGAGGCGGAGCAGCGTGCGCTCGCCATGCGCCAGCACCTCCTCAGTGCGCAGACGCCGCATCCAGCCAGCGCGTTCGATCTGGTCTTTGCCAATCCGCCGGAGTCGTTGCTACGCGAGAAGGCGGAATTCATAGAGGCGCTGGAGCCGGAGAGAGGTGAGTAAGATGGCAAAGACAATGGAAACCACCACAGGCGCTACCAACGTCAGCACTGTGACGATGGGCAAGGCGCTGAATCTGGCGCTGCATGACGCCCTGCAAAACGATAGTCGTGTGCTGATCTTTGGGGAAGATGTGGGCAAGCTGGGCGGCGTCTTTCGCGTTACCGACGGCCTGCAAGATGAATTCGGCGCGGAGCGTGTCTTCGATACGCCGCTGGCCGAGGCGACCATCGCAGCGACGGCGCTCGGCCTGGCGATGAAGGGCTTTCGTCCGGTTGCCGAGATGCAGTTCGACGCCTTCTCCTATCCGTCGTTCCAGCAAGTGACAAGCAACATCGCCAAGTATCACACCCGCACCGGCGGCGCCTGCAACATGCAGTTGGTGATTCGTATCCCTTACGGCGGCAACATCGGCGCCATCGAACAGCACTCCGAAAGCCCCGAAACGTACTACATCCACACCGCCGGCCTGAAAGTCGTCACGCCATCCACGCCAGCAGACGCTTACGCGCTGCTCACCGCCGCCATTGCCGACCCCGACCCGGTGATCTTCCTGGAGCCGAAGTCGCGCTACTGGATGCGCCAGGAGATTGCGCTACCCATGCCGCCCGCCGCCCTCGATAAAGCGCGCATTGCCCGCGAAGGCAGCGACGCCACGGTGATTGCCTATGGTCCCACCGTGCAGACGGCGCTGGCGGCAGCAGAGCAGGCGGCAGCGGAAGGTACATCGCTCGAAGTGATTGATCTGCGCAGCCTCTCGCCGCTGGATATGGAGACGATCAGCGCATCTGTGCGCAAGACACGGCGCGCCGTCGTCGTGCATGAGGCGCCGGTCTTTATGGGGCTGGGCGCGGAGATTGCTGCCCGCGTGATGCACGACCTCTTCGATGTGCTGGCCGCTCCCGTCGAGCGCATTGGCAATGCCACGATTCCCTATCCACCGGCGCGTGTAGAGAAACTGTTTCTGCCAGACGCCGACCGCATCCTCGAAGCAGTGGACCGGACGCGCGAATATTAGGGTGCCGTAGGGAAAGTAGTCGGAGTGAACGATAGATGAGTCAATTTCTCCTGCCGGACCTGGGCGAAGGGCTGGAAGAAGCCCAACTCGTGCAATGGCTGGTACAGGTCGGCGAGAGCGTCACGCTCAACCAACCGCTCTGCCAGGTGGAGACGGCGAAGGCGCTGGTAGATATACCCTCGCCCTTCGCCGGCACCGTCGAGAAGCTGCATGCTGCCCCTGGCGATACCATCGAGGTCGGCAAGCCGCTCATTACGATAGCCGAGGCGGGAGCGACAGCCGCATCCGCCAGCGCCACGTCAGCCAGCGCAAACGAAGACGGTCACGGCCCGGTTCTCGTCGGCTATGGCACCGAGGGACCGGCGCAGACCTTCACGCGCCGCCGCCGGACCAGTAGCGCAACCAGTAGCGCCACTCCGCCCCAGGCCAGCGCTGCTGCTACGGATGCGCTTTCTGCGCCCCCCTCTCCCGCGCACGGGGGAGGGGCCGGGGGTGGGGGCGCGTCAGCCAGCCCACTCGTGCGCAAGATGGCGCAGGAACGTGGCATAGACCTCACCACCATCAAGGGCACCGGCCCCGGCGGGCGCATCCGTGTCGAAGACCTCGAACTGGCGCTGAAAGCCGCAACTTCTGCGCTCCCCTCTTCCGCGCACGGGGACAGCCGACGCGCCCTCACAGAGGGCGAAGCAAGCCATAGGCTTGCGGAGGAGGCGGAGAAGCGCAGCGAAGGAGCTGGGGGTGGGGGTCTCGCACCCGACGAAGAGCGCATCAGCACGGTGGGGCTGCGCAAGGCCATCGCCGCGCGCATGATGAAAGCCGCAACGACCATCCCGCACTTCACTGAGTACAGCCTCTTCGACGCTTCGGCGCTGGTGGCGCTCCGCGAGCGGTTGCGCGGCTCATCCGGGTTTGGGGAGCAGAAGTTGACCTATCTACCGTTCTTCGTGCGGGCGCTGGTGGAGGCGGTGCGCGCCTATCCGGTGATGAACTCGCGCTGGGATGAGGAAGGCAACGCTATCGTCATCAAGCATAGCATCCACGTGGGCATCGCCACCGATACGGCACGTGGACTGCTGGTGCCTGTCATCCGTGATGCGCATACGCTAACGCTGGCGCAGATTGCGGCGGAGGCCAACCGGCTGATTACCCTGGCGCGCGAGGGGAAGATCGAGGCGAAATCGCTCACCGGCAGCACGATTACCATTACCAATGTTGGCGCGGCTGGTCCGGTGGATACCGGCGCGCCGCTCATCAATCCGCCGGAAGCCTGCGTCGTCGGCTTCGGCGCGCTCAAACCGCGCCCCACCGTCGTTGGCGAAAGCGTACAGGTGCGTCCCGGCGCCTGGATCTCCATCTCCTGCGACCATCGCATCGTGGATGGGGCAACTGCTGCACAGTTCATGGGCGCGCTGGTGCAACACCTGGAGCAGCCGGAAGGATTGGCGTAAGAGATAGGTCCGGCGAATGAATTCGCGCCTGGATGGCCGTTGGCCCCCAAGTCCGCCTGCGCGGACTAGAGACAGGCAGAGAGGCGCAGACATCTACCTGCTCCGAACCTGCGAAGGCAGGTTTTGCGGCTGAAAGCCAGCCAGGCGCGAATTCGTTCGCCTGCTGTGGTCCAGCGCCTACACCGGCGAGAGGCTACACGTCGCCTTGTGGCAGAAGTAGCTGGTGCCGCCGGTGACGAACGCCACCTGCGCCCGCGCGACCTGCCCATCTGCCAGCGCCGTCGAGAATGGGATGAATTGCAGGATGCCCACGGAACGGCCTGGTCCCTTATCCACACCGGGCAGGTCTCCGTTGAGATTGCCGGAGAGATCGTAGGAAATCGCGCCACTGATTCCGATGAATGGGTGATTCGGATCGAACAGCCCCAGTTCATTGCGCACGAGCAGCGGCGTTGGGTACACGATCTGTCCGTGGGTACCGTTTCCTCCCATAGCAATGGACTCAGAACTGGCGGAGACGAGCATCCGCAGCGCGTCATACGTCAGGATAACCGTCGAGTTCGGTCCTACTAGCCCATCCGGCGAAAGATTGGTGCCGTACTGGTTCTCGAAATTATTGTTGAACGTATCCGGCACCGATGAGGTCAGGTTCAGCGCCGTCCATTCGTTCTGGTCGGCCAGCGTCTCAACATAGAGATCAGAAAGCGCCGCGAGATTACTCCTATCTTGCACGAGGCTTGCCGCAGGGCTGGACCCCAATCCCAGCAGCGCAGGCGTATAGGCGCGGCTATCCGTCAGAATGCGCGGCGCCGTGATGCCCGCGCTCTGGCTGACGGAGACGACCGCCCTGGCAAGGTCAATGGCGTCCAGGTCACTGCCTTGCTGGCCAGTGGAGAGATAGATCAAGTTCGCGCCATCACGGAAGATGGCATTGCGCGCAATGGCGGTAAAGTCCGTGTTGGCATTTGAGGTATAGGTGGCCGTATGCACGACAATCGGAATCGGCACACTGGCGCTGGTCTGCTGGTTCTGTAGCTCAGTAGCGAAACTTGCGGCCATCGCGGCGCTCACCGGGTCTTTCGGGTCCGACAGCACCAGCACGTTTGTCGCGTTCATCTGCTGGACTGCCGTATCCGCCATATTTTGCGCCTGCACACTATTGAGTGGCACCATCCGGAAAAGCGACTCCTCGAAGTTCTTCATGCTATCGTCGCTGGCGGTCGGTGCGATAAACAGCAATCCGGTCGCCTTGAGTTCGGAGCGCGCCAGTTGGGTCTGCTGTATCTCCGGCCAGCCGATGATGCCGACGAGATGCTGCGCATTACCGCGCTGGATCTGTTTCAAGAGCACGTCGGCGGCAGTCGTCGCGCCATCAACCGTTGCGCCGGAGTTGAGGACCAACACACGCACTTTTAAGCCATCCGGCAGCAGATCGGCGCTGTTGATATGATGCTGCGCCAGATAGATGCCCTGTAGCTCTGCACGCGAGGCCGCAATATCTGATGGTTGCGCATTCGGGTCCAGAACCGTACCAACCACGATGGTAAAGTAGGGGGCGTTCGAGAGCGTTATCTGCAAATCTTCGGCGTAGATAGCCGCTTCGGCATCGGCGGGATCATCACTCATCGCCTTGAGGTATGCCTGGTGCGCGTCGGCAACGTCGCCGGAGGCCAGATAGCCAGTGCCGTGCGTTTTGTCATTGCCATCGGGTCGCTGCGTATCAAACGCAAATTCGCCACCGCTCAACCCAATATTCTGCTGCTGGACGAGTTGCGCCAGATCATTGGGGGTTGGCACAGGCGGGGCACTGCTACCGTGCGGCGAAACGGCAAACAGCACGCCGCCGCCAATCACAACGATCAAGGTAAGGATGATGCCGAAGAGGAAGAGTGGATTCTGGAGCCGGCGTTGCTTTTTTGGCAGCACAAGCCGCCCGCGCGCATCGCGCACCGGCGCCAGCCCCATCGCGCGCGCATCTTCGTCGCGCAGTTCATCCGGCACATGCGTCACGTGGCCCGCCGCCAGCGGCTCCAGCGCCTCGCGCAACTCCGCAGTACTCTGGTAGCGTTGCGTGGAAGAAGGGCGCATGCCATGACTCAGCACGTCTTCCAGTTCCAGTGAGACATCAGGATTCTGGTGGCGCGCCGATGGGCGTGGCGCGTTGCCGCGTGTCGCGGGCGCGATGCCTGTCACCGCGTATTGCAGGATGGCGCAGAGCGCATAGAGATCAGAGCGCGGCGTCGCCTGCCCGCGCGCCTGCTCCGGCGCCGCATAGCCAGGGAAACCGCCCGCAGGCGGATGATCCACTGTGCCGTTGGGATAGAGCAGCAGGTGCGGCGAGCAGCCCACCAGAACCACCTGCCCGCTCGGACGCAGAATAATATTCGCGGGCGAGAGGTTGCCGTGAATGAATGGCGGATATTGTTGCTCGAACACATGCAGCGCATCGAGGATTTGCAGCGCCAGACGTATCGCCGCCGTCTCAGCCATCGGCCCATGTGCGCGCTGAAGACGATCTGCCAGCAAATCGCCAGAGGGTAACTCAAACACCAGGAAATGGCGGCGTCGCTCGCCAAAATGATCCACCAACCGGGGCATCGCAGGATAGGATGCCAGCATGAGGAGACGTTGCGCGATCAGCCGCCGTGCGTTTTCGCTATCTTCTGGCCGGACGCTATTCAGCAACACCTCTTGCACCAGGACACGCCCGTTTGGCAATTCAGTATCGGTGGCGACCATCAGCGGCGGTTCGTTATTCGGTGGCTGCGCAGAACCACCGCCATAAAATCGCTGTATCAGACGGTAGCGCCCGCCCTTGAGGACACTGCCAGGGCCAAGCAGTTCGTTCAGCCCGGCAAAACCGGATGCCGCCGCTGGCATGCCGATCTGCCCGCTGGGAACCATCGCCTGTGCCGGTGGCGCAAAGCGATTTTCCATGCCAGCCATCGGGTTCACCGGGTTCATGGGAGCCATCTGGCGCTGATCGAGGCCGCCGGAGCTAGGGGCGATGTCCTGCAAGGGCATCGGTCCCAGTGGTCCACTGCCAAAGCCACCAACGCCTGGCGCAGAGGTTTGCGGTTCGCCGTTGGCGCCGTAGAGCGGAGGAAACGGTGGGAATGATGGCGGGCGTCCGCCAGATGCGCCGGGCTGCTCGCGGGTGAAGGCGGGCGGCGCGGCAAAGCCACGCGGCGGCACATTGGGCTGCGACGACAATGGCGTGGAGGCGCTGCCAGCATGGGGTGGCATCCCCTGATTACCCTGGTTGCTCTGGTTACCAGCATTTGCGTCGCGTAAGGCGCGCAGCAACCAGGACGGCGGCCCGTCGTCTGTCGCTGGACCACCTGGGCCACCCATTTGTTCGTCGTCAAGTTCGCGCCAGACGCCATCAATGGCCTGGTTTCCTCCCAGAGCGGGGTCCGTTTGGGCACGACGCACTGGCCGTGAAGCCAACGGTAAGGCCAAACCACAGCGCGGACAGGTCTGTGTCATGCCATCGGTCAGGAATCCACAACGTGGGCATTGCATCAGTGCGACCCCCAGGGCCAGCGAACGCGCCAGGCGCTTTCAACTTCCAACGGGCGGGGGGACGGTTCCTCTTTCCCGCGCCAAAGCCGACAATCGTTACGGCCATTGTATCGCAACGGTCAACGTTTGTATCCCTCTGGCACCCCAATATACTAGAAAGTTGACCACAAGATAGGCAGTCAAGCACGTTTTTGCGATAGAATAGGCGCTATTATCAACAACACAGCCCTGCGCTATGTGCGAGATGTGCGAGACCCGCTAGAGAGGATAGTTTCCCTTGTACGAAGATGCGCTTCCAGAACTTCCTGAGCCTGATACGCCTGACAATTTATCTGCTTCCCATTCCCCACAGATAACGCCGATAACGCCACTAGCGCCAGTTCCATCCCCCGAACCGGCCTCATACTATAGCGCACGTAGCCGCAGGATTCCGCGCAACACCGTGCAAGACACCTGGCGCTGGCTCTGGAAGGATACGCTTGGGCGCATCGTGCCATTCGTGGCGGCGACGGCCATCTATGCACGCGCCAGTGGCGTTGGCGCGCGTGGCGTCGGCTGCACACGCGACGGCTGGGCGCGCGACCTCGTGATTGGCGCCGCCGCTGGTATCCCGCTCGCCGGTATCGCCGCTGCTTATCGCGGTATGATCGCTCCCGGCTACCGGCTGCCCACACCATCCGATCAGGCGCTTCAGACGGCGTTTTATCTGGCGGTGAATGCGCCTGCCGAAGAACTCTTCTGGCGCGGCATGGTCCAGACAGTGGCGATTGCTGGCCTGCGACGGTTGCCAATTTCCCCGAAAGGCGCCACAGTGCTGGGCTGGACGCTGGCGACCGCTGCATTCGGAGCCTATCACCGGCTGGGCAATTGGAGCTGGCGCGCAATTGCCGGTGTGACGGCGGCTGGCGGGCTGTTCGGCGCGCTCTATCTTGCATCTGGCAAGCGGCGCTCGCTGCTGCTGCCGGCGATCTTGCATGGCTTCATGACGGCAGGATTCTTGAGTTGGGGCGATGCGCTGCTCCACCGGCGCGCACAGCGCCGCAACGCTTGATTATCAGGAGAAGAGCCGCATGAGATGCTCCGCCATCGTCTGCTGCGTCGCCAGCAGGCCGAGCGCCAGCGCGCCCGCCAGCCCAACATAGAGCAGCGTGACATAGGCGCGTGCCCAGAATGAGATGCGATAGTAGGAGGCATTGGGGCCGGACTCGCGGAAGCGGCTGCGCAATTGCGTGAAGCCGAGCCAGCCGAGAATCAGCAAGATGATGCGGTCGGTCGGATTGCCAATATAGACGAAGGCCACGGCGACCAACACCAGACCGGCCACCCAAATCCAGCGCGAGATAGCGCCGACGATGCGGCCACCATCCAGCGGCGCCACCGGCACGAGGTTGAGCAGATTGAGGAAGAAGGCAAACCACGCCAGCGGCAGCAGAATCGGCACCTGCGTCCACAGGAAGAGCAGATAGCAGGCGATGCCGGAGAGAGCGCCCGCCGCTGGCCCCGCCAGCGCGATTTCCGCTTCGTCGCGCACGGAGACGGGCATACGGCGCATCGCCACATACGCGCCAATCAGTGGAATGAAGACCGGCAGGCTGGCGGGCAACCCTTTGGCGCGAATGATGATATAGTGGCCGATCTCATGGATGAAGAGCAGCACGATGATGCCAATGCCAAACTGCCAACCGAAGAGCCAGGCGTAAGTGATGAAACTCACTGCGAGGCTCAGCAGCGGCAGCACTGCTTTAGTAAAGATAGCAACCTGTACCGAACCGGCGGCAACACTGGCGAGACGCTGCTGCGCGTTCGGATCACCGGCTGGCGCGGCATTCCCCGTGGCCGGTGGCTGGTATGGCGTATAGGGTGGGTAACCCGTGTATCCCATGTGTCCCGGATAGCCCTGAATCCCTTGATATCCCGGATAGCCATATGGCGGGTATGGCGGAGTAGGCGGCATCTGCGCATATGGCGGAGGCGGCGGATAGCTGCCATCAGGCGGGTACGTCGGCCAGTAGGGCGGCGCTGGCGGATAATAGGGTGGGTATCCAGGATACTGCGGCATGGCCTGTTCGGTCGGTCCGGTCTGCCCATTGCCTGCCTGTCCCTGCTGGTTTGCCTCACCCGCCTGGCTCTGTTGCTCCGCTGGCGGATTGGCGGCGGGCGGCCAGTGGGGTGGATATGCCAGATACGATGGCGGATAGGTCAGCGGATACGCTGGCTTTGGTGAAACGGTAGAGTTTGACGGGTCGGTTGGATACGCAGCGTTGGCCGTGCTCGCGCTCTCGGCGTCATAGGGTGCTGGTGTCTGTTCGGGAGGGCGCTCCATACCATCTGACCTTCTTTCGCTGCGAAACCTGTTACGAGCGAGATATCTCACTCTCCCATAGAATACGTTACCAGGGACACGCACGTTTCGGCATCGCCCATCCTCGTTATGACGCCATACAACGCCGCACAACACCATATGACGCTATACGAGGCCATGCGTGCTACAATAATTCTCGCGCAATGTCGCGCCATCCATAGTATTCATAGCAAGGCGATAGAGATAGAAAGAAGGATGCAAAAAATTATGCGCGAGCCAACATCGCTGCCATCGGACACTCCAGCTCAGGTGGTATTTATTCTGGACTGTGACAATACGCTGCTAGACAACGACGCCCTGAAAGTTGATCTCGATACGCAATTGCATGCGCTGCTGGGCGAGGCGCTGACCGCGCGCTTCTGGCAGGTCTACGAGGAGGTGCGCGCGCTCACCGGCACCGTAGATTTCCCGCTGACCTTCGAGCGATTTCGCCCCTTTGCGCCGGATACGCAGACGCAAGAGCGGCTACGCGCCATCATCATGGACTATCCTTTTGCCGCGCGGCTCTATCCCGAATCGCTCGCTACACTGGACTATCTCAAGACGCTCGGCCTGCCAGCGATTGTCTCAGATGGCGATAGCATGTATCAGCCGCTCAAGATTGAGCAGAGCGGGCTGGCGTCGGCAGTGGATTGGCGCGTGCTGATCTACGTCCACAAGGAAGACCATCTCGAAGAAGTGTTCATGCGCTGGCCGGCGCTCTTCTATGTCATGGTGGACGACAAGCGGCGCATCCTCTCCGCCACCAAAGAACGCTTCCCCGACCGCTTCGTGACAGTGCAGGTGCGCCAGGGCCACTATGGCGTCGCCGACGATCCCAGCATGCCGCCGCCCGATATCACCATTGACGCTATCGGCGACCTGCGCAGCTATCGCCTGCAAGACTTCGCGCCCCATCTCAGGGTGAGTTGAGGCACCGCTACCGGAGCGCGCCGACGACCTCGACCTCCCACTGGTCGTTGACCCACAGCCCAACGATTTCGACGGGCAACAGCCAGGAGGCAATTACCTGCATCGCGGCGTTGATATGGGCGATGTGCTCTTCCTTCGAGACGGGATTCCCTGCGCAGCCGTGATGGCCGGCAATCACTACGAAATGCGACTGGTGCGCGTTCACTGAGACAAGAACACGCTGTTTGATCGCGTCTATCTGCGCGATTGTGCCCTGCGCCATGATGCCATCAGGGCCGGCCTCGGTAATCATATCCACATATTGCACCTGTTGGTTGGTCTTTATCCAGTCCGCCACTGGCGACTGAACACGACCATCCATACAGTTGATAGCCGTTGCGAATGTGCCGTCTGCCATATCGAAACATCCCTTCTACACGATTCACTATTGGTGTGGGCGCCGGACCAACGCCACCTTGAATGAATAGGAGCCGGTCTGGTACTGGTCTAGCGCGTCGCCATATGTGCGCTTTGCCCAATCGGTGAGCAGGCGCGCGGATTCCGCGAAGAGATCGTCGGGCACGCGCCACGTCTTCGACCATTCGCGTTTGGTGATGCTTTCCAGCACAGAGCGTGGCGGAAAACTGGCGAGCCACGTGGCGATGACCGTTTCCTCCACCGGCAACCCGCGCCCGCGTAGCTCACGCACGACCGCGGTATAGCCGGAGGCGCCAACATTGCGGGCATCCAGGCCGAGCGATGCGATGATCGCTTCCCACTGCTCATAGATATGGTTGAGCGACTCGACATCGCGCATATCCTGGCCGATCAGCAGCGCGCCGCCGGGTGTGAGGACCCGCAGGGCTTCGTCCAGCGCGCGCCGCCATTTGGATACGAGGTGGAAGATATGCACGCCGATGACGGCGGCGAACGCGCCATCGGCAAACGGCAGATCTGTCATATCGGCCAGCCGTGTGGTAAGCGCGCCCCAGGGTCGCTGCGGCTCGGCGGCCTGGAGCGCGGCCAGTTTCGCCTGCATGCGCTCCATCATGCCGGCGGAGATGTCCACGCCGGTGACATTGAGGCCACGCTCCAGCAGCGGCAGCGCGATTCGCCCGGTGCCGACGCCAATCTCCAGCGCATGGTCGCCTGCCGTGAGCCGCCCTAGCCGCATCAAGCCATCGGCAATTTGCGCCGCCACATCGGGGGCATAGCTGCGCGTGTTGTCATACTGCGCGGCGATGGGGTCAAATGAGATAGAATCGGGCATGCTCTGTTGCTCCTGCCAGGGTTTAGATGGGCATCGTACTGAAGCGATTGCCAGACGCTCATTCGCTCTCTGCCTCGCTGGCCGGACCAGTACGCCGCTTGGCGAGCCGCACCTGATAGGCGGTATAGCCTCGGCTGCGATAGAGGCGGAGCGCGGCCTCGTTATCCGGCGAGGTGGCGAGGTAGATTTGCGAGAACCGCTGCTCCTCCAGGAAGAAGCGTTCGGCGGCGTCTAGCAGGTGCATGGCAACGCCCAGCCGCCGGTACGCCGGGTGCACCAGCAACTCCTGGATGTAGCCGACCGGCTCCTCGGAGTCCGGGTCTATCTGCACCGTCGCCAGCAACAGCCCAACCAGCTTCTCGCCCTCCGCCTGGCGTTCATGCGCCACCCAGAGCAACCCCTGCCCCGCGCGCAGCAGTACCAGGCTGGCGCGGCCACGCGGTGACGTGGGGGCGATAAGTTCGCGCGCGGAGATGCGGTCGGCATCGGTGGCGACACGCACGGAAATCGCCGGTTCATGGGATGTCGCCATCGTTTGCCGCCCTCTTGCTCAAGAAGATATCGCCGGTCAATGCTGCTGATGTAACCGTAGTATATCGCGTCTGCATCGCCACTGCTGAGGCATAATAACGTATAGATTACGGCACAGTCGGCGCTGGCTTGCGGGCGCTGACTGCGAAGTCCATGCCAGCGGAGAAATATTCAGGATGGCGGGGAATCGCTTCCAGGCGGGCGATAAGTGCATCGAGCGTGGCGTCATCGGCCACGCCAGAGCTACGCAGCAGCGAGCGCCCCTGTTCCAACAGGCGCGCTGGGCCGGTGCTGGGCTGTTCCTCATCCTCAGATATCGCTGGGCGGTCGGCGGCAGTTTCGCAGAAAGCGGTCGCCCGCACGCGCATATCAGCAAAGCCGACGGCGCGAAGCAGCGCATAGAGTTTGCGGCCAAGCAGCAAATCAGGAAAGCCATAGGGGTGCGCACGGCTGGCGAGATCGAGCAGGGCAAGCTGCGCCTCGCCATCGGGATAGAGCGCGCGTGCGCCCCAATCTGGCTCGATGGCCAACGCGACACCGCCAATGGCAGCCACCCGGAACATCTCCCCAACGACGATTAGCGGGTCTGCCTGGTGCATCAGCAGAAAGCGGCAGGCCACCAGATCAAAGCTGCGCGCAGGATAAGGCAGGCGCGTGGCGTCGGCACGGGCAAACGTTATGCGACCGGCGCTGGTCGCCTGTGCGAGGCGAACGCGCGCATCAGCCAGCAGGCGCTCATCGGTGTCAATGGCTGTGATGGTGGCATCCGGCAGCGCCGTAAGCAACGCCTGCGTGAAGACGCCGTTGCCACAGCCAAGCTCTAGCACGCGCGCCTGCTCCGGTGGCAGGTGAAGCGCCAGCGCGGCGCGTAGCTCATCCTGCGCGCCGCTCTCCTGCGCCACCAATCGTTCCGCCTCGCCTGCATCCTCCGCGCCAATATAGTGTTGCTGTGCCCCTTCATCCTTCATGTGTTACTGCCCGTCAGGAGTGGGATGGAATGTCCGATTGGCTATTGATGATCTGGCAATAGAAGATGTCGAGGCTCGGCGTGGTGAGCGGCGACACGTTCTGATTCAGCGGCGTGACGGCCAGCACATCAACTCCTGGCTGTGACGGGAAGAACGCTGCATTGTACGTCACGTGCTGCTGGTCGAGCAGTTGCAGCAGATACGGATGCGCGTCGCCATGCTTGACGAAGACCAATAGAGTCGGGCGGTCCGCCTGCGCCACGGCATCGGTGTAGGACGGAATACGATTGATGGCGTCTCGTGGGTGAATCACCGCCAGGGGGTCCGCCACGATGATGCGATTGTTGGTCTCAAACGAGATTGGATAGGCGAGCAAGTTGGTAGCCCAGACATACTGCACATGCTGCTGTTCCAGATACGCAATGATAGGGCCATAATTCGCCGGAGCTATCGTGCAATACGCGGATTGGAAAGCTTCATCCGCATTGGTCAAGCCATAGGTTGCAGTCTGCCCGCCGAAATAGACGATCAGCAGCGCGAAGAGTCCGATCAGCGCCACCGCATATCGTCGCTTGCTCAGCGGTTTTGCCGTGCGTGGGATGGATGGGGTCACGGCAACACTTGCAGCCGTTCGCCCTGGCGCGCGTTCGGTGACGTACATGCTGATGAGTGTGAATGCCGTAGCGAAGAAGAACGGCAGTGCCATCACCAGCGGCGAGGCGTAGCGCCCACCGAGATCGTTTCTGCATCCCAGCAGAATGGAGGTCGAAGCCGAACTCGTGCAGAAGAGAACCGCCGAGCAAACGCCAAAGACTGCGGGCAGGAAGGCCAGACGACGCGCCCGCACCAGCGCCGGATGCGGCCACCGGAAGGAACAGACGATGGCGATGAGCGAGAAGAAGATCGCGCCAACGCCAAGCAGCAGCAACGGCGAATGGATGACAGTCAGCAGCGGACTTTCGACCGGCGTGGCGCCGCTGATCACGCGCGGCGCGACACACGCCCCATAGCGCGAGGCAACGCGCGACACCGTGATCGCGCGCTGCACCGTCCAGCCGCCGCCCAGCGAGAAAAGATACCTGATGTTTGCCCATTGATGGGACGCGCCATAAATGATGCCCGGCGTGAAGCCCAGCACACAGGCAGGGATGGCAGCCACCGCCAGCAGCAACTCCTTGAGCGACGGCCAGATGGCTTGCATGAGAGGCGTTGAGGCTCTCCATCGCCTGATAGCGGCGACCAGGCTATCCACCACAATCCACAGCGCCGCCGCCGAGATAGCCACCGTCACCAGCGGATAAATCCACATGCCGAAGCCGACAACGAAGCCGATGCCAGCCCAGCGTAGCGCCAGTTCGCCGGTAGACGCGCCCTCGTGCCAGCGTGTCGTCAGGCGGAAAGCCAGGATCAGCAGCAGCAGCATGATGCAGAATGATTCGATCCAGCCACCGCCGGTGCGTAGCTCGATGATGCCATCATAGACCGGCGGAATCGCCGCCACCAACGCCGCGCACACGGTAAAGCGTTTCCGCGCATAGAGCGGCAGGTGCGCCGCCTGCGCCAGCAGCGAGGCAAACCACCACGTCAGCGCAATCAACACCAGGCCAAAGGCAGTGGTGACGGCGCGCAATACCGCGACCGAGGGACCGAAGACAGCGGAGACACCAGCCACGATATAGGCTTCCAGGCTGCCAAAGTAGTTCAAGCCGTAGAAGTAGATCGGGCGTTCGCCGTGCAGGATATGCTCCGCCTGAATCCCCAGCAGCGCCTCATCGCCGTCCAGCGTGCCGTGGGTGCGCACGCTCAGCCAGATCCGTATGAGGAGTCCCGCCAGCAGGCAGAGCCAGAGTGGTGAACGGAAGAGCGCATACCAGGGTTTCCGCTCCGCGCGCTCAGCATCCGTCGAGACCGAGGTATCGGTGCGGCTCGCCGTGGAGGCCGTGGAGATGGTAGACATCGCATCAGCCGGAATACGGAGAACCAACTCACCCGTCGTTGCGGATGACGCCAGCGTATCGCGTTCGTCCATCTCTTCACCCACGCTTATCTATCAGTCTATGTGTCTATCTGTCTATCACTCGCCTCTTGGCCCTCGCGGGCGCACGTTGCGATTACCCAGGCGACCGGCGTCGAACGGCTAAAATAGTGGCCATAGCCTTTCTTGTTTCATGAATTGGAACGGATGGAAGAAAAGCGCCCAAAGCGCATAGGACAAATGGCGCAAGAAAATGCAAGTAACGGGCCAGGGCTGATTTCTCTTGGAATCGTCGTTTCATTGGCGCGCGGCTCTACTGTTGTTTATGCTGCTGTCATGTCGTCGTCATGCTGTTGCCAGGAGCGTGTCTATATCTGCGGCGGTGGGTAGCGACGGCTCCGCGCCCAGCTTTATCGTGGCGAGCGCACCCGCTGCGCTGGCGCGGCGTAGCGCCTCCTGGTCGGACAATCCCGCTGCCAGACCCGCCGCCAGCGCGCCACAGAACGCATCCCCCGCAGCCGTGGCGTCCACCTGTTGCACCGCAAATGGCGGCAGCACCACGCCCTCTGCGCCTGCGCCGGGCAGCCAGTACGCGCCACGGCTCCCCAGCGTGATGACCACCGAGCGGCAGCCACGTTCGATGAGCCGCTGCCCGGCCTGCTCCACGCCACCGAGGTCGTGCGTCGCGATGCCAGTCAGCGTCTCGGCCTCGCGCTCATTCGGCAGAAGGATATCAATCTGCCGCCAGAACGCCTCCGGGAAGTCTGGCGTGGGGTCGGGCACCGGGGCGGGATTGAAGAGGACGCGCACGCCGTGTTTCTGCGCCAGCTCAGCGGCCTGATAGATGGCTGGCAGCGTCACCTCCATCTGCACCAGCAGCGCCGCCGCGCCAGCGAAAGCCTCCTCTGCTGCGAGAACGTCATCAGGCGTGGTGCGTAGGTTGGCGCGTGGCACCACAACGATGCTGTTCTGCCCGTCCGGTTCGATCAGCGGAAACGCCAGGCCGGTGCCTTCCGTCTCATCCAGCATCACCCAGCGATCTGCGATGCCCTCGCGCGCCAGCAGTGCCTGAAATATCGGTGCGAAGGTGTCGGCGCCGAGCCGCCCGATCACGCGCACATCGGCGCCAGAGCGCGCAGCGGCGATAGCCTGATTGCAGCCCTTGCCGCCCGCGAACATGCCAAAGTCCGTGCCAATCAGCGACTCGCCGGTCAGCGGACGGCGCGGCACATGGGCCACCATGTCCAGGATAAAGCTGGCCAGCACAACGACTCCACGACGAGCGTTTGGCATAGAGTGGCCCTTTCTCGTCTCAGCGCAAGTAAACAGCGGCTTCTTTTGCCATATGCCTCATTGTCATGCTGTCATGCTAGCATGGTGTGCGGTAGCCGTCAAACGCTCATTTCAAGCGGACTGGCGACGCATTGGCCAGGGCATGCGTCGTTTGACAGAGCAGTGGGAGAGATGTACACTTAAGCGCAAGCAACGAAGAGAACGAACAAGGTCTCATACCCGGCGCACGGAGGCTTTTGGGTTGTTCCCCCGTGTGCGCAGCGTTATGGCGGCCATTGCCAGAGAACTGCCATGGCCAGCAACGATGCCCCGGAGGAAACGAAGCAGAGGTGACACCAATGTCGGATTTGCAAACTATTGGCCGCGCGGCGCAGGACTATCTGGCCGCCAAACATAGCGCACGTGAGCGGGCGCTGCCGAAATCTCGCGCAGCCATTCGTCTCTGCGCCAACACGATTCGCGCCGCCCATCGCGACGAATTCGAGACCGCCGGACAGCTCTTGAAAGATGCTGGCGCGCTGCTGCGCGAGATGGCGGCAGACCTGCGTGAGCATCTCGACATCTTTCACGCCGGATTCGTCGCCGACGCCCAGAAAGAGTATGCGGAGGCGGCGCTGACCTGCGCCCTCATCAAGCGAGAGACGCTGCCCATGCCAGAAGACCTCGGCATCGAATGGGCGCCCTACCTGAACGGTCTTGGCGAGGCGGTTGGTGAACTGCGCCGCTACACGCTTGACCGCATGCGGCTGGGCAAGCTGGACACCTGCGAGGTGCTGCTGGCCGATATGGATGAAATCTATGCGCTGCTGATTACGCTCGATTATCCAGACGCCATCACCGGCAATCTGCGCCGCACGACCGACGCAGCGCGCGGCATCCTGGAGAAGACGCGCGGCGATCTGACGCTCGTCGCCAGCCAGGCGCATCTGATTACGGCAATGGAGCGCGTGCAGCAACGCCTCGAGCGCCTGACCGATTTCTAACCTTTCTCATCCCATCTCTACAATTTCGTTCTAACACCTGTATGGCTTGTTTTGCAGCATTTTATGGGGGAATTCGCGTATGGATCAGGTGGATCAGCAATCGTCGGGCGTTCGCATTGAGCACGCTGAGCATGTTCAACGTGCTGAGAACGCCAGTGATATGAACGGTTCGTTCCACCTGCCTGCCCCCTCCGCGCCGCTGGCGCTACCTGTGGCGGCAAACGTATCACATGAGCGTTCCTCCGGCAAACTGGCTGCCTGGGTGCGGCTCTGCCGCCCGCCAACGCTGCTGCTGGGCCTGGCGCCTGCTGGCGCGACGCTGGCGCTGCTCTGGGCAACCGGACGGCGCGTATCGCTGCTGCCAGCAATCTGCCTGTTGCTTTCGGTGCTGCTGGTGATGTCCGGCGCAAGTATGCTGGATGAATACCTCGAATTCGAGCGCAACGTTCACCGGCGTTGGGATCCGAACGCGGGCGGCAGCTATTACGCGGCGAATGTGCTGGAAGGCACCGGCATCGAGCCGATGACCACCCTGCGCGCCAGCATCCTGCTGCTGGCGCTGGGCCTTGTGGTGGGGTTGCCGTTGCTGCTCACCGGCGGCGCATTCCTGCTGGGGTTGGGGCTGCTCGGCCTCATCATCGCCTTTCTCTACTCCTCCACCAATTACGCGCTCAAACGCCTTCCGGCGGGCGAGTTTGTGATTCTGCTGGCGCTCGGCCCTGGATTGGTGACGGCAACGGCGCTTTCGCAAGCGGTTTTGCCCACCATGCAAGAGCTATTGCTCGGCCTGGCATTCGGCCTGTTCGCGTTTTCGCTGGTGCTGGCGGCGCACCTACGCGACCGCGATGCGGACCGCGCCATCGCCCGCAAAACGCTGGTGCAGCTCAACGGCGAGCGTGGTAGCCTCTTGCTCTATAGCGTTGGTCTCATCGCTGCCTATGCGCTGGTGAGCCTGGCGGCACTGCCTAAAGGCGGCTCACACGGCGCGTTGCTAGCAATCTTCTCGCTGCCAGCAACGCTGGTCGCCTGGACCGGCGTGATGCGCGCAACAGCACGCACCACGCGCCACCTGGCTGTGCGCGCGATGTTACGCGCCTATGCCTCGTTCGCCCTCTGGACGCTCATCGGGCTGCTCGCCGCCGGTGTGATTGTGCGGCTCGTGCCATTCCTCCAGCAGCACCTCTAGCAACTGCGCCTCTAGCGCATCAAAGCCGCCCGAATGCCCGCAAGAACAGCAGGTTTTGCATCGTGATGGGTCCGCGCCAGTGATCGGCGTAGGGGCTGGGCCAGCCGCCGTCTTCCATCTGCTCCGCCGCCAGCCGGTCCAGCCGCTCCTCGATCAGCGCCGCTGGTAACATCCTGGCAACCTGCGTCTCCGGCGAGCGCACATACTGGAAGAAATGGTTGCCATCCAGGCTATCGTTGGCCTGCTGGCGAATCAGCCACCAGACGACGCCCGACAGATACAGGTCACGCTGTGGATGCGCCCACTCCGGCAGGAAGTAGTAGACATACGGGCGGACGGCGTAGAACTCGTCGCTGAGCAGGTCCTTGACGTTTGCCAGCCGCGCAAACAACTGCTCCACCTTTGCCTGCAACGCCGCTGAGCCAAGCCCCAGTTCGCGGAGCAGCCCGGAGAGCGTGCAGGAAGGATTGAGGTTCGGCCACTCCCAGCCCTGAAACCACGGCGCAAGCTCATGTTCGTAGATGGCGGGGGTGAAACGCCAGCCGCCGTCTTCGTCCTGCGTGCGTTCGAGATGCGCCACCGCCCGTTGCAGCAGCGGCGTATCCTGCGGCGCATGCGCCTGCGCACAGATGGCAAGGGCAAGCTCTGTGGCGAAGGGATTGCTCTCCGGCGCTGCGATGTCCGGCTCTAGCCCGGCAAATCCACCATCGGCGTTCTGGTACGTTTCCAGGACGCGCAGCAATTCATCCAGCGGCGCGCCCTCGAAATGATAGGCTAGCTGCGCCTGCTCGATGTCGCGTCCATGCGCCGCCAGGAAGTGTTTGACCTGTTCTACCGTCGTTGTCGCTTTCACGCAGGTTACTCCTGTTGTTCTTCAAATTTCATGGCGAAAACTCATGACTCATGTCGCCATCTGAAAAGTAGTGTATAGTGCATTGTGGTTTGATCCGGTCCTATATGAACATGAAGATTTCCAGCAAGGGATATCGCCCATGTATGCGCCGTATTCGCCAGCTACGCGCCTGCTAGCCACGCTCGATCTGCTGCAATCACGCCCAAGCATCACCGCCGAGCAGTTGGCCGAGCGGCTCGAAGTGGAACCGCGCAGTGTGCGACGCTATATCATGATGCTGCAACAGATGGGCATTCCCATCGAGGCCGAACGCGGGCGCTATGGTGGCTATCATCTGCGCCCTGGATTCAAGTTGCCGCCGCTGATGTTCTCGGACGACGAGGCGGTCGCGGTGACGCTGGGGCTGATGGCGGCGCAGCAGTCCGGGCTGGCGGGAACCGTGCCAGCGGTAGAGGGCGCGCTGAAGAAGATTGAACGGGTGCTACCGGCGGCGCTGCGTGCCCAGGCGCAGGCCATCCAGGCGACTGTGGCGCTGGACCTCGCGGCGACTGAGGTGCCGCTCTCCACACACCTGCTCACCTTCAGCTCGGCGGCGCACACGCAACGCACACTTCACATGCGATATCATTCACGCGAGGCAGAACCGGTCTGGCGCGACTTCGATTGCTACGGCCTCGTCCACTATGAGCGCCGCTGGTATGCCGTCGGCTATTGTCATCTACGTAGCGATATCCGCGTCTTCCGGCTGGACCGCGTGCTGGCGGCCATGCCCGGCAGCGCAGCCTTTACGCGCCCCAACGACTTCGATTGCCTGGCGTTCGCCATCGCCCGCTTCAGAGACATGCCGGATACCTGGCTGATCGAAGTGCTACTGGAAGCGCCGCTTATCGCCGTGCAGGGCATGGTGCCGCCAGCCTTTGCAACATTAGAAGAGACGGCTGACGGCGCATGTACGCTGTTGCGCGCCTATGACCGCAGCCTGGACCACAGCGCGCGTTTCCTCGCCAGCCTCGGCGTGCGCTTCCAGGTGCGTAGCCCCGCCGAACTACGCGCGGCACTACGACGACTGGCCGATGAGCTACACATGATCGCTGACGCATAAAAAATAAAACAGTACCCTTGAAACGTTATATTTTCTGTGCTACCATCTGCGCGCCGGCACTCCTATACAACCTGGGTTGGATTCCTGTCATTGGTGGGGCAGACATGCTTGTCTGCCGGAAGAGCCATCCTAGAGCGGCAGACATTTCTGTCTGCGCTACCGGAAGGCAAGAGCCACCAGTAGTGGAGGAAACTCGCAATGAATACCTTGCCATCTGATGCCAGCGCACACAGCCGCGTCCGCTATGCGCTGGCGCAGGAATTGGCCGCGCAGTGCCCGTCGGACCTGGGAGACGCCATCGCTGTCATGGGTTCGGTGTCGCGTGGCATTGCTGACCGGTTCTCCGACATCGAACTCTTTTTCTGGGTAGAGGAGTTGCAGCCGGTTGAGGTCTATCAGGCGTGGCTGCGTCGCGTTGGCGCGGATGTGAAAGATGCGCCTGCCAAACTCCATCCCGGGACACTCAGCACCAAGAGCTGGTATCACGGCATCTTCATCGAGGCCAGTTGGAGGCGCTGGGACAGCACCGAACGTACGCTGCATCGTGTGCTGGCGGCGAAAACCACCGATCACTGGCAATTGACCGACGCCTGGCATGTTGCCGATGCGCTGCCGCTACGCCCGCACGAGCGGCTGACGCAGTGGCAGGAGCAACTGACCACTTATCCGGAGGCGCTGCAACGCAAGCTGATCGCCAGCGCGACCGGCCATTGGGCGGAGCCGCACTGGTGGCCGCTCTCCATCGTCAATACCTGGCCGCCCGCCTATCGCAATGCGCGCCTGGAACTGGCGGAACGCCTGTGCTGGCGGCTGGAAGAGACGCTGCGGCTGCTCTTCGCCATCAACCGGCGCTGGGAACCGGACTGGAAATGGCTGGAGCCGGAGAGCCGACGGCTAACCATCGCGCCGGAACGGCTGGTTGAGCGCGTCAACAAACTCTTCATGCTGGCCGACGCACAGCAAAGCGTCACCGAGTGCTTACGCCTGATGCTCGATACGCTGGCGCTGGTCCCGCCAACCTATGATCTCCACCGCGAGCAGGAGCAGATACGCGCGGCGCTGCACCCGGAGCAACTGCTGACGCGCGAACAGCAAGCAATATGAGTGGCATGCGCTCAAGTTTAACGCACGCTTAACCTGGGGATAATGTTTCGCGGGTAGGTTATTCATGTGCGCGGGTCAACAACGCGCACACGCCTGGACTACCTGGTCACGGATGACGCCTTTCCGGCAAGGATGTCTTTTTTTACACCCTGTATCCCCTTCTGTGCTTCCAAACCCATCATTGTGCCATTCAGCCGATTCCGCTATACTGGATGGGCGCAGCAAACGACTACCCATACACTGCGCTGTTTGCCAGGAGGTATTTGGAATGACGTGGAAAGAGGCTGGCCAGAATTTCTTGACAGGTATGGCAGCGTGTATTGTGGTGATACCTGTACTACCTTTGGTCATCTTTATTCACTCGAATTATCCAGAGATAGAGCTACCGCTGCTCTTCGGCTCTCTTGCCATGAGCATCATACTGTTCTGGGCCTGGTATAAGGCAAAGCGGCGATATGTGCGATGGGTATGTGCTTTAAGCAGTTTTCTATGTCTTGGGCTAGCAGTAGGTACTGCCGCTTTCCACGGTTGGATGTTCCAGACGCAGATTGTTTATGCCGTATGTGCCATCGCTTTTGCAGGAGCTTTCTTTGTCTTCGCGCGACGTGTCAATCGCAAGCTTGTCAGAGCTATAGACACTGCTGGCGCAGAACTGGATGGCGAAACATTCTTCTATGACGGGGAAACGATTAGCATAGAGTTGGATAGAATCAATGTCCTCGCCCATGTCTTTGCCATTGCGTTAGTCGTCATTGGCGTCGTGTTGTTGCTACGCCTTACGTCAGTTTCCTCTGACGTGAGAGTTGCTGGCGTATTAGCCGGACTCTTTTTGGGACTTATTGTTCTCCTTCTTCTCCGGCGCCTCCTCAGCCATGCGCCAGCAATACTCATCACTCATGATGGGATCGTTGATAATGCCACGTTTTATGGCATGGGTATGGGACTCATTCCCTGGCAGGATATCGTTGGAACGACATGTACCGGCCCAAAGTCAAGAGATCGCACATTCTCGCGCCGCCTTCTTATCATCTGGGTCCGCCATGCTGCTGCCCTCAAACAACGACAACCACTCCTCAAACGCCTTCTACTGCCGCTCATGTGGGGTGGAGCGCCATCGCCAGTGCGTATTCCAGAATATATGCTATCCAAACGACTCGAAGATGTGCAGGCGGAGATTCTGCGCTACCGCGAAGCGCATACTGCACACAAACATGTCAGCCACGAAGCGCGTGAAGAAACTGAAGGATAGGAGCGATTGCATATGTCTAAATCTTCTTTGAGGAACAGCATCATATCCGCTCTATGCGTTCTGCTTATTGCCATTGTTTTGTTCGTTCTCATCATGGCCATCTATATCGCTGCTCCTCAATTAGAGATGCCGGTATTGATAGGCTCGTTAGCTTGCGGAATCGGCTCATTCTTCATTTGGCGAACAGCGCGGCAGAGATACAAAAAGTTCGTTGAATGGCTTAGTATCGCCTGGTTTACCCTAGCTCTGTTTCTGGCTATACTGCATGGCTGGGGCGCTGCCGTCCAGATAACGTTTCTCGTCTTGGGGATCGGGCTGACGATGACAACAATCGTTCTACTCTGGAGAATCAGGCGTGTGTTTACTGTTGCAATGGAGGCGTTAGAAGAGACAAACGAGGAGACCGGGAAAAAATGAAAGCAAAGAAATGCTAGAAACTGCATTATGCACGACTGTTGGGCTAGAGTACGGGATGCGCGAGCAAGGTTTAGCGTGTGGCGTATTATTTGATAAAGGGGACTATTCCCAAATTGAGGCGCTTCACCCATCGTGTATATGAGTAGAGAGGCGCAAACGAGAAGGGTGCTGGACGTTGAGGGCCGTTTCTGGTCCGCCGCAAGAGGCGGCACAGCCCGCTACCAATGGGCTGCGGGAACCACAATTTGACGGAGAAAAGAGAGGCAACGGCTGGCGCGACCGCCTGCGACGCCTTGAACAGAGCGCATTTTTCCACTCTATCAGGGACTTCCGGCAGCGGTTGGCGCTGTTCTGGCGGCGCTGGCGCAGACGCATTCTACAGGGGACGGCGCTGCTCCTGATCGTGCTGGCGGCGCTCTTCACCTGGGCCTGGAACGCGACACCCTCCACCGCCGACCTCCCTGCGCGGCTGCGGACCGAGATGGCGGCGCGGCACGAGCCATATACGCCCTATGCCGCCATTTCACCCTGGGCGCCGAAGGCGCTCATTGCCATCGAGGACGAACGTTTCTATCAGCACCACGGCATAGATATCATCGGCATCCTGCGCGCAGTGTGGGATGACCTGCAAGCGCGGAGCTTCGTGGAGGGCGGCAGCACGCTGACGGCGCAGCTTGCCAAGAATGTCTATCTCAACGACTACGACCACACAATACCGCTCAAAGCCGAAGATTTGCTGCTCGCCGTCAAGATTGAACGCACCTATACGAAACAGCAGATTCTCGAAATGTATCTCAATGTGGTCTACTTCGGTGAGGGCGCGTATGGCATCGGTGAAGCGTCCGAACGCTTCTTTGGCGTGCCGCCCGCGCATCTCGACGCCGCGCAGTCCGCGTTGCTCGCCGGGCTGGTGCAGGCGCCGGGGGCATATGATCCCTGGTGCAATCCCGCCGCTTCGCGCGCACGCCAGGTGCAGGTGTTGAATCGCATGCTGGCGGATAGTGATCTTTCGCAGCGCCAGTACAACGCGGCGCTGGCAGAAAAATTTGCCTTCTGGCAGCCGGGATTCAAGCCGCCCGCCGATTCGTTCTGCGCCGCCTGAGCAGGAGTCATTGCCATGAGTTCAGTTTCTTCTCATGCCTCCCAGGGCATCGTCACGAAAGCCAGCCCGTATACGGTCGCGGAGACGCTGGAGCGGCTGGAGGCGGCCATCCAGGCGAAAAACCTGATTGTGTTCGCGCTGATTGACCACAGCGGCGAGGCGGCGCGCATCGGCCTCGCCATGAACGACACCAAGCTGCTGCTTTTCGGCGCGCCCAAAGGCGGGACGCCGCTGATGATCGCTTCACCGCTGCTTGCGCTCGACTTGCCGCTCAAGGCGCTGGTCTGGCAGGACGATGACGGCAAGGTTTGGGCCAGCTACAACAGCACCACCTATCTCGCAGAGCGGCATCATATCCCGCCCGATCTGGTCAAGAACATCGCCTGGATAGACCTGCTGATAGATGGCGCACTTGCGCAATAAAGGGAGATAAGCGTGGCGGAACGCGAAGCAATACAACAGGGGCAGCCCGGTCAACTCACGCTCATGCCCTATGTAGTGAAGACCGATCTCTTCGGCGCAGAGACCGAACGTTACCGCTATGCGGCGGAACTGGGGCGGCTGCTGGTGCCGGAGAACCGGCGCAATCCAGCGAGCGCGCTGATCGAACTGGCCTTCATCCGCATCAAGAGTACGGCGGAGCGACCCGGACCGCCGCTGGTGGTGCTTGCTGGCGGGCCGGGTGTTCCCGGCAGCGAGTGGGCGCGGTTTGGCGCGTTCATGCCCTGGTTCGAGGAACTGCGCGCCGCCGGTGATATCATTCTGCTGGATCAGCGCGGCACCGGCCTCAGCAATCCCCGGCTGGATTGCCTGGAACGCCTCGATCTGCCGCTCGATCAGCCAGGCGACCGCGAGACGTTTCTGCGCAACATGAATGAGCGTTGCCAGCAGGCGGCGGACTTCTGGCGGCGGCAGGGCGTGGACCTGGCGGGCTACACCACCGAGGAGAGCGCCGACGACGTTGACGCGCTGCGTCAGGCGCTCGGCCTCGACCAGATCTGTCTCTATGGCGCCAGCTACGGCTCGCATCTGGCGCTGGCGACGATTCGCCGCCACGGCGCGCATATCGCCCGCGCTGTCATCGCGCTGGTGGAGGGGCCAGACCACACGATCAAGCTGCCCTCCAACACACAGCGCCAATTGGAACAACTGGCGACGCTGGTGCGGGCGGACCCGCATCTCAGCCAGCGGATACCCGATCTGCTCGGCCTGATGCGCAGTGTGCTAGAGCGGTTGGAGCGGCAGCCGGTCGAGGTCAGTGTGACGGATAAGGCCAGCGGCGAACAGGTGAGGGTGGCGCTCGGCAAGTTCGATGCGCAACGCGCCACTGCCAGCGATCTTGGCGACCGGAAGGCGCTGCAACGCCTGCCCGCACGCTACTATGCCATGTCGCGGGGCGACTTCTCCTGGCTGGCGGAGGCCACGCTGAACGCGCGGCGCGACTGGCTGGGCAACGCCATGTCCTATGTGATGGATTGCGCGTCAGGGGCCTCGCCGGAGCGCATGGAACGCATCCAGCGCGAGGCGGCGCAGGCGTTGCTTGGCGATGTCATGGACCTGCCGTTCCCGTATGTCTCCGCCGCCTGGGGCAGCCCGGACCTGGGCGCGGCGTTCCGTTCACCCATCACCAGCGATGTGCCAACGCTCTTCATCAGTGGTTCGCTGGATGGTCGCACACCACCGGGCAATGTCGAGGAGATTCTGCCGGGGTTCGCCAACAGCCAGCATGTCATCGTGGAGGGCGGCACGCACAGCACCGCCAAGCTGGTCGCCGTGCCCGCCGTCCGCGCGCTGATGGCGGCGTTCCTGCGCGGCGAAACCGTGACAGACCCGCATGCCAGCATCCCCTTCGCCTTCGCGCCTATCGGATAACCCCCACACCTCCCCCGTGCGCGGGAGAGGGGTGCCGGAGACCTGCGCCACCGGCGCGAACGGTTGCCCAGCGGAGCGGGGAGGCAGAGCGTGTCTTGAACGCAGCTACGCCCGCGTGCTACACTGCCGGAGCAGGCGGTCTTACCAGGAGACCTCACCCCCTACCCCCTCTCCCGCGAGGAGAGGGGACGCTGGGCGAGACTGGGCGCCCAAGTGCAAACGTTGCTACACCGCCACAACGCGCCGCATACGGTCCCCTCTCCTATGGGAGAGGGGTGCCCGCAGGGCGGGGTGAGGTCCAGGAGGTCATTCGCTCATGTTGCAGGTATTCCAGGTCTCGTCGTCGCACAAAGCCATCAAACGCTACTATGAGCAACTCGCTGGCTATCAGGCGCAGGGCATCACCAATGAACAGGCGCTGCGTCCGGCGTTTCAGGCGCTGTTGGAGGCGCTGGCGCGGGAACTGAAGTGGACGCTGGTGCTGGAGCTACGCATGGAGAACGGCGCGATTCCCGATGGCACACTCTGGGATGGCAACGGCATCACACGCGGCTATTGGGAGGCCAAAGACCCCGGCGACGACCTGGAAGCCGAAATTAAGAAGAAAATCGCCAGAGGCTACCCGCTGCGCAACATCATCTTTGAGGATACACGCCGCGCTATCCTCTATCAGAATGGCAAGCGCGACACCAACGAGTATGACCTGACGCAGCCGGCGCACCTGGCGAGCCTGCTCACCACCTTCTTCTCCTATCTCCAGCCGGAGACTGCCAACTTCAATCAGGCGGTCGAACGCTTCAAGGAGCAGGTGCCGGAGCTGGCGCGCGGACTGAAGGCGCGGATTCAAGAAGAACACACAGCGTATAATCCCGCCTTCGCCAGCGCCTTCAGCAACTTCTATACGCTCTGCCAGACGGCGCTGGACCCCAACATCAGCCGCGACGCCGTGGATGATATGCTGGTGCAACACCTGCTGACGGAGCGCCTCTTCCGCACCGTCTTCGATAACGATGAATTTACCAGCCGCAATGTCATCGCCGCCGAGATCGAGAAGGTGATCCAGGCGTTGACCAGCCGCCAGTTCAACCGCCATGCCTTCCTCAAATCGCTGGACCATTTCTACCTCAGCATCGAGGCGGAGGCGCGCAGCCAGGACGATTGGAGCCAGAAGCAGCGCTTCCTCAACATGGTCTATGAACGCTTCTTCCAGGGCTATTCGGTGAAGGAGGCGGATACACGCGGCATCGTCTACACGCCGCAGGAGATCGTAGACTTCATGTGCGCCAGCGTGGAGGAAGTGCTGCGCCGCGAGTTCAATAGCTCCATCGCCACCCCTGGCGTGCAAATCCTGGACCCCTGCACCGGCACCGGCAACTTCATCGTCAACCTCTTGCGCCGCATCGGCCAGCAGGCGCCGCAACACCTCGCCCACAAATACCAGCAGGACCTCTTCGCCAATGAGATTATGCTGCTGCCCTATTACATCGCCTCAATGAACATTGAACACGAATATTTCACGCAAAAGGGCAGCTATGCAGCATTTGATGGCCTCTGCTTCGCGGATACGCTGGGGCTGGAAGGCGCACAGATCGCCTTATTTTCTGAGGCCAATGCTGCGCGCGTAGAGATTGAAAAAGCAGCGGAAATCAAAGTTATCATTGGCAATCCCCCGTATAATGTCGGCCAGGAGAACGAGAACGACAACAACAAGAATCGGAAATATCCAGGGGTAGATGGGCGTATCAAAGAAACCTATGCTAAAGCCTCAAAAGCAACCTTAAATACCAAACTCTATGATGCCTACGTGAAGTTTTTCCGTTGGGCGACGGACCGGCTTCAAGGTCGGGACGGCATTGTCTGCTTTGTCTCGAACAATGGGTTTCTTGATGGTATTGCCTTCGATGGGTTTAGGAAGCATCTGCAAGAGGATTTTACTGCCATTTATCACCTTGATTTAGGTGGCGATGCCCGGAAACAGGGTGGTGGGAATGTATTTGGTATTCGTGTAGGAGTGGGGATAACAATCGCCGTGCGATTAGCAGCACATAGCGACAGGAAAATCTACTATTACCAAGTGCCAGAAGACTGGCACAAAGAGCAAAAACTGGAGTATCTGCGCAACCAACAACATATAGGCGTAATTGAATGGCAAGAATTGGTGCCAGATCAACGTTTTACTTGGCTCACCGAAGGAATGCAACCCGAATTCGCCTCATTTTTGCCTATGGGTAGCCGTGAAGCCAAAGCGATGCGCCTCGCCGAGCTTGGTACACTGTTCAAGACCTATTCGCTTGGCGTTTCCACCAATCGAGATGATATCGCCTATGACTTCAACTCTCATGGCCTCGTGGCCAAAGTACAGCGGTTCATAGAGGAGTACAATGCTGAAGTGTCGCGTTGGGCGCGCACTGGAAAGCCACAAGACATTGATAGCTTCGTGCGGTATGAGAAAATTAAATGGAGCCGCAATCTCAAAAGAGATTTGCGCAACGAACGATATATCACTTTCAACGAAAGCAATATCAGGAAGTCGCTTTACCGCCCGTTCACAAGCGAATGGTTATATCATGCTGATGGCGTGGTAGATGAACGTGGCTCTTGTGGCTCATTCTTCCCTACGCCTGCCACCGAAGCGGAGAATGCTATCATAGTTGTAGGCGGATACGGTAGAAAAGAGTTCGCTGTCTTTTTATCCAATCTCATTCCTAACCTCAACTTCTATGCCGACCCAGCACAGTGTTTCCCCTACTACACGTATGCGGAGGATGGCAGCAACCGGCGCGAGAACATCACCGATTGGGCGCTGGCGCAGTTCCGCGCCGCCTATGGCGAGGGCGTCACGAAGCGCGACATCTTTGACTATGTGTATGGGCTGCTCCACCATCCCCTCTACCGCGAACGCTACGCCGAAAACCTCAAACGCGAGTTGCCGCGCATTCCGCTGGTGGCGGGGCGCGCAGCCTTCGAGACGCTACGCGACGTGGGTGCGCGGCTGGCGGCGCTGCATCTGGGCTATGAGCAGGCGCCGGAGTATCCGCTGCTCTGGCGCACCACCCCCAACATGGCGCAAGACTGGCGAGTCAAGAAGATGCGCCTGACGCCCGACAAGACGGCGCTCGTCTACAACGACTGGCTGACGCTGGAAGGTATTCCAGCGGAGGCGTTCGCCTACCGGCTGGGCAATCGCTCCGCGCTGGAGTGGGTGCTAGACTAGTATCAGGTCAGCACCGATAAGCGCAGTGGCATCACCAGCGACCCCAACCGGCAGGGTCCAGGGCCGGAGGGCGAAGAATATATCGTGCGGCTGATCGGGCGTGTTCTCAGCGTCAGCGTGGAGACGGTGCGGCTGGTGGAGGGGCTGCGCGGGGTGGAGACCTCACCCCGCCCTTCGGGCACCCCTCTCCCATAGGAGAGGGGACCGTGAGCGAGGCGATACGATGAAGGGAAACCGTTGCCTGTAACGAAAGTGAGCATCAGCAAAGCGGCCAATAAGGGCAAGATGTTCATGAAAGGGCAAGATGTTCATCCCAGGTGAATGACCACCTTGACCTACGATGAGCATCTTGCTCCTGGTGGAGACCTCACCCCGGCCTGCGGCCACCCCTCTCCCGCGAGGAGAGGGGACCGTGGGGCAGGTGTCGTGGTGAATGGGGGCTGGTAGCTATGCGGAGAAGTGGGGACCGTGGGGTGAGGTCTCTCCATATGCTACTATTGAACCACTTTGGCTAGCGGCCCCTCTCCTATGGGAGAGGGGGTAGGGGGTGAGGTCTATGCGCCGCAAAGAACCAGAGCCGGAGTTTCATCCCGTCAAGGGGCAGGCGGTCTCATCCCGTCAAGGGGCAGGCGGTCTCATCCATCAAAGTGCAGCGGGCGCGTGAACTGCGCCAAGAGATGACGCCAGCGGAGCGCAAACTCTGGGATGCGCTCCGGCACCTGCGCCGTCGAGGACTCATCTTTCGCCGTCAACAAATTATTGCTGGCTTCATCGTAGATTTCTATTGCCACTCTGCCCGGCTCGTCATTGAAGTAGACGGAAGTATTCACGCGCAGCAGCCGGAGTATGACCAGGAGCGTGATGCGGTGCTTGCCGCGCATGGGCTGACTATCCTGCGTGTCTCCAATGACGAGGTGCTTCACCACCTGCCCGCCGTCCTCACACGCATCATCCAGGTGTGTGGGTGAGACCCCACCCCCTACCCCCTCTCCCGCGAGGAGAGGGGCCGTGTGCCAACGTATTGCGCTGGTGGCGTGCGTCTCATGGCGCGCGTTCCCCACAATGAGAGATGAAGCGTGGCCAAACGGCGCTTCAGTCTCGCCCACGGTCCCCTCTCCTCGCGGGAGAGGAGCGCTCGCAGGCCGGGGGTGAGGTCTACTCCGCCAGCGGCTCCAATTCTTCCAGCGTCCGCTCGACCAATTCGACCGCCATGCGCAGGGTGTCGGCGTCGAATGCGAACTTCGCATTGGCGGCGGCATAAAGTTCTGGCAGCGTCGCCGTGCCGCCGAGGGCCAGCGCCCGCCGGTAGGCCGCCACCGCGCCCTGCTGGTCGCGCAACGCATTGGCCCAGACCTGCACGGCGCCAAGCTGCGCCATGCCATACTCGATGTAATAGAACGGATCCTGAAAAACGTGCGATTGCTGATGCCAGAAGGACCGCCGCTCAGCTTCCAGTCCGCTCCAATCGAGATGCGGCTGGAAACGCTGCGATAGCTCCAACCAATGCTCATCGCAGCGCGCCAGGTCCGCCGCCTCTGCTGGATGCTCATAGATCCAATGCTGCAAGCCGTCTATCATCGCCATATACGGCCAGAAGGTGATGATGCCTTGCAGATGGTCACGTCTGGCGCGCGCCGCCTCCGCCTCCGTGTAAAACGCGCCGTAGTGCGTGGTGAGGTAGGGCGACCCCAGCAGTTCCATGCCCATCGAGGCCACCTCTGCGAACTCCATTGGCACCATCTGCTCCAATCGCTGTTGCAGGTAGGGCAGGCGCGCCACCTCGAAGGTGTGAAAGGCATGGCCGCCCTCATGCAGGAGCGTTTGCACATCCTCATGCGTGCCGATGGCGTTGGTGAAGATGAACGGGCGTCGAGTCACACTGAAGCCGAGTGAGTAGCCGCCGCTCGCCTTGTTCTTGCGCGTCTCCAGGTCCAGCAGATGCTCGCGGCGCATCGTCTCGAAATAATCGCCAAGTTGCGGATCAACCGCATGGAAGACTGCCGAGGTTTTCGTCTCCAACTCCTCGATGGTTGTGTAGGGATGCAACGGCGGGCGTCCGGAAGGGTCTACATACACATCCCATACGCGCAAGGTTTCCACGCCGAGCTTCTGGCGGCGTTTTGCATAGAGGCGCTGCGCCGCAGGCACCACCACTTCTTCGATGGCGGCGTTGAATTGCTTCGCATCGTCTGGCGTGTAGTCGAAACGATAGAGTTGCTGCCAGCGATAGGCGCGATAATCCGCATAACCGGCGTTCTGGGCGATCTGGCTGCGTGTTGCCATCATCCGGCGCCAGAGGTCAGTCAACGGCTCCGTATCCTGCAAAACGCGGGCGCTCAGCAGGCGCCAGGCGCGTTCGCGGCGCTCGCGGTCGGGGTCTTCCAGCACAGACCAGAGTTGCACCCAGGGAATCTCCTCTCCCTCCCAGGTGACGGTGCGCGCGCCGGAGATTTTGTCGTATTCGAGTGATTGTTTGCGCGCCTCCGCCAGCAACGGCAGGTTGACCTCGCGGTAGAGCGCAGCATCGGTGCGCAGCTTGCGCAGCGGCACCGCAAAGCCCTCCGGCTCCAATCCGCTGGCGATCAGCTTCTGCTTAACCTCCTGCTCGGCTTCGGTTGCTTTGGGCACAATCTCATCGAGGTAGACACGATAGCGCCGTTCACTCTCCTCATCGGCGGTGTTGACGGTGGTGGCGATGCTAAAGCGGGTGTTCACCTCGTCAATCAGCGCGCCGAGTTGGGTCCAGTCCGCCAGCCAGTCCGCGACGTTGGCGGCGGTCAGCGGCCTGGCGGTGAGGTCGGCGTAATAGGGGGCGATCTGCTCCCAGGTCCATGTGCTGAAGGTGGCAGCGTCGGCGGGTAACGGCGGTAAGGTGTCAAACATGGCGGGTTCCTCGTGTTTCTACTGATTTTTCCGGAAAGCGACTGAAAGGCACTCCCATCATAGTCCTATGACTGAGTGACGGATGTTCTGTTTTCTGCTCGAACTATTCTGGAAGAAAAATGGGGAATACCGCTCTATGAGAAAAGAAACAAGGAGAAAAGAAACATGCCGCCTGACATCAGGCGGCATGAGTGTGGTGGACCTGAGGGGACTCGAACCCCTGACCTTCTGCATGCCATGCAGACGCGCTCCCAGCTGCGCCACAGGCCCATACGAGTTGCACCTATCCGGCCATCCCGCTCGCGCGGAAATCACCGGCCTGGATAGTGTAACACATGCGTGCGTCTGGCGCAAGGGGGAGCCGGGAACTCGCCTGGCCACCGCCACCGCTCACTCCGTCAATATGCGTACCTGGCTGAAAGCACGTACTATTGCTTAGCTTCTGGCTCCTAATTTTCGTGGCTGATAACGGCTGAGATCGTCTTGCATACAACGCATACAAAGATGCAGCAGAAAAATTTGGGTGGAGAATGTGGCTGTGGCGGGGAAATGGTTGTTGTTACGGCGTCGCCTGCGCGTGCGCGCCGGTTTGCTTCTGTTGATGAGTACGATTGTTTGCACTGCTGGTATCGTCGGAATTGCGACGTTTGCCAGCTCGTCGTTCAGCGCCAACGCCGCGACAGCCCCCTTCAGCAACGAGGGGATCAGCCCGCGTGATGGCGCGGCCACCAGCGCCAACTTCGACGGTGGAGGGTATAGCTACTCCGGCGCTGCGCTTCAGTCCGTTGGCTTTGCTCCCGGCGCGAATGTGACGGTGAATGGCGTCAGTTTCCAGTGGCCGACCGTCACCGCCGGCATTCCTGATAACTGGCTGGCGTCCGGGCAGGCGCTACCGGTGACGCTGGGCAGCGGTAGCACGCTGGGCTTCCTGGGCGCGGTCTCCGGCGGCGTTGCTTCCGGATCATCTGGCACGGCGACGCTGACCTATAGCGACGGCTCGACACAAAGCGTAACGCTCACCTTCAGCGATTGGACGCTGAACGCTGGCAAGAGCGGCCTCCTGCCCGGTGAAAGCGTTGCCGCCGTCACCAGCTATCGTGATTCGGCGAGCGGCGGACGCCAGACGGTCAAGACGTATGTGTTCTACACAGCGGTGACGACCACCGCTGGCAAGACGTTGATACGGGTCACATTGCCCAGCAGCGTCTCGCATGGCCAGTTACATATCTTTGCAGTGCAGGGGGTAGCCCTACCGGGCAACAATGAAGCCATCAGCCCGCGCGACGGCGCGGCCACCAGCGCCAACTTCGATGGCGGCATTTACAGCTATTCAAACTCTTTGCTACGCGCCGATGGCTTTGGCTCCGGCAGCCGGGTGACGGTGAATGGTATCAGTTTCCAATGGCCCAACGTCATCGCCGGTGTACCCGATAACTGGCAAGCGGCAGGTCAGATATTGTCAGCCGCTGTTGCAGGGAGTGGCGGAACGCTAGCGTTTCTGGGCGCGGCCTCTGGTGGAGACGCCTCCGGCACGGCAACACTAACCTATAGCGACGGCACCACGCAGACATTCATCCTGGCTTTTAGCGATTGGACGTTGGGCGCTGGTAAAGAGCATCTGCTGCCTGGCGAAAGCGTCGCCGCCGCAACGAAGTACCGCGATACGAAGAGCGGTGGAACCCAGACAGTGACGACCTATGTCTTCTATACGGCGGTGGCGCTGATGGCGGGCAAGACGCTGGCGCGCGTCACGCTGCCCACCAGCGCCGCGCCCGGGGCCTTGCACATCTTCTCGGTACAGGCGGTTGCTGCCTCGAATTCCACGCCGACGCCGACGCCATCGCCTACACCTCCCTCGAATTCGCCAAACTGGACAACCTATCTCGGCAACAATGCACGTACTGGCTTCAACGGCGCGGAGACGGCCCTCAACGCGACAACCTTCCCGAACCTGCATCTCAAATGGAAGACGCAGGCCAGCACGGCGAACGGCGTCACTGGGATAACGGTCCAGCCGGTTGAAGCCAATGGCATCATCTACTGGGGATCATGGGACGGCACATTCCATGCGACCAACCTCTCCGGCCAGGACATCTGGACGGCGCAAGTTGGGCAGACGCAAGACCCCAGTTGTACACCTTCGACGGTCGGCGTCGCCAGCACCGCCACCATCGGCAGCATCGGCGCGACGCCGGCAATCTTCGTTGCTGGCGGCAATAACACGCTCTATGCCTTCAATGCAACGACCGGCGCAACACTCTGGTCAACCTCGCTGGCCGCAAACAATCACCCCTCGACCGGCGATTTCATCTGGGGGTCGGCTGCGCTCTATAACGGCTCTATCTACATCGGCATGGCTTCTTTTGGTGATTGCCCGCTGGTGCAGGGGCAACTCATCCAGTTGAGCGCCAGCACCGGGCAGATTCAGAACACCTTCAATGTTGTGCCGAATGGCTGTACCGGCGGTGGTATCACCGGCTCACCCACCATTGATACGGCAACCGGCATCCTCTATATTGCCACCGGCAACCCGAACAACATCTGTAGAAACACCGAGCCATATACTGCTGCAATGGTGGCTCTGCACGCCTCAGATCTCTCGTTCATCAGCGCATGGCAGATTCCAGGCGCCTTCGATCATGACTATGATTTCGTCAACACGCCAACATTGTTTAGCGCAACCATCAACGGCGCAGCAAGGCAGCTCGTTGGCACGGCGAACAAGAACGGCGTCTATTATACCTTCGACCGGGCCAATATCAGTGCCGGACCCGTCTGGCAGCAGCAGATAAGCATCTCTGGCGACTGCCCGCAATGCGGTGGTGGCAGCATCTCGCCAAGCGCGTGGGATGGCGCAACGCTCTATGTCGCCGGTGGCGCTACGACTATCAACGGCGTCAACTGCCTCGGCAGCGTCAATGCCCTTGACCCAAATACTGGAAACTTTAAGTGGCGCCAATGCACCGCCAGCGGTCCCGTCCTGGGCGCGCTGACCGCTGTGACGGGCGTGGTGATTGACACCGAAGGCGCTACCGTCGAGGCGCGCAACGCCAGCACCGGCGTCGTGATATTCTCCTATACGGACACGACATCTGGCGCGCTCTTCTATGGCGCGGCCAGCGTCGCGGATGACCGGCTGTATGTTGGCGGTCTCGATGGAATACTCTTCTCGTTCGGCCTGTGATTGTCACAGATTCTTGCAGGGGGCACATCATGGCACAGGCAATCACGGCGAAACGGGCTGAACCGGCGGGACAAGCGCGGCATCTGCTATGGCGGTTTGGTGGCTGGGGCGGTTCGCTCCTGCTCATCGCGCTGCTGATGACGGCCTGCGCTGGTAGCACGAGTGGTCCGGGTGGCGCACACAGCGGCGACGGCGCCACAGCCACTCCGCCGCGCGCCACAGCGACGGGTATGGCAACGCAAACGGTGCCCGCAAGCGTCTGGGCGACGCTCGCCAGCAAGCCGCTTCAGCTTCCGGTGGTGGCGCCCGGCGCGACATGCCCCGTCACGGCAGCGCAACAGCATATCTCACCGGATTACGCCACGACAATCGGCGCCGGCCCCGTCTACATAGCCGCAGCGCAAGGGTCCGCGCAGGCGCTCGCATTTGTGGACGCCGCCTCGCTGGGAGACGCGAGCAGCGGCTGGGGCGGCGCAAAAGTCTACTGGCAAATCGCGCCAGCGTATACGGGTCCGGTCTTGATTCGCGGCAAGCAACTGGATGGGACGCACGCCGTGCGTTTCAATGGCGGTCTGGGCCAGGGACACAGCAACCCAGAGGGGACTGAACCCATTCTCGACGAGTTACATCTCACAGGCGGCGGCGCGACCGCACCTTCCTGGCCCACCTGGATTACCTTCACGCGCCTGCAAGCGCCCGGATGCTACGCCTATCAGGTGGATGGTCTCAGCTTCAGCGAAGTGATCGTCTTCCAGGCAGTCGCGCAATAACCGAACAGGAAACAAGGCCGGCATCCCTGGATATTTTAGGGATGCCGGCCCTTTGTTCTATCGTAATGACAGACGGCGGACGCTAGAAGGTGGCGCGGTAGACGACCCATTTGAGTTGGAGCGTGCTGCCATAGGAGACAACCTGCACTTTGCTGTAGTGTCCCGCCTGATCGTGAACAGCGAACACATCTCCCGTCACCAGCGCGTTGCTTGCGCCGCCCGCCAGTGGAAGGGTGCTGTAACGCAGGCTTTGCAACTGGCTCAGCGTGACGCTATCGAAGTTCGTCACACCGATGTTGACCAACGTAGCGGTCCCGGATGGCGAGATTTGGCCGCCGGACCAGGTGAGATCATTGCCGTTTTCCGGTTCCAGCGGCACCCCTGCGCCCTGGCTCACGCTCTGCGTTTGGCTATACGGCGTGATCGCCAGCCGCAGCGTGTAGACGGCGACGCTGCCAGCGGTGCTGGCGCCTTCCAGCGCGATATAGCGGAAGTCTTTGTGCCAGCAGTTGGCGTCATTACAGTTCGCGGCGGGATTGCCATGATAGGGATAGCCTGCGCTCTGCACCCAGCCATTGCCCAGCAAGTTATTGGCGATGGCGTTGGTCACGTCGCTGGCCTTCATTCCTGGCGTACAGATGGCGATGAGTTGAAAGAGATAGCTATGATCTTCGGGCGTCTGCATGGTGAAACCGATGGAATTGGCAGGGAAGATGATATCGGAGAACACCGTCCCCGCCGAGGCGGCCCCCGCGTTCGCAAACCCCGGCACTTGCGCACAGTTCGCGGCTGCTGCTGGCGGGGTGACGGTGGGCGGCCCGCCGGGGATGGCACTGGTGGGTGGTGTCGCGGGGGGCAACGTCGCCTGGGGCGTATTGCTGGCGGCGGCGCCACCGGCAGCGCCACAGGCGCTGAGGAGCAACGCCAGCAATAGCATGAGGATCAGGAGAGCAACGGACGGAGCAGGAAACAGGCCACCTCTGGAGCGCAGTGTTTGCTGTAGGAATTGCATCAAAATACACCCCTCCGCACAACATGCCAAACACGCCAAACACACTACAACTGCCAAATCGCTACATATGCCAAACACGCCAAACACACTCTACATGCTGAGCGCGCCACTATCGTTGGGCGCCACCCTTGCGCGCAAAACCGTTATAGGGGTCGGGATTCCGGCCTCAGACGCGCCACCGGATATGCGATGAAATGATGCCTCCTATCTTCCCACATCATCGCTGTTTTGGCTAGTCCTTTTTGCGGAATTTACAAATACACAGGGGCGGGCACACCGGCGTGGATGTGCTCGCCCCTTGCTGGCTCTCGCCGGAGAAGTAACTGCTTAGAAGACGGGATTGGGCGTCACGCAGAACGTCGCAGAAGAGATGTCGTGCGACGAAGATGAGTCGCGGTTGTAGGAATAGGCTATCCAGGTAGATGCGCTCGCAGGCGCGCTCATGTAATAGAAGACGTTCCCCTCGCTGCCCAGATTGTAGGTAAAACCGCCATCGGTCGCATACTCGTTCGCGTTGCAGGTAAGCACCTGGTTGTCATAGCCGCTTGGGCCAATCGCATGGATCGAGCTATATGCAATGCGCGATGAGACGGCATTGGCGCTGGCGCAGAGCAGGTAGGTCGTTTCGGTGAGCGCGCCGAACTTGGCCTGCACATTGACCGTCCAGGCATTGCTATCGAAATCAACTCCTGGCGTCGAGGTGACTGCCCAACCGGTGAGGCCGCTGGGGTCAGAGGTGCGGAATCCGCCGCCCACAGCCACGGTTGCCGACGCTGGGCACTCTGTATAGACCGGCGCCATCCCGCCAGCCGCCAGCGAGAGCGACTTGCTGAGAATCTGCACGTTGAGAGGGAAATTGGCCTGGACACATTCCACATACGTCCAGAGCTGCATCGTCTGCGGTGAGTTGTTCTGGATGGCGGAGGTCCAGGCGCTCGCGCTGGAGGGATAGCTCTCCCCAGGCTCATATATGACATTGCTGTCGGAAATCCAATAGCCGCCGCCGACCATCTGCTCGCCGTTGCCACAGCTTGCCGTCACCGTGACGGTTGTTCCCTGCGGCACATTCTGGCTGTTATAGCGATCCACCATATTGAAGGTCGGCGTGGGAGCCGTCGCCAGCCGCAACGAATAGACGGCCAGTGAGCCGGTGGAATTGACGTTTTCCAGCGAAACGTAGCGCACGACACCGTTCGCCTTGCGCCAGCAATACGGGTCGCCGCAATTGCTGGCAACGTTGCCGTGATAAGGATAGGTCGCGCTCTGCCCCCAGCCATATCCCGGCAGGTTGCTGGAAAAGAAGTTGCGCACGCTATTGGCGTCGCTGTTGTTGGTGCAAACATTGATGATCTGGAATGTATAGACATCGGTAAAGGTGCTGCCGGTGGTGCTGACGGAGCCGCTGGGGAACGATACGTCGCTGAACTCGCTGCCCGCGCTGGCCGCGCCCGCCCCGCTGAATCCTGGCACCTGCGAGCAATCGGTGGCTGAGGTGGGCGGCGGTGGGAGCGGCGTCGGCGTGGCATCGGCAGAAGAAACCGTGGGTGTGGGCGGCTGGCCGCTGGTGATGGGCGCGTTGGGATTGCCAGCATTGTGAGGATTATTCCCCACAGTTCCACTGGTGGTGGTGCAGGCGCTGAGCAGCAACACCGCCAGCAACGGCACCATGACGACTCCGGCGCGTGAGACCGAGATTGTGCGGCGTAGAGTGCGCACGGCGAAAATACCAGTAATAGGACGCATGAGACCGAATCCTCCTCGAACATGACGAACAAGAGATGGGTCGCTGGCGCAGACCGCAGTATCGTTGTCATCTAGTGTAGAGGAAGGAGGCGCGTGTTCCTATGCCCTGGCGCACAGGCGCAGTGTGAGTGTTGGCAATACAAAGATGTCGCTCACACCACTTCCTGCGTGTGAGCGACCGGCACTTGTTACGAGGGGCCGATCAGCGCATGGCGAATCAGCATCAGATTGGTCAGCGGGCCGAGTCCACCGGGAACCGGCGTGACATAGCTGGCGACCTTGCGCACAGAGGCGAACTCGACATCACCGACCAGCCGCCCATCCACTGAGTTCATGCCTGCGTCCAGTACCACCGCGCCCGGCTTGACCATCGCGCCGGTGATGCAGTGATAGCGTCCCACGCTGCTGAAGAGAATATCTGCCTGCCGTGTGATGCCAGCGAGGTCGGGCGTGCGCGAGTGGCAGAGGGTGACGGTGGCGTTCTCACGCAGGAAGAGCAGCGCGGCGGGCTTGCCGCCGGCGGTGCCGCGCCCAACGACCACGGCGTTCTGCCCCTGCAATGGGATGCCCGCGTGGCGCAGGAGTTCCAGCGCGGCGTCTGCGGTGCTGGGCACGAAGCTGGGAAAGCCGAGCATCAGATGCCCGGCGTTGCGCGGACCCAGGCCGTCAATATCCTTCTCCGGTGGCAATACTTCCGTGACAACGCGCTGGCGGATATGCGCGGGCAGCGGCAGCAGCAACACCACGCCGTCAACCTCGTCCTGCGCGCCCAGGTGTTCCACCGCCGCGCGTAGCTGCATCTCAGTGGTGCTGACGGGAAACGAGCGCAAGAGGCAATCCAGGCCGGTGCGCAGGCAGGAACGCGCCACCTGCCCGGCGTAGAGCGCCGCCGTCGGGTCGTCGCCCACCGCCACGAGCGCGATGCACACCGGACGCCCGCGTTCCTCGGCGCGGCGCGCGGCAGTGCGCAACAACTGCGCCCGCAATTCATCAGCCAGGCGACGGCCATCCAGCAATACAGCGCCCTGGGGCATCATCTTCCCTCCACACTCGGCAATCCGCCCAGGTACTATACCATGCGCCACCATGCGGCATGTTGCGCCCAGATCAGGACGTGCTACGGGAAGTGTGGATCGCGTTGCAGCGGGTCCGGCAAATAGCGGTGCGCCAGTTCTGCGACAGTATCGAGCGAGAATGGTTTGCTCAGATAGCCAGCCGCGCCGACACGTAGCGCAATCTCGTGCAGATAGTCCTGCCCGGAGCAGAGGACGATGGGGGTATCGTCCCAACCGGGCAGCAGCCGCAAGCGTGACGCGAGCGCATCGCTTTCTTCGCCCGGCAATGTCATATCAAGGAGGATCAGGCCCGGCGGCTCTGGCGGTGTCTGCGCCAAGACCTGCCCCACACTATGCGCGGTGCGCACCGGAAACCCTTCATCTTCATGCAGCAGCGCCACCAGGAGATCAACGATGCCCGGATCATCGTCAATCACCAGCACATAGTCGCGTCTGGCGCCCGCCGATGCTGAGACGGAGCGCGAACTACGACGTTCATTCCACCCATCATTGAATGCGTCCATACGTTTCTCCCCTCACCTGTAGCGCACAGCTATCGGACAATTCGCCTGACGAAACACGGTTCGCGGTCTATCTGGATACCTGCTGCCAGGAGACATTTACACGGCAGGTTTCATACCAGGGCGTCCGCGAACAGCGCAATCTGCCCTCCTCACAACTCCATTGTTTATGAGGACAGTGGCGTACAATAGTAGTGGGAAACCAAAGTATGCCTGAAAGTATGTCACTATGTCAACACCCCTACAGAAAAATGCTGATCTTCCGGTAGATGAGCGCTCGCCGCATACCGTGTTCGTGCGCGGCGCGAAGCGTATTGAAGGTCAGCAGCACGGGCCGGTCGCCATCGAGTTACCCGGCTCGAAGTACTATACCCTGCGCTACCTTTTGAATGCGCTACTGGCGGAGGGTGAAAGCATCGTGCGCTTCCCCGCGCTGAGCGACGATACCGCTGTGCTGGTGCGGGCGTTGCGGGCGCTGGGCGCGCAGGTCGCGTGGGAGCCAGCCGTACAAGAGACATCGGGCATACCTACATGGCAGGCGCGGGTACAGGGCACTGGCGGGCGGTTGATAGCTCCGCCGGATGGCACGCTCAACGTGGGGAATGCTGGCGCGGTGCTGCGGCTGCTGCTGGGCCTCGGCGCGCTGCTACCCGAAATATCCTTCGTCACCGATCATCCTGATTCGCTGGGCCGTCGCCCAAATGCCGATCTGCTGCATTCGCTGGCATCGCTTGGCGTCGAGTCAGAGTCAGGCGGTCCAGATGGCCAGTTGCCGATTACACTGTATGGCAGCCAGCGGCATGGAGGAGGCGTGGTCAAGGTCTCCGGCGCGCGCAGTTCACAGTACCTCAGCGCGTTGCTCTATCTTGCGCCGCTGCTGCCGCTGGGACTCGATATTCAGGTCGTGGATGGGTTGCGCTCGCAACCACTGATATATGCGACGTTGCGGGCGCTGGCGGCGGCTGGCATCCAGGCTGAAGCGTCACCCGATCTCCTGCGGTTTCGTGTGCCGGGTGGGCAGACGTTTCGCGCGGGCGTCTACGACGTGCCGGGCGACGGCCCAACGGCGGCTGCGCTGGTGGCGGCGGCGCTCACGTTGGGCAGGCCATTGCGGTTGGCGCGCCTGCCCACGGGCGAGGCAGATGTGCAGGGGCTACTGGCGGCGCTCCACGCAATGGGTGCGCCAATTCACGTCACACCGATCACATCAGAAGATGCGCCAGTAGGGATGACTCTGGCAACGCTCGAACTAGCAACGGGTGGGCGTTTGCGTGGCGCACGGATTGACGGCGACGCCTGCATTGATAGCGTTCCGGCGCTGGTGGCTGCCACCTGTTTTGCCGAAGGGGAAAGCAGCTTCGAGCAAGTGGCGACGCTGCGGCTGAAGGAGAGCGACCGCATTGGCGACCTCTGCGCCGAACTGCAACTGGCTGGCGCAGATGCACATCCTGGCGCTGAGAGCATCACGGTGCGTGGGCGACCGGCGGGAATCGCTGGTGGCGTCACTGTGCAGGGACATGACGATCACCGGCTGGTGCAGGCGCTGGCCATCGCCGCGCTGCGTAGCGCCAACGGGCTGACCATTACAGGCGCAGACGCCGTTGCCAAGAGCTATCCGGGATTCTTCACGACGCTCGGCGTGTTGGGCGCAGAGGTGCGCGTGATAGAAGCGTGATAGAAGCGTGATAGAAGCGTGATAGAAGCTTAAAACGGCAAAGAAAAGCCCCTCGCGGAGAAGGGGTTATGCTCTGCATCCGCAAGGGGGCTATGAAGGCGTGACCACAGCAAACCAGACACCAGACGACACTACCACCCAACAGCAACCACACCACATCGCTGGCCTGTGCCTCAACCACACCACCACCAGTACCGCGATCACGAAAGAAAGTATACCGTATATTGGCTGTCTTTCACATGAAAATCCCCCATTTTTCGCTGACAGTTTTGTCATAATTGGGAGGTTGGAGGCATCTTTCTGTCATCATTTGCTGACAGTTTTGTCATACAAACGCGCACACCTCAGCCTTAAACCCATTTCGCCAGTTTTTGCCGCCTCTGCCGGAAAGAGATAAGAGGAGATAAGAAGAGACCAGGAAGACAGAGGAAGATGAACTCCCACGCCTGCTACAATGGCTACCATGACCTGATCTGACAGATGAGGACGAAGAAGGGGTGTACCTGATGCGGGTTGAGCGGCTGCGTCTCACCGACTTTCGCAACTATGCCCATTTGGACCTGACGCTCCCCGGTGGCCTCATTGTCTTTACTGGGCGCAATGCGCAGGGCAAGTCAAATATCCTCGAAGCGGTGACGCTGGCGGCGACGAGCAGATCATTCCGCACCACCAACGAGCGCGAACTGGTGCGCTGGGGCGCGGAAGGTCATTTCGCCCGTGTGGAAGTGACGGCGGAGCGGCGGCGCGACCAGGTACAGGTAGAGGTTGTCGTCTCCGATAACGCGCCGCTGGTTGCTACTGGCGCGGGCGCGTTGCCACAGCCACCGGTGTCTCTGCCGCGCAAGCGTATCCGTGTCAATGGTGTGGCTCGCCGCTCGATGGACCTGATCGGCCAGATAACCGTCGTCATTTTCTCACCGTCTGATCTTGATCTGGTCATCGGCTCGCCTGGGGAACGCCGCCGCTTCCTGGACCTGACGCTCTGCCAGGTGCATCCCTCCTATTGCCGCACGCTCAGCCAGTATCAGAAAGTGCTGCTCCAGCGCGGCGCACTGCTGCGGCGCATCCGCGATGGCGAAGAGACTCCTCAAGCGCTCAACTTTTGGGATGAACAACTGACCACCCTGGCAGCACCAATCATGCGCGAACGGGCGATGTTTTTGGAGCAGGCCAGCGAAGCGGCGGCGCGCGTCTATGCTGCGCTGGCCCATGACGAGGGCGATGAAGATGAAGATGACGAGAACACTGAACGTGATGAAAATGACCAGGATGCCAGCGAAAACGACCAGGTGAGGAATAGTGGCGCTCAGACGGTTCCTGACCAGCAGCACCAACTGCAACTGGTATATCGTCCGTCGTATGATGGTGATATCAGTGGCGGTATGGCAGACGTGATTGCCGGTATGCGCGCGCGCCTGGGTGAGTTGCGGCGGCGCGAGATTGCCCAGGGGGCCAATGTCCTCGGTCCGCACCGGGATGATCTGGCGTTTCTGGCAGGCGGCATTGATCTCTCCATCTATGGTTCGCGCGGCCAGCAGCGCAGCGTCGCGCTGGCGCTCAAACTGGCTGAACTGGACTATATCGAACACGAGACCGGCGACCAGCCAATCTTATTATTGGATGATGTGTTGAGCGAGTTGGACACCCAGCGGCGAATAGATTTGTTGCAGGCCGTCCGTCCACTGGATCAGGTCTTGCTCACCACCACCGATGCCGCCAGCCTGCCGTCTGAGACACTGGCCTACGCGCATCGCTATCGCGTGCGCAACGGCGGCGTCATCGAGGCGCGTGCGTGAATTGTAATGTTTGTGACTCATGTGAGTGTCAGGGGGAGAGGGGCATGGGCGAGCAGCCGCGCCGGACAGATCAGGTGTGGTCCATCGAATTGCAGGGCATCGAACCTGTCGCGGATGCGGACCGGCATGGTCGGCCATTTGAGCTATTCTGGGTCTGGTTTGCCGCGAACATCGGCATTCTGGGCATCGTCTACGGCGCTATTCTGGTTGCCGCTGGCCTGAATCTCTGGCAGAGCGCGCTGGTGGCGCTGGTCGGCTCGGCAGGCTCATTTGCGCTGGTCGGCGCGCTGAGCGTCGCTGGCGTCTGGGGCGGCGCGCCCGCGCTGACGCTCTCACGTGCGCCGTTTGGCACGCGCGGCAACCTGGGGCCGACGTTGCTGAGTTGGGTCAGCCTGGTCGGCTGGGAAACCATCAGTGTCATCACGGCGGCGTATGCGTTGCTGGGTCTGTTCACTATTTTTGGTTTGCCTGCAAATATGCTCTGGACCATCGTAAGCCTTGTCATCGTAGCAGTGCTGGTAGTGGCCGCCGGACTGCTCGGCCACGCAACGCTCGTCTGGCTTCAGCGGGCTGCCACCTGGGTCTTCGGCCTGCTCACCCTCGTCATCGTCGTCTTTCTGGTTGCCAAAACTAACTGGATGGTCGTGTTCTCCGCGAAACCTGGTCCCTGGGATACTGGTGTACTGGCAATGCTCAGCATCATCGCCGCCGGTACTGGTATTGGCTGGATCAACGCTGGCGCTGATTACGCGCGTTACTTGCCGCGCTGTTGCCGGGCGCGTGGCGTCATCTTCTGGACGACGCTCGGCTCGACGATTCCACTCTTCATTCTCATCATGGCTGGTGTGCTGCTCTCTAGCAGCGTGGCCGGTTTGGCGTCGTCAGCCAATCCCGTGCAGGCGATTGGTGGCGCGCTACCTTCGTGGATGGCGATTCCCTATCTGCTCACAGCTATCGGCGGGCTGGTGGCTGCGGCTGATCTCTCGCTCTACTCCTCCGGCCTGAATCTGCTGGCGATGGGGCTGAAGATGCGCCGCTATAAGACGGTTCTCATAGATGCTGTGTTGATGATTGCCGGTTCGATAGTGGTGATGGTGGTCGCGCAAAACTTCTTTGCTCCATTCGAGAGTTTTCTGCAAGTACTGGCCGATGGTCTGGCTGCCTGGGGCGCTGTTTTCCTGGTGGATATGCTGCTGCGGCGTGGCTACGATACAGCGGGACTCACCGCTACCGAACGTGGTAGCGCCTATTATTATTGGGGCGGTGTCCACTGGCCGGCGCTCATCGCCTGGATCGCGGGCATCCTGGTGGGATTGGCGTTCACTACGTCGCCCTGGTTCACCGGCCCGTTCGCCAGAGGCCCTTTTGCCGCGAGCAGCCTGGGCTATTTCCTGGGTTTCATCGTCGCGGCGCTGGTTTATTGGCTACTTGTCATGCTCGCTGGCGCATTTCCTTATAGGCAGAAAGAAACGAACGCAGTGCCAGCGGAGAAGCAGGCGGAAATGCTGAGCAACGCCGGTAGCGAGGTGGTCAGATGATGATACGTCCACGACGGTTGGTGCTGGTTGGCAGCGTCCTGGTGGATATACTCCTCTACATTGACCATCTGCCGGAACGTGGTGGCGACCTTCTGGCGTCGCGCAGCATCATCACCAGCGGCGGCGGCATGAATGTCTTGATCGCGGCCACCCGTCTGGGCCTGCCAGCAGCCTATGCGGGGCGCGTCGGCAGTGGCGCGATGGGGATGCAGGTGATGGCGGACCTGGGGGCCAACGGGATTCCACTGCTATTGCCACGTGTTCGCGGCGAGGATACTGGCTTCGATGTCGGGCTGGTCGAATCTGACGCCGAGCGGACCTTCATTACGTCTCCTGGGACGGAATCACGCTTACAGCCCGATGATCTGGCTGGCATCCCATTGCAATTCCACGACGCCGTCTATGTCTCCGGCTACGAACTCTGTTATCCCATCTCCGGCGCTTCTTTGGAGCAATGGCTCCCCTCGCTCGACCCTGATATGCTGCTCATCCTTGATCCGGGGCCGCTGGCAGGTGAGATTCCCGCCGACCGCTTATCACATGTGCTGGCGCGTACCTCGCTCCTGACGCTGAATGCCCGCGAGGCGGAACTGCTCACTCGCACCGCCGATATCCCAACAGCGGCAACGCAGTTAGCGCAGCGCATCACGCCGGACGGCTGGGTGGTGGCGCGGACCGGCCAGTGCGGATGTTGGATAGCCAGCACAACTCAGCCGCCGCTGCACATCCCCGCCCGCAAGACACAGGCAGTGGATACAACGGGAGCAGGCGACGCTCATACCGCAGCATTGGTGGCGCGGCTGGCCGCCGGCGATGACCTACCAGCAGCGGCGCACATCGCCAATGTAGCGGCGTCGCTGGCGGTGGAGCGGCGCGGGCCAGCCACCGGGCCGACTGCCAGCGAACTGGCGGCGGCGCTCAATGAACTGGCCTGAGATGAAGCCGGCCCTGCATAAAAAGTGAGTTATCTGAGTAGCGAACCTGTTGCCAGCTAGAGACCCAGTGCCGCACGCACCTGCTCCAACGAACCGGCAGCGGCAGGAACCAGTGCGGCGCGCAGCTTGTCGCTATCGGCGGCGACAATAGCGCCCAGCACATCCGGCGGGATAGCGCCAACCTGTTGCTGAAGCACAAGGATGAGCGCCTCACGCTGCCCTTCGGTCTCTCCCTTCGCCTGGCCTTCAGCAAGGGCTTGAGAGCGCCAGAGTTGATACAGGCCAGATTTTTCGATGATTTCCGTGGACATAAGTATCCTCCGCATGAGGTCCAGAATCACCGGTTGGCGAGTGGCTCCAGTACGGCAAGCTGGCTTTCGATCAGGTCTACCGCCATGCGCAGGGTATTGGCGTCGAAGGCGAACTTCGCGTTGGCGGCGGCATACAACTCCGGCAGTGTCACGGTCGCGCCAAGCGCCAGCGCCCGCCGGTAGGCCGCCACCGCGCCTTGTTGGTCGCGCAGCGCGTTCGCCCAGACCTGCACGGCGCCAAGCTGCGCCATGCCATATTCGATGTAATAGAACGGCAACTGGAATACATGCAACTGGCGATGCCAGAGCGCGCGCTTTTCTTGCTCCAGGCCGCTCCAATCAAGATGCGGCTGGAAGCGGTCCATCAATTCTGCCCATTGGTTGTCGCACGCTTCGAGGTCCGCTGCCTCATCCTGATGCTCATACATCCAGTGCTGGAGCGCATCAATCATCGCCATATACGGCCAAAAGTTGAGGTCTCGCGTCAGTTTCTCCGTCCGGGCGCGCGCAGCCTCCGCCACGCTATAAAAGCCACCATACTGCGTGGTGAGATACGGTGAGGCTAGCAGTTCCATGCCCATCGAAGCGACTTCCGCGAACTCGATGGGAACCATCTCTTCCTGGCGCTGCTGTAGGTAGGGCAAATGCGCCATCTCAAATGAGTGGAAGGCATGCCCACCTTCGTGCAATAGCGTCTGCACGTCGTCGTGTGTGCCAACGGCATTGGTGAAGATAAATGGCTGCCGGCGCGTGTTCAATGTCAGCGAATAGCCACCGGGCGCCTTATTCGGACGGCTCTCCAGGTCAAGCAGATGCTCTGCGCGCATCGTCTCGAAATAGCTGGCAAATTGCGGGTCTACGTGCTGGAAGATATTGCTGGTCTTGCGTTCCAGTTCTTCAATGGTCTGATAGGGGCGTAGCGGCGCGCGTCCCAGCGGATCGGCCTCCATATCCCAGGGACGCAGCGCGGCAAGCCCCAACTGCTGGCGTCGCTTTTCGTTCAGCCGTTGCGCCGTTGGCACGACCACCTCTTCGATGGCGGCGTGAAAGCGTTTGGCGTCCTCTGGCGTGTAGTCAAAGCGGTACAACTGCTGCCAGCGATACGCGCGATAGCTGTCAAAGCCAGCGTTTTCTGCGATCTGCCGCCGGACGGCCATCATCTGCCGCCAGAGCGATTTGAGTTGTTCTGTATCCGCCAGGACGCGCGCCTGCATCGTGCGCCAGGCCAGCTCGCGCCGGCTGCGGTCCTGTTCTTCCAGCACCGGATAGAGCTGGAGCAGCGGGATTTCCTGCCCTTCCCAGGTGACGGTGCGCGCGCCGGAGAGTTTACTATACTCCAGTTCCAGCTTGCGTATCTCACCCAGCGGCGCCACATTCGCCTCGCAGAAGAGCGCGATATCTGTACGCAGTTTGCGGAGTGGCACAGCAAACCCCGCCGGTTCCAGGCCGCTCTCAACCAGCTTTTGTTTGACCTGCTGCTCAGCGGCCATCCAGTGCGGTTGAATGTCGTCGAGGAAGGCTTTGTAGCGCCGCTCGGTCTCTTCATCTGCTGTATTGACCGTCGTGGCGATGGAGAAGCTGACACTTACTTCATCTAGCAGCGCGCCAAGCCGGGTCCAGTCGGCCAACCAGTCTTCAACGTTGGCGTCGGTTAGCGGGCGCGCGTGCAGATCATCATAATAGGGGGCAATCTGTGCCTAGGTCCATATACTGAACGCCTGGGCAGTAGTGGGAAGCGTATCGAACATCTGGGGGTCTTTCCCTTCTGGTTCCGTCTTTTCTCGTATGTAGTAGGCATCTGCCCGTTCATTCTAGGCGGCAGATGGCCCAAAATTCAACAGCCAGCTTATGCGTCTGTGTTTGCGTAGACGCGCTGCAATGTGGCTCACTCTGGTGGGCGCGTTCGCTGAAGGCATCACTTCAGCAGACGGCAGGTACACACAAAACGACAATGTGAGACAAGTGAAAGGACCGACAGATGGCAGGCGGACCACCGCCGATCAACGGCACACCGATGGCAACACCGAGTGGATTGCAATATATCGAGATTGTTCAGGGGATGGGCGACGAGGCGCGCCCCGGCCAGCAGGTGACGGTTCACTATACGGGCTGGCTCACCAGCGGCGAAGTGTTTGACAGCTCACGGACACGCAATGATCCTTTCCAATTCGGTCTGGGGCGTGGGCAAGTCATCAAAGGCTGGGATGAAGGAGTTGCTGGCATGCGCGTTGGCGGTCAGCGCCGGCTCATCATCCCGCCAGACCTGGGCTACGGTGCGCGCGGCGCGGGCGGCGTGATTCCACCGAACGCTACGCTCATTTTTGATGTCGAGTTGCTGAAGGTGAGCTAAACACTAGCGCGCACGGCGGGCATTGCGGCGCATGGGAACGATGGTGCCTTTGAGGAACGCCTGCGCCCACGCCAGGCGTCCAGGCGTATCGAGCGTCGCCAGCAGCGTGGCCCAGATGCGCTCCCAGGTGCCGTCCGCCTCCCACTGCGCCAGCCGCCGCCAGCAGGTGACGCCGCTGCCATATTCAGCGGGGATATCCTGCCAGCGGCATCCCGTCCGTAATACATAGAGAATTCCTTCGAGCGTGCGGCGCTCATCGGCGCGCGGGCGTCCTTCGCGCCGGGGCGGCGGCAACAGTGGCCGGATATGCGCCCATTGCTCCTCGCTCACATGCACATGTTCCAGCGCCGCCGTTTCCCACTGTTCCATCAGATACGCGCCCATGCCGCGCGTTTCACCGACATGCTGAAACATCTCATCGTAATGGCTGACGGTTGCAGATTCAATCAACTCTGCCTCGCCAGGAACGATGATGATATCCTCCCAGTGTTCGCCAACGAACGCCTTGAGGCTGGGCAGATCGCGCCAGACTGAGATCAGCACGAACTCGTCGGGATGGTTTGCCAGGGGTTTTCCCACATGCAACGCCAGCATTCCTTGCGCCGCCCGCATCAGCGGAATGCTGGACTCCTGGCAAAGACGCTCGAATGCTTCACGGCTGTTGGGTTTCAGACGGGCGCGGAAGATACGCAGGATCATCAAGCATCCCTCAGCACAGCGGCCATACGAGAACGAATAACTCATCTGCCAGACATAAAACAGCGTCTATTCTACAAACCAGTATAAGCCATCAGCGCCAGTTATGAAACGCACATGAAATATCGCAGAAGTTCTCGAGCCTCTCTCGCCACATGCTACCGCAGGCATCTCTCCGGCATTCCGTTGGACGAGAGACGTATGGACTGTCTATGACAACAGACATCACTACCATCCCAATTATGGGAGTTTTGAAATAGCGACTTGAGAGCAGAATTGGTGGCAGGCTAGAATATGCGCCAGCGAACGCTGTGAATGCGTCCGGGAATCGCAGTTGAGGCCAGATTGCCGTACTACGGGGAACAATGAACCTATGGGTCAAATTTCAGCGGGTGGGCGACAGCACAACGTATTGTGCCAATTGGGCCAATCGGACCAAAACGCGCGCCGAAATAACACGTTCGAGGCACGCCTGGTTATTCGCGCACACACCTGCATCTACCTCATCTGTCTCCTCATTCTGGCTGCGCTGGCGCTTGTCGCTGGCTGCGCGTCTTCTCCACAGGTTACCGCTACCCATTCGCCTACTGCGACCGCAACAGCAACGTTGACACCGCTCCCGGCAGGAACGCCGACCACGCAGGATCGTTTCGCGGCGCTCGCGCAGCAGGCTATCGGCGGCATGACGCAGCAGCTTCAGACGACCTATGATGCGCAGGCGGAGACGGTGGTAGTGACGGCAACGCTCGGCGGCACGGTCGCCAATACGCCGGATACAATCAGCGCGCGGCAGGAACAGGTGAAGACGCTCTGCCTGCGTATGCAGGCGGCACTCTGGACAAGCGGATTGCCACTGCGAACGGCGACAGTCACCGTGCTGGGGCCGGTGCTGGACCAATACACAGAATTGACGACGCAACCCTATGGCACAGCAATGCTCAGTAAAGCCAAAGCCGCAACCCTCAACTGGAACAGCCTGACACCTGATGTCGCCTGGGGATTATTCGAGAACACCTGGCTGCGCCCGCAATACAACGACTCTGATTAGACCTCACTCCCAGCTCCTCTCCCACGAGGAGAGGGGAGCGCAGGCGCAGCCAACGGCGCAATCCAGATGTGGTTTCATTCGCTGGTCATCTGGCTTCAATAGAATCGAGATGATGGAGAGATGTGTGTACGTATGGTAGAGACGACCCAACGAGCCTGGCGTCATTCTTTGCGCCGTAGTATGGCCGCGCTGATACTCGCCCTGGTCGCGTTGCTGTCGGTTGGCTGCGTAGATGGCAGCCCAACCGCTCATCCATCCTCCACTCCAACGGCGCACGCCTCGCCTACGGCCAGCATCGCGCCGCTGGTTGGCATCACCCCTAACGCTGGAGTGGCCTCGCTCTGTGGCGCGGCGCATGGTTCGCCATTGGGCATCGCACAGGTGCAAGTTGGGCAGTACGATTCCTGGCAGGTATTGTCCAGCGACCTACCGCTCAAGCCGCAGCCGGTTTCTGTGGCAAAAGTGCTGGGCAATATCGCGCTCGATACGATCACCGTAGATATCGGCCTCGCCACGCCGAAAGCGCCCGCCACCGGCACAGTCTGCGCCATCACCGCGCGCATCGTCGCCTATCAACCATTGGCAGCGCCGATCCCCAATGTCACTCGCGCCTGTTCTGACCACGCGTACACTGATCCAGGTGGCGCAGACTACGGCGGCGACTGTGAACCGATAGCCGGGCCACCGGCAAGCGCCACCGTCGCGTTTGCATCGGATATCCCTGGCACGACGATCAATGTCCCTGTGCAGAACGACATCACGCCGGGAACGCCTGCTGTCTTCCCGGCGCCAAACGGCACAGCCGCGCACATCTGGGTATCGCTACATGTGCCAGCATCGGGAACGTATAGCGTTGTCTTCGGCCTCTGGCAGAATCAGTCTGGCCCAACGCTGCTCGCTGCCATCACCGAACCATTCAACCTGAACGCCACGCATGAGTGGAGTGGTATCGCCTGCACCACCGCCAGCATGCAGGCCCAACTGCCGCCGCCCACCAATCCGCCGACCAGCCTGCTCTGCCCCGGTGCGCCGCCCGCCGCGTAGCGCACTCACGGCTTTCTGTCGTATAGGATATTGCGGCTTTGAAAAGCCGGCGCACGGAAAAGACGAACTAACGTTTGATGGCACTATGACCATGCAGACCTATGGGCTTTAGCCTGCCGTGTGTGCGCCGGCAGTTGACTGCCGCGATCCGGCATCACACATAGTTCAACGAGGATGACGGCTGCACCGCATAAACGCGGAAATCGCTGAACGAGGTGGGTGTGCCGCCATCTGCTAGGAACAACCCAACCTGGCCGGTGGTAGGTGGCTTCTGGCTGTAGATATCATTGCTATCCGTTGCCTGCCCAACATACTGCCCATTGATATAGAAGAGGTAAATTGGCGCGCGCAGTATCACCAGCAACGTGTTCGTCGAATTCGGCCCTTGATGAATCGGCTCGTTTGATGGCAATACGTCGTTTTGGCTGAAAGGGATGTAGTTTTTGTACACGACATAGATGTCTCCCGCTGTGTATCGTGGCTCAGTTCCACTGTAGACAGTAGCAGACCAGTTACCATCCTGAGCATCCACTGTAAAGACGATCATGTCTGAGCTATTGACTGCATGAAACGCCAGCCCTGCGCCCCAATCCGAGCCATACCAATACCCCGCACGTTGCGCTGTGGTGCCAAGCGCGCGATTGCTCTGGCGCACCGTCACCTCTATCGCCGCGTCGGTATAGCTACGCGGGATGAGCGCGACGACCGGCTGGCCTTGCCGCCCGCTCATCTGATACGCGCCTCCGGTGAACATGAAATGCGGCTGAGTGGCGGGCAAGCCGGCTGCTGTGAGAGGCCAGAGGCCGTCATTGGCAGCTAGATTATTGCGATAGAGAACCGGCGCGGCCTGCACCTTCTGCGGCAGGCTCTTGAAATAGTCCACTTGCATGTCTTGCAGGCGCACTGCGCCTAGCTGTGACAGAGGAATGGTAAGGATGATGATGACAAGCATAAAAACCATGCCAGTGACAACTATCCGTTGAGCATCCCGTAGCTTGAAATAGGTCAGCAGGCTGGGGAGCAAAAAATGTGGAACATTGCTCTCACGCAGTTCATTGGAACGATGACGTGTATACGTGGCCCAAGCGAAGGGCAACATCCCATCGCGGAGCGGCTGGCCCGTTCGCGCAATGACAATCTGCAATAGCCGTTCGCATTCGTTCTGGGCTAACTCTCCATTTCCTGCTTGTTTCATCCGCCATGCTAGCAGGCCATCATCATTAAAGTACAAAGCGAAGATCAGGTCATCGCCACGAACGAAGCGATAGATGGCGCGCACCGATTGCCAGGAGGCGCGATGCTGTATGCCGCGTCTGCCCCATGTCCACGCCAGCCCTTCGCTATCGGTCGTGATGCGTAGCCGCCAGCGCGGTTCAATACTGAGATAGATGTACCAGATAATAAGGATTGCGAAAATGCAGAGACCAAGCGCGAAAGGCAAGACCAACCAGGGAAATATATCGCTCGAAGGATTGAGCGCATTGTGAAGCGATAGCCCTCCCATTAGGAGGGGATACGCGAATCCTGCTAACAAATAACTTATGGTGTTTGCAAAGATAGACAAGCCAGTAAACGGGCGCAACGATCTGAAATTAATAGATGTATCGTGTAATTGCTCCGGAGGCAATGGGTCAAGCGCAGGCACTACCGGCCCGATCTCAGCAACATGCGCATCCAATGCCGCACGCAGAGGTTGTGCATACTTCCAGACACGGGTGGGTTGATATAGCCAGGCGACCAGGGTGTAAAGAGCCAGATAACCCAGTATAGGTAACAAAAGGGCAGCAGAAGTCAAGCGATTCCAGTCACCGCTCTGCCATCCATAGAGACCGGCCTGCATACCGATCAAGATAGCGACAACGAAACTGGCGAAACAGAGAAGTCCCAGCATGGTGAAGGTTACACGCCACCAGCGCAGACCATGCGGCGGAGGACTTGCCAACGCGCTGACTGCCGCTTGCTCCATCGCACCGCCACGCGGCACATAAGACCACCCAAAGCGTCTGCGCCGCGTATGTGCGCGTTCTCCGGTCTGCGCTGGCGCATCTCCTACTGGCCTGCGCACCCGCAACACCATCTGATCGTCATCCATTACAGACACTGCTCCATTTCGCATGATGGCAGACAAGAATATCTACCCTACCAGCTTCGTGTGAGATGACATCCCCACCGCTATTGTGCTTGCTCCTTGCCAGCATGCCAGATGGAGTAGCGGTTGTCAATAGATGTCACTAATCTCCACGAGCGATGAAATACCACGGCTTGACGGACGCATCCGTCAGGTCGGCCATCACATGCTTGATCTGCGTGTAGTCCTCCAGCGCATAGAACGACATGTCTTTGCCGAAGCCGCTCTGCTTGTAGCCACCGTGCGGCATCTCCGAGGCGATGGCGATATGTTCGTTGATCCAGACCGTGCCGGACTGTATCTGCGCCGCGACGCGATTGGCGCGAAATACGTCGCGCGTCCAGACAGAGGCCGCCAGTCCATAATCGCAGTCGTTGGCGAGCCGTACACCCTCCGCCTCGTCGTCGAAGGGCAATACCGCCAGCACCGGCCCAAAGATTTCCTGCTGCACCACCTCATCGCGCTGGCTGGTGGGCAACACTACCGTCGGCTGATAGTAATAGCCGCCTGCGAGCCGCGTGTCATCTGGCCGCGCGCCGCCAGCGACGATCTCAGCACCCGCTGCCCGCGCCCGCTCCACGAAGCCCTCGACCCGCTCACGTTGCCGCGCCGAAATCAGCGGCCCCATCTCCGTCGCCGTATCTTCCGGCAGCCCAACCCGAACGCTATCCACCACTTTCAGCAGGCGTTGCATGAATGTATCGAAGGCCGCGCGCTGGCAATAGACGCGCGTGGCGGCGGTGCAATCCTGGCCGGCGTTGATATACGCGCCCATCACTGCGCCATGCGCCGCAGCATCGAGATTGGCGTCTGCGAAGAGGAGGAACGGCGCCTTGCCGCCCAATTCCAGATGCAGCTTCTTGACGGTGCCTGCGGCGACGCCCATGATTTGCTTACCCGTTGCTGTGTCGCCGGTCAGCGAGATCATACGTACCAGCGGATGCCCGCAGAGCGCGTTACCAATCTCCTCGCCGCGCCCAGTGATGACATTCAAGACGCCCGCTGGTAGCCCCGCGCGCTCACCGAGGTCCGCCAGCGCCAGCGCCGTCAGTGGCGTGAGTGTCGCCGGTTTGAGGACGACGGTGTTACCGGCAGCCAGCGCAGGCATAATCTTCCAGATTGCCATGTTCAGCGGATAGTTCCACGGCGCAATCGAGGCGACGACGCCCACCGGCTCGCGGCGAATCGAACTCTGATAGCCAGAAAGATACTCCGCCTGGCCGAGACCCTGCACGACCCGGCAGGCGCCAGCAAAGTAACGCGCGTTATCTATCGAGAAGGCGACATCGAAGTCGCGCGCCATCGTGATCGGCTTGCCGGTGTTGGCGCTTTCGAGCTGCGCCAGTTCCTCTGCCTCCGCTGCCATTAGTTCCGCCAGCTTGAAGAGGATATCGCTGCGCTGCCCGGGCGTCAGCCCGCTCCAGCGGCCATCGCTGAACGCCGTGTGCGCCGCCGTCACCGCCGCATCCACATCTTCCACGCCAGCAGCCGTAACCTCAGCGATCTGCTGGCCTGTCGCCGGATTCAGCACGGCCAGCCGTCCACCGCCGCGCGCATCGCGCCAGCCGCCGTCAATATAGAGTTGGTGTGCGCTCTGCCGCACTCTGATCTCCGCTACCGTCATACCGCTGCGTTCTCCTCTATAGAAGCTAGGGATTGCACTTGATGCGAGTATCTACTATCATTCGCGCGCCAACTGTTCGCGCAGCGCCGCCACGACTGTCAGCGCCTCCTGCTCGGTGCAGGCGTGGTCGGCGGCAAGGTAGGCAATGCCCTTGCTGAGAGCATCGGCGGGGCGCGGCACGAGCCACATGTGAAAGTGTTCCGCGCCGTCCATCATCGCCAACGCATAGATGCGCGGCGCGCCGGTCACTGTTTTCAGCGCGGCATAGAGGCGTCGCGCAAGGATACCGTAGCTGCTCGCCTCTTCGGGCGTCATCTCCGCGAAGTCCAGCACATGCCGTTGCGATTCGATCAGTAGCATCCCCGGCACGGCCATCTGCGGCGGCGCATGGCAGACACGCCAATACTCGTTCAGGTTGCCCAGATCGAAATAGCCGCCCGGAGGTTGCGCCTCCTGCCCGGCATGCTTGCGACAGATAAAACAATCCATGAGACCTCACCCCCTACCCCCTCTCCCATAGGAGAGGGGCCGCTTAGCAGGGTTTTTCGCATGTGGCATACTAATCTCTCTCATGAGAAGTGAGGTCGAAAGGCTAACGACGACAGTGCTAGCTGGCGAACATCATAGCCGCTTGCCAGAACATCACTATGGTCGCCTCACGATCCCCTCTCCTTATGGGAGAGGGGTGTCCGAAGGGCGGGGTGAGGTCTACCACCGCGAAGTAATCGCCTTGCGCTCGGTATAGAAGTTGATGCCATCCTCGCCGGTCGCGTGGAGGTCGCCATAGAACGACTGCTTCCAGCCAGCGAAGGGGAACCAGGCGATGGGCGATGGCACGCCAACGTTGATGCCCACCATGCCGGCCTCGATCTGCATCTGGAAGGTGCGGGCGACGGCCCCGCTGGTGGTGCAGAGAACCGCCGCGTTGCCGAAGCGCGAACGGTTGGCGATGGCGATGGCCTCTTCCAGCGTCTCTGCCTCTAGCACCGTCAGCACCGGACCAAAGATTTCTTCGCGGGCAATCGTCATCTCCGGCGTGACGTTGGTAAAGATGCTGGGACGCAGCCAGTAGCCGCCATCAGTTGAACGGCCCTCGCGCCCATCCAGCGCCAGCGTCGCGCCCTCCTGGACACCCTGTTCGATATACTGCTCGACGCGCGCGCAGTGTTCAGCGCGGATCACCGGCCCCATCTCCGCCGTCGGGTCGTCGCCCGGCCCCACGCGCATCGCCTTCGCTCCCTCGATCAAGCGCGGCAGCAGCTCTTTCGTCGCATCACCAATGCTAATGACCACGCTTCCCGCAAGGCAGCGCTCGCCCGCGTTGCCAAAGGCCGAGGAGAGAACGGTCGCCGTCGCGCGCTCCATATCGGCGTCCGGCGCAACGACCGTGAAGTTCTTGGCGCCAGCCAGCGCCTGCACCCGCTTGCCATGCGCCGCCGCCGTCGCATAGACATACGCCGCGACCGGCTGCGAGCCGACGAACGAGACGGCACGCACATCTGGATCGCTCAGCATCGCGTCCACCACTGCCTTCGCTCCATGCACGACGTTGAAGACGCCATTGGGTAGGCCAGCCTCCGCCCAGAGTTCCGCCAGCAGGTTGCCGGTGAGCGGCGTGCGTTCAGATGGCTTGTGGATGAAGGTGTTGCCGCAGACGATGGCCAGCGGCGCCATCCACAGCGGAATCATCGCCGGAAAGTTGAAGGGCGAGATGCCGGCGACGACGCCCAGTGGGAAGCGGTACATTACGGTATCGTAGCCGCGACTGACATCTTGCAGCGAGCGCCCCTGCATCAGCGTCGGCGCGGCGCAGGCGAACTCCACCACTTCGATGCCGCGCCGCACCTCGCCCCATGCCTCATCATGCAGCTTGCCGTTTTCGCGCGTGACGGAATGGGCGAGTTCGTCGTGATGCTTGTCCAGCAGCGCCTTCATGTGATACATCACCTGCGCGCGTTCGGTGACGGGCACATCACGCCAGGACTGAAACGCTTCGTGCGCATGGGCGGCGGCGGCGCGCACCTCTTCCGCCGTCGAAAGCGGCACATGGGTAATCGTCTTGCCGGTGGCGGGGTCTATGACGGGCAGCGTCTCACTGCTCGCGGAATCTATCCAGACTCCGTTGACGAAGTTCTGAATGGTCTGTCGTTCGGTTGCGATGCTCATATGGTTGTCCTTGTTTGGTGCTAGCCTCCACCCCCAGCCCCTCCCCCGTGCGCGGGAGAGGGGGACCAGAGCGCAAGCGCCCGGGCGAGTGTGAGAGCGGATAGAACCTCAGAATCCTGGTCTTAGCGTGCGCCAGCCGCCACGCCGGACAATTCAGCGACGCCAGCGGCCACCACGTCGAGCGCGACGTTCAGGTCGTCCTCAGCGATGACAAGCGGCGGCTGAAGGCGAATGACGTTGCCGTCAATACCGGCGACGCCCACCAGCACGCCATGCTCGCGGCAATAGGCGCGTAGGGCTTTGGCGAGCGCGGGAGCCGGCTCTTTCGTCGCGCGTGACTGCACCAGTTCAATGCCGATCATCAGACCGGCGCCGCGCACCTCGCCGATGCACTCGTGATCCGCCTGGATCGCGCGCAGCCGCGCCAGCGCCGCTTCACCCTTGCGCGCCGCCTGCCCCGGCAGGTCTTCTTCCAGCATCACATCGAGGTTGGCGAGCGCGGCGGCGCAGGCCACCGGATTGCCGCCGAAGGTGCTGAGGTGTTCACCGGGCTTGAACGAATCGGCAATCTCCTCGCGGGCGATGGTCGCCGCCAGCGGGAAGCCATCGGCAATGCCCTTCGCCATCACCATGATATCCGGCTCGACGCCCGCATGTTCGATGGCGAACAGCTTGCCAGTGCGCCCGAAGCCGCTCTGCACCTCGTCTGCGATGAAGAGGATGCCGTATTTGTCGAGAATCTCTTTGACACGCCGGATGTAGCTGGGCGGCGGCACGATCATGCCGCCCTCACCCATCACCGGCTCCATGATGAAGGCCGCCACGTCGCCGCTGCTGTGGAAGCGGATGACGTTTTCCAGCGCGCGGGCGGACTGCTCGGCCACCACCTCCGGGTCCTCGCCAAAGAGCGAGCGGTAGGTGTACGGCGCTGGCGCGAAGAAGAAGCCGCCAGCGTAGGGACCGCCGCGTGTCTTGCGTGCCATATTGCCGGTGAGGCTCAGCGTGCCGAAGGAGCGCCCATGAAAGCTGCGTTCCAGCGCAATGAACTCGCGTTTGCCAGTGTATACCTTCGCCAGCCGCAGCGCCGCCTCGATGCCCTCCGCGCCACTATTGGAGAAGAAGGACTTTTGCAGGCGTCTCGGTGTCACATCGGCCAGCCGTTCCGCCAGATCGGCCACCGGCTCAACATAGTAGGTATAGGAACTGCAATGCACCAGCCGGTCAATCTGCTGCTTGGCCGCCTCGCGCACCTTCGGATGGCCGTGTCCGGCGTTGGTGACGGCGATGCCGGAGTAGCAGTCAATATACTCGCGGCCCGCGTCGTCGCTGATGCGCACACCCTCGGCATGTGTAACGGTGATCGGCTCCAACCCCGCAGAAAAGCTGGTGGTGACATAGCGCGCGTATTTCTCGCGGGTATTCAGGTTAGTCTGGTTGGTCATAGACGGCTCCTTTGTGCGCCTCATCTGCTTCAGTGCCCCAATCGCCCCAATGTTAGCTCCATTGTAGTTCACTCACCTTCCCTGTGTATTCGGCGCGATGGCGAAAACTTTCCCATCCTTATGGGCCAGCCTGTCCGTTCAGAGCAACGGATGAGATGAGCAAATTTCTGATCCGCATACATGATAAGCAGCGAGAAGCATGTGAAAGCGCGTTCTGGAATCTGCTGTCCGGTTGACAGTTGCCCCAATTGGCTTTATGCTGGAATAGCTGGCATGCAATTCACGCCAGAAGGAATCTCAATTCAATAGAAGGCCGGAATAGAGAAGAACAGGGAATATATGGCCACCACCAAAGATGCGAATGCGGATGTCTGGCCGCCTTTTGAGAGTGTACTCAGTGTACCTGATGAAGATATTGAGTTTGAACTGCGTGGTCATGACGATATCCTCTGGTCCGAATTTGTGTTAAATCCTCGAAGGCTACGCGGAAGCGACTTTTTGATGCGCTGGTCACAAGGTGAATGGAGCGAGAAACGGTTTGTACAGGCCATCAATGAAACAGGCCACTATACTGCATTTCCCTATGGTCCAAGTGGTGTTGCGCCTGAAGGAGATGTGCGAGCTTTTGAGTTGTACTTCGAGCGACTCGAAGAGGCTGGATTGGGCAAACTCAAGCGTCCTGACTTGCTCATCTTTCGCAAGGAAGATGAGGCACAGGTCCAACAAATCATTGGTGAACTGGGTGGGGCACAGGAATTACCATTTATTCCAGAAGATCATCATTCCATGGTGAGAATTCTTTCTTTGGCTGTAATTGCTGTCGAATGTGAAAATAGTTTGTGGATAGCCAAACAGATGCCTGACTATGGGAAGCCTCTATCCCCTCAAAAGAGGCTTGGCGGTTTGCCAGGATTGCGAAAAAATGCGGTAATGCCAACGATCATTATCAAACAAGAAGATCGTTTACCGCTCTGGGAGTGGCAGACCGAGAGGAAAGTGCCTATCCATATTTGGCATGCCTTTTATGATCTTGCATTTGGAATTGCTCTGGATGAGGCAGAAAAATTGATTACAGAGGGAAAAATACTCCCTACGGCTCAAGTATTTCAGGCACCGGGAGGAGCAACACAATCAAAGGACATCTATAAGTTTTATTATCACTATGCGTATGCTCTTGGTTCTGCAACTGAAGAGCCAACACTTGTGCCGGCTCACATCGTTGACAAGAACGGCCATATACTTCCATACGTCAAGTTTGAGGGCGGCACGCTGCATATCAGTTCGGAAGCCATCCGCATACTCGATAAAGCATCCAGCACCAAGCGATGGTAGCTTAGGGAGGAGGAGATAACGCAATGGCAGTGAAAGCGGGCCACCAGCGATTGCCAAGCGCTGGACCAAAACGCGAGGCATTGCGCAAGAAGGGACAATTTTGGACGCCCGCCTGGATAGCGGAGGCGATGGTTGCCTATGTTCTGCAAGGAGATGCGGACCATGTGTTTGATCCAGCAGTAGGCGCAGGAGCTTTCTTCCATGCAGCTAAAGTGGTCGGGGCGCAGTTGGGTCGCCCCATCACACTACATGGCGCGGAAATTGACGGTGAGGCAATAGAGCAAGCTAGGAAAACGGGGCTTAGCACTGAAGACCTCGCCTTTGTCCAGATGCAGGATTTTGTGCTTCATCCTCCAACTCGCCAGTATGAGGCTATTGTAGCCAATCCGCCTTATATTCGCCATCATCGCCTGCCTCAAGTGGTAAAGGCCCAGCTACAAAAGTATGGCAGAGATGTAATGGGAAAAGCGTTGGACGGACGTGCAGGACTGCATGTCTATTTTTTGCTCCGCGCATTACAGATGCTTCCTTATGATGGACGTTTGGCTTTTATCATGCCAGCCGACACCTGTGAAGGCAAATTTGCTACACCTCTTTGGAACTGGATTACTTCGCACTATAAGTTAGAAGCTGTCGTTACGTTTGCAGCAGATGCAACCCCATTTCCAGGCATTGATACGAATCCCATTGTTTTCATGATTCGTCATTGTGCCCCGGAAAGCACCTTTCTATGGGCACAATGTACCGAGACACGCACACCAAATTATAAGGCATGGACCATTTCTGGGTTTCGAGATGTTCCAACCTCCGGCCTGGTTGTGTATGAAAGATACTTGCAAGAGGCATTGAATACAGGGCTGTCACGTCAGATTACGGTAGAAACGAACTACAGCGAGGCAAAATTAGGAGATTTTGTCACTGTTATGAGAGGCATAGCGACAGGAGCAAATGACTTCTTCTTCTTGACAAAAGAGCAGGCTCGACAAACAAGGATTCCCGAAACATTTTTCCGCATCGCTGTAGGGCGTACACGCGACATACCAGCAGCGGAGATAACAGATCAAGTGTTAGCACAACTCGATAGATCAGGGCGACCAACACAATTATTATACCTGGATAATCGCCCGGTTGATGCTTTCCCAGTTGCCATACGCGAATACATCAGGCAGGGTGAGCAAAGAGGTTTGCCCAAAAAGTCGCTGATTTCTCAGCGAAAGCCCTGGTACAAAATGGAAATTCGTGCAGTTCCACCCTTTTTATTCGCCTATTTGGGGCGGAACAATGTCCGCTTTATTCGCAATACTGCACGTGTCTTGCCACTGACGAGCTTCCTGTGCGTATATCCACGCAACGAAGATCCTGCGTATCTTGAAAAGATATGGAAACTCTTGCAACAACCTGAAATTATTGCCAACCTCTACCGTGTTGGCAAATCATACGGCGCAAATGCCATTAAAGTCGAGCCACGCGCACTAGAACGCTTGCCTATACCTGCCTCAGCCCTGCATGCTGCGGGGTTAGATGCTCCTGAGCAGACGAAACAATTGGTTCTGCTCTAACTGCAAACTCATAGCAGCGCCAGCACCGCATCGCATAGCGTCCCCACGCCATCCTCATGCGCGATGCGTTCGCTGAGTGAGCGCGCCGTTGCGCGATAGCTGGGTTCGTTCAGCAGCGCAGAGATGGCTTTCTGCGCGCGTGCGGGCGTATAGTCGCGCCAGAAGAGGAATTGTCCCGCGCCAATGGTAGTGATGCGCGCGGCGGTGTAGAGTTGATCGAAGCCCCACGGCACGATCAGCGAGGGTACGCCGAGACGGAGCGCCTGCGCCGTCGTGCCGATGCCGCCGTGGTGGATGATGGCGACGGCGCGCGGGAAGATGCGCGAATACGGCGCGAATGGCAGCGACAGCACGCCCTCGCCAGTGAACTGCGACGCCTCGGTCAGCCCAATTGCCAGCACCCGCGCGCCAGCGGCGGTGATCGCTTTGATGCTCGTCTCGAAGTAGCTGGCGAAGGCGCTCTGAAGGTCCGGCGCAATCGAACCGGCGGTCACAACTACATACGGGCGCTCATCTGCAAGGAAGGCCGTGAGCGTCTCCGGTGGCTCCCAGGTGGACGGCGCATCCCAGAAGCAGAAGCCCGTCATGCGCACGCAGTCTGGCCAGTCCGGCGGCGCAGGCTGAAAGGACGGCGAGCAGGCCACGCAGACCAGTTGCCGCGAGGCTGCGCCCAGCCAGAGCGATTCACGGATGGGTTTCAGATGGTAGCGCGCCCGCACCCGATTGATCGGGCGGTCTGCGATGCGCCCCAGCACGAGGCTACCGATGCCCCACTGCACACGATTGGAGAGCGATTGAAGGTTCGGCGGCAGGTCAATCGGTGGCGGTTGGCTGGTGATATAAGCCGAGGGGACGGTCGCAGGCGAGAGCGCCACCGTCGCCCAGGGAATTTGCGCCAGCTCCGCCGCGAAACATCCCGCCAGTTGCCCATAAGAGGTCACTAGCAGGTCAGCGCCCTGGCAGGCGTCGCGTAACTCCTGCGCCTGCGCGTCGAGCGTTGGCATGATGCCATAGCGCATCAGCGCACGCAGCGATGGGATGGGGTTGCTCGCGCCCCACTGTCGCTGAGTGGTGTGCTGCGCCAGCGCCGCGACGACATTCCCCGATACATGGCGCACGGCGAATCCCTGGCTCTCCACCGCCGGCGCGAAGAGGTCCTGCACGGCGAACGTGACCTCATGCCCGCGATCGCGTAGCGTCAGCCCCAGCGCGATGAACGGATTAAGATCGCCGGTTGAGCCAAACGTCGAAAGAACGATACGTGCCATTGCTACCTCACACATCCTGTTAGGAGAGTAACTTATTTTAAGGCACTGCGTTCTAAGTGCATAAGTGAGAGATCTGGCACACGAGTAAAGTCGCCATCAATGGTCACGAGTGTCAGACGGCGCTCTAAAGCTGTAGCGGCAATCAATGTATCTATGTCACCAATCAAGCCTGGTCCAAATGGAGGACGCATCGCACGCCGGAGAGTCGCATACCGTTCGAGTATTTTATAGGTTAGCGGGTATGGTGTTACCGAGCGCAATAATATACGCAACTCTGCTTGCCGTTGAGAATAATTTGGATCGCCTCTCAGATGTTCGATAGCTTCTCCATAGACGGGGACGCTCGTCGCTACTTCTTGGCGCAATATCCAGGGCCGAATAAGCCGAACCGCGCCAGAGCGCCCTTTGAGCAGAGCCACAAGTACACCAGTGTCAAGCAGGTAAGTTTTCATAAGTCATCCAATTCAATAGGAGGTGTCGGTGATACTTCGTGACGCATGCGGTCTATCGCCTCGAACTCGTCTTCGTCTTGCAGGTCGCTCCATGCGCCAATCACTGCGAGAGCATCGCGCACTGCCTGAGGAAGAGCTTCTGGAATATCACCAGTCGCTAGCGATGATGGCCTATCGAAAGGAAGGGTGAGATCTTCGATCTGCTCGGCAATTTCTTCCTGCGCTTCTGGCGGTAGTTCTTCGATGTGCGCAAGTGCGCGTTGTAATCGCTCAATCATGGAATGTGCCTTTGCTTTTTATCTCAACAGGATGAGCAACATCGTTGATGGCGCCGCTCATCCTGTTGCTATGCTGTCTATTGCCGCGAGATGGCAGACTTGCCTCCCCGCAGCACATACTTCTGAATCTTGCCGGTCGCCGTCTTGGGCAGTTCCTCTACGAAGACGACATGCGTGGGTACCTTGAAGTGCGCCATGTGGTCGCGGGCGAAGAGGCGCACATCCTCTTCGGTGGCATACGCGCCCGGCTTCAGCACGACGAAGGCATACGGCGTCTCGCCCCACTTCTCATCGGGCATGCCGACGACCGCCACCTCTTGAATGGCGGGATGGCGCAGCAGGATGCTCTCAACCTCGATGGATGAGATGTTTTCGCCGCCGCTGATAATCACGTCTTTGATGCGGTCACGAATCTCGGCGTAGCCATCCGGGTGAACCACCGCCGCGTCGCCGGTGTGGAACCAGCCACCAGCAAAGGCTTTGGCGGTGGCGTCGGGATCGTTGTAGTACCCTAGCATGATGACATTGCCACGTGCCACAATCTCGCCCATTGTCTGCCCGTCGTGCGGCACCTCGTTGCCCGCCTCATCCACCACCAGCAGTTCGCCGGAGGTAATCAGTTCCACGCCCTGCCGCGCTTTGATCGTTGCCTGTTCTTCCTGGGAGAGCGTGCGATGTTCCGGGCGTGGCTCGCAGATGGTGATGAAGGGCGCCGTCTCGGTCAGACCGTAGACTTGTGTGACATGCCATCCCAGGTCGCCCTCGATGCGTTCGATGGTCGCGGCAGCGGGCGGCGCGCCTGCCGTCAGCACGCGCACACCTGGCCGTGCCTGTCTGCGCAGCGATTCAGGACTGTTGGCGATGGCGATCAGCACGGTCGGGGCAGCGCAGAGCATTGTCACGCTCTCGTTGGCAATCGCGCTGAAGATGCTTTGCGGCTCCACTTTGCGCAGGCAGATATGTGTGCCGCCCACCGCCGTGACGATCCAGACGAAGGTCCAGCCATTGGCGTGGAACATCGGCAGCGTCCAGAGATAGCGGTCCGCCATCGTCATATGGACATGGACGAGCGTGCCGACGGCGTTCATGTAGGCATTGCGATGGGTAATCATTACGCCTTTGGGGCGCGAGGTGGTGCCGCTGGTGTAATTGATGGTAAGCAGGTCGCTCTCAGCGATATCCGGACGCTGAAATTCGCCAGGAGTATCAGCCAGCGTCTCTTCATAGTTGAGCCAGCCGGGGCGGCTACCCTCCAGCGCGACGAAGTGCCGCACGTTGGGGAGCGCCTCACGAATGCCATCCACCGCTTCCAGATAATCGGCGTGGGCGCAGACGACGGTAGCCCCCGAATGGTTGATGATGTAGGTGAAGTCGTCGGGGGTGAGGCGGTAGTTGATCGGCACGAGGACGGCGCCCAGTTGCGGCACAGCGTAGAACGATTCGAGCTGCGCATGGGTATTGGGCGCGATATAGGCCACGCGGTCGCCCTTCTCCACGCCCAGCCGTTGCAGCGCGGCGGACCAGCGATCACAGCGTTCACCGAACTGCCGGTAAGTGAGGCGCAAATCGCCGTCAACGACTGCCTCGTGATCGGGATAGAGGCGCCGGCTCCGGCGCATGAACTCCAGCGGTGTTAGCGGCGTTTCCATTGGGCATACCCTCCTGGCGCATGCGTGCGTCTGTGTCGTGGGCAATCACATCTACACAATACACAACTACACATCTTGAAAGGGCCGTTTCGCGCGTCCGTCCGCGTTCAATGGGGAGACCGCGTTGTATCTAAACTAACTCTACATGCAGCAAATAATGTCAAGTTCTACAGAATCTTAAAAGGAGTTCTCCTTTTCTTTGCGCCTCCACCCCCTCCATCCTCTTCATTGCTCAAATCAATGTTGCGTAATAGATTCTTCCGAACATGTGTTCGATTTTATGTGGATTGAAAAGTACAATGCCAGTCTGATATACTGTTTCTGCAAGTACAATCTACTCGATGGAGTACAACCGAGCAGAGGCTTGCAAAGTAAGACACTTGAGAGGAAGTTAGGAGTAAGGGTTTTATGTTTGTTCACACCTTTGAAGCACTCTCACCAACCTTACAGTTCCTTGCAGCTTTGTTAGCATTCTTCACGGTAGTTATTCCAATTACGGTAGGAGTTGTGCGCCATATCAGCAGGAAACGGCAAGTAAAAGGAAAGTCAGAGAATAATAAACAAACTTCAACTCGCAGAACGTCACGGAAGGTCGCCACAAAGCGGCAAGTAAAATCATCTTCCGCTCATGAACCTGTATTGCCAGTTCCGCAACAGGTACCGTCTCCCAGTAATACGAACACAAATACAAATACAAATACTAACACGAACATCAACAATATCACTCTCGACTTGTCCAACTTGTCTCCATTTCTTGTACCTTTTTCATCTTCTTCATTCCCTCCATATTTAGATACACCAGCGATGCCGAGCAGAGCACATAAATCTGGCGAGGTCAAAGTTGACCGCCACGCACAGCCTAAAGCCAACGCAAACACCTCGCCAAAATTAGGCAAGGTCATATCATCAGATATTTCACCTATGCAAGGCGGCACTATTGCACCTGATACGTTATCGACAGCACCATTGTCAACCGCCCCAACATTAGACAAATCTATAGGAATAGAAGATGTGATCGCCTCAACTTCATCGGATGCAATCATCCCAGCGCAATTGGAAGATTCGCCAACAACTCCAACCGAGCGTTATCCGTTGGATAACGCAAATGCACTTACTTCTTCACAAGTAGAAAAACCTCCCTCGTCTTCTCAGGTACCGCTTTCCACGGTTGTATCGGAAGATAATTCATCACTATCAGACCCTCTCATTGCACGAGATATATCATCCGAAAATGCAGATGCCTCAATGCCAATATCTGACACTGCGATGCAAACAGGCGATCTGTATGACGAGCAAACTCAGGAAAAAGATGCTGCACCTCCTGTAACGGCATCTACCATAGAATCAGTTCTACCTGGGTCTATCTCTGATGGTTCAGCACCTGAAACCATGCAGAATTCTAAGGATGATGGATCAGCCAATGCTATTTCATCCCTCGCAGTTGAATCTGCTGCGTCTCCATCAGGCCATCTCCTCACACCTGAAAAGTTCTTGGAGCGGCAACGTGAGCAACGTAAGCAGCGAACAAATATGAGGCAGGTTCTTCGCAATGCCTCGTTGATATACCAAGAACTGGGGGCAACCTTAAACATTTACAAGCAAACTTCAAAATCTCCCAATCCATATCAGAACGAGATTAGAGTTCAAGGAGTTTTTATCAATTACCTTACCAACGTTAATGACCTTATTAGTCCGCTAAACACAGCAATGAACAAGTTAGGTCTTGATTGGGATGGGCAAGATCCTAGGGATATCCTTCTCGGCTTTCCAGATATTTTTCATCCAGCTATGCTTCCCAAAACTGGACCCTGGACACCTGCCACACTCAGAAAAGCATTTTCTGAGGCATTAGATCATATCGTACACAAAGCGGAAGAGTTGAACTATGAGGTGAAGCGGAAGACTTACACGAGGCAACACGAACACCCTAATCGAGAGTGGGTCTATACTATCCCACGAATGAGGGATGATACCGATCCAGATGACCCGGCAATTGAAGAAAGCCTCGAAGGGATAGGAGAGGAAGATGCGCGCGACGAACAAGAAGATCAGCTTGCTTAGCTGGTACATATGCTAATCGCACAGGTTTGACGCACCCCGCGCCGCGTGCCTATCATGTACTGTTTGGGGATATTTCCCATCCCCGCGCCTTGCGCATCGGTGCGCCGGGCGCTCTGCGGGCAGTGATTCGCCAGATAGGGAACTGAGAAAACAATGAAAATTCACGAGTACCAGGCAAAGGAAATCCTACGCCGGTACGGCATTCCCGTGCAGCCAGGCAAGATCGCCACGACCCCCGAACAGGCCGAGGAGATTGCGCGCGAATTCGGCGTGCCGGTGGTCGTCAAGGCACAGGTCTATGTCGGCGGGCGTGGCAAAGCCGGCGGGGTCAAGTTCGGCAGCACGCCGGAGCAGACCCGCGAGGTGGCTGGGCAGATTCTCGGCATGGATATCAAAGGGCTGACCGTCGAGAAAGTGCTGGTCACGCCCGCGATTGACATTGCCGAGGAGTATTACGCTGGCATTATCATGGACCGCGCCTCGCAGGCGCCCGTCGTGATGGTCAGCCGCGCCGGTGGCATTGACATCGAGCAGGTGGCCGAAGAGACGCCTGAGAAGATTATCAAAGAGCCGATTGACGTGCGCTGGGGACTGCTGCCGTGGCAGGCGCGCGATATCCTCGAACGCGCCGGTATGCCGCATAACGTCATCGCCAAAGGCGGCGCCATCCTCGCCGCGCTGGCGAAAGCCTACGACGGCAGCGATGCCACTCTTGCGGAGATCAATCCGCTGGCGCTGACCAAAGACGGCCAGGTACTCGCCGCCGATGCCAAGATCCTGATTGACGACAACGCGCTCCCCCGCCAGAAAGAATACGCCGGTTGGGCTGAGCCGGAAGAAGCCAATCCACTGGAATTTGAGGCGAAAGCTGAGGGGCTAACCTATGTCAAGCTGGACGGCGACGTAGGCATCATCGGCAATGGCGCGGGCCTCGTGATGACGACGCTCGATATGGTCGCGCGCTCCGGCGGCAAGCCCGCCAATTTCCTCGATATCGGCGGCGGCGCTAAGGCTGAGGTGATGAAGAAGGCACTGCTCTTCGTCGCCAAAGATCCGCAGGTGAAGGGCATCCTCGTCAACATCTTCGGCGGCATCACACGCGGCGAAGAGGTGGCCCAGGGCATCATCATGGCGCAGAACGAACTGCCGCTTGGCCTGCCCATTGTCGCCCGCCTCTCCGGCACCGGCGAGGAACAGGGCCGCGCGCTGCTGGCGGACGCCGGGCTGACCTGGGGCCAGGACATGCGCGACGCTGCGCAGAAGATCGTCGCTGAAATCGCGGCCAGGGGCTAGCAGGGCTAGTTGGGCTGATATAGGGGAAGCAACGTGAGCATTCTATTTGACAAGAGTTCGCGCGTGATCGTCATTGGCATCACCGGGCGCGAGGGACTCTACCATACCAAAGGCATGCTGGCCGCCGGAACGCAAATCGTCGGCGGTGTCACGCCCGGCAAGGGCGGGCAGACCGTCGAGGATCGCCCGGTCTTCGATACGGTGCGCGAGGCCAAAGCGCAGACCGGCGCCACTGCCTCGTGCATCTTCGTGCCGCCAATGGGCGCAGCGGACGCCATCATGGAATCCGCCGCCGCAGGCATGGAATTGATCGTCTGCATTACCGAGGGCATTCCGGTCAGCGATATGACGCGCGTGGCGGCCTTCCTGAAAGAGCATCCTACGCGGCTGATCGGCCCGAACTGCCCAGGGCTGGCGACGCCGGGCGCGGGCAAAGTCGGCATCATGCCGTATCACATCTTCAAAGAGGGCAACGTCGGCTTCATTTCGCGCTCCGGCACGCTGACCTATGAAGTGGTCGCGTTGCTGACGCAGGCGGGCATCGGCCAGTCGTCCTGCATCGGCATTGGCGGCGACCCGATCATCGGCACGACCTTCATTGATTGCCTGCGTCTCTTCGAGGAAGACCCCGATACCGCCGCCGTGGTGATGTGCGGCGAAATTGGTGGCAGCGACGAAGAGGACGCCGCCGCCTACGCTGCGACGATGAAGAAGCCGGTGGTCGGTTTCATCTCTGGTCGCACCGCACCTCCAGGGAAACGCATGGGCCACGCCGGAGCCATCATCTCCGGCAAAACTGGCACGGCGCAGGGTAAGGTGGATGCGCTGCTGGCGGCTGGCGTGCCCGTCGCCGATACCATCTTCGACATTCCTGCGCTGACGGCTGAGGCGCTGAAGCGGTAGACCTCACCCCGCCCTTCGGGCACCCCTCTCCCGCGAGGAGAGGGGGGAGGGGGTGAGGTCTCCAGGGAGGTAAGTCATGACAGTTTCCGCCTGCCCCATTGCCACCGTCGCCGCACCATTGGAGCGTGTCTGGGCGATCCTGATGTCGCCGGAGTCCTATAGCACCTGGTGGGATGCCACAACGGAACATATCGAGCCACCGGGACGCGCCACGCCTGGGCAGGTGATCTCCGCTAGCAGCCGCGCGCTGGGCCGCCGCTGGCCGGTGACCACCACCGTCAACGCCATAGACCACGAGCGACACGCGCTCGACCTCACGACGACGCTGCCACTGGGCATCACTGTTCACAATCACATTCTCTGCCAGCCGCTCGACGGCATGAGTTGCCGTATCACCTTTGGCTGAGACTTCACGTTCCTCCCTGGATGGCGAGGTAGAGTGATCGAGCGCGTGATGGCGCGGCAGTGCCATCGCGGCGTTGCGGATGCGCTGGCGCGGCTCAAACGCGCGGCGGAAAGCCCCCACCCCTAACCCCTCCCCCGTGCGCGGGAGAGGGGAATCAGAGGTCGGCGGTTGAAACCGCGCCTGGCTGTCGTGCCGCCGCGAAACCCGCCTACGCGGGTTAAAGAGACCTCACCCCCGGCCCCTCTCCCACGAGGAGAGGGGAGAACGGGCGATGATTCCTGCTTGCGGAGGCAAGCATTGTCGTTCGTAGAACGCTTCGGCGCGGATTCATCCACCGGCTACCTGTGTGCTAACTGGCCATCCTTCGCTACTATCCCTTTTTCGCCGCTTCGAGGATTTTGGCAGTGGTATGGTAAAAGCGCGTGGTGGCGGCGCTGGCGAGCGTTTTTGCCAGGAAGCTGTCAGAGGCAGGCGGCCTGCCGTTGATGATGTACCAGATGATGAAGGCTTCGCGCGTTGTCATGCTGACGATTTCCATGTCGCGTTTCGGCGACCAGAGCGGCAAAGCTGGCGGGGTTGGAATGGGGTTGGCAGTGAAGGCGATGCAGAGCCGCATATCTGCTGTCACTTCCCTGTCTTTGAACGGATCGAGCGCAAATAGTTGCTCGATCTCCGGGATGGTGCGCAGAAACACCGGCACTGCATAGCCAAGCGCCGCCTGTAGATGCCGCTCGATGGTTTGTGTCAGCGTCTCGCGGTTCTCCTCGGCGCTCTCGAAGAACACATTGCCACTCTGGATATAGGTGCGGACGTTGGCGAGTCCCAATTCGGTGAACAATTCGCGCAGGCGCTCCATCTTCACCATGTGGCCGCCAACATTGATACCACGCAACAGGGCGATATATACCACTATGCTCTCCACTACCATACAAGGCCAACGAATATATGTGCGCAACCAGCGGGCCGACGAACACATGCGCGCAGATTCATCCCTCGGCCCGCCTTGCGGTGTCTGTCCTCCCCTCTCCCGCGCACGGGGGAGGGGCTGGGGGTGGGGACTAATCTTTTATCTGCGGCGTATGTATGGTGATAAAGGCCAGCATGCGTGTCCAGGCATCGTCGCAGGCGTCTTTGTACTCCTCGAACTTGCGGTCGAAGAAGCTGTGTGGCGCGCCAGGATAGATGATGATTTCATGCTCAACTTTGGCCTGCGTGAGCGCATCGTCAAACTGCTTGACATCCTCAACGGGGATGCCCTGATCCGCGCCGCCAAAGAGACCCAGCACCGGACACTCGAACTCGCTCACGCGCTCAATGGGTGTTGGGCCAGAGCGTGCGCGCTTCGGCGGACCATAGAAACCGATGACACCAGAGAGTCCGTGCTTGTTGGCCGCCTGCTGAAACGAGTTGCCGCCGCCAAAGCAGAAGCCGACCGTGAAGATGTTACGCGGCGCATCCTCTGGAAGCTGACGCAGATAGGCGACGGCGGCAGCAACATCCATTGCGATAGTTTCGGCGTGCGTCTGCTCGACATGTGGCATGTACTCGAAGTGTTCGTCGCGTGATCCGAGGCCAGCAGTACGCCCGAAATAATCAATCGCCAGCGCCTGGATGCCGGTGGAGGCGAAGCGATCCGCCAGCTCGCGATAGAAGCTGAAGAGGCCGCGCACATCCGGCAAGATGACAATGCCCGCGCCGTTGGATGTGCTGGGTCGCGCGATATAGGCGGAGAACTGAGCGCCATCCGCCGCCGTCAACACCAAATCCTGGCCGGAGGTTGCGCTGGCGAAGCGCAAGGGAAAGGTTGCTGGGAGATCGGGAGGAGTTGCGTCATACTCGAAACACATGGGATTCTGCTGCCTTTCTCGTCTGTCTCGTTTGACTCTTGCTGTTTTTTGCTGCCTCTTCTGGTCTCAATGTCTCTGTGTGTCCCTATCCCAAAGGAAGTTATATCACCAGACGGAAGCAAAGGGTGGTCTGCTCACTATGCCATCATCACTGGCGAGGCAGAAACGCGCGTATCAGTGAGGTGCCTTTTGCCGATGGGCTGGTGATCCAGACGAACGTGCCGGTTGGCGCATTTTCCCCGTTAGAGCCAGGCTCAGCGCCCCAACTGAGCGACGCATCCTCCGGTTGTACAGGCAGCGGCGCGGGCGCTGCCTCCCATTGCCACGTCTGGGAGTTCCAGACCCAGAGCCAGTCTGCCGCCGGGGTATCATGCACCTTGTCCGGTCCAAGCAGCGCCACACCCGTTCTGGGATCCGGCCCAAAGACCACCAGCGCGCCGCTATCCTGCATGGCGATATCGCTGGTCACACCGATGATCTGGGCGATGCCGTCGTGATAGGCGTCTGTGCCAGGCATCGGCAGCGGCGGCAGCGTCACCCACTGATGAATGCCACCGTTCTGGCTCTGGGCGACGTTATGCAGATTCGTGTTGACCGGCCCAATCAGTTCCCGGTAGAGTTCATCGCCAGCGATGGGAGACAATCCCGGCTCCAGCGAGATGTACGTGCGCGTGAGCGCCATATGCGCGAAATTAGTCCCAAAAGGCTGCCAGCTATTACCTGCGTCATAGCTGACCCAGAGCGCCGTATTCGGTGTGGCAGTGGCTGGTGCGCTCTGGGGAGAGTAAGCGGCAAGCAATGTCTGACCACCGTTATCATTAGTCCAGACAGGCGAGAAATCGCCGGTGGTGGCGAGGCCGGTGTCGGCATGCGCCCAGGTTTTGCCGCCATCTGTGCTACGTAGCAATTCGTTACAGGGCGTTGGTTGATTTGGCTGGCAGGCCACCGTTTCATACCAGAAGAGGTACGCGCCGGTTGCCCAGGCGTCGCAATCTTCTAGATTGGGAGAACTGTTACTCAGATGCGGCGGAGTGAGCGGCGTCCAGGTGTCGCCGCTATTTTCGCTGACGAAGAGCGCGGGCGATTGGCAGAGCGTAGGGTCGCCGGAGGTATAGGTGAGCAGCAGGACACGCTGCGGCGCATCTGCGGCGATACGCACGATGCAGGTGTCGGCGGTGAGCGCTGGCAAGGGCAACTGCTGCCAGTGCTGGCCAGCGTCACGCGTGCGCAGCAGCTTCACCGGACCCGCCAGCGGTCCCTGCCCCGGAATGTTGCGCGCGGCGGTGCAGCCAAAAATCGAAGCGGGATCGCTGGGAAACGGCGTGAAGGACATCTGCGAGCGCCCGGAGTCCGGCACTGGAATCGTTTGCCAGCCCGTCATCGTCAGCGTGCCACGGGGATAGGAGGGCAACTGTGGCGGAATCGGCCAGGAGACCGGCGTGATGGTCGGCGCAGGATCTTGCACCGCAGTTGCTCGTTGCGCCGCCGTTGCTCGCTGCCACGCCGCCTGCGGGATGCCGGTGGAGGCGAGCAGCACAGCCAGCGCTAGCGCCACCATTGCCACAATGACCAGCGCGCGGCGCAGCTTCGCCTCGCGCGTCAGCCGCCGCTCCCACACCGGCGTCTGCTCACCGGCTGGCGTGCTGTCTGTTTGACCACCGCTCACTAGCGGCTGCGCGGCGCCGTCGCGAGCATCTTTCGCATCATCGCTTGCATCGTTTATCTCGTCCGATGCGCTTGTCGCTGGCTCTCGCTCGGAATCCATGATGCGCTACGTCTCCCCATCGCGTCTTAGATTTGGCACATGTGCGGCGTAGATCTGTAGATCGCTTGCGGCTTTGCGACATAGTATAGCAGCAACACATTGCCCGCGTCGTATAGTGAAGAACGCCGAATATACGAAAAAAGTTGCCCATCAACGAGAGCGAGCGACAAGAGATGCCGGAGATACCAGGGATTCCAGAAACGCCAGCAGCAAGCGCACCATTCAAGCAACGCCTGCGCGAAGCCTTCAATGAGCTTCAGGTGGGGCAAACGTTTACTTACCGCCGCACCTTCACTGAGGGCGATGTGGCGCTCTTCTGCGGCGTCACCGGCGACCTCAACCCCTACCACCAGGATGACCTCTTTGCGCGCGAAAGCTGGTTTGGCCGTCGCATCATTCCCGGACTGCTGACGGGTAGCATGCTGACGCACATCGGCGGCATGATCGGTTTCCTCGCCACTGAGATGCACTTCGAGTATCTCGCGCCGGTCTATATCGGCGATACCATCACTTGCACCGTCACCTTCGTTGAGAAAGACGCCGAAAAGCGCCGTTTTGTGGGTGAGGGGCGCGCCGTCAACCAGCACGGCGCCGAAGTCTTGCGGGCACGGTTCAGCGGCTTCCCGTCGCAAATCCGGCTGGCGCGCTGAGGTGACTATGCAGTGTATCGCACTTGTGGTAGACGCGCATTCCATCACTGAACAGATTCGGTGATGCTATAATTCAGGGCGACTTGCCATTGATAATGATCTGGCTTACGAGGAGGTCTGATCTATGAATGTTCATCAAACAGACCTATCAACGTTATCGCTAGAGGCTATTCTTGATGAGGTAGTTCGGCACAGGGCTGACCTCCAGCGTCTGGGCGTGCGGACGCTGGGCTTGTTCGGTTCATTTCGCCGGGGAACACCGCATGCCGGGAGTGACCTCGATTTCCTGGTGACGCTGCAACGGCCCTCGTTTGATGCCTACATGGACATCAAGTTTTTCCTGCAAGAGTTGTTTGGTCGCCAGGTTGATCTGGTGCTTGAAAACAGTCTCAAACCGCGTCTGCGTCCTCGTATTCTGGCGGAGGTGGTCTATGCCGAGGGACTCGCGCCTTTATCTTGAAGACATGCAGCAAGCGCTGGAGCGCATCACTCGTTACCTTCAAAGGCAGACATTCGATACCTTTGAGCAGAATGAACTGCTTGTGGACGGCATAGTTCGGAACCTGGAACTCTTGGGCGAGGCAGCCAAACATGTTCCGCAGGATATCCGTAGTAACCACCCAAGCGTTCCCTGGACAAAGATTGCCGGATTGCGCGACATACTGACACATCAATACTTTGCGGTGGATTTGCAGATCATCTGGGATGTAGTGACAAATCAGGTGCCTACTCTGCGTAATGCGATACGTGTGATGTTAGAAGAAGAGCAGGACGACTAAAATAACTGAAGGTTGATGACCTCTTTTACCGAGTATGTTATACTCTGCCTGCAACCATTAGCTTCGTATGAAATATATGTGAACATACCCCAATATGTGGGAGGGTGCAGCCAATGGCAGATGCCCGTCTCTTTGTCAGCCATAGTCACCACGACAATGCCTTTGGATTACGCCTCATCGCTGACCTGCGCGCCCGCTTGGGCAACGAAGCTGTCTGGTTCGATGCTTCTGGTGGCTTGCAGGGCGGCGACGAATGGTGGCGCACCATCGTCAATGAGATTCTCGCCCGCGATTATTTTCTGGTGATTCTTTCGCCGGAGGCGCTGGCCTCGCCCTGGGTGCGCAAGGAGATGGACCTCGCCTATAACCAGCACGTCTCGCGCGGCAAACGGCTCTTGCCGCTGCTCTACCACCAGTGTGAGCCATCGGCGGACTGGCAACTCATTCAGACCATCGCCATTGGCGACCCACAGCAGGATACCGCCGTCTATGAGCGCGGCCTTCAGAATGTGCTGAACCTGATAGACCCTGGCCTCGGCTACGCCCCTGCCAGACCCACCTACACCGATGAGGAACTATACAACCTCTACAAGCAAGGGTTGCAAGCCAGGAACACACAGCAATGGGAAGCGTGCGCGGACTCCTGGCGCAAAGTGTTAGCTGCTGACCCCAAATACCTGGGTGGTTCGCTGGCCACCGATATGGTCGAGGTTGAGCGCAACGTGGCCGCACTCAATGTCGAGCGGCTGCGGCAATCGGTGCGTCAGGCCAAAGCCAGCGGTGATGTAGGGGAGTCTATGCAGGCGCTCTATGCGCTAACGCTGGCCGACCCAGGCGATGAAACCGCCAAGAAAGACCTCTGGGCCTCCGGCGTGGCAAAAGCCGATGCTGAACATCGAGATGGCGCCTGGGATGATGAAATCGCCACCTGGAATCTACTGCTCAATGTGCTGCCATCTGATACCTATGCGAGCCGGCGCAAGGCAAACGTCGAGCAGAACAAGCAGTATGTGCAGATGTATCGCCTTGCGCGCGAGCTTACCCGCGAAGGCAAGAAAACAGAGGCGAAAGAGCAACTTACGAAGCTCTGGCAGCATGCACCCTACTATGGCGACCCGTCTGGTATTGCGCCGTCATTGGGATTGGCTGTGCTGCCAACGTACGATGAAGTGTTGGAGGAGCAAAGAAAGGCTGAAGCAGCACGTAAGAAAGCCGAAGATGAAGCATTGGCAGCACGCAGGAAAATTGAAGCGAAAATATTGGAATACCGCAGAGAAGCCTCAACTGTTGACAGGAAAATAGCTGAGCTAGGCTATGATTCTTTGTCATTTAAAGAGAGGAATGCCCGGCTGGGGATATTTGTATCCCTTTGTGTACTAACCCTGGACATCGTACTGACCACTTCAGGCCACTTTAATTTGGCTGTTGCTATCAGTGCCTTAATAGCATTGCTATGCTTACTATTAGGGTTTGGCCTGCTAGAAATACTTATTGCTCATCAGAGACAGCAGAAACTCAAATACGATGCTCTAAATGAGGAAAGAATGAAATTACAACAAGAAATCGAAAGACTCCAGCAGATACGATAATCACAGTTCGATAGCTTGTAGGTTATGAAAAACAAAACGTTGGCTAGCGGGCTATTCTGCTAGCCCGATAGGCGGACTTCGTGGTGGCATGCCATCCAAGCGCAGGTTCAACCGCCCGCATGTTATATCATGTTATATCATGCTATAATTCGGGGCAAGATGTCTGGCGCGGGCGGGGTCGGCGCATGAATGCGCGTCTACTCATCCTTCGAATGACGAAGCCTGCCTGCGCAGGATGGAGACAGATAACATGCGTACAATTCAGATCACGTTGCCAGATGATCCACTACAGAGCATAGATGATGAACGATTGGCGTCGCTAGCCCGCGAGGCAACTTTGGTACGCCTGTACGACCAGGGCTTGATTTCGTCGGGTCAGGCTGCGAAGGCGCTTGGCATTACACGCTGGGATTTCCTCGATTTGCTCGGCAGTTACGGCGTGTCATTCTTCGACGACACTGCTGATCTGGCACAAGAGGTACGCGATGCTCGCCCCTAGCAGCAGTGGCCCGATAGTGTCGAATACGACACCCTTGATAGCCCTCACAGGGGTGGGCATGCTCGATCTGTTGCCTACGCTCTATGGTCAAATTATCATTCCAACAGTCGTTTATCAGGAATTTCAGGCTGGACGCACACGTCATCCTGGCACTCCTGATTTGGATACTCAGCAGTGGATTATCGTACAACAGGCACCTCCACATCCTGATGTTCCGCCAACTCTCGATGCTGGCGAGGCAGAAGCTATCGCTCTGGCTCTTACCCTACCCGCCCGGCTGATCTTACTCGATGAGCGGCGAGGAAGGCAGGTCGCGCAGAAACTCGGTCTCAAGGTTGCCGGTTCACTCACCGTTCTACTCGAAGCAAAAGGGCAGGGACTTATTCCTCTTATTGCCCCAGTCGTAGATCAGATGATTGCGCAAGGGCGCCGCATTAGCTCTGCTCTTCGCCAGCAGGTAGTAGTTCTGGCAAACGAGTAGATATAGCAACTGGAACAGAAAGCATTTTCAGTCTTTGGGCAGACTTTTCCTCACACACAGCCATAACGTTTCCGCAAATCCCCTCATCAGCGGTACTTGCATAGGTGGAGATGACGCGCTGTGGCGCGCATGGCAGCGGTATGGTAGAATAGAAAATGTGTTCGAGTGATGGTATTGGACATAACCGCCTTTGCGCTCCTCCAAAAGAATAGTCTGGTGTCAGAACGAGTATAACGCTTCTTTCAGGAAGCGTAAGAGGAGAGAACCGTGACAGAAGCTCAACAGTCATTCCCTGCGAATTGGCGGATCGGCCAGGATTTCGATCCGAATGACCATCTCATGCAGCTCAAAGGGCGGGATTATCTGAACGTGCAGAGCCGCCTGCTCTGGTTCATTCGTGACCAGCGCGCGCTGATCGTCGCCGGTCTCGCCAAAGTTCCGTATGCGGTGCAGAGCGAACTGGTGGAGATTGACCGCGAGGCCGGCTGGGCGCACTTCAAAACGTATGTCCGCGACGTGCTGGGCAACGAAGTAACCATGTACGGCTCAGAGGCCGCCAAAGATTTCGCTGATTACGCCGAGAAGGCCAGCACCAAATCATTGGGCCGCGCGCTGCTGGCGCTGGGCTATGGCACCGCCTTCGCGCCGGAGATGGATGAGGGTGAGCGCGTGGTAGACGCGCCGGTCGAGCGGCGCACGTCCGCTGCCGCGCGCCAGCGTCCCGCAGCCAGCATCCGTGAGACGCCCGCTGCCCGTGAGACCAGCGCCGCCGAACATGCCACGCCTGCCACCAGGAACGGCAACGACAGCAACACGACGCCCGCCACCGAGCAGCAGTTGACCAGCATCCGCAAACTCTGCGCGGCGCTGGGCAAAGCCGAGCCAACAGGCGAGTTGACCTATCCGCAGGCGCGTGAACTGCTCTCGCAACTCAGCGCGGAATATCAGCGCGCCCGCAAGGCAAGCTAAAGCAGGACATCCGCCAAAGGCCGCAATCCACGCGTGGATATGCGGCCTTTGTGTTGCTGTGTTATAAGTGGCGACCTACCAATAACGCTCCTCTTTCCAGGGATTCGCGCTGTTGCTATAGCCGCGAATCTCCCAGAAGCCAGGGCGGTCTTCCTTCATGAATTCCAGCCCGCTGAGCCACTTCGCGCTCTTGTAGGCGTAGAGTTTGGGCACGATCAGCCGGACGGGACCGCCATGCTCCGCCTCCAACTCCTCGCCATCGTGCCTGAAGGCGATCAACACATCATCATCGTCGAGGTCGCTCAGCGGCATATTGGTCGTATAATTGGTGAACGAATGCGCCATCACATAGTGCGCGTCCGCTGTGGGTTTGGCGCGCTGGAGGATCTCGCGGATGTGAACGCCCTCCCAGGCGTTGTCATAGCGGCTCCAGGTCGTCACACAGTGAAAGTCCGCCGTTAGCTGCACCCGTGGCAGATCCAGCAGTTCATCCCAGGTCAACTCAAAGGGATGCTCCACCTCTCCCCACACCTTGAAACGGTAGGTCGTCGGATCGAATTTCGGCGTGCGCTCATAGGTTAGAACCGGCCATTTTTTGGTATGATATTGGCCCGGCGGCAGACGGTCCAGCCCATCCGGGCGCTTCTCTACAGGCGCTTTTTCTTGCTTCTGCCCAAATAATCGAGAAAGGGTCATGGTATCGCTCCTCAATCGCTCCTTAGCGGTATGATGTGCGTTGGCTAAGCGTTGTGTGTCTGGTGCGCGAGAGATTGCTCTCATGTGCTCCCAGAGAAAAATAGCGCAACAAAATTGTCGTACTATACAAACATTGCAGAAATATTATAGGGCGGCGCGGCGTCTCTGCTCAACAGGCGGATGGCGCTCTCGTTTTCGCTCGTCACCGCAGGCGATGCTAGCGGAAGATGCCAGCGGAATTCAGACACATACCAACTCATGACAGGGGGTATCAGCTATGGAACTGGGATTGACGGGAAAAACCGCGCTCGTCACCGGCGCCAGCCAGGGCATCGGCCTGGCGATAGCGCGGGCGCTACACCATGAAGGCGTCTCGCTGGTGCTGGTCTCGCAGACCGAGGAGTCGCTGCAAAAGGCCGCGCGCAGTATCACCGGCGCGGGCAAGGCATCTCAATCGCATCAGCAGTCCGCCCCCGTCCACCCCATCGCGGCCAATCTTAGCGCACGTGAGGAGGTAGAGCGGGCGGCGAAACAGGCTATCGAACGGCTGGGGCATATAGACATCCTCGTCAACAACGCCGCCCGTGCCCGCACCGGCAGCTTCTTCAATGTTCATGAGCGGGCGATGGAAGAGGTTTGGATCGTGAAGGGGCTGGGCTACGTGCGCATGGTGCGCGCGATTGCGCCACATATGATGGAACGCGAAAGCGGCTGCATCATCAATATCGTCGGCAGCACCGCCCGCACGCCATCCGAAGACTTCATCATCGGCAGCATGGTCAATGCCGCACTCGTCAACTTCACCCGTGGCATCTCGCGCGAACTGGCACGGCACAACGTGCGCATCAATTCTATCAGCCCCGGCTGGACGTTGACGGAGCAGCAGCGGCGCGTCTTCGAAATGCAGGCCGCTGCGAAAGGTGTCTCCATCGAAGAGATCGAGCAGCGCGAGGCGCGGGGTATCCCAGCCCGGCGGCTGGTGCGCACTGAAGAAGTGGCAACGCTGGCGCTGCTGCTGGCTTCTAATGCATTGCCGGCGATGACCGGCGAAGACATCATCATTGATGGCGGCGCGAACCCTTCGATCTAGTAGCGTCTGGCATCATCTAGTACCAGGACAGTACCCAACGAGGCGCACCGGGAAGCGCCTTGTGAAATTGGTCAGGCGGCGGGATATGGGCGCTGACACCCTGCCTGGCCGGTTCGTCGCGCTGGACATGATGCAATACCCACTTGCGGTGTACCCAACCTGTTCCGTATAATGGCGCCGGTTGATGTCCTCGCGGCATCGTGGCCATTTCTATCCATTACCGTTCTAGGCATGTGCAAAAGCGATACTTTCCTGTATTGTCCTGGCGCATATGCGTATCTACGGCAGCGCCGTAGAAAGGATCAACACGACATCATGGAGATCAAGGGCACTCATACGTTTGCTGCCGCTCCGCAGGCAGTCTGGGATGCGCTGCATGATTCCAATGTCCTGCAGAATTGCCTGCCCGCCGGGAATACCGCGCAGTGGCAGGGGAGCGACGCCATCGCCGCCACCGTCGGTCTCGGCCCGATTAAGGGTTCGACCGTGGCGAAGGTGACAGAACAGACGCCTCCCAGCCACATGAAGATCGAGGCACGCGGCGGCGGTGTGACGGCGACACTGACGGTGGACCTGGCGGCGAACGGCTCTGGGACGCTGGCCAGCTATACCGCGACCGCCGAGGGTGGCCCGGCTTCCAGCGTGCTGCTGGCGGGCGCGAAGCCGATGATTGATTCTGGCGTTAATTCGTTCTTCAACAAGCTGGAGAGCCAGATCAAATAAGTTGGGTACGTTGGGCGAGTCGCCCATAGGGAGGGACGGTTCAATCCAGAGCCGTCCCTCCTTGCATATACTGCCTCTGAGCCGCTCATTGTAGGTCTACCGCACAAGCTCCATATATCGAAAATGAGGCCAGCCCATGTTACAGCGATTTCCCCGTGTGCGCGTAGAGTACGATGTGCCAGCGACCATGCGCGACGGAACGATTCTGCGCGCCAATATCTATCGCCCGGATGAGAGCAATGCCGGTGGCGGCGATACTACCTATCCGGTGTTGCTGACGCGCACCCCCTATGGCAAAGACTTGCTCCTCAGCAGCAGCGCACTTGACCCACAACAAGCGGCGCGTCGTGGTTATATCGTTGTGGTGCAGGATGTGCGCGGCACCTTCACCTCCGATGGTGACTGGTTCCCGATGCTCAACGAAGGACCGGATGGCGCGGATAGCGTTGCCTGGGCCGCTGCGCTGCCCGGCGCCAACGGCGCGGTCGGCATGTTCGGCGGCTCGTATGTCGGCTACACCCAATGGGCGGCGGCAAACCAGCATCCACCTGCCCTCAAAGCGATGGTGCCGCTGATTACCTGGGCCGACCCTGATGACCAGGGCACCAGTTCCGCCACCCGCCAGGGCGTGCTGGAACTCGGACTCGAAGCGGGCTGGCTCCTCGACCTGGGACTCGATCAGGTCAGCCGCAGGCATCGCGGCGACCCTCAGGCGCTCGGCGTGGCGCTCTATCAACTCGTGCGCGACCTGAACGCGCTGCCGGAGACTGGCTACCGCGAGCTACCGCTTGACCCCTTCGGTCCGCTGGCCCGGCAGGGGCTGGATGCGCCTTTCCACTCCTCCATCCATGAGCGCAACAACGAGGAGACGCTGGCGCGAGTCCGTATCGCGCACGCCTATAACCTGGACCTACCAGTGCTGCATGTCGGCGGCTGGTATGACATCTTCCTCGGTGGCACACTGCGCAACTTCCAGGAGATGCAGGCGCACGGGCATACGAACCAATGGCTGATTATCGGCCCGTGGACGCATGGCAACGTTGGGCGTGTGCAGGGTGAGCTAGATTTCGGCATCACTTCCACCGGCCTGCTGCTGGACATGCAGGCCGACCTCATGACACTGCAACTGGCTTTCTTCGACCACTGGCTGAAAGGCGTGGAGAACGGCTGGGATGCGCGCCCACATGTGAAGTATTTTGTCATGGGCGCAAACGTCTGGAAGCAGAGCGACACCTGGCCGCCAGCCAACATCACGTATCAGCCCTGGTATCTACATGGCGTGGGGCGCGCGTATGGGCTAGCCAGCGCTGAAACGCTTGTACCTGGTGTGCCCGCTGGTGAGCAGCCGGACCACTTCACCTATGACCCGGAAAATCCGGTGCCGACCGTTGGCGGCGCCACGATGATAGCTGGCGCTTACCGTCCCGGCCCCTATGACCAGCGCGTCGTCGAAGCGCGACCCGATGTACTCACTTATACCTCGAAGCCGTGTGAGCAACCGCTGGAAGTGACCGGCCCGATGCGGGTGACGCTTTACGTGGCGACCGACGCGCCGGATACTGATTTCGTCGCGCGGCTGGTGGATGTCTATCCCGACGGACGCGCCATCTCCGTCACCGATGGCATCGCTCGCCTCAGCGCAGCGATACACGCACACGCACAACCAGAACAATCCTATCGCCTGGATATTGACCTCTGGGTGACAAGCATCGTCTTTCTGCCAGGGCACCGCATCAGGCTGGATGTGACGAGCAGCAGCTTCCCGCGCTGGGAACGCAACCTCAACACCGGCGCCAACAGCGCGACGACCACCGCCACGCGCGTCGCCCGGCAAACCATCTTCCACGACGCGAACCATCCTTCGCACGTCACATTGCCGGTTGTAGGTTAAAGCAGCGATGCCTGCGACCTGGAATGTACCTGAGTCGCAGGCATCGCGTATGAACGCTTATGCTGGGAACGCCCACCGCAAACCGCTAGACAGTAGCGCGATTGCGGGTAAACAGACGCACGATGAACAGCAAGATTACCGCTCCGATGAACGCCAGCACAAAGGACCCAATCAAGCCGACGCTCCCGTTGAGGTTGAAAATGTGAGCGAGTAGCCCGCCCAGGAGGGCGCCAACAATACCGACAACGATATCACCGATGATACCAAAACCGCCGCCTTCCACAACGCGGCCTGCCAACGCGCCGGCGATACCCCCAATGATAATCCAACCGATAATGCCGACCGTTGAGACCACGTCTGCGACTACAGGTGCCATAAACATCTTGTTCCTCCCCATCTGGTTTCATACCATAGTTCCTATCGTTCAAGGAACTCTTACGAAGGGATCGTCCCTTCGCATGGAGAGAAGAGCAAGTGAAATGCCAAAAACAACAGGACGCTATTTAACATAAGATGATATGGCAGTCGCAACTTGAATTGCTCACCTCACATCTGCCCTTTTCCATTTGATAGATCAACCGTGGATGCTGTAATGGGCAAGGCGTGCAAAAGCGAGTTTGGCAACTAACTTGCGCCTTGATTGAGATGCTTCGATGGCAATCTTCATCGAGACTATGGCAAGAGTGCCACCCTAAATGAAACAGCAGATGGGGAGAACGGAAGGGGAGAAATATAATGGATGACGAGATGCGCAAAGAAGCTCTAGATAACATGGACTTGGAAGCTCAGCCTAAGCAAACAGAGCAAGCCAGGCAATCCGAACAAGCTGATGGTCTCCCCGATCCTCTGGAACAGCAGGATCAGCAGTGGCGTCCCACCGACCCCATGCCTGATCCACGGGAAGGTCTTCAGCAATCCGCAGAGACAAACGAGAGGGATGATAATACAAAGGAATCATCCGGCACGAGTGCTGAAGCAGAAAGCGAAATAGAACATCCGACGGATGTGGTGCTAGGCGGGTAGCCATTTCCTTCTTGTACGCGTTTTTGTCGTTGGGTTGGCTACCCGGACCTTCACCGTAAGCCCCACATAAGGCTAGCGCACCGTCACGCTGATGGCATGATAGCCAGAGGAGCCGTCCGGCAGCGGTGGCGCTATCGTTGGCTGCTGCACATAGCCCTGCCCATCCACTGCGCGCACGGCAATAATATACGTGCCGCTTGCCGGTGGCGTCCAGGAATATTCCCATAGCACCCAAGTGAGGTTGCCGAGCGGGCGGCGCAGCGTCGCCGTCTGCCAGGTCTGGCCGCTATCGGTGGAAACATCCACCCGCGCGATGCCACGGTCGGCGGCGAAGGCGACGCCAGCGATATACATCGGTTTCGCCAGCAGCAAATCATTGGCGTGGGGAATATCAATGCGCGACATGGTTTTGACGTGCGCCTCATTCGTCCAGCCGCGCTCCTCCCAGTAGCCGGTGTAGCTGCCAGAGCCGACTTCCAGCGAGGAAAGCCACTTGCCGTTCTTCATGCCATAGAGGCCGGGGATGAGCAGCCGCGCGGGGTAGCCATGTGGCTGTGGCAATGCCTCGCCGTTGATCTCATAGACGACGAGTGAGCGCGGGTCGAGCGCCTGGCTCATATGCAATGAATCGCTATACCCGTCCGCCGCGTGGAAGATCAGATCGCTGGCGCCGTTCTTGATGCCCGCGTGCTGAAGCATATCGGCGAGGCTCGCGCCAACGAAACGCGCATTGCTCATCAGGTTGCCGCCCACCTCGTTGCTGATACATTCGAGTGTGTGGTACCGCTCGATCTGCGGCAGCGCGCGCAATTCATCGTATGAAAGGCTATACGGCCTCTCGACGAGGCCGGTGATCTGAAGATTCCAACTGCTCGCGTCAATTTGTGGGTCGGCAGCCAGATTCTTTGAGACGTAATAAAAGTCATTGGTGTTGGTCACTTCCGGCGTCTGCCCGGGAACCGCCGTCCAGGGGCCATACGCGGGCGCCGGAGGCGGCACGATGCGGTCCGGCACCTGCCCCACCTGGAGCGGCGGCTCGTTGTTGCTGCCGATGCCCAGCAGTCCTGCGGCTCCCGTTGAAATGAAGTCCCAGGCGAGCGCGCCGCCTGCAATCACCAGCGCGCCGAAACCAATCTGCCGGAACAAGCGGCGGCGTGACAGCGCCATCTGCGCCGGAGTGGCGCGTTCGGGCAGTGTAGCGGCGCGGCGCAGGAAGATAACGAAGGCGATGGCGAAAGCGATATTCGGCGCCACCTGCGACGCCAGCGTGCCGGTCCAGCCGCCGATCAACGCCGCACCGAAAAAGCCACCACCCAGCAGCGACGCAATGATGCCTGCGGAAACCAGCCAGAAGACCACCGCAATGATCGGCACTTCATAGAAATCAGGCACATCTTGGGGAGCCAGCGCCCGCCCGATGCGCGGCGCGCGCGTGATGAGGGCGGCGCGCGCCCGCCAGTAGAGGATGCCCGCCAGCGCCGTCACCACCGCCTCCGCCAGCAGCAGACCGCCGAAATACAGATGCTTGGTACTCGTGCCAAAGAGATTAAGCATTTGCGAGAACACAGGCAGCGGAATGAAGCGGGTCAGCCGGTCGCCAAAGATTTCCGCCGGTGTGCTGATATTCAGGAGAAAGCGCGCCAGCAGCGCCATCAGAACGGCGATGATACTGCTAATGATTGCACTCTGCGTCACCCCTGGCATGCGCGCTAAGCCTGCGGATTGTGCAGATGGCGCAGCGGACCGCTGCGGCGATGGTGCACCGCCGCGAATCGTGCGGCGCACGGCTGGCGTATTGGCTGCATCAGTTCTATCGGACGAATCAGGCGCATCATCCCCATCTGATGCCGATCTGGTTTCTGATGTATCAGGCGAATCAGGCATATCTGGTGTATTGGTATCCATGCGTTTTGCCCTTTTGGGATAGCTGGGATAGCACAGTATGTTTCTTCATCCTGCGCAGTAGAGAGTCGCAGGTAATAGGTTGTTCTACCCTCTTTATCGTTCGTTCCAGAGTTTCACGCGCGTCTCTTCGCTGGAAGCGCGGCGCGAAAGCAGCGGCGCCTGCGAGAGCAACGCGGCGGCAAGCACCAGCACATCGCCCACCCGTGCGATGCCCACCCGCGCCTCGAACTCCGGCGCGCGCCGATAGGTGACGGGTCCACTTTGCCGGTGTGGCGGGCAGGCGTCGAGGACGCCCATCGCGATCAATTGCTCGATGGTCGGCGCGACGCTGGCGACTGGCCGGTTGAGCGCGCGCGCAATCAACAGCGCAGTCAGCGGCTGCGTCACCGCCGCCTGTTCCAGCGTCAGCAGCGCCAGCACCACCTCCAGCTCACGCCAGCCCAGGCTGACCGGCGATTCGCTCACCGTCCCCTGCTCGTCGGGAGCCACCTCCGGTAGCTCTGGCGCCGCCACGCCAAGCGCGAGGCCGCTGGTCATCTGCGCTGGCTCTAGCGTGTGCGCCAGCGGCCCAAAGCTCGGCAGCGCGCGCGCCAGCGCCGCCAGCGTCGCCCGCGAGGGGTTCTGCGCCGCTTCATAGCCGGATTCCAGCTTCGAGAGATGCCCCTTCGAGATGCCGGTGGCCGCGCTGAGTTCGCTCAGACTCATACCGGCCACCTGGCGCGCCGTGCGCAACAGGCGACCCCAATCGAGTTGCCAGTTTGTCTCCGTTGGCGTGCGCGCCTCATCGTTCATGGCCGTCTATCCTCTGTACACTACCAGCAAAACATTACCAGGACATTACGCTTGCGAGCGTATATCATAATACCTGTCTATTTCAGTATAGAGTGTCCTGGTGAGGCCAGCAATACGCCGCCTTCTCGTACCTGCGAGAGCATGGCGAGCTTACGCCGGAAAGTGAGGCATCATGCCAGCGATTCGCCTGATCTATTGCGCCGACCCGTTGCATCCCACCCAAATAGACCCAATCTACGCGCCTGAATGTGCCGCTGCGACGCACGCTGGTCTGGATTATGCGCTCATCAGTTATGAGGCGCTGGTTCAGGAGCAGCAGGCCAAGCGCGCAGTGCGCCGTGTCGCGCCCGCCGTCGAGCCAACGCTGGCAATCTACCGTGGCTGGATGCTGTGTCCAGCAGACTATCGCCGCCTCTATGCGGCGCTGGCTGAACGCAACCTGCATCTGATCAACTCACCGGAGGCGTACCGCTTCTGTCATTATCTACCGGAGTGCTACACCGCCATTGCGGATCACACGCCGCGTACCGTCTGGCTGCCGTTAGTTGAATCGCGTGAACCCGACTTCAATGCCATCATGCTGGCGTTGCAGGTGTTCGGCGCTGCGCCTGTCGTGCTGAAAGATTACGTGAAGTCGCGTAAGCATGAGTGGGCAGAGGCCTGCTTTATCCCATCGACGAGCGACCGTCAGGCCGTTGAGCGCGTCGTGCGTCGCTTCATCGAGTTGCAGGGCGAGGACCTGAACGAGGGGCTGGTATTCCGCGAATATGTGGCATTCGAGCCGCTTGGCGCGCACTCGCGCAGCGGTATGCCGCTTACCCGTGAATATCGCTGCTTCATCCTCGATGGTGCAATGTTGACGCGAACCGCCTACTGGGAGGAGGGCGACTATGACGACGCTGAGTTGCCGCCGGAGACGCTCTTTGCCGGGAATATACAACGGGTGCGGAGCCGCTTCTTTACGCTGGATGTCGCGCGCCGCCGTGATGACGGCGCGTGGATGATTGTCGAGCCTGGCGATGGGCAGGTCGCCGGGCTGCCGGAGCGACTCGACCCGAGCGATTTCTACAAGGCGCTGGTCAGTCGTCTGACCGGCGCTCAGTAGAATGGGTGAGCGACTAGGAGTATAGGGGGATAATGCCTCACCACTTCGGCTGTTCCCGTTATGCTGGCCTGACGAATTCGTCTGCTTCTATACACGTGCTGGTTGATAGCTGTGGTTGTCCATGATAAGGGCCACCGCCGCCAGCAAGGGCCAGCGGTGAGAGGGAGATTTTGGATCTCCTTCGCGGGGGTGGGATGGAAAGGTATTAGGGCAGATGACTCACGTTCTCGTTGTAGATGATAGCTTCACGCTCAGGCAACTCATTCGCGCGATTCTCCAACCCGCAGGCTACGATATCATCGAAGCCGCCGATGGAGTGGAGGGATTGGCGGCTCTGCGTTCGAGCGCAGAACCATTGGTCGTTTTGCTGGATTATCAGATGCCGAATATGGACGGCATGGAAGTTTTGCAGGCCGTCACCGATGCTGGCGGAGCATTGCTGGCGCACGACTATATCGTCATCTCGGCAAATTCGGCGACGTTCCCGGATAGTTTCATTGATCTCTTGCGACACCTCTCGATCCGGGTGCTGCCAAAGCCCTTCGAGCGCGAGGCCCTGCTGTCGGCGGTGGCGCAGGCAGCAGAGCGGCTTGTTGCGCCGCCTGAACTGATCTTCCCGCCGGATGCGACCGACGCCTGAATCGCGTTATTGGGAGCAATGGAGAGCAGCGGAGCCAGGAATCATAGGCTCTGCTGCTCTTGTCTGTGATGGCTCATACTTGCCATCGGCATGCGCTGTGTGACGCAATGGAAGAGACGTTGTACGCGAAACACTCCCAAACGTAAGAGAAAGGGATGCGTGATGCCTGCTCCTTCGAGCCAACCGGCTGATGTATCTGCCAGTGGCAACGATAGTCACGATATCTATGATGTCATCGTTGTCGGCGCCAGTTTCGCCGGCCTCAGCTTCGCCAGTGTCGCGGCGGCGCGCGGGCTACGTGTGCTGGTGCTGGAACGCGACGCTGAGGTTGGCAGCGTGGTCCGCACGACCGGCGTTCTCTTCAGCGATGTGCTGGATGTATTGGATGTGCCCGCGCGCTATCTGATGAACTCCGTGCGGCGTGTGCGCATCCAGACGCCCGACCAGAAGCCCATCGAAATCGCCGCCAAAGCCTTTCGCTTCTACATGGCGGATGTCCCCGGCATGTTGCGCTGGATGGCCGGCGAAGCTACGGCACGCGGTGCGACGATTCGCTGTGGCTCACCATTCCTGGGGGCTGTGCGCTCTGCCGATGGCCTGATGCGTGTCTCGATTGGCAGCCCCTCAGCCAGCGAGGGCGGCGGCGCGGCTTCCCGTGCGCCAGCCAGCGATGTGTATGCGCGTTTCCTGATTGGCGCGGACGGCGCGAAGTCAACGGTTGCGCAGAGCATGGGCTTAGACCAGAACACGCATTTCCTGGCTGGCGCAGAATGGCTAGTCGAGAATGTCGAACTGAGCCGCGAGACATTTTACCTGGTAATGGACCACAAGCTGGCCCCCGGCTATTGTGTTTGGCTGGCGCCGCATGGTGATATCGTCGCGCTGGGAGTGGCGGGACACATGCGTGAGTTCAAGCCGTCTGCCTCGCTCAAAGTCGCACAGACAGTCTTCGCGGATGTCGCGGACCTCAGCAATATGCGCGTGATCGAACGCAAGGGAGGCATCATCCCGACGGGCGGACGGCTGCGCAAAGTCTACCGCGACGATGAACGCGGGCGCGCGCTGCTGCTGGGCGACGCCGCCGGACTCTGCGGCGCGGCCACCGGCGGCGGCATCTATCCGGCGCTCATCAGCGGGCGGCTGGCAGGGCAGGCCGTCTCCAACGAAGTTCTCAACGGCACCAAAGGCGCGGTGAAGAACTATCTGCGCGATTTCGCGCAGGCCGGGCGCATGGGTCACTATCTTCAGATCGAAGACTGGATTCGCTGGGTGCTGGACCGTATGGGGTCGAATGCTGATGTCGCTATGCTCTACGGACTGTTCGGCTCGCCGGAGGGGCTCCGCGTCTTGCAGCAAACCCTGCTGGAAACGCCGATCATCAGCATGGACAGCAGCTTCTTCGGCGTCGTGCGCAACCTGCTCGGCAAGCATCCGAGCATCTATGGCGCTGCCTTCCGCACCGCGCTGCGCCGTGTCGTCGCCCGCGCATAGCGTGACGACACGGTAACGCGCGAACGTTCCGCTACTCAGGCGTGCCCAATCGAGTAATCCCAGAGACGGGCGCCTGTACGGAGATCATACGCGGCGAGCAGGCGCTGGCCTTGCTGATTTTCACTGAGATAAAGCTGGCTGCCGCTGACATCCTGTGAAGTCGTAGCAATATCATGCTGCCAGAGTTGTTTCCCATCTATCGCCCGCAACACAACAACATGCCCTTCTTCCAAGATAGGGATGACTAGCCCATCGGCCAGGATGGGTGGCAGTAGACCGTATCCATCAAGGGGTGCGCTGATGGCGTTTTTCCATACTTGCCGTCCATCCTGGCTGTTCAGCGCAAGGGCGTTTCCACTTGCCCCATCTGCGCTCCGTTCGTCAAAGTAGAAGGTCGTTCCCTCTGCGACGCAGGGTGAGGCGCTTCCCTGAACGGCGATATTCCAAAGCACATGTCCACTGGTGGCCGCTAATCCAACGACAGTGCCTGCGTCTCCTGTTTGCACGAATGTGCTGACGCACAGTGTATTACCACTTTGATCAGATGCTGGTGTCGTGGAAATGCCTCCTGTTGCATACTGCCAGGCGACGCTACCATTCCCTATATTAATGGCGAGTAGCAGGAGATTCGCTGTGCCATCTACATTACGTTCGGTAGCTTGAACATAGATATGTTGACCAACGATCACCGGAGGAGTTGGTCCACCGAGGTCTGTTTCGCCACCGCCCGAAAGCGGCACATCTGAAGCATAATCCCAGATTACCGAACCATCAGTGGTGTTAAGCGCTAGAATATGCCCCTCAAACCCTGACAGTTGATTTGTCATCACGAATAAGTGCCCATTCATCAGAAGTGGAGTGGCGGGGATATCGTTCAACGCCTTCTGCCAGCGCACTGAACCGTTCTGGCTGTCAAGTGACTCTATCTGACCACTTGGCACTGCTGCATGTTCTTGCAATACACTGGAACCGAGATAGACGACTCCATTGGCGACCGTTGGCGCACCTTCCAGCTCAACGCCTGCCTCGTGTCGCCACCGCGTCTTCCCAGTGGAAGGATCAAGCGCCTCCAATACTCCCTGATGTGTTCCCGTTGCCTGCACTTCAGAATTGCCTCCTACATAGACGAGGCCGTCCTGCAAAAACGGCTTGAAGGTGGCAGTCATCACAGCGTTGGGTGTTTCAAGCGTATGCTGCCATGCCACCCGGCCATTGTGTGAGTCAAGCGCTACAACGATGGGAGCGCTGGTTGCAGTCGCATTGAGCAGTAGATACAGAGATGCTATGGGAGTGGGCGAGCTATTGCCTGCGGATTGCGCAGCACAACCTACAAGCACACTACTGGAGAGCATGGCGCCTACTATGAGATGCAAGATGAGATGTTTCAATCGCAGGTAATCTCTGCATCTTCTAGGAAAATGCACTAGAACAAACATAATGCTCCCGTTTCTACTCTAGAGAAGCGTATTTCGCCATTTGCGCTCTCCTGGCGAGCGATAGACTGTGTTCAGTGTAGCTCCAAACAGGCGCAAACGCCACGGGCGATTCGCATTTTCACTCGTAGAAACAGCCGTAGAATCCGCCGTAGAAACAATTGCTCATCAGGTTATAGCGGTCGAATGGGTACGTTCGTACTTTCAGGAAGCTGCTGCCGTCACATTGGTGACTGCATCTACCTCGGATTGTGGCGCGAGCGGCAGCCAGGGATACAGATTGTGGGTTGTGGCATCGGCGGCCAGCAAGACGCCAAAGCGCCAGATGGCGGTGCCGATAAGGGAAGTGCTATTGGTGCTGTTATTGAACTTGACGATGCGGATGACGCAGCCATTCAAGCCGAGGTCAGAGGTGTCCGGCTCTATTGCAATATCCTGCGAATACGCCTGATGATCCTGCAAGGCGCCGGAAAGCGCATTCGTGCCATCTGAACAGACGGTTTGTGAGAATTGCACCCGTTCATCCTCATGAAGTGACGAAAGTGAATTGGGCTGAATGAGCTGCCAGTTACCGCTCTCATCCAGGCCCAACGAGAGCGAGACCGACGCGCCCGCATGATCGGTATACGCCTCGATGATCTGTCCATCCTGTGTCTGTATCTGCCACTGAAAGATCAAGGGAATCACAATGTTCCAGGCGTTTCCTGGTGATGGCGCCAACTGGCTTTGATCGAAAACCGAGGGGTCCTGTGGACAGATCACATCCTGGCAGGGCAAGCTTGGCGAAAGCAGCCCAGGGCCAGGGATTTGCAGTAAGGCGGTTTCGGTGAGCGGGGTGGTTGCGATGCGGCTGATGATCTGTCCCTTGTCGTCCTGCCCTGCGCCGTAATACTCGCCTGCTGGAATCGTGATCCTGCCCGACGCAGGGACCACAATCTGGCGAACCAACGTCTCTGCCAGCGCTTTGAGGTTGGCGGGCAGGGCGCTTTCGCCAAACTGAAAATAGAGGACGTTGGAGATGACCGCCTTCTGATGCGCGAACGGCGTGACGCTGGCCGCGCCGGTGCTCGAGTTTATACAGGGTTCGCCTGAATTCGGTCCGTCAAAGCCACCGTCACGGTCCCAGGAGACATGGCAGGTTTCCGACAGGAATGGCGGCGCGGAGTAGGTGACGGTATCGCTGCCGCCGAAGACCGGGCGAAAAATATACGGCGGACCGCCTGATAGTGGCTTGCCATCAATCGTCACTGTGCCATAGGAGACATTGGCGGAGATGGCCACCAGTTGCGAACCATTGGGCAGATTGGGCAGGTCGGTATTGGGAGTATGTGATGGCACAATTACCGAGCGAAACAGCGCCAGGACGATTACCAACAACAGCAGCGCCAGCCCCAGTTGAAAGGCGCGCTTGCGTGGCGAGGAGCGGCGATTGACCAGCGTTTCCGCATCTATCGTTTGCGGTTCGCTTTCCCAGCCATCCATGCCCACGCCTGCGTCTTCGTCCAATGGCTCTGTCTGCTGCTGTTGGTTCTCCGGTAGCAATTTGTCCATGCTCAAACACCCTCCCAGCCCATATAACGCTCACTCTATAGGCTAGGCCAGCCATGCCCACAATAGCAAATTGTGCAGCGGCGCATCTGGATAAGTCTCATAATCGCAAAGAGAACCACGGCACAGATGCAGACCAATGCCGTGGCTCTCATGATGCGAAGAAGGAAGGACGTGCGAAAGCGAGCGGCTATGGCCCCTTCAGGACACAACCATCCACTTTGTTATCGAACTCTTGCTGCACGATATAGAAGTGGCCGTTGAACTGGACATTGGCTTTATTACCGTCGAGCGTCACCGAGCCGAACATCCAGGCACACTTGTCGCCAATCTCGGCACCGCTGCTATCCGCCCAGGCGCTATTGGGTTCGGGATCAGTGACGGATTCCATCTGCTCGTGGCTGGTAACATTGATCGTGCTATCGGCGTCAATGTCGTTGTTCGGCGTCGTCGAAACGCCGCAGGCCGTCAGGTCCGTGCCGGTATAGGGCATGTTAGCGTAGATTACCGGCGATCCGCCGCTGGTATAGTTGCCATGGTAGGCGCAGTAATAGGAGAAGGCGCAGGTGGTGCTGGAGCTATCGAAGCAGGAGCCAACGTTCTTGGCCGTGAAGACGAAGAATTCATGGTTCAGGCCGGCAGTCCACCCATTGACGCTGATCGCATGCGTCACCTCAGCCTGAATCTGCGCATCGGTGAGGCATTCTTTCGGCGTGATGGTATCGGTGCAGCCAGAGGCTGGGTAGGCGGCGGTGTCTATCCAGGCAGCGCCGAGGCTGGATTTGTTGACTATGTGCTGGCGTGTGCCGCTCACCACTTGATAATACTGCGTATTGTTGTTATAGAGCACGCTGCCGCCGACATCGCCGAACCAGCGTTCGATCAGGCTGTTATACGTCGAACTGACTGTCCAGCCAGACGGCTCCCAGAAGATCGCATAGCTGACTTCCTGCGCCTGCATGACGGGGCCGCCGTGATAGCGCAGTTTCGGAGTACTCGTGCGCGACTCATTGACCGCAGGGACATGCCCGCGTATGCCGAGCGCATGGCGCCCATTGGCAACGTGAGCGGCGGCTGTCGCGGGTGCAGCGCCGACAGAGTTCACGACAAACACGAAAACCAGGGCCAGGATCGCCAGGGTGCTGGCAACGGGCGCAATACCGGCCAGCAGAAACTTGCGGTGATGTTTCAACCTGATGTCTCTCCTCTAGAGAGATGGCAGCGCGCCATCTCATCTACTGGCAGGCTCAAAGTGGAACCTGCTCCCCCCATGCCACGCACATAGCCGGCAGAAACCATGCGCATGGTGCATCGCAGTGTTGTTTCGTGCCCTTCCTCCAATAATGCTCCCTGCCGTGCAACCTCGTGCCTGCGCATGTGCATTGGCAATTTGGCAATGAGGTCCGCACCAGTGTACAAGCATGTGGTATTCCTGTCAATAGGCTCGCTCGCATCATGCGCTGAAAACAAGACGAAACATGATGAAACAAGGCATACGGGAGGATAGTTGAGATATCAAGGAAAATAGAAATAGAGCCGCGCCACCATTCCTGCTGGCAGTGCGCCGCTCAGAGCGAAGTGTTCGCCGGCACTGCCATCGCAGGCGCCTCGTTGGATTGGCGAGAAATGAGCTGGTAACGCGCTGCATCGAAACGACGGGTGGCACGCCGGAAGAGCCAGGTAAAGCCCGGCCAGAGCGTTGAGTTGCGCCCATGCGCGTCGAGATACCAACTCGCACAGCCGGAGGTCCAGACGGTACCCTGCATGCGCTGCTGCACCTGCGCATTGAATGTTTCCTGTGCCTCTGGGCGTATTTCCACGGCTTGCAGGCCCCGCCGGTCCAGCAGCCGCAGACAGCCCAGGATATACGTGATCTGCGACTCGATCATATAGACCATTGAATTGTGCCCCAGGCCGGTGTTCGGCCCGATGAGCAAAAAGAGATTGGGGAATCCAGCGACCGCTGTGCCTTTGTAGGCGCTTGGCCCCGCCTGCCAGACCTCGCCGAGCGAGCGACCATCGCGCCCGCAGATGAACTCCGGCAGCTTTGTATCGGTCACATGGAAGCCAGTGGCACAGATGATCGCGTCAACCTCATGTTCGTTGCCATCCGTCGTCACGATGCTGTGGGGCCGCACCTCGCGGATGCGTTCGGTGATGACCTCGACATTGGGTTGGGTGAGCGCCGGATAGAAGTCGTCGGAGAGCAGGACACGCTTGCAGCCCATCACATAGCGCGGCGTCAGCTTCTCGCGCAGCGCCGGGTCTGCCACCTGCGCCTCCAGATGGCGGCGGGCGAGACGTTCAGCGGCGCGCATCATCTGAGGCCGATAGACGAAGGCGAGCGCCATGAATTCGCGCTGAAAATAGATAATGGCGCGGGCGATATGCTGTGTGATGGGCAACCGGCGGAACAACGCGCGCTGCCAGCCGGGAATCGGATGATCGCGCCGGGGAACAACCCACGGCGGTGTGCGCTGGAAGAGCGTGAGTTGGCTCACCCGTGGCTGGATATGCGGAATCAACTGGATCGAGGAGGCGCCGGTGCCGATCACCGCCACGCGCTTGCCGGTCAGGTCATAGTCATGTCGCCACTGCGAGGAGTGGAAAATCGTGCCCACGAAAGATTCGATGCCAGGGATGGCGGGCAGCGACGCTTCGTTGAGCGGCCCATTGCCCAGAATGAGCAACGTAGCGGTCATGCGACCCTGGCTTGTGGTGAGCTGCCAGCGTTGATTGCTGTCGTTCCAGGTGGCGTTGAGCAGTTCGCAGTTCCAGCGAATGTGCGGCAGTATGCCGTAGCGTTCAGCGCACTCGCGCAGGTACGCCTGTATCTCGCTCTGCGGCGAATAGGCGCGGCTCCAATTGGGATTGAGCGCAAACGAGAAAGAATAGAGATGCGACGGGATATCGCAGGCGCAGCCGGGATAGGTATTGTCGCGCCATGTCCCGCCGATATCCGTCGCCCGCTCGATGACAACGAAATCATCGTAGCCGCGCTGTTTCAGACGAATCGCCATGCCCAGCCCGGAAAATCCAGTGCCCAGAATCGCTATTCGCACCTGCTGCATTGGCGCATCCTCGCCTGGCCGTGTATCATCGCCAGCAGCCTGGGTCAGTCTATCCGCAACATCTGTACGCGCGTCGCTATCGCCCTGTTGTTCCTCATCGCTGGCGAGTATCCGCTCCATGATCGCCTCCTCATCATCCCTCGCAGATGACACTGGTATGTTTCGGAATACGATAGCGCCATTGCCGGAGAGTATAGCACGATGCTCCGCTGCGCGGAAACAGGCCGCTTCCGCATAGCCGTTGTTGCCATCCTCTGTGGCCGGGATGCCTGACCTGCTCGTCACTACAGTAGTATAATGCGCTGTGGGAATGTGTGGCGGAATGTTGGTGTAGCGCAGCGTGGCGGATGTATGGCGGGAAAAAGTGAGGCAAACATCGTGGGATATCCAATGCAGAACGATGGCGAGCATATCTGGCTGCGCCAGTCGGTGACATTGACCGTGCAAGGACAGACGCGCACTATTGAGATGGCCGTGCCGGTGCGTCCCGGCGCCACCGCCGATGAGGTGGAGGCGCTGCTGAGCGAGGCGGACGCTGGTATGCAGCGCCTCTCGCGCCACCTGGATGCACAGGTGGCCTTGCTCACCGGCACAGCGCCCCTTGCGGCTGCCCACCCCGCGCCTGCGATTGCTCCCGCAACGCCATCCGCCTCAACGCCACCCGCAACGCACACCGTGAAGGAAGCGCCAGCCGTCCCAGCCGCCCCGTCCACACCAGCGCGCGCCACAGCCCCGCAGCGTGAGCAGTCACCCGCTGCCTCCACCACACCGCCCGTCCGTGCAACTGCCAGCGGACCGCTCGCTAAGCCAGCCGCGCCTGCGCCGGAGAAGTCAGCTACGCCGCCTGTTCCGCTTTCGGTGAAAGATTTCATTGCGGCGGCGCAGAGCGAACTCAATCTGACGCCCAAACAGGCGATGGAACAACTGGGCGTGAAGTCGCTCTCTGGTCTCAATCTGCGCGAGGCGCTGGAAATGCTGCGCCGCCAATCGCTGCGCTCCGGCAACCCTGGCAACTCCGCTGCTTCATCCGCGCCCGCCGCTGCTTCTACGCCGCCAGCTACAGCATCCTCATCACGCGCAGCCAGTGCGACGCTACCCTCTACGCCAGCGCGCTATTTCGAGGAGGAAGACGATGACCTCGATGTGACGTTCAGCGTGGATGGCGACGATGTTCTAGAAGATGAGTTTGTGGCATCTGGTGAGTCTATTGATGCAGGAGCCATGCCTGACGATGGCTTTGGCGACGATGACGATGCGTTCGATCTCGACGACGTGCCAGACTTCGGCGCGCTACCGGCCCCGCCCGCCGCGCCAGCAAGCCGGTCAGCCGCCCGCCGGACGGCGCCCGCTACGCCACCAGCGGAGGAGTTGGAGGAGATTGCAATGCCGCCCGCGCAGCCAGTGAACGGCGATATGCGCGCTCGCGCCTTGCAGATCATTGGTCATATGCGCGGCATTGCCAGCGGCGGCACGCCCACCACACAGCAACGCGCCGCCTATCGCAATATCGTCGTCAGCGAACTGGGCGAGCCGGAGGCCAAAGCGTTGGTGCAGGGACTCTGGCGGGTCTCCGCCGAACGGCTGGGCGCTGAACAACTCGATACGCTGCTCAGTTGGGGCAAGCGCGACTCCTTCCGCGAGGATGCCGCGCTGGTGCTGGCGGCGCTGCGCGCCGAACGCGAGCGCGCGGCGGCACAGGCAACAGCTACCACCGATGCGCCAGCGCCGCCTGCTGGCAGAAACGCCGCCAGCAAACCGGCAACGCCACGCTCGACTACCCCGCGCAGCCGGACAAGCGCCCGCCCGGCGGGAGGCGACTAGCATGCGCGTCGTCGCGGGCAGCGCCAAAGGCCGCAAGCTCAAATCACCCACCACGCCGGGCACACGCCCAGTGATGGACCGTGTGAAGACGGCGCTCTTCGACATCCTCGCGCCGCGCATCCGCGATACGCGTTTCCTCGATCTCTTCGGCGGCACCGGCAGCATCGGCATTGAGGCGCTCAGCCGTGGCGCGACGTTTGCGACCTTCGTGGAGCTTGGTCCCGAAGCCCTCAAATGTATCCGTGAGAATCTCGCCATCACCCGCTTCACCGACAGAGCCGAGGTGCTGCGTAGCGATGCCTTCGCCTTCCTGGAACGCGCCTACACCAGCGGCAAACGTTACGATATAGTATATGTAGCGCCGCCGCAGTATCATGGCATGGCGGCGCAGGCTGTTGCCCAACTAGACGCTGCGCCGCTGACGGAGCCGGGCGGCTTGGTGATCGCTCAGGTGCATCCGCGCGAACACGGCGACCTGGATGCGCTGACGTTGCGGCGGCTCCGGCGTAGCGACGAACGCCGCTATGGTAGTACGCTGCTCGTCTTTTATGAGCATCAGCAACCGGATGGGCAGGAGCAATCCGGCGAGACAGCAACGAACACAGCAGAAGAAATAACAGACCTATGATTAACCAGACATCGCGTTTCGCCTTTGTGGATGAGGGTGAGGCACTGCGCAGGCTCGGTGTGGACCGCGATACACTGCTCTCCTTTGTGCAAGAGAAGCGGCTGCGCGCCTATCCAGGCGTCGGCAAAGGCAACTTTTACAAGATGAAGGACCTCGATGCGCTCTACGCCGAGTTACATGCTGACGAAGAGACGCGCGAGATGACCCCAGCGGATAGCGAACCGGCAACACCAGGACGCAAGCTCTTCGATCCGGCGTACAAGGTGCATGTGCGCCTGCAAGCCGACCTCAAATGGTATGACTTGGAGGATGAGGACCTGCAAGCCTGGGTGCGCGAGCTGCACGCCGACGGCTACGCGCGCCAGCGCACCAACATCACCAACGTCATCGCCAGGTTGCAGCGGCTCATCGAACTGATGGATCAGGCAGCCGCCAACTGGCAGGTATTGGAAGCGCCAGCACTCCCTCCCGCCGCGACGACCGGGAAACCAGCCAAGCCTGCGCGCAAACCGCTCACTATGTTTTCGCCAACGCAATCAGTGCCGCAAGCGCAGCCAATCCAGCCAGCTACGCCGATGCAGCCAGCGCCAATCACCATCCAGAAGCGCACCACCCGCAAGCCGCTGCCGATGGCCGGCACGCCACCAACGGCAAATGAGCCAGACGACAATCATAAGGATAATGCCTAATCCTTGCCATCTACGCTGACATGCTATACTGAAAAGATCAAGAGAGCAACGCTGCTTGACATGAATATTTGTTTAGTGCTAAACTAAAGACATGAAACACGACGAACAGATGGTAGACAATGAGGCGCGGCGCGGTGCGCTGGTGGCGTGGCTGCGGTTGATGCGTGTCTTCCAAAAGATAGACCGCAAGGGCGCCGAGCAAATGCGTTGTTCGGACCTCAGCATGGCGCAGTTCGATGTGCTGGCGCAGGTGGGCAAGCACGATGGGCTGACCCAGCAAGAACTGGCGGATCATTTGCTCGTGACCAAAGGCAATATCTCGCAACTCATTGAGAAGATGGAGCAGCGCGGCCTGGTGCGGCGCTGCGCGCAGGGGCGCACGATGCGCCTCTCGCTCACCGAGAAGGGACACGCCCTCTACGCCAGCATCATTCCCGCACACGAAGCAATGCTCGCGCGCCAGCTCGCCGCGCTCTCGCCAGAAGAACAGCGCCAACTGCGCACGCTGCTCACCAAGCTGGATCACGCGCTGGACTGATTCCCCTACATCCAAATTGTTTACTCATAAACGAATTTTGTGCCACCTCTTGACAAGACACACCGTTTAGAACTATACTTATTGTAGCTACTAACAAAAGTGAAGCATGGATGATGTCCCATGCCTCCACAACCTGTTCCCATTGGAGGAATACACAACATGTCCTGGTTGCTCGATACCACTCATTCGCAGATCGGCTTCGCCGTCAAGCACATGATGATCTCGACGGTACGCGGTCGCTTCAACACCTTCTCCGGCACATTCGATATTGACGAGCAGAACCCTGCCGCATCCAGCGTGGATGTAACGGTTGATGTCAGCAGCATCACCACTGGCGACGCCAACCGCGACGGCCACCTCAAGACCGCCGACTTCTTCGAGCAGGAGAAGTATCCGACGATGACGTATAAGAGTACGCGCGTGGAGAAGCTCAGCGACGACGAATACCGTATCTATGGCGATCTGACGCTGCACGGCGTCACCCGCGAAGTGCCACTGACGGCTACCCTGGAAGGGCTGACGACCGACATGCAGGGCAATCGCCGCGCCGGTTTCACGGTGCGCGCCGCCATCAGCCGCAAGGACTTCGGCCTGAACTGGAACGTCGCGCTGGAGAGCGGCGGCGTACTGGTCAGCGATAAGGTCAACATCGAGATTGACGCGCAAATTATTGAGCGCGTACCCGTCACGGCCTAATTATTTGCATATCCTGCGCTACAATCGAAATCAGCCTCTCTAGCAAACGCGGCCACCAAGAATGCCTGGTGGCCGCGTTTTTGTGTTTCGTTCCCCCGCCCTCGCGGGAAAACGGGCAGGGGACGAGGACCCCATATCTATCAGATTTCCCCATCTTTCTCCCTTGACCCTCACGTAACGTGAGGGTTTATGCTGCTCTATGGAGAAAGGAGAGGCGAGCTAATGGCTGTGTCACGAGAACGCTTGTATCGCGTGGGCGAGGTTGCGGCGCTAACTGGTGTTTCGATCCGGACGTTGCACCATTACGACGAAATTGAACTCTTGCCACCTTCTGGCCGGTCGGAGGCTGGATACCGGCTCTATAACGACGCGGACCTGCTACGCCTGCAACAGATTTTGACATTGCGCTTCCTGGGATTTTCGCTCGATCAGGTCTGCGACCTGCTCAGCCGCCCGGATTTCGATGTTGAAGCCTCTCTCCGTATCCAGCGGCGCGTGCTGCGCGACCGCATTGACGAACTCGAACGTATCGAGACTGTGCTGGGCGAGCTATTAGAGCGGCGACAGATGACCGGCGAGTGGGCATGGGAACTGGTTGCCAGCGCCTCAGCGTCCATCCAGGCGGAGATGAAACTCCGAGGTGAACAGATGAGCGAATACTATACACGCGACGAACTACAACAGCGTTTGGCGGAAATTGGCAAAGCGACGCCCGCCGAGGTGATTCAACAGACCGAGGAAGATTGGACGGCGCTCGTGCGCGAGGTGCGCGCCAACCGCGATCTCGATCCGACCGATCCCAGGGCACAGGCGCTTGCCGACCGCTGGAACGAGCTGACGCAGGATATGGCCCACTGGTTCGGTGATGATCCGAAGCTGGCGAACTCGATTCAGCGCAACTATGCGGAGGGCGTCTACGCCGAGATTGCCGATGCGCCAACGATGGAAGATTTTGCCTTCATCCAAAAGGTGAACGCTGCGCGCAAGAGTGAATGAAGAGGACGATCACCATGACAACCTCAACAAACCAGACCTGGCGTGAGGGCTGGAGCGAGGGCGATGTCCTCGCCAACGGCATCCGCCAGCACTACTACCGCATCGGCGCAGATAGCGAGAAGCCGCCGCTGCTGCTGCTGCACGGCTTCACCGAGAACGGCCCCTGCTGGTCGCGCGTGGCGAACGCGCTGGCGCCGCAGTACGACGTCATCATGCTGGACGCCAGGGGACATGGCCGCTCCGCCGGTCCAGAGACTGGCTACTCGCAGGCGTTGCTGACGCAGGATGTGGTTACGGCCATCACTGCGCTCGATTTGCGCCACCCTATTGTGTTCGGCTATTCCAATGGCGCTGTCACCGCCGCACAGGTGGCCGCCGCTGCCCCGGAACTCGTGCGCGCAGTGGTTGTCGAAGACCCGCCCTGGAGCGAGGCGCCCTGGCGGCCACAGGCAACCCAGGCAGGCGCAGGTGAACCGTGGCCGGGATATACCGCCTGGTATAACGCCTGGGTCAACTGGCATATTGCCCTGCGCACGCAAACACTGGAAGAGCGCATCGCCGCTTCACAGCAATTTCTGCCACCGGGCGCACTGGACTGGCCGGGCGAAGAACTGGCGACACACCTGGAAGCGCAGGCCCAGTTCAATCTAGACGTGCTCGATCATGTGCCACCGCTGCCGGTGAAAGCGCCCTGGCGCGCAACCGTCGAGCAAATCACTTGCCCGATATTGTTGCTCACCGCTGGCGGCGACCGTATGCCATCGGTTTCGCCGCAAGAGGTGGAGCAGATCAACGCGACGTGGCGGCATGGTCAGCACGTCGCATTTCCAGACGCCACACACTTCCTGCATCATGAGCTACAGGGCGCGCAATTCGAGCGGTTCATCTCCGTCCTCAACACATTCTTGCGCGCCGCACGAGAGAGTGAGCCTGTTTAGGTGGAGCGGATAGCCTTGCTATTGCGCTGCGGCTGATAGTTCCGCCGGTTGTTCGTTCTGTTCGCGCTGGCCTTGTCGCCTGCGCTGGTATTGTTGCCAGCGTTGCCAGAGCCACTGAATCGCTCCCATCGCCAGGACGATAAACAGTGGCTCGATGGGCGAGCGGAAGCGCGCGTTGCCATAGAAGACCAGGATTTCTCCTATGGTCCCCAACATAACGAGATAGGCAAAGAGCAGTTCCGGCCAGTAGTTTCGTCGCGTGACAATCAGACCGAGCGCCGCCAGCAGCATGATCGGGATGGGAAATGCGTAACTCATCGCACTCACAATGTGTGAGGGGAGCCGGGTGGGAAAACGATCTATCGGCATATCTGCCTCATGGGTATAGGGGGTAAAAAAATTGCGCAGATGGTAGAACCACAGCAGCGGCAGTTCGCCAGGATGCGAGGTCGCCCACTTGATGGCAGCGGCAACCTCTTCTTGTTGGACGAGAACCTCACATGGAGCGAGACAGGGATTGATATTGATCGGCGGCCCCACCGGCGGCTCAGATTTTCCTGGGCTATACCAGCTTCCCAGGTAGAGCCTATTCGTCATGACGATGTTGTTGTATGCCCCACGCAACACGGTGCCATCACCCCCGGCTACCAGGACGAAACTATGTGAGGCGTTATAGTTGCGGATAGTCCACGGCGCAATGACGGCGCAGGCCACCAGCACGGTCAATGCGACACCGAGCAGCGCCCGCCTGGGCAGGCGTTTGCGCCAGACTAGGAACAACGCCCACAGAACGACCAGCCCAATCACCACAACACCGTTGGGGCGGGTCAGCGCCAGCAGCGCCAGCAACACCCCGCACAGCACCCAGAGCCAGCGCCGTTGCCCCTCGCTCTGCTGGATACGCAAGACGCAATAGCACACTGCCGTTTGCAAGAACGTATAGAGCGTCTCAGTATACATCCAGCCGGTATAGAGATACAGCGCGGGATAGATGCAGGCGATCAGTCCGGCCAGCAGCGCCAGCCGTTTGTTCTGGAAGAGATCGCGGACGAAGAGGTATACCAGGACACAGGTGCCAGCATCCAGCGCGCAGAGAAAGAGGCGGGCGAAGATATTGGCGCGACCAGCGATCAGCGAAAGACCGGCGATGAGAAACGGCCAGAGTGGTGCGCGCGAGATCGTTATCCCTTGTTTCAGGCAGAAGCAGTGTTCATCCAGCAAATTGAATGCGATGGTTTGATAGGTCAATGAGTCATGCAGTGGATAATAGTCAGCAGCAACCACCAGGTTATAAACGATACGCACCAATAGCCCCAGACAAAATATCATGATGGCTGGCAGGAAGGGCCTGAGCCGTCGCATTTTCGACTCCTCCAGACTTTTGCCCATAATACAGTTTTCTTCGGCAAACGGACGCCTGGTGATGCAAGCATAATGATGTGGATGTGAGCTGTCAAGCGTGAATTGCCGCGAATTGCAAGGGGAAAATCTCATTGCCCGCGCTGGCGGTCGTGGTACAATTGGCGTAATTGGCTGGCCGGGGCCACGCGCCGCCGGAGGCCAGAAAAGATATGACGACTAAAACAACCGCCAGAAACGAGACGCAAACGAGAGGATACGGGTCAGTGTCGCAGAAAAAGTCCACCGCCAGCGCAGGCGGAACGGCACAGAGCGCGCAGCCTGCAACGAAGCAGCGCCAGACGACCACCGCCAACGGGTCCACACGAGCCACGACGCGCGCCGCAAAAAATGGCACAGCAGCAACAGCGGCAACAGCGGCAACAACGTCAGCAGCAGCGGCAGCGAAAACAGCAAAATCTCGCAGCACGTCAGCCGAACCGCATCGCGACCTGCTGCGCTATCGCGATGAGTTTCCCATCCTGCAAAACAAGGTCTATCTCAATAGCTGCTCGCTGGGACCACTCTCGCGCCGCTCGATGGCCGGTCTCGCACGGTTTCAGGAGCTGTGGAACGAGCATGGCGCGCAGGCATGGTATCGTCTCTGGCTCGGCGAAATTGCCGCCGTGCGGGCGAAAGTCGCGCAGTTGATCGGCGCGCAGCCACATGAAATCGCCATTGCGCCCAACGTCTCGATTGCGCTCAGCGAGATCACCAGCGGGCTGGACCTGGGCGAACGCAAGAAGGTCGTGCTAGCGGATATGGATTTCCCGACGCTGGCCTATCAATGGCTCGTCAAGCAGCAGAGCGAGGTCGTTTTCGCCAAAAGCGCGGACCGCATGACGCTGCCTGCTGAGAGCTTCGCGCCACTGGTGGATGAGCGCACCGGCCTTGTCGCCACCTCGCGTGTCTTTTATCTCAGCGGTTATATCCAGGATATCGGCGCCCTGGCGCAGATCGCCCATGCAAAGGGCGCGCTGCTCCTGGTGGACGACTATCAGGGCACCGGCCAGATTCCGCTGGATGTCAAAAAGCTGGATATTGATTTCCTGGTGACGGGCACACTCAAATGGCTGATGGGTGGGCCAGGGCTGGCCTTCATCTATGTGCGCGAAGAGTTGATTCCGCGCCTGCACCCCACCGTCGCTGGTTGGTTTGCCGCCCGCGATCAGTTCCAGTTCCGCACGACCGATTTTGAGTACCGCGACGACGCCACACGCCTGGAAGCCGGAACTCCTGCCGTTGCGCCAATCTACACCGCCAGCGCCGCGCTGGACATCGTGCTGGAAATCGGCGTTGAGCGTATTCGCGAGCGCACACGCTTCCTGGCGGACGACCTGATTCGCCGCGCGCAGGAGAAAGGCTGGCCGGTGCGCAGTCCGCTGGATAGCAGCATCCGCAGTTCCATCGTCATGCTGGGGCTGGAGCGCCCGGATGAACTGGTGCATGGTCTCACCGAGCGCGGCATCATCGTGGACTATCGCCCTGGATTGCTGCGTATCTCGCCCAACTTCTACAATACCGTCGAAGAGAACGCGACCATCGTTGCTGCCATAGATGAGTTGCTGCGCGCACGGAAAGGATAAGCTGCGATGCGAGTGACCGTTGCTGCCTACGGTGAATTGCGCCGCTATCTGCTCGGCGGCCAGCCGGAGCGCGCCCTGGACCTGCCGGACGGCGGCACGTTGGTGGACCTGGCGCATGCGCTGGACACCGATCCAGACGATATGGCGCTGGCTCGCCGCAATGGAGCCGTGCTGCGTGATGACACGCCGCTCCGCGAAGGCGACCGCATCGAACTCTTCGCGCCGGTTGGCGGCGGCTAGCCTGTATCGAAGGCAGAGCAACTATAAACTAGAGGTCAGCGTGCCCCGGCTGTGAATAGCCGAGGGCGTGCGCAGGAGTATTCGCTATGGCGCTGGTGTTGCGCGAAGCTGATGTGCGGGCAGTTCTAACGATGCCCGCGACGATCAACGTGCTAGAAGCGGCTTTTCGCGCCCAGGGCAGCGGCAACGCACGCAACCAGCCGCGCCGCCGTATCGTGCTGCCAGAGGCGCGCGGCGTGCTGCACATGCTCTCCGCCTATGTGCCTGGGACGCCAGGCCACCCAGAAGCGGCGGGGCCGGGACTGGTCGGCTTCAAGGCGTATACCACCACGCAAGATGGCGCGCGTTTCGTCGTCATGCTCTACTCTGGCGAAGATGGACGGCTCCTCGCCATCATCGAAGCTGACTGGCTCGGCCAGATGCGCACCGGCGCGGCCTCCGGGCTGGCGACGCGCTACATGGCGCGCAATGAGGCTGAGACGCTAGGAATCATTGGCACCGGTGGGCAGGCGCATACGCAGGTGATGGCGGTTTGTAGTGTTCGCCGCATCCAGAGCGTCCTGGTGTATGGGCGCAACGCCGAACGCCGCGAACGCTTCTGTGAAGAGCTGGCGGCGATGCCCGGCCTGGATGGTGTGAAGCTGACGCCGGTGGCGAGCGCCGAAGAAGCGGTGCGGCCAGCAGATATCGTGGTGACGGCGACGACTGCGCGCGAGCCGGTGCTATCAGGAGACTGGCTGCGTGATGGCACACATATCAACGCGATGGGGTCGAACTGGCGCAATCGCCGCGAGGTAGACGACACGACCATCGAACGTAGCGCGGTCATCGCCGTAGATGCGCTCGATCAGGCGAAGATCGAAGCGGGCGACCTCATCATTCCCGCTGAGACAGGGCGCTTCGATTTCACGCGCGCGGTCGAACTCGGCGCTATCGTCTCAGGCAAAACACCGGGGCGTCCGGAGGCTGGCAGTATCACGCTTTTCAAGTCGCTTGGCATCGCGCTCGAAGATGTGGCAACCGCCGGATTGGTCTATACGCTGGCGCGCGAGCGTAGCCTGGGCGACGAACTGGCGTTTCTGCCATAATCGTCATTGCGTGGAACTGTTAGGCTTTTGGGAGCAAACAATATATGAGTGGCAGCCGGTTTGTGAGCATGTTCGCCGGTAGGAAGCAGCAGAAGATGCAACAGGTGCGTCGCCGGAGTGGACGCTCGTTTGTCGGAATGGCGCTCGTATGTCAATTGGCGCTGCTGCTGGCCGGCTGCCAGTTGGTGCAGGGAGCCTCCTGGGAATCGCTGGGGCCGGAACGTGGCGGCACAATTCTCTCGATAACTACCGATCCGTTCTCTAGCAAGCTCATCTATGTCGGGTCCAACAACGGCTATGTGTACGTGGCGCGCGGCGATACAGGACCTAATCTCGTTCCCAGCGCCGGCCTGCCGCAAAACGCGGCGGTGGTGGCACTGCTGGCAGACTCAATTCACAACGGGACGGTCTACGCGGGCACGAGCGATGGGTTGTTCGTCTCCACGAATAACGCGGCAACCTGGCGCGCAGACGGCGCAGGGCTTCCACAGGGCGACTCAGTGACGGCGCTGGCGGAGGCGAAGGACCAGGGCATCCTCTTCGCAGGCACCACAGCGCATGGCGTCTTTCTCAGTCGCGATGCCGGCGTAAGCTGGCATATGGCTGATAGTGGGTTGCCAGCCACCGCCAATATCAATGCGCTGCTCTGGGAGCCAACAACGCAGACACTCTATGCCGCTGTGGATGGTGTGGGCATCTTCGCATCGAGTGACTTGGGAGCCACCTGGACCGCACGCTCCACCGGACTGCCAAAAGAAGTCTATGCGCTGACGGCGCTGCCCAAGAACGGCATCAATTTTACTGGTTTGACGATCTACGCTGGCACCAGTCAGGGCGTCTATGCCAGCACCGACAACGGCCTCAGTTGGAAGGTCTCTGGCGCCGGCCTGACGCAGCCGGTCTATTCGCTGGCCATTTATCCGACCATCCTGGGCTGGATATACGCCGGCACCAATACCGATGTGATTCGCTCACCAGATGGTGGCCGCACCTGGGCGACTGTTGCGCCGGGGCTATCGCATCGCGTGCTGGCCGTAGCGTCGGTGCCAAACACTGATCCGCCGTATGTGATCTTTGCGGCGTCGGCAAATCTCTATCGCTTTCCACCGGAGCAGGGCGGAAACAGCGGCCCACTTACGACCATCGTAGAAATCGTCGCCTTCTTGATACTGCTTGTGCTGCTGTTCTACTTCTTCCGCCGCACCCGCAACCGATGGAATCCACCCGCGCCCCCTGCCACCGGCGCACGTTCGTCCGCAGGCTCGCCGTCCAGAACTGGTTCTTCCAGTTCCTCCAATGGGCACAGCCAGCAGCGTGATCTCGCGGCGCGAGCAGCGATGAACGGGCACAAACCAACGCAGCCAGCCGCTACACGGAGCGCAACGTCATCCACGCTATCCAGCAAGGGCGGTAGCCAGAATCCGCCCAGGGCTGGCGGCAACAATAATGGGCGCAAGGGCAAGAACAGCAAAAAGAAGCGCTGAGGCAGCCAGTAGTAGGGACAGAAACGAGCATGGGTGCTGACATTCATGGGTGGGTCGAAACCCGCGTAGCAGAGGGTGAAGAGTGGTGGGAAGCCGCTATTCGCATACACGACATTGTGCATCGTCAGTACGGCATGTTCGCTAGCCTGTTCGGTCTGCGTAATGGCGCCCCTAGTGTGATAAGCGCGGTTGGCAGATTTCGAGCCATCGCGCCGGCACGTGGCGCACCTCCTGGGGCATCGTACTACTATGAGCAGGATCGTGATAACTACGGTGGGGCGGTAGGCGAGACGTGGGTGCTTTGGAGTGAACTTGCCTCAATTGACTGGGATGAGAAAGGGACAGGCGAGCTGCGAGAGCGACGAGGAGACTACCTGAATGGTGGTTGGGCTACCTTGTTCAAGATGATGGAGCAGTTGGCCGAGCAGTTTGGTGCGGACAACGTTCGGTTGTCTGTATGGTTCGACCAATGGTAGCGCGCGCAGACAGGAATGTCTGCGCCACCAGTAGTTATCTGCGCTGCCAGGCCGCCGTATCCAAATACTAGACGCGCTCCAGGCGGCGGAAGGTCGAGTTGATGGCAACGCGCAGGCTCTCGATCACACCGCGCCCGCTTACGGCGACGGCCTCGAAGCTGGGCGCGCGATAGGGATTGAGGTATTGTTCGAGGACGGGGACGGGCAGGATATCAGGGAGGTCGCGCTTGTTCCACTGCATTACCAGCGGGAAATCGCCGGGATTCTTGCCCATGCGCCGCAACTGCTCGTTGAGTTCATTCCAGCTTTCGATGTTCTCTTGCAGTTTGCTGGCCTGCGAGTCGGCGACGAAAACCACGCAATCTGCCCCTCTAAGGACGGAGATACGGGTCTGCTGATAAAGCACCTGCCCGGGCACAGTGTAGAGCTGGAAACGAATCTGAAAGCCGTGAATATGGCCGAGGTCCAGCGGTAGGAAGTCGAAATAGAGCGTGCGTTCGGTTTCGGTGTCAATCGAGACCATATCGCCAACGTCGCGCGGATTCACCGTCTTGTGAATGTAGTGGAGGTTGGTCGTCTTGCCGCTGAGGCCGATTCCATAATAGACGATCTTACAATTGATCTCACGCTTTGCCATGTTGATGAGTGACATCGCAGTTCCTGCCTCAGTTCGGTTATGCTACTGACACGCCGGGACTTCATCGTGAGTCCAGGCGTTGTATGACGTATAACGTATGATGTGCTGATTGGTTCGGCGCACGCGGGCAGTGGTATTGTATCGCACACGCCGGAAGTTGCAAAACGGCGTACCGGCACAATCCCCAGCAATCATCCTATGCACCTTGCTCACGGAGTTGCCTCAGCGCTATCAGCGGTACTGGTGTTGTTGGCCTGCTCATTCAGGCGCGCAAGAAATCTATCGAGCTGGATGCGGGCGCGTTCGTGAATGCCCTCTCCGATCAACTGGTGATCGTCGTGGGCGCTGACACGGAAGACCAGCCGGCGACCGGCAACTTCGATGAGTTCGGCGGTGGCTGTCACATGGCCGCCCACTGGCGTCGCGGCAAGATGGCGCACGTTGACGAGCGTACCGACGGTGGTTTCGCCCTCCGCCAGTTCCGGCTGCACGAGTTGCCACGCGGCATTCTCCATGAGTCCAATCATCATCGGCGTGCCAAAGACATGAACGCCGCCTGCGCCGAAACGCGCGGCGGTATGTTCGTCACCGACGACCAGCGCAGCCTCGCCACGCATGCCAACCGTCAGGCTCATGCACCAGCCTCCTTGTATCACCGTTATCTCAGCATATCAACTTGGATCTTGTCTTGCTCTTGTGTTGCGTTCTCTATTCTAGCACGCAGTTGTCCCCGGATGGGGAGAGTAATAGCCTTCCCCTCAGCCGCTACTCATCTCATTTCGTCTCAATCTCATCTCATCTGATCCGCTTGGCGCAGTGTCTACATCGCCGTATCGTGTTATGCTATCTGGTATAGATGATGCCCTTATCGCCCTATAGTCCTGCTTTCGTCGGTCCTATACTCGTTGACTGAGGAAAAGGTACAATGCCATAATGGCAAAGCCCTATTGGTGCGGGACATCCTTGCGCCATCACTTGCGCGCGGAGTAGCGAAGAAGCATATGCAGTATACGGATAGCACGGCCCAGCCGACCTTGCCCAGCGCCGGAGCAGCCATGCAGGAGCAGAAAACCAGAATCGCCATATCGGTTGTCGTGCCGGTGTACAACGAGAAAGACAGCTTGCAGCCGCTCTATAGCGCGCTGACGGAAGAACTCCAGAAAGTCGGCGTTCCCTACGAAATCATCTTCGTGGATGACGGCAGCAATGACGGCTCGTTCAACACCATCACAGCCTTGCACGAGCAGGACGCGCAGGTGCGCGCCATTCGTTTCCGGCGCAACTTCGGCAAGACGCCGGCGCTGGTGGCCGGCTTCCAGCGCGCGCGTGGCGAGGTCATCTTTACGATGGATGCCGACCTGCAAGACGACCCCACGGAGATGCCCAAATTCCTCGATAAACTGGCTGAGGGGTATGATCTCGTCTCCGGCTGGAAGTATCCGCGCCATGATCCCATCACGAAGACCCTGCCATCCTTCTTCTTCAACCGCCTGCTCGTCGCCTCGACCACCGGCGTCAAGTTGCACGATATCAATTGCGGTTTCAAAGCGTACCGGCGCGAAGTCATCGAAGACATCAAGCTCTATGGCGAATTGCACCGCTTCATTCCGGTGCTGGCACAGCAGCGCGGCTTCAAGATCACCGAAGTGAAGGTGCGCCATCACAAGCGCAAGTTTGGCAAGTCGAAGTTTGGCGCCAGACGCTTCATGCGCGGCTTCCTCGATCTGATGATGGTGCTGTTCCTGATGAGCTATCTGCGCACACCGCTGCGGCTCTTCGGCTCCATCGGCTTCCTGATGACGTTTGCCGGTATCCTCATAGACCTGTATATCGTCCTCGACCGCTTTTTGCCTTTTGGCTCGCATCAGGAGATTCATAATCGCCCATTGCTCTTTGTGGGCATCATGCTGATGATTTTCGGCGTCAGTTTCATCCTCACCGGACTGCAAAGCGAGATGATACGCCACTTCGCCTACCGCCCGGAAGAAGAATACAGCGTCAGGCAGGTGCTGGATTGAACGAGTTGACCGAGTTGAACGAACGCGACGATGATAAGGCAGACAAGGCGGATAAGGCGCTGACGCAGAGCAGCGTTTCTGGCTCGCCACCGGCTACAGACGCGCAGAACACCGGGCGCAGCAAAGGTGTGATGGCGCAGGCGATGGGGCTGCTCAAACGCTATAAGCTGGTGGTGCGCATTGTCGTGCTGGCGCTGATCGCGGGCTTCCTGGGCGCAGGCGTCTGGCGAAGCTGGTCCACACTCTCCCATTATCAATGGGACATGCAGTGGGGCCTGTTCCTGGCGGGATTCGCGCTGCTGGTGGCGCAGGAACTCTCCTATGCCTTCATCTGGCGCGGTATCCTGCTGCGCATGGGAAGCCGGCTCGATGTCGTTTCCAGCCAGCGCATCTACCTCGGCGCGGAGTTCGTGCGCTACATCCCTGGCAATGTCTGGCATGTGATTACGCGCGTTCTCTGGGCAGAGCAGCGCGGCGTGCCCAAGCCGGTGGGCTTCGCCAGCATGGTCATCGAACTGGCGACTAAGATTACCTCGGCGGCGCTGGTGTTTGCCATCAGCCTGTTTTTCTGGCCCAATGTCGGCGCGCTGACCTCGCGAATAGACATCCCCCATAGCGCGCTGGTGACGGCTGGCGCAGTTCTGGTCCCGCTGCTGCTGTTGGGCCTCTATCCGCGCCTGCTGGAAGCCATCTTGAACTTTGGCCTGAAGAAACTGGGACGCGAGCCAATTAAAATCACCCTTCGCTACCTGGATATCTTGCTCGTCACGCTGTTCTGGATGGTAAGCTGGCTGGTGGCGGGCGCTGGCTTCTACCTGATAGTTGACTCAATCGCGGGTGTCGCACTCTCGCCGGTCTTGCTGGCGCTGGCCATTGGCATTTACTCAATTGGCTGGGATGTCGGCTTCATGGCGTTCGTGACGCCGAGCGGCCTGGGATTCCGCGAGGTGGCGATCATCTTCCTGCTGACGGCCTCAACACTCGTACCCAACGTCATCATTGCCACGGTCATCGCCTTCGTCGCGCGCCTGCTCGCCACCGGCGCAGAACTGGTCTGCATCTCAATTGCCTACCTGATCCCCGGTGCGCCGAAGCAGCCACAGACGGAATCGCTGCAACGGGCGCAGGCGGAGCTACGTTAAACCAAGTGGGAATCCCCCACCCCCGGCCCCTCCCCCGTGCGCGGGAGCGGGGAACAGAGCGGCCGCTCCGCTAGACTATTCTCTACGGCATCCGATTTAGCCTTCGCGGAGCAGGTGTAGCCGGAGCAAGTTGATGGCGGTGATGGCAGCGCGCCACTTGATTTCTTCGCGTGCGCCGCGAAACCGCTGGCTGGTGTCGCTGATGCGCCCTGCGCTGGCGACGGCGATATGCACAGTGCCAGCAGGCTTATTTTCTTGCAGCGTCGGCCCTGCCACGCCAGTAATGCCGATGCCGAGGTCCGCGCCCAGCCGTTCACGGACAGCCTGCGCCATTGCGCGCGCCGTCTCCACGCTGATGACGCCATGCGTTTCTACGATCTCGCGCGGCACACCCCATTGCACTTTGAGGTCGGTCGCGTAGGAGACGAGTCCGCCCAGGAAGGCCGCCGAACTGCCGGGCACGTCGGTCAGCGTGCTGGCGAGCAATCCGCCGCTGCACGACTCCATCGTGGCGAGTGTCAGGTGGCGTTCGATCAACAGTTGGAGCGCGACACTCTGCGGCGTGTCGGCATCTACACCGAAGATATGCGCTCCCAGGATGGCACGCGCCTGCTGCTCGGTCGCTGCGACCAATGCCTGCGCCTCCGCCTCGGTTGGCGCTTTGGCGCTGATGCGTACATCCACGGCATCGCGTTTGGCATAGGTGGCGACCGTTGGATTGGTGGCATGAATCAGCGTGTCTATCCGCTCCTCAACGCTGGACTCACCGAGGCCGGCAACGCGCAGTATGCGCGTGAAAAGGACGGCTCCAGTGCGTGAACGCAGGCGCGGCACGACTTCCTCTTCCCACATGCGCTTCATTTCATGGGGCACACCCGGCATGGCGACGATGACTTTGCCATCGCGCTCAGCCCACCAGCCCGGCGCGGTGCCAAAAGGATTGGCCAGCGGCGTGACGGAGGGTAGCACCCACGCCTGTTTGATGTTGTGTTCGGGCATCTCGACGCCCCGGCTCGCGAAGAAGGCGCGCAAGGTCTGCTCATAGGCGCGGTCTACGGTCGGCGTCTCTTCCAACACGGCGGCGATTGCTTCGCGGGAGAGATCATCTTCGGTGGGGCCGAGTCCGCCAGTCATGATGACGATATCCGAGCGGTCGCGGGCACGGCGCAGGGTCTCGCTGAGGCGTTCGAGGTTATCACCCACCTGCGAGACAAAATAGAGGTCAATGCCGAGCGTGGTGAGTTGCTGCGCCAGATAGCTGGCGTTGGTGTCGGTGATCTGCCCGAGCAGCAACTCGGTGCCGATGGAGAGAATTTCCGCGCGCATATGTTCGTACTCTCGTTCTCGATGCTTGTAGGTCCTATGGTGGTCCGCTTGCCAGCAAACTGTTGTCTGGCGCCAGGCAGATTGTATCACCAGGATTGGCGCTCTGTTGCCGGTAGAACAGCCGCTCTAGCAGACGCTACTTGTTGTCAAGTCCTCTTTCGGCTACTGCGAACTGCCATCAGTCATAGCTGTTATGCCTAGTTGGCCCCACATCTTGTGTCTAGATAAGAAAATATGCCCAGGACCCCATATCTAGTAAATTAGCCCTTGAAAATCCCATATTTAGATGGTAAGCTAACGTGTGCAGGTACAAATTCTCTTGTAGAGCAGGCGTCGTCATTGGGGTGAAACAGCGCTGACCCCACTGCCGGATATAGCGACGCCAGGCATAGGTAGCTGCGTGCAATACGCTTTTCGTCGTCTGATAGTTCAGTAGCTTTTGTAGCTCGAACCCGCGAAACCCATCACTCAGCATCAGGAAGGGACCCCGTGAAAGAGAAAAAGGGCGCCACTGGCACGGCTCCAGCGCAGCGCAAGCATGGCGAATGGTCTGAGGCAGCGATCCGTGTGTTGCGCGAACGTTATCTGTTGCGTAACGCGGATGGCGACATTATAGAGACACCAGACGATTTGTGCTGGCGAGTAGCTACGGCGGTGGCCTCCGCAGAGGCGCGCTGGCAGGAGAAATCCGGCAGAACGCCAGAAGAAATGGCGCAGCAGTTCTATGATGTCATGGTCGAGCATAAGTTCTTGCCAAACTCGCCCACGCTGATGAACGCCGGCAAGGGCAACAATCTTCAGCTTTCGGCCTGCTATGTCGTGCCGGTGCCTGATAGCATGGAAGGCATTTTCGATGCAGTCAAGCATGCTGCGCTAATCCATAAAAGCGGCGGCGGCACGGGAATGAGCTTTAGCCGTCTCCGTCCAGTCGGTAGTATGGTTGCCTCGACGCACGGAGTCGCTTCCGGTCCTGTCAGCTTCATGAAGATATTCGATGGAGCAACCGAAGCGGTCAAGCAAGGTGGATGTGTCGTTCCTGAGACGCGCGTTTCCACGGCAACCGGCCTCGTGCAGATCGGCTCTCTCGGCCCAGTAGAGGCTGAACCAAAGAGCTGGCATGCGCTAGCCCAACCGCTCACCGTTTGCACAGATGAGGGCAGCCGCAAGGTCGAAGAGTTCTATCATAATGGGATGGCTGCCGTTCGCACAGTACGCACTCGTAATGGCTACCATTTCACCGGCACGTTGGAACATCGGGTGCGAGTCATTGACGAAAGCGGCGCTTATGTTTGGCGGCATCTAAAAGACCTGCATGTTGGTGACTGGGTGGCGTTGCAGAAGAACACCTACCCCGATAGCACGGACTATCGCTTTGCGCCTTCTGATCGCATCCCGCACTTCAACGCGAAACAGATCAAAATACCAGAGCGCCCCACCGCTGAGCTAGGCGAGTTCATCGGTTATCTGATGGGTGATGGTACTATCAATTATTACAATCCTGGCGGTGGCACTGGCCGTCTCATCCTGACCGTTGCCGATGCTGAACCAGAGGTAGCAGATCGCTTGCTCCATCTGGCAGATGAGCTATTTGGCTTGACCGCTACATCGTGGAAAAAGCCAAATGATGCCAGCAGAAACTATTGTTTCGCTTCCACTGAACTGGTGGCGTGGCTCAAGCATATTGGGGTAACGAAGCCAACCTCGTTGAATGTGCGTGTGCCGGAAATCGTTTACCACGCTGGTGCGGAGTTTGCACGGGGTTTTCTACGAGGTCTTTTCACCGCTGACGGAACAATTAGCGATGAAGGATATACAAGCCTGTATACCGCCTCGCGGGAATTGGCTGAAGATGTTCAGCAGTTGCTTCTAGCACTCGGCATTCCCAGCGGAATCGGCATCAACAAGGATCGCAAAGGAGCGCACGGGAAAAATCCCATCTATCGAGTACGCTTGCTCACGCAGGAGGGGCTACGCGAGTTTGCCGAGCGCATCGGTTTCATGGCAGCCGCAAAGAATGATCGGCTCGATGCTGGCTTGGAGAAGGCTTGGGAGTTCAACGACATTATTCCCAATCAACAGCAGGCAATAGCTGCTCTCTATGACGGTCCCGGACGTGGCAGTGGTCCAGATCGCGGTTTGCGTGGAGCAAATCGCCAGCTTTACCGAGATATCCAGCACTATTTGCCCAATGTCGCGGCCCCCCGTAACTTAACCCGTTCTCGCTTGCGCTCATTGATTGAGAAACATGAGGAGATACGCAACAGTCCGCTCGTTGCCTTCCTCACAAACAATCAGTTTTACGATCAGGTAAAGGCGCTTGATGACGACGAGGCAGTAACGGTAGACCTCTCAGTTGAGCAGAATCACACCTACATTGCCAACGGGTTTGTCAGCCATAATACCCGACGCGGGGCAAACATGGGAATATTGAGGGTTGACCACCCCGATATCCTACAATTCATTGACTGCAAGCGCGACGGCTCGGTGACAAACTTCAACATCTCGGTGGCGATCACCGATGAGTTCATGCGCGCGCTCGAAGCCGACGGCGAGTACGATCTGGTGGATCCGCACACGCAGCAGGTGGTGAAGCACCTGCGCGCCCGCGAGGTGATGGACACCATCGTCTCGGCGGCCTGGGCCACCGGCGACCCCGGCCTCGTCTTCATTGACCGCGCCAATCACTCGACCGCCAACCCCACGCCGGATATTGAGCTTTTAGAAGCAACCAACCCGTGTGGCGAACAATGGCTCGGCCCGTATGACGCCTGCAATCTTGGCTCAATCAACCTCGGCATCTTCGTGCAAAACGGCGAGATTGATTGGGTGGAGTTGGAGCGTGTGACGCGCGTGACCACACGCTTCCTCGACGATGTGATCGAGATTAACCCCTTCCCGCTGCCGCAGGTGCATGAAAAAGTGCATGCCAACCGGCGCATCGGCCTGGGCGTAATGGGCTGGGCGGAGATGCTCTTCGAGCTTGGCCTGCGGTACGACAGCGAGGAAGCCATTGCGCTGGGCGAGCAGGTGATGCGCCGCATCCGCGACTGGGCCAGCGATGAATCAGCGAAGATGGCCGAGGAGCGCGGCGCGTTCCCCAACTGGGCGCGCAGCATCTACAAAGATGGCCCGCAGCTTCGCAACTCCACTCGCACCACCGTTGCGCCGACCGGCTCTATCAGCATCCTGGCGGATTGCTCGTCGGGCATCGAGCCGATCTTTGCGCTGGCCTTCCAGCATCGTGTCAAACAGCCGGATGGCTCGTATCGCGTGCTAGACTTCGTGAACCCCTTCTTCAAGCGTGCGCTGGAGAACAGTGACATCGCAGACAAAGACGAGGTGTTGGAGTACGTCAAGTCGCATGGCTCGCTCCACGGCCACCCGGCAGAGGCGCATCCGGCGCTTGCGCCATACGTCACCGCACACGAGATCGCGCCCGAATGGCATATTCGCATGCAGGCGAGCTTCCAGAAGGGCGTAGACAACTCAATCAGCAAGACGATCAACCTACCGAACAGTGCCACACTTGATGATGTGCGCGACGCCTATATGCTGGCGTGGAACCTGGGCTGCCTGGGCATTACCATCTTCCGCGACGGCTCCAAAGGTGAGCAGGTTCTCAATGTCGGCGTCAAAGAGCAGGAGAAAAAGGCGGCTCAACAGTCTGCTGCGACCGTTGCTGTAGCTCCTGTTGCCCCTGCACCGCGCTATCCCAACGGCGTCAAACCGCGCCCAGAGGTGATGTCTGGCTACACGCGGCAGGTGCGCGCGCCGGAGGGTACCGTCAACATCACGCTTAATAGCGATAATGATGGTCTCTTCGAGGTCTTCGTGAACGTTGGCAAGGCCGGCTCTGATATTTCGGCGCTGGCGGAGGCGTTGGGCCGCTTGATCTCGCGCTTCTTGCAGATTGACAGCCCCTTGACCCAGGACCAGCGCGCGGCGGAGGTCGCCCGCCAGCTCAGCGCCATTGGCGGTAGCTCTTCCATCGGCTTCGGCATGAATCGTGTGCGGTCGCTGCCGGATGCCGTAGCGCGGGCGCTGGACCTCTACCTGAACAGCCCGCATCCGACGCAAGTTGCGCCTTCCAGCCAGGCCAGCGCGGAGCCAGCGTCTTCTCCTGCTGAGGAACATACGCACGGCAGCGCAGGCAGTAGCGGAGCGATCAGCAACGGCCAGTCCAATGGGCATGGCTTCAATCCCGCGACGCTGGCACTCTATACGGTCACTGGCAACCTCTGCCCCCAGTGCGGCAACAATACGCTGCACATGGAGGAGGGGTGCAAGAAATGCGTCAGTTGCGGCTATAGCGAATGCTAGCAAGTAAATAGTCATCCAGAACATATAAACAACGGCTCACTCATCAGGGTGGGCCGTTGCGGTGTTGTAAGGCATCAAATTGGCACGACGGCGACCGCTTCGATCATGACCAGGAAATCGGCAGGCACCATTTCTGACACAAACAGCACCGTATTAGCTGGCGGATTGGGACGGTTGCCCCAAATGCGTTGAAAAGCCGCAAAGCCCGGCAGGATGGGCTGGCCCTGAGCAATATAGACATTTACCTTGATAACGTGTTCCAGCGAAGCGCCTGCCGCACTGAGCGCAACCTGTACATTGTGCATCGCCTGCTCCGTCTGCGCCGCGATGTCTCCCTTGCCTACGATCTGTCCTGTTTCATCGAGCGCGCCCTGCGCGCCGATATAGATGGTTTTCGCCGGACCGGTCACCACGACCACATTGGTATACGCGGAATTGTCGTACAGGCCGGCAGGGCGCAAATGCTGCACCGGGCCAGTCGTGGGCGATTGCTGTTCCTGCTCACTCATTGGATGTCTCCTCGTTGTTGTATCGTTGCTATTGTGTTCACTCGAACGGCGCATAATATCCCAAGTATACGAAGAAAAGCGGCTAGTTCTGTTCCTGATTAGAGGGATTTATTTGCCGTTAGACCGCTCATTGCGGCTGCGTGCGTGGCGATGCTGCCATAGCCAAAAGCCAATGAGCAGCAAGACAATCGCTGACAATACTAGCCAACTCAGCGATCCCCAGCGTGCGGCGACTTGCTCATATGACCGGCCAAACAGTATTCCCAGGAGCGTCCAGATGGTAATCCATATCAACGAACCGGCGGCGGTTGCTGTGAAAAAATTGAGAAAAGGCATACGCGCGGAGCCTGCGGGATAACTGATGAAGCTACGCACTACTGGAATGAGACGCCCCAGGAAGACGCTCCACATGCCGCGACGACGGAACTGATCCTCAGTGGCGAAGGTGAGTTCGCGCGTTGGGCGCAAGTAGTAGGATAACCGTGCCCAGCCCTTGCCTGGGCGCACTGCTGGTCTTGCCAGCGTAGAGAGCGGGACACGAGTACCTATTCCGTAAGCGGCACATGAGGCTAGCACTTTACCTGCGAGCGCGAGCGCAATCGTTGGCCCAAATTCAATGCGCTGGTGCGTGGTCAGGTATCCTGCCAGGAGCAGCAGCGGCTCATCTGAGATCGGAAACCCAGTGCTTTCTACAAAAAGCCACACGAAGATAAAAGTATACAGTCCTGCTGCTGGTAACTGGCGCGCCCAGTCGAGTAGGGCATTGGCCATGCCGGTCATGTGATCCCCCAGGTACTTCTAGCCTTCGGTTGCCATCAGATCTGCGGTTCTCTAATCGTTGTAGCATGCCAGCCGGCGCTCTCCCCATTTTCGAGCATTTCTTTATCAAGGTTTAACACTGCATTACAGAGGTAAATGGGAGCGGGAAGACACTTTCGTTCTTGTGCCCATCGGGCCGGAGGCGTATAATCAGAGATGTGGCATTTCGCGCCGCTGCTGTGACGATGGAGTCCGGCGAAGATGACAACGCGCTGGAGCGCATGCTGGTGGTAGATAGCAGTATTTTCATTGCAACCCCATCTGTATACCCCGTATTGCCCGTTTGGCAGGCGATACAATGGGACTACGCGCATCGAAACACTCCCTCCCTCCTTGCTTCCGGCGATTCCAGCGATTCCGGCATCGTCCCGTCACCCTGGTGGAGTGGCCGTTCTTCTCTTCATCGTCGCGCGTTCGCTCGCTAGTTCAGGAGAAACATCGTTATGTATCGAGGCCAGTCGGGTCAGTGGTCCTGGTTGTTTCATCGTGTAACCGGCCTGGGTGTTCTCATCTTCCTGTTGATTCATATCGTGGATATCACGTTGATCGGTTTTGGGCCGACGGTCTACAACGATGCGTTGCAGGTCTTTGACACCGCTCCGTTTCGTATCTTCACCCTCGCATTGATCGGCGCCTTGCTCTACCATGCCTTCAACGGTATCCGCATCATCCTTGTGGACTTCTGGCCCAGCGGCTACAAGTATCAGCGCCAGATGTTCTACACCGTCATGGGCCTGACCATCCTCTGCACGTTGGCGACCGCCTTCTTTATCCTTGCGCCCATCTTCGGCAAATGCCCACAGCCAGGTTACTGCTCCGCTGTGATGTAGGCATTGCTGAGGCTTGCTGAGGAACCGCACACAACACGAAGAGACGAGAATAGAAAGGGTTAGAAGGCAATGGCAACACAAACAACACCTGCAACGCCGACGGCGGCCAAAGTAAACGGCTATGGTGCGACCTCCCGCCCGGGAACCGGCAGCACGAGCTGGGAAACGTTCTCTTGGTATTTCTTTCGCATCTCCGGCGTCGGGCTGATTTTCCTCGCCCTCATCCATGTATTCTTGATGCACATTGCCAACGACGTTTCGGCAACCAGCTATAGTTTCATCGCGGCGCGCTATGCCAATCCGTTCTGGCGCGTCTATGATCTGCTGCTGCTGACACTGGCGCTCTTGCACGGCTTGAATGGTCTGCGCATCGTCTGCGATGATTACATCAAATCGCATGGCGCGCGGCTGGCCGTCATTTCCGTGCTGTTCTTGATCGCGCTGTCGTTCTGGCTGATGGGTACGATGACGATTATCACGTTCCAGCCAGGGCATACGCTGGCGCAGACATTGCTGGGCCTGCTGCATCACTAACACGCCAGCGAATCCGGCACCATCTACCAGGGGGTTGAGGCGCTTCGCACCAGGCGCAAAGGAGAAAACCATGAATTATCATAAGTTTGATGTCGTGATCGTCGGCGCTGGCGGCGCTGGTCTGATGTCGGCCATGCAACTGGCGCACAATTCCAGCATCGCCGTCATCAGCAAGCTCTATCCCACCCGCTCGCACACCGGCGCAGCGCAGGGTGGCGTGGCGGCGGCGCTGGGCAACCAGGAAGAAGACCACTGGAAGTGGCACATGTTCGATACGGTCAAGGGCGGCGACTACCTCACCGACCAGGATGCCGCTGAGATTCTGGCCCGCGAAGCCATTGATGCCGTCTATGACCTCGAACACTGGGGGCTGCCGTTCAACCGCACGCCCGATGGCAAGATTGACCAGCGCCGCTTTGGCGGCCACACGCGCAACTTTGGCGAGGGGCCGGTGCGTCGCTCCTGCTACGCCGCCGACCGCACTGGCCACATGATTCTCCAGACGATGTATCAGCAGTCGGTGAAGAATCAGGTGAACTTCTTCAACGAATACATGATGCTCGATCTGCTCATCAACGATGGGCAGGCGTGTGGTGTCGTGGCGCTCTGTCTGCGCGATGGCTCGATTCACGTCTTCCATGCAAAGACCATCGTGCTCGCCACCGGCGGCTATGGCCGCGCCTGGCGCATCACCAGCAACGCGCTTGCCTGCACCGGCGACGGCATGGCGGTCGCCTATCGTCGTGGGCTGCCGCTCGAAGATATGGAGATGTACCAGTTCCATCCGACGGGCCTCTACCGCATCGGCATCCTGCTCAGCGAAGCGGCGCGCGGCGAAGGCGCGTACATCCTCAACAATGAGGGCGAGCGATTCTGCATTCGCTATGCGCCGACGATGGAAGAACTGGCGCCGCGCGATATGGTTTCGCGCTTTATCGTGCAAGAGATTGCCGAGGGACGCGGCATCGGCGGGAAAGACTATGTGTATCTCTCGGTGGCGCATCTGGGCAAAGAAAAGATTGACGCCAAGCTGCCGGATATTACCGATTTTGCCCGTAACTACCTCAACGTCGAACCTTACTACGAGCCGATTCCCATTCAGCCGACCGCGCACTATGCGATGGGTGGCATTCCCACCGATATCGAGGGGCGCGTGGTCGTGGATGAGCAAAACACGGTGCTGCCGGGGCTATACGCCGCCGGTGAGGTGGCGTGCGTCTCGGTGCATGGCGCGAACCGGCTGGGCACGAACTCGCTGGTAGACCTGATCGTCTTCGGGCGTCGCGCCGGCAAACATATCGCCGCCAAGTGGCTGCCGGAGGCCGATTTTGCCCCGCTGCCAGCGAACCCTGATGGGTATGCGACGGAACTGGTGGAGGGGCTGCTCTCGCGCGCCAATGGCAAGGGAGAGACGCAGGAACGCATCCGCCAGGAACTGCGCGACGAGATGACCGAGAAAGTCGGCGTCGTGCGCAGCGAGACCACGTTGCTGGCAATGCAGCAGAAGATCGCTGAATTGAAGGAGCGGTGGGCAAACGTTCGCTTAATGGATACCAGCCACACCTTCAATACTGAACTGATGGAAGTCATCGAGTTGGGCAACCTGATTGAATGTGCGGAGGCAACGGTGGCTGGCGCGCTGGCGCGCAAAGAGAGCCGTGGCGGACACTACCGCGAGGATTACCAGAAACGCGACGACGCCAACTTCCTGAAGCATACGCTGGCGTACCGCTCGGATACTCCAGGCCAGCCGGACCTGCGCTATAAGCCGGTCGTCATTACGGAGTTCCAGCCCAAAGAGCGCAAGTACTAATACACACGAACACGCACGAATACATGCGCCTGCCAATCGCACGAAAAACGCAAAAGCAACGGGATTACGAGAGAGGATACAGAAGATGGCAGCAGCAGATGGTACGCTCAGCGTCCAGATAAAAGTGAAACGCTACCAGCCGGAGAAAGAGGCGAAGCCCTACTGGCAGGAGTTCCGGGTCCAGGTGGACCCCAAAGATCGCCTGCTGGATGCGCTGAATCAGATCAAATGGGAGCAGGACGGCACGCTGACCTTCCGACGCTCCTGCGCGCATGGCGTCTGCGGCTCCGATGCCATGCGCATCAATGGCCGCAACCGGCTCGCCTGCAAGTTGCTCATTGAAGATGTGGGCACACGCATTACCGTCGAGCCAATGCTTGGCTTCCCAGTCATCCGTGATCTGGTGGTGGATATGGATCCCTTCTTCGCCAAATACGAGAAGATCAAGCCGTATCTCATCAACGATGAGCCGGAGCCACGCACCGAGCGCCGGCAATCGCCGGAGCAGCGCGAACGCTACGATGAAACGACGAAGTGCATCCTCTGCGGCGCCTGCACCGGCTCCTGTCCGTCCGTCTGGGCGAATGCCGACTGGGTGGGTCCGGCTTCGATTGTCAACGCCCATCGCTTCATCTTTGACAGCCGTGATCGCGGCGCCAACGAGCGGTTACAGATTCTTAGCGACCGCAATGGCGTCTGGCGCTGCCGGACGATTTTCAATTGCTCGGAGGCTTGCCCGCGTGGCATCCATGTGACCGATGCCATCGAAGAGGTGAAGCGCGCCATCATGTATGGCTCAAATGCCATCGAGTGACCGGTGACGGGCGATATCGTTTGAGATACGCTCAGTGGGATAGCGCGTATGATGAGAGCCGGTTAGCTGTGTAGCTGTGTAGGCCGGCTCTCGTCATGAGAACGTGCCGGTTGATGCAGCCTCATAGAGGCAAACATAACGCTATCATTCGTCCCCTGGGGAATAGTACCACTAGCCACGGTTTCCGCCTTGACTTTATGCTGCCAATGTGGCAAAATCAGAAGGCACCTCACGAGAGGGTCCCCGATGCACAGACAACGCGATAATCCTGCGTTGCAGTTTTTCGAGAACAAATCCCAGATAGGACTTGACGAGAAAAACGCGCTGTGATACTATCAGGAGGCATCTCTAAAACGACCGGACGATGTAATACATCTCCTGGCCAAAGTGAGATGCTTGCTTCGCCCGTTCTATACGGCTGAGCAGTGTGTACCTGAACAACCACATAACGATATGATTGAGTGTATATCCTGATACGTTGCGCTGCCCTTTCGAGGAGCGGGCAATGAGTATCGAGATGATACGCCACGGAAGATTTACTTCGATTTTGCCGAAGCGAGCAAAAAGAAGAGGATCGTGCTTCTCGCGACTTGGCTCATGAATCATCATGAGAGTATGCCAAGCGGAGAAGGGTGTCGGGGGGATGCCTAGGGGCCAAAGGCCGAAGAAGGACGCGGAGAGCGGCGAAACGTGGCTGGGGAGCTGCAAGCGAGCGATGAGCCAGTCGAATCCGAATGGGGCAAC
>Ga0209062_1000158_pt1 | contig 254947 bp, 254 predicted proteins | sample Coa_R2_2_FD_187158 | JGI IMG/M metagenome (GOLD analysis project Ga0209062, IMG submission 187158) | Surface soil microbial communities from Centralia Pennsylvania, which are recovering from an underground coalmine fire - Coalmine... | ecosystem: Environmental > Terrestrial > Soil >... | reverse complement strand
GGCCGCCATCCAGGACTATCTCGACCAGCACAATGCCGATCCGACGCCGTTCGTTTGGACTGCCTCGGCCGTTTCTATCCTCGAAAAAGTTCGCCGCGGGCGACAAGCGTTAGAGTCGGTACACTAGCGCAGTTTCGCACCGCCGTAGAGAGGGCGGTGCAGCTCCGCTTGGCCGAGCCGATTGACCGAGGCGGAGCGCTGCCACACTATCTCCTCGCGAGGTCACAGAACCGAGGCGAGGCGATGAGCTCGGCCGTTCCCGCCATCTTGCCCGAGGCGCAGGACGAGGAGATTCCGATCCTCGACCTTGGGCCCTATCGCGCCGGGGCCGCCGGAGCTTTGCCGCGCCTCGCCGGCGAGCTGCGCCACGCTCTCGCAGAGATCGGCTTCTATTTCATCCGCAATCATGGCGTCGAGCAGGGGCTCATCGACCGCGTCTTCGGCGAGGCTGCGCGCTTCCACGCGATGCCGCTCGAGCGCAAGCTCGCGCTCAAGATCAACGAGCACAATATCGGCTATCTGCCGATGCGCGCCGCGACGACGCGCCATTCGACGCTCAATGCCAACAACAAGCCGAATTTGAACGAGGCCTATTTCGTCAAGCGCGACCTGCCGCCGGACCATCCCGATGTCGTCGCCGGGAAGCGCTTCCGCGGCGCCAATCTCTGGCCGGACGACCTCCCCGGCTTCCGCGAGACGGTCGTCGAATATTGCGCGGCGCTGGAACGCCTCGCTCTCTCGCTGCTTCCCGTCTATGCCTGCGCACTCGACCTCCCGCCCGATTTCTTCCGCGAGGCATTCGACGAGCCGCAATTCACGCTGCGCATATCGCACTACCCCGCGCAAGAGGTCGTGGCGGAGAACGAGTTCGGCCTCGCGCCGCACACCGATACGAGCTTCATGACGCTGCTGGCGCAGAACCGGATCCCGGGGCTCGCGATCCGGACCCGGGCCGGGCGCTGGATCGATGCGCCGGCGCCGGCCGGCGCCTTCCTCGTCAATGGCGGCGACATGCTGCGGCGCTGGACGAATGACCGCTTCCTCGCGACGCCGCATCGCGTTATCAACCGCTCGGGCGGCGAGCGCTACGCCATTCCCTTCTTCTTCGACTGCCGCATCGATTTTCCGATAGTCTGTCTGCCGAGCTGCACCGGCCCCGACAATCCGCCGCGCTATCCGCCGACCAGCTACATGGATTATATGAGCTGGTACCAGCGGCAGAATTACGACCACATGCGCGGCGAGGAGAAGGGCGCTTCCGCCCCTTACTGACGCTTTACCGACGCTCCGACCGGGCGGCGGCGACGGCGCGGGCGATCTGGGCGCGCACGGGCATGCCGGCCGGCGCGGCCGCTCTCGGGCGCGATGCGGCATCGCCGCGCGCCTCGGCGCCGCAGGCGCGATGGACGGCATCGCACACCGCATCGACCTGGGTCGGCGTCATATCGAGCCAGAAGGGCAGACCGACCGTCCGCTGCGCCAGATCCTCGGTCGCGGGCAGCGGATCGCGCAGGCAGTCGGCATAGGCGGGCTGGCGATGGCAACCCTGCCCCCACCAAGCGAGCGTCGCGATCCCTTCGGCCGCGAGCCGCGCCGCGCCGTCCTGGCAGTCGCTCGGCCAGACGATGTTCATCGTCGAGGTGACCCAGCCTTCGCCGAAGCGCGGCTGCAAGCCGACCGCGCCGCGCTCGCCGAGGCGCCGGCGGTAGCGCTCGGTGAGCGCCGCGAACCGGGCGCGCGCCGCCGTCCAGCCGTCGAAAGCGGCGAGGCCGATCGCCGCCCCGTATTCGGAAACCTTGGCATTGATGCCGGGCGCGGTCGAGACGCGGCTGCCGAGAAAGCCGAAAGTGGTGAGCCGGCGGAAGCGTTCGAGCCATTCGCCGTCGCGGCAGACGACCGCCCCGCCCTCGCCGATGCCGAAGACCTTGGTCGCATGCAGGCTGACGACCATGGGCGAGCGGGCGATCGCGAGCGGTCCACCGGCGCGCATCGTATCGAAGGCGGCGGCGGCGTCGATGACGACGGGAATGCCGGTGCGCTCGCTGAGCTCGTCCCAGGGGCGCACATCGAAGGGCATGCCGAAAGGCGAGACGATCATGATCGCGGCGATCTCGTCGAGATCGTCGCGGGCGGCGACGGCCGCCGGGTCCGGCATCCAGGTCGCGGGATCGACGTCGATGAAGCGGACGCGCAACCCCGCGGCGATCGCCGCCGCCGGCGAGGCGACGAAGGTCCAGGACGGCAGGAGGCAGAGGCCGCCGGGCCGGACGCCGCTCGCCCGCAAGGCCAAGGTCAAGCCGATTGTCGCATTGGCGACGAGGGCGACATTGTTGCTCTCGACGCCCCAATGCTCGGCGAGAAGGCCCTGGAAGCGCAACCACAGCAGCCCGTGATTGGTGTACCAGTGGTTGGCGTCGATCTCCTTCAGATAGGGAAGGATCGCCGAGGCGACCGGCAGCTTCGGCTTGGCGACCGGAATGAGCGGCGCCATCAACGGGCTCGCGAGGGCGCGCGGCGATGCTCCGGCGGCGGCAGTTTTCACGGCGGCACTCCGCTTCAACTGCCGGTTATTTGACGGAACCGCGGTTAAGATTGGCTGAAGAGCGGCATTGCTTTACGCGCTCGGCGTGAGACGCGTTCCGTCGCGGAGCGCCGCCGCGACGCGCTCGGGCGCATTCCACATCAGGACGTCGAGAATGGAGAGGCCGGGCTCGAAACGGAAGGGGTCGGTCTTGTAGGGAAAGAGCTCGGTCTCGGCGAAGAGGAGCTCAACGCCGATGCGGGCGAAATCGGCGGGGTCGAAGAGCGCCCGCCCGCCCGCCGGGTTGACGTAGCTCGTGGCGCCGAGCGCCGCGCAGATCGCCGGCGCCCAGCCGCCGGGCCCGAGATCGGGCGGCAGGTCGAGCGCGAGCTCGGAGAGGATGCGGGCCCGGAAGGGCAGGCCGAGATAGGCGCAGACGGCGCGGAGACCGCGCGCGTTGAGTCGGACGAGCGAATCGTCCTCGGCCGTGGAAAAGGCTTCCTCGACCAATGCCACCACCGCGTCGTAATGGCGCGCCTTGCGCTTGTAGTGGCTGAGCTTGCCGAGCACCGATTTCCGCGCCGCGGGCGGATCGAGGATGCGCGCCTCGTGGGTCGCGATCGAGATGGAGCCGTTGGCGAGCGGCACCGTTACGTAGTTCCAGCCCTGGCTCGGGTGGAGGACCCTGTTGCGGTTCATCCAGCTCTTCGGCGTGTATTGCGTCACGTCGAAGACGATCCATTCATCGACGCTGGCGATCAGCCCGAAATGCCCGAGATAAGGGAAGAAATAGGGCTGCATGATGCCGAGGCGCATGGGCGGCGCTCACTCTCGCCGCGCCCGGATCGCCGGTGCTGTCCGCTGCGCGTGGGCGATGGCCTCGCAAATGCGGGCAACGGCTTCGATCGAGACGGCGGCGCCGGTCGGCAGGCACAGGCTGGACGCCGCCGCGGCGTCGGTTCCGGGCAGGCGCGCTGCCGGGCGGTCCGCCGCGCCCCAGGGGAAGCTGCGGTGCAACCCCGCCGCAATGAGGAGCCGCGCCCCGATGTTCTCCGCCGCGAGCACCTCCGCCAGCGCCGCGGCGCCCATTCCGAAGGCCGCCGCGTCGAGGCGGGCGATGACGTAGTGGTGGTTGGAGGTGCTGACGCCCGCCGGCTCCACGAGGCCGATGCCGGGAATGCCGCGCAGCCCCTCCTCATAGGCGCAGCGCAGCGCCAGGTTGTGGCGGCGATTGGCTTCGAAGTCATCGAGGCTCAAAAGCGCGACCGCGGCCTGGGCCTCGGACATGCGGCCATTCGCGGTGCGCACGACGCTGACCGGCCGCCCCGCGCCGTAGCTGCTGCGGATGTTGCGCAGCCGCGCCGCGAGCTCGTCGTCATTCGTCGTGACGCAGCCGCCTTCGGTCGCGGTGACGATCTTGCCGGGACCGAAGGAGAAGACTTCCGCCCGGCCGAAGCCGCCGAGCGGCGTGCCGGCAACGGCGCAGCCAAAGCCATGCGCCGAATCCGAGAGGAAGGCGAGGCCCCGCGCCTCGGCGAGCGCCGCGAGGCCCGGCGGATCGCCGGCGCCGCCCCAGAGGTTGACGCCCAGCGCCGCGGCGATTGCGTCGCCATCGGCGCGATCCAAGGCTTCGGCGACGGTGTCCGCCGTCATCTGAAGCCGCGCAGCGTCGATGTCGCAGAAGACCGGCTCGAGCCCGGCCCAGCCGAGCGCCACGGCCGGCGCCGCCGGCGCCGCCGCCGGGAGGACGATCCGTCCTTTGAGGCCGAGCGCTTCCGCCGCCATCATGAGGCCGACCGTGCCGTTGGTGACGCAGATCGCGTGCCGCACTTCGAGCCGCTCGGCAAGGCGCCGCTCCAGCGCCGCGGCGAGCGGCCCCTGATTCGTATAGTATTGGCGCTCGAAGATGCCGGCGAAGGCGGCGACAAAGCGCTCGCGGGCGGGAAAGAAGCCGGCGCGTCCCGGCATCGGCTGCGCGAAGGTCGGGCGGCCGCCGAGAATGGCGAGCTGCGGGCTCATGCGGCTCTCTTCGCGGCAAGGCGGGCGGCGATTTCTTCGGCATCGGCGGCGAGAAGACCGAGGAGCGCGACGATGCGCTCGACATCGACCGGCTCGATGAAATGCCCGCTCGGCATGAGGATGAAGCGCTCGGCGAGGGCGTCGGTCAGGGGCAGTTCGGCCGGAACATGTGGATAGGCCATGTGCTTGCGGTGCAGGGCGGGATGGTAATAGGCGCGGGCCAGCACCCCTTCGGCGTTGAGGATAGCGATGGTATCGGCGCGGCTCAGCGGCCAATCCCGGGTTAGCTCGACGACGATGTTCTTGAAGCTGGTCGGGTGCCGCTCATCGAAGGCGAGGAGGCGGATGCCGGCAAAGCCGGCGAGCGCTTTGCGGTAGCTCTCATAGATGCGGCGGTTATGCGCCACCTGATCATCGAGGGCATCGAGCCCGGCAAGCGCCATCGCCGCATGGATGGGGCTGAGGCGGCTGTTGATTCCGACGGCATAGACCGTATGACCTGCCGCATCGCGGCCGAGATCGCGCGCCATCGCCAGCCGCGCCGCGACCGCCGCATCGCCTGTCGTGACGTAGCCGCCTTCGAAACCGTTGATCAGCTTGCTTGCGTGGAGGGAGAAGCATTCGGCGTCGCCGAACGCGCCGACCTTTCCCTCCCCCACCCATTCATAGACCGACTCCACCGAGTCAAAGAGAATGGGAAGGCCGCACCGGCGGGCAAGTGCCGTCAAGCCCGCGGCATCGCAGCAATTGACGATGGGATGGACGGCGAGAAGGAGCGCCGTCTCCTCGCCGATGCAGGCCTCCATCTCGCGCGGGCCGGCGGCGAGCGAGCGCGGATCGACCTCGCAGAAGCGGGGCTTCAGCCCGGCCCAGGCGGCGACGTCGGCCATGCGGCGGTAGGTGAGCGACGGCATCACGAGCTCGCTCCGCCCGGGCAGGGCGAGCGTCTTGATCGCCGAGACGAGCGCCCAGAAGCCATTGGCGAAGGCGATGCAGTGCCGGGCGCGGTGGAACTCGGCAAAGCGCCGCTCCATAAGCGCGACGATGGCGTCTCCGCCCGCGCCGCCCGGCGCGAACAGCGGCTCCGCGTAGCGCAGGAACCGCTCGAAATCGGGCCGCACCAGATTCGAGGTGGATTTCGGCGACTGGAAGAGCGGCGCACCGCCGAGGATCGCGAGCGCGCCGACCTCGGGTTTCGCGGCAGCGGTGACGCTCCGCCGCACCCGCCGCTTTGCCGTGGCTTCACTCATTCGCGCGTCGCCTCCGCGCGCGTCAGCAGCGCGTCGTAGCGGTAGTGGGCGGCGAAGAAATCGGGCGGCATCACCGTGATCTCGGCCCGCCAGCCCGTCGCGGCGGCGAGGCGACGGAAGGCATCGCGGCTCCGCCAAATGCCGATCTGCGAGGAGGGATCGGCAAGCTCCGCCGCGCTCGGCACGCGGTCGGCGTAGAAGGCGCCGGCGCGGTCGCGATCGGGCAGGTTGCCGATGAAGACGCGCCGCACGGCGGGAAAGCGCGCATGGAGTGCTTTGAGGACCGTCGCCGCCTCGTCCTCGGAGAAATAGGCGAAGCTGCCGTAGCAGAGCGCCTTGGTGAAGCGCTCGGGCTCCGCCTCGCTTTGCACATGCTCGGCGGCTCCGGCGGTGATGAAGCGCCGGCGGGGCCGATCCTCGAAACGCGCCCGGGCAACGGAGATGAGATAGGCCGATTTGTCGGAGCCGAGATAGGCGCCGCAGGAGGGGAAAAGGAGGCTCGCCAGCGCGCCATTGCCGCAGGCGAGGTCGAGCAGGGTGTCGGATGGTTCGAGTTGGAGACGTGCGACGATCGTCTCGACGATGAGGCGGAGCTGGTCCTCGGAGATGGGCTTGCCGCGCACGGTGCGGCGCACCTGCGCCCAGAGGTCGTCGCGCGGAACGCTGCGCGCCCACGCATCGTAGTCGAGCGTCGGGTAGGGCTTTGCGCCGAGGGCGCCGGGCGCCGCCGTCATGCGGCCGGCTCGGGCAGGAACTGGTCGAGGCCTTTGAGGCAGGTCACCTCGGCCAGCTCCATCACCGCCTTCATGAAAGCGAGCGGATCGTGCTCGCGTTCGACATAGCTCAGCGCCGGCTGCAGCAGCACGTCGTCGAAGGGAGACGGATCGTGATAGATGGCGGCCAAGCGCTCGGCCAGGTCCGGCGCGTGCCACTCGACGCCGCGATAGCTCGGCAGGCCGTGCAGGCGCTCGCGGGTGAAGTCGTTGTCATCGGAGACGACGCAGCTTTTGGCGGCAAAGCCGCGCAACACCCGCTCATGCGTCCCGGAGGAGAAATTGGGCGTCGTGTTCACTAGCCACTGGCAATTGGCGTAGAGCTCGTCGATGCCGTCGGCCGGGGCGGCCGGCAGGAAGCGCGCCCGCCCCGCTTCGGCGCTGACATGCTCCCAGCCGGCGCCGATGATGAGGGCCGGTATGTCGCGCAGCGCCCGCGCCATCGTCGTGGCGCGGACGGCGCGGACGTATTGGTCGAGCTCCAGAAGCAGCCCGAAAAGGAGGTCCTTGCGCTCCTCGATGAAGAGGCCGTTGGCTTCGAGGCTGGCGAGCGCCGTCGCCGTGATGTCGCCGGTGCCGCGCCGGCAGAGCTGCGCCGCCGCGTCTTCGAGCGCCGCCTGGAGCCGGGTGCCCCAGCCTGCCCATTTGGCGCGCCGCGCCTCGGGATCGGCGCCCGTTTTGAGGAAGACCATGCGATGCTCGCGCTTCGCCCACGGCACCTTGTCGCGCCAGCGATTGGGAATGACGCCCATCGGCAGCATGCCGGTGATCTGCGGCGAGCGCAGGAAGCGCCGATGCATGCCGAGCCAATCGCGAAAGACGTAGCCGTTGGCGACCCGCCGCGCCTTGACGAAATGATTCGAAGGCATGGCGCAGGGAGTGTCGGCGTGGACGGCGACATAGCCGACATCGAGGGCGTCCCAGAGATTGCGGTCGCCCACCTTGATACCCGAGCCGATGCCGGCATAACCCCAGGCGAAGACGAGGCCGCCCTGGACCGCCTGGTTTAAGACCTCCTGCCATCCCGGCCTGGCGAGATCGACGACATGGCCGACGAAGCCGAAGGGCCGCAGCAGATCCATGAAGGCCTGGCTCTGATAAGCGAGGATGCCGTTCTCGTTCTGGCCGACGATGGCTGCGATGTTCCGGTGCATGGCCCATCCAGAGAGCGCGGAATGCGGCGGCAATCCTCCGCCCCTCCGGCGGATGCTCGCCGCGATTGGTTAAAAACTCCCTAGAAACGCGCGCGCCGCGCGTCCTCGGCTTCCGGCGCGATACGGCGATGATCGCCTCGCCTTGCCGTTTTCCTCGGCAGGCGCAAGGCGGAGGAGCGGCGGAGATGACGGCAGAATCCGGCGAGGCGGCGTCGGAGACCGGGGATTTCCGCTGCGCGCGCTGCCACCATCAGGTCCATGTGACGAAGGGGCACAAGATCCCGAAATGCCCGAATTGCGGCAACGACACCTTCGGCACGCGCGTGCACGAGCCGGGGCGGCGGAAGGAGCGTTAAGACACCGGGGGCGCCGGGCCGCGAGCGCCGATCGGCATTGCCAAGGCGCCGCGCAGCGCCTATTACTGCCTCATAGATTTCTGCCTCCGTTGAACCCCATGCGCGAACCCATCACCAAGTTTCCGAAGCGCCCGACCGGCCCGGAACAGGCGCGCCGGACCCTGGCCGAATGCCGGGCCATGCTCGCCAATCCGCGTCTGTCGCCCGAGATGCGGCAGGGGCTCGAGCAGAAGGTGGCGCAATTGAAGGAAGAGCTGAGAGCCGACGCCGCGCACCGCGCGCGCGATGCCGCGGCGGCCGAGCCCGGCACCGAAACACCGCGCCGACCGCCCCGTCCGTAGCCGACACACCGACCGCAGCGGGGCCAATCGGGTGGCCGCATCCTCGGGCGCGACGCTGATCTTCCCCGCCACCGTGCCCGCCGCGGCGCGCTATGTGGAAGAGGCGCGCGAACGCGGCGAGGAGGTCGTGGTCGCCGCCTCGGTGCGCGGCGAGGAGACGCTCGGCTTCGAGGAGCTGATCCTTCTCCCCAGCATCTATGATGCGGATTTCGCCGAGCGCCTGCGCGCCCTCATCGCCGCTCACGACATCCGCCGCATCTTCAGCCCGGTCGCCGTCGTCCATGTGTTCCTGCGCCGCCTCCTCGCCGAGAAGGCGTTCGGCCCGAGGCTCGTCGGCACCACGCCGGTCGCCGCCGAGATGGAGAGCTTCCGCAGGCTGCTGCGCGAGGCCGAGCGGCATCGCGGCTTCATCGCCGCCGCGAGCGAAGGGCGCTCGCGCCTCGACCTCCTCGAGATCGCGGCGATCCTGCGGCAGGCGGATCGCCTCTATGGGCAGTCGAGCGCCGTCAAGATTGCCGCGATGATCGCGGTCTGCGCCGACACCGTGCCGGGCGATGTCGTCGAGATTGGCAGTCTCGTCGGCCGCACCGCCTTCGTCCTCGCCCATCTGGCGCGGCGGCTCGCGATCGGGCCGGTGCTGGCCATCGATCCCTGGGATGCCGGCGCGGCCTTGCAGAAGGATGCGGCAGCCTTCCTCAAGGACAGCCAAGACAGCTGGGACTTCGAGCTGTGCTTCCAGGATTTCGTGACCAACCTCATTCCTGTGGCGGGCAATGGCTTCGGCTTCCTGCGCATGCCGGCGACGGAAGCCTATCGCCGTTACGCGGCGGCGGGGCGGGTCGAGTCCCCCTGGTTCGGGCCGGTCGACTACAGCGGCCGCATCTCGGTCCTGCATATCGACGGCAACCACGATTTCGCGGCGGTCAGCGCCGATTGCGCCTTGTGGGTGCCGCACATCGTCCCCGGCGGCTGGCTCATTCTCGACGACTACGTTTGGGCGCATGGCGACGGACCGCAGCGGGTCGGCGATGCCCTGCTCGCCCGCGAAGGCGAGCGAATCGAACGCGCCTTCGTCTGCGGCAAGGCTCTCTTCCTGCGCTTCCGGCCCTAACGCGCCGGCTTCGAGCGCCCGCTAGATCGCGCGCCGAGCGCCGCTCACGGGCTGCAGGAGCGGCCGTTCCGCCAGGTCCCGTTCGCCGGCGGGCAGCGCTGACGAGGACGCCGACCAGCGTCCAAGACGCTGCGTCCGCGGCGACGGCGCAAGCAATGTCAATGCTATGACTGGCGCAACGCGGCGCGGCGGCGCCGGAACTCCGGGCAGGTCTCGGCGTTGTACGCGCCGGAATGGTTGCGCGTCATGGGGACGGCGCGACCGCGCGTCGAGAGGCGGCCATGCTGAACCTGCTTGTCGTGATGATCGACTGCCTGCGGCAGGATCGGTTCGAAGGGCCGGGCAAGACCGCGGTAACCCCCAATCTCGACAATTTCCTCTCCCGCAGCATCGCCTTCGACAACATCCACGCGGTCGGCAGCAACACCACGGCCGTCATGGGCTCCTGGTTCACCGGACTCTATCCCTATCGGCACGGGCTGCGCAGCTTTCGCGACCGCAAGTTCACCGGCAAGCCTCCGACCATGGCGGCGATCCTGCGGCGGCACGGCTATCGCACGGCGACGACGGTGACGGAGGCGATGGCCGACGCCGAGGACCTCCTCGACGGGTTCGACGAGATCGAGCGGCGGGACAAGAAGCGGGAGGCGATCCACGACGGTTATGGCGAGCGCGTCCGGTTGAAGCTCGCCGAGCTCGCCGGCACGGATCGCCCCTGGTTCTATTTCGTCCATACTTGCGAGCTGCACCCCGACCGGCAATGCGATCCGCGCTTCCGGAGCCGCCGCTACGGCAAGACCTTCTATGATCGCTGCCTCTCCTCGGTCGATCATCATCTGGCGCCGATCTTCGCCGCGATCGATTGGTCGAAGACGCTCGTCGTCGTCTTCGGCGACCACGGCGACAACCTGCTCTGGGAGCCGCGCGGCGAGCTCGCCAGCATGATAATGAACCGCCTGCGCGCGGATGGCCGCGTCTCGGCGCTCTGGCGCCTGCGCGACGCCTTCTACAAGGCGGGGCTCTATGGCCGCTGGAAGAGCGTTCTGCGTCACAACGCCCTCTTCCACCACGACTACCACGTCTATCGCTTCCTGACGCGGGCGCCGCTGATGCTGGTCGCGCCCGGGGTGGCGCCGCGCCGCTGCTCCTTGCCCATGAGCTCGGTCGACATGCTGCCGACCTTGCTCGAGGCGCTGGGCCTGCCGCCGGAGCCGCTGTGCGACGGCGTCAGCTTCGCGCCGCTGCTGCGCGGCGAGACGATGGCGCCGCCGCCGCGGGCGCTCTACCAGGAAGTCGTCACCGATTTCATCCTGAAAGGCCGCGACCCCTCGCAGCTCCGCATTCCGCTGCTCCACGCGCTCGTCGAAGGCGATTGGAAGCTCGTCGACAGCGTCTTCGACGGCCGGATCCGCCCCGAGCTCTACGACCTCGCCGCCGATCCGGAGGAGCGGCGCAACCTTTATCCGCGGCACCGCCACGCCGGCTTCGTCAAGGCGCTCCGCGAGAAGCTGCGCGCCGTCGAGGGCGGAGGGAATCGGGCCCTCGGGACGTTCACGGAAAAAGGCGCGGTCGGCGCCAGCGCCTGAGACGGTCGCCACGGTTCAGCAGAGAAACTTCGTATGGCACTGAAGGCCAAGGCCGCTCGCGGCGTGCTCTGGACATTGGTCGAATATGGCGGCGGCGAGGGCATCGCCTTCCTCGTTTTCCTGGTGCTGGCGCGCGTCATCGCCCCCGCCGATTTCGGGCTCGTCAGCCTCGCCCTCGTCTTCATCGCCTTCGTCCAGCTGTTTCTGAACCAAGGCTTCGCCGACGCCATTGTCCAGCGCGCCGAGATCGAGCCCGATCATTATTCGACGGCATTCTGGACGAACCTCGCCATTGCCGTCGCCTTCGTCCTGCTCTCGGTGCTGGGCGCCGGAGCCGCCGCCGACTTCTTCCGCCAGCCGGAGCTCGCTTCCGTGTTGCGCTGGCTGTCGCCGCTGCCGATCGGCACCGCCCTCATCAGCATTCACCAAGCGGTCTTCCGCCGCCGCCTCGATTTCTCCAATTTCGCCAAGCGTGCCATCATCGGCATCGGCATCGGCGGCGTCGTCGGCATCGGGCTGGCGCTCAACGGCTATGGCGTCTGGAGCCTCGTCGGCCAGCAGCTCACGAATGCGGCGGCGAGCGTCGTCGTCATCTGGTGGAATTGCCCGTGGCATCCGAGCTTCCGCTTCTCGCGCCGCTGCTTCCGCGAGATGGCGGCGTTCAGCGCGCCGGTCATCGGCAGCAACCTCGTCACCTTCGTCTATCACAAGACCGACGTGTCGCTGATCGGCTACTTCCTCGGCACGCACCAGCTCGGCTACTACTACCTCGTCCAGCGCCTGCTCATCACCCTCGGCCTCGTGACGCAATCGACGATCCAGTCGATCGTCATGCCGGTGCTCTCGCGCGTGCAGCAGGACCGCGCCCGCTTCCGCGAGATCTTCACGACGACGGTGCAGCTCCTCGATGCCGTCTGGCTGCCGCTCGCTTTCGGCGCCGGCCTCGTCGCCTCGCTGCTGCTGCCGACGATCTTCGGCGCCAAATGGCTGCCGGCGGTGCCGTTGATGGAGATCATGGCGCTCTGCGGCTTCACCGACGCCTTCACTCTCTATTCCGGGCCGGCGCTCATTGCGGCCGGGCGACCCGACGCCTTCTTCCGGCTGTCGCTCGTCCAGCCCGTTCTCGCCATCGCCATCATGGTTCCGGCGACGCGCTTCGGGCTCATCGGCATCGCCGCGGCCTTCATCCTCGTCGGCGCCGCCATGATCCCGATCCATATGCTGGTCCTGCGCCGCAACGCCGCGATCCATCCCGGAACAATCTTCGCGCGCTGCGCCGGGGCGAATGTCGCCGCCATCGTGATGGCGGCAACGGTGCTGCCGGTCAAGGCGATGCTGACGCCGGCGCTGCCGCCCTTCGCCGCGCTCGCGCTTTCGGCGGCGACCGGCGCTCTCGTTTATGTCACCGTGCTCGCGATCGTGGCGCCGGCCCTGCTGCGGCGGATCCTCGATCTCGTGGCGAGCGCGCTCGGCCGCGGCGAGGCGCGCGGCGAAGGCGCGTTGGAGCCGACCGCCTGAGCACGAGAAAACGCAACGCTTTTGCGCTGAGTGCGCAGAGGTTTCGCGGGAGGACACGGAGGATTCAAATCCACGGCGGTCTCTGCGCATCCCCAGCGACCTCCGCGCTAAAAGATTTGCGCGCGCCGCGGCGGGCGCGCTATCCCGAGCGCCGCCCATGACCACCCGATCCGAAGCGATCCCGCCCTGGTGGCGGCCCGAGCGCCTTGCCGTCCGCCGCCCGAAGCTCGAGGCGCGGCAGCGTATTCTCGCCGCCACACGCAGCTTCTTCGCCGAGCGCGGCTTTCTCGAAGTCGAGACGCCGGCTCTCCAGGTCTCTCCCGGCCTCGAGCCGCATCTCATGGCGTTCTCGACGGAGCTCGTCACCGCGGAAGGCGAGCGGCGCGTGCGGCATCTCCACACCTCGCCCGAATTCGCCATGAAGAAGCTGCTGGCTTCAGGGCTGCCGCGCATCTTTCAGCTCGCCCGCGTCTTCCGCAACGCCGAGCGGAGCCGGACGCACCACCCCGAATTCACCATGCTCGAATGGTATCGCGCCGGTGCTGGCTATCGCGAGCTCATGGCCGATTGCGAAGCGCTGCTGCGCGGCGCGCTCGGGGCGGCGGGCGCACACGCCTTCACCTGGCAGGGCCGCAGCGCCGATCCGACCGCGAGCTGGACCTATCTCTCCGTCGCCGAAGCCTTCGGCCGTTTCTGCGGCATCGACCTTCTCGCGACGGCGCCCGACCCGCTGTCGCCGCGCCGCGACTTGCTTGCCGCCGAAGCCCGGCGCGTCGGCGTCGAACCGCATTCCGGCGACGACTGGGAAGACCTCTTTTTCCGTATTTTCCTCGACCGCATCGAGCCCAATCTCGGCATCGGCGCGCCCGCCATCCTCTACGATTACCCGATCGCCATGGCGGCGCTGTCGCGGCCGAAGCCGGGCGATCCGCGCCTTGCCGAGCGCTTCGAGCTCTATGTCTGCGGCCTCGAACTTGCCAACGCCTTCGGCGAGCTGACCGACCCCGTCCTGCAGCGCGCCCGCTTCGAAGCGGATCGCGCCAAGAAGCAGGCGCTCTACGGCTACGCCTATCCGATCGACGAGGATTTCCTCGCCGCCCTCGAATACGGCTTGCCCGAAAGCGCCGGCATCGCCCTCGGCTTCGACCGCCTCGTCATGCTGGCGACGGGCGCAAGCGCGATCGAGGAGGTGCTGTGGGCGCCGGTGGCGTGAGTTAGCCCGCGGGTCAGCGCGCCGTGATCCAATCGGAGATCGCCGCCACCACCTGGTCTTCGATGCCGAGATAGCCGTGCCGCGACAGCGCCCGGCAAGGCGGCGAGATCGGCGGGTCGCCGCCCGCCACGGCGATCAGGTCCTTGCGCGGCGCGCGGGCGAGGCGCTGCAGCAGATCGGCGGCGAGTTCGAAGGGACAGGCCGGACAAGCGTCCTCCCGGTTGTGCACGATCAGGACCGGGATCGTGATCCTGCTCGGATCGGCGTCGAAAATGGTGCCGTCGCCGCGCTTGCCGGCGCGGCGGAGCAAAGTCGAGGTCAGGACGACGCCATCGGCGCCGCCGGCGGGCAGCGTCGCGGCATTGGCCGCGGAGAGCGTGCCGCGGCTGGTGCCGACAAGCCAGACGGGGGCGTTCGCGGCCTGGCGCAGATAGGCGATCACCGCGGCGATGTCGCTTCGATGCGCGGCGCCGAGGCGGAACCCGTCCGAGAGGCTCCGCTCGTCCGATGGAACATCCATGACCGCCACGGTGAAGCCGCGGGCCACGAAGAGATCGCGCGAGCGGACGAGAAAATTGCCGCGGCGCAGATCGGCGGGACCGTAATGCTCGAGCGTGCCGAACCCGCCCGGAAACAGGATGAGGCTGGCGCGAGGCTGTCCCTTGGGTTTCGTCAGATAGAAGGGCTGGGTGACGCCGGGCCGCGTCGGCAGCTCGATCCGCTCTTCCGCCGATGCCGCCGGCGCGAGGATGAGGAAGAGGAAGAGGAAGACGAGGGAAATGAGCTTCATCGGTCCTCGACGGCGCTTGGATTATCGGATCAATCTAGCACAGGCGGGAAGCGCGCAACCCGCGATTTCACGCTCGCCATCGGGGCCGATTGAAGCCGCGCTCGCCCTCGGATAGGGTCGGCGCATGCAGCGGCCCATCGACCATATCGTGCATTGCGTCGGCGATCTCGCGGCGGCGCGGCGGTTCCACCAGCGCCTCGGCTTCACCTTGACGCCGCAGGCACAGCATCCCTTCGGCACAGCGAACAGCCTCGTCCAGCTCCAAGGCGGCTTCCTCGAGTTTCTCGCGATTGGCGAGCCCGCGGCGATCCCGACGGCGGCACCGGGCGAGTTCAGCTTCGCCGCCTACAATGCCGATTTCCTCGAGAAGCGGCGCGGCGTCTCGATGCTCGTCTTTGCCAGCGAAGATGCGCGCCGCGACCATGCCGACTTCCTCGCGAAAGGGCTCGACACCTACGCGCCCTTCGATTTCGAGCGGCGCGCGCGGCTTCCGGACGGGAGCGAGGTCACCGTCGGCTTCTCGCTCGCGTTCGTTACGCACCCCGCGATGCCGGAGGCGGCGTTCTTCGTCTGCCAGCAGCACGCGCCGCAATATTTCTGGAAGACGGAGTATCAGCGCCACGCCAATACCGCCGTCGCGATCGCCGAAATCGTGATGGCGGCGCCGGAGCCGGCGGCGCTTGCCCCGTTCTTCGCCAAGCTGCAGGGCGAGGAGAGCCTCGGGCAAGATGCGGAAGGGCTCGTCGTCTCGACCGGGCGCGGGCGCATCCGCGTCCTCGGTGTCGCGGCGGCGCGGGCGCGGTTTCCCGAGGTCGAGCGGCCCGCGACCCCGCGCTTCATCGGATACCGCCTCGAGCTCCGCGATCTCGCCGCGGCCGCGGCGATTCTCGAGGCGGAGAAGGTGCCGTACCGGGAGCTTGGCGGCGTTCTCCAAGTCGCCGCTTCAGAGAATTTCGGCGCGGCGCTCGAATTCGCGCCGGCGCGCTGACCCGGGAGGACGAAGCGCGGCGGAACGCCGTTCTCCTGTCGGGCCGCGCGCAAGGTACTGCTGCTGATACGCCGATCATGACCGAAGAGCCGGCAAAGCACGATCCGGGGAAAAGCCCTTCGGCGCGCGCGCCGTCGCGCGGCTCGATGATCGCCTCGGCCCTCCTCCACGCGATCGTTCTCTTCGGCATCCTCCTCATCCCGCGCGCAGCGCCGCTCGAAGAGAAGACGCTGCCCAAGGTCGCGCTGCTCTTCGAGGCGCCGGGTTCGGAAGGCGCCGCCGGCGGCAAGGCGGGCGGCGGCGGGGAAAAGGGAGAGGCGGCGGAGGCAGGCGGCGGAGCCGCGCCTCCGCTGCCTTCCACGGCCGAGGCCGCAGCGGAGCCGCCACCGCCCTCGCCGCCTTCGGTGACCGCGGCCGAGGTTCCGGTGGCATCGCCTCCGCCGACGGCGACCGTTCCCGAGACACGCGCCGAGACGGCGGATACGGCACCCGCACCGACGCCGCGGCCGGTCCCGAAGCCGGCGCCGCGGCCGCCGCAGCGCCGCGCCGCCTCACGCCCGCCGCCCCGGCCCGCCGCCGAGCCGCCGCGGCCCGCCCATGCGCGCCCGATCTGGGAATCCTCGAGCTCCGACACCTTGGCCAGCGCGCCGCAGGAAACAGCGCCCGGCAAGCCCATGCGCGGCGAGAGCGAGGGACAGCGGAGCGCCGCCGCGGCCCCGCCGCCCGGCACGGCGCCGAGCGGCGCCGCCGGGACGGGGCCTGCTGGAGAAGCAGGTCCAGGGCGAGGCGCCGCGGGCGCTGGCCAGGGCGTCCTCGGCGAGGGTCTCGAGGGCCCCGGCGATGACTATTTCGAGCGCCTGCGCCGCTGGCTCGCGCGCTTCAAGCATTACCCGCCCGAGGCCGACCGGCGAAAGGAAGAGGGGCGCGTCTTCGTGAGCTTCACCTTGGCGCGCGATGGAACGGTTCTCTCCGCGGAAATCAAAGGCAGCTCCGGATTTCCGCTTCTCGACGAGGCAGCGCTGCGCATGCTTCACGACGCATCGCCCGTACCGCCGCTGCCGCCGCGCTATAAGGGCGATCGCCTCAAAGTCGGCATGCCCGTCGATTTCTCGATCGGCTTCTTCGACAAGCTCTTCCGCTGAGCTTGGCGGCGGCATGTTTCGCCGCGCGACGCCCCACGGCAGCGGAAGAATCTTCTCGCGACGGCTCCGGGCGAGCAATAAACTAGCCCTCGGCGCCCTGCAGGATCAGCCCGCGCCTCTCGAAAAAATCAAATACCGGAGGGGAATTGGCCATGAAGCACAGACTGTCCGCTTTCGCCGCGGCCGCCGCGCTCGGCGCGGGGCTCGCCCTTGCCGGCGGCGCCTTAGCCGCCGATCCGATCAAGATCGGCATTCCCGTCGGCCTCAGCGGCGCCAACAGCGTCGTCGCGCCCTCGGTCGTGCAATCGGCCGAGCTCGCCGTCGAAGAGATCAACGCCAAGGGCGGCATTCTCGGCCGCCAGGTGCAGCTCGACGTCGCCGATGACGGCAGCGGCGCCGCCGGCGCGCAGAAGGCCTTCGACTCCCTCATCTTCCAGAAGAAGGACGACGCGCTCATCACCATGGAGACGAGCGCGGCGCGCAATGCCGGGCTGCCGATCGTCTCGCGGGGCAAGGTGCCCTTCATCTACACGTCCTTCTACGAAGGCCACTCCTGCAACCCCTACCTCTTTGTCAATGCCTGGGTTCCCGACCAGCAGGTGGCGCCGATCGTCGACTATTTCATGCAGAAGAAGGGCGCCAAGACCTTCTATCTCGTCGGCAGCGACTACGCTTTCGGCCGCGGCATGCTGCAATTCACGCGGCAATACATCCAGAAAAAGGGCGGTAAGGTGCTGGGCGAGGAATACGAGCCCATGGATGCGACCGATTGGACGGCGATCATCAGCAAGATCCGGGCCAGCAACCCCGACGCGCTCGTCACCTCGACGGCGGGCGGCGCGCCCAACGTCACCTTGACGAAGCAGCTCCGCGCCGCGGGGATCAAGTCGCTCTACGGCAACCTCGCCGTCGATGAGGGGACGGCGAAGAGCATGGGCGCCGATGCCGCCGGCATCTATATCTCGGCCTCCTACCTCACCAGCATCGACAGCCCCAAGAACAAGGAGTTCCTGGCGGCGATGCAGAAAAAGTTCGGCGCGGACCTCAAGACGCCGAACGACCTCTCGGTGCCGGAATACGAGGGCGTCTATCTCTACAAGGCGGCGGTCGAGAAGGCGAAGACGACGAAGGCCGACGCCGTCATCAAGGCGCTCTCCGAAGTCTCGTTCGAGGGGCCGCGCGGCCTCATCAAGATGTCGAAGGAGCGCCATGCGCCGCTCACTATGTATTTGGGCCAGGTGCAGGCGGATGGCAGCGTCAAGGTGCTCGAGAGCTTCAAGGATGTCGATCCCGGCAATCAGTGCCCGAAGCTGAAATAGGGAAAGGCTCGGCCGGGGCGGCGCCTTGTCTCGGCGCCGCCCCGCCGATTGCACCATGTCGGCGCAATTCCTCGACATCGTGACGACGGCCGCCATCTTCTACGTCGTCGCCGCCGGGCTGTTGATCATCTTCGGCGTCATGAAGATCATCAACTTCGCCCATGGCGGGTTCCTGACGATCGGCGGCTATGCGGCGCTCATCGTGACGCAGCTCGGCCTCGATCCGTGGCTGGCGCTGCCCTTCGCGGCCCTCGTCGGCCTCGTCATCGGCGCCCTCGTCGAGCGCTTCGTCGTGCGCCCGCTCTATGCCCGGCCGCTCGATGCCATCCTCGCCACCTGGGGGCTCGGCATCATCATCGGCCAGCTCATCACCATCGGCTTCGGCCGCGAGGTGCAGTTCGTGCAGAGCCCGGTCCAGGGCGCGGCCCTGGTGCTCGGCGAGAGCTATTCGCAGTACCGCCTCCTCCTGGTCTTGGGGGCGCTGCTGCTGGCGGCCCTCCTCGCCGCCGTGCTGCACGGAACGCGGCTCGGCCTCATGACGCGCGCCGTCATCATGAACGAGAGCCTGGCGCGCGGGCTCGGCATCAACAGCGGCCTCGTGCGCTTCGCCACCTTCAGCCTCGGCTCGGCCCTGGCAAGCCTCGCCGGCGCGCTCATCACGCCGCTTTCCAGCGTCGATCCCAATATGGGCGTGCCCTGGCTGGTCAATGCCTTCATGCTGGTGCTGGTCTCCGGAGCGTCGCTCGTCAGCCTCGGCGTCGCGACGCTGGTGCTGGGCGGCGCGCAGGTGCTGATCAGCGCCTATGGCAGCCCCATCCTCGGCAGCCTGACGATCGTGGTCCTCGCCGCCGTCATCCTCCGCATCCGGCCGCAGGGTTTCGCCCGTGAGTGAGGCGGCGGCAGGAGGCGCCGCGGTCGCCGCGCGGAGCGGCTCGACCCGCGAGATCAAGCGCGTGCTGCGCCTCGCGCTTGTGGGCCTCGCCGCCGTCGCGGCGGCGCCCTACCTCCTCGACACCTACACCGTCAACATCCTCATCCGCTCTCTCCTTTACGCCTGCGTCGCCCTCACCGTCGACATCCTCTGGGGCTATACGGGCATCCTCACCTTCGGCCAGTCGGCCTTCTTCGGCATCGGCGCCTATGCTTGCGGCCTCGCCTTCTCGCATCTCGACCTGACGCCGACCGTCGCCATTCTCGCCTTTCTCGGCGGCCTCGCCGTCGCCGCGGCGGTGGCGGCGCTCGTCGGCTGGCTCGCCTTCGGCTATGGCGTCTCGCCCATCTATGTCTCGGTCGTGACGCTGGTGCTGCCGATCGTCGTCACGCAAATCCTGTTCTCGGGCGGCACCTTCACCGGCTCGAGCAGCGGCCTCTCCGGCTTCGACACCTTCGACCTCTCGATCGAAGCCTGGTTCTGGATCGCCGGCTCCGCCCTCGTCATCCTCACCGCCGCCGCCTGGATCTTCGTCCACAGCGACGCCGGCCGTCTTCTCGTCGCCATCCGCGAGAACGAGCAGCGCTGCGAATATCTCGGCATCGACACGGCGCTGCTGAAGACGCTGCTCCTCGTCGCCGCCGCCATCATCACGGCGGCCGCGGGCTATGCCTATGCCGGCTTCACCGACGTCATCGCGCCGGAGCTGGCGGGCTTCGTCTTCGGCACCGAGCTCGTCATCTGGGTGGCGCTCGGCGGCCGCGGCACCCTCATCGGCCCGGTCGCCGGCACGATCGTCATCGACCTCGTCAGCGCCTATTTGAGCGGCAGCCTGCCCTTCGTCTGGAAGCTCGTCATCGGCCTCGCCTTCGTCGTCGTCATCGTGGCGCTGCCGCAAGGCTTGGTGCCCGTGGTCGGCGGCGCCTGGCGGCGGCTGCGCCGGCGACCGGCGAGCGCGAACGGCGACGGGCTGCCGATCCTTCAGGCGGCGCCGCCACGCCCGCGGCTGGTGGGCGCCGATGGCGGCCCGGCCGTGGCGCTGCACGGCCTCTCGCGCCGCTACGGCAGCCTGCGCGTGCTCGAAGGCATCGATCTCGCCGCTGGCGCGGGCGAGCTCGTCAGCCTCGTCGGCCCCAACGGCGCCGGCAAGACGACGCTCATCCGCTGCATCGCCGATGGCCATGAGCGGAGCGGCGGGCGCGTCCTCGTGCAGGGCACGGATATCGGCCGGCGCGCGCCGCAGCGCTGCGTCGGCTTCGGTATCGGCCGCAAGTTTCAGACCGCCAATGTCTTCGAGACGCTGACCGTCGCCGAGTGCCTGCGCCTCGCCCGCGCCCGCCGCGAGCGGCCGTCGCCCTGGCGCCGCGAGGCCAGCCTCGCCCTGCCGCAGGCCGCGCTCCAGGTGATGGCGGCGACCGGCCTCGACCGCCAGCTCGGCACGGCGGTGAAGCATCTCTCGCACGGCATGAAGCAGGCGCTCGAACTCGCCATGGTGCTGGCGCTGGAGCCGAGCGTCCTCCTCCTCGATGAGCCGACCGCCGGCCTCACCAAGGCCGAGCGCTCCCTCATCGGCGGAATTCTCTCGGGCCTCGCCCGCGATCACGGGCTCTGCATTCTCCTCGTCGAGCACGACCTCGACTTCGTGCGCGAGATCAGCTCGCGCATCGTCGTGCTGCATCAGGGGCGCATCGTGCTCGACGGCACGGTCGCCGAGGTCATCGGCAGCGCGCTGGTGCGCACGATCTATGCCGGCGAGGAGCATGCGATCGCGGGGGCGGCCGGATGACGGCGGCCGCCCTCGAACTCGACCGCGTCAGCAGCGGCTATGGCGAGGCGCTCGTCATCCGCGAGGTCGCCCTCTCGCTCGCGCCCGGCGAAATCTTCGCGCTGCTCGGCAAGAACGGCATGGGCAAGAGCACGCTCTTGAAGACCGTCATGGGCTATCTCCCGCTCGCCGCCGGCGCCGTCCGGCTGTTCGGCGAGGCGGTCGCCGGCCTGCCGCCTTATCGCCTGGCGCGCCGCGGCGTCGCCTACAGCCCGCAAGAGCAGGCGCTCTTCCAGGATCTCTCGGTCGGCGACAATCTGCGCCTCGGCCTCGCCGATTCCGCGCTCTTCGCTGCCGGGCTCGAACGGGTCGGGGCCTTCTTCCCCTTCCTGCCGGAGCGGCTGCGGCAGCGGGCCGGCACGCTCAGCGGCGGCGAGCAGAAGATGCTGCTCGTCGCCCGCGCGCTGATGGCGCGGCCGCGGCTCCTCCTCATCGACGAGATCAGCGAGGGTTTGCAGCCCTCCATCGTCCAGAAGCTCGCGGAGGTGCTGCGCGCCGAGCGCGCGGCTTCGCAGGCGGCGATCCTTCTCGTCGAGCAGAATGTCCACTTCGCCCGCGCCGTCGCCGACCGCTATGCCGTGCTGAAGCGCGGCGAGATCGTCGATAGCGGGCGCCTGGACGACGCCGGCGCCGAATCCCGCATCGTCCGCGAGCTCAGCGTCTGAGGTGATGCCATGGCCCAGCCGAGGAACGCCGCCGCGCCGGATGTTTTCCGCGACATCATCGGCCTCGACCTGCCGCCCGAACGCCTTGCCGAGGTGTTGCGCCTTTACGCGGCGATTCTCGGCGAGATCCAGAAGCTGCGGACGCTCGATCTCGGCGAGCTGCATCCGGCGGTCATCTTCGATCCCGCCGCCGGCTACGAGAGGGAGACGCCGCCGTGAGCGCCGCGTCTTGGGCGCTTCCGATCGCGGCGCTCGCGCCCGCGATACGCGCGGGCAGCCTCTCGCCCGTCGCCCTCGCCGAGACCTTTCTCGACCGCATCGGGCGGCATGACGGCGCGCTCGCGAGCTTCGTTCATCTCAGCGAAGGCGCGTTGGAGGCGGCGCGCGCGGCCGAGAGCGAGATCCGCGCCGGCGATTGGCGCGGGCCGCTGCACGGCATCCCGATCGCGGTCAAGGACAACTACCTGACGCGCGACATGCCGACGACGGCCGGGACAACGGCGCCCGGCATCGAATTCCCATTGCGCGATTCCGCCGCAACGGCGCGGCTGCGCGCGGCCGGGGCCATCCTCATCGGCAAGACGCGGACGCATGAATTCGCCTGGGGCACGGTGACGCCGCCGACGCGCAATCCCTGGGACGTGTCGCGCGTCCCCGGCGGATCGAGCGGCGGCTCGGCGGCGGCGCTCGCCGCCGGACTCTGCGCCGCCGCGCTCGGCTCCGATACCGGCGGCTCGATCCGCATTCCGGCGAGCCTCTGCGGCACGGTCGGGCTGAAGCCGACCTTCGGCCGCGTGAGCCGCGCCGGCATCGTGCCGCATAGCTGGTCGCTCGACCATGCGGGGCCGCTGACGCGCAGCGTCGCCGACGCCGCGCTCATGCTGAGTGTGCTCGCCGGGCCGGATCCCGCGGACCCGGCTTGCAGCACGCGCCCGGTGCCGGATTACGGGGCAGCGCTCGGCGCCGGGGTCGATGGCTTGCGCCTCGGCGTCTGCCGCAACCATTTCTTCGGCCGCAACCAGGCGGAGGTCGAGGCGGCGGTCGAGCAAGCGATCGGCGATCTCGCCGCGGCCGGCGCCACCATCCGCGACATCCGCATTCCCAATCTCGATTACAGCCTTGGCGCCATCTTCGCGATCGAGCTCGCCTCGTCGACCGCTTATCATGACGCTTCGCTCCGCGCGGGCCGCACCGCGCAGTTTCAGCCCGATGTGCGCGGCCTCGTCGAGATCGGGCGATTCGTCACCGGCGCCGACTACCTCAAGGCGGAGCAGTTCCGCCGCCTCCTCATGGCGGATTTCCGCCGCCACTTCGCCGAGCTCGACGCCATCGTCGGACCGACGACGCCGCTCACCGCCTGGCCGGTCGGGAGCTGGGAAGTCGAGATCGCCGGCGCCTCGGAAAGCGTCCTCGCCGCCTCCTGGCGACTCACCTATCCCTACAATCTGACCGGCCTTCCCGCGATCTCGCTGCCCTGCGGCTTCGACAGCGCCGGCTTGCCGATCGGTTTGCAGATCACCGGCAAGCCTTTCGACGAGGCGATGGTGCTCCGCATCGCCGACGCCTATGAGCGCGCCCATGACTGGCGAGAGCGCCGCCCGCCGCTCGATCCATGAAGGAGACGTCGCCATGACCGCCGCCGCCCCGCCCGAAAGCCCGGTGCGCGTCGCCTGCCTCCAGATGGAGCCGCAGATCGGCCGGAAAGAGCGCAACGTCGCGCGCTCGCTCACCATGATCGAGGAGGCGGCCTCGGCCGGTGCGCGGCTCGCCGTGCTGCCGGAGCTCTGCAATTCGGGCTATGTCTTCGCGACGCGCGAGGAAGCCTTCGCCCTTGCCGAGGAGGTGCCGGGCGGCGCCTCCGTCGCGGCCTGGATCGAAGCGGCGGCGCGGCACCGGATGCACATCGTCGCCGGCATCGCCGAGCGCGAGGGCGGCGCGCTCTACAACGCCGCCGTGCTGCTCGGCCCGGAGGGCTATATCGGCAAGTACCGCAAGAACCATCTCTGGGCGGCCGAGAACCTCTTCTTCGAACCGGGCAATCTTGGCGTGCCGGTCTTTCGCACGGCGCTCGGCCGCATCGCCGCCGCCATCTGCTACGACATCTGGTTCCCAGAGATCTTCCGCCTGGCGGCGCTCCAGGGCGCCGACATTCTGTGCGTGCCGACGAACTGGGTCCCAATGCCGGAGCAGCCCGCATCGCTGCCGGTCATGGCCAACATCATCGCCATGGGCGGCGCGCACAGCAATGCGCTCTTCGTCGCCGCGGCCGACCGCGTCGGCAGCGAGCGCGGCCAGCTCTTCCTCGGGCGCAGCCTCATCGTTGCGCATACGGGCTGGCCGCTGGCGGGCCCGGCCAGCGCCGAGAGCGAGGAGATGATCCTCGCCGACCTCAACCTGTCCGATGCGCGGCGCAAGAGGAACTGGAGCGAGTTCAACCAGGTCCTGCGCGACCGCCGCACCGACCTTTACGACGAGATGCTGGGCGCGGAGGCAAAGCGCGGCTGGTATTGAGGTCTCCCTCTCCCGTTCACGGGAGAGGGTCGGGGTGAGGGGATGGGAGCACGATTGGCGCGATAAAGGCGCCGGCGGCAGCCCTCACGCTAACCCTCTCCCGCGCGCGGGAGAGGGCATCCAAAGTCGTCGCAGCAGTGAGAGGGCCCTACTTGCGCCGCTCCCTCGCATCGAGGAAGGCGCGCATCATGCGCCGCGGCTCGTCGGTCGTGAAGGCTTCGGCGAAGGAGGAGATGCCGCGCTCGATGGCGCCGATGACGCCACCCTCCTCCCAATCGCGCATGAGCGCCTTCTGGAGGGCGAGGGCCCGCGGCCCGGCGGCGAGGAGCTGCGCCAGCGTCTCGGCGACGGCGTCGTCGAGCGCCGCCGCCGGCACGACGCGCTCGACGAGGCCCCAGCGCTCGGCCTCGGCGGCGCCGATCGTCTCGCCGGTGAGGAGGAGCCGCCGCGCCCGGCCCCAGCCGATGAGCCGCGGCAGCAGCGCCGCCTCGATGACCGAGGGAATGCCGACCCTGACTTCCGGCATGCCGAAGACCGTGCGGTCGCTGGCGATGCGCAGATCGCAGGAGGCGGCGATTTCGAGACCGGCGCCGAGCGCGTAGCCGTCGATCCGCGCCACGACCGGTACGGGCAGGCGGCGCAGCCCGTCGCAGACCTGGTGCAGCGCCGTGATGAAGGGCGCGGCGCTCGCCGCATCGAGCGCCGCCATCTCGCGCAGATCGGCGCCGCCGATGAAAGCCTTGTCGCCGGCCCCGCGCAGCACAATCGCACGCAGTCCTTCCGCCGCGGCCAGGCGCTCCGTCGCGGCGACGAGCTCGGCCATGAGTGCGCGGTCGAGGATGTTGAGCTTGCCCGCATGGTCGATGGTGACCTCGGCGACGCCTCGCTCATCGAACCGCAGCGAGATCCCGGTCACGCGGTGCTCTCCAGAGCCGCCGCTATGGCGCTGTTGAAGGCGCGCACCGCCGCGGCTGGCCCTGCGGGATGGTTCCAGACGGCGCTGACGACGGCGAGGAAATCGGCGCCGGCGCGGACGAGCTGCGAACAATTCTCGGGCGTGATGCCGCCGATCGCCACGCAGGGCACGGTCATCATCTCGCTCCACCAGGCGAGGAGGTCGGGCGACGGGCGATAGCGCGACGGCTTGGTCGTGGTCGGGAAGAAGGCGCCGAAGGCGACGTAATCCGCCCCCGCCTCCGCCGCCTCCATGGCGAGGTGGCGGCTGTCATGGGCGGTGACGCCGACGATGCGGTCGCTTCCCATGATCCGCCGCGCCTCTTCATAGGGCGCGTCCTCCTGCCCCACATGGACGCCGTCGCAGCCCGTCTCGGCGGCGAGGTCGGGGCGGTCGTTCAAGAGGAAGGCGACGCCGCGCCGCTGCGCCACGGGGCGCAGCACGTCGCAGGCGCGGCGCAGCGCGTCGTCATCTGCCTCCTTGAGGCGAAGCTGCACCGCAGCGACATCGCCGGCGTCGAGCGCCGCCGCCAGATCCTCGGCAAAGCGCGGCGGATCGAGCGCCGGCGGCGTGACGAGATAGAGGCGGCAGCGGTCTCCCCTTCCCTCTGCCCCTCGGCGAGAGGGAAGGGCCCCATGCGAAGCATGGGGAGGGTGAGGGCGCCGTGCGGCGCGCTCCTCGGAAGCCGCGCTCACGCCGCGGCTCCCCCTCACCTTGATCCTCCCCCCTGAGGGGAGAGGAAATTGGCGGACATCTCCCCGGAGGCGAGAGGGAATGGGCGAGGCAAGGGGCGGTCCCTCACTCCCCCTTATAGATGCGGATGATCTGGTTCAGCATCTCCAGCGCCTTCTCGCGCGGGCGCTGGAAGGTGTTGCGGCCGATGATCGAGCCGTTGCCGCCGCCGTCGCGGATGGCGCGCACCTCGTTCAAGATGCCGTCCATGTCCTTCGCCTCGCCGCCCGAGAAGACGACGATGCGGCGGCCGTTGAAGCAGGATTGGACGACGTGGCGGATGCGCGCGGCCGCCGAGGCGACGTCGATCTTCTGCGCCTCGTAGACCTTCTTCGCCGCGTCCAGCTCCAGATGCTCGGTCGGCGGCTTCACCTTGATGATGTGGGCGCCGAGGAGCGCCGCCATATGTGCGGCGTAGGCGCAGATGTCGATCGCCGTCTCGCCCGGCTTCGACAGGTTGCCGCCGCGCGGATAGGACCAGATGACGACGGCGAGGCCATAGGATTTCGCCTCGGCGGCGAGCTCGGCGATCTCCTCCATCATGCCATAGGCGGCGTCCGAGCCCGGATAGATGGTGAAGCCGATCGCCGAGCAGCCGAGGCGGAGCGCGTCATGGACGCCCGCGGTCACCGCCTGGCTCGGCGCCTCCTTGGCGCGCGAGAGGCTGTTGGCGCTGTTGACTTTGAGGATCGTCGGGATCTGGCCGGCAAAGGTCGAGGCGCCGGCCTCCAGCATGCCGAGCGGCGCCGCATAGGCCGAGAGGCCCGCCTCGATCGCGAGCTGATAATGATAATGCGGGTCGTAGGCCGGGGGGTTGGGCGCGAAGCTGCGCGCCGGCCCGTGCTCGAAGCCTTGATCGACGGGCAGGATGACGAGACGGCCCGTGCCGCCGAGCTTCCCTTGCATGAGGATGCGGGCGAGGTTGGCCTTCGTCCCGGGATTGTCGCTCTCGTAGCAGTCGAGGATCTTCTTGACGGCGGGGGTGAGGCTCATGGCGGCGTCCCTCGGAAAGGGGTGGATCGGAGCTGGCGGCGGTATATCAGAAGCGTCGGATCTGGGCAAAGCCGGGTGGGCAAAGCCGGAGCAAAGCCGGCCGGCGCCGCGCCAACGGCTCAGCTGGCCGCGCCGTTCCGGGCGAAAAAGGCGCGGCAGGCGGCCTCGGGATCGGCGGCGTCGGCGAGGTCGAGCGCCGGCGGCGCCGCGCCCAGCTCGATGACGGCGCCGTACTGCGCGGCGATGTCGGCGAGGCGCTCCGCCGCCGCTGCCGCGCCGGTGAAGCGCACGCGGCGGAGCCCGGCGCGGAGGGCCGCCAGCACCGTCCCCGCCTCTTCACCGCAATCGAGGATGGCGGCGAAATCCGCATGGCCGGCCTCCTCGGCGGCGAGGTCGCAGACCGCCTTGAACCAGCCGGGCCCGGCATAGCCGCCGGCGGCGGGCGCGCTCGCCAAGGTGACGCGACACCCGGCCGCCCGCGCCGCACCCAGCGCCGCCCGCGCCTCGTCCAGAGAATGGATGACGATAATGAGCTCTTGGCGCCCCCCTCTGGGTTGTTGCCCCTCTCCCGCTTGCGGGAGAGGGAGGGACCCGCGCGCAGCGCGGGAGGGTGAGGGTTTCGGTCGCGGCGAGATGCCCTCACCCTGCCCTCTCCCGCAAGCGGGAGAGGGAGAAGAAACGGAAGGCGCTTTCTCCCGCCTCACCCCACCTTGCCGAAGGCGACCGCCGCGTCGACCATGCGGTTCGAGAAGCCCCATTCATTGTCGTACCAGGACATGACGCGGCAGAGGCGCTTCTCCATGACGACGGTCTGCGTCACATCGAAGGTCGAGGAATGCGGATCGTGGTTGAAATCGACCGAGACGGTGGGCGCCCGGTTGATGCCGATGATGCCTTTGAAGCGGTTGGAGTTCGCCGCCTTCACCATGAGCTCGTTGATCTCCTCGGCCGAGGTCTCGCGCTTGGCGTCGAACTTGAAGTCGACAAGGCTGACATTGGGGGTCGGCACGCGGATGGCGGTACCGTCGAGCTTCCCCTTCAGCGCCGGCAGGACGAGCCCCACCGCCTTGGCGGCGCCCGTCGAGGTCGGGATCATCGAGAGCGCCGCGGCGCGCGCCCGGCGCAGATCCTTGTGCAGCGTGTCGACGGTGCTCTGGTCGCCCGTATAGGAGTGGATCGTCGTCATGTAGCCGCGCTCGATGCCAATCCCCTCATGGAGGACGAAGGCGACGGGGGCGAGGCAGTTCGTCGTGCAGGAGGCGTTCGAGATCACCTTGTGCGCGGCCGCCAGCTCCTCGTGGTTGACGCCCATGACGAGCGTGAAGTCGGCGCCCTCGGCCGGGGCCGAGATGATGACTTTCTTCGCCCCCGCCTCGATGTGCTTCGCCGCCGCCTCGCGCTTCGTAAAGATGCCGGTGCATTCGAGGGCGATCTCGACGCCGAGCTCCTTCCAGGGCAGCTTGGCCGGGTCGCGCTCGGCCGTCACCTTGATCCGCCCCATGCCGGCGTCCATCCAGCCCTCGCCGGTCGTGACCTCGTGCGGAAAGCGGCCATGGACGCTGTCATAGCGCAGCAAATGCGCATTGGTCTCGACGGGGCCGAGATCGTTGATCCCCACCACCTCGATATCCTTGCGCTTGCCTTCGAGCGCGGCGCGCAGCACCAGCCGCCCGATGCGGCCGAAGCCATTGATCGCGACCCTCACTGCCATGTCGAGTGCTCCTTTCCGTTTCGGCCAGCTAATACCGCAGCGCTGTTGCCGCCGCTATGCCTATCAACAATCCGGGTCGCGCCCCGGCATTCGCGACGCGCCGCATGAATGCGGACAATCTTCCGCCGAGCGGCTGAAGGTTCCGGCTCCCGATTTTTTGCGCGAACTAAATCTTGTGCGCGCTATTCCGAGCCGATACCATCTGTGCGACAAACTCGCCTCGACCATGACCCGCTTGCCGCTTGTTCCTTCTTTGTTCTAATCTACGTCACGCGAACAGAATAAGGGGGCAACTCACCCGATGCGCGCTCGCCTGAAGGAACGGTTTTGGGACCGCGCTTCGACGCAGGGCGCAAGGCAAGGCGCCGAGGTCACGCCGCTGCTGCCGCGCACGGACAATGAGCCCGGCGCGCCGGAAGCGCTGATGGCGGCCAATGCCTGGTGGCGGCGGCATCCCTGGCCCGCCCCCTATGATGCAACCTTCCATCGGGTGATGATCGGCGATGCGCGCCGGCTGACCTCGGTGCCGGACCAGAGCGTGCATCTCATCGTCACCTCGCCGCCCTATTTCAATCTCAAACCCTATGCCTCCGAGGCCGATGGCGCCCAACTCGGCCGGCTACAATCCTATGAAGCCTTCCTCGACGAGCTCGACAAGGTTTGGGCCGAGTGCTACCGCGTGCTCGTGCCGGGCGGGCGCATCTGCTGCGTCGTCGGCGACGTCCTGGTGCCGCGCCGCGCCGGACGCCATCATGTGCTGCCGCTGCCCGCCGATATTCAGGTCCGCAGCCGCCGCTGCGGGCTGGACAATCTGACGCCGATCTTCTGGTTCAAGATCGGCAACCGCACCAATGAAGCGGGCGGCGGTTCGAGCGGATTTTACGGGAAGCCGTACCAGCCCGGCGCCGTCATCAAGAACGACCACGAGCATATCCTGATGCTGCGCAAGCCCGGCGGCTACCGGACGACCGGCATGGTGCAAAGGGCCCTCTCGATGCTCCTGCCGCACGAGATGGATGCGTGGATGCGGCCAGTTTGGAACGACATTCGCGGCGCCAGCCTGCGGAACGGGCACCCGGCGCCTTTTCCCGAAGAGCTGGCGGAGCGGCTCATCCGCATGTTCAGCTTTGCCGGAGATATTGTCCTCGATCCCTTCGCCGGATCGGGGACAACGGCCGTCGCCGCGATCGCCAGCGGGCGCTCCTCGCTCTCCATCGAGATCGAGCCGCAATATGCGCAGATGGCTCTGGGCCGCATCGTCCAATCCGCCCGCTCTCAACGGCTCTGGGGGCCGCAACGGGCGGAGGTTCTCGATGAGACCGATGGCGCGGTCACTCCGCAGTTGCGTGGCGTTGCCGATTAGGGTCGTGCGACCGATTCGAAGGGCGCGGAATTTTGGCAAAGTCGGCGAATGGCAAGGGAAGGAAGCCGCCCGCGCCGACCGGCATTGAGCAACTCGACAAGCTCTACGAGCAGGAGAGCTGCTCGATCGAGGAATATGTGCGCGCCGCCAGCGAGTATGTCCGGCGCAGTCGCGAGCTCGGTGCCGGCCCCAAGAAAGCGGGCCAGATTCGTCTTTCGAACGCATTGGGGCGTGCCCTCATCGGAGAACTGCGGCAGCAGCTTCCGAACTTGAAACATGCTGTCGTTGGCGAGCGCAAAGTTTCGGGCGCGCTCCGCACGGTCAGCGCCGATGTTTCGGAAATTCACCCGATTGACGGCCTCCGCCTTGCCGTCGAGCTGAAGCCCATCAATCTCGCCGTCGGCAGGGCGATCTGGAATCGCTTTGGAGACATCAGGACCTTTGCCGTCAACCTGCACCTCAAATTTCCGTTCTGCGTCGTCGGCGGCGTCCTCGCCATTCCGACATATGAGGAGGCCGGCACGCCTGAGGCGCTCACCGCGGAGCAGGAGGAGGCTGACGATGAACCGACAGCAGGCGGTGATGCAGAGCCTCAACAAGTACCGGCGACTGCCCCTCAGCCCACTGTCACGCGGCGCTCGACCCGGCATCTCATCGAGCGAGCGGTGGCGCGGCTGATGCGTGCCGGCGGCCGGAAGACCGAGGGCGACGCGCCTCACCTCCTCGAAGGCATCGCCGTGGTGGTCTACGATCCTGATACGGGAATGATTGACCCGGAGCTCCCTCCTGCCACCAGCGGCTTGCGATGGGGGGAGTTCATCGACCTGCTCGCCCTCGCCTACAAATCCCGCTTCGAGGAATAAGCTCGACGAAGCGGCCTCACCCGTTCTTCGCTAACCCCCGCGCCGCCTCCGCCACCTTCTCCGCCGTGATCCCGAAATGCGGGAAGAGCTGCTCGGCCGGGGCGGAGGCGCCGAAGCCTTGCATGCCGATGAAGGCGCCGCGCTCGCCGAGCCAGCGCTCCCAGCCGAAGGGGGAGGCGGCTTCGACGGCGATGCGCGGCGCCGTGCCCAGCACCGAAGCGCGGTAGGCCGGGTCCTGTTTCGCGAAGAGCTCCCAGCACGGCATCGAGACGATTGCCGCAGCGATGCCCTCGGAGGCCAGCCTCTCGCGCGCCGCCATCGCGACGGCGACTTCGGAGCCCGTCGCCAGCAGCGTGACGCGGCGCCGCCCCTCGGCCTCGGCCAGCACATAGGCGCCGCGCGCCGAGCGGTTCTCGCCCGTGCCGTCGCGGCGCAGGGTCGGGACGCCCTGCCGCGTCAGCGCCAGCACCGAGGGGGCGTCCGCCGAGTCCAGCGCGAGCGCCCAGCATTCCGCCGTCTCGACGGCATCGGCAGGGCGGAAGACGAGAAGATTCGGGATGGCGCGCAGGCTGGCGAGATGCTCCACCGGCTGATGCGTCGGCCCGTCCTCGCCGAGGCCGATCGAATCGTGCGTCATGACGAAGATGACGCGCTGGCGCATGAGGGCGGCGAGGCGGATCGCCGGGCGGCAGTAATCGGTGAAGGCGAGGAAGGTGCCGCCATAGGGAATAACGCCGCGATGGAGCGCCATCCCGTTCATCGCCGCCGCCATGCCGTGCTCGCGGACGCCGTAGAAGATGTAGCTGCCGGAGAAATCGTCCGCTGTGACCGGCTTCTGCGCCTTGGCGCGCGTCAGGTTGGAGCCGGTGAGGTCGGCGGAGCCGCCGATCAGCTCCGGCATGACCGGCGCCAGCGCATCGAGCGCCTGGCCCGAGGATTGCCGCGTCGCGAGCTTCGGCGCCTCGGCCGCGAATTTGGCCCGCACCTCACCGAGCGCCGCATGCCAGCCCGTCGGCAACTCGCCCGCCTGCCGGCGCAGGAACTCGGCGCGGAGTTCGGCGGGCGCGGCGGCAAGGCGCCGGCGCCAGGCGGCCGAGGCCGCGGCGCCGCGCGCGCCGGCCTCGCGCCAGGCCGCGCGGATGTCGTCGGGAACGGTGAAGGGCGGATAGGGCCACTCAAGGCGCTGGCGCGCCCCCGCGATCTCGCTCGCGCCCAAGGGCGCGCCATGCGCCGCGGCGGTGCCGGCCTTGGTCGGCGCGCCGAAGGCGATGGTGGTGCGGCAGGCGATGAGCGAGGGGCGCTGGCTCGCCTCGGCGCGGGCGAGCGCCGCCGAGACGGCCTCCGTGTCGTGCCCGTCGACGCGCTCCGCCGCCCAGCCGCTCGCCCGGAAGCGCTGAAGCTGGTCATCGGAGACGGCGAGCTCCGTCGAGCCGTCGATCGAGATCGAATTGTCGTCCCAGAGGACGATGAGCTTCGAGAGGCGCAGATGCCCCGCGAGCGAGATCGCCTCGTGGCTCACCCCCTCCATGAGGCAGCCGTCGCCGGCGATGACATAGGTGCGATGATCGACGAGATCGTCGCCGAAGCGCGCCGCCAGCAGCCGCTCGGCGATCGCCATGCCGACGGCGTTGGCGAGGCCCTGCCCCAGGGGCCCGGTCGTCGTCTCGATGCCCCTGGCGAAGCCGTGCTCGGGATGGCCGGCGGTGCGGCTGCCGAGTTGGCGGAAGCGCTTCAGCTCGTCGAGGGTGATGTCGGCATAGCCCGTGAGGTGCAGAAGGCCGTAAAGCAGCATCGAGCCGTGCCCGGCCGAGAGCACGAAGCGGTCGCGGTCGGGCCAGTCGGGATCGGCGGGATCGTAGCGGAGGTGGCGCGTGAAGAGCACCGTCGCCGCATCCGCCATCCCCATCGGCATGCCGGGATGGCCGGATTTCGCCTGCTCGACCGCGTCCATGGCGAGGGCGCGAAGGGCATTCGCCATGCGCCGGAGCGCGGGGTCGCGAGGTTCGGGAAGCGGCGGCGCGGCGGCGAGCGGAGCGGCAGTAGCGGTCATCGCGGCAACTTGCCGGACCCGCCCCGCCGCCGTCAATCGCGAGATGGGGCGCCTCTCTGGAGTGTCTCCTCTCCCCGCTTGCGGCGCTTGCGGGGAGAGGATCAAGGTGAGGGGCTCTCGGCGCCCGCGCCTTCGGTCCGACAGCGAACTCGCTGAAACAGCCCCTCGCCTTCCCGTTGCTGCGCAACGGGCCCCTTTCTCTCCCCGCAAGCGGGGCGAGGGGGGTGAAATGGCGCCGAAGATTAGCCCATGCGCGTTGACGGCTCGCGCGCGCGGCGCGTAAGGTTCGGAGCATGAAAGGCGTTGGCGCGGCGGCGTGGCGATGAGGCGGCTCGAAGAGGCGGCGCGGCGGCTGGAGGCGGCGGTGGGGCGCCTCGAACGGGCGGCGCAGAAGGCGAGCGGCACCGATGCCGCCGAGCGGCAGCTCTTGGCCTCCGCCCTCGCGGCGGCGAAAGCCGAGTATGCGGCGCTGGAGGAGACGACGGCCGCCGTCGCCGAGCGGCTCGACGCCACCATCCTCCGCCTCGACAGCGTCCTGCAGGCGCAGTGACCGGGCGCGGCCGATGGCGCAGGTGACGCTCACCATCAACGGCCGGAGCTATCCTGTCGCCTGCGATGACGGGCAGGAGGACCGGATCCGCCAGCTCGGCCAGTACATCGAGCGCAAGGTCGCGGAGTTCGCGGCGAAGCTGGGACAGATCGGCGATGCCCGCCTCATTCTCATGGCGGCGCTCGTCATCACCGACGAGCTCGCCGAGGCGACGGAGGCGATGCGGCGCCAGCGCCAGACCGGCAACGGCGCCGGACACGACCGCGACGCCGCCACCGAGGCGGTGCTCGCCGCCGGCATCGAAAGCCTCGCCGCGCGCATCGAGGCGGTTGCCGCGCGGCTCGAAGGCACCACATAAGTGACGGGTGGGGCTGCCCGGCGCGTTAGGCTGCAGATACCCTGGGGCCTATTCTCACCTCTAGGGAGCTGTCCCTGCCGGCGTCTTGGCGCCGGTACATGGCGCCCACCTGCGTAAGCGGGCCACGGAGGTAATGCGCGCCGACGGCCGGTGCGGCTCCACCCGCCCCAGGCGTGGAGCGTAACGTTGCGCATTCTTCTATGCGGCGATGTCGTCGGACGGGCCGGCCGCGCCGTCGTGACCCAGAACATGCCGCGGCTGCGGCGCAGCCTCGACCTCGACCTTGTCATCGTCAACGGCGAGAACGCCGCCGCCGGCTTCGGCATCACCGACAAGATCTGCCGCGAATTCTACGATTGCGGCGTCGATGTCATCACGACCGGCAACCATGTCTGGGACCGGCGCGACATCATTCCCTATATCGCGGCCGATCCCCGCCTCCTCCGTCCCGTCAACTTCCCGAAAGGGACGCCGGGACAGGGCAGCGGCGTCTTTCCGACGGCGGCGGGCGGCCGCGTCCTCGTCGTCAACGCCATGGCGCGGCTCTTCATGGACGCGCTCGACGACCCCTTCGCCGCCGTCGAGGCCGAGCTCGCGGCAAACCCGCTCGGCAGCGTCGACGCCGTCGTCATCGATTTCCATGGCGAGGCCACCTCCGAGAAGATGGCGATGGGCCATTTCGCCGATGGCCGCGCCTCGCTCGTCATCGGCACGCACAGCCATGTGCCGACCGCCGATTGGCAGATCCTGCCGGGCGGCACCGCCTATCAGAGCGATGCCGGCATGTGCGGCGACTATGATTCGGTGATCGGCATGCAGAAAGAGGCGTCGATCGCCCGCTTCGTGCGCAAGATGCCGGGCGAGCGGCTGCAAGTCGCCGAGGGGCCGGCAACGCTGTGCGGCCTCGTCGTCGAGACCGACGACAGGACGGGCCTCGCCCGGCGCGTCGCGCCGCTCCGCCTCGGCGGGCGCCTCGCGCCGCATTGGCCGGCCGAATTCGCCCTCGAGGAGCCGGCGCTCGTTTCCTGAGCCCCGCCCCTCGCCGAACCCTCCCGCGGCGGGGGTCAATCACCGGTTGGATTTCGCCGCTCCTCCCTGAAACCACCGTTTCGGCGCCCCAATCCTGCCATATTGGGTTGCTAGGCAGCGAGGGTCGGGCGTCGTCGGCCGCCCTGGGCCGCGGATCGGGACAACCCTCGCGCAAGACAGAGCTGAAGACGATGGCTGGCCATTCCCAGTTCAAGAACATCATGCACCGCAAGGGCGCGCAGGACAAAAAGCGCGCCAAGATCTTCACCAAGATCATCCGCGAGCTGACGACCGCCGCCCGGACCGGCCTCCCCGACCCCGCCGCCAATCCGCGCCTGCGCGCCGCCGTTATCGCCGCGCGCGCCGCCAACATGCCGAAGGACACCGTCGACCGCGCCATCAAGCGCGGCGCCGGCGGCGAAGAGGGCGAAGCCTTCGAGGAAGTGCGCTACGAGGGCTACGGCCCGGGCGGCGTCGCCATCATCGTCGAGGCGCTGACCGACAACCGCAACCGCACGGCAAGCGACGTGCGCGCCGCCTTCACCAAGGCGGGCGGCAGCCTCGGCGAGACGAACAGCGTCAGCTTCCTCTTCGACCATCTGGGGCAGGTGACCTATCCGCTCGCCGCCGCCGGCGCCGACGCCATGTTCGAGGCCGCGCTCGAAGCCGGCGCCAGCGACGTCGAGAGCAATGAGGAGGAGCATGTCGTCACCTGCGCCCCCGAGGATCTGACGGCGGTGCGCGAGGCGCTGGAGGCCCGCTTCGGCCCGCCGAGCGGCGCCAAGCTCGCCTGGCGGGCGAAGACGGCGACGCCGGTCGAGGGCGAGGCCGCGACGGCGCTCTTCAAGCTCCTGGAGACGCTCGAGGACAGCGACGACGTGCAGAACCTCTACGCCAATTTCGAGGTCGCCGACGACGTCATGGCGCGGCTCGGCGCCTGACCCCATCGACCGGCGGCGGGCGACACCCTCATGCGACTGCTCGGGCTCGATCCCGGCCTGCGCCACACCGGCTGGGGCGTCATCGAGGCGGCGGGCAACCGCTTGAGCCATGTCGCCGACGGCGTCGTCCATTCGGACGGCAAGGAGCCCTTGGCCGAGCGCCTCGTCGCGCTCTTCCGGCAGTTGGGCGAGATCATCGACCGCTACCGGCCCGACGAGGCGGCGATCGAGGAGACCTTCGTCAACAAGAACCCGTCCTCGACGCTGAAGCTCGGCGTCGCCCGCGGCGTCGTCCTGCTGGCGCCGGCCGAGCGCGGCATTCCCTGCGCCGAATATTCGGCCAACCTCGTCAAGAAATCGGTGGTCGGCGCCGGCCATGCCGAGAAGGCGCAAGTGCAGATGATGGTGCGCCGCCTGCTGCCCGGCTGCACCCTCGCCAGCCCCGACGCCGCCGACGCCCTCGCCGTCGCCATCTGCCACGCCCACCACAGCGCCACCCGGCGGGCGTGGAAAGCGGGTGCCCTCCCGCCGCAGCCCCTCTCCCCCCGGGGAGAGGGAGGGGCCGGCGCGCAAGCGCGGGAGGGTGAGGGCCTGCGTGCGCCGACACGGCCCGGCGCTGACGCGCCGGCGCCCTCACCCCGGCCCTCTTCCCGGAGGGGAGAGGGGGGAGGCGGCAGTCTGCGCGAGCTGGCGACGCAATACCCGACAGCGGCCGAGACGGCTCGCGCTCGGCGGCTGCGGCGCGATGCGACCGAGCTCGAGAAGCGCCTCTGGCAGCGTTTGCGCGCCTGCCAGCTCGATGGGGCGAAGTTCCGGCGTCAGGAGCCGATCCTCGGCTTCACGGTCGACTTTGTCTGTCATGAGCGGCGCCTCGTCGTCGAGCTCGACGGCGGCCAGCATGCATCGACGGTCAATGCCGATGACCGCCGGACCAGCCTTCTCAATCAGGCCGGCTTCCGGGTGCTGCGATTCCGGAACAGCGACGTGGTCGACAACGTCGAGGGGGTCTTGGAGGCGATCAAAAGAGCCATCGCCGCAACGAACGAGGGCGCCCCATGATCGCCCGGCTCTCCGGCATTCTCGAGCGCAATGGCGCGGACGGCGTCGTTCTCGATGTCGGCGGCGTCGGCTATCTCGTCTTCTGCTCGGCGCGCACCCAGCGCCAGCTCCCCGCCGAGGGCGAGGCGGCGCGGCTCTTCATCGAGACGCATGTGCGCGAGGACCACATCCACCTTTACGGCTTCATCGACGAGGCCGAGCGCGGCGCCTTCCGGCTGCTGACGACGGTGCAAGGCGTCGGCGCCAAGCTGGCGCTGGCGATCCTCAGCGTCCTCGGCCCCGATGCGCTCGCCGCCGCCATCGTCGCCGAGGACGTCGCGGCGCTGGCCCAGGCCGAGGGCGTCGGCCGCAAGCTGGCGCAGCGCGTCGCCCATGAGCTGCGCGAGAAGGTGAGCGGCCTGCCCCAGGCGGCTGCCGGTCGGCTGCCCGGCGCCGCGCCGATGGCGCTCGACGGCGCCGCGGGCGATGCCGTCTCCGCCCTCGTCAATCTCGGCTATCGCCGCATCGACGCCGCCGGCGCCGTCGCCAAGGCGGCGCGCAGCCTCGGCGAGGGCGCGCCGCTCGACGCGCTCATCCGCGGCGGCCTCAAGGAGCTGGCGCCGTGAGCGACAGGCGCATCGTCGATGGCGTGCGCGCCGCGGAGGATGCGGCCGAAGCGTCGCTCCGCCCCCTCGCCCTCGCCGATTTCGTCGGCCAGCGGCAGGTGCGCGACAATCTCCGCGTCTTCATCGCGGCGGCGAAAGCGCGGCAGGAGGCGCTCGATCACGTCCTCTTCTTCGGCCCGCCCGGCCTCGGCAAGACGACGCTGGCGCAGATCGTCGCGCGCGAGATGGGCGTCGGCTTCAGGGCCACCTCGGGCCCGGTCATCCAGCGCGCCGGCGACCTCGCCGCCCTCCTCACCAATCTGCAGCCGCGCGACGTCCTCTTCATCGACGAGATCCACCGGCTGATGCCGGCGGTCGAGGAGATCCTCTACCCGGCGATGGAGGATTTCCAGCTCGACCTCATCATCGGCGAGGGGCCGGCGGCGCGCTCGGTGCGGATCGACCTGCCGCCCTTCACCCTCATCGGCGCCACGACGCGCTCCGGCCTCATCACGCGGCCGCTGCGCGAGCGCTTCGGCATTCCGCTCAACCTCGTCTTCTACACGCCCGAGGAGCTGGAGCGCATCGTCAGCCGCGGTGGGCGCGTCCTCGGCATGGCGCTCTCCGCCGACGGCGCCATGGAGATCGCGCGCCGCTCGCGCGGGACGCCGCGCGTCGCCACCCGCCTCCTCCGCCGCGTCCGCGACTTCGCCGCCTTCGACGGCGTCGAGCGCATCGATGCGCCGGCCGCCGACGCGGCGCTGCGCCGCCTCGAAGTCGATGCCGAAGGTCTCGATGCCATGGACCGGCGGTACCTGCGCTGCATCGCCGAGAATTACGGCGGCGGCCCGGTCGGGGTCGAGACGGTGGCGGCGGCGCTCGCCGATCAGCGCGACGTCCTCGAAGAGGTGATCGAGCCCTACCTCATCCAGCAGGGGCTGGTGCAGCGGACGCCGCGCGGGCGCATGCTGACGGCGCGCGCCTTCGCCTATCTCGGCCTGCCGCGGCCGGCGCAGGCGGCGGCGCAGCTCGATCTTCTCGCTTCCTCCCCCCTCGGCGGGGATGCCGAGGAGACGGCATGACCGCGGCGCCCGCGATAGCGGCGGACGGCGTTCACCGCTTGGTAATCCGCGTCTATTACGAGGACACGGATGCCGCGGGCATCGTCTACCACGCGAACTACCTGAAATTCGCCGAGCGCGGCCGCACCGAGTTCCTGCGCCGGCTCGGCTTCGAGCACCGGAAGATGCGCCAAGCGACGGGTCTCGCCTTTGCCGTGCGCCACTGCCGCGCCGATTACCGCAAGCCGGCCCGGCTCGACGACGAGCTCACCGTCGAGACGCGCCTTGCCGCGCTGGGCGGCGCCTCGCTCGAGGTCGAGCAGGCGATCTGTCGTGGCGGCGAGACGCTGGTTCGCCTCGATCTCCGCCTCGCCTGCCTCAGCGCCGACGGCCGCGCCGCGCGGCTGCCGGCGGAGCTGCGCGCGGCGCTCGCTCCCTTCTCACGACAAGCCTCGGGGGTCTCTGACAGCCATGGACTCTAACGCCATCGACACGGTCGCGCTCGGCGGCGGCGCCCACGACCTCTCCATTCTCGGCCTCTTCCTCTCCGCCGACATCATCGTCAAGGCGGTGATGCTGATCCTGCTCTGCGCCTCCTTCTGGTCCTGGGCGATCATCTTCGACAAGCTGATGCGCTTGCGCCGGCTGCGCGCCGAGGCCGGCAGCTTCGAGGAGAGCTTCTGGTCGGGCGGCTCGCTCGACGACCTCTATGACCGCATCGGCGGGCGCCCCGCCGACCCGATGTCGGCGATCTTCGCCTCGGCCATGCGCGAATGGCGCCGCAGCGCCGCCAAGGGCTTGACCGGCGCCGCCAACTTGCGCGCCAGCCTGCAGGACCGCATCGAGCGCGTGATGCAGGTGACGCTGGGGCGCGAGATGGAGCGGCTCGAGCGCTTCATGGCCTATCTCGCGACGGTGGGCTCGACGGCGCCCTTCGTCGGCCTCTTCGGCACGGTCTGGGGCATCATGAACAGCTTCCAGTCGATCGCCGCCTCGAAGAACACCTCGCTTTCGGTGGTGGCGCCGGGCATCGCCGAGGCGCTGTTCGCGACGGCGCTCGGCCTCGTCGCCGCCATTCCCGCCGTCGTCGCCTACAACAAGCTCTCGACCGATTTCGGCCGCTATGCCGGACGGCTCGAAGCCTTCGCCAGCGAGTTCAGCGCGATTCTGTCGCGCCAGCTCGACGAGAAGGCCTGAGCCATGGCAGCCGGCGTCATCGGCGGCGGCAAGCGCCGCGGCAACGGCAAGTTCAGCCGCTCCTCCTATCGGCCGATGAGCGAGATCAACGTGACGCCGCTCGTCGACGTCATGCTCGTGCTGCTCATCGTCTTCATGGTGGCGGCCCCCCTCCTCACCGTCGGCGTTCCCGTCGACCTGCCGAAGGCGCAGGCGCCGGCGATCAACGAGAACAAGGAGCCGCTCGTCGTCACCGTCAATGCCGAGGGCAACCTCTACATCCAAGAGACGCCGGTCGAGAACGACGCGCTGGTGCCGCGCCTTGCCGCCATCACCAACAACAACCCGACGGCCGACATCTATGTGCGCGGCGACAAGTCCATCAATTACGGCCGCGTCCTCGAAGTCATGAGCATGATCGCCTCGGCCGGCTTCACCAAGGTGTCGCTGATCGCCGAGCCGCCCGGCGGCGCCGGCGGCAAAAAAGTGGTCGGCCAGAAGAAATCATGATCCGGCGGCGCGCGCTCTCCGGCGAAAGGCGAGGCTGATCCTCCATGTGGCGGGAGATGTCGCGCGGCAGCCTCATCTTCTCGGCGGTGTTCCACATCGCCGTGCTGGTCCTCGTCTTCGTCGGCATTCCCGACCTCTTCCGTCGCGAGCCGCCCGAGGACACGCCGATCGCCGTCCAGCTCGTGACGCTGGCCGACGAGACGAAGGCGACGCAGCTCACCCACACGCCGCCGCGCCCCAACGCCAAGCCCGAGCCGCAGCTCGCCGAGGTGGCGCCGCCGCCGCCCAAGCCCGAGCCGCCCAAACCCGAACCGCCGAAGCCGCTGCCGCCCCCGCCTCCGCCGCCACCACCCCCGCCGCCGGAGCCGACGCCGCCCAAGCCCGAGCCGCCGAAGCCCGAGCCGCCGAAGCCCGAGCCGCCTCCGCCGCCGCCCGAGCCGACGCCGAAGCCGGAGCCGCCGAAGCCGAAGCCCGAGCCGCCGAAGCCGAAGCCGAAGCCGGCGCCGCCGAAGCAGCTCGCCAAGGCGGAGACGAAGCAGGACGAGAAGAAGCAGGAGGCGGAGTTCGATTCGCTGCTGAAGAACCTGACGCAGCGCCCGACCGCGCCGACGCCGCCCGATGCCTCCCAGAAGGCGAAGGCAGCGCCGCCGCGACAGCTCGCCTCCTCGCAGCCGATCGCGCCTCTGGGCTCGCAGCTCACGGTGAGCGAGAAGGACCTCATCATCCAGCAGATCGAGCGCTGCTGGAACGTGCCGGCCGGCGCCAAGGACGCCGCCGACCTCGTGATCGACGTCCATGTCGAGGTCAATCCCGACGGCACGGTGAGCAGCGTCCGCCTGGAGAACACGGCGCGCTACAACAGCGACCCCTTCTTCCGCGCGGCCGCGGACAGCGCCGTGCGCGCCATAAAAAATCCGCAATGCTCGCCTTTGAAATTGCCGCCGGACAAATACGAGCAATGGAAGACGATGACCCTCACCTTCAATCCAAAGGACTTGTTATGACGGTTCTGCGCCTTGCCGCCGGCCTCTGCCGGCGTTCCCTTGCGCTCGCCTTCGCCCTCGTTCTGGCGAGCGGCGTCGCGGCGCGCGCCGATCTCCACCTCGACATCACCAAGGGCAAGATCGCGCCGCTGCCGATCGCCATTCCCGATTTCGCCGGCGCCGGCCCCAACGAGGCGCAGATGGGGCGCGACTTGACCCAGGTCATGTCGGCCGATCTCGAACGCTCCGGCCTCTTCCAGCCCTTGGACCAGCGCGCCTTCATCCAGAAGAACACCGACACCAAGACCGAGCCGCGCTTCGGCGACTGGCGCCTCATCAATGCCCAGGCGCTCGTCACCGGCGACGTCGCGACCCAGCCCGACGGCCGCATCCATATCGAGTTCCGCCTCTGGGACGTTCTCGCCGAGCAGCACCTGACGGGCTTCGGCTACACGACGACGCAGCAGAACTGGCGCCGCATCGCCCATATCATCGCCGATCAGATCTACCAGCGCATCACCGGCGAGACGGGCTATTTCGACACCCGCATCGTCTATATCTCGGAGACGGGACCGCAGGACCGCCGCATCAAGCGCCTCGCCATCATGGACCAGGACGGCGCCAACCACCGATTCCTCACCGATGGCCGCTCGCTCGTCCTGACGCCGCGCTTCTCGCCGACGGCGCAGGAGATCACCTATCTCTCCTATATTCGCGGCACGCCGCGCGTCTACCTCTTCAACATCGACACGGGACAGCAGGAGATCCTGGGCGACTTCCCGGGCATGACCTTCGCGCCGCGCTTCTCGCCCGACGGCAACAAGGTGATCATGAGCCTCGCGCTCAACGGCAAGACCTCGATCTACACGATGGATCTGCGCACCCGCCAGGCGACGCGCATCACCGACAGCCCGGCGATCGACACCTCGCCCTGCTACAGCCCCGACGGCAAGCAGATCGTCTTCAACTCCGACCGCGGCGGCACGCAGCAGCTCTATACGATGAATGCCGACGGCACCGACATCAAGCGCATCAGCTTCGGCAACGGCCGCTACGGCACGCCGGTGTGGTCGCCGCGCGGCGACCTCATCGCCTTCACCAAATTCGACGCCTCGCAATTCTATATCGGCGTCATGCAGCCCGACGGCTCGCATGAGCGTCTCCTGACGCAAGCCTTCCTCGTCGAAGGACCGACCTGGGCGCCCAATGGCCGCGTCCTCATGTTCTTCAAGCAGACGCCGACCGACTCGAAGGGCCATGGCGGCGTCACGCGGCTTTATTCGATCGATCTGACGGGCTATAACGAGAGGGAAGTGGTGACCCCGCAGGACGCCTCGGATCCTGCGTGGTCCCCCTTGATTCCGTGAGAAAATGGATTATAGTCCGGGCGGTTTCGCAACCGGTGGCTACCCACGACGGTACAGCGTCGCTGCTCCGGGGCAGCGTAGACAGCACCAAACCACCCCAATCTCAATCCCAGGTTTTGCGAGGGAGTAGAAAATGCGTTTGAAAGCTTTGAGCCTGCTGGCGGCTGTCGCGCTGCTGGCGGCGGCGTGTGAGAGTGCGCCGGAGCAAGGCGCGAATGCCAATGCGGGCGGTCAGGTGACGCCGCCGGCGGCGACGAACCCGAATGCCGTGCAGCCGGGCTCCCAGGCCGATCTCCGTGCGACCGCAGGCGACCGCGTTTTCTTCGCCTTCGACAAATCGGACATCACCCCCGAATCGCGGCAGATTCTGCAGAAGCAGGCCGATTGGCTGAAGAAGTACCCGAACGTCACGGTCACGATCGAGGGCCATTGCGACGAGCGCGGCACGCGCGAATACAACCTCGCCCTGGGCGAGCGCCGTGCCACCGCCGTCAAGAACGTGCTCGTCGCGCTCGGCATCCCGGCGAACCGCATCTCGACGATCAGCTATGGCAAGGAGCGTCCGGCCGTGGTCGGCTCGAACGAGGCGGCCTGGGCGCAGAACCGCCGCGGCGTGACGACGGTCAACTGATCCGTCGCGCCATCACGGCGAAAGCGAACGGCGCCTGCCCTTCCCCCGGAGCGTCTGCTCCGGGGGTTGCGGCAGGCGCCCTTTTTTTGCCCAAAATCCTCGCTACGGTCGGTGGCTGAGGTCGGAGCGGATCGCAACCGAGGTCGGGCGGCCGCCCGGCCGGACATGGCTGGGGCGTAAGCGACGATGCGATACCTGTTACTGAGCGCCGCTCTTCTGGGGGCGCTGCACCTTTCGGCCGGCGCCGCACGGGCGCAGGACCGCGACTTGCGCCCGCTGCTCGACCGCATCGACCGGCTCGAGCGCGACATGAACCAGCTCCAGCGCCAAGTCTATCGCGGCGTCTCGCCGAGCGGCGCGCCGGTCCCGGTGACGCCGGCCGATTCCGGCACCGCCGTCAACACCGAGCTGCGCATGGACCAGCTCGAGAACCAGATGCGCTCCATCACGGGCTCCCTCGAAGAGGTCACCTACAACATCGACCAGCTGAAGCAGCGCCTCGACAAGCTGGTGAGCGACGTCGATCTCCGCCTCAGCCAGCTCGAGCATCCAGGCGACGCCGCGGCCAAGCCCTCGGGCGAGGCGGTCGCGGCCGCCGCGCCGCGCGCCGCCGAGAAGCCGAGCTCGCCGCCCGGCGCCGGCAATCCGGCGGTGGCGCCCAGCAAATCGGGCGTCCTCACCGCGCCCGGCGAGGCGCAGACGGCGCCGAGCCAGCAGACGGCGGCCGCCAATCCGGCGACGGGCGGGCCGCTGCCCACCGGGACGCCGCAGGAGCAATACAATTACGCCTTCGGCCTGCTGCGCCAGGCGGATTATCCCGCCGCCGAGCAGGCGCTGCGCAGCTTCGTCCAGCGCTACCCCAACGACCCGCTGGCCGGCAACGCCCAGTATTGGCTCGGCGAAACCTATTACGTCCGCAAGGACTACACCAACGCCGCCCAGAGCTTCGCCGAGGGATACAAGCGCTACCCGAAGAGCGGCAAGGCGGCCGACAATCTGCTGAAGCTCGGCATGTCGCTCGGCAATCTCGGCCAGAAGAAGGAGGCCTGCCTCACCTTCGGCCAGCTCGGCAAGGACTTCCCCAACGCCTCCGCCAACATCAAGGAGCGGGCGAGCCAGGAGAAGCAGCATCTCGGATGCTGACGGTGCCGCTTCGTGCGCGACGGGCGACCGGCAGAGGCTAGCGTCGCCTCTCCCCTCGGCGCCGAGGAATTCGCGGCGCAAATGGCGCCGCTCGGCCCCTTCGAGGCGCGGCCCTTCATCACCGTCGCCGTTTCGGGCGGCGCCGACAGCCTCGCTCTCTGCCTTCTTGCCGCGGGCTGGGCGGAGCGGCGCGGCGGCGCCGTCGCCGCGCTCACCGTCGATCACGGGCTGCGGCCCGGCTCCGCCGCGGAGGCGCGGCAGGTTGGCGCCTGGCTCGCCGCCCGCGGGATCGCCCATCACATCCTCTCCTGGCAGCCGCCCGCCGGGCTACGCGGCGTGCAGGAAGCGGCGCGCCGCGCGCGCTATGACCGCCTCGCCTCCTGGTGCCGCGAGGCGGGGTGCCTTCACCTGCTGACGGCTCATCATCGCGAGGACCAGGCCGAGACCTTTCTCTTGCGCCTCGCCCGCGGCAGCGGCCTCGACGGGCTCGCGGCGATCCCGGCCCTGCGCGAGACCGCCGACTGCCGCATCCTGCGCCCGCTCCTCGCCGTGCCGCGCGCTCGTCTCGCCGCGGCTCTGGAAGCGGCGGGCCAGGCCTGGATCAGCGATCCCAGCAACGAGAGCCCGCGATTTGCGCGCATTCGCCTGCGCGGCGCTGCCCCGCTCCTCGCGCGCGAGGGGCTGGGCAGCGCCCGTCTCGCCGAGACGGCGCGGCATCTCGGCCGCGCCCGCGCCGCGCTCGAGGACGCCGTGGCGCGCCACCTCGCCCGATGCGTCGCCCTTCACCCCGCAGGCTTCGCCCGTCTCGATGCCGCGCGCCTCGCCGAGGCGCCGGCGGAGATCGCGCTCCGCGCCCTGGCGCGGATCGCCGCCACGATCGGCGGCGCCGAGCACACGCCGCGCCTCGAACGCCTGGAGCGCCTCAACGCCGCGCTGGCCGCCGGGCTTCGCGCCGGCCGGACGCTCGGCGGCTGCCGCTTCCTGCCCTGGCGCGGCGGCGTGCTCGTCTGCCGCGAGGCGCGCGCGACGGCTGCAGCGATCGCGCTCGCGCCCGGGGAGCAGGCGCGCTGGGACCGACGCTTCACGATCCGCCTCGCGCCGAGCGCTCCGGAGGGCCTTTCGCTCGGCGCCCTCGGCAGCGCCGGCTTGCGGAGGGAAGCCGGAGGCTTGCCCGGCGCCGTGCGGCCGAGTCTGCCGGCGATGCATGATCTTGCCGGCATCGCCGCGGTTCCCCATTTGCAGTATGAACGGCCCGACCGGAGCGGCATCTTGGCGGCCATCGAGCGCCTCGCCTTCCGGCCGGAACGATCGCTCGCGCCGGCGGGCTTTACAGTTGTTTAAAGTAGGGCGCATCTTATCTGTATGCGGGACTGTTATCTCTATGTGGCATGGCGAGAAAGCCGGCCCTGGCCGGTTGAGACCGCCGCCCGCAATGTTCGGCCATACCCGCCGCCGCGTCGGCGGGCGTGACGCGAGGAAGGGCGCCCCTCGGCGATGCGGGGCGAAAGGCGGGTGGGAACCGCCCGGCAAGGGAATGAAAGGCCTCGACAGTGAATAATTTCGGCAAGAATCTCGCCCTGTGGATCATCATCGGGCTGTTGCTCGTCGCCCTCTTCAACCTGTTCCAGAGCTCGTCCTCGCACGGGCCGCAGTCGAGCCTGCCTTATTCGGATTTCCTCAGCGACGTGACGCGCGGCCAGGTGGCCGACGTCACCATCCAGGGCAACACGATCAACGGCCACTTCACCGACGGCCGCGCCTTCTCCACTTATGCGCCGAACGACCCCTCCCTCGTCGCCCAGCTCAAGGAAAAGGGCGTCCGAATCACGGCGCAGCCGATCGAGGACAACGTTCCCTCGCTCTTCAGCATCATCGTCTCCTGGTTCCCGATGCTGCTCATCATCGGCGTCTGGATCTTCTTCATGCGCCAGATGCAGGGCGGCGGCGGCCGGGCGATGGGCTTCGGCAAGAGCCGGGCGCGGCTTTTGACCGAGAAGGTCGGCCGCATCACCTTCGACGACGTCGCCGGCATCGACGAGGCCAAGCAGGAGCTCGAGGAGATCGTCGAGTACCTCAAAGACCCGCAGAAGTTCCAGCGCCTCGGCGGCAAGATCCCGAAAGGCGTGCTGCTGGTGGGGCCGCCCGGCACCGGCAAGACCTTGCTGGCGCGCGCCATCGCCGGCGAGGCGAATGTGCCCTTCTTCACCATCTCGGGTTCGGATTTCGTCGAGATGTTCGTCGGCGTCGGCGCCAGCCGCGTGCGCGACATGTTCGAGCAGGGCAAGAAGAACGCGCCCTGCATCATCTTCATCGACGAGATCGACGCGGTGGGCCGCCACCGCGGCGCCGGGCTCGGCGGCGGCAATGACGAGCGCGAGCAGACGCTGAACCAGCTCCTCGTCGAGATGGACGGCTTCGAGGCGAATGAGGGCGTCATCCTGATCGCCGCGACGAACCGCCCCGACGTGCTCGACCCGGCGCTGCTGCGTCCCGGCCGCTTCGACCGCCAGGTCGTCGTCCCCAACCCCGATGTCGTCGGCCGCGAGAAGATCCTCAAAGTCCATATGCGCAAGGTGCCGCTCGCCTCCGATGTCGATGCGCGCATCATCGCCCGCGGCACCCCCGGCTTCTCCGGTGCCGACCTCGCCAACCTCGTCAACGAGGCGGCGCTGATGGCGGCGCGCAAGGGCAAGCGCTCGGTGACGATGAGCGAGTTCGAGCAGGCCAAGGACAAGGTCATGATGGGCGCCGAGCGGCGCTCGATGGTCATGACCGAGGACGAGAAGAAGCTGACCGCCTATCACGAGGCCGGCCATGCTCTCTGCATGCTCTATGCCGAGGGGCACGAGCCGCTGCACAAGGTGACGATCATCCCGCGCGGCCGCGCCCTCGGCCTCACCATGTATCTGCCGGAGCGCGACAAGTATTCGCAATCGAAGATCGAGCTCGAGGCCATGGTGATCTCGGCCTTCGGCGGCCGCGTCGCCGAGGAGCTGATCTTCGGCCCCGAGCGGGTGACGACGGGCGCCGCCATGGACATCAAGCAGGCGACCAACATCGCCCGGCGGATGGTCACCGAATGGGGCTTCAGCGACAAGCTCGGGCCCCTGCGCTACAGCGAGAACGAGGAGGAGGTCTTCCTCGGCCACTCGGTGACGCAGCGCAAGAACGTCTCGGACGCGACGGCCGCGGTCATCGATCAGGAGATCCGCCGGATCGTCGAGGACGGCGAGAAGCGGGCGCGCGAGATCCTGACGAACCACCTCGACGAGCTGCACGCGCTCGCCAAGGGCCTCCTCGAATACGAGACCCTGTCGATCGACGAGATCCGCCGGGTCATCAAGGGGCAGCCCATCGTGCGCGACACCGGCAAGACCGACGACGCGGCGCGGCCGCCTCCCGGGCGCCGCTCTTCGGTGCCGCCATCGGGCCGCGACAAGCCGGCGGGCGGCGGGCTGGAGCCGGAGCCGCAGCCCGGAGGATGATGGGCCGCTTCCCCGCCATCGGCTCGCGGCCGCCAGCGCTCGGCTTTCGGCTTCGAACAATCCTTACTGGCGCGTATACCAAATCTACACGGACGGCTGATAGCTGATGGCCCATAGCTGACGGCGCAGAGGGGGACCGCCATGGCGCGCAAGCTCTTCGGCACGGACGGCATCCGCGGCACCGCGAATGTCGAGCCGATGACGGCGGAGACGGCGCTCAAAGTCGCGATGGCGACGGGGGCGCGCTTCCGCCGCGGCGACCATCGCCATGTCGTCGTCATCGGCAAGGACACGCGGCTCTCGGGCTACATGCTGGAGCCGGCCCTCACCGCCGGCTTCATCGCCATGGGCATGGATGTGGTGCTGGTGGGGCCGCTGCCGACGCCGGCCATCGCCATGCTGACTCGCTCCTTGCGGGCCGATATCGGCGTCATGATCTCGGCCTCGCACAACGCCTATCAGGACAACGGCATCAAGCTCTTCGGCCCCGACGGCTACAAGCTCTCCGACGAGATCGAGGCGGCGATCGAGGCGCAGGTGGAGAACGGCGCCGGGCCGCGCGCCGAGCCGGCGCATCTCGGCCGCGCCAAGCGCCTCGAGGATGCCGGGGGCCGCTATATCGAATTCGTCAAGGCGAGCCTGCCGCGGCGGCTGCGCCTCGACGGGCTGCGCGTTGTCCTCGATTGCGCCAACGGCGCCGCCTACAAGGTGGCGCCGACCGTGCTTTGGGAGCTGGGGGCCGAGGTCTTCCCGCTCGGCGTCTCGCCGGACGGGCTCAACATCAACCGCGATTGCGGCACGATGTCGACCAAGGCGATGCAGCAGGAGGTGATGGCGCGCCGCGCCGATATCGGCCTCGCCCTCGATGGCGACGCCGACCGCCTGCTCGTCGCCGACGAGCGCGGCCGCCTCATCGACGGCGACCAGCTCATGGCGCTCATCGCCACGGCCTGGCATCGCGAGGGGCGCGTCGCCGGCGGCGGCATCGTCGCCACGGTCATGTCCAATCTCGGGCTCGAACGCCATCTCCAGGGGCACGGCCTCGCGCTCTACCGGACCGCGGTCGGCGACCGCTACGTCGTCGAGCGCATGCGCGCCGAGGGCTGCAACATCGGCGGCGAGCAGTCGGGTCACATCATCCTCAGCGACCATTCGACGACGGGCGACGGCCTCATCGCCGCGCTGCAGATCCTGGCGGCGCTCGTCGAACGCGGCGAGTCGGCGAGCCGGGCCTGCCGCGTCTTCGCGCCGGTGCCGCAGCTTCTGAAGAACGTGCGCTTCGGCAACGGCGCCGCGCCGCTCGAGCACAGCTCGGTCAAGAAGGCCGTTGCGGCGGCCGAGAAGCGCCTCGGCGGCGGCGGCCGGCTCCTCATCCGCAAATCGGGGACAGAGCCCTTGATCCGCGTCATGGCCGAGGGCGAGGACGAGGCGCTCGTCGCCGAGGTGGTGGCGGAGCTCTGCGCCGCCATCCGCGCCGCATCGAGCGACAGCGGCGACAGCCAAGCGGCCGAATGAAGGGCCGCGTCCTCGTCGTTGCCGGCTCGGATTCCGGCGCCGGCGCGGGCATTCAGGCCGATATCAAGACGGTGATGGCGCTGGGCGGCTACGCCACGACGGCGATCACCGCGCTCACTGCGCAGGACACGCTCGGCATCCATGAGGTGATGCCGGTGCCGCCCGCCTTCGTCGCGCGGCAAATGACGCTCGTCCTCGACGATATCGGCGCCGATTGCGTCAAGGCCGGGATGCTGGGCGACGCCGCGGTCATCGAGGCCGTGGCAGCGGTGCTGGAAGCGAAGGCGCGCGATGTCCCGCTCGTTCTCGACCCGGTGATGACGGCGAAAGGCGGCGCCGCTCTCCTGGCGCGCGCGGCCGAGGGCGCGCTGAAAACGCTGCTGCTGCCGCGCGCCGCGCTGCTGACGCCGAACGTGCCGGAAGCCGAAGCCTTGACCGGCCTCGCCATCGCCGATCTCGACGGGATGCGGCGGGCCGCCGATCGGCTCCTCGCCGCCGGGGCCCGTGCCGTCCTCGTCAAGGGCGGGCACCTGCCCGGCGACGTTGTCCGCGATCTCTACGCCGCCCCCGGCGGCGCGGTCGAGGTGATCGACGGCCCCCGCATCGCGACGCGCCACAGCCATGGCACGGGCTGCACCCTCGCCTCGGCGATCGCGACCGGGCTGGCGCAGGGCCTGGCGCCGCTCGCCGCCATCCGCCGCGCCCGCGCCTATCTCACCGAAGCGCTCCGCAACGCGCCGGGGCTCGGCCGCGGCCACGGTCCGCTGGGGCACGGGTATGGGATCGGCTGAGCGCGGAGGTAGGAATCAACAATCGCCGCCAATTGTGCGATAATGTCTAGTCTCCGCGGCGGAGCCATCGATGGACGGCATCTCCTGGCACCCGCACGGCGCTTCGACGCCGCCTTAGGCCGGCATTCGCGATGGCCTTCCTCGACCGCCTCGGCGATCCGCGCCATCGTCAATTCTATGACTACTGGAACGGCAAGCGCGCCGGCCGCTCCATGCCGCGGCGTCGCGACATCGATCCCATCGACATCCCGCAGCTCCTGCTCAACATCATGATCGCGGAGGTCGTAGGCTCCCGCTTCCGCTTCCGCCTCATCGGCTCGGCGATCGTCGAGGCCTTCGGCACCAACTCGACGGGAAAGTTCCTCGACGAGATTTGCAGCGGCGGCTATCGCGACTTCATCACCGGCGTCTACCGGACGGTCTGCGCCGAAAAGCGCCCCGTCTTCGCCGAAAGCGAGTTCGCGACGAGCAAGGGATACAGCATCACGGCGCGACGGCTCTTTCTTCCGCTCTCGGAGGACGACCGCAGCGTCGACCGCATCGTCGCGCTCCATCTCTTCCAGTACCGCAGCGCCGCGCCGGCCGTCATCGAGCTGGACCGGAGCGGCGATGCCGCGCGGCACAAGGCCGAGGTCATGCCGGCCTCGCCCGACGAAGGCGAGAGGGGATAGGTGCCGCCGGCCGACCAAGTACCTAGATTCGCAATTCGCTGATGCGGCGACCCTGGAGCGTCATTGCGAGCGCAGCGAAGCAATCCAGGAGCTCGCGCCATGGATTGCTTCGTCGGCTTCGCCTCCTCGCAATGACGAGTCGGGAAGGTGAATCAGGTTTCCGTGACAGCGGGTACTAAGCCCGCCCGAGGCTCCGCATGAAGGCGGCGATTCCGGCTTCGCAGACGACCGTGTCCTGCTCGCCATTGCCGCCCGAAGCCGCGACGCTGCCGACGACCTGACCGTCGACGAGGATGGGAAAGCCGCCGACGAAGACGGTGAAGCGGCCCTCATGCTGGGTGAAGATGCCGAACGCCTCCTCGCCGGGATAGGCGTTCTTGTAGGCATGCGTCGGCTTGCGGTGACCGGCGGCGGTGAAGGCCTTGTTGATCGCGATCTGCACACTCGTCACCTTGCCGCCGTCGAGCCGGCGGAGGGCGATCGGATAGCCCGCGGCGTCGGCGACGCACAGGACCTCGGGCACGCCGATCTCCTCCGCCTTCTTCTGCGCCGCGTCGAGGATGAGGTTGGCCTCGGCGAGGCTCAGCGTCTTGTAGGTGAGCATTATTCAGCGGCCTCGGCCTGCGGGGCGCTGAGGAATTTGTGGGTGAGGCCGTCGAGATAGAGGCGGCGCATCATCGTCGCCTCGCGGACGAGGCGCAGGCAGCTCTCGCGAAGTTCCGGCGTCGAGGCGTGCTTCTCCAGGATGGCGAAGCCGCGCTCGCCATGCTCGGTATCGGCGACGATGTGGAGGCGGAAGAAGACGACCTCCTCCTCGGTGAAGCCGTATTTCTCGAGGAGCGGCGGCGTCGTCCGGCTGTAGATCTGCGGCACCTGCGATTCGAGGCCGACCAGGAGCCCCGCCAGCGCCTCGATATAGGAGCGGTGCGACTGGCGGAAGCACCAGCTCTGCAGCCCCAGCGTCTCGGGCAGCAGCTCGCCGTTCTTCTGCGCATCGAGGATCGACTGCCGGCTCATGCCGCAATGCTCGCCGAAATCGAGCAGGAGATCCGTGTGCTTCACCGCCGGGAAGTTGGCGTCGCCGACGAAGCCTTCCTCCTCCATGATGTTCTCGACGATGAAGTGCCGGACCTCGTCATCCGGACAATTCCCGTAAACCGTGGCGAGCCATTGCGGGAAGAGGCTCACATAATGGTAGTGCTGCTTCGTCCATTCGCCGAGCAGACGGCGATTGAGCCGCCCCGAGACCCAGGCATCGCTCCAGGGATGGATCTTGGAATGCCGCTGCTGGATCGCCTCCTCGATCTGGAGCCGGAATTCGCTCTTGGCCATCGCGCGTCCTCCTCGTCTGGATTGGGTGATTTGTATACAGTTCGGGCCGAGCGTCAAGCGCGGCGCCCGCCCTCCTCCGTCTCGCGCCGCAGGAAATCGGTGCCGGCATTCATGACGTGCCGATGCGCGAGGAGCGAAGCCAGCTCCTCGTCCCCGGCGATGACCGCCTTCAGGATCGCGGCATGCTCCTCCCAGGTGGCGGCCGCCCGCATCGCCGGCGGAGCGAAGACGATGCCGGTGCGCAGGCGCAGGCTCCGCATGAGGTCGCCGAGCACGCGGTTGCTGCCGGCGGCGGCGAGCGCATCGTGGAAGCGGGCATTGAGCTCCGGCAGCTTGTCGGCGGCGCCGCTCGCCGCCGCCGCCGTTCCCGCGCGCAGCACCTCGGCGAGAACGCGGAGCATGGCCGGATCCCGTCGGCGAGCGGCGTGGCGGGCGTTCAGGGCTTCGAGCGTAGCGCGCACCTCGATCATCTCGATGGCGTCCTCGGGCGAGTGCGCCGCGACGGCGGCGCCGCGCCGCGCCGTCACTTCGACGAGACCTTCCGCGGCGAGCGAGCGCAGAGCCTCGCGCACCGGGTTGCGCGAGACGCCCAGCTGCTGCGCCAGGCGGTCCTCGACGAGGCGCTGCCCCGGGCGCAGCCGCCCGCCGAGGATGGCCTGGCGGAGCTCGCTGGTGACGACGTCCCGCAGCGGGGCACGGGCCGTTTCCGGCGGCGCGGTGTCCGGTGCTGTCGACATTTATGTCATTGTATACAAATTCCTCGTCGGCCGCATCCCTTTCTTGCGCTCGACAGAGCCGCCGCGCGCGTGATGGAATCCTCGTCCGCTTGCTCGGGCGGTGCGACAGGGAATAAGAGGCAGCATGTCCCGCGACGATTTCCTCGTGCCCGCCGAAGCCCTGCGCCTTGCCGCGCTCGGGCTCCTCGCCGAGGCGCCGCGCCGCTATAGCGAGCTCGCCGGCGAGATCCGGCATTTCGCCAGCCGCATCGCCGGGCCATCGCTCGAACTGATGGGCACCTCCGTCGAGCTGCTGCGCTATGAGCGCCTCATCGAGCCGGGCGAAGACGATGCCGTCGCCGAGGAGCCGCTGCTGCGCCTCACCGCGGCCGGGCGAGAGATGCTCCTCGCGCTGCTGCGCCTGCCCTTGAAGGCGCCGGGCAGCCAGTTCAACCGGCTCTTCCTCGCCCTGAAGCTGCGCTTCCTCCACCTCCTGCCTGCCGCGGGCCAGGCGGAGCAGATCGGCCTCATCTCGGATTGGTACCGCTGCGAGCGCGAGCGCCTCGCCGAGCTGCGCCGTCACCCCGCGGCCAATTCTGCCTTGCTTCTCGCCTGGCTCGATCAGGAGACGGCGCAGATCGATGCGCGCCTTGCCTGGCTGGCAGAAGCGGCGAGCGCGACGCGAAGCTGAGCCCCAACCCGCGGGAGGAACGAATGAGCCCGACCAGCGCCGACACCGCTCCGAGCGCCCATCCCGTCATCGAGCCCGGAACCGTCCTCGTCATGGAGACGCGCGAGGGGCGGCTCGGCCAATGGCTGCTCGACGGCCGCCATCGCCTCCTCGCCGACGAGCCGAAGGAGGCGGGCGGCGACGATGCGGGCCCGGGTCCCTACGAGCTTCTGCTGATGAGCCTCGGCGCCTGCACGGCGATGACGCTCCGCCTCTATGCCGAGCGCAAGGGATGGCCGCTCGAACGCGTCCTCGTGCGGCTCCGCCACAGCCGGGTGCACGCCGCCGACTGCGTGGAATGCGACAAGAAGCCGGTCCTGCTCGACCATATCGACCGGACGATCACGCTCGAAGGGGCGCTCGACGCGGCGCAGCGCGATCGCCTCATGGCGATCGCCGACAAATGCCCGGTGCACCGGACCTTGAGCGCGCCGATCCGCATCGAGACGCATCGCGCCTGAGGGCGAGGCCGGGACCCGCTAGGGTGAATAGAGGTGCTGGCCGCCGGTGACGAAGATCTCGGTGCCGGTGACGTAATCGGCGCCGGGACCGCAGAGATAGAAGACGGTGGCGGCCACATCCTCGGGCGTGCCGAGGCGCGCCAGGGGAATGCGCGGGATCAGCATCTCGGTTTCGGGCGAGAGCATGGCGGTGCGGATCTCGCCCGGCGCCACCGCATTGACGCGCACGCCGAGCTGCGCGAACTCGACGGCGAGCTCACGCGTCAGCGCCGAGAGCGCCGCCTTCGAGGTCGAATAGGCCGAGCCCGCAAAGGGATGGATGGCGTGGCCCGCGATCGAGGTGATGTTGACGATCGCGCCCTTGGCGAGGGCCAACGCCTCGGCGAAGCCGCGCGCCAGCAGCAGCGGCGCGAAGAAATTGAGCTGGAAGACGTCGTACCAGCCGCCGATATCGCCGTTGAGGCAGCCGAGGCGCTCCTTATAGGGCGTCTTCGGCGACACGCCGGCATTGTTGACGAGGGCGTGCAGCGGCTTGCCGGCCAACAGCGATTTCGCCTCATCGATAAAGGCATCGAGCCCCTCGGCAGTGCCGAGATCGGCGGTGATGTGGTGCGTCCAATTGGGATCGCGCTTGCATTCGGGCGGCACCTCCTCGCGCGAGCAGGTGATGATCTCCCACCCCGCCTCGCTGAAATGCCGCACCGTCGCATGGCCGATGCCGCGGCTCGCGCCGGTGAGGATGAGCTGCTTGCGTTCCGCCGCCATGGTCAAAGTCTACGGCATGGCGGGACGTTCGGCCAGCGGCGACAAGTGAGCCAAGCGGCGAGTCAGCCGGTCAAAAGCGGCGCAGCGGCCGTCCGGGGACGACCGCCGCGCTCATCCACTCTGGTTGATCTGAATTTACGAGGGCTTCCGCCGTCTGCGCGTCAGGGCCAGCGCACCCAGCCCGGCGCCGAACAGGGCAAGCGTGCCCGGCTCCGGCACGCTGCATCCCCCAGGGCCGCACTGGCCCTGATTGGTGCCGGTAAAGATATTGGCGAGCGGTCCGGGCGCCGTGCCGCTATGGGCGTCGGCGGTCTGCTCCGAAAGGCCGCTTGCATCGAGCCCTTCCCAGGGAACGAAGTGGCCGGCGATGTTTCCGCCATCCTGCGTGTTGTCGGGGCTGAAATTCGCCGAGATCGGATTACCGCCGAGGAGTGCCGAGAAGGCGACGTCGAAATTGCCGACGAAGGCGCAAATGGCGGCCACCTTGTTGCAGCTCGCCTGCTCGCTGGGGGTAATGCTCCCGAAGGGATTGTTGCCCCATTCGTCATCATAATCGGTCTGGAAAAGATTGCCGTTATGCAGCCCTCCCGTGGGCGAACCTACCGATGTCGCATCGGATCCCCAGTGTACGGCGTAAACCGTACCCGCGGCAATATTGGGCAGCGTGATCGTCTGGGTCGTGTTCTTGTTGATCCCCTGATACCCCGTCAGCACGAGCTGCACGTTGGTAAAGCTTCCCGCGGACGTATTCTGAATATAAAGGTTCGGATTATCGCCGCTGCCGCCACCATTATCGACCAGGGTCAGCGCGCCGCCATTCGTGCAATCGACATCGGCACAACTTGCGTCATATGCGCCGATGATATGCGAAACGAGAACATTTGCGTGCGCCGATGGGCTCAGCAGAGTGAGGGCAACGACGCTTGTCGTGGCAAGGAGCTGCTTCTTCATAGCTTGACCACCTCCCCCAGTTGACGGCCACCTCTCACGGGTCAATCCGGGCCGCTATGGAAGGTCCTGCAATACGCGTGCCAACTCAGAAGAATCAGATGGTTACTTGCCTAGACATCTCGACATAACGAAAATCTGTAAATTTTCCCGACAGTCAGATCAGCAAGACGCCCGGATTTGCGCGGCGGTGCGCAATTGGTCGATCCGGCCCGCGCAGGTTAAAGTCTTGGCAATGGCCGCCGGCTGTTCGGCAGGTGAGGTGCCGGTCGCCGATAACCAGCATCTTCGGGGGACGTCCATGCGGGTTCGGCAGCGAGGAGCGAAGGCGGCGCCTTCTTCTCTTCTGCGCGAGGCGACATCACTGCTCCAGCGCGGACAGGCGTCCGAGGCCGCGGCTCGGTGCGCGACGGTGCTCGGTGCAGAGCCTGGCCATGTCGGGGCGTTGCAGCTTCTCGGAGTCATTCGCGCCCGGGAAGGTCGGCTCGATGACGCCTTGCGCCTTCTGAACGAAGCTCTGGACCGCGATCCGAATTCGCCCGAAGCGCACAACAACCTCGGAATGGTCTTCGCCGCCTTGCAGCGTTTCGACAAGGCCGTGGCTTCTTACGAGCGCGCCATCGAGCTCAGCCCGCGTTATGCGATCGCCTACAACAATCTCGGCAGCGCGCTCGCGGCCCTCGGGCGCCGGGCCGAGGCGGTGACCCGTTTCGAGCAGGCGCTGGCGCTCGAGCCGGGCTACGCCGAGCCGCTTGCCAATCTCGGCGGCCAGCTCCGCGAACTCGGCCGGCACGAGGAAGCCGCCGCTTGCTGCGAAAGAGCGATCGCCCTCAAGCCCGAATTCGCGGAAGCACATCTCAATCTCGGAAGCGCGCTCATGGCTCTCGGGCGTCATCAGGACGCCGCCGCGTCTTTCGCCAAGGCGCTGAGCCTGAGGCCCGAGCTCGTGGCGGCGCGCCTCAATCTGGGGAGCGCTCTCCACGCGCTCGAGCGCTACGATGAAGCCGCAGCCCAATATCGCCGCGTTCTCGCCGCAGATCCCGGCTCGATCGAGGCGCGGCTCAGCCTCGCCAGCACTCTGAAGGCGGCGGACGATCACCGTGGGGCCGTGGCCGAGCTGAGTGACCTGCTCGCCGCCGCACCGGAGCATGTCGAGGCGCGCATCAATCTCGGGGTCACCCTGGAGGAGATCGGCCGCATCGAGGAGGCGCGCGCGCAATTCGAACATGCGATCGCGATCGCGCCCGGACGTGCCCTTTCCTACCCGCCGCTCATCCGCTTGAAGCGCATGACGCCTGGCGACCCGCTGCTTGCGACGATGGAAGCGCTGATGCGCGACGGCCGGTCGCTGACCGACAAGGAAGCGCTCGAGCTCGATTTCGCCCTCGGCAAGGCGCTCGCGGATATCGGCGAGCATGAGCGCTCCTTCGCCCATCTTCTCGCCGGCAACGCGCGCAAGCGCCGCTCAATCCGCTACGACGAAGCGTCCGACCTCGAACGCCTCGCGCGCATCGCGCAAGCCTACACGCCCGAGCTCCTGCAGCGCCTCTCGGATCTGGGCGACCCGTCGCCGGCGCCCGTCTTCATTCTCGGTATGCCCCGGTCAGGATCGACGCTCGTCGAGCAGATCCTCGCAAGTCACCCCAAAGTCTTCGCCGGTGGCGAGCGCAACGATTTCCGCGCGGCGATGCGCGAGGCTGCGCCCGACGGCGCTGCGTCGCCCTTTCTAGGCTCGGCCGCGAAACTGACGGGAGAGACGCTGCGCCGGCTGGGGAGCGCCTATCTGGCGCGCCTCGCCGCCGCGGAGGCACGCTCCTTGAGGCGCCGTCCGGAAGCGGTGCGTGCCCTCCGCATCACCGACAAGATGCCAGCGAATTTTCGCTTCATTGGGCTCATCCACTTGGCGTTGCCGAACGCCCGCATCATTCACACTTGTCGCGATCCCATCGACACTTGCCTCTCATGTTTTGCCCAGCTCTTCGCCGACGACAATCAGCCCTTTTCCTACGACCTGGCCGAGTTGGGCCGCTACTACGCCGCCTATAGGGCGCTCATGGACCATTGGCGGCAAGTCTTGCCGGAGGGTAGAATACTGGACGTGCAGTATGAAGACTTGGTGGCGGATGTGGAGACCCACGCCCGGCGGATCGTCGCGTATTGTGGGCTCGGCTGGGCGGATGCCTGCCTCGAGTTTCAGCACGCAAACCGCCCGGTGAAGACGGCGAGCTCCGTTCAGGTGCGGCAGCCTATCTACGGGAGCTCCGTCGGACGCTGGCGGCCCGATGATCGGACGCTTCGCCCTTTGCTCGAGGCCCTTGGGATTGCGGCGACTGTGCGGTCGCAGGCGGTGCCGCCCAAGTCACCGTCCGCCCTCCGAGAGACCGCTCAATGACGGAGCTTGCCGCAATCAAACATACCAATCTCTTCGCGACGCCGCTCCTGGCCCATCGCTGGAGCGATGGTCCGGAGCTCAATGAGGAGCTGCGCGAGCGGATTCTCGCCGAGGAACAAGGAACCGCCGGAGAAAGCAAGACGAATGTCGGCGGCTGGCACTCCGAGGCGGGCCAGCTCGAATTCTGCGGTGACGCCGGACGCCGCCTCATCCTTCATATGTACGAAATGGCCGATGAGGCGACGCGCCGGGTGCTGACGGAATATGGGCAAGCCGCGCGGCCGATGCGTTGGACACTGCATGCCTGGGCAAACATCAACCGCGCGGGCGATTTCAACCGAACGCACACGCACCCCGGTTCCACTTGGTCCGGCACCTACTATGTCGATCCCGGCGAGCCGCCAGACGATGCCGAGCATGGAACGCCGATTCACTTGTTCGATCCTTGCCAGGGACGCGCGAATACCTTCCTGCCTCCGCTCATTCCGTCGAGCATTCTCATCCGACCCGAGGCAGGTTTGATGATCCTCTTTCCGAGCTACCTGCCGCACACGGTATTTGCCCATCGGGGTCGTCGGCCCCGCATTTCGATCGCCTTCAATCTGCGCAAGGAGCCCTTCCCCTGACGGAGATTGCGCAAGGAGCGGCGGACAACGTTTCGGAGTGCGCCACATCGGCCGTTTTCGCGAAATTGCGCGAAGCGTCTGTTCTTTTCGACAACGGGCGCTTCAGCGAGGCCGAGCGGCTCTATGAAGCCATTCTTGCCGACGCTCCTCGGCAGTTCGATGCGCTGATGCGCCTGGCCACCTTGCGGATGCAGGATGGGCGGCTCGACTCCGCCATCGCATTGCTCGAAACGGCGGTGAATCGCAATGGCGCTTCCGCAGAAGCGGTTTCTGCCCTTGCAACCGCGCTGCAACTTTGCCAGCGCTACGACGAAGCAATCGACGCCTATGACAGCGCAATCCTGCTCGATCCCGCCCGGGCGGAGCCTCATTACGGCCTCGCCACCGTGATGACTGTGCAGAGACGGTGGGACGAGGCGATCGCCTGCTACCGTCGCGCGCTGGCAATCGATCCCGAGTACGCGGAAGCGAGCTGCGGCCTCGGTACGGTACTCCGCCTGCTCGGACGGCACCATGAGGCAATCGCCAGCTTCGATCGGGCTCTCGCAGTCGATCCCGACTACGCCGATGCGCTCCTCGGCCGCGCGCTCGCCCTTCAGGCGCAGATGCGCCACGCCGAAGCGGTGCCTTGCTTCGAGCGCGTCCTCGCGAATGACGGCGGCCACGCCGAGGCGCACCTCGGTCTGGGCGCCAGCCTGCAAGCTCTCGACCGGTACGCGGACGCGATCTCGCATTACGAAAAGGCATTGTCGATCAGACCCGATCACGCCGATGCCCGCGTCACGCTCGGCTCGGCACTCGAGGAGCTGGGCCGCGTCGCGGAAGCGGTCGATGCCTACGAGACCGCGATCAAGACCGCACCACGCAACGCGCGGGCCTATTTCGCTCTGGCCAACGCCAAGCCCACGGCGCCTGGCGACCGCCACGTCGCGGCGATGGAGGCGTTGCTGAGGGATGAACGGGCGCTGACCCCCGACTCTCAGATCCAGCTTCGTTTCGCGCTGGCAAAAGCACTTTCCGACCTTGGCCAGGATGAGCAGTCATTCTCGCATCTGCTGGTCGGCAACGCCCTCAAGCGCCGAACAATCGACTACGACGAGTCGGCGGCGATCAGCCTCTTCGCGCGCATCCGGGAGGTGTTCACCGCCGAGCTCTTGGCGAGCCGGGACGGCGCCGGCCACCCATCGCCGATACCGGTCTTCATCGTCGGAATGCCGCGATCCGGATCGACGCTGGTCGAGCAGATTCTGGCGAGCCACCCCCGGGCCGCGGCCGTCGGTGAGCGGCTCGACTTTCGCGACGCGGTCCGGCGTGTCGGCGGCGACAGCGCCGCCGCGCCTTTCCCCGAATCGGTGCGCGTCTTGAACGATGAACGACTGCGCGCATTGGGCGCCAGCTACGTCACGGCGATCGAAGCGGCGGCCGCGCGCCTTGCTGGCGAGCGGCGCCGGGCGCCCAGGAAGATCATCGATAAGACCCTGGTCAATTTCTGCTTCCTGGGCCTCATCCGGTTAGCGCTGCCCGGCGCGCGCATCATTCATACGCAGCGCGATCCGATCGACACTTGTCTTTCCTGCTTCTCGAAGCTGTTCGCGAGCGAGCAGTCTTTCGCCTACGATCTCGGCGAACTCGGGCGCTATTACCGTGCCTACGCATCGCTGATGGAGCACTGGCGCGCCGTCCTTCCGGGCGAGGTCATCCTCGACGTGCAATACGAGGCCTTGGTCGAGGACGTGGCCGGCCAAGCGCGACGGCTGGTCGCGCATTGCGGCCTCGACTGGGACGACGCTTGCCTCGCCTTCCACGAGACGAAGCGCCCGGTAAAGACCGCGAGCGTCGCTCAGGTGCGCCGCCCGATCTATCGAAGCTCGGTCGGCCGCTGGCGGCCGAGCGAGGCCGTATTGCGACCGCTGATCGAGGGGCTGGGTCCGGAATGCATGCTCAAATCCGGGAGACCGTCATAGGAGACGGGATTGCCGGCGGCCGCTGATCTCCTCACGCCTGCTTGCGCGCCGGCGGGAAGCTCTGGCGCGGCTCCGCGATGCCGGCCGGGTCCTGGTGGATCATCACCTCGGCATAGGGAAAGGCCTCGCGGATGCGCGCCTCGACCTCGTCGGAGACGGTGTGGGCGTGCTGGAGGCTCATCCCGCCATCCATTTCGAGATGGAGCTGGATGAAGGCGGTGGGCCCGGCGGCGCGCGTGCGCAGATCGTGGACGGCGCGCACCTCGTCATGCGCGGTCGCGATGGCGCGGATGCGCGCGCGGTCGGCATCCGGGATCTCGCGGTCCATGAGCTGCGTCAGCGCGCCGCGCGCGATCGCCCAGGCGCTATAGACGATCCAGAGCGCGATGGCGGCGCCGAAGATGGGGTCGACCAGGAACCACCCCAAGGCGCTCGACAGGACGAGGGAGAGGATGACGCTGCCATTGAGGACGAGATCGCCGCGGTAATGCAGCTCGTCCGAGCCGATCGCGAGCGAGCCGGTCTTGGCGACGACCCCGCGCTGGTAGCGCACGAGGAGGAGCGTTACCGCGACCGAGAAGACCATGATGCCGATGCCCGTCATGGAATGCTCGACCGGCGCCGGGTTGATGATGCGGTAGAGCGCCTCGACGAGCAGGAAGACGGCGGAGCCGGCGATGAAGGCGGATTGGCCGAGCGCCGCGATCGGCTCCGCCTTGCCGTGGCCGAAGCGGTGCTCGCGATCGGCCGGGGTGATGGCGGCGCGCACGGCGAGGAGATTGATGAGGGATGCGGCGATGTCGAGGCCGGAATCGAGGAGGCTCGAGAGCACGCTGACCGAACCGGTGAGGACCCAGCCCAGGAGCTTCACGGCGATGAGCAGCGTTGCGACCGCGACCGAGGCGTAGGTCGCCCGCTTCATCATCGCCCCCAGCTCGGCCACAGAGAGCGCCATCGCTCGCCTCGCCCTACGGGAACAAACGCTCGGTCCGCCAGCCTGCGCCCTCGCGGATATAGACGAGGCGGTCATGCAGGCGGAAGGGCCGGTCTTGCCAGAACTCGATGCGCTCCGGCAGGACGCGGTAGCCCGACCAGTGCGGCGGCCGCGGCACCTTGCCGATGGCAAAGCGCGCCGTCGCCGCCGCGACGCGCGCCTCGAGCTGCGCCCGCCCCTCGATCGGGCGCGACTGGTCCGACGCCCAGGCGCCGATCTGGCTGAGGCGCGGGCGCGTCGCGAAATAGGCGTCCGCTTCGGCCTCGGTCACCCGTTCGACCTTGCCTTCAACGCGGAACTGGCGGCGCAGGCTCTTCCAATGAAAGCAGAGCGCCGCCACCGGGTTCGCCGCGAGGTCGCAGCCCTTGCGGCTCTCGGTGTTGGTGTAGAAGACGAAGCCGCGCTCATCGACGCCCTTCAGGAGCACCATGCGGGCCGACGGCCTTCCCGCCGCATCGACCGTCGCGAGCGCCATGGCGTTGGCGTCGTTCGGCTCGCTCTTTGACGCCTCGTCGAGCCAGGTCTTGAACTCGGCGAAAGGCTGGTTCCAGGCGATGTCGCTCACGGCAAATCCTTCGAGGCAGAGCCGCCACCATAGCGGCATCGGTGGCATTTTGCATCGCCGCGGTTCCCGCTGGCGGAGGGGCCGGCCTATAATGGCGTTGGCACGGCAGAGAGCGGCGCCGGCGCTGCGCCGCCGCATGGTGATCGAGGTTCGTCGCATGAGGATGATAGCGGCCATCGCCCTTCCCGCGGCGCTGCTGCTGGCGGGCTGCGTCGATGCGGAAGGCGGTCCCAACGCGACCGGCGGAGCGCTGCTCGGCGCCGCCGCCGGCGGCCTCCTTGGCAGCCAGTTCGGCAGCGGCGCCGGCAAGCTCGCGGCGACCGGCGCCGGCGCGGTGCTGGGCGGCGCCATCGGCGGCAGCTCTGGCCAATCGCTCGACCGCGCCAACCGGCTCGCGCAGAACACGGCGCCGCCGCCCTCCGGCACGGCGCCGCTGCCCTGGCAGATTCCCGGCGCCTCCGGCACCGTGACCCAGCCGCCGCCGCCGCCACCCGGCGCGCCGACGGTCGCGCCGATCGGGCCCGGCGGCCATGCCGAATGCCGCGAGTTCCAGCAGACGATCCTCATCGGCGGCCAAATGCAGAAGGCTTACGGCACGGCCTGCCGCCAGGCGGACGGCACCTGGCGGATCGTGCCCTGAGATTCTGCCCGGTTGTGCCGGCGCCGCTTCCGCGGGATGATCACCGCGCCCATTGGACCCACCGGCAATGAAAGATCCTTACCAGACGCTCGGCGTCGGGCGCACCGCCTCGCCCGAGGACATCAAGCGCAGCTACCGCCGGCTCGCCAAGAGGCTGCATCCCGATCTCAATCCCGGCGACAAGCGGATCGAGCAGCAATTCAAGGAGGTGACCGCCGCCTATGATCTGCTGTCCGACCCCGAGAAGCGGGCGCGGTTCGACAGCGGCGAGATCGATGCCGGCGGCGCCGAACGCGGCTTCCGCTATACGCGGCGCGAGGCGGGCGGCGGCCGCGCCCGGCCGTTCTTCGCCGAGGATAATGCGTCGGTCGACGACATCATCGCCGAGATCCTGCGCGGCAAGCGCGGCCCCGGCGCCCAGCGTGCGCGCCCGGCGCGGCGCGGGGAGGATGCCAAATTCACGCTCGCCGTGCCCTTCGTCGAGGCCGCCCTCGGGGCCAAGAAGCGCGTTGCGCTCGGCGCCGAGAAGACCGTCGAGATCACCATCCCCGCCGGCATCGAGAACGGGCAGACCCTGCGCCTCAAAGGCCAGGGCGATGCCGGACAGAATGGCGGCGAAGCGGGCGACGCGCTCATCGAGATCACCGTCGAGCCTCACCCCGTCTTCACCCGCAAGCAGCGCGACATCCTGAGCGAGCTGTCGGTGAGCCTGCCGGAAGCGGTGCTGGGCGCGACGGTGACGGCGCCGACGCTCCACGGCCCGGTCGCGCTCAAAGTGCCGCCCGGCGCCAATACCGGGACCATGCTCCGCCTGCGCGGCAAGGGCCTCCCGGCGCGCGGGCAGGCGGCTGCGGGCGATCATTACGTGAGCCTGCGCGTCGTCCTCCCCGACTCGCCCGATCCCGAGCTCGTGCGCTTCATCGAGAGCTGGGCCGCCCGCCATCCCTACCGGGTGCGCGACGAGTAAGCCACGCCCGAGGATTGACCGCGAAGACACGAAGAAGACGAAAATCGCTTTTCGGCGCAAAGCGCCGGCACAAACCCTTCGTGCCTTCGGGTCTTCGTGGTTCAAGCGCCGCGCGGCGTGCCCGGCCTCACCGGCGCCGACGATGGAAATCGATGGGGGTCGGGTGCGACGGGGCGGTCTCGGACACATCGAGCAGCTCGGCGAGCGGGATGCGCATCGCCGCCGCCTCGGCCGCCGCAACGCGCCGCATCGCCGGCAGCACCGCCTTCTGCCACGGCGTCTCGGCATCGCGGAAGCGCCAGCCGCCGGCGACCGGCAAGTCGAGCGCGCGGTAAAGATCGGCGAGGCTCGCGCTCGCAAGGGCGCGCGCGAGCACCCAGCCGCCGCCCGTCGTCGCCGCGACGAAATTCGCCTTCTGCAACGGCGCCAGATGGTCGTCGATGGCCGAGACGGCGACGCCGAGGCGCTGCGCGAGATCGCCGGCCGACATCATGCCGCCGGCGCGTGCCCGGCGCGCCAGCTCGGCAAGAAGCGCGAGCGACAGGCCGAGATGCCGCCCCTCGGCCGTCACATGCTTCTCGCCGAGATCGATGCGCCATTGCGGCAGGGCAGCGGCGACGACCGCCCCGAACAGCACGGCGGCCCAGGAGATGTACATCCAGAAGAGGAAGATCGGGATGGCGGCCAGCGTCCCGTAGACGGTCCGGTAGGACGAGATATGGACGATGTAGAGGCCAAAGCCGATCTTCAGGACCTCGATCGCCGCCGCCGCGACGAGCGCGCCCGTCAGCCCCTCGCGCCAGCGCACGGTGCAGTTCGGCATCAGCGTGTAGACGAGGGTGCAGGCCAAGGTCTCGAGCAGGAAGGGCACGATGAGGGCGAGGCGGTGCAGCCACGGCGCCGCCGCCTGCTCGAGCGCGGCGGCATTGATTCCCGCCGTCGTCGCGAAGGATTGCAGATATGTGGAGAGCGAGAGGCTCATGCCGACGAGGAGCGGCCCCAAGGTGAGGAGCGCCCAATAGGAGAGGATGCGCTGCAGCCACGGCCGCGCCGTGCGCACGCGCCAGATCGCGTGGAGCTGGTCCTCGATGGTGACGAGGAGAAGAATCGCGGTGACGACGAGGGCGATGACGCCGACCGCCGTCGTGCGCGCCGCGATCGAGGCGAAATAGTTGAACCAATAGGCCGCTTCCTCGCCGACGGCGGGCACGAAATAGTGCATGAGGTCGCCGAGGAAGCGCTCGCGCGCGTCGCTGAAGATGGGAAAACCGGAGAAGATCGCCGTCACGATGGCGACGAGCGGCACCAGCGACAGCAGCGTCGTGTAGCTGAGCGCGCCGGCGCCCGTCAGGCAGCCATCGGCGACGAAGCGGCGCAGCGCATAGCCGAGAAAGGCGCCGGCGGTGGCAAGGCCGCGGGCAAGGCGGGAGACGGGGCGGAGCATCGCCCGGCAAACGCCCGCGACGCGCGGAAGATGCAGGCGCTCCTCCCGGCTATGTTGGCCGACGCTCCGCCGATCGTGTAGGATGCGGCCCGGCCTTGCCGCCCCCGCCCCCTCTTGCGCGATTGGAGTTCGAGTTCGGATGAGTGACGCAAAACCGCTCATGGCCGGCAAGCGCGGCCTCGTCATGGGCGTTGCCAACGACCGCTCCCTTGCCTGGGGCATCGCCAAGGCGGCGCATGCGCAAGGCGCCGAGCTCGCCTTCACCCATCAGGGCGAAGCGCTCGAAAAGCGGGTCCGGCCTCTCGCGGAAGGGATCGGCAGCAGCCTCGTGCTCGATTGCGATGTGACGGATTCGGCGAGCCTCGACCGCGTCTTCGCGACCCTGACGGAGCGCTGGGGGCAGCTCGACTTCCTCGTCCATGCCATCGCCTTCTCCGACAAGGAGGAGCTGAAAGGCAAATATGTCGAGACGACGCGCGCCAATTTCATGCGGACGATGGAGATCTCCTGCTATTCCTTTACCGATCTCTGCCGGCGCGCCGTGCCGCTGATGGGCCGCGGCGGCAGCCTCCTGACCCTCACCTATTACGGCGCCGAGCGCGTCATGCCGCATTACAACGTCATGGGCGTGGCCAAGGCAGCCCTCGAGGCCAGCGTGCGCTACCTCGCCGTCGATCTCGGCGGGCAAGGGATCCGCGTCAACGCGATTTCGGCCGGGCCCATCAAGACGCTCGCCGCCTCCGGCATCGGCGACTTCCGCTATATTCTCAAATGGAACCAGTACAACGCGCCGTTGAAGCGCAACACGACGATCGAGGATGTGGGCGGCGCCGGCGTCTATCTCCTCAGCGACCTCTCGGCGGGCGTCACCGGCGAGATCCATCACGTCGACAGCGGCTATCACGTCGTCGGCATGAAGGCGGTGGACGCGCCCGACATCTCGGTGGTGTGACGGCTGATCCCATGGCCGGCAACAGCTTCGGCACGGCGTTCCGCTTCACCACATGGGGCGAGAGCCATGGCCCCGCCATCGGCTGCGTCGTCGACGGCACGCCGCCGCGCCTGCCGCTCAGCGAGGCCGACATCCAGCCCTGGCTCGACCGCCGCAAGCCCGGCCAGTCGCGCTACACGACGCAGCGCCGCGAAGCCGATGCCGTGCGCATCCTCTCCGGCACCTTCGAAGGGCTGACGACGGGAACGCCGATCCAGCTCCTCATCGAGAACACCGACCAGCGCCCGCGCGATTACGGCAATATCCGCGACCGCTTCCGGCCCGGCCATGCCGATTACACCTATTGGGCGAAATACGGCATCCGGGACTATCGCGGCGGCGGCCGCGCCTCGGCGCGCGAGACGGCGAGCCGCGTCGCCGCCGGCGCCATCGCCCGCAAGATTCTCGCGACCTTCATCGGACCGCAGGTCACGATCCGCGGCGCCCTCGTCCAGATGGGCCCGCATCCGATCGATCGCGCGCGCTGGGACTGGTCGGCCGTCGCCAAGAACCCGTTCTGGTGCCCCGATGCCGAGGCGGCGGCGCGCTGGGCCGAGTTCCTCGACGGCGTCCGCAAGGCGGGGTCCTCGACCGGCGCCGTCATCGAGGTGGTGGCGTCGGGCATTCCTCCCGGCCTCGGCGACCCGGTCTACGACAAGCTCGACGGCGACATCGCCCGGGCGCTGATGACGATCAACGCCGTGAAGGCGGTCGAGATCGGCGCCGGCTTCCAGGTCGCGGCGCTGTCGGGCGAAGAGAATGCCGACGAGATGCGGATGCGGGACGGCAAGGTCGAGTTCCTCTCCAACAACGCCGGCGGCATCCTCGGCGGCATCTCGACGGGGCAGGACATCGTGGCGCGCTTCGCCGTGAAGCCGACGAGCTCGATCCTGACGCCGCGCCGCACCGTCACCGAGGGCGGGGAGGAGACCGAGATCGCGACGCATGGCCGGCACGATCCCTGCGTTGGCATCCGCGCCGTGCCGGTCGGCGAGGCGATGCTGGCCTGCGTCCTCGCCGACCACCTGCTGCGTGACCGGGCGCTGATGCGCGAGGCGCCGCGCGGCTGAGGCGCATCCGGGAGCGGGAGAAGCCGATGAGATCCGTCCTCAGCGCCCTGCTGGCCCTCGCCGCGATGGGCTCGGCCGCGGCGGCGCAGACGGAGGGGCGGACGGCGACCCCGATCCGGCACCTCATCATCGTGGTCGGAGAGAATATCAGCTTCGACAATCTCTTCGCGACTTACGAGCCGCCGCCCGGCGAGAGCATCGCCAATCTGCTCTCGCGCGGCATCGTCACCAAAGAGGGAAAGCCCGGCCCCGACTTCGCCGCGGCGGCGCAGAAGACGGCGGAGGTCCGCGAGCGCTATACGGTGACGCCGAAGATCACCGGCGCCTTCCCGACGCTGCCGCAACCCGGGACGACTTACGCCCGCGGGCTGCCGAAATACACCCTCGATGCGCGCTTTCCCGCCGACCTGCCGGACGGCCCTTACCAGATCACCCGCTACGCCAAATACGACGCCGCCGTCGGCGACCCCGTTCATCGCTTCTTCCAGATGTGGCAGCAATTCGATGGCGGCCGCAACGACCTCTTCACCTGGGTCGCCATCACCTCGGGCGAAGGCTCGCGCGACCGCGACGACCCGAATTCGGGCACCGGCCAAGGCGGCGTCGCCATGGGCTTCTACAACATGGCGACGGGCGATGCCCCCTATCTGCGCGAGCTCGCCCGGCACTATGCCATCGCCGACAACTACCACCAGCCGGTGATGGGCGGCACCGGGGCCAATTTCCTCGCGCTCAGCACGGGCGATGCCGGCGTCTATCTCGAAGACGGCCGCCCCGCCACTCCGCCAGAGAATCAGATCGAGGATCCCGATCCCCGCCCCGGCACCAACAATTGGTATACGCGATCGGGCTACACCAGCGGCTCCTACACCGCCTGCGCCGATCCGGGCCAGCCCGGCGTCAAGGCCATCCGCGACTATCTCGCGACGCTCCCCTACAGGACCTTCAACGACGGCAATTGCGCGCCGGGCGCCTATTACCTCGTCAACAACTACAATCCTGCCTACAGCTTCGACGGCAGGCCGCAGCCGCTCGGGCCCGACAGGTTCATCCTGCCGCCGCAGACGGCGCCTAATATCGGGACGGCGCTCTCGGCCGCCGGCATCTCCTGGAAATGGTATAGCGGCGGGCGCACGCGGAGCGGCATCGACAAGGGCCGCTACTGCTCGATCTGCGATCCGCTGACGCATTCGACGGCGATCATGACGACCGGCCTCAGGGCGAATCTGCAAAGCCTCGATGCGCTCTACGCCGATCTTGCCGATGAGAAGAGCCTGCCCGCCGTCTCCTTCGTCATTCCGCCCAATGCCGAATCGGGCCATCCCGCCTATTCCTCGGTGGCGGCGCTCGAAGGCTTCGTCAAGGACATCGTCGCGCGCGTCCAGGCGAATCCGGCGGTCTGGAGCCATACGGCGCTGCTCGTCACCACCGACGAGGGCGGCGGCTCCTACGATTCGGGCTACATCCAGATTCTCGATTTCTTCGGCGACGGGCCGCGCGTCGCGCTCTTCGCCGTCTCGCCCTTCGCGAGGGCGGGCCATATCGACCACACCTATTACGACCACGCCTCGATTCTGAAGTTCATCGAGCGCAACTGGCGCCTGCCGCCGCTCTCGCCGCGCAGCCGCGACAACCTGCCGAATCCGGTTGCCGGCGCCGACCCCTATGTTCCGGCCAATCGTCCCGCGATCGGCGACCTCATGGGCCTCTTCCAGTTCTGACCGTTCGCCCGCTGCCCCCGAGTCATTTTTGTGCAGCGCAACACAGCAATTGACCGGCGGCCGGACGCCTCATAGCCTCAGCAGCGGGACACGGCCCCCCAACGGGTCGCATCTATTCTGGAAGGAATAGCACCATGACGCCCTCCTTGCGTCCGCGCCGACCTCTGTTCTCCTCCGGACCTTGCGCGAAGCGGCCGGGCTGGTCGCCGGAAGCCCTCGCTCCCGCCTGCCTCGGCCGCTCGCACCGCGCCGCCGCCGGCAAGGCGAAGCTGCGCGAGGTCATCGACCGTTCGCGCGCGATCCTCGGCATTCCCGCCGATTACCGCATCGCCATCGTGCCGGCCTCCGATACCGGCGCCGTCGAGATGGCGCTGTGGTCGCTCCTCGGCGCGCGCGGCGTCGATGTCCTCGCCTGGGAGAGCTTCGGCGAGGGTTGGGCGAGCGACATCGTCAAGCAGCTGAAGCTCCAGGATGTCCGGCTCTTCCGCGCCGAATACGGCCAGCTCCCCGACCTCGCGCAGGTGAGCCCCAACCGCGACGTCGTCTTCACCTGGAACGGCACGACCTCCGGCGTCCGCGTCCCCGACGGCGCGTGGATCGCGGCGAGCCGGACCGGCCTCACCATTTGCGACGCGACCTCGGCGGCCTTCGCCATGAATCTCCCCTGGGAGAAGCTCGACGTCGTCACCTGGTCCTGGCAGAAGGCGCTGGGCGGTGAAGCGGCGCATGGCATGCTCGTCCTCTCCCCGCATGCGGTCGAGCGACTGGAGAGCTGGACGCCACCTTGGCCGCTGCCGAAAATCTTCCGCCTCACCGCCAAGGGCCGGCTCAACGAGGCGCTCTTCGAGGGCGAGACGATCAACACGCCCTCGCTCCTCTGCGTCGAGGACGCGCTCGACGGGCTGCGCTGGGCGGCGGCGATCGGCGGCCTGCCCGAGCTCATTCGGCGCGCCGAGGCGAATGCCGCGCTCATTGCCGAATGGGTCGAGCGGACTCCTTGGATTCGCTTCCTCGCCGAGGCGCCGGCGACGCGGTCCTGCACCTCGGTCTGCCTCGCCTTTGCCGAGCCGGCTTTCGCCGCCCTCCCACGCGAAGCGCAGGCGGCGTTCGTCAAGCGCTTCGCCGGCCTCCTCGAAAAGGAAGGCGTCGCCTTCGACATCGCGAGCTATCGCGAGGCGCCGCCGGGCCTGCGCATCTGGACCGGCGCCACCGTCGAGCGCGACGACATCGCGGCCCTCCTGCCCTGGCTCGATTGGGCCTATGCCGAGGTGGCGCGCGCCAAGGCGGCGTGAAGGCGCCGTCTCTTCATTCTCTTCCCGAAGTACAGCGTCCTGGCCCGCGAGCCCTCACCTCTCACCCTCCCACGCTGCGCGTGGGCCCCTCCCTCTCCCGCTTTCCCTGGCGGGGGAGGGGCGAGGGAAACATTGCGCCTCTGTTATTCCCTCTCCCCTCTCCCCGCGGGGAGAGGGGAGAGGCGTAGGTGAGGGGTGAGGGCCTTCGCTGCCGGACCGGACCTACCCCGATAAGGACCCTGACCCATGCCGAAAGTTCTGATCGCCGATGCGTTGAGCCCGCGCGCCGCCGCCATTTTCGCCGAGCGCGGGGTCGAGGCCGATACGCTGACCGGCCTCTCGCCCGAGGAGCTGAAGCGCGTGATCGGCGGCTATGACGGCCTCGCCGTGCGCTCCGCCACCAAGGTGACGAAGGCCCTCCTCGATCACGCGCCGCGGCTCAAAGTCGTCGGCCGCGCCGGCATCGGCGTCGACAATATCGATGTCGCCGCGGCGACGCAGCGCGGCATCGTCGTCATGAACACGCCCTTCGGCAACTCGATCACGACGGCCGAGCACGCCATCGCGCTGATGTTCGCCCTGGCGCGGCAGATCCCTGCCGCCGACCGCTCGACGCAGGCTGGGAAATGGGAGAAGTCGCGCTTCATGGGGGTCGAGCTCGCTGGCAAGACGCTGGGGATCATCGGCTGCGGCAATATCGGCTCGATCGTCGCCGATCGCGCCATCGGCCTCAAAATGCGCGTCATCGCTTACGACCCGTTCCTGTCGCCCGAGCGCGCCGTCGCGCTCGGCGTCGAGAAGGTGGAGCTGGAACAGCTCTTCGCCCGCGCCGACATCCTGACCCTGCACACGCCTCTGACCGACGCGACGCGCAACATCATCGACGCCGCCGCCATCGCCAAGATGAAGAGAGGCGTCCGCATCATCAATTGCGCGCGCGGCGGGCTCATTGTCGAAAACGCCCTCAAAGCCGCGCTCGACAGCGGCCATGTCGCCGGCGCGGCGCTCGACGTCTTCGCGACCGAGCCCGCCAAGGAGAACATCCTCTTCGGCCACGAGAACCTCGTGGCGACACCGCATCTTGGCGCGGCGACGACAGAGGCGCAGGAGAATGTCGCGCTGCAAATTGCCGAGCAGATCGCCGATTTTCTCACTGCAGGCGCCGTCGTCAACGCCCTCAACACGCCGGCGCTCTCGGCCGAGGAGGCGACGCGGCTCAAGCCCTACATGCGCCTTGCCGAGCAGCTCGGCAGCTTCGCCGGGCAATTGTCGCGGACCGGCATCACCGCGGTCTCGATCGAATATGAGGGCCATGTCGCGGCGCTCAATGCGAAGCCGCTGACCGCGATCGCGCTGACGGCGCTCCTCGGCCCTCGCTTCGATGCCGTCAACATGGTCAATGTCGGCCTCCTCTGCCGCGAGCGCGACATCCGCGTCAGCGAGACGCGGCGCGAGGAGCCGACGGATTACCAGACCCTGATCCGCCTCACCGCCAGGACCGAGCGCGGCAGCCACCGCGTCGCCGGCACGCTCTTCGGCCTCGTGAAGCCGCGTCTCGTCGAGGTCGAGGACATCGAGATGGAGGCCGAGCTCGGCCCGCATATGCTGCTCGTGCGCAACAAGGACAAGCCTGGCTTCATCGGCAAGCTCGGCCGCACCTTGGGCGAGGCCGGCGTCAATATCGCGACCTTCCATTTGGGCCGCAGCGCCCCCGGCGCCGAGGCCATCGCCCTCGTCCAGGTCGACCAGCCTCTCGAGGACCCGGTGATCGACGCCGTCTGCTCGATTCCCGATGTCGTGCGCGCCAAGGCGATGCGGTTCTGAGGCGAGGCGCGCCCGCGCCGATTTGCTCGATATCCCGCTCGTCACGGCCGATGAACATCTCGTTCGTCGCGCAAGGCGATCGACGCGGTCCGCCAATGCCGTGATCGCCTTGTCAGAGATCGCCGATCGCGAGCCGTGACGGTCTCACCCCGCGGTTCCGGCGAATGAGGCGGTCGCGGTCGGCAGGGTGAGAGGCGCGCGCCTGGTGGTGAGCGCCGCCTCGATCTCGGCGCCGATGGCGGGCGCTGCCCCGGCGCCGTGGAGCGCCACCCCCGCCTCGGTGAGCGCCGCCGCCGTGACGACGAGGTCGGCGGCGCCGATCGGCTCGCGGCGGAAGATGCGGACGATGCGCCAGCCCTCGCCGGCGAGCGCGGCGCAGCGGCGCCGCGCCCGGTCGCGCGCCGCGGCGGACGGCCGCACGAGCTCGAGATAACGGGCGGCCCCGGCCGATAGGGCGATCGGCGCCACATGCGTCATTGCCTTGCTCCTCACTCTCGTCGTTTGCGGCGCCGCGGCGCGGCGCTCTCGGCAACGGTATTCACGGCGCGGTGCAGTTCGCGCAGCCGCGGAAAGATGCGCTGGTCGAGGCGAAAGAAAGACGAATCGGCGGCGTAGAACCGGAATCCCTGCTCCTCGCGGACAGCGATCCCGGCCGTGCGATGCGGCGTTTCTACGACGAATGCATCCGACATGCGCTGAAAGCTCCCTCTGGCGCGGGCACGAGACCCGCCTTGGCTCCGTCGATCGCAGAGGAACGCGCCGCGGCGCGTCAGGTTCTCAGACGCGACAATAGAGAGAGCAGCGCCGCGCGCCGCGCCAGTGAAGGACGGCAATTCGTGGTCAGACGCATCGCGCGCATCGCGCTCTCCATGCCTTGATCGACACGGGCCCACGGATCGCATCCGTGGCGCTTTAGCCCTTGATGACGCGGCGCAAGCTGCCCTTCAAATCCCCGCGGGAGCCGGCCAGAAGGCGGCGCGCGAGCTTCGTCAGCTAAATTACAGTCTTAAATGCGGCAGTCAACATAAAAACTCATTTGTGACTGTCATTTTTGTGTATTTACAAACACTCGACGTACTAATTCGCCGCGCCGGATTGAAGGCACTGCAGCTCGGCAAGATAGGCCCGCCGGCGCTCGGGATCGAAGAGCGAGTAGGGCTCGGCGTCTTCCAACGCCGGCGCCGCGGCTTCGAGCTCGGCGCGGTAGCGCGCGAGAGCGGCGCTTGCGGCGTCGAATTCGCCAGCCTCGCCGGCGAGGCCGACCCGACGCAGATCGAGGACGAGCTCGCGCAGCGCGGCGCGTGCTTTGCCGCGCTCCGCCCTGCCGTCGCGGACGACGCTGTTTCGGCGCTCGGGGAAGCGCTCCGTCAGCTCGCGGAGCTCGCCGATGACGGTATCGACGGTGAGGGCGATGACAGGCCGATCATGCGCCGGCAGAGCGGTATCGAGAACGCTGACGAAGTATTCGACCTCGACGAGCGCATCATCGACGCCGGCGGGCTCGAAAGGCTGCTCGCCATCGCCGACGGCACGCAGATAGGCAACGAGCGCCTTCGTCTCGTCCGGTCCGAGGCCGAGAGCGAAAACACGGTCGAAGTGGCCGACGACGGCCGCATAGTCGTCGTAGCGGCCGTCATGGAAATAGGGCGCGTTGAAATTGGCGCCGAGGAGGGTCGGCGTTTTCTCGAACCCGCCCGAGCCGACATCGTGGAGGCGGCGATCGGTGAAGGCGGCCGAAGGGGTGTGGCAGGCGGCGCAGCTCAGCGAAGGGTCGTGCGGAAAGGGCCTGAAGAAGAGCGCCTCGCCGCGCCGCTCGAGCGGGCTTGCCCCTGCCGCGAGGCGGCCGCCCGCCGCAAGGCGCGGATTGGGCAGGAACTCGATCTCCTGCAGATATGCGACGAGCGCGTCGAGGATGACGGGAGGCGGCTCCGGCCCCGCGAACTCGCCGACGATCACGTTCCGGATGAAGTCGCGCAGCGAGGCGAAGCGCCCATCATGGCCGTAGGGCGCGAGGAAGCGAGTGCCGCGCAGGCTCGGGATCCGCAGCGCGTCGAGCCGATGGTCGTCGGCCGCCGGATTGAAAAGCGCGCTCGTCGTGTCGAAGGTGCCCCCTTTCGTCGACAGCCCGGGAATGAAGAGGGAGGGGTTGTTCGTGGCGTTGCGGTGGCAGGTTGCGCAGCTCATGCGCGCCTGTCGCGCGGCCGGACCGAGGATGCCGGGAGCGCTGAAGGCCATATCGCCGAGCCGCACGAGGTAGGAGCGCTCGCCGCCGGCGACATCCGTCTTGAAAATCTCGCGCGGCTCATCGAGGCTCTGCTCGCCGAGATCGGTTCCGGCTGGCAGCAATCCCTCGCCTCCGGCGGCGACGGGCGCTCCGAGAAGGGCGAGGCACGAGAGAAGAGCCGCCGCCCGCAGGCGCATCGTGTTTGCCATGGGTCAATCGCCAAGGCTCGGCGCGGCGAGGCCGAGCTTCGGCGCCGCCGCCTCGAAAGCGAGGGCCAGGCGCTCGCTCGCGGCGGCGAGCCGGCTCTGATCCAGCGTCTTGAGATCGCCCGCCCGCAACAGCGCCTCGAGTTCGGCGAACGCCGCATCCATGCTCTCCGCCTCGGCGGGATCGCTCGCGCGCAGCGCCGGGGCGAAGACCATGGTCCAGACCGCCGCGATCCCGGCGAGGTTGTTGCGCATGTCGTCGAGCGAGGTGCCGCTCGCCGCCGATTCGCCGCCCGCCGCCTTGTTCTCGCCGATCTCGAAAGCGAGCCGCGCCGAGCCGTCGAGGAGCCCCTGCGCCGTCACGCCTCTCGCCCGGATTTGCTGCGCAAACTCCCGCAGCTTCCCGGCGAGCGCCGCCGCGATCGGCTCGGCCTCTTCGGCCGTGCCGGCGAAAAGCTTAGCCTCGACGGCGTGATACCCCGCCTTCGCGTCGGGCCAGGCGTCGATCGCGTCGTCGAGATCGGGGTAGAGCGTGGCGGTGAAGGGCTCGGCCCGCTCCCAGCCGGCATGGGACTGGATCCACGCCCGGCGCGCGCCGTCGACATCGCGCAGGGCGATCCGCTCCCGCATGCGCTCGGCCCCGGCGAGAGCAGCGTCGATCTGCTGAACCGCATAAGGCACGTAGCGCTGCAACCCGGCTTCCAGCGTCGCCGCCGTCACCGGGTCGGTCATCTGCAGCGCAAGCAGTCCCGCCGCCATGGCTCGGCAGCACCGCCGCCGCGACCGAGCATCCATTCGTCTCTCCCGATAGGTGCAAATGCGAGCTATTTGCATTTACCTATGCGAGAGGCGCGGCCGCTGTCAATGCAATTGCGACGCATTCTTATCTTCTGCTCACGAGCGCTCCGGTGAAGGCGCAGCTTCACCACAGAGATACGGAGAGCTCGGAGCCAAGGGTGTGTCCGGTGGCGCGACATTCGCCCGCACCCCCCTTTTCCCTCTCCGCGACCTTCGCGTCTCTATGATGAGGCGCCCGCAGGACGGGGCCTTTTCCGTTTGCCGCGCCGCAGCAAAACCGCTATCTCGGCGGCATGATCGAGCCGCTCCACCCGGCGCTGCTGCCCTTGGGCCTGCGCGACCTGCTGCCGCCCGACGCGGCGGCGGAGGCGCGCGCCGTCGCCGCCATGATGGCGGTGCTGGAGAGCCACGGCTATCAGCGCGTGAAGCCGCCGCTCGTCGAGTTCGAGGAGAGCCTCTTCTCCGGCGCCGGTGCCGCCATGGCGAAAGAAACCTTCCGCCTGATGGATCCGGTCTCGCAGCGCATGATCGGGCTGCGCGCGGACATGACGCCGCAGGTGGCGCGCATCGCCGCGACGCGGCTGCGCAAGGCGCCGCGCCCCTTGCGCCTCTCCTATGCGGGGCAGGTGCTGCGCGTCAAAGGCAGCCAACTGCGCCCCGAGCGGCAGGTCGGCCAAGTCGGCGCCGAGCTCATCGGGGCCGACGGCGTCGCCGCCGATGTCGAGGCGATCGCGCTCGCCGCCGAGGCGCTGCTGGCGCTGGGCGTCGTCGGCCTCTCGGTCGATCTCACACTGCCGCCGCTGGTTCCGGCGATCTGCGCCGCGCACGCCTTGACGGCGGCCGAAGCGGAGGCGGTGCGCGCCGCGCTCGACCACAAGGACGCGGCGCGCCTTGCCGAAGTCGCGGGACCGGCGGCGCCGCTCCTTGGCCGGCTGCTCGCCGCGGCGGGCGCGGCGCCGCGGGCGCTGGCGGCGCTGGCCGCGCTCGACATGCCGGAAGCCGCGGCGGCCGAGCGCGCGCGCCTCGCCGCGGTCGTGCGGCTTCTCGCGGCGCGGGCGCCCGAGCTCAGCATCACCATCGACCCTGTCGAGAACCGCGGCTTCGAGTACCACAGCGGGATCAGCTTCAGCTTCTTCGCCAAGGGCGCGCGGGCCGAGCTGGGTCGGGGCGGCCGCTACATCGCCGGCAACGGCCATTCCGAGCCCGCAACGGGGTTCACGCTCTATACGGATACCGTGCTCGCGGTCATTCCGGACCCGGAACAAGCCCGCCGCATCTTCGTCCCGCCCGATGCGTCCGCCGCCGAGGGCCAGCGCCTGCGCAGCGAAGGCTGGGTCACGGTGGCGGGGCTCGAGACGGTCGCCGACATCGCGGCGGAAGCCAAACGCCTCGATTGCAGCCACGCCCTCATCGGCGGCAGCATCATCGCCCTGGCTGCGGGCGCAGAGGGTTGAAGCATGGCGAATGTCGCGGTGATCGGCGCCCAATGGGGCGATGAGGGCAAGGGCAAGATCGTCGACTGGCTCTCCGAGCGCGCCGATGTCGTCGTGCGCTTCCAGGGCGGCCACAATGCCGGTCATACCCTCGTCATCGGCAATGTCGAATACCGCCTCTCGCTCCTCCCCTCGGGCGTCGTCCGGCCGGAGAAGCTGTCGATCATCGGCAACGGCGTCGTCGTCGACCCGTGGGCGCTGCTGAAGGAGATCGATGCCATCGCCGCCAAGGGCGTCAGCGTCACGCCCGCGAATCTGAAGCTCGCCGACAACGCCGCCCTCATCCTGCCCTCGCATGGCGAGATCGACCGCGCGCGCGAGGCGGCGCGCGGCACGCGCAAGATCGGCACGACCGGGCGCGGCATCGGCCCCGCCTACGAGGACAAGGTCGGCCGGCGCGCCATTCGCGTCTGCGACCTCGCCGAGCCGGACAGCCTCGCGGGAAAGCTCGACGATCTCCTCCTTCACCACAACGCGCTGCTGCGCGGCCTCGGCGCCGACGAGATCGAGCGGGCGCCGCTCCTCGCCGCGCTGCTCGATGTCGCGCCCCGGATCCTGCCCTTCGCGACGCGCATCTGGGAGATGCTCGACGAGCTCCGCCGCGCCGGCAAGCGCATCCTCTTCGAGGGCGCGCAGGGCACCATGCTCGATGTCGACCACGGGACCTATCCCTTCGTCACCTCGTCCCACACTGTGGGCGGGCAGGCGGCGGCGGGCGCGGGGGTCGGGCCGGGCGCGGTCGGCTACGTCCTCGGCATCACCAAGGCCTATACGACGCGCGTCGGCAGCGGCCCCTTCCCGACCGAGCTCACCGATGCGACGGGCCAGCGCCTCGGCGAGCGCGGCCGCGAATTCGGCACCGTTACCGGGCGAAAGCGGCGCTGCGGCTGGTTCGATGCCGTCATGGTTCGGCAGGCGATCAAGGTCGGCGGCATCAACGGCATCGCGCTGACGAAGCTCGACGTGCTCGACGGCTTCTCCGAGCTCAAAGTCTGCACTGGCTACCGGCTGGGCGGCGACATCCTGCACCATCTGCCGCCGGGCACCGCGGCGCAGGCGGCGCTCGAACCCGTCTACGAGAGCTTCGATGGCTGGGCCGATTCGACGCGCGGCGCCCGCAGCTGGGCCGACCTGCCGGCGAGCGCCGTCAAATACATCCGCCGCCTCGAGGAGCTGATCGAGGCGCCGGTCGCCCTTCTCTCGACCAGCCCCGAGCGCGCCGACACCATCCTCGTCCGCGACCCCTTCGCGGATTGAGGCGGCGCCGCCACTCTCTCCCGCCTCTCCCCCACTTCGTGACGGAGAGGGGCTCGTGGTGCCGTGGGTGAGCTGCGTGATGAAGGTTTAGCTACGGCGTCCCCGAGGCGCGGCGATCGGTTCTTGCGAGGCGCAGCAGAGGACCGGGCGTCGCATCCGCCGTGCCGGGAAAGCGCTCGCGATAGGCCTGCGGACTGATCGCGAGCACGCGCTGGAAGCTTCGGCGCATCGTCTCCGCCGCGCCGAAGCCGCAAAGCCGCGCCACCTGCTTGATCGGCTGGGCGGTGTCGGACAGCAAGCGGCAAGCGGCCTCGACGCGAAGGCGCTCGACGGCGCGGCCCGGAGTGGAGCCGGTCGCCGCCCGATAGCGCCGAAGGAAGCTGCGCTCGCTCATCCCCACTCGCGCCGCCATCGCTCCGGTCGAGAGATCGGACGCCGGGTACTCGGCGATCCACTGGTGCAGCGCATCGAAGGGACCCGCCGCGTTCTGAAGCGCGAGCGCCGCGCTATATTGCGCCTGCCCGCCCGGGCGCTTCAAGAACACGACCAACTCCCGCGCGACGGCGAGGGCGGCATCGCGGCCGAGATCGGCGTTGAGAAAGGCAAGGGCGAGGTCGATTCCGGCCGTCACTCCCGCCGAGGTCCAGACGCCGGCATCCTCGACAAAGATCGGATCGCGCTCGACTGCGAGCGCCGGAAACCGCTCCGCAAGCCGGTCGCACCAGTCCCAGTGCGTGACGACGCGCCTTCCGTCGAGCAAGCCTGCCGCGGCCAGCAAGAAAGCGCCCGTGCAAACGGAGGCGAGCCGGCGCACATGGCGCGATCGCTCGAGGAGCCACGCCACGGCCGCTTCGTCCGCGGCAAATTCATGGACGCCCGGCCCGCCGGCGACGATCAGCGTATCGGCTGCCTCGCTCGCCGGCGGCAGCGGGTCGCCCGCGAGCCCGAGCCCTGCCGAGGCGACCACCCGACCGTCGCCGCGGGCGATCATCCGCGCCTTATAGGGGAGGGAGGCGCCGGCGCGCTCGGCGAGCTGATTGGCCGTCGCGAAGACCTGCAAGGGGCCGGCGACGTCGAGCAACTGCACCGACGGGAAAGCGAGGATGTCGACGCTTCGCGCGGTGCTTGGCGGAAAACGAGGGCTCATTGTCATTGCCGCCACACTCTGCCGCGCTAGAGTGCCTGCCGTCCACAGCGGAGGCAGACGATGTCCCTCGAAATCGGATTTTTGGTGTTCCCCGAGGTGCAGCAGCTCGACCTGACGGGACCGTACGAGGTCTTCACCGCGCTGCCGGGCGCCGCCGTCCACCTCGTGTGGAAGACGCTTGGCCCCGTAATCTCCTCGACCCGGCTCGCCTTGCAACCGACGCTGACCATGGCGGAGTGTCCGCAGCTCGACGTCATTTGCGTGCCGGGCGGCGCCGGCATCAATCGGCTGCTCGAGGATGAGGAGACGCTCGCCTTCCTGCGCGCGCAAGCCGCAGGGGCGCGGTACGTGACCTCCGTCTGCACCGGCGCCCTGGTCCTCGCCGCGGCCGGGCTGCTGGGCGGCAAGCGCGCGACCACGCATTGGGCCTCGCACGATCTTCTGGGCGTGCTGGGGGCGATCCCGGAGCGGGCCCGCGTCGTTCAGGACGGCAACACCTTCAGCGGCGGCGGGGTCACCGCCGGCATCGACCTCGCGCTGACCCTCGCGGCCGCGATCGCCGGACAAGACGAGGCGGAAGCGATCCAGCTCCAGCTCGAATATGCCCCGGCCCCGCCCTTCGACTCCGGAACGCCCGAACGGTGCCGCGCGGCCACTCTCGCGCGCGCTCGCGAGCGCGGCGCCAGGCTGCGCGCCGAACGCGAGGCGCTGGCCGCGCGCGTTGCCCAGCGGCAAAGCCTCTCACGCGCGGCGGGCCGCGATGGCTGAGGTCGTCAAGAACGTCAGAGAATTCGTGTCCGATCGTCCCTGGGGCGCAAAGACCCTCTCGGAGATCGACGGCGCCACGGTTCGGCTCCATTGGACCGACCGACCTTACCGCTGGCATGTCAATGACGGAGCCGAGGTCTTCGTGGTTCTCGATGGCGCGGTCGAGATGCGATACCGGCATGGCGGCACCGAGGAGAGGGTGCAACTCAACCCGAGCGACATATTCATCGCCGCGGCCGGAGACGAGCACGTCGCGCATCCGATCGGCCAAGCCCGGATTCTGGTGATCGAGCGGAAAGGGTCGGTCTGATCGCCGCCGAACGAGGCGTTGGCGTCCTACCGCGTCCCCGAGGCGCGGCGGTCGAGATTGCCGGCGATGTAGGTCTCGGCATGCGCCGTCAGCTCGTCGAGGTGATTGTGGAAGAAGTGGTCGGCCCCCGAGATGATGCGGTAGTCGATCTTGATGTCGCGCTGGTGCGATAATTTGTTGACGAGCTTCTGCGCCGCTTCGAGGCTGACGATCGTGTCCTGGTCGCCCTGCAGGATGAGGCCGGAGGACGGACACGGCGCGAGGAAGCTGAAATCGTAGAGATTGGCCGGCGGCGCGACCGAGATGAATCCGTCGATCTCCGGCCGCCGCATCAGGAGCTGCATGCCGATCCAGGCGCCGAAGGAGAAGCCGCCGATCCAGCAGGCACTGGCGTTGGCGTTGTAGCCCTGCAGCCAGTCGAGCGCCGCCGCCGCGTCCGACAGCTCGCCCTCGCCGCGGTCGAAGGAGCCTTGGCTGCGGCCGACGCCGCGGAAGTTGAAGCGCAGCGCCGAGAAGCCGCAGCGCACGAAGGCGTGGTAGAGGGAATACACCACCTTGTTGTTCATCGTGCCGCCATGCTGCGGGTGCGGATGCAGCAGCAGCGCGATCGGCGCGTTCGGTGCTTTGCAGTGGTGGTAGCGGCCCTCGATGCGCCCCTCGGGGCCGTTGATGATGACTTCAGGCATCCTTGCTCCGTCCGCATGGCCCCGCTGCGGCCGTTCGAACATCCGTTTGCCGTGCGCGGTACTGACGATCACCTTGCATCATTTGCGGCCGGGCTATTCTTGACCGAATTTCTGGGGATTCCCATATCGTCCGACGATAGGTTGTGCACGCCTTCCGACGCGGTACGGCGCGGCCAGGCGGCAATCATGATAGCATAGCGGGCTGAATGACATCGAAAAACCTGACTGTGCCTCGCCTCACGCCATGCGGCTGAGCACCAGGGGCCGCTACGCCGTGATGGCCATGGTCGATTTGGCGAAGCATGCGGCCGGCCGACCCGTTCCGCTCGCCGAGATCGCCGAGCGCCAAGAGATCTCGCTCTCTTACCTCGAGCAGCTCTTCGCCAAGCTGCGCCATGGCGGGCTCGTCACCAGCGTGCGCGGGCCGGGCGGCGGCTACAAGCTCGCCTTCTCGGCGGGCAAGATGCGCATCTCCGACGTCATTCTTGCCGTCGACGAGCCGATCCGGGCGACGCGCTGCAGGCCGGGCACGCCGGCCGGCTGCCGCGGCGACAAGAGCCGGTGCCTCACGCACGAACTCTGGGAGGAGCTCGGCAACCAGATCCACCGCTATTTGAGCTCGGTCTCGCTCGCCGATATCGTCGAACGCCGGCCGCTCGGCGCCAGCAAGGGCGGGCGCCGCGACGGCGCCGCGGCGCTGGCCGCGCAATAGCGCCGCCTTCCGAGCAGAGCCGATGCCGGATCGCCTGGCCTATCTCGACCACAATGCGACGACGCCGGTCCATCCGGAGGTCGCGGCCGCAGTCGCAGCCGCGCTGGCGCTGGGCGGCAATCCTTCCTCGGTCCACGCCGCCGGCCGCGCCGCCCGGCGCGCCGTCGAGCGCGCGCGCGCCGAGGTGGCGGCGCTGATCGGCGCCGAGCCCGACGACATCGTCTTCGTCAGCGGCGGCAGCGAGGCGAACCAGCTGGCGCTGCGCGGCTGCGGCCGCGAGCGGTTCATCGTCTCTGCGATCGAGCATGATTCGGTCCTTGGCGCCGTGCCCGAGGCCGAAATTCTGCCGGTCACCGCCGACGGCGTCGTCGATCGCGACGCCTTGGCCCGCCTTCTCGCGGCCGATCGCCGGCCGGCCCTCGTCTCGGTCATGCTGGCGAATAACGAGACCGGCGTCATCCAGCCCGTCGCCGAGCTGGCGGCGCTTGCCCACGCCCATGGCGCCCTGCTCCATTGCGATGCCGTCCAGGCCGCGGGCAAGCTGCCGATCGACTGGCGGAGGCTTGGCGCGGATCTTCTGTCGCTCTCGGCGCACAAGATCGGCGGCCCGCAGGGCGTGGGCGCGCTCGCGGTCGCGCCGCATCTCGAGCTGAGGCCCGCGCAGCGGGGTGGCGGCCAGGAAGGGGGAAGGCGGGCCGGAACCGAGAACGTGCCCGGCATCGTCGGCTTCGGCAGGGCCGCCGCCATCGCCGCATCGGCGCCCGCGGAGAATGCGCGGCTCGCGGCCTTGCGCGACGAGGCCGAGCGGCTGCTTCGCGCGATAGCGCCCGAGGCGCGCATCTTCGGCGCGGCGGCGCCGCGCCTCGCCAATACGCTCTCGATCACGATGCCGGGCGTCCGGGCGGAGACTCAGGTCATGGCGCTCGACCTCGCCGGCGTCATGGTGAGCGCCGGCGCCGCCTGCTCTTCCGGCAAGGTGCGGCCAAGCCACGTGCTGCGCGCCATGGGCGCCTCGGCCGAGGAAGCGGCGAGCGCCATCCGCATCAGCTTCGGCTGGAGCTCGACGCCCGAGGATGTGGCCCAGCTCGCCGCCGCCTGGGGCGCCCTCTATGCGCGAGCCGGCAAGGGCCGCGGCGAGGCGCCCGCCCCCCTCCCCGACCCTCCCCCGCTTGCGGGAGGGGTGGGAGCGCCGCAGGCGAGCGCCGCATGAGCGCGCGGCAGCCCGGCGCCAACGACCGCCCGGTCTATCTCGACTATCAGGCGACGACGCCCACGGATCCGCGCGTCCTCGCCGCGATGCTGCCCTATTTCACGGAGAAATTCGGCAACCCGCATTCGGCGAGCCATCGCTTCGGGCACGAGGCCGAAGCCGCCGTCGAACGCGCGCGCGCGCAAGTCGCGGCCCTCATCGGCGCCGAGCCGCGCGAAATCGTCTTCACCTCGGGCGCCACTGAATCGAACAATCTCGCGATCAAGGGGGCGGCACGCTTCCTGCGCGCCCATTCTCGCGACGCGGCGCCGCGCGACCGGATCGTCACCCTCGCCACCGAGCACAAATGCGTGCTCGAAGCCGCCGCCCGTCTCGCCGAGGAGGGGTTCGCCCTCGATTGCCTTCCGGTCGAGAGGAGCGGGCTCGTCGATCTCGAGCGCCTCGCCGCCGCGATCGGGCCGCGCACGGCCCTCGTCTCGGTGATGGCCGCCAACAACGAAATCGGCGTCATCCAGCCCCTCGCCGCGATCGGCGCCCTCTGCCGCGAGCGCGGCGCCCTCTTCCACACCGATGCGGCGCAGGCAGCGGGCAAGATTCCGCTCGACGTCGCCGCCATGGGGATCGACCTGCTGTCGATCTCAGGCCACAAGATCTATGGACCGAAGGGCATCGGCGCTCTCTATGTGCGCCGCCGCCCACGCGTCCGGCTCATGCCGCTCATCGACGGCGGCGGGCAGGAGCGCGGCTTCCGCTCCGGCACCCTGCCGACTCCGCTCTGCGTCGGCCTCGGCGAGGCCTGCGCTCTGGCTGCGGCCGAGATGGCGGCGGAGGCGGCGCGGCTCCTCGCCCTGCGCCGGCGGCTTCTGGATGCCGTGACCCGGCGCCTTCCCGAAACGCAGCTCAACGGCGATGCCGAGCGGCGCCTCCCGGGCAACCTCAACCTCGCCTTTCCCGGCATCGATGCCGAAGCGCTCCTCGCGCGCTGCCCGGCGGTCGCCGCCTCGACCGGCTCGGCCTGCTCCTCGGCCAGCATCGAGCCCTCCTATGTGCTGCGCGCCCTCGGCCTCGATGCGGCGATGGCGGCGGCCTCGGTGCGCATCGGCCTCGGCCGCTTCACGACTGAGGCCGAGGTCGATTTCGCTGCCGACGCGTTAGTCGCGGCCATCGGCGATCTCAAGGGGCGATGACAAGCGCCGCCTCCGGGGCCACATAGCGAAATTAGGGATTTCATGTTATGAGCGTTTCGCTTTGAGGAGTGTCTCGACCATGTCTCGCATGCAGGCCATGAGCGTGACCGATGCGGCGGCCCTGCGCATCAAGGCGCTGCTCGCCAAGCGCGGCAAGCCCTCGGTCGGCATCCGCGTCGGCGTCCGCTCGCGCGGCTGCTCGGGCCTCACCTATACGCTCGAATACGCCGACGAGAAGGGCAAGTTCGACGAGGTCGTCGAGGATAAGGGCGTCACTATCCTCATCGACCCCAAAGCGACGATGTTCATCATCGGGACGGAGATGGACTTCGTTGAGGGCAAGCTCGAATCCGGCTTTACCTTCCGCAACCCCAACGAAAAGGGCCGTTGCGGCTGCGGCGAATCCTTCCACGTCTGAGGCGATGCTGTTCCAGATCGAGGAGCCGGACGGCGCCCCGGGCGATGCCGAGGGTCCGGGCGCGGCGGTCGGCATCGACCTCGCCCGACCCCATGCGAGCGTTGCGATCGCGATCGGCGGCAATGCCGAGGTGCTGCCCACGCGCGATGGCGGGCCCGGACCCGAAACCGCGGGTTTGCGCGACGCCGTGGCGGGCTTCGCCACGGCGCCCACAGCCGCCGCGCTGCTGGCGCTGCGCGGCATCGCCGAGCGGGCGCTGGCGCGGCCGGTGACGCATGCGGCGGTCGTGGTCGCGGCGCCGCTCGATGCGACGGCACGTGCCTCGCTCGCCGCTGCGGCGGCCGCCAGCGGGCTGGTTTTGACGCGCGTGCTGGCGCGCGAGGAGGCCGCCGCTCTTGCCGCCGGGGCGCCGGCCGCCGACGCGGCCCTGCTCGGCGCCGCGATCGCCGCCGAGGACGATGCCATCGCCTTGCGGCCAAGACAGGACTGAGCTTAGAGGAATTCGGAATTCGCATTATGCCCAAGATGGTTTTTGTCGAGCGCGACGGGACCCGCCGCGAGGTGGAGGCGCCGGTCGGGCTCTCGGTTCTCGAAATCGCCCATCGGCACGGCGTCGATATCGAGGGCGCCTGCGAAGGCTCGCTCGCCTGCTCGACCTGCCATGTCATTGTCGACCCGGAATGGTTCGAGCTGCTCAAGACCGCGACCGAGGACGAGGAGGACATGCTCGACCTCGCCTTCGGCCTGACGCAAACCTCGCGCCTCGGCTGCCAGATCATCATGAGCGAGGAGCTCGACGGCCTCACCGTCGCGCTGCCGGCGGCGACGCGGAACATGATGAACCGGTAGGCGCCGCCCGCACGGCAGTCCTGCAGGAACTCGTTGTCCGACAAGGCGTTGGCAAGCAAGTGCCGCGTCTGCCGGATATCATGTTGTCGCGTTTGTGCAAATCGCCCCCCAATGGCTCCCGATCGGCGGCGCCGGGCTCGCACCGGAAGACGACCGAAATGGAGAAGCGGGCGACGATTCTCGTCGTCGAAGACGATGACGACATCCGCGACATGGTCGCGGAAATCCTGGAGGATTATGGTTATCGCGTGCTGTGCGCGCAGAATGCCGATGCTGCCCTCGCCATCCTGCGGCGCGACCGCGACATCGACCTCATGTTCACCGACATCATTATGCCGGGCCACCTCAACGGCGTCGATCTGGCGCAGGCCGCGCTCGATATCCAGCCGCATCTGAAGCTGCTCTTCGCATCGGGCTATGCGAGCCAGGCGGTGCTGGCGCCGCTGCAGGACCGCCTGAGCAGCGCCTTCATCAGCAAGCCCTACCGGCCGCGCGAGCTGGCGGCGCGCATCGCGGCGCTGCTCGACGAATGAGGCCGGAGGGCCCGTTGCGGAGCGGGCCGAATTGCCTATAGTGCCGCCCGCCATGCCGGACGCGACCGCCGCATCCTTTCCGCTCGAAATGACGAAGCCGCCGCGCGCCTGCCGCATCGTCGTCGCGATGTCGGGCGGCGTCGACAGCGCCGTGACCGCGGCGCTGCTCGTCAGCCAAGGCTTCGAGGTGGTCGGCGTCACCCTGCAGCTCTATGACCACGGCGCGTCGGTCGGGCGCAAGGGCGCGTGCTGCGCCGGCGCCGACATTCGCGATGCCGCGCGCGTCGCCGAGCGCCTCGGCATCCCGCATTACGTTCTCGATTACGAGCAGCGCTTCCGTCGCGCCGTCATCGACGATTTCGCCGATGCCTATCTGCGCGGCGAAACACCGATCCCTTGCGTGCGCTGCAACGAGACGGTCAAGTTCGGCGACCTCCTGGCGACCGCGCGCGACCTCGGCGCCGATGCGCTCGCCACCGGCCACTACGCACGGCGCGTCATGGGGCGGGCGGGACCGGAGCTGCACCGCGCTGCCGACGCCGAGCGCGACCAGAGCTATTTCCTCTTCCGCACGACGCCGGATCAGCTCGCCTTCCTGCGCTTTCCCCTGGGCGGCATGAGCAAGGCGGAGACGCGCGCCCTCGCCGAGCGCTTCGCCCTGCCGGTTGCCGCCAAGCCCGACAGTCAGGATATCTGCTTCGTGCCGAGCGGCTCCTATGCCCGCCTCGTCGAGAAGCTGCGCCCCGGCGCCCTTTCGCCGGGCGAGATCGTCGATCGCGAGGGCCGCGTCCTCGGCCGCCACGACGGCATCATCAACTTCACCGTCGGCCAGCGCCGCGGCCTCGGCATCGCCTCGGCCGATCCGCTCTACGTCCTTCGTCTCGATCCCGAACGGGCGCGCGTCGTCGTCGGGCCGAAGAGCGCGCTCGGCGGTCGCCGGGTGCGGCTCGGCGCCGTCAATTGGCTCGGCGGCGACCGCGCCGGGGCCGCCGGGCCCGACGGGCTGCGCGTCGCCGTGAAGCTGCGCTCGGCGCAGCCCCCCGTGCCCGCCCGGCTCTTCCTCGCGGGCGCCGGCGGCGAAGTCGTTCTCGACGAGCCGGCGGGCGCCGTGGCGCCGGGCCAGGCCTGCGTCTTCTACGATGGCGAGCGCGTCCTCGGCGGCGGTTGGATCCGGCGTGAGGCCGCCGCCGCGGCGTGAGCCGGACGGAAGCGGCCCGCTCTCAAGGGCGCCGCAGCGGCGCGTGCGGCGCCGAGACGAGGCGGAGAAAGATGCGGTCCTCGCGGCGGATGAACTGCTCCTTGCGCGCGAAGTCGAAATTGGCGCGCCCGGCGGGATCCTCCCTGAGGCGCGCGCGATAGGCCTCGTAGGCTGCGAGGCTCTCGATATTGTAGACGGCATAGGCCGTCGTCGCCGAGCCTTCATGCGGCGCGAAATAGCCGATGAGATCGGCGCCGCAGCGCGGGATCGCCTGCCCCCAATTGCGCGCATACTCCTCGAAGGCGGCGGTCTTGAAGGGATCGATCTCGTAGCGGATGAAGCAGGTGATCATCGGTGCCTCCAGCAATCGTCGAGGCACCTTACGCTGGCGCCGGCGCCCGATGCTTCGCGCGCCGCCGAAGCATCGGGGGGGGACGCCGGCACTGGCGTCAATCGCGTGTCGCGACGGGGAGCGGCATCTCCGCCGGCTCGATCCTGCGCACCAGCCGCGGCGCGGCGGAAGCCTGCGCGCCCTCGCTGCGGAACTGGTACATGGGCTGCAAGGCCTGGTGATCCTGCCGGCGAATGGTAAGGCGCCCCTTGGGAGCGAGGAATCGCATGCCTTCGAGGGCCGCGACGAGCGCTTCGGCATGCGTCGAAGGCGCCCGCGCCATCGCCTCCACCGCCGCGATCGCCGCCGTCATCGCCTCGGCGGCGGTCTCGTCGGGCCGCTCGTGGAAGCGCCTGCCCCAGCGCGCCACCAGCCAGGCGTTCACCGGATTGGACGGCATCGAATAGAAATAGGAGGTGACCCCTTCGAGCTCGCCTCCGGCCTTCGGCGGCGCGTTGGGGTCGATCGCGCCGCAGAGGGCGAGGCGAATGCCGAAGCGGCCGGGTTGGGTGGCGGCGATCGCGGCGATGGGAGGGTGCGGCCCGGGCCAGATCGTCAGCAGGGTCTTGGCGCCGTGGAGGTCGTGGAGCGCATCGAACTGCGCCGCAATCCGCCGCCCGATCTCTGAGCGGTCGGGCGGCAGGAAATAGGAGGAGATGAAGAAGACGCCCTCTGGCCTCCGCTCCAGCGCCGCCTTCAGCGCCGCGACGGCGCCATGGCCCTCGCCCGTATCGGGCGCGACGACGGCGAGGTTGAGCTCCGGCCGGGCGAGCGCCAGCACGGCCGCGATCGTCTCTTGGCTCGCGCTGGCGGCGGTGCGGAAGACGTAGCGGTTGCCGGCGCTGGCGGTGATGGCGTCGGCCTTGGCATGGGCGACGAGAAGGATTCGCCGGAGCTCCGCAGCGACGGGGAGCATGGCGAGGGTCTCGGCCGAGGAGCCGGCGCCGACGGCGAGAGCGACGGCCGGGTCGCGCCCCTCTTCGCCGAGGAGCCGCGCCGCCGTCATGGGATCGCCGCGGTCATCGCGGACTCTCAGCGCGATCTCGCGGCCGCGGACGCGGAAGCTCCCATGCGTCGCGTAGTCGAGCCCCAGGCGGAAGCCGTCTTCGCTATGCCGCGCGACATCGGCATGCGCCGGGCTGCGGTCCTCGATGAGGGCGATGGCGAGCGTCTGCGCCAGCGCCGAATTGCTCGCCGCCGCCGCCAGGAGTGCAAGTCCTATCACCGCGCGCATCATTCGCCAGCTCCGCATTGAGGCGTCGAAAACACGCGTCGTTTATAACCTATATTTTGAATATTTCAGGTGTTATTCCCGCGGTACCGGGCTGCGCCGGGAGCAGCCTTCCCTGGCAGACGTTTCCCGAATCGAGCGCGCATTCCGCTTCCTTTGCCGCAGTCAAGCTGGTAGGAACTGCCGCGCCACACTCCCCGTTCTCGCCGAGACCGACGCATGAAGATCAACGCCATCGACATCAAGCCCGGCAACGTGCTGGAGCATGCGGGCAAGCTCTGGCTCGTCATGAAGCGCGAGCTGGTGCAGCCGGGCAAGGGCGGCGCCTTCGCCCAGGTCGAGATGCGCGATCTGCGCGCCGGCAACAAGACCATCGAGCGCTTCCGCACGCAGGAGACCGTCGAGCGCGTCCAGCTCGACGAGAAGGAGATGCAGTTCCTCTATTTCGAGGGGAGTCAGGCGACCTTCATGGACAATGAGAGCTTCGAGCAGATCGCCGTCGATCGCGAGATGATCGGCGAGCCGGCGGATTTCCTCCGCGACGGCATGGTCTGCACGGTGCGCCTCTACGAGGGCGCCGCGCTCTCGGTCGAGCTGCCGCAGACCGTGGCGATGCTCCTTGTCGAGGCCGACCCCGTGGTGAAGGGGCAGACGGCCTCCTCCTCCTACAAGCCGGGAAAGCTCGAGAATGGCCGCCGCGTCATGATCCCGCCCCATGTCGAGGCGGGAACGCGCATCGTCGTCAACACCAGCGACGGGACCTACGTCGAGCGCGCCAAGGACTAGCGCGGCTCACCTCCTTTCCGCCGCGTTTCACGGAAGAGCGATGGCTGTCCGTTCCGCCACCATCAACGTCATGGCCGGCGCCGCCTTGAAGGCGGCGCGGGGTCTCATCCGCGATTTCGGCGAGGTCGAGCAGCTCCAGGTCTCGGTCAAGGGCCCCGCCGATTTCGTCTCGACGGCCGACCTCAAAGCCGAGCGCATCCTGCGCCAGGAGCTCGGCCGGGCGCGGCCCGGCTACGGCTTTCTCATGGAGGAATCGGGCGAGACCGCCGGCACGGATGCGCGCCATCGCTGGATCGTCGACCCGCTCGACGGCACCAAGAACTTCCTGCACGGCATCCCGCACTGGTGCATCTCGATCGCCTTGGAGCGCGACGGCGAGATCGTCGCCGGCATCATCTACGAGCCGACGCGCGACGAGATGTACTGGGCCGAGAGAGGCGCCGGCGCCTATTTGAACGAGCGGCGCCTGCGCGTCTCGGCGCGGCGCGGCCTCGCCGACGCGCTTATCGGCACCGGCATTCCGTTTCGCGAGCGCGGCGACCACAAGGTCTATCTCTCGACTCTCGCCGCAGTGATGGGCGCGACGGCGGGCGTCCGGCGGCCGGGCTCGGCGGCGCTCGATTTGGCCTATGTCGCCGCCGGCCGCTACGACGGCTACTGGGAATACGGCCTCTCGGCCTGGGACATCGCCGCCGGCATTCTGCTCGTGCGCGAGGCGGGCGGCTATGTGAGCGACCTCTCGGGCGGGCATGAGATGCTGGCGACCGGCGACGTCCTCGCCGCCAACGACCACCTTCACCTGCCGCTCGCCGCGCTCATCCGCGACGCGGCCCGGCACCCGGCCGGTGGATGAGGCCGCCTCTCCGGCCAAACCATTTGTGAGGCGCGGCCCGGATGCGCTATTTTGCCGGTTGCGCGCGGCGGATGGCGGAATGGCAAAAGCACGGAGTGCGGCGGGCATGGCGGTCCTGAGGATGCGGCGCCGGCGCCCGCGCGTCGACGCGGGCGGGCGCGCTCGGCGACCGTGGCGCGCGGCCGTCGCCGGCGCCGCTCTGCTCCTCTGCGGCGCCTCTCACAGCGGTTCCGCCAAGACGCCAGAGGTCGAGGTCGATCTCGGCGCCCTCGATTCCCTGCCGCCGCCGGCGGGCGAGCCGAGCCGCGTCATTCACCTTCACCCGCCGGTCATCGCCCCGCAGCACCCGGCCGCGACGGCGCCACGATCGCGCGCCGCGGCCACGGCGCCGGCGAAACCCGCGCCGCGGCCGGCGAAAGCGGCCGCGGCCGAGCCGGAGGCGCCCGTTCCGATACCCGACCCCTCGCGCATTCCGCCGCCGCCGCATCTCGCGGCCGCACCGCCGCCGCCACCGCCGCCCGCACCCAGCGGGCCGACGGCCGAGGCCCCGGCCGCCGTGCCGACGAAGACGGTCGCCGCCATTCCGGAGCACGCTCCTGACAGACCCGGCGCCACCGCTCCGGCGCCGGCGGCCGAAACGGTGGCCCAGCGGCTGCTCTTCGCTGCCGCCGCCACCGATCTGCCGGCCGATGCTAAGGCGGAGCTTCACGCCCTGGCGAAGCGCCTCAACGCCGATCCGCATCTTTATGTCCAGCTCCTGGCCTATGCCGGCGGCGAGGGCGATGCGAGCCAGGCGCGGCGCATCTCGCTGTCGCGCGCGCTCGCCGCGCGCAGCTATCTCGTCGATCAAGGAGTTGACGTGAATCGGGTCGATATCAGGCCGCTCGGCAACCGCACCGAACCGGGCCTGCCGCCCGACCGCGTCGACCTCGTGACGGCCGAGCGCTGACCCATGCTGGCGCAGCAGGAGATCGGCGAGCACGCGGCCAAGCCAGCCCTCGCCAAGATGCCGACGATCGGCCGGCCGCGGCGCTATCTCAACCGCATGGTGGCGTTCCTCGTCGCCGTCGCCATCGTCTGCGCGCTCATCGCGCCGGCGCTCGCCAACGCCTTCCTCGGCAACCCGATGCTGAACGGCATCATCATGGGCGCGATGGTGGCCGGCATCGTCTACATCTTCCGGCAGGTCTGGATGCTCTATCCGGAAGTCGCCTGGATTGAGAGCTTCCGCCGCAACCAAGGCGCGGCGTCGAGCGACGCCGTGCCGCGCCTCCTCTCGCCGATGGCGAAGATGCTGGGCGAGCGCAAGGGCGGCCGGGTCAGCCTCTCGGCGGTGGCGCTGCGCACGCTTCTCGACGGCATCGCGACCCGGCTCGACGAATCGCGGGAGATCTCGCGCTACTTCATCGGCCTCCTCGTCTTCCTCGGCCTCCTCGGCACCTTCTACGGGCTCCTCGAGACGCTGCGCTCGGTCGGCGGCGCCATCAACGGCCTCTCGATCGGCGGCGGCGACGTGGCGCGCGTCTTCGGCGATCTGAAGAACAGCCTGCAGGCGCCGCTCGCCGGCATGGGCACGGCTTTCAGCGCCTCGCTCTTCGGTCTTGCGGGGTCGCTCGTGCTGGGCTTTCTCGAATTGCAGGCGGGACAGGCGCAGAACCGCTTCTACAATGATCTCGAAGAGTGGCTGTCGAGCTATACGCGCCTCTCGGCCGGCGGGCCGCTCGCCGAGGCCGGCGACGCCTCGGTGCCGGCCTATATTCAGGCGCTCCTCGAGCAGACCGCGGACAGCCTCGACAATCTCCAGCGCATCATCGCGCGCGGCGAGGAGAGCCGCATCTCGGCCAATGCCGGCCTCATCGGCCTCACCGAGAAGCTCGCGATGCTGGGCGAGCAGATGAAGGCCGAGCAGGGCCTTCTCCTCCATCTCGCCGAAAGCCAGATGGAGCTGAAGCCGATCCTGGCGAAGCTCGCCGATGGCGGCGGCGCGCAGCGCGGCGCCGACGAGGCGCTGCGCAGCCATATGCGCAACATCGAGATGTATCTGGGGCGCGTCGTCGAAGACCTTGCGCATGGCCGCCAGGAGACGATCCAGGAGGTGCGGAGCGAGATCCGCCTCCTCGCCCGCACCATCGCCGCGCTCGCCGAAGAGAGCGAGCGCTAGCCCGCCGCCGCGCCGATGTCGATCGCCCGCCGCTCGCGCCGCAGCGAGATCAATATCTGGCCCGCCTTCGTCGATTCGCTGGGCCAGCTCGTCATCGCCATCATCTTCCTGCTGCTCATCTTCACGGTGGCGCAGTTCCTGACGACCGACGCGCTCTCGGGCCGCGACCAGGCGCTGCAGCGCCTGACGCAGCAGGTGAACGAGCTGACCGACCTCCTCAACCTCGAAAAGCGCGCGAACGGCGATCTGCGCCTCAATCTGGCGCAGCTCTCGACCGAGCTGCAGAATGCCAATTCGGCAAAGGACACGCTGACGACGCGCCTTGCCGAGCTCGCCGCCAAATCGCAGGACGACGCGGCGCGCGCCGACCGTCTCTCGCGCGAGCTCGTCGACGCCAACCAGGCGATCGCGGCCGACAAGGAGAAGGTCGAGCTGCAAGTGAAGGAGCTGGAGAGCCTCCGCCGCGACATCGAGGCCTTGAAGAAGGTGCGCGCCGAGTTGGAAGGGCAGGTGACGAGCCTCGCCGCGGCGCAGCAGAAATCGCAGCAGGATTTGACGGCGGCCCGCGACCGCTCGAAGGAGCTGGAGGCTCAGCTCTCGACCGAGCAGGAGCGCACGGCGCTCGCGCAGAAGGAGATCGACAAGCGCGACATCCGCCTCGCCGAGCTGACGCAACAGAGCGAGCAGGCAGCGGCCGCCCTCGCCGCGCAGGAGAAGCTGACGAAGGAGTCGCAGGATCGGGTCGACATCCTCAACCAGCAGATCGCGGCGCTGCGCCTGCAGCTTCAGAAGATCTCGGCGGCGCTCGATCTCTCCGAGGCGAAATCGAAAGACCAGCAGGCGCAGATCGTCGATCTCGGCCGCCGCCTCAACCTCGCCCTCGCCAGCAAGGTCGAGGAGCTGGCGAAATTCCGCTCGGAGTTCTTCGGCCGTCTGCGCCAGGTGCTCGGCGACCGCCCCGACATCCGCATCGTCGGCGACCGCTTCGTCTTCCAATCCGAGGTTCTCTTCGCGCAAGGAAGCGCCGAGCTCGGCGACGACGCCAAGCGCCAGCTCCTCCCCGTGGCCGCCGCGCTGAAGGAGCTCATCCCGAAAATCCCGAGCGACATCAACTGGGTGCTCCGCGTCGACGGGCACACCGACAAGCGGCCGATCGCGACGGCGCAATTCCCCTCGAACTGGGAGCTATCGACCGAGCGCGCGATCTCGGTCGTCCGCTTCCTCATCGACAACGGGATTCCCGCCGACCGCCTCGCCGCCGCCGGTTTCGGCGAGTTCCAGCCGATCGATCCGCGCGACGACGAGGTGGCCTACCGCCGCAACCGCCGCATCGAGCTGAAGCTGACGGAGCGCTGACGGCGGGCAGCGCCCGCTCGCGGCCTACCGCAGCACGGCGTAGCCGCGGTGGCGCAGGCAGTTGGCGATGACCTGCTTCTGCGCCGCGGCGCCGTGGAGGCCGCCGCTGGCGCTGCCGCCGGCTGCGCCGATGCTGGCGCCGACCGCGGCACCGCTGCCGGCGCCGCCGCCGAAGGCGCCGGCGATGGCGCCCAGGGCGCCGCCGAGGAGCGCGCCGCCGGCGCCCGAAGCCGCGGCTTCGCCCGCCGGGCTCACCTCCTCGGCATATTGCCGGCACTCGGCGAGGTCCTGCTGATATTGCGCCGGATCGACGCCCTTCATATCGACGATGGGCTGATAGGATTGGGCGCAGCCAGTCAAGAACAGCGCGGCGAGCGGCGGCAGCAGGATCAGGCCTCGCATTGAGCGGCCTCCGATGCGGATACGGGTGCGGCGGCGGGGCAGCCGCTGGTCGAGACGATAACGACAGGGCGAGGGTTGCCTCACCCGGCGCGCTTCGCTATAACCGCGCCCTCTTTTGGAGTTGCGGCCATGAAGGACGGAATTCACCCCGATTATCACGAGATCACCGTCGTCATGACCGACGGCAGCTCGTATCAGACGCGCTCGACCTATGGCAAGGCGGGGGACACGCTGCGGCTCGAGATCGATTCGAAATCGCATCCCGCCTGGACCGGCGGCCAGCAGCGCCTCGTCGATACCGGCGGCCAGCTCGCCCGCTTCAACAAGCGCTTCCAGGGCTTCAACCTCAAGAAGTAACGAAGGGCGAGCGCCTAGGCGCTCTGCCGGCGAACCATTTCGTCGAGGCGGGCCACTCGGATATAGAGGCGGTGGCTGCGATCGAGGAGATCGCGGAAATAGCGCGGAAGGCCGGCGAGCTCGGCCTCGTCCTCGCCCTCCATGCAGACGGCGATCGCGGCGAGCGGCCCGTTCTTCGCCACGATCTCGGCGTTGCTGAGCTCGCCCGCATGCACGGCGCGCTGCGCCAGCAGCCAGGCCATGATCTGGGTCAGCCGGGCGGTGACGCGCAGCGTCGCGCAGCAGAAGCGGACCCCTTCGGCCGGCGACAGGCCGGCGCGGTCCCGGGGTTCCGCATGGGCGACATAGTCGCGCATCTCGACGAGGAGGCTCATCGCCTCGTCATAGGTGCGGTTGAAGAATGCGGTGGGTGCGGCGGTCACGGGCACGCTTCGGGCCTCCTCGCGCGCGCCAGTATGCCGCGCATCGGTTAATTTTCCAGCCCGGAAGCGGAGGGGCCGGTTCTCGCCAGGGTTGCCGGACCGCCTCTTGAACGCCGCCGGCCATCCCCCTATCTGAACAACGTCGGATGCCGAATTCGGGTCCGACCGTCAACCCTGGATATCCGGCCCCGCGGGCGGATATCCGCGACCCATGTTGCTCGCTTGGAGGATATGGTCATGAATGCTTTCGACTTCTCCCCCCTCTTCCGTTCGACCATCGGTTTCGACCGCTTGATGCGCCTTGCCGATGCGGCGACGCGCGGCGACACCTCCGCCACCTACCCACCCTACAACATCGAGAAGACGGGCGAGGATTCCTACCGCCTGACCATGGCGGTCGCCGGCTTCGGCCAGGAGGATCTCGACGTCCGCGTACAGGAGAACGCGCTCCTCATTTCCGGCAAGGCCAAGACGGAGGAGGACAACGCCATCTATCTCCACCGCGGCATCGCCCGGCGCGCCTTCGAGCGGCGCTTCCAGCTCGCCGACACGATCAAGGTCGTCGGCGCCAGCCTCGATAACGGGCTCCTCCATGTGGCGCTCGTCCGCGAGGTGCCGGAGGCGTTGAAGCCGCGCACCATCCCGATCACCACGGCCACCCCGGCCCAGGTGATCGAGCATGAGGGCGAGAAGAAGGCGGCGTAAGGCGCCTGCGCTCGCCCCTCACCCGGCTCGCCCCTCACCCTGCCCTCTCCCCGTCGCCCCCACCCTTCCCTCCCCCGCAAGCGGGGGAGGGTTCGGGAGGAGGAGCGAGGCGGCGCCAAGCCTTACCCGAAGCTGGGTGAGGATTTGTCCCCGCGTGGAAACACTATAAGAACTGCTCACCCGACCCGCAGCTTCTCCAGCGCCGCCCGGATGCGCTCCGGAATGGGTGCCGGGCGGCGCGAGGCTCTGTCGACAAAGACGTGGATGAAGTGGCCGGTGGCCGCCGGGCTCGAGACGCCGGCGCGGAAGAGGCCGATCTCGTGGCGGACGCTGGTCCGCCCGAGATGAGCGACGCGGAGGCCGGCATCGACGGTCTCGGGGTAGGCCAACGGCTCGTGATAGCGGCACATCGTCTCGACGACGAGGCCGATGACCGGTCCCGCATAGATGTCGAGACCGCCCGCCTCGATGTAGTAGCGGTTGACGACGGTGTCGAAGAATTCGTAGTAGCGCACATTGTTGACGTGGCCATAGACGTCGTTGTCGATCCAGCGTGTCGGGATCGCGAGAAAGTGCCGGTAGCTCTCGCGCAGCTCCCCCTCTCCGGCCATCACGCCACCTCGCGCAGCGCCGCCAGCGTCCGCATCGGATCCTCCAGCATCATCATGTGGCCGACGCGCGGCAGCACCTCGCTGCGGCCGGCGGCGAAGGCGCGGGCGAAATCGACCGCCTTGGCGGCGGGCGTCATGCGGTCGTCGCCGCCGAGGAGGAGAAGCGTCGGCGCCGTCACCCGTCCCGCCGCCGCCAGCGCCCCGCGATAGGCATCGCAGGCGGCGAGATCGGCGGCGAGGCTGGAGCCGGGCGCGCGTTCGAGGAGGCGCAAGGCCTCGCCGGTGAGCCACAATCCGGGCGCGTCATTGCCGCCGAGCTGGGCCGGGCGGCCGAGACTCCAGCCGACCATGAGCTCGACGGCGCCATGCGCGCCGGCCTCGGCCGCCGCCAGCAAGTCGGGATGGACCGGCATCCGCGGCGTCATGCCGAGAAGGGCGAGGCCAGCAAGCGCCGGGCCGGCGCGCGCCGCCGCCTCCAGCGCGACGAGCGCGCCCATGCTGTGGCCGATGAGCGCGAAGCGCCCCGCGCCCGCGGCGGCGAGCGCCGCCAGCACGCAATCCGCCATGTCCTCGATCCGCCGCAAGCCCGGCCCGGCGCTCCGCCCATGGCCCGGGAGGTCGAGGGCGAGGACGTTGCGCCCGTGATGGGCGAACCAGCGCGTCTGCAAAGCCCAAACCGTATGGTCCATGCCGGCGCCGTGAATGAAGACGGCGCAAGGCAGCGCCGGATCGAAGTCGCGGCCGCCCGTCGCCGCGAAGAGCGCCCGTCCGGCGGCGGCGATCTCCATTCAGCCGCCCTCGGCGAGCCCCCATCCTGCCCTCCCCGTCGACCCCCACCCTTCCCTCCCCCGCAAGCGGGGGAGGGTCAGGGAGGGGGAGGGGGGGAGGGTTCGGGAGGGGGAGGCGCGAAGCGCCCACCACAAATTTTCGTGCCTTCGTGTCTTCGTGGTGAAGACGTTCCTTTGCGCCGATCGCACAGGCTACTCCGCCGCTCGCGCCACGGCCTTTTGCGAAGCCCGCAAGGCTTGCGCCAAATCGGCGATGATGTCGGCCGGCTCTTCGAGGCCGACCGAGAGGCGGATCATGTCCTCGCCGATGCCCGAGGCCCGCAGCGCCGCAGCGTCGAGCTGCTGATGCGTCGTCGAGGCCGGATGAATGACGAGCGTCTTGGCATCGCCGACATTGGCGAGGTGCGAGACGAGCCGCAGCGCGTCGATGAAGCTTTTGCCGGCGGCGCGGCCGCCCTTGATGCCGAAGCTCACCATCGAGCCCGCGCCTTTCGGCAGGAGGCGCTGGGCCAGGGCATGATCGGGATGGCTCGGCAGGCTCGGATGATTGACCCAGGCGACGGCGTCGGCGCCTTCGAGGAAGCTCAGCACCGCCTTCGTGTTCTCGATGTGCCGCGCCATGCGGACGGGCAGGGTCTCCACCCCTTGCAGGATATGGAAGGCGTTGGTCGGGCTCATGCAGGCGCCGAAATCGCGCAATCCCTCGGCGCGCGCCCGCATGATGAAGGCCTGCGGGCCGAACTCCTCGGCGAAATCGATGCCGTGATAGCCGGCATAGGGCTCGGTCAGCGTCGGAAACCGCCCCGAAGCCTCCCAATCGAAGCGCCCGCCATCGATGACGGCGCCGCCGATGGCGACGCCATGGCCGCCGAGCCATTTCGTCGCCGAGTGCAGGACGAGATCGCAGCCATGCTCGATCGGGCGAATGAGATAGGGCGTCGCAAAGGTGGCGTCGACCATCAGCGGCAGCCCCGCCCGATGCGCGACCTCGGCGACGGCCGGAATGTCGAGGACTTCGAGAGCGGGATTGCCCAGCACCTCCGCGAAGACGAGGCGCGTCTCCGGCCGGATCGCCTTCGCGAAAGCCGCGGGATCGCGCGGATCGACGAAGCTCGTCGTGATGCCGAAGCGCGGCAGGGTCAGCTTCAGCACATTGATGGAGCCGCCATAGAGCGAGGTCGCGGCCACGATGTGGCCGCCCGCGCCCATCAGCGTGGCGATGGCGAGATGGAGCGCCGCCTGCCCCGAGGCCGTGCACACCGCGCCGACGCCGCCTTCGAGCGCGGCGAGGCGCTCCTCGAGCACGGCGACCGTGGGATTGCCGATGCGCGAATAGATATAGCCCGGCTGTTCGAGGTTGAAGAGCGAGGCGGCTTCATCGCTGTCGCGGAAGACGAAGCTCGTCGTCTGGTAAATCGGCACGGCGCGCGCGCCGGTGGCGGGGTCGGGGCGCTGACCCGCGTGAAGGGCGAGCGTCGCGAAATCGAGGAACTTCGCATCCGGCATCGGCAGGGACCCGTCTTGGCCCGCTCAGGAGAGCGCTCCGGCACCATACACGAGCGGCACCCTCCGTGAAAACTCGGCTCAGCCCTCGCAAACTCCTTCCAGCGTCTCGATCCCGGCCGTACCGACGAGCGGCAGCGCCCAGGTCTTGACGAGGATGCGCGAGACGTGCTCGTCGCGCGCATTGACGAGGTGCCAGACGGCGTCGCCATCCCGGTCGAGATTGACCCGGCAGCTGCGGAACTCGCCGGTGATGCCGTTATAGAGATAGCGCACATCGAGCGCCGCTTGCGCCGCGCCCGCCGGAATGCGGCCCCGGAGGATGACGGCGTCGTGCCCGGGCTGGCCGTCGAGAACCGCGCCATAGGGGCTGGCGATCACCTCGAGCGGGAACTCCTTCACATGCACGCCTGTGGAGACCGGCCGATGGGTCGCGGGATCGGTGCGGAACTCGTGGCTCTCGAAGCGGATGTTTCGGATCGCCGCCGTGGCGTCGACGGTGACGCCGAGGCAGTTGAAGTTGTTGTCGCGCGTGTTGACGATGACGGCGAGCTTCTGCACCGAGCCCGGCGCCTCGGCGCAGCGCGCGGGCGCGGCGGCGCCGTGGAGGCTGCCGAGAGCCGGCTCCGAGGCGGCAAGCGGCGCGGATGAGCTGGCAATCGGCAGGAGCGCAAGGCCGAGCAACACCCCGCAAATCGTAGCACGCATTCAACCATCCCTTCCGGAAGATAACCGGCGCTCGTCCCGGGCTGCCGCCGATCGGCAGCGCATTGTCGCGACGCAATCGGGAACAAACGGTAAAGGCGGCGCTCAGTCCGCGCACATATAAGCCGCTTGGTCGGGAAGGCCAGCCGGTGCGGCAGTTCGCCGCCCTCAAGCGCCGCCGGCAGCCATCGATAGCGCCGCCCCCGGCTCCACCCCGGGTCAAATCCCGGGAGACCGTGGGCTGGGAAATCCTCGAGCGCGCCCGCGAGGACGAGCGGCGGCATTGCGCCTGGATCTTGGCGGAGCTCGAAAAATTCTGATGGGCACGACGGGACGGAGCGCGTCGGCCGATCCGCGCCGGCTGCCAGGTGCCGGCGCGGAGGGCGGCGATCATCAAAGCATGGGGACGGCGATGGCAAAGAGTGACCCGCCACCCGTTCCACCGGCCGGGCGGAGCGACAAGGGACCGGGCGGCGCCCGCGAGGAAGACCAACCCTCCGATCTGGAGCGCGCCGGCAACCGGCCCCAGAAGAAGAACCTCTCGGAGCAGGGACAGACGGGAAACGTCGCGCAGAACACCAGGAACAAGGGCTTTCAGCAGGACCGCTGAGATGGCGCCACGCAAGAACCCGGCCGCCGACCGCTCGCATGGCGGGCCCGGCAGCAGCGAGCAGAACGCGGCGAAGCCGCAGGACAAGGCGCGGCGTGGGCCGCGGCCCGGCGAGCCGACGAGCGGCGAGCGCAGCCAGGTCTCGGGCGGCGGCGGCGAGCGCGACATCCACAAGACTCACGACCCGGCGATGAAATCCTGATCGCTCCCGCGCGGCATACCCCGAAGAGACAGGTTGCCGCCTTCTTGCAAAGGAGCATATTGAGGCTTGGCCCTGTCGGACGAGCTGCCGTTGAGATGAGTGGGGCTACCGGGCGTTTACCGGAGGATGGCGCGCTTGCACAGTATTCTCGTCGTCGATGACGAACCAGCGCTCCGCGAGCTGCTCGCCACCGCCCTCAGCGAGCCGGGCTACACTGTCCACGTCGCGGCGGATGGTTATGAAGCGCTGTGCATTCTCGTCGAGCACCCCGTCGATCTGCTTCTGACCGATGTCGTCATCCCGGGAATCAGCGGCTTCGAGCTGGCGCGCCAAGCGAAGCTGATGCGGCCGCAGCTCCACGTCATCTACACCTCTGCCTATTACGACAGGGCGGATGACGGTGACGGCCCCATTTACGGGGATCTCTTGCCGAAGCCGCTGCGCACACGCGACCTTCTGAAGGCGGTGAGGCGAGAGTTCGGCGATGAAGCCATGAGCTGCTGAACTCCCGCCCCCCGGGGCCTCAGTAGGATTGCGGGCAGCCCGGCACCGGCGGGCCGTGATAGTCGCTGCCCCCCGGCAGATTCTGATGCAGCGCATCGGCGCAGCGGACCGGCGGAGCGACGGCGCCGCCGTAATAGGGCTCGTTGGCGTAGCCCTGCGAACTGCCGTAATAGGGCTGATTGCTGTATTGCGGGCTCGAGCTGCCGTAATAGGGAGTGCCGGTGCAGATATAGCTCGCGACGTTGCCGGTGCCGCTCGGGGCGACCCCTTGGAGCTGCGCCGACATCCCGTATTGCTGGCAATAGCCGGCGGCGCGGCGATTGGCTTGCGCCACGTCGTTGCCGACCACCTGGTAGGAGACGCTGGGCGGCGTCGAGCTCACCTCTTGGGCGCGATTGGCGCAGCCGGCGGCGAGCACGGCGGACAAGGCGAGTAGAGGAAATACGGCACGCATCGCGATTGTCCTTGATCGTTTCGCTCTCCCTTCTGGAACACGCCTTGCCGCATGGCGGTTCCTGCGGCGACAACGGCCCGAGCGCGCGCCGCCCGTGTGCCGAGCGAATCGAACATTGTTACGAAACTTTACACGGTGCCGCCTGTTTGACATGTGCCATGCACGATACCGTAACAAGGACATGCGAGGATCGAGACACCGAACGCTCTTTGGGGAGGCCACTCATGAAATGGCTCGATCAAGCCGAACCAAGGCTGGAGGAAGCGCTGTCCGACCCGGTGGTGCGCGCCGTCATGGCGCGTGACGGTGTCGCGCCGGAAGAGGTCCGTTCGCTCGTCCAGCGGATGAGCGAACTCCGCCACGACGTCGAGACGCGGCAGGAGGCGGCATAGCGTCCGGCGACGGCGCCGCGCTCAAAAATCGGTCGGAACGCCGCCCTCCGCCTTGCGCCGCGCGACGAAGGCGGCGAGCTCCTCGGCGATCGCCGGGTCCATGGCCGGCGGGCGGTATTCGGCGAGGATTTTCTTGTAGAGGCGGTTGGCCGCGCCATAGGCCTCGGGCCGCCCGGCTTCGGTCCAGCTCTCGTAATTGCGCCAATCCGAGATGAGCGGCGCGTAAAAGGCGCCGCGGTAGCGGGCGAGAGTGTGCGCGGCGCCGAAGAAATGCCCGCCGGGCCCGACCTCGCGGATGGCATCGAGCGCGAGCTCGGCCTCGTCGACGACGACCGGCCGCAGGAACTCCGCCACCATGCCGAGGAGATCGGCATCGAGCACCATCTTCTCGAAGGAGGCGTGCAGCCCGCCCTCCATCCAGCCGGCGGCGTGCATGATCATGTTGGCGCCGCCCATGATGGCGCCCCAGAGCGAGAAGACGCTCTCATAGGCCGCCTGCGCGTCGAGCGTGTTGGCGGCGTTGGTGTTGGAGGAGCGGTAGGGCAGGCGATAGCGCCGCGCGAGCTGGCCGCCGAGGAGGGCCGCCTTCATGTATTCGGGCGTGCCGAAGGCGGGGGCTCCCGACTTCATGTCGACATTCGAGGTGAAGCCGCCATAGACGAACGGCGCGCCCGGCCGCACGAGCTGCGTCAGGACGAGGCCGGCCAGCGCCTCGGCGTTCTGCTGTGCGACGGCGCCGGCGATCGAGACCGGAGCCATGGCGCCGGCGAGGGTGAAGGGCGTCATGACGACGGGCTGGTTGCGCCGCGCCATCTGGATGATGCCTTCCAGCATCGGCGTGTCGATGCGGAGCGGCGAACTCGAATTGATGACGGTGAAGAGCGAGGGTTCGCGGTCGAGCGTCGCCTCGTCGATGCCGCGGGCGATGCGGACCATCTCGATCGCATCGAGATTGCGGCCGCGGCCGAGGCTGTAGGCGTGGAGCGGCTTGTCCGAGAGGGTGAGCGTGTCGTGCAGCGCGTCGAGATGGCGGATGCCCGGGTGAACGTCGATCGGCTCGACGGGATACCCGCCCCAGACATGAACGCTGTCCAGCATCTGGCCGAGCTTCATGAAATTCTGGTAGTCGGCGCGGTTGCCGTTGCGCCGCCCGCCGTCGCGGTCGGCGGCGTTGGGCGCGCTCGCGACCGAGCAGAAGGCGATGAAGTCGCCGCCGATCTCGACGCTCCGCGCCGGGTTGCGGGCGTGGAGCGTGAACTGCCGCGGCGCCTTGCCGAGCGCGCCCTCGACGAGGCCGCGGTCGAAGCGGACGCGGTTGGAGCCGGCCTCGATGGCGGCGCCGGCCTCCTTCAGGATCTGCCGCGCGCCGTCATGCAGGAAATCGATGCCGACCTCCTCCAGAATGGTCAGCGACGCCTGATGGATCGCTTCGAGCTCGTCTTCCGAGACCGCGGCGGTCGGCGCGTAGCGAAGTCGCGGCTGCGGTTGCGACGGCGGCTTCGCCGCCTCGCCGCCGGCCGCGCCGCGGGCGCGCGCCCTGCCGCCTCTCTGCCGCGGCGCCTCGGCACCCGCCGGCGCTGCCTCCGAAGGGGTCATGGGGAATCTCCTTGAAAGCCTCGCGCAGAATATGCCCTCTTGCGGCCAGGTGGAAACCGCGAGGCTGCCCATGGCCCAGCTCACCATTGTCTACTGGCGCGACATTCCGGCGCAGGTCATCGCGCGCCAAGGGCGCCAGACGGCAAAGCGCGAGCTTCCCGCCCGCTTCCAGGAGGCGATCGATCGCGCGGCGATGCGCTCCGGCGCGCACGGGACGGAAGCCTATCTCGCCGAGTGGCGCCGCGGCGCGCCGGAGCCGTGCGGCGATGACCTCGAGGCGGAGGCCGAACGCGCCGCCGCCCGTCTCGACACCGAATACGACGCCGAACGGCTGACCCGGCTCGTCCGCGGCGAGGGCCGGGAACAAGCCGCCACCGATTGAAGCGTGGTGCCCCCCGTCGGAGTCGAACCGACACGATCTTGCGATCGCGGGATTTTGAGTCCCGTGCGTCTACCAGTTCCGCCAGAGGGGCGCGCCGCCATAGCTGCCACAGACGAGGCGCTGTTGGAAGAGACTATCTCTTCCGCGCATCCAGACTCCGGACCATGAGGCATAGAAGGTAGTCGTCATGGCGAGCGCAGCGAAGCCATCCAGTGCGGCAGCGAGTTGCTGGATTGCCGCGTCGCTGCGCTCCTCGCAATGACGGCGCCGTATGTCTCTTCATCTCACGAGGCGCGACTCATCATCCGCGCATCTTGCGTTGGCAGCGTGCTTCCGGCTAGATCGAGCGCGCCGTTTCGGACAGGTGCCAAGCAGATGCACGCCCGCTCTTCGCCGACGCCTTCGCCGCGTTTCGTGACGGTGCTGCTGCTGTTGGCGAGCGGCGCCGTCGTCGGCGCGGCGCTCCTCTTTCAATATGCGGGCGGGTTTGCCCCGTGCGAGCTCTGCCTCTACGAGCGCTGGCCCTACTATGCCGTCGTCGTCGTCAGCATGATCGGCCTCTCGAGCGGCAACGCCTCCGCCATGCGGGCGCTCGTCGCCCTCTGCGGCCTCATCTTCCTCGCCGGAGCGGGGCTCTCCTTCTACCATGTCGGCGTCGAGCAGCACTGGTTCGCCGGACCCAGCGCCTGCACCGGCAGCGCCGGCGGCGCCGATACGATCGAGGCGCTGAAAGCGCAGCTCATGAAGCTGCAGCCGGTCAAGTGCGACGAGCCCGCCTGGACGCTCTTCGGCATTTCGCTCGCCGGTTTCAACCTCCTCGCCTCGCTTCTCCTGCTCGCCTTCTGCCTCGCCGCCTGGCGGCGGCTCGGCCGGAGGCGCCTGCGGTGACGCAAGAAGCGCCGCCCCGCCGCCGGCACCGCCTGCCGGGCGACCCGCGCCCGGAGGACAGGCTGGCGCGCATCCTGCGCGTCGATCACGCCGGCGAATATGGCGCGACGCGCATCTATGCGGGGCAGCTCGCCGTCATGGGACGAAGGCGCGCCGCGGTTGCCATTCGCCGCATGGCCGAGCAGGAAAAGCGCCACCTCGAAGCCTTCTCCGCTCTCGTCGCCGCCCGCCGCGTCCGCCCGACGGCGCTGACGCCGCTCTGGCATGCGGCCGGCTTCGCGCTCGGCGCCGCGACGGCGCTCTTGGGCGAGCGCGCCGCCATGGCCTGCACCGTCGCCGTCGAGGAGGTGATCGACGGCCATTATGCGCGGCAAGCCGAAAGCCTGGGCGAGGACGAGCCGGAGCTTCGGGCCCGGATCGAGGAATTCCGCGGCGACGAGCTCCACCACCGCGCGGTCGCCCTCGAACACGGCGCCGCCGAGACGCTCGGCTATGGGTTCTTGAGCCTCGCCATCAAGACCGGCTCGCGGCTCGCCATCTGGCTCTCCGAGCGGATCTGACGCACGGCCCCGGCTACATTTGGAAACCGTCGTGACGGGGCGGTATCACCCCTTGAGCCGGGTGTTCTCCGGGTCATAGAGCGGCTCGCGGGCAACCATCGCGCGTTTGCGCTCGCCCAGGATCTCGATCTCGAGCATCGTTCCCTCCGTTGCGAGATCGGCCCTGACATAGGCAAGGGCGAGCGACTTGCCGAGGCGGTGGCCGAAGCCGCCGGAGGTGACGAGCCCCGCTCGGCTTTCGCCGTCGAAGACCGTCGAACAGAAGGGCGCCTCGGCTTCGAGCGGATCGAGGACGAGCGGAACGAGCCGGTCGCGGACGCCGCGCGCCTGTTCGGCGAGGAGCGCTTCCTTGCCGGGGAACCGGTCCTTCGCGAAATCGATGAAACGGCCGAGCCCTGCCGCCAGCGCCGAATATTCGGTACTCAGATCCTGCTTCCACGCGCGGTAGCATTTCTCGAGGCGGAGCGACTCGATGGCGTAGAGGCCGAAATCGGCGATGCCGTATTGGGCACCCGCCTCCCACAGCATCTCGTAGAGGGGAAGCGCGTGCTCCATCGCGACATGCAGCTCGAAGCCGAGCTCGCCCACATAATTGACGCGCAGCGCTGTCGCCGGAATGGCGCCCAGCATGATCTCGCGGCAGGAAAGCCAGGGGAATGCCGACGAGGAGAGATCGGCCTCGCTCAGCTTTGCCAGCACCTCGCGCGAGCGCGGACCGGCGAGGACCAGCGTCGTATAGCGCTCGGTGACGGGTTCGAGGACGGTGCCCGCTGGAAGCGGCGACGCCAAGAGGCGGTCGCGGTCGTGCCATTCCGCCGTGCTGGCGCCGATGAGCCAGAAGCGGTCGGGGGCGAGCCGCGTCACCGTCATCTCGGAGAGGACGCCGCCGCGCTCGGTGAGGATATAGGCGAGAGAGAGGCGGCCTGGCTTCGGCACCCTTCCGGCGATGAGCCCGTCCAGCCATTCGGCGGCGGCGCCGCCGCGGAGCTCGAAGCGCGAGAAGCCGGGGAGATCGGCGATGCCGACCCGGCTTGCCACCGCCGCGCATTCCTCGGCGACGGCGGCGAACCAATGCGGCCGGCGAAAGGTCAAGCTTCCCTTCGCCTCGGCCGCGGAGCGCGGGAACCAGGTCGCGCGCTCCCAGCCGTTGCGCGCCCCGAAGGCCGCGCCCCTGGCGGCAAGGCGCGCATAGACGGGCGAGGTCTTGACGGGACGCCCCGCCGGCCGCTCCTCGACCGGAAAGCCGATCGCGTATTCGTTCTGGTAGAGCTCGATAGCTTTCGCCGTGACATAGGGCCGGGTGACGAAGCCGGTGTAGCGGCGCGGATCGCAGGACCAGAGATCCCATTCCGGCTCGCCCTCGACCACCCATTCGGCAAGCGCCTTGCCGGCGCCGCCCGCCTGGACGATGCCGAAGGAGAAGACGCAGCATTCGAAGGCGTTGGAGAGGCCCGGCGCCGGGCCGATCAGCGGGTTGCCGTCGGGCGTATAGGGAATGGGGCCGTTGACGACTTTCTTGATCCCGGTCCGAGCGAGCAGCGGCACGCGGCGGCAGGCGCTCTCGATCTGGGGATCGAGGCGCGAAAGGTCGTCGGGGAAGAGCTGGAAGGAGAAATCCTCGGGCATGCCGCCTTGCCAATAGGCGCGCGCCTGCCACTCATAGGGCCCGAGCAGCAGCCCCTTCCCTTCCTGGCGCAGATAATAGCTGTCGTCGGGATCGCGCAGCAGCGGCAGGAGCTGCGCGCGCGCCGCCAGCTCCGGCACGTCCTCGGTGACGAGATACTGGTGACCCATGGCAACGCAGGGCACACTGCGCCCCATCATGGCGCCGATCTCGGCGGCTCGGTACCCTGCGGCGTTGACGACGATCTCGGCCGTGATCGTCCCCTGCGCCGTCGCGATGCGCCAGGCGCCGCCGGCGCCGCGGGCGATCCCCGTCACCGGACAGAAGCGGATGATCGTGGCGCCGAGATCGCGCGCGCCCTTGGCGAAGGCCTGCGTCAGCTGCGCCGGATCGATGTCGCCGTCATCGGGGTCCCATTGCGCGCCGGCGATGCCGTGGAGCTCGACGAAGGGATAGCGCTCCTTGAGCTCCGCCGGGCTCAGCATCTCGAAGGCGATGCCCTGATGGCGCGCCATCGCGGTGATGTGGCGGTACTCGGCAAGGCGCTCCTTGCCATGGGCGAGGCGCACCGCCCCCGTCACGTGATAATTGATGGGATAGCCGACCTCGGCGCCGAGACCGCAATAGAGCCGCGTCGAATAGCGCTGGAGCTTCATGAGGCCCCAGCTCCCGGAAAAATTCGGGCAATTGCCGGCGGCATGCCAGGTCGAGCCGGAGGTGAGCTCGTTCCGCTCCAGGAGCACGAGCTCGCGCCAGCCCATCTTGGCGAGGTGATAGAGCGCGCTGCAGCCGACAGCGCCGCCGCCGATGACGACGACCCGCGCATGGGAGGGGAGACCGGCCATGCCGCCATCCTCGCCGCCCGCTCCGGGCTTTGCAACGGCTTCGTCCTTGAGGCAAAGCGCAGCCGAGGTTGATCCGCGCCACGCGCCCACAGCTTCAGTTCAGCGCAGAGGTCGCCGCGGGAGCGCCGCGGTCGCAGTGAATCCGGATGCGCGGCGGCCTTTGCGAACCCTCTGCGTCCTCCGCGCTGAAAGTCGTGATCGCCGTCATCTCTCAAGCGTCGACAGTTTGGGCCGCGCCGTGTGCCGGGTTGCAGCGAAGGACCAGAGCGACAGCCGTTCTACTCCGCTGAAATTGCTTCAGGCGGCATCCTTGATTTCGATCAAAGGCGCTTGCCGAGAACGGCGAAGGCGGCCTCGAGCTGATCGACCCGCGAGGCGTGGCGGAGATCGAGGAGGCGTTGCGTCTGCGTCACAGGCCAGCCGAGGCGCCGTGCCAATTCCGCCTTACTGACGCCTTGTGCGCGCATTGCCTCGTACAGCGCCACTGGCCGCCGCCAGCGCAGGCAGCGTGACGACCGGTTGGCCGCGTGACGGCCGCGACGGATGGGGAATATCCTCTCGATCCCCCATGAGCGAAATGATCGCGCTTTCGATCGCATCGACTGCACGGGCCAGCGCCTCGCCTTCATCCTCGCCGAAGCTGTGCGAAGGGAATGTCGGGAAACCCGACAAGAATCGTGCCGTTGTCGTCCGGCGTGAGGGTGACGGGATAGGTGTACAACGCGGACTCCTTCCGCCGAACGGCGCGAAATCGCCGTGCGAGCCGAGAGGCAGCCGCGGCACTAAACCGGATCGAGCTCGGTGTCCCAGTAAAGAAAATCCCGCCAACTCTGGTGCAGGAAGTTTGGCGGGAAGGCGCGGCCGTTCTCCTGGAGCAGATGGGTCGTCGGTTGTACCGGTCTATGCCGCGGATAGAGCCCGCTTTCCTGCGGCAAGCGGCTGCCCTTCAAGAGATTGCAGCTCGAGCAGGCCGTGACGACATTGTCCCAGGTCGTGCGCCCGCCGCGCGAGCGCGGCACCACATGGTCGAAGGTGAGGTCGTGCGAGGGGAAGGGCTCGCCGCAATACTGGCAGGTGAAGCGGTCGCGCAGGAAGACGTTGAAGCGCGTGAAGGCGGGCCGCCGCGCCGCCGGAATGTACTCCTTGAGCGAGATGACGCTGGGCAGGCGCATCTCGAAGGAGGGGCTGCGCACGACCTCCTCGTATTCCGAGATGATGTTGACGCGTTCCAAGAAGACCGCCTTCACGGTCTCCTGCCAGGACCAGAGCGACAGAGGGAAATAGGAGAGCGGGCGGAAATCCGCGTTCAGCACCAGCGCCGGGCAATTATCCAAGGACATGCTCGCGTCTCACTCTGTCCCGGGAACACCGTTCCGCATCAACCTACCTCGATACTGTGGCAGTTCGATGGCCGATTCACAAGGTCTAGCCTCGCGCCTACAACATCTGGGGAGATCGGCCGATTTCAGCGCGTCGGAACCGGCTTCTCGCCGCGGTAATCGTAGAAGCCCCTCCCCGATTTGCGGCCGAGCCAGCCCGCCTCGACATATTTGACGAGGAGCGGGCATGGCCGGTACTTCGAATCGGCGAGGCCCTCATAGAGCACCTGCATGACCGAGAGGCAGGTATCGAGGCCGATGAAATCGGCGAGCTCCAGCGGCCCCATCGGATGGTTGGCGCCGAGCCGCATCGCCGTGTCGATGGCATCGACCGATCCCACCCCCTCATAGAGCGTGTAGACGGCCTCGTTGATCATCGGCAGCAGGATGCGGTTGACGATGAAGGCCGGGAAATCCTCCGCCGCCACCGGAGTCTTGCCGAGCCGCACCGCAAGATCGCGCACCGTCGCGAAGGTCGACTCCTCGGTCGCGATGCCGCGGATGAGCTCGACGAGGCTCATCACCGGCACCGGGTTCATGAAATGCATGCCGATGAACTTGCCGGGGCGGTCGGTCGTCGAGGCGAGGCGCGTGATCGAGATCGAGGAGGTGTTGCTGGCGACGATCGCGTCCGGGCGCAGCGCCGGCACGAGCTCCTTGAAGATGGCGCGCTTCACCGCCTCCTTCTCGGTCGCCGCCTCGATGACGATCTCGCAATCGCCGAACATCGAGAATTGCGTGCCGGTCGCGATGCGCTTCAGCGCCGCGTCCTTGTCGCTCTCCGCGATCTTGCCGCGCGCCACCTGGCGTTCGAGGTTGTGCGCGATCGTCTGCCGCGCCCGGCTGAGCGCGGCCTCGTCGATGTCGTGCAGCTTCACCTGAAAGCCGGCAAGGGCGCAGACATGCGCGATGCCGCCGCCCATCTGGCCGGCGCCGATGACGCCGACCGTCTTGATCATGTCGGAGCTCACCATCGCGCGCCCGTCACTTGCCCTTGGCGAGCTCGGCGTCGAGCTCGGGCACGATCTTGAAGAGATCGCCGACGAGGCCGTAATCGGCGACCTGGAAGATGGGCGCCTCCTCGTCCTTGTTGATGGCGACGATGACCTTCGAATCCTTCATGCCGGCAAGGTGCTGAATGGCGCCGGAGATGCCGACCGCGATGTAGAGCTCCGGCGCCACGATCTTGCCGGTCTGGCCGACCTGGTAATCGTTCGGCACGAAACCGGCATCGACCGCGGCGCGCGAGGCGCCGACGGCGGCGCCGAGCTTGTCGGCGACGCTTTCGAGCAAGCGGAAATTGTCGCCCGACTGCATGCCGCGGCCGCCGGAGATGACGATTCGCGCGCTCGTCAGCTCCGGCCGCTCCGATTTCGACAGCTCGGCGCCGACATATTCCGAAAGGCCGGGCGAACCGGCACCGGGCGCGCTTTCGATGGCGGCGCTGCCGCCCTCGGCGGGCGCCGCCGGAAAGCCGGTCGCGCGCACGGTGACGACCTTCACGCTGTCCTTCGACTGCACCGTCGCCAGCGCGTTGCCGGCGTAGATCGGCCGCACGAAGGTGTCGGGCGAGACGACCGCGGAAATATCGGAGATCTGCATGACGTCGAGCAGCGCCGCGACGCGCGGCATGATGTTCTTGCCGACGGTCGTCGCCGTCGCCACGACGTGGCTGTAGCCGCCGGCTTTGACGCGCTCGACGATGAGCGCCGCCATGTTCTCGGCGAGGGGATGCGCATAGGCGCCATCCTCGACCAGCACCACCTTGGCGATGCCCGGAACCTTGGCCGCCGCCTCGGCGGCGGCCCGGCAATTCTGGCCGGCGACGAGAAGATGGAGATCGCCGCCCATCGCCGCGGCGGCGGTGACGGCGTGCAGCGTCGCCGCCTTCAGCGCGGCGTTGTCGTGCTCGGAAACGATCAGAATCGCCATGTCAGATCACCCGCGCCTCGTTGCGGAGCTTGTCGACGAGCTCGGCCACGGATGCGACCTTGCGTCCGCCCTGGCGCTTCGGCGGCTCCTCGACTTTGAGCGTCACGAGTCGCGGCGCGACATCGACGCCGAGCTGCTCCGGCGTCAGCGTCTCGATCGGCTTCTTCTTCGCCTTCATGATATTGGGCAGCGAGGCGTAGCGCGGCTCGTTAAGGCGGAGATCGGTCGTCACCACGGCCGGCAGCTTGAGCTTGACGGTCTCGAGCCCGCCATCGACCTCGCGCGTCACGAGAAGGCGGTCGCCCTCGCGCTTCACCTTGGAGGCGAAGGTTCCCTGCGCCCAGCCGAGGAGCGCCGCCAGCATCTGCCCGGTCTGGTTGCAGTCATCGTCGATCGCCTGCTTGCCGAGGATGCAGAGCTCGGGCTTCTCCTTCTCGACGATGGCTTTTAGGAGCTTCGCCACGGCGAGCGGCTGCAGCTCGGCATCGCTCTGCACCAGAATGCCGCGATCGGCACCCATGGCGAGCGCCGTGCGGATCGTCTCCTGGCATTGCGCGACGCCGAGCGAGACGGCGATGATCTCCGTCGCGATCCCTGCCTCCTTGAGGCGGATCGCCTCCTCGACGCCGATCTCGTCGAAGGGGTTCATCGACATCTTGACGTTCGCCGTCTCGACGCCCGTCTTGTCGGCCTTGACGCGGACCTTGACGTTGAAATCGATGACCCGCTTGACGGCGACGAGAACCTTCATCGGCAACCTTGCATGATCAGGTGTTCCAGAAAGGACTGCGGGGCGCCGCTCTCGGCCGCCCGGCGCGAATTTGTGCACGTGCACAAGCGGAAGGCAAGAATTTCATCATCATCGGGGAAAGCGCGGCCACGGGGAGGGTTTGACCGCCCCTTGGCTTGCCGCGTGCCTCTTCGCGGATGCAAGATCGTCGGCTCAGCGCGTCGCCCCGGGCTGCCAGAGCACGTCGCCTGCGCCCTTGTCGTTGACATGGCGGCCGAGCACGAAGAGATGGTCGGAGAGTCGGTTCAGGTATTTGAGCGCCTCGGGATTGAGCGCCTCGCGCGTCTGCAACTCGCCGACGAGGCGCTCGGCGCGGCGCACGATCGTCCGCGCCAGGTGAAGATAGGCGGCGCAAGGCGTGCCGCCCGGCAGCACGAAGGAGGAAAGCGGCTGCAGCTCGGCATTGAGGGCGTCGATCTCGCGCTCCAAGCGCTCGACCTGCGCCGCGAGGATGCGGAGCGCGCCCGCGGCCTTCCGCCCCTCTTCCGGCGTGGCGAGGTCGGCGCCGAGATCGAACAGCTCGTTCTGGATGCGCGCCAGCATGGCGTCCTCCTCGCCCGCGGCATGGAGCCGCGCGAGGCCGATCGCGGCATTCGCCTCCTCGACGGTGCCGTAGGCGGCGACGCGCAGATCGTGCTTGGGGACGCGCCGGCCGTCGCCGAGCGACGTCTCGCCCGCATCGCCGCCACGGGTATAGATGCGCGTCAGGCGCACCACGGGGCGGCGGTCCGGCTCAATGCTTGAACATCATCATGAGCAGCGCGAAGAGCGCGAGGGCAATGCCCTGCAGCAAGACGCGCGACTGCATCAGCTTGTTGGAGCGCCGCGGATCGCCACCGCGGATCATTTGCACGACGCCGAGGCCGAGGACGCCGACCGTCGCCAGCATGGCGATCGGGATGAGGACGACGATAAGGGTTTCCATCGCTAAGATATAGCGCGCCGCGCGGCGCGGCGACAGGGTGATCCGCGGCGGCCGCGATTCGCGTGCGAGCAGGGGAGAAGAGCATGGCAGAGCCGTCGCTCTCGGTCGAATGCTGCGTCGCTGGCGGCGGGCCGGCCGGGATGGTGGCGGGGCTGCTGCTGGCGCGGGCCGGGGTCAGGACCGTCGTCCTCGAGAAGCACGCCGACTTCCTGCGCGATTTCCGTGGCGACACGATCCACCCCTCGACGCTCGAGATCATGCACGAGCTGGGCTTCCTCGAGGATTTCCTGAAGCTGCCGCATCAGAAAGCGGCGACGCTCGCCGCCGAGATCGGCGAGCGCACGATCAGGGTTGCGGATTTCTCGCATCTGCCGACGCGCTGCCGCTTCATCGCCTTCATGCCGCAATGGGATTTCCTCGATTTCCTCGCCGAGCGCGCATCCCGCTTCCCGGGCTTCGGCCTCTTGCGGCGGACGGAGGTGACAGGCCTCCTCATCGAGAACGGGCGTGTCGCCGGCGTCGCCGCCAGGGGGCCCGACGGCCCGATCACCGTGCGGGCGTCCCTCGTCCTCGGCGCCGACGGCCGGCACTCGACGGTGCGCGAGCGGGCCGGCCTTCCCGTCGAGACTCTCGGCGCGCCGATGGACGTGCTGTGGTTCCGCCTAGTGCGGCGGGCCGACGATCCCGTGGAATCGGCCGGGCGCTTCGATTCGGGCCGCATCTTCATCCGCATCAATCGCGGCAAGCATTGGCAATGCGGCTTCGTCATCGCCAAGGGCTCGTTCGCGGCGGTTCACGCCGAGGGCCTGCCGGCGTTCCGCCGCGCCGTCGCCGCGCTGATGCCGTTCGCGGCCGCGCGGCTCGACGAGATCGTCGATTGGGAGAGCGTCAAGCTGCTGACGGTCGGCCTCGACCGGCTGAAAACATGGCACCGCCCGGGCCTCCTCTGCATCGGCGATGCCGCGCACACCATGTCGCCGGTGGGCGGCGTCGGCATCAATCTCGCGATCCAGGACGCCGTCGCCGCCGCCAATATCCTCGCCGGCCCGCTGCTTCGCGGCGAGGTCGGGGAGGCGCATCTTCATCAAGTCCAGCGCCGGCGCGAGCTGCCGACAAGGGCGACGCAGCGCGTCCAGCTCCTCATCCAGAACCGCGTCGTCAGCCGCGTGCTCGCCGGCACGACGGCGCTCCGGCCGCCCCTCGCCCTGCGGCTGCTCGCCGCCTTTCCGCCGCTGCGCCGGCTGCCGGCGCGCCTCATCGGGCTCGGCATTCGGCCGGAGCATGTAAGAACCGCCCCGGCAGACGCGCAAGCCGGGCGAGTCCGAAGCTAGCGCTGCACCAGCACCGCGCATCCTTCAAAGGTGCTTGGCAGACCCGATCGACCGCATCCTGAGGAGCGTCCGAAGGACGCGTCTCGACGGACGCACAACGGAGGTCCGAGCCCCGTTCAATTCCGCCCCCCGAGCAACCCGCGCGCCACGACCTGCGCCTGGATTTCGGCGGCGCCTTCGAAGATGTTGAGGATGCGCGCGTCGCACAGCACCCGGCTCACCTCGTATTCGAGAGCGTAGCCATTGCCGCCGTGAATCTGCAGCGCGGCATCGGCGTTGGACCAGGCGACGCGCGCCGCCAGCAGCTTCGCCATGCCGGCCTCGATGTCGCAGCGCCGACCGCTGTCCTTCTCGCGCGCCGCGAAATAGGCGAGCTGGCGCGCCGCCATGGTCTCGGCGGCCATCCAGGCGAGCTTGCCGTGGACGCGCGGGAAGGCGATGAGGCTCTGCCCGAATTGCCGCCGCTCCCGGGCGTAGCGCCAGCCGAGCTCCAGCGCGGTTTGCGCGACACCGGTCGCCCGCGCCGCGGTCTGGATGCGCGCGCTCTCGAAGGTGGCCATCAATTGCTTGAAGCCCTGCCCCTCGACGCCGCCCAGGAGATTCTCCGCCGGCACGGCGAAGCCGTCGAAGGCGATCTCGTACTCCTTCATCCCGCGGTATCCGAGGACCGGGATCTCGCCGCCGCTCATGCCCGGCGCCGGAAACGGCGCCTCCGCCGTGCCGCGCGGCTTCTCCGCGAGGAACATGCTGAGGCCGCGCCAGCCGCTCTCGGCGGGGCCGGTGCGCGCGAGGAGGGTCATGAGGTCGCTGCGCGCGGCGTGGGTGATCCACGTCTTGTTGCCGGTGATGCGGTAGAGATCCCCTTCCCGCACCGCGCGGGTCTTGAGGCTGCCGAGATCGGAGCCAGTATCGGGCTCGGTGAAAACCGCGGTCGGCAGGATCTCGCCCGAGGCGATGCGCGGCAGCCAGCGCGCCTTCTGCGCCGCGGTGCCGCCGGTGCGAATGAGCTCGGCCGCGATCTCGGAGCGCGTGCCGAGCGAGCCGACGCCGATATAGGCGCGCGACAGCTCCTCGGAGACGACGACCATGGCGAGCTTGCCGAGGCCGAGGCCGCCGAATTCTTCGGGCACGGTGAGGCCGAAGACGCCGAGCGCGGCCATCTCCTCGATGACGGCAAGCGGGATGAGCGCATCGGCAAGGTGCCAGCCCTGCGCGAAGGGCGCGACGCGCTCGGCCGCGAAGCGGCGGAACTGCTCGCGCACCATGTCGAGCGCCTCGTCGCCGAGGCCGTTGCGGCCGAAATCGCCGGTTTCGAGCCCCTCGCGCAGCAGGGGGGCGAGGCGCGCCCGCGCCGCGGCGCTGTTGCCGCCGCCGATCAGCGTCGTGACCTCGGGCCGGCGGAAAGCGGCGAGCGCCGCGCCATCGAGGCCGAGATCGGCGGGCCGCGCGATCTCGGCCTGGCTCAAACCGATGCCGCCTTCGAGCTGCGCCAGATACTCGCCGAAGACCATCTGCAGCATCAGCCGCTCGGCCTCGCGCAGCGCGCCCGCTTCGTCGAGCCGCACGGCCCAGAGCCGCATCTGCCGCAGCGCTTCGACATAAGTCGCCATCCAGGCAAAGCCGTGCGCCGCGAATTGGTGGCGGTCGAGCAGCGCCGGCTCGACCGCCCCCGCAGGCGCCACGCGTTGCGCCACAGCCTGCTTGCCCGCCGCGAGCAGCCCCTCCGCCGCGGCGAGAGCGCGCGCGGTCAGCGGCAGGAGGTCGGGGAGGGGAACCGCTTCGATCACCTCACCTCCGCTGCAATCTCCCTCTCCCCTTTGCGGGAGAGGGCCGGGGTGAGGGGTCTTACCCAAATCCAGCCGCGAAGCGGCGCCAAACCCCTCACCCTCCCATCGCTCCGCGATGGGCCCCCCTGAGCTTTAGTCGAAAGGCTTCTCCCGCAAGGGGAGAGGAGCCGCGCAGCCGGCCCAATCTCATAGGCCGCCATCACGCGTGAATCGCGTCCTCGAGGGTGCGCAGGCCCGGCCGCTTCGCCTGGACCAGCACGGCCATGTTCCCCGGGCGGTGCTCGTTGCGCCACATCTTGGTATGCGCGCGCGGGATGTCGTTCCAGGCGAAGACTTCGGACATGCAGGGGTCGATGCGGCGCTCGACAACGAGATGGTTCGCCTGGCTCGCCTGCAGGAGGTTGGCGAAATGGCTGCCCTGGATGCGCTTCTGCCGCATCCACACGAAGCGCGCATCGAAGGTGATGTTGTAGCCGGTGGTGCCGGCGCAGAAGACGACCATGCCGCCGCGCTTCACGACGAAGCAGGAGACCGGGAAGGTCTGCTCGCCCGGATGCTCGAAGACGAAATCGACGTCGTTGCCCTTGCCGGTGATGTCCCAGATCGCCTTGCCGAATTCCCGGCACTTCTTCATGTACTGGGCGTAGGTCGCCGCGTCGTCGACATCGGGGAGCTGGCCCCAGCAATCGAATTTCTTGCGGTTGATGACGCCCTTGGCGCCGAGCGAAAGGACGAAATCGCGCTTCTCGTCCTCGGAGATGACGGCGATGGCGTTGGCGCCCGCCGTCGCGATGAGCTGGATCGCCATCGAACCGAGCCCGCCGGCGGCGCCCCAGACGAGGACGTTGTGCCCCGGCCGCAGGATGTGCGGACGGTGGCCGAACAGCATGCGGTAGGCGGTCGCCAGAGTGAGCACGTAGCAGCCGCTCTCCTCCCAGGTCAGGTGCCGCGGCCGCGGCATGAGCTGGCGACCCTGGACGCGGGCGAATTGGGCGAAGGAGCCGTCGGGCGTCTCGTAGCCCCAGATGCGCTGCGAGGGCGAGAACATCGGATCGCCCCCGTTGCACTCCTCGTCATCGCCGTCATCCTGGTTGCAGTGGACGACGACCTCGTCGCCGACCTTCCAGCGCTTCACCTTGGAGCCCACCGCCCAGACGATGCCCGAGGCGTCGGAGCCGGCGATATGGAAGGGAGCCTTGTGAATGTCGAACGGCGAGACCGGCTTGCCGAGCGAGGCCCAGACGCCGTTGTAGTTGACGCCCGCCGCCATCACCATGACCAGCACCTCGTCGGGGCCGAGCTCCGGAGTCGGCACGACCTCGACGCGCATCGCCTCCTCGGGCGCGCCATGCCGCTCGCGCCGGATGGCCCAGGCATACATGCGCGCGGGCACATGACCGAGAGGCGGAATCTCGCCCAGCTCGTAAAGGTCCTTCAAAACCGGCGCCGGCGGCGGCGGGTTGCGCAACGGGATGATCTCGGCGGGTTCGCTCATTGCGGGTCTCCACAGATGCGGCGCGCGCTTGCTGCGCCGCAAACGCCATGATGTTGCACCGCGACAAACGCTTTTTGCCAGTGGCAAATTCCCGTAGACGGCTATCTGCCCCGTCGTGCTGGCAAAATTTGCCGGGGATCCGCGGGACGCGGCGCGGGGAACAAGTGTTTGTCAATGTTGCGGCGCAGCAACTATGCTCGGTCGATCGAGGCCGAGGGGAGGGAAAGCGATGCGCGATTCGGGCGAGGCGGCAGCGGTGCGGCGCGAGGAGCCCTGGCTCATCCGGACATATTCCGGCCATTCCTCGGCCGCCGCCTCGAACGCCCTCTTCCGCACCAACCTGGCGCGCGGGCAGACCGGGCTCTCGGTCGCCTTCGACCTGCCGACTCAGACAGGCTACGACAGCGACGATCCCCTTGCCGCCGGCGAGGTCGGCAAGGTCGGCGTGCCGGTGGCGCATCTCGGCGACATGCGGGCGCTTTTCGAGGGCATTCCACTGGCGCGCATGAACACCTCCATGACCATCAACGCGCCGGCCGCGTGGCTCCTCGCCCTCTACATCGCCGTCGCCGAGGAGCAGGGCGCGCGCCGCGCCGAGCTCGCCGGCACGACGCAGAACGACATTCTGAAAGAGTATCTCTCGCGCGGCACGCACATCTTCCCGCCGGCGCCGAGCCTGCGCCTCACCGCCGACATCGCCGCCTTCACCTGCCGCGAGATGCCGAAATGGAACCCGGTCAATGTCTGCTCCTACCACCTCCAGGAGGCGGGGGCGACGCCGGTGCAGGAGGTGGCCTACGCGCTCGCCAATGCCGAGGCCATTCTCGATGCGACGATCGCTTCCGGGCAGCTTCCGGCGGCGGAGCTGCCGCGCCTCGTCGGCCGCATCAGCTTCTTCGTCAATGCCGGGCTGCGCTTCATCACCGAGATGTGCAAGATGCGCGCCTTCGCGCGGCTCTGGGAGGAGATCTGCCGCGAGCGCTACGGCGTCACGGAGGAGAAGCACCGCCGCCTGCGCTACGGCGTCCAGGTGAATTCGCTGGGTTTGACCGAGCAGCAGCCGGAAAACAACGTCTACCGCATCCTCCTCGAAATGCTCGCCGTGACCCTCTCGAAGCGGGCGCGGGCGCGGGCCGTGCAGCTCCCGGCCTGGAACGAGGCGCTCGGCTTGCCGCGCCCCTGGGATCAGCAATGGAGCCTTCGCCTCCAGCAGATCGTGGCCTACGAGACCGATCTCCTCGACTACGGCGACATCTTCGACGGCGCCCCCGAGATCGAGCGCAAGGTTGCCGAAATCGCCGAGGCGGCGCGCGCCGAGCTCGACGCCGTCCGCGCCATGGGCGGGGCCGTCGCCGCCATCGAGAGCGGCTATACGAAGCAGCGCCTCGTCGAATCGAATGCCCGCCGCCTCGCCGCGATCGAGCGCGGCGAGCAGGTGGTCGTCGGCGTCAACCGCTTCACCGAAAGCGCGCCGTCGCCGCTCCTCGCCGGGGAGGCCGCGGATTTCCTCGTTCCCGACGCCGCCGCCGAGACGGCGCAGATCGAGCGCCTCGTCGCCTGGCGCGCGGCGCGCGATCAGAAGGCCGTCGCCGCCGCTCTCGCCGCGCTCGAACGGGCGGCGCGCGAGGGCGGCAACATCATGGAGCCCTCGCTCGCCTGCGCCCGCGCCGGCGTCACGACGGGCGAATGGGCGGCGCGGCTGCGTCTCGTCTTCGGCGATTACCGCGCGCCGACGGGTCTCGGCCAGGTGGCGCCGCACGGCGAGGGCGAGGCGATCGCGGCGGTGCGGCGGCGCCTTGCCGAAGTCTCGGCGGCGCGCGGGCGGCGCCTCAAGATGCTCGTCGGCAAGCCTGGCCTCGACGGCCATTCGAGCGGCGCCGAGCAGGTGGCGCTGAAGGCGCGCGATGCCGGCTTCGAGGTCGTCTACGAGGGCATCCGCCTGACGCCGGCGCAGATCGTCAACGCCGCCCTCGAGGAAGGCGTCCACGTCATCGGCCTCTCGATTCTCTCGGGCAGCCATCTCGGCCTTGTCGGCGACATTCTGCGCCGCATGGCGGAGGCCGGGATCGGCCATATCCCCATCGTCCTCGGCGGCATCATTCCGGAGGCGGACGCGGCGGCGCTCCGCCGTGCCGGCGTCGCCCGCATCTACACGCCCAAGGACTACGACCTCACCGCCATCATGCGCGACATCGTCGAGCTGCTGGCGGCGGACGGGGTCGCGAAGGCGCCGTCGCTCAGCGCGACGTGACGGTCAGGTCAGAAATTCACCCACCAGAGGATGGCGAAGGCGATGGCGATGGCGGCGAGCGAGATGGCGAGGACATAACGGACGACGCCCTCGCGCGTCGCGCCCCGCGCTTCCTTCGCCGGGACCTCGATCCGCCCCCTCTCCTCCGCCGGTCTCTCGTCCATGCCGCGCCTCCTCGGGTGGAAACGCGCCCTGAAGGCATTCGATCCGAGGCAGGGGGCGGCCGTCCGCCGCCTATTCGTTGAGGCGCAGCGGGTTCATATAGTCGTTCTCGGTCTGGAAGACCGAGCGGATGTCCTGGCTGATGCCGAGGAAGGATTGAGTGTCGGCGGCGCCGCCCGGCCCCGCCGAGGCGCAGCCCGCGAGAGCCAGCCCGGCGAGGACGGCCACCGCCCAGTATGTGCGCAGTTTCATGCGAATGCTCCCGTATCGGGTGGAGCGCAGATGCGCCCTATCCTATCGTCGCGCGAGTTTAGCCCCGGTAAACGCCGGCGGCAGTGATGCGTGACACATCCCGACGAAACTTTCCGTGATGAGGATCGACGCCGTACGCGCTCGCATCGCGATTGACGCCGCCGGCTCCCATATCTTAGCCTTTCCCCGTCATGTCGGTGACGCTCCCAGCGGCTCGGACGAGCCGGCGAATTAGCAACCCGGTCCTGCGCAAGGATCGGGTCCATGCCATTCGCCCTCTCGCCCCGCTACAGGAGCCTCGTCGCCATGTCATCCGCCGCCGCGCCAGCGCCGCGCTCTGAGCCAGCCTCCACCGCCTGCTTTGCCGTCCATGCTCGAGCCGAGCCCGGCGTCATGCCGCGCGTCCTCGAACTCTTTGCGAAGCGCGGCCTCGTGCCGTCGAGCTGGCACAGCACCGTCGCCGGCACCGAAAATCGCGAGCTCACCATCGATATCCAGATGCGCGGCATGGAGGCGGCGCTCGCCGATTACGTCGCCGCCTGCCTGCGGCAGATCGTCGGCGTCGATGTCGTCCTGACCTCGCGCAAGCGTTAGCATCGCGCTTGATGCATCCGCACAGGCGGCGGCGAGGGCGGGAATGAGCTTCATCGACCATGTGAAGGCCTGCAACACCTATCGCCCCGACCGCTTCCTGCCGCTGCGCCGCGGCGCCGACCGGATCGGCTTCATCCGCCGCGACAACGCCGCGGCGCTGCGCCGCTTTCCCGGCGTCTTCCGGGTCGGCCATGAGGCGGTCGAGCTCGTCGCCGGCGGCGGCTTCGACGCGCTCACCGCCGCCGTCGACGACGTCGTCGAGGCGCTCGCCGCCGAGGGGCTCGTCGAGAAGTGGCGGCATGAATCCTTTGCCGTCGCGCCGCGCTGGCAGGCGCCGCCGCTCTTCAAGCTGGACCGCGGCGCCCTCGCCTTCTTCGGCGTCACGGCGCAAGGCGTCCACCTCAACGGCTGGCGCCGCGACGCCGGCGGGCTGAGGCTGTGGATCGGCCGGCGGGCGCCTGACAAGAAGGTGGCGCCCGGCAAGCTCGACAATCTCGTCGCCGGCGGCATCGGCTTCGGCCACGGCATCTTCGAGACGCTGGCGAAGGAGGCGGCGGAGGAAGCCGCGATGGAGCGCGCCCTCATCGAGCGCGCGATCCCCGTCGGCGCCATCACCTACCGCATGGAGACGCGCCAGGGTCTGCGCGACGACGTGCTCTTCGTCTACGACCTCGAGACGCCGGCCGCGTTTCTACCGCGCAACACCGATGGCGAGATCAGCGAGTTCCGCCTGATGCCGGCCGAAGAGGTCGTCGAGCGCATCCGGACCGGCGACGACTTCAAGTTCAACGTCAACCTCGTCATCCTCGATTTCGCGCTCCGCCACGGGGTCATCACCCCGGACGAGCCCGAATACCTCGCCCTCGTCACCGGCCTCCGCCGCCCGCTCGATTAAAGGAGGCGAGGGAGCAGGATGGAAGCTTGCACCACGAAGACACCAAGGACACGAAGTCCTTTTCGCGCGCAGCGCAGCAGCTATCGGATTCTGCCCAAATCCGCGACCGCCGGGAGATCGATGGCGCTCCGCGCCGTCTCGGTGCCTTCGTGTCCTTCGTGTCTTCGTGCCTTCGTGGTTCAAACGAACCTTTCGCCCTTCACGAATGCCCCGCCATCGCCCGCACTTCGGCAGGGCTGCGGCCGGCTTCGCGCAGCGCGCGCAGAGTGAGGGCGCGGTCGCGCTTGGCGTAGCGCCGGCCCGAGGCGTCGGTCAACAGCTTGTGATGGTGGTAGCGCGGCATCGGCAGGCCGAGCAGCGCCTGCAACAGGCGGTGGACATGCGTCGCGGTGAAGAGATCCTCGCCGCGCGTCACGAGCGTGACGCCCTGCAGCGCATCATCGACGGTCACGGCAAGATGATAGCTGGTCGGGACATCCTTCCGCGCGAGGACGACGTCGCCATGGCTCGCCGGATCGGCGGCGATGCGGCCCGCCTCCTCGTCCTCCCAGAAAAGCGCGCCGACCTTCGCCAGCGCCTTCGCCACATCGAGGCGCAGCGCGTGCGGCGCGCCGGCGGCGATGCGGCGGCGCCCCTCCGCGCGCGGCCGCGCGCGGCAGAGGCCCGGATAGATCGCGCCTTCCGGCCCGTGCGGCGCGGCGCCGGCGCGGGCGATCTCGGCCTGGATTTCGCCGCGCGTGCAGAAGCAGGGATAAAGAAGGCCGAGCGCGTCGAGGCGGGCGAGCGCCGCCGCGTAATCGGCAAAGGCCGAGGATTGCCGGCGCACGGCGCCGTCCCAATTGAGGCCGAGCCAGGCGAGATCGTCGAGAATCGCCTGCGCGAACTCGGCGCGGCAGCGCGTCGCGTCGATGTCCTCGATCCGCAGCAGAAACCGCCCGCCCGCTTCGCGCGCGCGGCGCCATGCATAGAGCGCGGCATGAGCGTGGCCCAAATGCAGCAGCCCCGTCGGGCTCGGCGCGAAACGCGTGACGATGGTCATGGCGAGGCCGCAGCATAGCGAAGCCCTTAGGGGGATGACAGGCGGCGGGCGCCTCGGCTATCCCTCAACGGCACCCTTCATCGAGAAAGACACCGCATGCTGCCGCGCCTCACCGGTCCCTCGCATCCTCCCGCTTCCGGCGGCAAGCCGCGGCAGCTCGTCCTGCTGCTGCATGGGCTCGGGGCCGATGGCAACGACCTCATCGGCCTTGCCCCCTATTGGGCGCGGCTCCTGCCCGAGGCCGAGTTCCTGTCGCCGAACGCGCCCTTCCCCTGCGATATGGGGCCTTATGGCTATCAATGGTTCAGCCTGCAGGACCGGTCGCCCATGGCGGTGCTCGCCGGGGTGCGGGCGGCGGCGCCTATCCTCGATGCCGCCATCGACGCGGCGCTCTCCGAGCGCGGCCTCGCCGAGAAGGATCTGGCGCTCGTCGGCTTCTCGCAGGGGACGATGATGTCGCTCTATGTCGGCCTCCGCCGCGCCGCGCCGGTCGCCGGCATCCTCGGCTTCTCGGGCGCGCTCATCGGCGCCGAGACGCTGGCGCGGGAGATCCGCGCGAAGCCGCCCGTCCTCCTCGTCCACGGCGATGCCGACCCCATCGTCCCCTTCGCCGCGCTCGGCATGGCGGAAAAGGCGCTCGCCGCCGCCGGCGTCAAGGTCGAGACGGTGATCCGGCCCGGCCTCCAGCACGGCATCGACGAGGAGGGGCTGAAACGGGGCGCGCGATTCCTGAAGACGGTCCTCGGCGCCTGAGGCTACCGCGCCGCGCTCTTCGGCCCCGCGGCGAGGTAGCGGCGCAGCGTTGCCTCGAGAGCCGCGCCATCCCAATCGGCGGCGCCCTCGATACGGCCGAGCTCCTCGCCGTCGCGGCCGATGAGAACGCTCGTCGGCAGGCCGCGCACGCCGAAGGCGCGGCCGAGCGCGCCTTCCGGATCGAGATATGTCGAGAGCTTCGTCAGGCCGAGCTTCTCGAAGAACGGATCGACCTTGGCGGCGCCGCCGCGGTCCTGCGAGACGAGGAGGATGCTGAAGTCGGCGCCGCCCATCGCCGCCGCCAGCCGATCGAGCGCCGGCATCTCGCGGATGCAGGGCGCGCACCAGGTGGCCCAGAGATTGACGAGGACGAAGCGGCCGCGGAAATCGGCCAAGGTGACGCGCTTGCCGGCGAGGTCGGTGAAGGCGGCGTCCGGCGCTGGCCGCGGCGCGTCGGCGGCGATAAACTGCCCGAGCGCCGGCTGCGCCGGAGCGGTTGGCGCGGCATGGAAGCGCGACAAGGCAAAGCCGCCGAGCCCGGCGGCCGCGAGACAAAGGACGATCGCCAGGATGACGGCGCGAGAACGAACAGTGGTCAAGCAACCCTCCGCGCCGCGGCAAGGCTCGGCATGACGGCGGCGAAGGAACGCGGCGCCCCCGCCGCCAACGCCCTCTGGGGCGGCCGCTTCGCCGGGGGCAACGCCGAGATCATGGAGCGCATCAATGCCTCGATCGATTTCGACAAGCGCCTCTATGCCGAGGACATCGCCGGCAGCCAGGCGCATTGCGCCATGCTCGTCCGGCAGAAGATCATCAGCGCCGAAGATGGCGAGAGGATCGCCGCGGGTCTAGCGCAGGTGCTTCAAGAGATCGAGAGCGGCGGCTTCACCTTCAAGCGCGCGCTCGAAGACATCCACATGAATGTCGAGGCGCGGCTCGGCGAGATCATCGGCCCGGCGGCGGGGCGCCTCCACACCGCGCGCTCGCGCAACGACCAGGTCGCCCTCGACCTGCGGCTCTGGCTGCGCAACGCGATCGACCGCATCCTGCGCCAGATGCAAGGCTTGCAGGCGGCGCTCATCGGCCAGGCGGAGCGCCATGCGGCGACCGTCATGCCCGGCTTCACGCACCTCCAGATCGCCCAGCCCGTCACTTTCGGCCACCATCTCATGGCCTATGTCGAGATGCTGGGGCGCGACCGCGGACGCATGGCGGATTGCCGGCGCCGCCTCAATGAATGCCCGCTCGGGGCGGCGGCGCTCGCCGGCACCTCCTTCCCGATCGACCGCGAGGCGACCGCCAAGGCGCTCGGCTTCGACCGGCCGATGGCGAATTCGATGGATGCCGTCGCCGACCGCGACTACGCGCTCGAATTCATGGCCGCCGCCGCGATCTGCGGCGTCCACCTCTCGCGCCTTGCCGAAGAGATCGTGCTCTGGTGCAGCGACGGCTTCCGCTTCATCCGCCTCACCGACGCGTTCACCACCGGCAGCTCGATCATGCCGCAGAAGCGCAATCCCGATGCGGCCGAGCTCATCCGCGCCAAGACCGGGCGCCTCGCCGGCACGCTCATCGGCCTCTTGTCGGCGATGAAGGGACTGCCTCTCGCCTATGGCAAGGACATGCAGGAAGACAAGGAACCGAGCTTCGAGGCCGCCGACACGCTGGAGCTGTGCCTCGCCGCCATGACCGGGATGGTGCTCGACCTCGACGCCGACGTCGCGGCGATGCGCGCCGCCGCCGAGCGCGGCTACAGCACGGCGACGGACCTCGCCGACTGGCTGGTGCGCGTGCTCGGCCTCCCCTTCCGCACGGCGCATCACGTGACCGGCACGCTGGTCAAGACGGCGGAGGCGAAGGGCGTTCCCTTGTCGCGCCTGCTCCTCGCCGAGATGCAGGCGGTCGAGCCGCGGATCACGGCAGGCGTCTACGACGTGCTCGATCCGGAGCGATCGGTGGCGAGCCGGACGAGCTTCGGCGGCACGGCGCCGGCCAATGTCGCGGCGGCGGCGAAAGCCGCGCGAGAGCGCTTCCTGTGAGGGCGCCGATGCTGCTTCGCCGCCTCGCCTTGGCCCTGCTCGTCGCCGCCGCTCTCGCCGGCTGCGCCAAGCGCGGCGACCCGCGCGCCCCCGAAGGGCAGCCCGACACGTTTCCGCAGACCTATCCCAGTGAATAGCGCCGGTCCCGTGCCGCCCCGCCCTGCCGCTCTTCGCGCCGCGGCGGGCTTCGCCTATCGCGCGGGAATGCTCGCCGCCGAGGGCGTGCCGCTGGCGCAGATCGCCGCCGATATCGGCACGCCCTTCTACTGCTATGCGAGCGGCGCCATCGAGGCGCAGTACCGGCGCTACGCCGAGGCCTTCGCCGACCAGGACGCCCGCATCCACTACGCCGTCAAGGCGAACCACAACCTCGCCGTCATCCGCACGCTGGCGCGGCTCGGCGCCGGCGCCGACGTCGTCTCCGAAGGCGAGCTGCGCCGCGCCCTGGCCGCCGGCGTCCCGCCCGACCGCATCGTCTTTTCTGGCGTCGGCAAGACGCGCGAGGAGCTCGCCTTCGCCCTCGCCCGCGGCATCCACCAGATCAATGTCGAATCGGAGCCCGAGCTCGAAGCCTTGAGCGAGGTCGCGTCGTCGATGGGCCTGCGCGCGCCGGTCGCGCTCCGCGTCAACCCCGATGTCGATGCCCGCACCCACGCCAAGATTTCGACCGGCAAGAAGGAGAACAAATTCGGCATCGATCTCGGCCTCGTCCACGCCAGCGCCAAGCGCGCGGCCGGATTGCCCGGCATCGCGCTCGAAGGGCTCGCCGTCCATATCGGCTCGCAGCTCACCGATCTTGCGCCCTACCGCCTCGCCTTCTCGCGCCTCGCCGAGCTCGTTCGCGAGCTGCGCGCGGAGGGGGTGGGGCTGCGCCGGCTCGATCTCGGCGGCGGCCTCGGCATCGCCTACCGCGACGAGACGCCGCCCTCGCTCGCGGATTACGCCGCCATCGTCCGGGACGCGACGCGCGGCCTCGACCTCGCCCTCAGCCTCGAGCCGGGGCGCGCGCTCGTCGGCAGCGCCGGCGTGCTGGTGGCGCGCATCATCTACCGGAAGGCGGGCGCGACGCGTTCTTTCCTCGTCCTCGACGCGGCGATGAACGATCTCATCCGCCCGGCGCTTTACGAGGCATGGCACGAGATCGTTCCGCTGGCCGAGCCGCGCCCGGATGCCGAGAGCATGCCCGTCGATGTCGTCGGCCCGGTCTGCGAATCGGGCGACACTTTCGCGACATCGCGGATGCTGCCGCCGCTCGCCGCCGGCGATCTCTTGGCGTTTCTCTCGGCCGGCGCTTATGGCGCCGTCATGAGCTCGAGCTACAATTCGCGACGGCTCGTCCCCGAGGTGCTGGTGCGCGGCGAGAGCTTCGCCGTGGTGCGGCCGCGCCCCACATTTGACGAAATGCTGTCGCAGGATGCGATGCCGGATTGGCTCCGCTGAGAAGAGCCCGCCGGCTCAGAGGCCGCGAGGTTGTGCGATGAGCCACGACGAGCCCGATCGGTTGACGCCGCAGGCAGGGCGCGGGATGTTCGGCCTGCGCCTCGCTCTCGCCCGCTCGGCGATCCTGTGGGAGAGGGTGTGGCCAGCGCTGTGGCCGGCGACCGGCGCCGCCGGGCTCTTCCTCGTCCTCGCCCTCTTCGACGCCTTCGACCCGCTCCCGGGCTGGCTCCATGCGGCGCTGCTCGCGCTCTTCGCGGGCGCGGTGCTCGCCGGCCTGGCGCAGGCGCTCTGGCGATTGCGCATGCCCGGCATCGCCATGGCGCGGCGGCGGATCGAGCGCGCAAGCGGCCTCGTGCACCGCCCTCTGACGACGCTCGCCGACCGCCTCGCCAGCGGCGCCGACCCGGCCGCGGCGCTGCTGTGGGAAGCCCATCGCGCCCGCGTCGCCGCGGCGACCCGGCGCTTGCGCGTCGGCCTGCCGGCCGCCGGGCTCGTCATGCGCGATCCCTTCGCCTTGCGCGGCGCGCTCGCGCTTCTCCTCGTCATCGGCGCGGTCGGCGCCGGCACGCAATGGGACGCGCGCCTGCTGCGGGCGCTGACGCCCGACTTCCACAGCGGCCCTCCGGCCCCGCCGCCGAGCCTCGATATCTGGGTGACGCCGCCCGACTATACGGGGCTGCCGCCGCAATTCCTGCAGCGCGGCTACAAGGGCGAGGCGATCGGTGTGCCGGTGGGGAGCGTGCTCCTTGCGCAGGCGCATGGCGGCGGCACGACGCCGCGCCTCGAGCTCGACGACGCGGCGACCGATTTCACCGCAATCGACGCCCAGAATTTCAAGGTCTCGGCCAAGCTGACGAAAGGCAGCAAGCTCACCGTCGAGCAGGGCGGCGCGCCGCTCGCCGCCTGGCCCATCCGCATCATTCCGGACGAGCCGCCGAGCGTCGAGTTCGCGGCGCCGCCTCAGGCGACCGAACGCGCCGCTCTCCGCCTCGAATACCACGCGACCGACGATTACGGCGTCGAGCGCGTCAAGGCGGTGATCACCCGTCCGGACGGCCCGGCGGGCGAGAAGATCGAGCTCGACCTGCCGCTGCCGGGAGCGCATGCGAAGGACGCGAAGAACACCAGCTTCCACGATTTGACGCCGCATGTGTGGGCCGGCCTGCCGGTCGAGATTCGCCTCGTCGCCACGGATGCGGCGGGTCAGACGGGCGAAAGCGACCCCGTCAAGATGACGCTGCCCGAGCGCGTCTTCCACAACCCGATCGCCCGCGCCGTCATCGACCAGCGCAAGCAGCTCACGCTCGATCCGACGCAGCGCCAGGCGGTCAGCGAGATCCTCAGCGACCTCTCCTCGCGCCCCGGCCTCTTCCATGACGACATCGCCGTCTTCCTCGGCCTGCGCATGGCGGCCGACCGCCTCCTCCTCGACCGCACGCCGAAGGCGATCGGCGAGGTCCAGCAGATGCTGTGGGACGCCGCGCTCCAGATCGAGGACGGGCAGGTCTCGCTCGCCCAGCGCGAGCTGCGCGACCTCCAGAGAAAGCTGCAGGACGCGCTCGCCAACAACGCGCCCGATGCCGAGATCGAGCGGCTGATGAACGAGCTGCAGCAGGCGATCGACCGCTATTTGCAGGCGCTCGCCCAGAACATGCAGCGCCTCGACCCCGACCAGCTCAAGAACCTGCCGCCCATGGACCGCTCGCGCATGGTCAATCGCGACGATCTGCAGCGCATGCTCGACCGCGCGCGCCAGCTGGCGCGCACCGGTTCGCGCGATGCCGCGCGCGACCTGCTGGCCCAGCTCCAGGAGATGCTGGAGAATTTGCAGGCGGGGCGGATGGACCAGATGCAGGGCGGCAGCCCGCAACAGCAGCGCCAGCGCGAAGCCATGCGGCAGATGCGCGAGCTGATGCAGCGCCAGCAGCAGCTCCTCGACCGCTCCTTCCGCTCCTCGCGCCGCGGCCAGCGCGGCCAGCAGAACGGGCAGATGGGACAGCAAGGCGAGGAGGGCGACCAGCTCGGCGATCAGTCGGACGCCGCCGGGCAGCAGGAGGCGCTGCGGCGCATGCTGGGCGAAATGATGCGCCGCATGGGCGAGGGCCAGGGCGACATTCCGCAGCCGCTCGGCCGCGCCGAGCGGGCGATGCGCGATGCCGTCGAAGCGCTGAAGCGCAACGCGCCGGGCGATGCGGTGGGGCCGCAGACCGAGGCGCTCGACCAGCTCCAGCAGGCGGCGCGCGATCTCGCGGATCAGATGGCGAACCAGTACGGGATGGGCCAGGGCGACCGCAACGGCCGCACCAACGGCATGCCGTCGCCCCGTGCCGATCGCGACCCGCTCGGCCGCACGCCGTCCGGCGGCAACGGCACCGACGAGGACGTCAAGATCCCGGACCAGGCCGATGTGCAGCGCTCGCGCGAGATTCTCGACGAGCTGCGGCGGCGGGCGGGCGAGCGTTCGCGGCCGGTCATCGAGCGCGAATATATCGACCGGCTGCTGAAGCGCTTCTGAGGGAGACCGTTCGTAGACGAACGGATTCTTGCTGGCCGCCGCCGCGTGAGATAAGGTTCCCCCCCTCACCCGCCGCTAGGCCGGGGGAGGAAGTGAGTGAGGGGGGGCAAGCCCGCCAGTGGGGATGAACTGGCCGGCAAGATTGTCGACCCTGAGCGCGAGCGCCTCGCTTCGTCGAGCGGGGAGCATTCAGCAATTACACCGCGCACGCTGTGGTTGCCCCGGCAACCACCGTCCGGTTGCATGACACGGTATACGCCGCGGCGACGTACCGGAACTAACTTTTTTGTGATATGAGCGAAACCCGCCGGCAATGGCCGCGCCGCACAGCGGCCGGCGCGCCGCGGCGCGGCACCGAACGACAGGGACCGAGGGAGATCAGCATGGGCAAGGAGACTTCGCGGCGCCTCAGCCGGCGCGCCTTCGGCCGCGGCGCCGCCGCGGCGGGCGCGCTCGTAGCGGCGCCGGCGCTGCTGCGCTGGCGGGCCGGCGCGGCGGAGCCGGTCAAGATCGGCGTGCTGCTGCCGCGCTCGGGCTTCCTCGCCCTCATCGGCCAGGCCTGCCAGCGCGGCTGCGACATCGCCGTGCCGGTGCTGAAGGACATGGGCTACGCCGTCGAGCTGATGAACGCCGACACGGAATCGAGCCCCGACGTCGCCCGGACCCAGGCCGAGAAGCTCATCCGCGAAGGCGCGCACGTCATTGTCGGCGCCTTCGAATCGGGCGCGACGGCGGCGATCGCCCAGGTCGCGGAGCAGAAGGGCACGCCCTGCGTCATCAATATCGGCTCGGAGCCGAAGATCACCGAGCAGGGCTACAAATTCGTCTTCCGCAACTTCCCGACGAGCCCGATGCTGGTGACGAACGGGCTCAACCGGATGAAGAGCTTCTTCGAGACGACGGGCACGACGCCGAAGACGGCGGTGCTGATGCATGTCAACGACACCTTCGGCCAGTCGATGCTGGCCGGCATCAACGCCCTGGCGCCGAAGATCGGCCTGCCCTTCAAGATCGTCGAGACCATCGCCTACGACCCGAAGACGCGCGACCTTTCGATCGAGGTCGCCAAGGCGAAGGCGGCGGGCGCCGAGCTGCACATGGTGGTGACGCGCCTCAACGACGCCATCCTCATGATCCGCGAGATGGTGAAGCAGAAATACGAGCCGATGGGCGTCATCAGCCCCGGCAGTCCCGGCATGTATGAAGGCCAGTTCCTCAAGACGCTCGGCAAATACGCCGATTACTGCGTCTCCAACGTGCCCTGGATCAACCCCAAGCAGGAGATGAGCCAGACTCTGGAGAAGGCCTTCCACAAGGCCTATCCCGACCAGGATTTCGACCTCAATATCGGCTTCTCCTTCGAGGGCATCCAGATCTGCGCCGATGCCGCCAAGCGCGCCGGCTCGAACGCGCCGCAGGCGCTCGTCGAGGCGCTGAAGGCGACGCATATCGAGAAGCGCGTCATGATCGGCGGCCCCATCCGCTTCGCCGCCAACGGCCAGAACCCCGATCAGGTCTCGGCGGCGGTGCAGAATCGCGGCGGCAAGCCGCTCGTCGTGCTGCCCCCCGACAGCGCCGCCGAGAAGCCGGTCTTCCCGGTGCCGGGCTGGCAGCAGCGGACGTGAGGCGCTGTCTCGATCTTCCTCCTCCCTCTCCCGCTCGCGGGAGCTTCGCGAATCTCCCTCTCCCGTTTACGGGAGAGGGTCGGGGTGAGGGCAAGCGCCGGACACCGAACACCCCGCCCGTGACACGCAGCGAGACGTGCCCTCACCCTGCCCTCTCCCGCGAGCGGGAGGGGGTTTGATCGCAGGCTCTCGGCCTCCGCCAGCGTCGATGCTGCTCGCCAACATCCTTGTCGCCGGACTCCTGACCGGCGCCGTCTATGCGCTGATGGCGCTCGGCCTCTCGGTCATCTTCGGGGTCATCCGCATCGTCAATTTCGCGCATGGCGAGATGATGGTGCTCGGCATGTTCGGCGCCTGGGCGCTCAACCGCTTCCTGCATCTCGATCCGCTCTGGGCGATGCCGCTCGTCGCCGCGGCGCTCTTCCTTGCCGGCTACGCGTTGCAGCGCGGCCTCATCAACCGCTTCGTCGCCAGGCCCGAGCACATGCAGTTCCTGCTGATGCTCGCCATCGCCATCATGCTGACGAGCGCCATGCTGATGGGCTTCGGCCCCGATGCGCGCAACGTCCAGCTCGACTACGCCTTCGACAGCTACGATCTGGGCGGCCTCCTCGTCGACAAGGTGCGCGTGCTGGCCGCAGGCGGAGCCGTCGCCGGGGCGGCGCTCCTCTGGGCCTTCTTCCGCTTCGCCCGGACCGGCAAGGCGATCCGCGCCTGCGCCGACAATTACCTCGGGGCGCAGGTGGTGGGGCTCGACGTCAAGCGCCTCTACGCCATCACCTTCGGGATCGGCGCCGCCTGCGTCGGCGCCGCCGGCAGCCTCATGCTGCTCCTCGTCGACGTCCATCCCTACCTCGCCACCGACTACACGCTCCTCGCCTTCATCATCGTCATCGTCGGCGGGCTCGGCAGCCTCGGCGGCGCCCTCCTCGGCGGGCTGCTCATCGGCCTCTCGGAGGCGCTCTCCGGCTTCTTCATCGATCCCTCGATGAAGAGCATGTTCAGCTACGGGCTCCTCATCCTCGTCCTGCTGGTGCGGCCGCAGGGCCTCTTGGGCCGGCGCCTCTGATGCGCGCGCCCTTTTCGTCGCTCTTCGCGGGGCGGCCGCGCCGCGCGCCGGCGGCGCTCGCGCTCTTCGTCGCGGCCATGGCGGCGATGCCGCTCGTCGCCGGCGACTATCTTCTCTCGGTCCTCATCCTCGTGCTCTTCGCCGCATATCTGGCGCAGGCCTGGAACATCATGATGGGCTTCGCCGGGCTCCTCTCGATCGGCCATGCCCTCTATATCGGCATCGGCGCCTATGCGAGCGCGGCGCTCTTCGTCCATTACGGCACCTCGCCCTGGATCGGCATGCTGGCCGGCGTCACCATCGCCGCCCTCGCCGGCGCCGCCATCGGCGCGCTCAGCTTCCGCTTCAAGGTGGGCGGCGTCTATTTCGCGCTCCTCACCATCGCCTTCGCCGAGTTCACCCGCATCCTCGCCGACCATTTCGGCTGGATCGGCGCGTCGAGCGGCCTCTTCCTGCCGGTCGCCAACCGCGCGACGAGCGATGTCTGGCACCTGCGCGGCGCACCCGTCATGTTCTATTACCTGCTGCTCGCCGCCGTGCTGGCGCTGCTCGCGCTCGGGCGCCTGCTGCTCGGGCGCCGCATCGGCTATTACTGGCAGGCGATCCGCGAGGACGAGGAGGCGGCGAAGGCGCTCGGCATCGATGTCTTCCGCTGCAAGCTCGCCGCGGTGACGCTTTCGGCCGGGCTCACGGCGGTTGCCGGCGTCTTCCACGCCTTCTATTACAACAACCTCTACCCGGAGACGATCTTCGCCATCGGCCGCTCGGTCGAGCTGATGCTGCCCGCCATCATCGGCGGGCTCGGCACGCTCTTCGGCCCGATCCTCGGCGCCTTCCTGCTCACCGGGCTCAGCGAGGCTTTGACCAACGCCACCGCCGATTGGGGCATCGACGGGCTGAAGCAGCTCCTCTACGGCCTCGTCCTCGCCATCGTTGTCGTGCTGCGGCCGGACGGGATCTGGCCATGGATCGCGGCGCGGCTCGGCCTCGGCGCGGCCCCTCACCCTCCCGCTTCGCGGGTCCCTCCCTCTGCCCGCGAGCGGAGCGAGGGGGCTTTGCCGCAGGGCCAGCCGTGACCGCGCGCCCGCTCCTCGCCGTCGACGGCATCGCCAAGCGCTTTCGCGGCCTCCGCGCCGTCGACGGCGTCGGCTTCGACGTGCCGCAGGGCGGCATCGTCGCCCTCATCGGCCCCAACGGCGCCGGCAAGACCACCGTCTTCAACCTCATCGCCGGCGTCTACCGGCCGGATGCCGGGCGCATTTTCCTCGACGGCGCCGACATCACCGGGCTGCGGCCCGATCAGATCTGCAAGGCGGGGATCGCCCGTACCTTCCAGATCGTCCGTCCCTTCGGCGGCCTCTCGGTCCTCGACAATGTCGTCGTCGGCGCGCTGCGGCAGACGGCCGACCTCGCCGCCGCCCGCCGCGCCGCCCTCGCCATTCTGGAGCGCCTCGGCCTTGCCGCGAAGGCGGCGCAGCCGGCGCACGCTCTCACCCTGCCCGAGCGCAAGCGCCTCGAAACGGCGCGCGCCCTCGCGACGCGGCCGAAGCTCCTGCTGCTCGACGAGGTGATGGCCGGGCTCCGGCCTGTCGAAATCGACGGCATGGTGGCGGTGCTGACGGCGCTTTGCCGCGAGACCGGCCTCACCATCCTCCTGACCGAGCATGTGATGCGCGCCGTCATGGCGCTGTCGCACAAGATCGTCGTGCTGCATCACGGGCAGAAGATCTGCGAGGGCCCGCCCGCCATCGTGGCGCGCGACCCGCAGGTCCTCCGCTCCTATCTCGGCAGCGTCGGCCGGCATGGCGGGGGAGTCGCGGTGCCATGCTGAGCGTCCGCGACCTCGACCTCTTCTACGGCGACGCGCAGGCGCTCGACGCCGTCGCCCTCGAGGTCGGCGAAGGCGAGATCGTCGCCATCATCGGCGCCAATGGCGCCGGCAAGAGCTCGCTCATCCGCACGATCGCCGGCATCCACCGCCCGGCGCGCGGCTCGATCCGCTTCGCCGGACGCGAGATCGCCGGGGAACCCAGCCATCGCGTCTGCGAGATGGGGCTGGGGCAAGTCGCCGAGGGCCGGCAGATCTTCCCGACGATGACGGTGCTCGAGAATCTCGAAATGGGCGCCGCGCTGAAGCGGGCGCGGCAGGGCGCGAAAGCGCAGCTCGAGCGCGCCTTCGCGCTCTTCCCGCGGCTTGCCGAGCGGCGGCGGCAGGCCGCCGGCACGCTCTCCGGCGGCGAGCAGCAGATGCTGGCGATCGCGCGCTGCCTCATGGGCCGGCCGCGCCTCGTCATGCTCGACGAACCCTCGCTCGGCCTCGCCCCCGTCATCGTCGAGGACGTCTTCGCCGTGATCGCGCGCCTGCGCCGCGAGGAAGGGCTGACCATCGTCCTCGTCGAGCAGAACGTCGCGATCTCGCTCGCCCTCGCCGATCGCGGCTACGTCCTCGAAAACGGCCGGATCGTCATGACCGGCGCGGGCGCGGCGCTCCTTGCCGATGACCGCGTGCGCCAAGCCTATGTGGGGTTGTAAGCCGGCGTGTCGGGCGCTACTCATCCTCGATGACGCCGACGATCCGCCCCTATCGCGCCGAGGACCGCGCCGCGCTCCTGCGCGCGATCGACGCCCTGCAAGACCATGAGGAAGCCGTCCATCCCGGCAGCCGGCGCACCGGAACCGCGATCGCTGCGGTCTATCTCGACCATCTGCTGCGGCGCACGGCGGAGGCGATGGGCGCCGTCTTCGTCGCCGAGGCCGGCGGTTCCGTCGTGGGGTTCATTGCCTGCCGCGTCAAGGACAGCCGCTCCCTCGTCGAGACCGAGGCCTATACGCGTTACGGCTATGTCTCCGATCTCGAAGTCGATCCGGCCTGGCGCGGGCAGGGCGTGGCGGCGCGGCTGCTCGCCGCCGCCGAGCGCCACCTCGCCGCCACGGGCGCGGTGACGCGCATGCGCCTCACGGTTCTCGCCGCCAACGCTCCGGCGCGGCGCGCTTACGAGAAATACGGCTTCCGCCCTTACGACATCGAGCTCGACAAGCCGATCGCGCCGACCGAATAGACGACCTCCCCTTCCTCTCGCCCACGAGGAAAGATGGTAGTCTGAGGCCATGCCGCCGCGTTTCGCCGAGCCCGACATCGCCCTCGATCATCTCGCCGATGGCAGCCTTCTTCTGCGCTCGCGGACGCCGCTCCTTCCCTATGGGCGCTGTCTCGGCGACTTCCTCGAGGAGTGGGCGGCGCGGGCGCCGCAGCGCCTCTTTCTCGCCGAGCGCGCGCCCCAAGGCTGGCGGCGGCTTTGCTATGGCGAGGCGCGACAGGCCGTGCGCGCCATCGGTCAGGCGCTTCTCGATCGCGGGCTTTCGGCGGAGCGGCCGGTCCTCATTCTTTCCGGCAACGGCATCGACCACGCGCTTCTTGCGCTGGGCGCCATGCATGTCGGCGTGCCGGTCGTCCCCGTCTCGGTCGCCTATTCGCGGCTATCGCAGGATTTCGCGAAGCTGCGCCATATCCTCAGTCTTGTCCGCCCCGGCCTCGTCTTCGCCGAAAGCGGCGCCGAATTCGAGACGCCGCTCGTCGCGCTCGATCTCGGCGAAGCCGAGCTCGTCCTCGGCCGCGATCCACCCCGGGACCGCCGCTCGACGCCCTTCGCGGCGCTGCTCGAGGCGACGCCCGGGCCGGCGCTCGATGCCGCCTTCGCCGCGGTCGGTCCCGACACCGTCGCCAAGATCCTCTTCACCTCCGGCTCGACGGGACTGCCGAAGGGCGTCGTCAACACCCAGCGCATGCTTTGCGCCAACCAGCAGATGATCGCGCAGCTCTGGCCGTTTCTCGAAGACCGCCCGCCGGTCATCGTCGATTGGCTGCCCTGGAATCACACTTTCGGCGGCAATCACAATTTCAACCTCGTGCTCCGCCATGGCGGCACGCTCTATATCGACGACGGCAAGCCGGCGCCGGGACTCATCGAGCGCTCGCTCGCCAATCTGCGCGCGGCGGCCCCGACGCTCTATTTCAACGTGCCGCTCGGCTACGCCATGCTGGCCGATGCGCTGGAGCGCGACGAGGGTTTCGCCCGCCATTTCTTCCGCGAGCTCGATTTCCTCTTCTACGCCGCGGCGGCGCTGCCGCAGACGATCTGGGAACGCCTCGAGCGCGTCAGCCGCAAGGCGCGCGGCGCCGCCCTGCCGATGGTCTCGGCCTGGGGCACGACCGAGACGGCGCCGATGGCGACCGCCGTCCACTACGCGACCGAGCGCGCCGGCAATATCGGCCTGCCGCCGCCCGGCGGAGCGCTGAAGCTGGCGCTGCTCGGCGGCAAGCGCGAGCTGCGCGTCAAGGGTCCGCATGTGACGCCCGGATACTGGCGCCGCCCCGACCTCACCCGCGCCGCCTTCGACGAGGACGGCTTCTACCGCACGGGCGACGCCGCGCGCTTCGCCGAGGACCGGGCGCCGGCGCGCGGCCTCGTCTTCGACGGGCGCCTTGCCGAGAACTTCAAGCTGAGCTCCGGCGTCTGGGTCGATGTCGGGGCGCTGCGCATTGCCGTCATCGCCGCCTGCGCCCCGCTCCTCGCCGACGCCGTCATCGCCGGGCACGACCGCGACCGCATCGGGCTTCTCCTCATCCCCAATGTCGCCGCCTGCCGAAGCTGCGCTCCGGAGCTTGCCGAGGCGGCGCCCGCCGCGATCGTCGCCGCGCCAGTGGTGCTGGCGGCCTTCCGCGCGGCGCTCCTGCGCTTCAATGCCGCGGCGACCGGCAGCTCGACGCGCATCGCCCGCGCTCTCCTCCTCGCCGAGCCGCCTTCGATCGACGGCAACGAGATCACGGACAAGGGCTACATCAACCAGCGCGCGGTGCTGGAGCGCCGCGCCGCCTCCGTCGAGCGGCTGTTCGGGGACGGCGATGCGAGTGTGATTGTTCTTGACGGCGGAGCATGACCCCCTGCACGACCCTCCCCCGCAAGGACCGCAAGAGGGAAGGGGAAGATCGAGGCGCTCGCGGCTGCTTGCCCCGCGCTATCCGAGCCCGCCGATGAAGCGCACCATGGCCTGAAGCGTCGCCTCGGCCTGGTCGCGATGCGGCGAATGGCGGCAGCCCGGCAGGAGCAGCAGCTCGCAGGGGCCGGCGACGCCGCGGCGGATCGCGTGGAGCTGCGCCACGGTGCCGTATTCGTCCTCCTCGCCCTGGATCGCGAGCACGGGGCAGGCGATCGCCGGAAGATACGCCTCGATGTTCCAGGCGCGGAATTCCGGATCGAGCCAGATGTCGTTCCAGCCGCGAAAGGCGGCGTCGGGATCGGCGTGGTAGGGCGCGAGCCGGCGGCCGAGCCCGCTTGCGGCATAACTCGCCTTCGCCGCCGCTATGCTGGCGATCGTCACGTCCTCGACGAAGACATGCGGCGCTTCGAGCACGAGGCCGCGCACGTCCCGGCCCGCGCCGCCCGCATGAATGAGCGCGATCGAGGCGCCGTCGCTGTGGCCGACGAGGACCGGCGCGGCGATCGCGAAGCGATCGAGCAGCGCCGGCAAGACCTCGAGCGCCTCACGATGCATGTAGTCGACGGCGTGCGGCGCCTCCAGCGCATCCGAGCTTCCGTAGCCGCGGCGCGAATAGACGAGCGCCGCGGCGCCGGTCGCCGCCGCGAGCTTCGCCGGAAAATCGCGCCAGAGGGCGACCGAGCCCAGCCCTTCATGGAGGAAGACCAGGGTGGGGACGCCGGGGCGCGTCTCGGCGATCCATTCATATTCGAGCCGGCAGCCGCCGATGGCGACGAAAGGCATCCGGCCTCAGCCGCCGACGCGCTGGCGCAGCTTGAAGCGCTGGATCTTGCCCGTCGCCGTCTTCGGCAGCTCGCCGATGAACTCGATCCAGCGCGGGTATTTGTAGGGCGCGAGGCGCTCCTTGACGTGGCGCTGCAAAGCCTCGGCGAGCGCGGCGTCTCCGGTGCGCCCCGGCTTCAGCACGACATAGGCCATGGGCTTGATCAGCCCTTCGGCATCGGCGCGGCCGATGACGGCGGCCTCCAGCACCGCCTCATGGGCAAGGAGCGCCGCCTCCACCTCGAAGGGCGAGACGTAAATGCCCCCCACCTTCAGCATGTCGTCGGTGCGCCCGCAATAGGTGAAGGTGCCGTCGGCGTTCTCGACATATTTGTCGCCGCTCCGCGTCCACGGGCCGAGGAAAGTCGCGCGCGAGCGCTCGCGGTTGTTCCAGTAATAGGCGGCGCTGGTGGGTCCGCTCACCTGCAATTCGCCGATCTCGCCGGGCTTCACGGGCCGCCCCTCCTCATCGAGGAGGCGGATCGCATAGCCCGGCACCGGCGTGCCCGTCGTCCCGTAGCGCACGCGTCCCGGCCAGTTCGACAGGAAGATATGCAGCATCTCCGTCGAGCCGATGCCGTCGAGAATGGGAACGCCGGTGCGCTCCTCCCAGCGCCGGCCGATATCCTCGGGCAGCGCCTCGCCGGCGGAGACGCAGCGCCGCAGCGCCAGCTCGCCCTTCTCCGGCAGATCGGTGCCGGCGAGGAGCGCGGCATAGAGCGTCGGCACGCCGTAGAAGATCGTCGGCCGCTCCTCGCGCAGAACGCGCGAGACCGCCGCCGGGGTCGGCCGCTCGGCGAGGAGAATGCTGGTGGCGCCGACGGCGAGCGGAAAGGTGAGGGCGTTGCCGAGCCCATAGGCGAAGAAGAGTTTCGCCGCCGAGAAGACGATGTCCTCCTCCTCGATGCCGAGCACCGGCAGCGCGTAGAGATCGGCGGTCAGCGCCAGATGCGTCTGGAGATGGACGGCGCCTTTCGGCGTTCCGGTCGAGCCCGAGGAGTAGAGCCAGAAGCAGACATCGTCGGGTCGCGTCGGCGCCGCTTTGCCGCCGCTCTTCGCTCCGGCCATCAATTCGGAAAGGCGGCGGTGGCCCTGCCCCTCCGCGCCGGAAACGATGATTTCGAGGCCGGGATGGTTGCCGAGAATCGGCGCAAAGGCGGGGAGCAGCGCCGCCGACACGACGAGCAGCCGGGCGCGGCTGTCGCGCAGCATGAAATCGTAATCGGCGGCGGTGAGGAGCGTGTTGACCGGCACCGGAACCACCCCCGCCTTGATGGCGCCGAGGAAGGCGGTCGGGAAGTCGATCGTGTCGAGGAGGCAGAGCAGGATGCGCTGCTCCATCGCGATGCCAAGCGATCCCATGAGGCCGGCAAAACGGTCGACGCGCTCGGCGAGCTCGGCATAGGTGTAGCCGCCCGATCCGTCGCGGATCGCGACCTTGCCGCCGCGCCCCGCTTCGAGGTTGCGGCCCAAGAGATCGGCCGCGGCGTTGTATTCGCCCGGAAAGACGCGCAGCGGCACCGCTGCGGATTGCTTTGCCATGTCACCTCCCTATCCGCTCTTCATGCCCGGTTCTGTGCCGGGCCTTGGGTGAATCTACCACCAAGGACACGAAGGACACCAAGAGGCGACAGAGGGCACGTGGCGCCGGCGCCAAATATCGAGGGCGGTCGATTCGCGCCTCTCCTGACGCTGCGCGGCTGCGGCTTGGTGCGCTTGGTGTCCTTTGGTGGTGGATCGCGGTCCCTCGGCCTAAGCCGCTTCGTCGCGCGCCTCGCGCAGCATGTCGAGCCAGCTCTCCGCCCATTCGACCGCGACCTCCTCGGGAATGGTTCCCGCGCTCGCGTCGTGCAGCATGATCTCGCCGACCCGGCGCGCGCCGAGCGAGGATAAAAGCTGATCGAAGCGCTTGCCGCCGAAGCAGAAGGTGGCGGCATAGGTGCGGTCGCCGAGGGCGATGACGCCGTATTCGACATGGGCGAGCGCCGGCTTCTCGGCTTCGAGCGCGGCGAAAAGCGCCTGCGCATTATCCGGCACGTCGCCCTGCCCGTAAGTCGAGGTGCAGATCAGGAAGACGCCGCGGCGCGCGAAGACCTCGACGCCCTGACCGTCCATCGGCACGATCTCGACGGCGGCGCCCGCCGCCCGCAGGCGGTCGCGCACTTCCTCGGCGACGAGCTCGGCCGTGCCGGTCATGGTGCCGGTCAAGATCGTGATCGCGATCGCCAAACCCGAAACTCCCTTGCCAGATGCTCTGCTAGGAAAAGGCTATAATGCATGTTACAATCATTACAGGCAATATAATACATCTTCGGAGGCCATGGCGGCGGACCGGAGCACGGAGCGTGTCCCGCGCGGCGCGGGCGCCGAGAGCGAGTATCTGCGCCAGCTCGGCGAGCGCATCCGCGAGGCGCGGGCGCGGCGCGGCATGACGCGCAGAATCCTGGCGCGCGATTCCGGCGTCTCGGAGCGCTATCTCGCCCAGCTCGAAGGCGGCCAGGGCAACATCTCGATCATCCTCTTGCGCCAGGTGGCGGAAGCGATGGGCCTTCCCCTCGCCGATCTCGTGCGCGAGGGGCCGGAGCGTCCGGTCGAGCTCGCGCTGCTGCTGCAAAGCCTCGAGCGCCTGTCGCCGCAGGAGCTGACGCAGGCGCGCCAGCTCCTCGCCACCGCCTTCGGCGGCGCGATCGCGGCGGACCGGCGTCGGCGCATCGCCCTCATCGGCCTGCGCGGCGCCGGCAAATCGACTCTGGGTCGGCGCCTCGCCGCGGCGCGCGGCGTCCCCTTCATCGAGCTCGACCGCGAGATCGAGCGCCTCTCCGGTCTCGCGCTCGGCGAGATCTTCCAGCTCTACGGCCAGCCCGCCTTCCGCCGCTATGAGCGGCGCTGCCTCGAAACGGTGATCGAGCGGCATCGCGAAGCGGTGATCGCGACCGGCGGCAGCCTCGTCTCGGAGCCCGGAACCTTCGACCTCCTGCTCGCCGCCTGCTTCACCATCTGGATCAAGGCGGCGCCCGAGGAGCATATGAGCCGCGTCCTGGCGCAAGGCGATACGCGGCCCATGGCCGAGAATGACGAGGCCATGGCCGATCTCCGCCGCATTCTCGCCGGGCGCGAGGCGCTTTACGCCAAGGCCGACGCCGCCGTCGACACCGCCGGCCGCACCGTCGAGGAAAGCTTCGCCGCGCTGCAGGCGGCGGTCTCACGGTAGGCAGGATTCTTTTTCGGCATCCCAAAGACGTGGCATAGTTCATATGATGACGAAAAGAGAGGCGATTGACGGACTCCGCCGACACGCTGACGCCATTAAGGCGCTGGGCGTCACCTCTCTCTATCTCTTCGGTTCGACGCTGCGGGGCGAGGCGCGTTCGACGAGCGATCTCGACCTCTTCGTCGAATACGATGCCGTCGGCAAGTTCTCGTTGATCGAGCTCGTGGCGGTTAAGCAGCTCCTCGAGGCGCGACTCGGTCATCCGGTCGATGTGACGACGCGCGACAGTCTCCATCCCGTCCTCAGAGAGGAGATCGAGCGCACCGCCGAGCGCGTCTTCTGATGCAGCGCAAGGTCAGGCCCGCTCTACAGGCAATTCTCGGAGCCATTGACGGGATCGAGGCGGCGCTGCGTGCAAATCCTTCGAGGAGTATCAGAACGATTGGCTGCTACGGCATGGAACGCAGCGTGGGATCGAGATCATTTCCGAGGCGAGCCGGCGCATTCCTGAAGAATTGCGCAAGACCCGCCCGGAGATCCCATGGCAGCAGGTGATGGGGATCGGCAACGTGCTTCGACACGAATACCACGACATTTCCGATCGTGTAATTTGGAATGTCTTCCTGCAACATCTCCCGCCGCTGAAGAGTGCCGTCGAGGCAATCGACGCGTCCCTGAAGGAGTGAGGGAGGCTGTCGGCTATGCACCCGCCCCCGTCTTCGTCAGCGCGGCGACGAGGCCCGGCATCGTCCCGGGATTCATGGCGTCGACCATCGCGGTCGGAATGAGGATGGTGGCGCCGCGCTCCTTCGTCGTCTCGTAGATGATGTTCATGGCGCGGAGCTGGAAGGCCGCGGCGTTCTGCGCGTAGATCTCGGCCGCTTCGACGAATTTCTGCGCCACCTCGCGCTCGGCGTTGCCGAGAATGACGCGGGCCTCGCGCTCGCGCTCTGCCTGGGCTTGGCGGCTCATCGCGTCCTGGAGCGCCATCGGGATGGCGACGTCGCGAATCTCGACCGACATGACGGCGACGCCCCATTCGGCGGTCTTGCGTCCGATTTCGTCCTTCAGCTGCGCGTCCGCCGCCTTGCGCTCGGAGAGGAGCGCCGAGAGCGCGGTCGAGCCGATCATCTCGCGCAGCGAGGTCTGCGCGACCCGGGCGATCGCCTGGCGGTAGTCGGTGATCTCCAGCGATGCCTTCTCGGCGTCGTGGACCTGCCAGAAGATGATGGCGTCGACATTGACCGGCACGGTGTCGCGGGTCAGCGCCTGCTCGGCGACGAACTCCGTCGTCTGGATGCGCTGGTCGACCCAGCTCGCGACGGCGTCGATGACGGGCAGGATGAAGAAGAGACCGGGACCGCGGATCGCCTGCAATTTCCCGAGGCGCAGCACCACCGCCTTCTCCCATTGATTGGCCATCATCAGCGATTGCGGCAAGAGGATCGCCAAGAGGACGAGCAGCCCGGCGAGGACGTAGAAGCCCGCGCCCTGCACGAAGCCGAGCCAGGCGCAGAAACCCGCAAGCAGCAGGCATATGACGGCGAGGACGCCGGCGAGGGCACTGGCACCGCGAAGCGTGTTCATCCTTCACCTCCCTGCTCCTGCCGCTCCTCGAGCGTGAGCACGCGGTGGGCCACCGCGACGGGGTCCACCCCTTCCGTCATCGCCATCGCGACGAGCCGATGCGCGAGGCTGTCGATGCGCGCCGCCTCCGCCGCGAGATCGCGCCGCGGCGGCCGCTCCGCGACGAAGGTGCCGACGCCGCGCACGGTTCGGATCGCCCCCATCGCGTCGAGCTCGTCATAGGCGTGGCGCACCGTATTGAGATCGACGCGGAGCGCGACCGCCACCTGCCGCATCGTCGGCATCTGAGCGCCGGGCGCGAGCCATCCCGCCCCGATGGCCCCCAGAAGCTGCTCGCGAATTTGCACATAGATCGGAACGCCCGAGGGTTCGATACGCAGCGCGTCCAGCGTCCTCTGCACTTGTGTATGCATATTCTCATACACTAACCAATTCGCGCGAAGGCGTCAATCCGTGGGTCACGATGGATGCGGCGCTATCGCATCCCGAGTGACTGCGGTCACAGCGGCGCGGAAGGGCCGGCGCTAGGCTGTGCATGAACTGCAAGCGGAGCGCTCCCCGCTTCGGTTCACTCCGATGACCCTCCCCCTCGCCCCGCTCCTCCGGCGGGGCTTTTCTTTCCATAGGTTATTTTCCAGCACCGTCGCTCGACGGGCGGCCGTCATGTGTGGACGGCCCCCATTTGGCAAGGATCTTTTGCGCGTGCGCAAGGTACGGCCAATTGCGGTCATTGCGAGCCGCTCGGGTCCGGCCGGAGGCCCGCCCAAGGACAGGCTCCGGCGAAGCAATCGAGAGCCCGAGACATGGATTGCTTCGTCGGCTTCGCCTCCTCGCAATGACGTCGAGTATGCATCATCTTGCTTCGACCGCGTCGTCAAATGCATTATAATTCTCTTCGAGCCCGAGGAGCCGGCGATGATCAGCTTCGAGACGCATCCCGATCGTTACCGTCACTGGCGGCTCGATCTGGAACCGCCGATCGCCCGCCTCACTCTCGATGTCGATGAGGAGGGCGGGATCGCGCCCGGCTACAAGCTGAAGCTCAATTCCTACGATCTCGGCGTCGATGTCGAGCTTCACGACGCCCTGCAGCGCATCCGCTTCGAGCATCCCGAGATCGGCTGCGTCGTCATCGCCTCGGGCAAGGAGCGCATGTTCTGCGCCGGCGCCAATATCTACATGCTGGCCCAGGCGGAGCACGCGGCGAAGGTCGATTTCTGCAAATTCACCAACGAGACGCGGAACGGCATCGAGGATTCGAGCCGCCATTCCGGCCTCAAATTCCTCGCCGCCGTCAACGGCGCCTGCGCCGGCGGCGGCTACGAGCTGGCGCTTGCCTGCGACGAGATCGTCATGGTCGATGACCGCTCGACCACGGTCAGCCTGCCGGAGGTGCCGCTTCTCGGCGTCCTTCCCGGCACCGGCGGCTTGACGCGCCTCGTCGACAAGCGGCGCGTGCGGCGCGACCTCGCCGATCTCTTCTGCACGACTGCCGAGGGCGTCCGCGCCGCGCGCGCCAAGGAATGGGGCCTCGTCGACCATATCGCGCCGCCGCAGCGCTTCGCCGAGACGGTCGCTGCGCGCGCGGCGGCGCTGGCGGCGGCGAGCGGCCGGCCGGCGGGCGAGCGCGGGATTACGCTGCGGCCGCTCGGCCGCGAAGCCGATGCGGGGGGCTATCGTTACCGCTTCGTCGCGGTGGCGCTCGACCCCGCCCGGCGCCTCGCGACGCTGACGGTGCGCGCGCCCGGCAGCGGCGAGCCCCGCGATCTCGCCGGCATTCTCGCCGCGGGCGATGCCTGGTGGCCGCTCGCCATGGCGCGCGAGCTCGACGACGCCATCCTGACGCTCCGCGCCAACCACCGCGAAGCGGGAACGCTCGTCCTAAAGACGGCGGGTGAGAGCGCGGCGGTGCTGGCCTCCGACCGTCACATGCTGGCGCATCGCGACCATTGGCTCGTGCGCGAGACCATCGGCATGATCCGCCGCACCCTGGCGCGGCTCGAAACCTGCTCGCGCAGCCTTTTCGCGGTGATCGACGAGGGCTCGTGCTTCGCCGGAACTCTCCTCGAACTCGCGCTCGCCGCCGACCGCAGCTACATGCTGGAGGACGCGGACGGTCCCCGCATCGCCCTCGGCGAGGCCAATCTCGGCGCCTTCCCGACGGCGAACGACCGCACGCGCCTCGCGACGCGCTTTGCTGGCGACGCGGCGGCGCTCGCGCGCATCGCCGCCCGCCGCGACGAAATGCTCGATGCTGCTGCCGCGCGCGCCCTCGGCCTCGTGACGCTGACGCCGGACGCGCTCGATTGGGAGGAGGAGATCCGCCTCGCTCTCGAAGAGCGGGCGAGCCTCTCGCCTGACGCCCTCACCGGCATGGAGGCGAGCCTGCGCTTTCCCGGCGCCGAGACCATGGCGAGCAAAATCTTCGGCCGCCTCTCGGCCTGGCAGAACTGGGTGTTCACGCGCCCCAACGCGGTCGGCGAGCGCGGCGCCCTCAAACTCTACGGCACCGGCCGCAAGGCGCAATTCGATTGGGAGCGGGTGTGATGGCGATCGACTACCAGGAGCGCATTCCCAACAATGTCGACCTCGCCGGCAACAAGACGCTGCAGCGCGCGCTCGAGCATTGGCAGCCGCGCTTTCTCGATTGGTGGCGCGAGATGGGCCCCTCGGATTTCATGGCATCCGAGGTCTATCTGCGCACCGCGACCTCGGTCGACGCCAAGGGCTGGGCGACCTACGGGGCGCTGCGCATGCCCGACTACCGCTGGGGCATCTTCCTCGCCGACCCCGTTCCCGACCGCCGCATCGGCTTCGGCGACGAGTTCGGCAAGCCCGCCTGGCAGCAGGTCCCGGGCGAGCACCGCTCGACTCTGCGCCGCCTCATCGTGACGCAGGGCGACACCGAGCCCGCCTCGGTCGAGCAGCAGCGGCTGCTCGGGCATTCCTGCCCCTCGCTCTACGATCTGCGCAACCTCTTCCAGGTCAATGTCGAAGAGGGACGCCATCTCTGGGCCATGGTCTATCTCCTCCACGCCTATTTCGGCCGCGACGGGCGCGAGGAGGCGGAGGCGCTGCTGGCGCGCCATTCGGGAGACGCCGACAAGCCGCGCATCCTCGGCACCTTCAACGAGCCGATCGGCGACTGGCTCTCCTTCTTCATGTTCACCTACTTCACCGACCGCGACGGCAAGTTCCAGCTGAAGAGCCTCGCCGAATCCGGCTTCGATCCGCTCGCCCGCACCTGCCAGTTCATGCTGACCGAGGAGGCGCATCACATGTTCGTCGGCGACACCGGCATCGCCCGGACCGTGCGCCGCACCCTCGAAGTGATGAAGGCGCTCGGCACCGAGGAGCCGGACCGTGTCCGGGCGGCGGGCGCCATCGACCTGCCGACCATCCAGAAATACCTCAATTTCTGGTTCAGCTCCTCGCTCGACCTCTTCGGCGCGGAAATTTCCTCGAACGCCGCGAGCTATTTCGGCGCCGGCATCAAGGGACGGCCGGACGAGGCGAATTACGCCGATCATCTGGCCCTCGAAGGAACGCAGACGATCGCGGTCCCGGCGGGCGAGAGCGACGTCGGCAGCGAGGAGGTGCCGCTGCGCAACGCCATGAACGAGGCGACGCGCAGCGCCTATATCCGCGACTGCGAGATCGGCGTGAAGCGCTGGAACCGCCTCATCGCCAAGGCCGGCTTTGCGGCCGAGCTGCGCCTGCCCTCGCCCCGCTTCCGCCGCTCGATCGGCGCCTGGGCGGGGCGCTCCGTCGATCCCTCCGGCACCCCGATCGCCGCGGCCGAGTGGCAGCGGCGGCAGGCGGAATGGCTGCCCACGGCCGAAGACCGCGCCTTCGTCATCAGCCTCATGCAGCGCGTCGTCGAGCCCGGCAAGGTGGCGGCCTGGATCGCCCCTCCCGACCGCGGCATCAACAACCTGCCGGTCGAATACGAATATGTGCGGCTGCAGTAACTAAGCGGCATTGCCGCACCGCATGACGCTCCACATCGCCGTCATCGGCAGCGGCCCCGCCGGCTGCTATCTCGCCGAGGGATTGCTGCGCGCCGCGCCGGGGTGCCGGATCGACGTCATCGAGCGGCTGCCGACGCCCTTCGGGCTCGTCCGCGCCGGCGTCGCGCCCGACCACCAGGGAACGAAGGCGGTGAGCCGCGTCTTCGAGCGCGTGCTGGCGCGCGAGGGCGTCGGCTTCTGGGGCAATGTCGAGATCGGCCGCGATGTCAGCCTCGCCGAGCTGCGCCACCTCTATGACGCCGTCGTCCTCGCGACGGGCGCCTGCGAGGACAAGGCGCTCGGCATTCCCGGCGAGGCATTGGCCGGCGTCGTCGGCTCCGGCGCCTTTTCCGGCTGGTACAACGGCCATCCCGATCACGCGGCGAGCGCGCCGCCGCTCCAGGGCGTCCGCTCCGCCATCCTCATCGGCAACGGCAATGTCGCGCTCGACGTGGCGCGGCTCCTCGCCAAGACGCCGGCCGAGCTGGCGGCGAGCGACATCGACCCCGCGGTCGAGGCGGCGCTCGCCGCGATGCCGCTCTCAGAGATCCACATCGTCGGGCGGCGCGGCCCCGCCGAAGCCGGCTTCGCCGCCCAGGAGCTGAGCGAGCTCGGCGCACTCGCGCGCGCGGCGCCGCGCGTCGATGCCGCCGATCTTCCCGCCGCCGAGAGCGCGCCCAATCCGGCGATCATCCGCCTCCTCGAAGGTTTCGCCGCTTCGCGCCCCGAGAGGGAGGTGACGATCCGCTTTCACTTCCGCGCGAAGCCGGTCGCCTTCAGCGGCACCGGGAGAGTCGCCGCGGCGCTGTTCCGACGGCAAATGCCGACGGCGACCGGCTACAGCGACTCCGATGAAACCTTCACGCTCCCCGCCGATCTCGTCATCCGCTGCATCGGCTACCGAGCCGCCGCCTGCTGCGCGCTCGCGCCGGAGGACGGCGTCTTCGCCAATGACAGGGGGCGCATCGCCCCGGGGCTTTACGTCGTCGGCTGGGCAAAGCGCGGGCCTTCCGGAACGATCGCGACGAACCGCGCCGAAGCCCATGGCGTGGCGCAGCGCCTTGCCGCCGAGACGAGCGCCGCCGGAAGGCCCGGTGGCGCCGGGCTCGCAAAGCTGCTTGCCGGGCGCGGCGTCCGCGTCGTCGATCACGCGCATTGGCAACGCATCGACGCCGCCGAGCGCGCCGCCGCGCCGCCCGGCCGGCCGCGCCGGAAGCTCGCCACCCGCGCCGCCATGCTCGCCTGCTAGGCTTGCTTCAGAAACGCGGCGCCGGGGCCTTCGAGAACCGTCATCGCGTGCCGGTAGCCGATGTCGATGGCGCGATCGAAGGCGTGCCAATCGAGAATGTCGATCTTCTCGAGCGGCGGCTCGAAGAGGAGCTCGAGATGCTGGCGCTGCATGCGCGACTGCGCGTCGCTGCTGACTGTCCCGGCGCGGACCAGGATGTCGACGATGGGCGGGACGCGGCGCGCCGAGCGGAGCAGCGCCCAGAGCGAGCCGCGCCCGCCGCGCCCCGTCGCGAGGGCGCCGAGGGCGCGGTCGCTCGCGACATCGACGCCGAGCACCGGGCCGCGCTTCAGACCGCGCATGACATCGACCGGCAGATTGTTCATGACGCCGCCATCGGCGAGGACGGCGTCGCCCTCGATGACGGGCGGCAGCAGCCCCGGAATGGCGACGCTGGCGCGCAGGGCGCGCCACAGCTTGCCGCGGCGATGGACGACGAGCTCGCCGCTCCGCAGATCGGAGGAGACGCAGAAATAAGGGCGCCGCAGATCCTCGATCGCGACCTCGCCGAAATGCTCGACGAGCCGGCTCGCCACCTTGCCGCCGCGGACGAGGGCGAGCAGCGGCAGGGCGTAATCGTTGACCGGGTTGGAGGCGACGAAGGCCTTGCGCATATTGGCGGCGAGCTCGCGATCGTCCCATTCGGCGGCGACGCCGGCCGCTATGATGGCGCCCATGCTGCAGCCGCCGAGGAGATCGAGCGGCACCTGCATCTGCCGCAGCGCCCGGATGACGCCGATATGGGCAAAGCCGCGGGCGCCGCCGCCCGAGAGGACGAGGCCGATGGCGCGGCCCGTGAGGAGGCGCGCGAGGCGGGCGAGATCGCCGTGATGGCCGCGCCGCAGGCGGCAGATGAGGTCGACGGCAAGACGGTCGTCCCAGCCGATCGGCTGCGCCTCGCGCCAGGCCGCCTCCTCGTCGAGGACGACGAGATCCATGGGGCGCTTGACGGCGCCGAGGGCCGAGAGCATCTGCAGCAGCGCCGGCTCCGCCGGCTCGCCGGCATGGGCCAGGAGCAAGATGCGGTCGGCCTGGCGCAGACAAAGCCGGCTCCACGGCGAGACCTCGGGATCGGTGAGGTAGAGGACGAGATCGCGGGCCGTCTCCAGCGCCGTGAACCACTCGGTCGCTTGCGCCTCGGCGGCGCGGTCGACGAGCTCGACGCGCCGCCCGCGCTCGCCGATCGCGGTGGCGAGCTCGCGTGCGAAGGCGGCGCCCGGCACCGCCCGGCTCATCGGCAGGATCGCGACGGTGCGCGGGATCGGCGTCGGCAGCTTGTGGTGGATCGTCTGGCGAAGGCGCTGCGCGAGCTGCGCCACGAGCGGCATCATGGCGCGCGGGACGCGCTCGAGCAGCCGCTCGAACCCGTCCTTGTCGAGGCGCAGGAGCTCGCTGTCGCGCAAGGCGGTGATGGTGGCGCTGCGCGTTTCATGCGAGATGAGCGCCATCTCGCCCACCACCTCGCCGGGCCGCACCTGCGCGACGAGACTCTCGCGCCCGTCCTCCGTCCGCACCGTGACCGCGAGCGCGCCGGCGATGACGATATAGAGCGCGTCTCCTTCCTCGCCCTCGCAAAAGAGGGCGCTGCCGCCCGGCAGGCTGAGCCAGGCGCATTCCGAGCGCAGCTCGGCGAGCGCAGCGTCGCCGACGGCAGCGCCGATCAGCGAGGCGGCGAGCTGCTCCTGGACCGCATCCGCGCCCATTCCCGGCCGTGCCCCCGAAAGCGAAAGGCCACGCTAGCCGAGGCGCCGGGCGAAAGCGAGGGGGCGGGTGGAGGCCGATTCACCGTCATGGCGAGCGCAGCGAAGCTATCCAGCATGCCCGGGCAAGCTTTTGGATCGCCGCGCTCGCTTCGCTCCTCGCGATGACGGCACCCCGGCGACGATGAGTGATGGGAGATCGACGAAAGCCCTCAGCCGCGTTCGAGGAAGAGGTCGGTCGGCATGTCGACGTGCCGCTCCATCGAGACGCGGAGCTTCAGGAGGGCGCGGTGCTCGAGCTGGCGCACGCGCTCCTTGGAGACGCCGAGCGCGCGGCCGAGCTCCTCCAGCGTCGCGCCTTCCTCGCGCAGCCGGCGCTGGGCGATGATCGTGCGCTCGCGCGGGCTCAACTCGCGCAAGGCTTCCGCAAGCCACCGCGAGCGCGTCTCGCTGTCGCGCAGGCCGATGACGACATCCTCGGGGCTCGGCCGGCCGTCGGAGAGGAAATCCTGCCAGTCATCCTCGCCGCTGTCGCTGATCGGCGCGTTGAGCGACTGGTCGACGGCGCCGAGGCGCGTTTCCATCGCCTCGACCTCGCCGATCTCCACCTTGAGCTCGCGCGCGATCGTCTGCCGGCCCTCATGGGTGAGGCCGCGGCCGGAGGCGTCCTCGATCTTGGCGCGCAGGCGGCGGAGGTTGAAGAACAGCGACTTCTGCGCGGCCGTCGTGCCGGTCCGCACGATCGACCAGTTGCGCAGGATGTAGTCCTGCATCGCCGAGCGGATCCACCAGGCGGCGTAGGTCGAGAAGCGCACCTCCCGATCGGGCTCGAAGCGCGAGGCCGCCTGCATCAGCCCGACATTGCCTTCCTGGACGAGATCGCCCATCGGCAGGCCGTAATTGCGAAAGCGCGCCGCCGTGGCGACGACGAGGCGGGTATAGGAGCGGACGAGCTCATGCAGCGCCGCGACATCGCCGTCCTCGCGCCATTGCCGCGCCAGCTCGAATTCGTGATCGCGCAGCAGCAGAGGCTGCTTCATCGAGGTCTTGATGAAGCTGAGATTAGCTTTCTGCGTTTCGGGATCGTCGATATGTGCCATGGTCGCCTGCCCCCCGCCGTCCGGCGTCTGCGCCGGCCGCCGAACAAACGATGCGGCCCCTGCGAAGGTTGCGCCATCTGTCCTTCATGAGGGGAAGGCGGCGCTGCTTTCGACCATAAAGAGTGATAAAAGACAGGATGTTAGGACGAAACCGTCTGCAGCACCGCGCCGTCGGGGGCGAAGCACACGGCGACGAGTTCGCCGCCGAAGCCGCAGCCGGCGTCGATCGAGGTGGCGAATTCCGCCTCGACGACCCCGCGGTGGAGATGGTCGAAGCCGCGGATCACCCGCCGGAAGCCGGCATAGGGCCGCGCCAGCTCGAGCAGCCGCCGGCCGTCCCACCAGAAGGCGTCGCCCTGGGTGTCGAGCGGCCGCGTGGCATCGAGCCCGGCATGGACGAAGAGAAGCCGCCCGTCATCGGTCAAGGCGGCGCGGCGCAGCGCCCCGAGGAATTGGCTGTGGCCGGGCATGGCGTTGAGCTGCGCGCGCAGCGCGCTCGTCCAGCGCGTCAAGGCGCGCGGTCCTTCGCGGCAGGCGGCAAAGCCCTGCTGCGGATCGCCGCCATAGGCCTGAAGCGTCGCCGCGACGCCCTGATCGAGCATCCATTGCAGCACGTCGCGCGGGCTGACCGCGAATTGAAGCTGCAGCAGCTTCTGCCACATCTCCTCCTGGCTGCCGCGCAGGAAGGCGACGTCGCCGGCGAAGCTGCGCGGCAGCGCCAGGACGGCGCGGCGAAAGCCGAGAATCTCGTCGACGGTCCGGGCGGCGCCGGCATTCCGACCCAGGAAATTGCCGAGATAGACGAGACGGTCGCCGCGCTCCCAGGCGCGTCCCAGCCGGTCGTGCAGGCGCTCCAGCCGTTCGGCCTCGCCATGGATGGCGGCGACCGCCCAGATACGCTGCGCCCGGACGAGCCGCGCAAAGCGCTCTCGTCTGCCGCCTTCACCCGGCGCACCGCCGGGACGGGACCCGTTCGGGGCGGCGGCGGGCGCCTGCCCGCCCCCCGCGGGCGACACGATCAGGCCGCGTTCAGCATCTGCTCGACGCGCTGCGTCGCGGTCGATTCATCGATCCGCTCGACAGCGGCGAATTCGCGCACGAGGCGGTCGAGCGCCGCCTGATAGATCTGCCGCTCGCTGTAGGACTGCTCGGGCTGGCCGACATTGCGATAGAGATCGCGCACCACCTCCGCGATCGAGGCGGGATCGCCCGAATTGATCTTCGCCTCGTATTCCTGGGCGCGCCGGCTCCACATGGTCCGCTTCGCCTTGGAGCGGCCCTTCAGCTTGGTGAGCGCGATGTCCATCTCCTTGCGGCTCGACAGCCGGCGGAGGCCCGACACCTTGGCCTTGCCGAGCGGCACGCGCAAGGTCATGCGGTCCTTGTCGAAATGCACGACGAAGACGCTGAGCGTATGGCCGGCGATCTCCTGCGTCTCGATGCCGAGGATCTTGCCGACGCCATGCGTCGGATAGACCACGAAATCACCCTCTCCAAACATGGCCTTTTCGGACATCATCTTCTCTCATTCCAGCGACTGGTGCCACCGGCGGCGACGCCGCGCTTCCGCACGCCGCAACGACGACAACGGCGGAACCCCGCTCGCCGGCACTGCGACCAAGCCTCGAAAAGCGCGAGCGCCCGGAGCTTCCTCCGGGTCCGCCCAGGAGCCGGCAACATAGCAAAATTCGCCGGCAAAAACCAGCATCCCAGCCATGCGCCGGGCGCAGAACGCTGGAAAGCTTCACAAAACCGCGCGCCGCGCCGGGATCGGGGGAGGGATCACCGCTTGCCGGGCGAAGGGTCGAAGAATCTCTCGAACTTGTCCGCAACCCCTTTCCACTCATCGGCATCGGCGGGCGGCTCACCCTTTCGGGTGATATTGGGCCAGCTCGCCGCGTATTGCCGATTGACTTCGAGCCATCTTTCGGCGCCGCTCTCGCTGTCGGGAATGATCGCCTCCGCCGGGCATTCCGGCTCGCAAACGCCGCAATCGATGCACTCGTCGGGGTGGATGACGAGCATGTTGGCGCCTTCGTAAAAGCAGTCGACCGGGCAGACTTCGACGCAGTCGAGGTACTTGCATTTGATGCAGGCTTCGGTGACGACGTAGGTCATCGCGTTGACTCTTCTGGCAAGTGTGAGGGCCCCGGCGCTCCTGCGGCTTGGCTCGGCTCTTCCGTCGGCGCGGCGGTGCCGGAGCGGCGGCTCAGCACCCGCTGCCGGGCGGCGCCGCGCTCGCGATCCGGGACATAGATCAATCCGCCGATCCGGCGCAAGAGCGCATCCTCGAGCGCATCGAGACGGCCATCGGCATAGGCCACTTCCCAGAGCATCTCGATCACCTCGACCCGCCGCTCCGGCGGCAGTCGATCGTTGATGATCCGGGTGAAGCGGAAGAGCTGCGCCGAACGCTCGGCGATCTCGCTCGCAGCGGCGAAGAGCGCGCGGGCCTGGTCGGCGCCGAGGGCGAAATGCCGCTCCAGCAGGCGGAAAATGACCTTCCGCTCGTCTTCCGAGAAGCGGTCGTCGATCTGCGCCGCCTCGACCAGCAGCGCGGCGACGGCGAGGCGGAGTTCCCGGTTCTTATCCCCGCCTCCCTCCGCCGGCTTGCCGGACCCTTCGAGCCAAGCCTTGATCTCGTCGAACATGCGGTTGCCTAACACGCCACAGGATCACCTTCAACCCTCGTCGGGACGCCGCCGCTCGCGCGGCGCCCCCCGCGCGTTGCAGGCGCGGGCATCGCCCATTAGGGTGAACGCGATGCGAGCGCTCTCGGCAACACGCGATATCGCCGTCGTCTCGGCGAGACCGTCCGGGCCGCGGCGCGGCGCGGCATGAGCGGCTTCGCTCTGGCGCTGCGGCAGTCCTACGGGATCGCCCGCTCGGCCGCCATCTACTACGGCAATCCGGCGAAGCGGCGCCGGGCCCGCGGTCTTTACCGGCGCTTCATCCGCAGAGGCGATCTCTGCTTCGATATCGGCGCCCATCTCGGCGACCGGACCGGGCACTTCCTGGCGCTCGGCGCCCGCGTCGTCGCGCTGGAGCCGCAGCCGCATTTGATGCGCGTCCTGCGCTGGCTCTATGGCGGCAATCCGCGCGTGCGGCTTTGCGAAGCTGCGGTCGGCGCCGCTCCCGGCCGGGCGACGATGCTGGCCGCGGCCGCCAATCCGACCGTGGCCTCGCTCTCGCGGCACTGGGTCGCGCGCGTCGCGCAACGGGCGGAGTTCCGCGCCATCGCCTGGACGGAGCGGCCGCCCGTCGCGGTGACGACGCTCGACGCCCTTATCGCCGAGCATGGCCTTCCCGCTTTCTGCAAGATCGATGTCGAAGGCTATGAGGCCGAGGTGCTGAAAGGGCTGAGCCAGCCGCTTCCCGCGCTTTCGCTCGAATACCTCGCCGCCGCCAGCGATATCGCGCTCGAAGCGATCGCGCGGCTCGCCGCGCTCGGACGCTACCGCTTCAATCTCTCGGCGGGCGAGACGATGCGCCTCGCGCTTCCCGAATGGTGCAGTGCCGCCGAGATGAGCCGGCACCTCGAGGCGCTGCCTTCTCGGCACGGTTCGGGCGACGTCTATGCGCGCCTTGCCGATGAATAATCGGCTCGCCTCCGGCGTTGTCGCCGCATTGCCGGCAGCGCCCCAGCGCTGCCGCACGAACAGGGAAAGCGTGCGGTGAAGAAGCGCGGGCGGATCCTCCTCCTCCATTTTGTCGGCCAAATGCCCTTGGGCGGCATCGCCTGGCAGGCGATGCATTACCTCCTCGGCCTCGAGCGGCTCGGCTACGAGGCGTGGTACATTGAGGATGGCGGCGCCAATCCCTACGACCCGCACGCCAACAGCGTCGTCATGGACTGCGCCTACAACGTCGCCTATGTGCAGCGGATGATGGAGGCGCACGGTCTCGGCGGCCGCTGGGCCTATTGGGACGCCATCAACGACGTCTATCACGGCCTCTCGCGCGAGGCGGTGCGGCGGCTCTATCGCGAGAGCGACGCGCTCATCAATCTCTGCGGCGCGACGCGGCTGCGCGACGAGCACATGGCCTGTCCCATCCGCATCATGGTCGATACCGACCCCGTCTACGAGCAGATCAAATACGCGAAGGCCGATCCCGCCGCCCGCGACTACCTGCAGGCGCATACGCATTTCTTCACCTATGGCGAGAATATCGGCTCGGGCGATTGCCCGGTGCCGCTGAGCGGCATCGACTGGCGGCCGACGCGCCCGCCGGTCATTCCCGAGCTGTGGCCGGTTGACGACCGCCGGCCGCCCTGCTTCACGACGATCGCCACCTGGGAGAACAAGGGCAAGAACATCGATTTCGCCGGCACCAGCTATCTCTGGTCGAAGCACGTCAATTTCCTCCGCTTCCTCGACCTGCCGCGGCGCGCCGAGGGCTGCTTCACAATGGCGATGCTGCCGCCCGACGGCACCGTCGAGGCCGAGCTCCGCGCCAAGGGCTGGCGCCTCGTCGACCCGCGCCCCGTCTCCGCCGGCATGGCGCCCTATGCCGAGTTCATCCGCGATTCCCGCGGCGAGTTCACCGTGGCGAAGGACATCTATGTGCGGCCGAACAGCGGCTGGTTCAGCGACCGCAGCGTCTGCTACCTCGCCTCGGGCCGTCCGGTCGTCACCATGCGGACGGGCTTCGACAGGCTCTTCCCGGTCGGCGAGGGCCTCTTCCAGTTCTCGACGATGGAGGAGGCGGTGGCGGCGATCGCCGCGATCGACCGCGACTACGCCCGGCACAGCCGGGCGGCGCGCGGCCTCGCCGTCGAATTCTTCTCGAGCGAGCGCGTGCTGGCGCGGCTCATGGCCGAGAGCGGACTCGGCTAGCGGAAATGAGCGCAGACCCGCCTTTGGTCGCGCGCGCTCGCCCCTCTCCGCCCCCAGGGCCGGGGGCGGAGAGGTCGGGTGAGGTGGGGGATTCCTCGGCGATCGCCGAGAAGCGGCGAAACCACCTCACCCCCGCCTCTCCCTCACTTCGCGGCGGAGAGGGGCTATTCAAGAGGCGCGCCCTCGATTGGACCTGGGACCGCGCGGCCGCCGCCTTGCTGGTTCTCGTCACGCTCGCCGTAGCCCTCACCTTCCGCGATTACGGCGTGACCTGGGACGAGGACGTCCATAACTGGTACGGCGTCTTCGTCCTCCAATACTATCTCAGTTTCTTCACCGATACGCGCAGCCTCGACTGGCTCAATCTCTACAATTACGGCGCCGCCTTCGACACGATCGCGGCGGCGCTCAACCTCGTCTCCCCCTTCGGCACCTACGAGACGCGTCATCTGCTGAACGGGCTCGTCGGCGTGCTCGGCCTCGCCGGCTGCTGGAAGCTCGGGCGCTGCCTCGGCGGTCCGCGCCCCGGCTTCATGGCGGCGCTCTTCCTCGCCGCGATCCCGAATTATTACGGGCAGATGTTCAACAATCCCAAGGACGTGCCCTTCGCCGTCGGCATGACCTGGTCGCTTTACTACATCGCCCGCATGATTCCGGCGCTGCCGCGGCCGCACTGGTTGCTGGTGGCGAAGCTCGGCATCGCCGCCGGCTTCGCCCTCGGCGTTCGCGTCGGCGGCCTGCTCGTCCTCTGCTATCTGGGTCTCATCCTGACGCTGCACGCGCTGGGTCGCGCCGCCTTGGAGCGCCGCTTCCCGACGCTGATCGGCGCGGGCTGGAGCGCGGCTTGGCGCGCGCTCCTGCCGGCGGCCGCCGTCGCGTATCCGGTGATGCTGATCTTCTGGCCCTGGGCGCAGCGCCATCCGATCGCCAATCCCCTGCGCGCGCTCACCTTCTTCTCGCACGAGACCTTTCCCTATCCGACGCTCTTCGCCGGCAAGTTCCTGCCGGCGACCGATCTGCCCTGGGCCTATCTGCCCACATATCTCGTGCTGGCGCTGCCCGAGCTGGTGCTCGTCCTCGCCGCGGCGGCGCCGATTGCGGCGTGGCTCGCCCTCCGCCGCTCGCCCCGCCCGCCGCTCTCCTCGCTGCTGCGCCACTTTCTCCTGGCGCTCGCCATAGTCTTTCCCATCGCCTACGCCATCGCCATCCATGCCGTCCTCTTCGACGGCATGCGGCACTTCATCTTCGTGCTGCCGCCGATCGCCGTCGCGGCGGCGCTGGTCGCCGATCGCCTGCTGAGCCGGCTCGACCGCTCCTCCTTTCGGCCGGCCGCTTACGCGGCGCTCGCCCTCTACGGGGCCGCGCATCTCTCGGTGATGGCGATGCTCCACCCCAATGAATACGTCTATTACAACGGCTTCATCGGCGGCGTCGAAGGCGCGCAGGGACTCTTCAAGCTGGATTACTGGGCGAACTCTTACGACGAGGCGGTGCACGGGCTCGAAGCCTATCTCGAAGCGCAATACGGCGCCGACTTCATGGACCACGACTTCACCGTCGCGGTCTGCGGCCCGCCGATCTCGGCCGATTACTTCTTTCCGAAGAACTTCGTCTTCTCCAATGACCGCGCCCATGCCGATTTCTTCATCGCCTTCACCAAGGACAATTGCCACAAATCCCTGCCGGGCACGGTGGTCTACCGTGTCGAGCGGATGGGCGCGCTGCTCTCGGTCGTCCTCGACCGCCGGGCGGTCGTCGCGGCGCAGGAGCGGCCGCATCCCGCCGCGACGACGCTCGCCCATGCGCGCCGCGCGGCGCCCCACCGCTAGGATGCCGCCGTTTGGAACGCGCCGAATACGAAAGGCTGAACGCCGTCGAGGACACGATGTGGTGGTTCCGCGGCCTTCACGCCCATCTCCTCGCCGCCTTGGCACGGCATCGCGCGGCCGAGGCCGCAGCGGGACGGGTGCTCGATGCCGGCTGCGGTACCGGCGGGCTGCTCGCGCGCCTGCGCCGCTCGTTCCCGGAGACGGCCGCGATCGGGCTCGACCTCGATCCCGATGCCTGCGCCGCAGCGCGGGCAAAGGCGGGCTGTGCCGTCTGCGTCGGCTCGGCCGACGCGCTCCCTTTCGCCGACGCCTCCCTCGCCGCGATCCTCAGCGCCGATCTCCTCTGCCACCGCGCCGTCGCGGAGGGCCGGGCGCTCGGCGAGTTCCGCCGCTGCCTTGCCCCGGGCGGCATCCTCATCCTCAACCTGCCGGCCTATCAATGGCTGCTCTCGGCGCATGATCGCGCCGTGCACAATGTCCGCCGCTATACACGGCGGCGCCTCGCCCGGCTCCTCGCCGAGGCCGATTTCGCCCCCATCGAGATGAGCTATTGGAACACCTTGCTCTTTCCGCTGATGGCGATCCGCCGTACCTTCGCGCGCAGCCGGATTGCGCGGAGCGATGTCATGCTCTATCCGGCACCGGTCGAGGCGGCGTTTCATGCGCTCGTGAGGTTCGAGACGATGTTGCTCAATTCCGGCGTGACGCTGCCCTTCGGCGGCTCTCTGCTCGCGATCGCGGTGAAGGCGTGAGCCGCCCGCCCGTCACCCTCAGCATCGTCATCCCCGTCTACAATGGCGGGAAGACGGTGGGCGGGCTCGTCGCCGCGCTGGCGGCGCTCGCCATTCCCGGCGGCCACGAGATCGTGCTCGTCAATGACGGCAGCCCCGATGACAGCCGCGCCGTCTGCCGCGAGCTGCTGCGGTCGTCGGCGGTGCCGATCACGCTCGTCGACCTCGCCCGCAATTTCGGCGAGCACAATGCCGTCCTGACGGGGCTGCGCCATGCGCGCGGCGCCTGGATCGTCACCATGGACGACGATCTGCAGAATCCGCCGGAGGAGGTCGCGCGTCTCCTGGAATTCGCGCAGCGCACCGGCCATGAAGTCGTCTACACCCATTACGGCGTCAAGGAGCATGCCGCCTGGCGCAACCTCGGCAGCCGCTTCACCAATCGCGTCGCCGATCTGCTGCTCGACAAGCCGAAAGGCCTCTACCTCTCGAGCTTCCGCTGCCTCAGCGCCTTCGTCGCCGGCGAGATCACGCGCTATGCCGGGCCCTTCCCCTATATCGACGGCCTCATCCTGCAGGTGACGCAGAATATCGGCCGTCTCGAAGTGAAGCATCTGCCCCGCCCCGCCGGCCGCAGCAATTACACAATGCGCCGCCTTGTCCGCCTGTGGCTCAACATGTTCGTCAATTTCTCCGTCATGCCGCTGCGGCTCAGCACGCTGACCGGGCTCGCCCTCAGCCTCTTCGGCGCGCTCGCGACGGTCTTCGTCTTCATCGAGGCGATGTTCTTCGCGACGCCCCAGGGCTGGGGCTCGCTGATGGCGGCCGTGCTCCTCCTCTCCGGCGTGCAGCTTCTCATTCTCGGCATCGTCGGCGAGTATCTGGGCCGGCTCTATCTGACCGCCAACCACAAGCCCCAAGCGGTGGTGGCGGCGGTCGAGCGCAACCGCAGCGCGCAAGAGGACGCGCAACCCGGCACCGGCATCGAGCCGCTCGCCGTTCGCAGGGCCTGATCCCGATGCTTCCCTACTACGCCGCGCTCGCCATCGGCATCCTCTGCGGAGTCGCCGGCCAGATCGCCCTCAAAGCCGGCTCCGACGGCGCCTCGACGATCATCGCGCAGTTCCTGAACCCGTTCACGATCCTCGGTTTTGCCATCTACGTGCTGGGCGCGATCTTCTACATCATCGCGATCAAGCGCATTCCGATCTCGCTCGCCTATCCCAGCGTCTCGGCGAGCTACATCGTCGTCGGCCTCGCCGCCCATTTCCTCTGGCACGAGCCGTTCGGCGTGCCGCAGCTCGTCGGCGTGCTGCTGATCGGCGGCGGCATCCTGATGCTGCACCAGTAGCCTCAGAAGGAGGAGTGGGCCTCCTGCAAGAACGCCTCCTCCTCCTCCGTGCTCGGGCGTCCCAGAATCGCATTGCGGTGCGGGAACCGGCCGAAGCGCGCGATGATCTCGTGATGCCGCTCGGCGGCGCGAATCTCCTCGGCGCTGTCGGGATCGCCGCGCAGCGCCGAGGACAGTTCGAGGCAGCGACGCTGATCGGCAAGGCGCTCGCTGTGCATGAAGGGCATATAGACGAACCAGCGCCGCACCACGGGAAAGTCCCGGTCCCAGCCGCCCTCGACGCAGTGCCGCGCGGCGCCGAGCGCCGCGGCATCGCAGGAAAAGGCGCGCGGCGAGCCGCGAAAGAGGTTCCGCGGCAATTGATCGAGAAGGAGGATGAGCGCCAGAGTGGCATCGGGCTCCGCGCGCCAGGCGGCGCAGCCGCCCGCCGCGGCGCGCTCGTGGTCGACGAGAAAGTGGCGGCGCAACGCGGCGTCGAATTCGGCATCGCGCGCGAACCAGACCTCGCGCGGCCGGTCGCGCTCGGCGCTGCCGGGCGCTCCGAACCAGAAATCGAGGAGCGCGACGATCCGCGCGCGGTCGCTCGGCGGGATGCTCATGCCTCGACCCGAACGGCGCGCCCTTCCCGCGCCGAGCGCAGCACCGCGTCGATGAGGCGATGGACGGCAAGCGCCTGCGCGCCGCTGACGCGCGGCGGGCGACCCTCATCGAGCGCGGCGAGGAAATCGGCGATGAGGGCGCGGTGCGCCTCGTGGCTGAACGCCATCGGATCGGCGCCGCCGCCCGTCGCCTGCGCGCCGCCCAGCTCTTCCCGCCGCCCGTCGCGGTGGAAGAGCGTCAACTCGCCGCCGACGAGCAGCGCCGTCGCACTCTCGCCGACGATCTCTATGCGCTCGGGGAAGCCGGGATAGCTCGCCGTCGTGGCGTCGAGCGTGCCGATCGCGCCGCTCGCAAAGCGGAGCGCCGCCCCGGCGATGTCCTCGGTCTCCATGCGGTGGAGGATCGAGGTTCCGGCGAAAGCCGCGACTTCGGCGACGGGTCCGGCGAGGCTCTGGAACAGATCGAGCGTGTGGATCGCCTGGGTCAAGAGCACGCCGCCGCCGTCGCGCGCCATCGTCCCGCGGCCGGGCTCGTCGTAATAGCTCTGCGGCCGCCACCAGCGGATGGCGACGGAAGCGGCGGCGATGCGCCCCAGCGCCCCGGCGGCGATCCGCTCCGCCAGGGCGACGGCAGCCGGGCGAAAGCGGTGCTGGAGCACGATGCCCAGAGCGACGCCGGCGCGCCGGCAGGCCTCGACGAGCTGCGCCGCCCGCGCCGTCGTCGCTTCGACCGGCTTCTCGAGGAGAACGTGCTTGCCTGCTGCGGCGAGCGCGCGCACGAGATCGAGATGCGTCCAGGGCGGCGTCAGCACGAGAGCGGCGGTGATCGACGGGTCGTCGATGACCGCCCGCAGATCCTGCGTCGTCGGGAACGGGAATTGCGCCGCGAAGGCCGCCGCGCGCTCGGCCGAGCGGGTGAAGGCGCCGGCGACCTCGACGCGGTCGGCGAGGTCGAGAAGGCTGCGCGCATGCGGCGCCGCCGCCATGCCGAGCCCGATGATGGCGATCCGTGTCTTAACCATATCGGCAGCATAAGGAAGACAGCGGCGCACGGCGAGAGGCGTGCGCGGCGGCTTGACGGAGGCGCACGCCGTGCCCAGATCGAGGCGGCGCGGCGCCTTGGAACGCCGGCGACTCTGGTGCTGCGGTCTTTCGGATGGCGGCGGACGACCCTTACGCGATTCTCGGCGTCAAACGCACGGCGACGGAGGCCGAGATCCGCCGCGCCTACCGCAAGCTGGCCAAGGAATTCCATCCCGACCTCAATCCGGGAAAGAAGGAGGCGGAGGCGCGCTTCAAGGCGATCAACGCCGCCTACGGCCTTCTCTCGGACCCGGAAAAGCGGGCGCGCTTCGACCGCGGCGAGATCGACGCCTCGGGCGCCGAGCGCCCCGAGCGCAGCTTCTACCGGCGCCACGCCGAGGGTCCGCAGGGCCGGAAATATCATCCCGGCGGCAGCCCCTTCGAGGAGGCGGATCTCGGCAGCATCTTCGCCGATTTCTTCGCGCAGGCGCGGCAGGGCGGTGCCGGGACCCAGGGCCGCGCCGGCTTCCGCATGCGCGGCGCCGACCGCTCCTTCGCCCTCGAGATCGACTTCCTCGAAGCGGCGCGCGGCGCCAAGAAGCGCATCTCGCTCGCTGCCGGCGAGATGCTCGACGTCACCATTCCGGCCGGCTTCAAGGACGGCCAGGTGCTGCGCCTCAACGGCAAGGGCGAGCCCGGATTGGGCGGCGGGCCGGCGGGCGACGCGCTCGTCGCCGTTCACGTCCGCCCGCACCCCTTCTTCCGCCGTGAGGGCGACGACATCCATGTCGAGGTGCCGGTCACCCTCGCCGAAGCCGTGCTCGGCGGCAAGATCACGGTGCCGACGATCGGCGGCCCGGTCGCGCTCACCATTCCCAAGGCGTCCGACAGCGGCACCGTGCTGCGCTTGCGCGGGCGCGGCATCGCGGCGCCGGGCCGCGCCGCCGGCGACCAGTATGTCACGCTGAAGCTCGTCATCGGCGCGCCTGCCGATCCCGAGCTCGCTGCGTTCCTGCGCGACTGGGCGCCGCGGCATCCCCAGGATCCTCGCCGCAAGATGGTGGAGTCATGATCCGACGCACGGCGCTGCTCGAAATGGTTCCGGTCGAATCGGCCGAGCTCGAGAGCTGGATCGGCAGCGGCTGGATCCGACCCCAGAGGAGCGACGGCGACTGGCTCTTCGACGAAATCGACGTAGCGCGCGTGCAGCTCATCTGCGAGATCCGCCGCGATCTCGCCATCGACGAGAGCGCGCTGCCGCTCGTCCTCTCGCTCATCGATCAGGTCTATGGCTTGCGCCGCGACCTCGCCGCGCTCTGCCGCGCCGTCGCGGCGCAGCCGGAAGCGACCCGCACGGCGATCGCCGCCATGATGGCGCAGGCGGAGAGCGAGCGATCCTGACGCCGGGCCCGCGCCCCCCGCGCGACGCCGTCCTTGCCAACGCGGCGAAGCCTCCGCTAACACTGCCGCGCCTCGGGGGCCCTCCGCGCGCCGGCGCGATGGTCGGCCGCGGCAGTCCATGGTAGGATTCGCGGCGCCAGCCAAAGGGATGCCGGCGCCGGGTCATCGTCAGACGGGTCGCAGCGGTATTGGCAGTGGAGCAGAATCGCGAGCCTTCGCCGGGTCCCGGCAGCGCGGCGGCGCGTCACGGCACCGCGGCGCTCGTCCGCCGCCTGACGCGCGAATTCCTGCGCCCCTATCTCGGACTGATCGCGCTCGCCCTCGCCGCGATGCTGGTGGTCGCGGGATCGACGGCCGCCAATGCCTGGCTCATGCAGCCGGTGCTCGACCGCATCTTCATCGGCCACGACGACCGGCTGCTCTGGCTGGTGGCCGGCGGCGTCCTCGCCCTCGCAATCATCAAGGGGCTCGCCAGCTATGCGCAGGCGGTCACGATGACCATCGTCGGCCAGAACGTCATCGCCGATGTCCAGACCAGCCTCTTCGCCCGGCTGATGCGGGCCGACATCGCCTTCTTCCACGCGAATTCGACGGGCAGCCTCATCTCGCGCTTCACCAACGACGCCAATCTGCTGCGCGGGGCCGCTGCCAACGTCCTCGCCGGCATCGGCAAGGATGCGATCACCGTCGTCTTCCTCGTCGCTCTCATGTTCTATCAGGATTGGGTGCTGGCGCTCGCCTCCTTCGTCGTCTTCCCGCTGGCGCTGCGGCCGATCGTCGGCATCGGCCGCCGCATGCGCCGCGTTTCCGCCAACACCCAGGCCGAGCTCGGCCAGTTCACGACGCTCCTCGACCAGACCTTCCAGGGCGCGCGGCACGTCAAGGCCTACGGCATGGAGGGATACGAGGCCGAGCGCGCCCGCCGCCTCATCCGCCGCATCGTCAAGCTCATCAACCGCGCGACGCGGACGCGTTCGGCGGCATCGCCGCTGATGGAGAGCCTCGGCGGGGTCGCCGTCGCCATCGTCATTCTCTATGGCGGGCACCAGGTCATCGCCGGCGTGCGCACGCCCGGCGCCTTCTTCTCCTTCATCACCGCCCTTCTCCTCGCCTATCAGCCGATGAAGAGCCTCGCCGGGCTCAACGCCAACCTCCAGGAGGGTCTGGCGGCGGCGCAGCGGGTCTTCGACGTCCTCGACATCGAACCCACCATTCGCGACGCGCCGGGCGCGCGGCCGCTCGCGGTCACGGGCGGCGAGATCCGCTTTGCCGGCGTCGGCTTCGCCTATGCCGACGGCACGCGCGCCCTCGCCGGCATCGACCTCGTGGCGCCGGCCGGGAAGACCGTGGCTCTGGTCGGCCCCTCGGGCGCCGGCAAATCGACCATCCTCAACCTCATCCCGCGCTTTTACGACGTGTCCGAGGGGCGCATCGCCATCGACGGGCAGGATGTGCGCCGCGTCACCCTCGCCTCGCTGCGCGGCGCCATCGCCCTCGTCAGCCAGGAGATCACGCTCTTCGACGACACGGTGCGCGCCAATATCGCCTATGGCCGCTTCGGCGCCGATGAGGCGGCGATCATCGCCGCGGCCAAGGCGGCCGCCGCCGACGATTTCATCCGGGCCCTGCCGCAGGGCTACGACACCCTGGTCGGCGAGCATGGGCTGAAGCTCTCGGGCGGCCAGCGCCAGCGCATCGCCATCGCCCGCGCCATGCTGAAGAACGCGCCCATCCTGCTGCTCGACGAGGCGACCTCGGCGCTCGACACCGAATCCGAGCGGCAGGTGCAGGCGGCGCTGAAGGCGCTGATGCAGGGCCGCACGACGCTCGTCATCGCCCATCGCCTTTCCACCATCATCGACGCCGATCTCATCTACGTCATCGACCGCGGCCGCGTCGCCGAGCGCGGCAGCCATGCCGAGCTGCTCGCGCGCGGCGGCGCCTATGCGCGGCTCTATGCGCTGCAATTCGCCGCCGAAAGCGCGCCGGGCCAGGGCTTCGAGCGGGTCGGAAGCCGCGCGCGCGCCTGAGAGATGGAAAGATTGCGGCGTCTTTTGCGTTCGGACGCGCTCCGCCGCGTCCTCTGCTGGCTCGTTTCGCTCTATATCCGCCTCGTCTTCGCCACCGGACGATGGCGCGCGGAAGGCGCGGAGATCCCGCGCCGCTTGCACCGCGAGGGGCGCCCCTTCATTCTCGCCTTCTGGCACGGACGCCTCCTCATGATGCCGATGGCCTGGCAGCGCGGCGTTCCCATCCACATGCTGATCTCGAACCATCGCGACGGCCGCATCATCGCCGATGCCGTCGGCCATTTCGGCATCGCCTCGATCGCCGGATCGAGCTCGCGCGGCGGCGGCGGCGCGCTGCGGCGCATGATCAAGGCGCTGCGCGAGGGCGAATGCGTCGGTATCACGCCGGACGGGCCGCGCGGCCCCGCCACAGTGGCAAGCCAAGGCATCGTCGCCACGGCGCGCCTCGCGCAGGTGCCGATCATCCCGCTTTCCTACGCGGCGCGGCGGCGGCGCGTCATGCGGAGCTGGGACCGCTTTCACCTCGCCTTCCCCTTCTCGCGCGGCATCTTTCTCTGGGGAGCGCCGATCGAGGTTCCGTCCGACACCCGTGACGAGGCGCTCGAAGAATACCGCCGGCTCGTCGAGGAGCGCCTCAACGCTCTCGGCCGCGAGGCGGACCGCCGCATGGGCCATGAGCCGCGCGCCATCGCGGCCGCGGACGAGCCGCCGCGGGGATCGTGGGCACTGGCGCTCTATCGCGCCGCGGCGACGGCGCTCGGCCCCGCCATTCTTCTCTACCTCCTCCTCCGCCGGGCGCGCGGCAAGGAAGATCGCGCGCGGCTCGCCGAGCGGCTGGGGCGCCCGGGCCGGCCGCGGCCGCCGGGGCCGCTCGTCTGGCTGCACGCGGCGAGCGTCGGGGAGGCCGCCTCGCTGCTCGCCCTCATCGAGCGCCTGCGCCGGGAGCGGCCGGCGCTCGGCATCCTCGTGACCACGGGGACCGTGACTTCGGCGCAATTGCTGGCGGCGCGCCTGCCGTCCGAACGGGTGATCCACCAATTCGTGCCGGTCGACCGACCCAGCTACGCCGCGCGCTTCCTCGACCATTGGCGGCCCGGCCTCGCGATCTCGGTCGAGTCCGAATTGTGGCCGAACCTCGTCTCGGCGACGCAGGCGCGCGGCATTCCGACGGTCCTGCTCAACGCTCGCATGTCGGAGCGCTCCTTCGCGCGCTGGCAGCGCTGGCCGGCGCTCATCCGCTCGCTTCTCGGCGGGATGTCGCTCTGCCTCGCCCAGGACGCGGTTCAGCGCGACCGGCTCCGCCGCCTCGGCGCGACGGCCGCCGACACGGTGGGCGATCTCAAATCCTGCGCCGCGCCTCTGCCCGCCGATATGGCCGAGCTGGAGCGGCTGCGCACCGCCATCGGCCGCCGCCCGATCTGGCTTGCCGCCAACACGCATGAAGGCGAGGAGGAGGCCGCGGTCGCGGTGCATGGCCGTCTCGGCGGACGGTACCCCGACCTCCTCACCGTCATCGTGCCGCGCCACCCCGCCCGCGCCGATGCGGTGGCGGCGATGCTGCGGCGCCAGGGTCTCGTCGTCGCGCGCCGCTCGGCGGGCGAAGCGATCACCGCGGTGACCGCCGTCTATCTCGGCGACACGCTCGGCGAGATGGGGCTCTATTATCGCCTCGCCGAGACGGTCTTTCTCGGCGGCTCGCTGGTGCCGGTCGGCGGGCACAGCCCCTTCGAGCCGGCGGTTCTCGGCTGCGCGCTGCTGCACGGCCCCGATATGAGCAACTGCGCCGCGGTGGCGCGCCGCCTCGACGAGGCGGGCGGGGCGGTCGCCGTCGCCGATGCCGCCGCTCTCGCCGAGGCCGTCACCCGGCTCCTGCGAGAGCCCGAGGAGCGGCGGCGCATGGGCGAGGCCGCGCGTGCGGTGGCGAGCGCCGAGAGCGGCGTCCTCGACGCCGTCCTCGCCCGCCTCGCGCCGTGGCTCGATGGGCTCTGCCCGCGCGCGGCGCGGCCGGACGATGATCGTGCGTGCGCCTGATTTCTGGGAGCGGCCCGGCCTCGCATCGACGCTGCTGTTGCCCCTCGCAGGGCTCAACGCCGCGGCCGGCCGAATCCGGCACGCGCTCGCGCGGCCGTGGCGGGCGCCGGTGCCGGTGCTCTGCGTCGGCAATCTCGTCGCCGGCGGCGCCGGCAAGACGCCGACCGTGCTCGCCCTCGCCCCGCTCCTCACGAAAGGCGGAAGGCGGCCGCATATCCTGACGCGCGGCTATGGCGGCCGGCTCGCCGGCCCCGTCCGCGTCGATCCGGCGCAGCACGGCGCCGCCGATGTCGGAGACGAGGCGCTGCTCCTTGCCCGTGCCGCACCCTGCTGGATCGCCCGCGACCGTGTCGCCGGCGCGCGCGCCGCGATCACCGCCGGCGCCGATCTCCTTCTTCTCGACGACGGCTTCCAGAATCCGGGCCTTGCCAAGGATTTCTCGCTGCTCGCCATCGACGGCGCCTACGGCTTCGGCAATGAGCGCCTCATTCCGGCGGGACCGCTGCGCGAGCCGCTCGCCAGAGGCCTCGCCCGCGCCGAGGCCGCGCTCGTCATCGGCCCCGACAAGAGCGGCAGCGAAGCGCGCATCGCCGGCCGGTTGCCCGTCCTCCATGCGCGCCTTGCCGCCGAAGGCGCGGCCGAGCTCCGGGGCCGGCGCGTCTTCGCCTTCGCCGGCATCGGCCGGCCGGCGAAATTCTATGCGACGCTGCGAGGGCTGGGCGCCGAGATCGTCGGGCGCCGCGACTTTCCCGACCATCACCCCTATGGCGAGGCGGAGGCGGAAGCGCTCCTCGCCGCGGCGCGGACGGCCGATGCGATGCCGGTCACGACGGCCAAGGATTGGGTGCGGCTCCCCGCCTCCCTGCGCGCCGCCTTCCGCGCCGTCGAGGTGAGGCTCGAATGGGCAGAGCCGGACTGGGCGATTGAGCTTCTGGCGCCCTTCATGCTATCGCCCGCGCCGCATGGCTGACCTCGGCATCGCAAAGAAGTATCGCGGCGGACTACTCCCGGCACCGCTCGTGCACCGTCTCGAAGGGGTGGGCGCCGCCATCCTCTTCCGCCTCTTCCGCCTGCTGCCGCTCGACGCCGCTTCGGGCTTGGGCGGCTGGCTCGGGCGCGTCGTCGGTCCGCGGCTCGGCGTCAGCAAGCGCGCCGCGATCAACCTCCGCCGCGCCCTGCCCGGCCTCGGCGAAGCCGAGATGCGGCGGATCATGCGGGGCATGTGGGACAATCTCGGCCGCGTCATCGCCGAGTACCCGCATCTCGCCGAGATCGAGATCTACAAGAAGGGCGGCCGGGTCGAGCTCGTCGGCGAGGAGCATGTGGAGCCGCTCCTCGCATCGGGGCGCCCCGTCATCTTCATCTCCGCCCATTTCGGCAATTGGGAGATCGCGACGATGGCGGCGACGCAGCGCGGCCTTCCCGTCGCCGAAGTCTACCGCGCCGCCAACAACCCCTGGGTCGACCGGCTGATCCACCGCTATCGCGGCACGGTCGGCAGCGAGCTCATTCCGAAGGGCGTCGTCGCGGCGCGGCGCTCGATCGCCGCCCTCAAGGAAGGGCATCATCTCGCCATTCTCGTCGACCAGAAGATGAATGACGGCATCGCCGTCCCCTTCTTCGGCCGCGACGCGATGACCGCTCCGGCCGTGGCGCAGCTCGCCCTGCGCTTCGACTGCGCCATCCTGCCGGCCCGTGTCGAGCGCCTCGAGGGCGCGCGCTTCCGCATCGTGCTGAGCCCGCCGATCGCGGTCCAGCGCACCGGCGACCGCCAAGCCGACACGCTGGCGATCATGACGGCGGTCAACCGCGAGATCGAATCCTGGATCCGCGCCCGGCCCGAAATGTGGCTCTGGCTGCACCGGCGCTGGCCGGATTGAGCACCAAGTTTGCCGCTCCTCTCCGCCCCGCGGGGGCGGAGAGGTCAGCGTGAGGTGGGGGATTCCAGGGCCGATTGCCGAGCAAGCGGCGATGCCACCTCACTCCCGCCTCTCCCCCACTTCGTGGCGGAGAGAGGCTCGTTGCTCTTGCAGAACCAAGGCGCGGTTCGCCTCCTCGAAGAGGCGCAGATTCTTCTCGACATCGTAGCGCTTCTCGGTCAGCGCCTCGGGATCCCATTCGCTGCGCGGCGCCGCGAAGAAATCGCCGCCATAGACGTGAATGGCGCCGGTGAGGCGGGGGATGGGATTGGTCACCGAATGGATGATGTCGTGGCCGAGCGGCGTGACGTCGCCGGTGCCGAGCGCCTTCGCGCCGGCCGCCTCGATCTTGCCGCCCCGCCCGTCCGGCAGGCGGCGCCAGAAGATGTTGTCCTCGCGGCCGGTATAGATGCCGATCACCGCCCACATCAGGTGATTGTGCGGCATCAGCGTCATCATCGGCCCCCAGACGATGTTGAGGATCGTCAGGTCCGGCGCCCGGTGCAGCGTCTCGACAATGGCGCGCCGCGGCTCGCCCACGCTTTTCAGCACCGCCGCCGGCTCGGCGATGGCGCGCGCCACGATCTCGCGCACGGCCTTGTGGCTTTCATCACCGGCGCGCGCGGCGATACAATCGGCGATGAAGCGGTCGCGATCGAACATTTCTTCCTCCCTTGTCGCCGTTTCCCTATTCCTGTTGCGCCGGCATCGGCCCCGCCGCGAGCTGCGGGTCGAGCCGGACGCCGAGCCATTCGAGCCCCCAATGGAGATGCGGTCCCGTGGCGCGGCCGGTGGCGCCGACCGCCCCGATGACCTCGCCCTGCCGGACATGCTGCCCGACGGCGACAGCGATGCGCGACAGATGCGCATAGCTCGTCGTCAGCCCATAGCCATGGTCGAGGAGGATGGTGTTGCCGGTGAGGAACAGCTCCTCGGCGAGGCGCACCACGCCGCCCGCCGCCGCCACGACCGGCGTGCCCGGCGGCGCCGCGATGTCGACGCCCAGATGCGGCGCGCGCGGCACGCCGTTGAGGATGCGCTGGCTGCCATAGACGCCGCTGATGGGGCCGACCGCCGGCCAGACGAGGGGCGTCAGGAAATCGAGATCGCGGCCGGGCACGGCGCGAAGGGCGCGAAGGGCGTCGGCCTCGCGCTTGATCCGCTCGAGCAGCCGCGGATCGGGCGTGACGGTCTCCTGCGGCAGCCCCTCGACGCGCTGCACGACGTAGTCGCGCCGCGCGACCTGAAGGCGCCGTTCCTCGCTCCTCCCGTCGGGCAAGCGCAGGACGAGAACCGCTTCGGCCGGCGCATCGCGGCCGAAGCCCAAGACGAAGCGGCCGTCGGGCGCGACCGGCACCTCGCGCCCGTCGAGCGCCACGCTCGCGCCGGGAACGGTCGTGCCGCGCACGAGCCCGCCCTGCTCAAACTCTCCCGCGAGCTGCAGCGCCTCCGCGCGCGGCGCCGAGGGCAGCAGGAGCAAGGCGAAGAAGACCGCCCATGCTTTCACAGCAGCTTTCCTTGCTCGGCCGGCTCGGCGGGCCGGCGGCTTTGCCGGCGGCGCCGCGATCCCGCCGTCGCCGCCACCTCGCCGTCGTGAAACTCGATCGTGAGGACCGCGTCCGGCACCACCTTGGCGGCGCTGATGACGGCGCGGCGATCGGCGTCGCGGACGAGCGCGTAGCCGCGCTCCAGCACCTTCTCGTGCGAGAGGGCGTGACTCTCGATGCGGCCCGCGAGGTTGGCGAGGCGGTCGCGCGCGCGGTCGAGCTCGCGCCGCATCACGGCCGGGCGCAGACGCTCGCCGAGGCCGAGAATGCGGCGGCGCTCGAGGGCGAGGAAATGGCCGAAGGCGCGGTTGAGGCGATGCGCCGCGGCATCCTGCGCGGCGCGCTTCTCGCCGATCTGCTGCTGGGGATGGCGCAGCTGCGCCGCCAGGGTCGCGACGCGGGCGCGGCAGCCTTCGAGCCGCGTCCGCATGGCGAAGCCGAGGCGCTCGACGCGGTCATCGAGCTGCTGCGCCTTGGCGCCGAGGAGCGAGCGCGGATCGGGCAGGCCCCGCGCCAGCCCTTCGAGGCGGATGCGGCGCTCGGCGAAGAGGCGGGCGAGACCGCCTTGCAGCCGGCTGCCTTTCGCCGCGAGCTCGGCGAGAAGATCGAGCCGCACCGGAACCGCCATCTCCGCCGCGGCCGTCGGCGTCGGGGCGCGGCGGTCGGCGGCGAGGTCGATGAGCGTCGTGTCGGTCTCGTGCCCGACCGCCGAGATGAGCGGGATCGCCGAAGCGGCGGCGGCGCGGACGACGATCTCTTCGTTGAAGGGCATGAGGTCTTCGAGGCTGCCGCCGCCGCGGGCGACGATGAGGAGATCGGGGCGCGGAACGGGCCCGCCCGCGGGCAGGCGGTTGAAGCCCTCTATCGCCGCCGCCACCTGCGCCGCCGCGCCCTCGCCCTGGACGGCGACCGGCCAGAGAAGGACGCGGCGCGGGAAGCGGTCGGCGAGGCGATGCAGAATGTCGCGGATGACGGCGCCCGAAGGCGAGGTGACGACGCCGATGATGGCGGGAAGGTAGGGCAGCTTCTTCTTGCGCGCCTCGGCGAAGAGGCCCTCGGCGGCAAGCCGCTGCTTGCGCTCCTCCAAGAGCTTGAGGAGCGCGCCGATCCCGGCCAGCTCCATCGTGTCGATGACGAGCTGATATTTCGAGCGGCCGGGAAAGGTGGTGAGGCGTCCGGTGCAGACGACCTCCATGCCGTCCTCGGGCTTCACCTGGAGGCGGAGCGCCGTGCCGCGCCAGCAGACCGCGTCGAGCACGGCCTCGGTATCCTTGAGGGCGAGATAGCAATGACCCGAGGCGTGGCGCTTGAAGCCCGAGATCTCGCCCCGCACGCGCACATAGGAGAAGCTTTCCTCGATGCGCCGCTTCAGCGCCGCGGAGAGCTCGCCCACGGTGTATTCGGGCAGGTTGCGCCGCGCCTCGGCGGCGATGAGGGGCATTTCCGCCATGCCCCGCTATGATACAAGAGGCGGAGCGGCGCCGCGACCTTCGCTTTGCCGCTCCTGGACTCCGCAACAGAACCCTCGCCCGCTTGCGGGAGAGGGCAGGGTGAGGGCGACGCCACGGCGGCGCCGAGTGGCTTCGGGGAGAGCAGCGGGATGCGGATTCTAGTCATCGGCTCGGGCGGACGCGAGCATGCGCTCTGTTGGGCGATCGCCGCCTCGCCGCTCTGCGACAAGCTCTTCTGCGCCCCGGGCAATGCCGGCATCGCCGGCGAGGCCGAATGCGTCCCGATCGCCGCGACGGATGCGGCGCGAATCGAGCAATTCTGCCGGGCGGAGCGCATCGATTTCGTCGTCGTCGGTCCGGAGCAGCCGCTCGTCGACGGCCTCGTCGACCGCCTGGAAGCGGCAGGAATCGCGGCTTTCGGCCCCGGTCGGGCGGCGGCGGCGCTCGAAGGCTCGAAGGGCTTCGCCAAGGATTTCTGCGCCCGCCACGGCATCCCGACCGCCGCCTACCGCCGATTCGGCGATGCGGAGGGGGCACGGGCCTATGTCGACGAGACGCATCGCCGCAGCGGCGGCGCGCCGCTCGTCATCAAGGCGGACGGGCTCGCCGCCGGCAAAGGCGTGACGATCGCGCGCAGCCGGGGCGAAGCCCATGCCGCCGTCGAGGCGGCCATGGTGGACGGCCGATTCGGCGCCGCCGGCGCGGAGCTCGTCATCGAGGAGTTCCTCGAAGGCGAGGAGGCGAGCTTCTTCGCGCTCGTCGACGGCGCGCATGCGCTGGCGCTCGCGGGCGCGCAGGACCACAAGGCGGTCGGCGAGGGCGACACCGGCGCCAATACCGGCGGCATGGGCGCCTATTCTCCCGCCCCCTGCCTCACCCCCGTCATCGAAGCCGAGGTGATGGCGCGCATCATCCGCCCGACCGTCGCCGGCATGGCCGCGGAGGGCCGCCCCTTCAAGGGCGTGCTCTTCGCCGGGCTCATGCTGACGGACAGCGGGCCGAAGCTCATCGAATACAATGTCCGCTTCGGTGATCCCGAATGTCAGGTGCTGATGATGCGCCTCAAGAGCGACCTCCTGCCGGCGCTGCTGGCGGCGCGCGACGGCGTGCTGCGGGATTTCGACCTGCGCTGGCGCGCCGAGGCGGCGCTCTGCGTCGTCATGGCCGCGAAGGGCTATCCCGGCGAGCCGCTGAAAGGCACCGAGATCCGCGGGCTCGGCGATGCCGCCCATGACGACGCGGTCACCATCTTCCACGCCGGGACGCGTGCCGCCGGCGGCCGAATTCTCGCCGATGGCGGCCGCGTGCTCGGCGTCACCGCCCTCGGCCGCGATGTCGCCGAGGCGCAGCGCCGCGCTTATGCCGCCGTCGACCGCATCCGATGGCCGGAGGGATTCTGCCGGCGCGACATCGGCTGGCGGGCGCTGCGGCGCGGATGAGCGGCGGCCAATGTCGAGGAAAATTGACCCGGACGGTGCTAGACTTCCGCGATGACAACTCGGCGGCTCCATCTTCCCAGGCCGAAGCGAGAGAGTTGTGAAGGACGACACCGTCTACCTTCGGCACATCCTGGAGCAATTCGACGCATCGAGAGCTATTGTGCCGCTGGCCGCGCGGCATTCTTGGCAACTCCCATGATGCAGGATGCCGTCGTCCGAAACCTCGAAATCATTGGCGAGGCTGCAGGCAAAGTGGGACTGGCGACGCAAACGGCCCATCCGTCAATCGCCTGGAGACAGATAGCCGGGATGCGAAGCGTCCTCATCCACAACTATATGGGTGTCGACCTCGCGCGCGTGTGGGAGGTGGTCGAACGCCGATTGCCGGAGCTCAGGAAGAGGGTCGAGGCGATTTTGGACCGGAGTTGACGATTCAGTTTCGATCAACGCGGTGCATTGCGGAACGGCGCGACCGCCTCGCTCGGCTCGCCGATCGGCTGGACACGGGCAGCAGCGGACGGATCTCCGATACACGATTTCGTAGAATCGAGCTGAGGAGCAACGGACCAGAGCGTGTTCCCGGTCGGGTCCTGCGGCGCGCCCGCCACGGCCCCGGCGCCCGCCGCCGCCTTCGCCTCGAAATCGGCGGCGATGCGCAGCAATTCCGCGGCGATTCTCTCCTGAGGGAAACTGCGCGCGATGCGTTGGCACAGAGCCGCTTGCGCCCGGAAAAAGGCTTCCATGAGGGGACCTTCGCTTTCCGCCGAGACCAGATCTTGTTGTCCGATCGTATGGGTGGGAATAGGTCTAGATTCGCGTTAACAGGACCTTAAGTTTCATGGTTAACGCCCTGCTTGCCACACGGTTATCCCCATGATCCCCGCTTCGCACCAATTCGGTATCGGCGCTGCCGCCGGCTCGCCTTTTCCGGCGCGCGGGTTAGAGTGAGCGCCGCCCTCTCCACGCTCGTGCCGACCATGCCGCCTATGCCATCCGCCGCCGATCCGCTCGACAGCATCCGCGCCTTGCCCATCTGGCGAGGGCGAATCGAGATCGCACCGCTCGGCGGCGGGCTCAGCAACCGCAACTACCTCGTCGCAGATGGCGAGCGGCGCTGCGTTGTTCGCGTCGGCGACGACGTGCCCGTCCACGGCGTCCGCCGCAGCAACGAGCATGCCGCGAGCCGCGCCGCGGCGGCGGCCGGGATCGCGCCCGCGGTCATCCACACCGCCCCCGGCCTCCTCGTCGTCGCCTTCATCGAGGGGCGCACCTACCGGCCCGAGGATGTGCGCGCCAATCGCGACCGCTGCGTCGCCCTCGTTCGCCGGTTGCATCGCGAGCTGCCGGACCATATTCGCCATCCCTATCCGGCCTTCGATGCCGTCCAGGCGATCCGCGCCTATGGCAGCCACCTCGCCGCCATGCGGAGCGCCTACGCGCCGGCGCTGCCGCGGCTTCTTGCCATCGCCGCCGGTCTCGAGGCCGCGGCGGGTCGCCTCGATCCCGTTCCCGCCCATAACGACCTCCTCGCCGCCAACATCATCGACGACGGCAAGCGCCTCTGGCTCATCGACTGGGAGTATGCCGGCTTCAACACGCCGCTTTTCGACCTGGGCGGGCTCGCCACGAATAACGGCTTCGCGCCGGCCGAGGAGGAGGCGATGCTGGAAGCCTATTTCGAGCAGCCCGTCTCCGACGGGCTGCGCCGCCGCTTCCACGCGGTCAAATGCGTCTCGCTCCTCCGCGAGGCGATGTGGAGCATGGTCTCGGAGCTTCATTCGGCGCTCGAATTCGACTACGCCGCCTACACCGCGGAGAACCTCCGCCGCTTCGAAGCCGCATGGGCGGGTTTCGCCGAAATGGCTGGGTCATGAGCGATCTCCCGTCCGCGGCCAAGACGGTCGTCATCGGCGGCGGCATCATCGGCTGCTCCGTCGCCTACCACCTCGCAAAGCGCGGCGGCGAGGCGCTGCTCATCGAGCGCCACCAGCTCACCTCGGGATCGACCTGGCATGCCGCCGGGCTCGTCGGCCAGCTGCGCACCAACGCCAACATCACGCGGCTCTTGGGGTATTCCGTCGAGCTCTACGGCAGGCTCGAAGCGGAGACCGGCTACACCACGGGCTGGAAGCGCAATGGCGGGCTGCGCCTCGCCTGCACGCCCGAGCGCTGGACCGAGGTGAAGCGGCAGGCGACAACGGCGCGCAGCTTCGGCCTCGAGATGCAGCTCATGACGCCGCGCGAGGCGCAGGCGCTGTGGCCGCTGATGAAGGTGGAGGATGTGGTCGGCGCGGCGTTCCTGCCGAGCGACGGCCAGGCGAACCCTTCCGACATCACGCAGGCCCTCGCCAAGGGAGCGCGCATGGCGGGGGCGCGGATCGTCGAGGGCGTGGCGGCGACGGGCTTCGTCGTCGAGGGCGGGCGGCTGCGCGGCGTCGCCACCGATCGCGGCACCATCTCCTGCGGCGCCGCGGTTCTATGCGGCGGGCTGTGGACGCGGGCCCTCGCCGCGCGCGCCGGCGTCAATGTCCCGCTGGCGCCGCTCCACCACCAATACATCATCACCGAACGGATCGCCGGCGTGACGCCCGGGCTGCCGACGCTGCGCGATCCCGACCGCCTCACCTACTACAAGGAGGAGGTCGGCGGGCTCGTCATGGGCGGCTACGAGCCCAATCCCGTCCCCTGGCGCGGTGGCGCCGTGCCCGAGGATTTCGCCTTCCGCCTCCTCGACGACGATTGGGACCATTTCGAGCCGATCATGGCGCTCGCCCTCGGCCGCGTCCCGGCGCTCGCCGGCGCCGGGATCAAGCAGATGGTCCACGGCCTCGAAAGCTTCACCCCGGACGGCAACTGGATCATCGGCGAGGCGCCGGAGCTGCGCGGCCTTTTCATCGGCGCCGGCTTCAACGCTTTCGGCATCGCCTCGGCGGGCGGCGCCGGCATGGCGCTCGCCGAATGGGTCGCCGATGGCGAGCCGCCATTCGATCTCTGGCCGGTCGATATCCGGCGCTTCGGCCGCAATCATCAGGACCGGCGCTGGGTCGAGGCGCGGACGCTCGAAGCCTATGCGAAGCACTACGCCATTGCCTGGCCTGCCGAGGAATATCGCTCCGGGCGGCCGCTGCGCCGGTCGCCGCTCTACGACCGGCTGAAGCAAGCGGGCGCCGTCTTCGGCGAGAAGCTCGGCTTCGAGCGGCCGAATTGGTTCGCCGACGCGGCTGAGGGCGAGACGCCCGAGGACCGCTACTCCTTCGGCCGGCCGGGCTGGTTCGCCGCGGTCGGCCGCGAGCACCGCGCCTGCCGCGAAGCCGCCGCCGTCTTCGACCAGACGAGCTTCGCCAAGGCGCTGCTGGTCGGGCGCGACGCCGAGAAGGCGCTCGCCTGGATCGCCGCCAACGACGTCGCCGTGCCGCCGGGGCGCGTCGTCTATACGCAGATGCTGAACGCGAGGGGCGGCATCGAATGCGACCTCACCGTGACGCGGCTCGCCGAGGACCGCTACTACATCGTCACCGGAACCGGCTTTGCGACGCGTGATTTCGACTGGATCCGCCGCTCGATTCCGGAAGGACTCGCGGCGGAGCTCGTCGATGTGACCTCGGGCAGCGCCGTCCTCGCCGTCATGGGGCCGCGCTCGCGCGCCATTCTGCAGGGCCTCAGCGAGGACGATCTCGGCAACGCCGCCCTCCCCTTCGCGCATGCGCGGCAAATCCGCCTCGCCGGCGCGCCAGTGCTGGCGATCCGCATCACCTATGTCGGCGAGCTCGGCTTCGAGCTGCATGTGCCGACGGAATTCGCCGCCACTCTCTACGACGCGCTCATCGCGGCCGGTCGCCCGCTCGGCCTCGCCGATGCCGGCTACCGCGCCATCGAATCGCTGCGCCTCGAAAAGGGCTACCGCGCCTGGGGCGCCGAGATCGGTCCCGATCACTCGCCGCTCGTCGCTGGGCTCGGCTGGGCCGTGAAGCTGCGAGGCAGCGTGCCCTTCCAGGGACGCAAGGCGCTGGAGCGGCAAGCATTGGCGCCGTTGCCGCGCCGGCTCGCCGGCTTCGTCCTCGATGATCCCGAGGTGACGCTGCTCGGGCGCGAGACCATCTACCGGAACGGCGAGGCGGTCGGATGGCTGACGAGCGGCGGCTTCGGCTACACGATCGGCCGCCCCATCGGATACGGCTATGTCCGCCGGCGCGAGGGCGTCGATCGCGATTTCCTGCTCTCGGGCCGCTACGAGCTGGAGGTCGCGACCGAGCGCGTGCCGGCGCGGATCGGCCTCGCGCCGTTCTATGACCCGGACGGGCGGCGCCTGCGCGGCTGAAGGGTGCGGCGAAGCCGGAAGCGAGACCGGAGCGTTTGCGAGATGACGGCGATGAGCGGCGGACGGCACGGGATGGGGCGCATAGCGCGGGCGGCGCTGATCGCCGCGGCGATCGGGCTCGCCGCCTGCGCCGGCGCCTCCTACGTCGTCCCTTATTACGCAGTCGGCTACACGCCGGGCGAGGAGGCGGGGGCCGGGCTCGACATGCCGGTCGTCGTCCGCGGCAACGCCTTCGCCATGCCGCAACCCGCCTTCGACCAGGCCGTGACCGATGCGATGCAGGGCTGGGCCTTTCGCCTGCCCCTGCATTTCACCCCGCTCGGCAACCCCAACGCCGTCTATCGCGTCGTCATGGTCTTCAATCCGCCGACCGCGGTCGCCGATCCCGCCTATTGCCTGCGGCCCTTGCCCGTCCAGGCGGTGTTCGGGCTGCCGCCGGCGCCGCGGACGCCGCTCACCGCCGTCTTCTGCCGCGGCGACGGCGTCCTCGCCTCGGCTTCGGGCTCCGTCAGCACCGCGCAGGGCCCCTTCAGCCCGGAGTTCCGCGAAGGCATCGGCCATTTCACCGCGGCGCTGTTCCCCGCCGTCAATCCCGAGAACCGGCCCGACACTTGCTTCGGCATGTTCTGCTGAGCCCGCGGCTCAGCGGCGCGCGCGAAAGAACCGCCGCAGCAGGGCGGCCGCCCGCCCCTCCTCGATGCCGCCATAGATCTCCGGGCGATGGTTGCAGCCCGGCTGCTCGAAGATGCGGGCCCCGTGCTCGACGCCGCCGCCCTTCGGGTCGTAGGCCGCGAAATAGACGCGCCGCAGCCGCGCGAGCGCGATGGCGGCGGCGCACATCGCGCAGGGTTCGAGCGTGACGTAGAGATCGCAATCGACAAGCCGCGGCGCGCCCTTCGCCGCCGCGGCCGCGCGCAGCGCCAGCATCTCGGCATGGGCCGTCGGGTCGGCGAGCTCCAGGATGCGGTTGCCGGCGGCGGCAAGGATCGCGCCCTCCGCGTCGACGATGGCGGCGCCGACCGGCACTTCGCCGCGCGCGGCGGCGCGCTCGGCCTCGGCGAAGGCGAGCGCCATCGGGCTCAGAGTCTCGGCCATGGGCGAGCGGTAGCGGTCTCGGATGCCGTGGTCAAGCAATCCGGCGCGGCGTTGCCGTCGGCTGCGGCAGAGCTTACGATCCGCGCCGCTCTGCTGGAGACGCCCTTCATGCCGCAGCCCGTCATCGGTCTCACCCTCGATTCGGAGCCGCCCGGCGGCTATTCGAAATTCCCGTGGTACGCGCTGCGCGAGAACTATTGCGCCGCTGTCGCCCGCGCGGGCGGGCTGCCGGTGCTGCTGCCGCACGAGCCGGACCGCGCCGCCGACTACCTCGCCCTCATCGACGGGCTCGTCGTGACCGGCGGCGCCTTCGATGTCGATCCGACGCTCTTCGGCGCCTCGACGCGGCATGCGACGGTCACGACCAAGGACCGCCGCACCGCCTTCGAGCTGGCGATCACGCGCGGCGCCCACGCCGCCGAGAAGCCGGTGCTCGGCATCTGCGGCGGCCAGCAGCTCCTCAATGTTGCGCTCGGCGGCACGCTCATCCAGCACATTCCGGACGAGGTCGAGGGTGCGCTCGCGCACGAGCAGCCCAACCCGCGCAGCGAAGCCGGCCATGCCGTCTCGGTGGTGCCGGGAACCCTGCTTCACCGCGTCACGCAGATGACGGAGCTTCCCGTCAACAGCGCCCATCATCAGGCGGTGAAGGCGCTGGCGCCCGGCCTCGTCGTCGACGCGACGGCGCCCGACGGCGTCATCGAAGGCATCGAGGATCCGCGCCGCCGCTTCTGCCTCGGCGTGCAATGGCACCCGGAATTCGCGATCAGTGCCGGCGATGTCCGGATCTTCGAAGCGTTCATCGCCGCCGCCGCATGACGGCTCGGAAATGGCGGGGGAGGCGAAGGGAAAGGCGGAAGGCGAGCGGATTGCCAAGGTGATGGCGCGGGCGGGACTCTGCTCGCGCCGCGATGCCGAGCGCTGGATCGCGGAAGGCCGGGTTTCCGTCGACGGCAAGGTCCTGACGAGCCCCGCCGTGCTCGTCACCCCGGCGAGCCTCGTCCTCGTCGACGGCAAGCCGCTGACGGAGCCCGAGCCGCCGCGGCTCTGGCGCTATCACAAGCCCGCCGGGCTGGTGACGACGCATCGCGACGAGAAGGGCCGCGCCACCATCTTCGACCGGCTGCCGCCGGGACTGCCGCGGGTCATCACGGTGGGGCGGCTCGACCTCACCTCTGAGGGGCTTCTGCTCCTCACCAACGACGGGGCGCTGGCGCGGCGGCTCGAACTGCCGGCGACGGGGTGGCTGCGCCGCTACAAGGTGCGCGTCCACGGCATCGTCGAACCGAAGGCGCTCGAGCGCCTCGCCGCCGGCATTACCGTCGCCGGCGTCGATTACGGGCCGATCAAGGCCCGCCTCGAGCGCCAGCAGGGCAGCAACGCCTGGATCGAGATGGGGCTCCGCGAAGGCCGCAACCGCGAGATCCGCCGAGTCCTCGAGCATCTGGGATATCCGGTGACGCGCCTCATCCGCCTCTCCTACGGCCCCTTCCAGCTCGGCAACCTCGAACGCGGCGCCGTCGAGGAGGTGCCGCGCAAGGTGCTGGCGGAGCAGCTCGGAAAGAGCGGCGCCGCAAAGCCGCGCGCGAGATCCCATGCGGATCATCGCGGGTAGGCATCGCGGGCGGCCGCTCGCCGCGCCGCCAGGCGCGGCGGTGCGGCCGACGAGCGACCGGGCGCGCGAGGCGCTGTTCGATATCCTGGCGCATGGCAAGCTGGCGGCGGAGGGCGCCGCCTATGCCGGCGCCGCCGTGCTCGACGCCTTCGCCGGCACCGGCGCCTTCGGCCTCGAAGCCCTGTCGCGCGGCGCCGCCGCGGCCTTCTTCATCGAGAAAGCGCCGGCGGCGCTCGCGGCGCTCCGCCGCAATATCGCCGCCCTCGGCGAAGGCGAGCGCGCGCGCATCGTCGCCGCCGACGCGACCGCGCCGCCCCGCGCCCCCGCCGCCGTCAGCCTCGCCTTCCTCGACCCGCCCTATGGCAGCGACCTCGGAGCCACGGCTCTCGCGGCGCTCGGCGCAGCGGGCTGGCTCGCCGATCGCGCCCTCGTCATTCTCGAAGTCGCAAAATCGGCCCGCCTCGCGCCGCCGCCCGGCTTCACCCTTCTCGACGAGCGCCGCTATGGCGCGGCGCGCTTCCTCTTCCTGCGCTATTCCGGCAGCGCCGCGGCCGCCCGCCAAGGATGAGCGCGCCTCCGGCCCGCTGCTATTCCTCCGCCATGCCGGCGAGGCGCAGCCCGGTGCGGAGGCGCTCGTGCTGGGCGCGATAGGCCAGGCTCGTCGCCGGCAAGGGCACGGACCAATCGTCGAAGAGCCGCTTGATCGTGAGCTCCGGCCGCAGGCGAAGGCAGCTCGCGAGAGCCGCCGCGGCTTCCTCGGCGCGACCCGACATCGCCAGGATCGCGGCCAGCAGCGCATAAGCGCGCACGTCTTTCGGATTGGCGTCGGCCGAGAGCCGCAGCAGCCGGATCGCCTCTTCGTCCTCGCCGAGAAAGAACTGCACCCGTCCCATGGCGCCGAGCCAGATCCACCGGCTCGGATCGTGCGGGCCGATCGCCTCGGCTTTCCCGAACCACGCCAACGCTTCCTCAAAGCGGCCGAGATAGAGCTGGCTGAGGCCGATCTCCTTATACGCCCAGGGCTCGCCGGGGTTCTGCGCGATGACGACCTGGCCGGCCGCGATCGCATCCTCGAACTTCCCCTCGGCACGGAGCAGCGCCGCGTGGATTTTGAGTGCGACGATGTGGCGCGCCTCGATGGCGAGCGCGCGCTCGATCAGCGCCCTCGCCCTCCGAAGCCTGTCCTCGCGCCCCGTCTCGTAGTAGCTGTTCAGCACTTCGAAGACGTAGGTCGTCGCCACGCCCGCCAGCGCATCGACATTCTCGGGATCGGATTCCAGCGCGCTCTCGAAGAGGGCGCGCGCGGCGATCATGGTCTCGCGGGAGGCCGGGCGGTTGGCGACGGCCTGGCCGCGCATGACGAAATCGATGGCGGATGGATTGCCGCGATGCTCGCGCTCGCTTCGCCGCGCCTCGACATCGACGAGCCGCAGCCCGACGGCGCGCGACAATCGGCCGACGATCTCGTCTTGAATCGCGAGCACGTCCTTGCGCGTCTTGTCGAAGCGCTCGGCCCAGATCTCGGTATTGGTCTCAGCGTCGGTCAGCTGGGCGTTGACGCGCACCTGCTCGCCATCGGCCATGACGCTCCCCGCGAGCAGGTAGCGGACATTGAGATCGCGTCCGACCGCGCCCGGATCGACCGGCTTGCCCTTGTAGGTGAAGGCCGTGGCGCGCGCCACCACGAAGCTGCCGGGAAGGGCGCGCGACAGATCCGTCGTCAGGCTCTCGGTGATGCCGTCGACGAAATAGTCCTGCCGAGGATCGCCGCTCAGATTGGCGAAGGGCAGCACGACGATCGACAGCCGCGGGATGGTTTCGGACGGCTCGGCTTCCGGCGCCGGCGCGCCCACCAGCGCCGTCAGCGCCGCCGGCGCATCCGTCTGTCCCAGCCGCCACGACGCGGCGGCGATCGCCGAGGCGAGACCGAGCGCGACGGCGGCTCTCGGCCCGAGACGCCGCCATCGGCGGCCGCCGCCCTTCGGCAGCTGCGTCGCGCCGCCGGACTGCAGGCGATACGCATGGACCGGCCGCGCGATGTTCTTGACCTGCCGATTGCCGAGATCGGCGAAGGACGCGGCCAGCTTGTCGCGAACATGCTCGTAGACGGCGCGGGACACGACGATTCCGCCGGGCTCGGCCAATCCTTCGAGGCGAACCGCGATGTTGACGCCGTCGCCGAAGATGTCGTCGGCTTCGACGATGACGTCGCCGAGATTGACGCCAATGCGGAACATGAGGCGCTGACCCGCTGGCAGCTTCGCATTTCGCTCCGCGGCGCCATTCTGGATGTCGATCGCGCACCGCATCGCCTCGACGACGCTGGCGAAATCTGCCAAGAGGCCGTCCCCGGTCTTCTTGACGACAATGCCGCCGCGCGCGCCGATCGCGGGGATGAGTAGCTCGTGCCACAGCGCCGCAAAGCGCGCATGCGTGCCCTCTTCATCCTCGCTCATGAGACGGCTGTATCCCGCGACATCGAGGCTGAGAATCGTCGTCAGCTTGCGAATCAACGCCGCTACCTCCACTGGGTTGGCCGGGCTTGCGGCCGGCGCCGATGGATTGTCCGCGTTCGCGTCCCGGTTCTCTCGCAGCCGGATGTGTTCGAGGCCGTCCGCTGGAAAGCGCGACCCGCGCCGCCATCGCAGGCGCCGAACGGGTCCTCGATCCGCGCCGGCCAAGCGGCCGGTCGCCGGCGCGCAAGGTCGGCGTTCGGCCGGCTGCAATGCGCTTCGACCCGGTCTCCCTGGAGCGGCCGGGCTGCGCCTCCGCACGCGATTTTCGGATTGCCGCCGAAAGCCGGTGCGGCCATCGCGCGCCCGAGGTTGTCCCACCCCGCTCTCGCGTGGTTCAATTGCCCGGACGATCCCGAAAAAGCAAATTGGCTTTCGAAATCGCATCAATAAGGAATTCTTTGCGATGCGCAGCCTCAACCTCGACCAGTTGCGGGCGCTGACCGAAGTCGCGACGCTCGGCAGCTTTTCCGCGGCCGCGCGGCGCCTCAATCTCACGCAGCCGGCGGTCAGCCTGCAAATTCGCGAGCTCGAAGCCCGCTGGGGCCTGCGCCTCATCGAGCGCCTCGGCAAGAAGGCGCGCGCGACCGGCCCGGGCCGGGAGCTGATCGAGCATGCCCGCCGCATCGCGCGGGAATGCGAAGCGGCGGAGACGGCGATGCGCGGCCTGCGCGACGGCTGGTTCGGCCGCGTCCATATCGGCGCGACGCTGACGGCCCTGATGTATGACCTGCCGCCGGTGCTGAAGCGTTTGCGCGCCGAGCATCCGCAGATCGAGGTCGTCATCACCAATATGCCGACGCGCGACACGGTCGAGCAGATCGCGCAGAACACGATCGATTTCGGCCTGGTGACCTTGCCGGTCAAATCGGCGCTGCTGAAGGCGACGCCGCTGCGCGCGCAGCGCTGCGTCGCCATCCTTCCGGCGGCGACCCCGGACGTCCCCGATGAGGTGACGCCGGCCTATCTCGCCCGGCATCCCCTCGTCCTGGAGCATGAGCGGGGGGCGGTTCACGCGCTCGCCATGCAATGGCTGTCGAAGCATCTGCCGCTGGCCCGCCCGCCCATGCATGTCGGCATCATCGAGGCGGCAAAGCTGGCGGTGGCGTCCGGTCTCGGCATGTCGATCGTCCCCGATGTCGCTGTCGCCGAGCACGGCGCCGATATCCTCGTCCGGCCGCTGAAGCCCGCCCTCCCCTGCACGCTGGGTCTCGTCGAGCGGCGGAACAAGCCGAGCGAGGCGGCCTACGACATCGTGCGCAGCGCGCTGCTCGGCCTCAGCACCCTCCGCGAGACCGGCGCGTCGAAGCGCCGCCGAAAGCTGCCCGCCGCCGCGGCGGCCGCGTCACGCAAGCGCCTCGGCGAGGCCGGCCGCTCGGCCGGGCCTCATATCGTCCGGCGCCATTCCACCTCGCCTCCGCGCGATCGCGTGTGAGGCGCTTCACAACCCGGCGCCGCGCGCAGCCCTAATCTGGCCCCGTTTCGCTCCATCCAGGCGACCCGAGGAGAAGAGAGATGGCCCTGCGCAAGTTCATCATCGAACGCGACATCCCGAAGGTCGGCACCTTGGAGCGCGAGCAGCTTCGCGCCGCGGCGGCGAAATCCAACGACGCGCTGCGCCAGATCGGGCCGGACATCCAGTGGGTCGAGAGCTACGTCGCCGACGACAAGACCTTCTGCGTCTACCTCGCCGCAGACGAGCGCGTCATCCGCAAGCACGCCGAGATCAGCGGCTTTCCGGCGACGAAGATCACGGAGATCCGCAAGATGATCGATCCGACGACCGAGAAGACGGGCTGAGGAGCCTTTCGCCTGCCGCGTCCCCCATCGCCTCACCGCGGATAGGCCGTGATGACGGCGCCGTCGGGAGCGACGACGACGCGGAGCTGACGGGCGGGACGGCCGTCAATCGTCGTCCCGATAGGGCGCGGGAAGGTGTAATCGTAGAGCGTGCCGGAGCGGCCGTTGGTGTCGGGCCGGGGATGACCCTCGCGAATGGCTTCGGCGATCATTCCGCGGATCGTCGCGGCGGTCGTGCCGGGTGCGTAATGGCTGGCATCTGACGCGGTGCTGGCGGGGCCGTGGCGCGTCATGATGTGGCGGAGCGCGTGGGCGGTGAGGTAGGGCTCCGCCGGCTGCGGCGCCGCGAGCTGCGCCTGCGGGGCCGAGCCCGGCAGCGGCGGCACCGCGCCGAGAAGCACCCCCATGAAGGCGGTCGCCGCGAGGCGCCGCAGAAGGCCCGATGGCGTCATCGCCGCCCGAAGAGGCGCTCGATATCGCCGAGCTTCAGCTCGACATAGGTCGGACGGCCGTGATTGCACTGGCCCGAATGCGGCGTCGCCTCCATCTCGCGCAAGAGCGCGTTCATCTCGGCTTCGTTGAGGCGGCGCCCGGCGCGCACGCTGCCATGGCAGGCGAGCGTCCCGCAGATCTCTTCGAGCCGCTCCTTCAGGGCGAGCGCCTCGCCGAACTCGGCGAGCTCGTCGGCGAGGTCGCGGACGAGCCCCGAAACGTCGCTCTCGCCGAGGAGGGCCGGCATTTCCCGCACGATGACGGCGCCGGGACCGAAGCGTTCGAGGACGAGCCCCAGCTCGGCCAGCTCCTCGGCGCGCGCGGCGAGGCGCGCCGCCGCCGGCTCCTCGAGCTCGACGATCTCGGGCAGGAGCAGCATCTGGCGGGCAACGCCGCCGGCGGCGAGGCGCGCCTTCATCCGCTCGTAGACGAGGCGCTCATGCGCCGCGTGCTGATCGACGATGACGATGCCGTCCTCCGTCTGCGCCACGATATAGGTGCCGTGGAGCTGCGCGCGCGCCGCGCCGAGCGGGAACCGCTGCTGCGCGTCGGCGGCCGCAGCGTTCGGATCCGGCGCCGCCGCGGGCGCCGCCGCGGCGATCGCGGCGAAGCCCGGCTGCGGCTCGTAGAAGGAAGCGGCCGCCTCGGCGAGGCCGCTCGGCAGGGAGGGCGAAGGTCCGGAATAGGCAAAGCCGCCGCGGTGCGGCGCGAGTCCGCCGCCCGGGCGGAAGCTGCCGAGGGCGGCCCCAGCAACCGTCGTCGCGGCGCGATGGCCCGCTTCCGCCAGCGCGTTCCGCAACGAGGCGACGATGAGCCCCCGCACGCGCGCCGCATCGCGGAAGCGCACCTCCGCCTTCGCCGGATGGACGTTGACGTCGACCTCGGTCTCCGGGCAGTCGAGGAAGAGCGCGACCATCGGATGGCGGTCGCGTGCGAGGAAATCCTGATAGGCGCCGCGCACCGCTCCCGCCAGCAGCTTGTCGCGCACCGGCCGGCCATTGACGAAGAGATATTGCTGCTGCGCCGTCGCCCGGTTGAGCGTCGGCAACCCGGCAAGGCCGGTGAGCCGCAGCTCCTCGCGCACGGACGAGATGGCCACGGCGTTCTCGGCGAAGTCGCGGCCGAGAATGGCGGCGAGGCGCTGCCGCCGTCCGGCCGGCTCGCCGCCCAGCAGGTCGGGCGCGGCGGCGGGCAGGCGCAGCAGGACGCGCTCCTCATCGCCCGTCACCGTGAAGGCGATGGCGGGATAGGCCATGGCGAGGCGCTGCACGGCATCGAGCGCCTGGTCGCGCTCGGTGCGCGGCGTCTTCAGGAATTTGAGGCGCGCCGGCGTCGCGAAGAAGAGGTCGCGTACCTCGACGCGCGTGCCGGGCGGATGCGCCGCCGGCTGGACGCGCCCCTTGGCGCCGCCTTCGACGCGCAGCATCGACGCCGCCTCGTCGCCGCGCCGGCGCGTCGTTACGGTTAGGCGGCTGACGGCGCCGATCGACGGCAGCGCCTCGCCGCGGAAGCCGAGGCTGCGGATGCGGAGGAGATCGTCCTCGGGCAGCTTCGAGGTGCAATGGCGCTCGACGGCGAGAGCGAGCTCCTCGGCGCTCATGCCCGAGCCGTCGTCGCTGACGGCGATGAGGGCGAGCCCGCCCTCGCGCAGCACCACCTCGATGCGCGAGGCGCCGGCGTCGATGGCGTTCTCGACCAGCTCCTTCACCGCCGCCGCGGGCCGCTCGATGACCTCGCCGGCGGCGATGCGGTCGACGAGGGTCGGCGGCAGCTGGCGGATGGTCATGCCGGCGATTGTGCCCGCCCGCGGCGCCGCCGCCAAGCCGTCGGCGCGCCAAGGAGCGTCCACGGCACGCCCCCGGCGAAACGACGGAGCGCGCCGCCTTCGCTCTCACCAGGGAGGCAGCGGCTCCCAGCCCTCCGGCGTCCATTTGAAGAGAGTGGCCGAGATCGGCCGTTCCGAACGCTTTACCGCATCCCGCACGAAGCTCGCCATCGCCTGCGGCATTCCGGGGCGCCGCGCGTCACCGTAGATCACGAGACGGCTTCCCGGCACGGCGAGGAGGAGCTCGCCCCCCATCCTCTTCGCGACCTGGGCCCATTCCTCATGCAGAAGAATTCGGCTCGATTCGTAATCGTCTCCCTCGATATAGAAGAAAGCCTGTCCCGGCGCGTCGTGAGCGACCGCGTCCATCGGGCGCAAGGCCGCCGTGATATTGCGCATTGCCAGCGCCATCACCCCGTCTGGGGTCAGCGCGAGATCCTCGAGATCGCGCGCATTGAGGAAGCGCAGCTTGCGCGGCTCGTCGCGGACGATTGCCAAGGAGAGATCGCCGGCAAGCGGTCGGGCGACCGGTTGCGCCGCGGGATTGGCAGCGACGTCTTGGTCCAATTGCGCGATATAGGCGGAGGGCCGCACGACCGGCAGAAACTTGGTGCGATCGATCGGAAGCGCCGATTCCTCTAGAGCGCTCGAGGTGTTCGCAACATATCCCTGAACCGCATTCGGACATCGCGCGCGGTTGGCGGCACAGAATCGCCAGATGCGATCGAGGCTCGCGACCGCGTGTCCACCGCCCTTCCCTGCCGCGAGCTCCAGGGTCAAAGGCTCCTTCACGGTCACCGTGGCGCCCGACATCGCCGCCGCGAGCCGTTGCGCGACATAAGCGGTGAAACCGGGTGGATCTGTAGGAATAGACTCGGCGGAGGTCGCGCTGCTCGTCGGGCTGTCGATACTCCTTGTGGTGCTCGCCGCCTTGTCGGTGCCCGTTGTGCAGCTCGCGAGAGCGCAGATACCAGCGCGAGGAAGACGCTCGCCGAACGCCACTGCCCCGCCATTCACGACTCCATGACCCGTTAATGTCACCAGTTCGAGTGTAGTTCAACCTACGCTTGCGGTCATCGATGCTGCAGATGTCCCTCTCCCGCCAGCTCGATCCGGCCAATGCTGGAGCGCGATGAATCGACGACGAGGAGATCGCGAAATGCCATCGGACGGTCGCTTTTGCCGAGGTGATGGTCGCAAGGTCCTCTGAATCTCGCCGGAGCGCGTTGATCCAACGCAATCGAAGCATCTTGTATCCGCCACGCTCGGCGCGTCGGCGCCGGCCGGCGGCGACAGCAGGCGTCAACTGCCGCTGGCGGTCACCTCGCGGGTCGGCTTGAGGTTGGTCGGCGTGCCGACCACCGCGAAGCCGAGCTGCGCCGGATCGAAGAGGCGCTTGGCGACGCGCTTTGCGTCCTCGAGCGTCACCGCGTCGATGAGGGCGTTGCGCTTGTCGAGGAAATCGATGCCGAGCTTGTCCTCCTGCATCTGCACCAGGGTTCCCGCGATGCGCCCGGTCGAATCGAATTGCAGCGGGAAGGAGCCGGTGAGGTAGGTCTTGGCGTTGGCGAGCTCTTCCGCCGTCGGCCCGTCGTCATGCATGCGCCGCCATTCCTCGCGGATGATGTCGATCGACTGCGCCACCGCGTCATTGCGCGTCGCGACGCCGCCCAGGATGACGCCGCTCTCGCGCAGCGGCACGAGATAGGTGTAGACGCCATAGGCAAGCCCGCGCTTGACGCGCACCTCCTCCATGAGGCGCGAGGAGAAGCCGCCGCCGCCGAGGATGTAATTGTCGAGATAGGCCGCGTACCAATCCGGATCGTCGCGCTTGATGCCGGGCTCGCCGAAGGTGGCGACGCTTTGCGGGATCGGCTTCTTGACGAGGAGGAGCGCGCCGGCATCCTGCGCCGTCGCGGGCGCGACCGGCGCCGGCGCCGCCTCTGCCGGGAGCGGGCCGAAGGTCTTGTCGAGGAGACTCGCCAGCGCCTCGGGCGCGACGTCGCCGACGACGCCGATGGTGAGCGCGTCGCGGGCGAAGCGGTCATGGGCAAAGCGCTTCAGATCCGCGACCGTGATCGCGGCGAGGGTGGCGGCAGTGCCGTCGGTCGGGCGCGCATAGGGATGGCCGTCGAAGGCGTTGCGCCACCAGACGCGGTTGGCGACGGCGTTGGGATTCTCGGCCCGCTGCGCGACCTCGGCGATGAGATCGGCGCGGATGCGCGCGAGCGGCTCCGCATCGAAGCGCGGCTCCGTCAGGGCGAGGCGCAGCAGGTCGAAGGCGGCATCGACGTTCTTCGTCACGGTGCGCAGCGAGCCCGTCACGTAATCCTGGGAGGCGCCGAAGGCGACCGAGCTCGCGAGGTCTTCGAGACGCGCCTGGTAGGCGCCGCTGTCGAGCCGTCCCGCCCCCTCGTCGAGCAGCGCCGTCGTCATGCGCGCGAGGCCGAGCTTCTCCTTGGGCTCGGTGGCGGCGCCGCCGCGGAAGGAGAATTCGAGCGTGACGATCGGCAGGGAATGATCCTCGACGAGCCACGCCTCGATTCCGCCGGGGCTGCGCACGCGCTCGATGGTGAAGGCGCGGGCGGCGGGCGAGACGGCGAGGCCGAGGCAGAGGACGAGCCCGAGCAGCAGCCGCGGGGCGGGCGGCGCGATGCGCGCGGCGCTCATTGGATGGCGCTCCCGGCCGGGACCTGCCCCGCCGGATGGCGCGCCGGCGCCGGCGCCTCCGCCATGGCCGCCGGGTTCGCGGGCAGCAGAACGCCCGTGACCGCGTCGGCGTCCTTGATGACGTAACGCGCCGCGGCGTTCACCTCCTCGGCCGTCACCTTGCCGATGCGCGCCGGCCACGCCTCGACATCATCGATGGTGCGGCCGACGGCGAGCGCCGCGCCGAAGATTCTGGCGGGGCCGGCGAGGCTGTCGCGGGAATAGACCTCTTCGGCCTGCATCCGCGCCGTCGCCCGCGCCACCTCTTCCGGCGTCACCCCCTTTTCGAGCAGCGTCTTGATCTGCGCCGCGATGGCGGCTTCGAGCTGCGCCATCTCGACGCCGGCGCGCGGCGTCGCATAGAAGCCGAAGGTCGACAGGTCGAGCGGTCCCGGATCGTAGAAGGCGCCGGCGGCGAGGGCGAGCTTCTGCTCGACGACGAGCGCGCGGTAGAGCCGCGAGGTGGCGCCGCCGCCGACGATCTCGGCCAGCACCTGCAGCGGGTAGGCGTATTTCGTCTCGCCGCCCGTATAGCTCGGCGCCAGGTAGGAGCGCGTCCAGTTCGCCTGCGCCACCTCGGGGCTGCGGAATTCGAGCCGCGCCGCGGCGACGCGCGGCGGCTCCTTGACCCTGAGGCGCGGCGGCACCGGCTGCGCCGGGATGGGCCCGTAGTATTTCTCGGCGAGGCGGCGCACCTCGTCGACGGTGACGTCGCCCGAGACCACGAGCACGGCATTGTTGGGGTGGTACCAGGTGCGGTAGAAGGCGAGCGCGTCGGCGGTCGAAAGCTGCGCCATCTCGCTCTCCCAGCCGATCGTCGGGTTGCGGTAGGGGTGGTGGAGGTAGATGGCGGTGCGCACTTGCTCGTTGAGGAGCGCCGCCGGGCTGTTGTCGATGCGCGAGCGGCGCTCCTCGAGGATGACTTGCCGCTCCGGCAGGACCACGGCATCCTCGAGGACGAGCCCGTTCATCCGGTCGGCTTCGAGCTTCATGACGAGCTCGAGGCGGTCGGCGGCGACGGTCTGGTGGAAGACCGTGTAGTCCTCGCTGGTGAAGGCGTTGTCGCGCCCGCCGTTCTTCGCGACGATCTGCGAGAACATGCCGGGCCCCACCGCCTTCGTGCCCTTGAACATCAGATGTTCGAGGAAATGGGCGATGCCCGACTTGCCGCGCGGCTCGTCGGCGGCCCCCACCTTGTACCAGACCATCTGCGTCACCGCCGGTACGCGATGGTTCGGGATGACCACGACTTGCATGCCGTTTTCGAGGGTGAAGCCCTGGGCGCCGAAGCGCATCGCGGCCGCATCCTGCGCCGGCGCCGGCCGCGCGGGCAGAAGGGCCGCGAGGATGATCAGCGCAGGAATGGGCGCGCGGCGCCAGAACCCTGCCAGCATCGGATTGCTCCCTAGACCATAGGGTCTCGTTCGAGATCGCCCGCGCGGGCAGCCCGGCGCCGGGCCGCTGCCGCGCGGATCAGAAGAGCGGGAAAATGCCCTCGAGGAGCGCCTTCTTCTTGCGCTCGATGATCGGCGTCTCGCCCTCGGTGACCGGCTTGCCGAGCGCCGCATTCTGCCGCAGGCGCTCTGCCTCCTTGGTCGGATCGACGACGATCCCGGGCTCGGGCTGCTTGTGCCAGAAGATGAGGCTGTCGATGAAGCTGCGGTCGGCTTCGAGGTAGCGGGTATTTTCCTGATTGACGATGCGGCGGATATTGGGATCGACATTGTCGGCCCCCGCCTCTTTCAGCAGCGCCGCCTCGCCGGCGCTCTGCGCCCCGTGCGGCGCTACCGCGGGGCCCGCCTTGTCCTCGACCTTGAAGACCGTGCTGCGCGCCTGCGCCGTCGGCGTCTGGTCCTGCGGCCGAAGCGCGCCGGCGCGCGGCGGCCGCAGGGTGTAGTCGGGCGGCAGTTCGAGCGGCGCGCGCGCCACCACGGTGAACTCGTCGGGCGGCGTTTTCTCGATCCCGAGGGATTTCTTGACGCCGCTGCACGCGCCGAGCGAGGCCATGATCGCGACCGCGGCGGCAAAGACGAGGCAGCGCGAGATAGACACCGAGTCCTCCCCTACACCCGATTAATTAGCCGCTTCGCGCCGGCGGAGCAAGCCGTCAATGAGCATCAGGGCGACGCCGATGCAGATCGCGGAATCGGCGACGTTGAAGGCCGGCCAGTGCCAAGCGCCGAGGTGGAAGTCGAGAAAATCGACGACGGCGCCGAGGCGCAGGCGATCGATGACGTTGCCGATCGCCCCGCCGACGACGAGGCCGATCGCCGGAACTATCCACCCCTCGGCGCTGCGCCAGAGCCAGACGAGCAGCGCCACGACGATGGCGGCGGCGAGCACGGAAAAGACGAGGCCGCCGCCCGGCGCTCCGCCGTTGTTGAACATGCCGAAGCTGACGCCGCGGTTGCGCACGAGGACGAGGTTGAAGAAATCGGCAAGGCGGATGGCGGCGAGCCCGTCCATCGCGCGCACGATCCACCATTTGCTCGCCTGGTCGAGAGCGACGACGAGAGCGGCGACGACGAGCCCCGCCGCAAGGCGCTGCGGCGGCTGCGCCCTAGACATCGGCGGCGACGCCCGCGGCGGCCACGGCATCGGCGCAGCGGCGGCACAAATCGGGGTGATCGGCGCCGACCTCCGGCAGGACCTTCCAGCAGCGCTGGCACTTCTCGCCGGCGGCCGTCCGGATGCGGACGCCGACGCCCGGCACCTCCGGCAAGGTGAAGGCATCGGCGGGCGGCGCCGCGGGGCTGAGCGTGCCGGAGGAGGTGATGCAGATCTCGGCAAGGTCGATGCCGGCGAGGGCGGCAAGATAGCCCGGCTCGGCAAAGACCTCGGCATCGGCCTGGAGGCTGGAGCCCAGGCGCTTGGCCGCCCGCTCCAGTTCGATGGCGCCGGTGACGACGCGGCGCAGATCGCGGATCTTGCCCCATTTCTCGCCGAGCGCCGGGTCGCGCCATGCGGTTGGCACCTGCGGGAAGAGCTGCAGGTGGACGCTGGTCGCCGCGCCCTCGCCGTGCCGCGCCAGCCACGCCTCCTCGGCGGTGAAGCACAGCACCGGCGCAAGCCAGCGCGCGAGGCAATCGAAGAGGCGGTCGAGCACCGTGCGCGCCGCGCGGCGGACGGGCGCGTCGGGGCGGTCGCAATAGAGCGAATCCTTGCGCACGTCGAAATAGAAGGCCGAGAGATCGACGGCGCAGAGATGGTGAAGCGCCGTGAACATGCCGTGGAAATCGTAGTTCGCCACCCCGTCGCGGACGATGCCGTCGAGCTCGGCGAGGCGGTGGAGCACCCAGCGCTCCAGCTCCGGCATCTCGGCCGGCGCCACCACCTCCTCGGCGCGGAATCCCGAGAGGTTGCCGAGGAGATAGCGCAGCGTGTTGCGCAGCCGGCGGTACATATCCGCCTGGTATTTCAGGATCTCGGGTCCGATGCGCAAATCCTCGGAATAATCCGACGCCACGACCCAGAGGCGCAGGATGTCGGCGCCGCTCTGCCCGACCACCTCCTGCGGCGAGACGATGTTGCCGAGCGATTTCGACATCTTGCGGCCCTGCTCGTCGAGAACGAAGCCGTGGGTCAGCACGGCCTCGTAAGGCGCGCGCCCGCGCGTCCCGCAGGATTCGAGCAGCGAGGAATGGAACCAACCGCGATGCTGGTCGGAGCCTTCGAGATAGAGCGAGGCCGGCCATTTGAGATCGGGCCGCTGTTCCAGCACGAAGCTGTGGCTCGACCCCGATTCGAACCAGACATCGAGAATGTCGGTGACGCGCTCGTAATCCTCGGCCTTGTAGGCGTTGCCGAGGAACTCCTGCGCGTCGGCGGCGAACCAGATGTCGGCGCCGTGCTTCTCCACGGCGGCGGCGACGCGCTCGACGACCTCGGCATCGCGCAGCGGCTCGCGCGTCCGCTTGTCGACGAAGACGGCGATCGGCACGCCCCAGGCGCGCTGGCGCGAGATGCACCAATCGGGCCGCGTCTCGATCATCGAACGCAGGCGGTTCTTGCCCTGGGGCGGGATCCAGCGCGTCGCCTCGATCGCCGCCAGGGCCTTGCCGCGCAGCTCGTTCGCCTGCATCGAGATGAACCATTGCGGCGTGTTGCGGAAGATGAGGGGCGCCTTCGAGCGCCAGGAATGCGGATAGGAATGGACGAGCTTGCCCTGCGCGAGGAGGCCGCCCGCCGTTTCGAGCGCGGCGATGACGGCGGCGTTGGCGTTGCCGGTCTTGCCGTTCGGCCAATAGACCACCTTGCCGGCGAAGAGCGGCACATGGTCGTAATAGGCGCCGTCGGGACCCACTGTCTGCGGCACCTCGATGCCGTGGGCGCGGCCGAGCTCGAAATCGTCCTCGCCATGGCCGGGCGCGATATGGACGAAGCCGGTGCCTTCCTCCTCGCTGACGAAGGCGCCGGGAAGCAGCGGCACGGGGAAGTCGTAGCCTTGCCCGGCGAGCGGATGGCGGGCGACGGAGCCGGCGAGGTCAGCGCCTTTGCGGGCGACCCCTTCGCCGGCCGCGGTGAACCCAGCGGCCGCTTCGAGCTTTTCGAGCAACGCCTTGGCGACGACGAGGCGCTCGCCCGGGCGCGCGAGGCTGCCCTCCCGCGCCGAGGCCACGCGGACGACGAGGTAATCGAAATCGGGGCCGAAGGCGATCGCGCGGTTGCCGGGCAAGGTCCAGGGCGTCGTCGTCCAGATGACAATGCTCGCGCCGGCCAGCGCCGGGTCCGAGGCCTTTACGACGGGAAAGCGCGCCCACACCGTCGTCGAGGTGTGGTCGTGATACTCGATCTCGGCCTCGGCGAGCGCCGTCTTCTCGACGACCGACCACATGACGGGCTTCGCCCCCTGGAAGAGGCCGCCATTCATCAGGAACTTGCCGAGCTCGCGGACGATCTGCGCCTCGGCGGCATAGGCCATGGTCGTGTAGGGGTGCTGCCAGTCGCCGGCGACGCCGAGCCGCTCGAACTCCTCGCGCTGCACGCCGATCCAATGCTCGGCGAAATCGCGGCATTCCTTGCGGAAGAGCGCGATCGGCACCTCGTCCTTCGATTTCTTGGCGGCGCGGTATTTCTCCTCGATCTTCCACTCGATCGGCAGGCCGTGGCAGTCCCAGCCGGGCACGTAATTGGCGTCGTAGCCCAGCATCTGCCGCGAGCGGTTGACGACGTCCTTCAGGATCTTGTTGAGGGCGTGACCGATATGAAGGTTGCCGTTGGCATAGGGCGGGCCGTCATGGAGGATGAACTTCTCCCGCCCCTGCGAAGCCTCGCGAAGCTGCCGCCACAGCCCGATCTTCCGCCAGCGCTCGAGGAGAAGCGGCTCGCGCTTCGGCAAGTCGCCGCGCATCGGAAAGGCGGTCTCGGGCAGGAAGACGGTACGACGGTAATCGGTGCTCATGGCTCGCCTTTTATCGGGCTTTTCGGTCGGGCTGATAATCGTCCGGCGGCGGCTCTGCCGCTTGGGCGCGACGCTTGCCGCGACGGACGCGAAGACGCTCTCCCCGGTCCTACGCTGCGAGGACCGGGCGGCTAATTCGCGAGAGCCGGAGAAGAGCCATTCGCATGGCGGCGACCATAGGAAACCCGCCGCCGGCCGTCAATCCGGCGTGCGCAAGAAGAGCGCAAGCAGGGGGCAAGGAAGCGACTTCACTCGCCCGCTTTCGCCTCGGTGCGCAGATCGAGGGCGACGTTGTCGCCGGAAATCGAGATCGACTTCTTGGCGTTGCGCGGCAGCGGGATGCGCGCCGCGATGCAGTAGCTCATCAGCGCGGCCGCGACGAAGGTGTTGCCGAGCACCACCTCGTGGTGCTTGTCGGCGTTGTTGTCGTAAATCTTCAAGAGAACGTCGCCACGCGTCTTCTCCATGAAGCTCGCCGACTGGATCTGCCCGAAGGGTATGACGAGGCGGCCCTCGATGCGCTGCGTGTTGAGGGCCTGCCGCAACTCCTCGTTGCTGAAGACGATCCGTCGCAATTCGGTCGGCATTGGGCCGCCCCCTCGGCAAGCGAAAGTCCCGACGAGGATACTACCCGATCAGCTCGTAGCGGACAAAACCAAGCGCGCCGAGCGCGCCCGAGAGGACGAGGAGGACGCGCAGCAGCAGGAAAACCCATTGACGCCGCGCCTCGGCCCGGGCCCGCGCCGCCCCGGCGAGGGCCCGGGCGCGCAGCCGCTCCTGCTTGCGCTGGACCCGCATCGCCTCGACCTCGCGCTCGAGTTCGAGGCGCTGGCGGTGGGCCTGCTCGTTATGGCCGTCGACCGAAGCCTGGCGGAAAATGGTGCGCGGCGGCGACCCGTCGCCGCTGTCCTGCACGACGCGGACGGCGGCCGGCGGCCGCTTCTGCTTCATGACGTCCTTGGCCGCGTCGACGGCGAGCGTCTTCTCGTCGAACAAGGCGTAGGAGCGCCACTGCCCGCCGACATTGCGCTGGACCTCGAACACCATCATGGCGGATCAGCCGTCTTCCGCCGCGATTTCGCGGCAATTGGCCGCCCCGAAGAGCGCCTCGATCCGCTCGCCGTCATCGGAGAGCGGCAGCAGGATCGCCCGGAACATGATGGGGCGCTCCAGATGCATCGCCCGGTCGCCGACGCAGATCGGGATGCGCTTGGCGAGGACCCGCGGGACGAAGCCGGTCGCCGCCTTCAAGAGAGTGCGGTCCGGGCAATCCGCCACCCGGCTCTGCCGCGACCAGCTCCAACCCGGCACCGCCAGCGCGGTGCCGACATAGTCGAAGCGCGGATTGTGCGGATCGTCGAGAACGAGGCAGAAGCAATGCTCCCAATCCCCTTCGAGGAGGGCGGGAGCCAAGGATTCGCGCGGCGGGAAAGCCCGCTCGCCGCACAATTCCTGCCAGCGGGCCAGAACCCGAAGGACGAGCCGCCGCTCGGCGGCCTGCGATTGCTGCGACATCCCTGCCGATCACCTTTCCGCAAGGCAAATTCCCTTGCCCCGCCCAAGCCTCGCCGCCACGCGACTTGCGTCGGCGCGAGGTTCCAAGTGATCCAAATTTCCCTTTTATATTCCGTTAATTGACGGCGCCGGCCCGGACGCGCGCAGACGCTCGCGCGCCATCTCGCAATCGGCCGCGATCTGCGCCTTGAGCGCGTCGAGGCCGGCGAATTTCCGCTCGGGCCGCAGATAATCGACGAGGGCGACGCGCAGATGCCGCCCATAGAGCTCGCCGGCGAAATCGAAGATATGCACTTCGAAGCGAAGCGCCGCGCCGCCCACCGTCGGGCGCATGCCGAAATTCGCCACGGCATCGCGCCAAGCGCCGTCGCGCCCGAGCGCGGCGCGCACGGCATAGACGCCGGCCGCCGGCCGCAAATAGCCGTCGAGCTGCAGATTGGCGGTGGGAAAGCCGATGGTGCGGCCGCGCCGGTCGCCCTGCTCGACGCGGCCGTCGATTTCCCAGAACCGGCCGAGGAGAGCCGCCGCCCGCCGCGGCTCGCCGGCCTCGAGGAGATGGCGGATGCGCGTCGAGGAATAGATCTCCTCGCCCGCCTGCACCGGGTCGAGAACGGTGACGCCGAAGCCGAGCGCGCGCCCCATCTCGGTCAGCAGCGCCGCCGTGCCGCGCCGGCGGTTGCCGAAGACGAAATCATAGCCGACCACGGCATGGCGGATGCCGAGCCCGCCATGCAGGATGTCGCGGACGAAGCTTTCGGCGCTGCGCGCGGCGAAGCCGTGATCGAAGCGCAGCACGTAGAGGAGATCGACGCCGCTGCGCCGCAGCAGCTCTACCTTGGCGCGGAACGGGGTGAGGCGGAACGGCGGCGCCGCGGGCTGAAAGACGCTGCGCGGGTGCGGCTCGAAGCTCAGCACCGCCTGTGGCGCGCCGAGCGAGCTTGCAAGGCGGCCCGCCGCCGCGATCACCGCTTGATGGCCGCGATGGACGCCGTCGAAATTGCCGATGGCGACGACGGCGCCGCGCGCCTTCTCCGGCAGCGATGTCGCATGGCGGTAAATCTGCATGGCGCGTGGATTCTGAAGGGGTGGCGCTGCTGTAAGAGGAGCCGGATCCGGCGATGCCGCCGCGCAAAATATAACGGGCGGGCCATGCCTGAACAGCGGATTGCCGCCGCCGCCAACCGGAAAGCGCGCGTTGACAGGCAGGTTTCGCCCCTACATACTCCCGCGCTTTCCGCGCCAGATCGCCGTTGTCGGGCGAGCTCGGCGCGTTGGGAGCCTCGATATGGCCGCCAGAACGGGCCCCGCGGGCCGGGTGACGAAGGGAGAGCGGGCAGCAGCGCCGTTGCGACGACGACGCTAGGCCGCGCCACCGTATCGCTCACCGATCGTTCTGCCGCAGGAGAGACTCGTGATTCCAGCAGTGATGCCGACCTATGGTCGGTTCGATCTCGCTTTCGATAAGGGCGAGGGCGCCTATCTCTTCACCGCCGATGGCCGGAAATACCTCGATTTCGCCAGCGGCATCGCCGTGACCGTCCTCGGCCACGCCCATCCGCATCTCGTCGAGGCGCTCATCGAGCAGGGGCAGAAGCTTTGGCACTGCTCCAACCTTTTCGAGATCCCGGCGCAGAAGCGCCTCGCCGAGCGCCTCGTCGCCAACACCTTCGCCGATACGGTCTTCTTCGGCAATTCCGGCGCCGAGGCGGTCGAATGCGCCTTGAAGATCGTGCGCCGCTATCATGACGAGAGCGGCCATCCCGAGCGCTACCGCGTCATCGCCTGCACCGGCTCCTTCCACGGCCGCACCCTGGCGACCCTCGCCGCCGCCGGCAACCCCAAATACCTCAAAGGCTACGCCCCCGACGTCGAAGGCTTCGACCATGTCGCCTTCGGCAATCTGAACGAGCTGCGCGCCGCCATCACCAAGGAGACGGCGGCGATCCTCGTCGAGCCGATTCAGGGCGAAGGCGGCATCCGCGCCGCCTCGCTCGACTATCTGCGCGGCCTGCGCGCCGTCGCCGACGAGTTCGGGCTGCTCCTCGTCTTCGACGAGGTGCAGTGCGGGATGGGGCGTTCGGGCAAGCTCTTCGCCCATGAATGGGCCGGCGTCGCGCCCGATGTCATGACGGTGGCGAAGGGGCTGGGCGGCGGCTTTCCGGTGGGCGCCTGCCTTGCCACCGAGCGCGCCGCCGCCGTCATGACGACCGGCTCGCACGGCTCGACCTTCGGCGGCAATCCGCTCGCCATGGCGGTCGGCAACGCCGTGCTCGACGTCGTGCTGGCGGACGGCTTTCTGCCCAAGGTGGACCGCATCGCGCGGCTTCTCTGGGGGCGGCTCGAGACGCTCGTCGCCCGTTACCCGAAGGTCTTCGCCGAGCTGCGCGGCGCCGGGCTGCTGCTCGGCTTGCGCTGCGTCGTCCCCAATAGCGAGGTGATCGACAAGCTGATGGCCGAGGGCCTTCTCACCGTCGCCGCGGGCGAGAACGTCATCCGCCTGCTGCCGCCGCTCATCATCGACGAGCGCCATGTCGAGGAGGCGATGGGCATCCTCGACCGCGTCGCCGCGAGCTATCCGCAATGAGCGCGTCGAAGCCGCTGCGGAAGAGCAGCGCGGCAGGGCCCGCGCCGCGGCACTTCCTCGACCTCGACCGGATCGACGCCAAGGAGCTGCGGCGCATCCTCGACATGGGGGTCGCCTACAAGCGGCGCGGCAAGGCGGGCGACCGCATCCTCGCCGGCAAGACGCTGGCGATGATCTTCGAGAAGCCCTCGACGCGGACGCGCGTCTCCTTCGAGGTGGCGATGCGGCAATTGGGCGGCGAGGTCATCATCCTCGACGCGGCGGCGAGCCAATTGGGGCGTGGCGAGACCGTCGCCGATACGGCGCGGGTTCTCTCGCGCTATGTCGATGCCATCATGATCCGCACGACCCAGGCGGCAAAGCTCGAGGAGATGGCGCGCTACGCCAGCGTGCCGGTCATCAACGGCCTCACCGACACCTCGCATCCCTGCCAGCTCATGGCCGATGTCATGACGCTGGAGGAGCACAAGGGCAACGCCGCCGGCAAGATCGTCGCCTGGAGCGGCGACGGCAACAACGTCGCGGCGAGCTGGGTGCATGCCGCCGTGCGCTTCGATTTCGACCTGCGCATCGCCTGCCCGGACGAGCTGCGGCCGCCGGCGCATCTCCTCGACTGGGCGCGCCGCGCCGGCGGCCGCGTCAGCGTCACCGCCGTGCCGGAGAAAGCCGTCGAAGGCGCCGATTGCGTCGTCACCGACACCTGGGTCTCGATGGGGGTTGAAGCCAGCGTCAACCGTCACAACATGCTGGCACCTTACCGCGTCGACGAGCGGCTGATGGCCGCGGCGAAGCCCGACGCCATCTTCATGCACTGCCTGCCTGCCAAGCGCGGCGAGGAGGTAAGCGCCGGGGTGATCGACGGGCCGCAATCGGTGGTCTGGGACGAGGCGGAGAACCGCCTCCACGCTCAGAAGGGCATCCTCGCCTGGTGCCTCGGCTGAGGACCTCCGGCATCGGCGCGTTCCGCCGCCCGGGAGTCCCATCGTGACCACCGCTCTTCTCGACGATCTCGTCCAGCCCTTCCAAGTCGAGGCCTCCGCCCTGCGCGGCCGCCTCGTCCGCCTGGGGGCGCTCGTCGACACCATCGTGGCGCAGCATGCCTATCCCGAGCCCGTGGCGGGCATGCTGGGCGAGGCCATCGCGCTCGCCACCATCCTCGCCGGCGCCCTCAAATACGACGGCATCTTCACGCTCCAGACCAAGGGCGACGGCCCCATCCGCCTCATCGTCGTCGATGTGACGACGGCGGGCGCGGTGCGCGGCTATGCGCAGTTCGACGCGGAGAAGCTGGAGCACGCCCTCGCCGCCGCGGCGGCGGGAGGCCCGCCGGTGGCGGGCTCGGTGCCGCGCCTCCTCGGCGGCGGCTACATCGCCTTCACCGTCGATCAGGGGGAGCACACCGAGCGCTATCAGGGCATCGTCGAGCTGCAGGGCGCGAGCCTCGCCGAATGCGCGCACCACTATTTCCGCCAGTCGGAGCAGATCCGCGCCGGCATCAAGCTCGCCGTCGGCCGCGATCCCTCGGGCGCCTGGCGGGCCGGCGGCATCATGCTGCAGCGCCTGCCCGAGGAAGGCAGCATCATCGACGAGACGCGCGACGATGGCTGGCGCCGCGCCCTCATCCTGATGAGCTCGACGCGCAGTGACGAGCTTCTCGATGCGCGCACGAACCCGCACGAGCTCTTGTTCCGCCTCTTCCATGAGGACGGCGTGCGCGTCTTCGCCCCGCACGATCTGGAGCCGCGCTGCCGCTGCTCGCGGCACCGCATCGAGCGGATCCTCCGCGCCATGCCCGCGGAGGATGTGAGCGCCCTCCTCGCCGGCGACGACCGCGTCGAGGTCGTCTGCGAATTCTGCAACGCGCGCTATGCCTTCGCCATGGGCGAGATCGCGGCGCTCCGCGCCGGCTAAAGGTGGAGATATCCTCCTTCACGTGACGTATACCGAGCGTGACGAGCGCATTAGGATTATTTCGGCCCGGCGCTCAGAACGCCATGAGCAAGACCACTACTATCGCGAAAACGCGCCCTGACGGGACGCTCGTCAAAGCGCTTGAAGACGGCACGGAGCAGCCTTTGACGGCGACGCCGCTGCGCCCCGAGGACAGAGGCCGAGAGCCACGCGGCGGCGATGGCCGACCCGGCTGCACGGCCGATGGCGCCTGAGGAGCTTTCCAGGGCGCGACGCGTACCCCGGATCAGGACGATCCGCCGTGCCCTAGGCCTCACGCAGGAAGAATTTGCCGCGCGATATGAAATCCCGGTCGGCACGCTGCGTGATTGGGAACAGGGCCGCAAGGAGCCCGACCAACCAGCGAGGTCCTACATGCGGGCGATTGCTGGCGATGCCGCGGCTGTTGCTCGGGCCCTGCACAAGGGGCCAGCCGGATAGGCCACAATTCCCTGAGCGTTGCGCCTGCGTCCTGTCGCGCCCGCTTCCGCCTTGAACGCCGGCACCTCGCGTGCCAGTCTCGCCGCCTTCCACCCGAGACAATTCGCGAGTTCGAGGCCCGAATGATCCGCTCCTTCCCGCGCACCGCCATTGTCGGTTTCGCTCTTCTCGCCCTGCTCGCCGGTTGCGAGACGCCGGCGACGCGGCCGAGCTTCCCCGATATCCGCTTCACGCAGGAGCCGAAGCTGCGGCTCGATGTCGCGGCGATCGACCTCGAGAACGATTTCCATCCGACCTTCCGCGCCCCCGATGTCGAGCATCTCTTCCCGGTGCCGCCGCAGCGCGCCGCCGAGAATTGGGTGCATGACCGGCTCGAAGCGACCGGCACGACCCGGCGCGCGCGGGTGCGCATCACCAAGGCGAGCGTCACCGAAACGGACCTGCCAAAGACGCAGGGCCTCGTCGGCGCCTTCACCAAGGATCAGGCCGAGCGCTATGACGGCGTCCTCGAGATGAGCGTCGATATTCTGAACGACCACGGCTTTCCCGAGCGCACCGCGACGGCGCAGGTGATGCGTTCGCAATCCGTCGCCGAGGGCATCACGCCGAACGCCCGCGACCAGGTCTGGTACGACATGACGAAGGCGATGATGGCCGATATGGACCGCGAGCTCGAAAAGCAGATGCGCGCCACCTTCGGCTACTACATTCAGTAGATCCCGGGAGATCCCGGGAGATCCGAGGATGCGAAAGGGGGCCCGCCGCTGACGGCGCGGCCCGCGCGGCCCGCGGCACCGCGCGGCGCGGCGATGCGCGCCGTGCGACCCGCGCCGCGCCCGCGCGCCTTTCGCATTGTTTCCGGCACGAGAAATCGCGTACCTTGTGACCTAATCGGGAGCGAACCCGAAGCAAGGGAGGATCGATGAAGCACCGTGCGAAGGCGGGCCGCCCGCTGGCGGCCATTCTCTTCTTCCTCGCGGCCGTCGCGCTGGTTTCCGCGGGCGCCGCGGCGCAAGCCGCCGACAAGACGATCCGCTTCATTGCCCAGGCCGATTTGCGCAGCCTCGACCCGATCTGGACGACGGCCTACATCACCCGCAACTACGGCTACATGATCTACGACACGCTCTTCGCGGTCGACAAGGATCTGAAGCCGCAGCCGCAGATGGTCGATAAATGGACGGAGAGCCCGGACAAGCTCACCTACACCTTCACGCTGCGGCCGGGCCTCAAATGGCATGACGGCACGCCCGTCACCGGCGCCGATTGCATCGCCTCGATCGCGCGCTGGGGCAAGCGCGACGCGCTCGGCCAGAAGCTGATGGAAGCGGTCGACAAGATGAGCGCCGAGGGCGAGAGCTTCACGATCGCGCTCAAGGCGCCCTTCCCGCTCCTCATCGAGGGCCTCGCCAAGCTGTCGAGCAACACGCCCTTCATGATGCCGGAGCGCATCGCCAAGACCGACGCCTTCACGCAGATCACGGAATCGATCGGCTCGGGCCCGTTCAAATTCGTCCGCGAGGAGTGGGTCCCCGGCAACAAGGCGGTGTTCGTCAAGAACACCGATTACGTGCCGCGCCAGGAGCCGCCCTCCTTCGCCGCCGGCGGCAAGGTCGTCAAGGTCGACCGCGTCGAATGGCTCTACATTCCCGATGCCGCGACCGCCGCCGCCGCCCTCAATGCCGGCGAAGCCGATTGGTACGAGCAGCCGCCCGCCGACCTCCTGCCGCTCTTCCGCGCCAACAAGGACATCGTCGTCGCCAATGTCGACCCCCTGGGCAGCCAGGGCATCCTCCGCTTCAACTCGCTGCAGCCGCCCTTCAACAACGTCAAGATGCGGCAGGCCGTGATGGCGCTCGTCAACCAGAAGGACTATATGCGCGCCGTCGCCGGCAGCGACGAGAAGCTGTGGCGCGTCTGCGTCGCGATGTTCGTCTGCGGCACGCCGCTCGCCACCGACGCCGGCGGCGAGCAGCTCCTCAAAGGCCCCGACCTCGCCAAGGCGAAGGAGCTCATCAAGGAAGCGGGCTACAAGGGCGAGAAGATCGCCCTCATCTCGGCGACCGACCAGCCGATCGTCCACAACCAGGCCCTCGTCACCGCCGAGGCCCTGAAGAATGCCGGGCTCAATGTCGAGCTGCAGGCGAATGACTGGGGGACGCTCATCACCCGGCGCGCCGGCAAGGCGCCGGTCGAGAAGGGCGGCTGGAGCATCTTCCACACCTGGATCGTCGCGCCCGACCTCCTGTCGCCGGCGGTCAACTTCCCGGTCCGCGCCAATGGCGACGGCGCCTGGTTCGGCTGGCCGAAGGACGATGAGATCGAGAAGCTGCGCGATGAATGGTTCAAGGCCCCCGATCTCGCCGAGCAGAAGCGCCTCGCCGCCGAAATCCAGAAGCGCGCCTACGAGATCGCCTCCTACGTGCCGACGGGCCAGTTCCTGATCCCCACCGCCTATCGCAAGAGCCTCACCGGGATCATCCCGGCGCCGGTCGTCTTCCTGTGGAACGTCGAGAAGCACGCCGGGGGGTGAGCAAGCCGCCGTGTTCGCCTATATCGTCCGCCGCACCCTCGCCACCATCCCGGTCATGGGAGTGGTCGCGCTCTTCGTCTTCTCGCTGCTCTACCTCTCGCCCGGCGACCCCGCCGCCATCATCGCCGGCGACACCGCGACCGTCGCCGACATCATGCGCATCCGCCAGAAGCTCGGCCTCGACCAGCCCTTCTTCATCCAGTTCGGCGGCTGGGTGTGGCGCCTGCTCCACGGCGATCTCGGCATCTCGATCTTCACCAACCTGCCGGTCATGACGCTGATCGAGCAGCGCGTCGAGCCGACCGTGGCGCTCACCATCTCGACGCTCCTCGTCACCATCCCGGTCGCCATCCCGCTCGGCGTCATCGCCGCCTGGAAGGCCGGGACCTGGATCGACCGCGCCGTCATGGTTTTCGCCGTGCTCGGCTTCTCGGTGCCGACCTTCGTCTTGGCCTATCTCCTCATCTTCGGCTTCTCGATCGGCCTCGACCTCCTCCCCGTCCAGGGCTATTCGAGCATCCGCAACGGCTTCGGGCCGTTCCTGCAGCACCTCGTCCTGCCGACGATCACGCTCAGCCTCTTCTATGCTGCGCTCGTCGCCCGCATCACCCGTGCCAGCATGCTCGACGTGCTGGCGCAGGATTACGTCCGCACCGCTCAGGCGAAGGGGCTCGCGACCGGGCAGGTGCTGATCGGCCACGCCCTCAAGAACGCCGCCGTGCCGATCGCCACCATCATCGGCATCGGCATCGCGCTCCTCATCTCGGGCGTCGTCATCACCGAGACGGTCTATGCCATTCCCGGCATCGGACGCCTCACCGTCGATGCCATCCTCCGCCGCGACTATCCCATCATTCAGGGCATCATCCTGCTGTTCTCGGCGGCCTATGTGCTGGTGAACCTCGCCGTCGACATCAGCTACACCTTCCTCGATCCGCGCATCCGGTACTGACATGACCTTCGCCCCGACCGACCTTGCCGCCGCCCCGCCGGTCGTCGCCGCCCCCCAGCGCGGCCGGCTGCACGACCTTCTGCGGCGTCATCCGACGGCGATCGCCGGCGCCGTCCTCCTCGCGCTCATGATCCTGATGGCGATCTTCGCTCCCTGGCTCGGCACGGTCGATCCGCAGGCGCTGGCGCCGATTCACCGCTTGAAGCCGCCTTCCGGCGCCTATTGGTTCGGCACCGACATGCTGGGGCGCGACGTCTACAGCCGCGTCATCTACGGCTCGCGCGTCTCGCTCATCGTCGGCCTCTCGGTCGCCGTCTTCAGCTCCGTCGTCGGCGTCGCGCTCGGCATGGTGACGGGCTTCGTGCGGCCGATCGACGCCGTCCTCATGCGCGTCATGGACGGGCTCATGTCGATTCCCTCGGTGCTGCTCGCCATCGCCTTGATGGCGCTGTCGCGCGCCTCGATGGGCAACGTCATCTTCGCCATCACCGTCGCCGAGGTGCCGCGCGTGACCCGCCTCGTGCGCGGCGTCGTCCTCACCTTGCGCGAGCAGCCCTTCGTCGAGGCGGCGATCGCCTCGGGCACCGGCTTCTTCCAGATCCTCTGGCGCCACATCCTGCCGAACACGGTGGCGCCGGTTCTCGTCCAGGGCACCTTCATCGCCGCCTCGGCGATGATCACCGAGGCGGCCCTGTCCTTCATCGGCGCCGGCACGCCGCCCAACATTCCGAGCTGGGGCAACATCATGGCCGAGGGGCGGAGCCTCTTCCAGGTCGCCTATTACATCATCCTCTTCCCCGGCATCTGCCTGTCGCTGACGGTGCTCGCCATCAACCTCTTGGGCGACGGCCTGCGCGACGCCCTCGACCCGCGCCTCGCCCGGCGGATGTGAGCTGAGAGGAGAGAAAGATTGAACCACCAAGGCACCAAGGCACGAAGAAGAATTGAGTGCGCGCGTCGCGCGCGAGAAACCGGCTTCGTGTCTTCGCGTCTTCGTGGTTCGCGCGTTCTTCGCGCCTTCGTGGCTCCAGCGCGCCGATGACGACGCTCGCGGCAGAAGCCCCTGTACCGGCGGCGCGCACCAAGGGAGCGCTGCTCGAGATCGAGGATCTGCGCACCTATTTCTTCACCCGCGACGGCGTCGTGCGGGCGGTCGATGGCGTCTCCCTTCACGTCGCCGAGGGCGAGACGCTGGCCGTCGTCGGCGAGAGCGGCTGCGGCAAGAGCGTCACCTCGCTCTCGATCCTGCGCCTCATCGCCTCGCCGCCGGGCCGCATCGTCTCGGGCAGCATCCGCTTCGGCGGCGTCGATCTCCTCGGCCTCGACGAGGCGGCGATGCGGCGCATCCGCGGCAATGACATCTCGATGATCTTCCAGGAGCCGATGACCTCGCTCAATCCGGTGCTGACCGTCGGCCGGCAGATCGGCGAGACGCTGATGCTCCACCAGAAGCTCGCCCATGGCGCGGCGATGAAGCGCGCCGTCGAGATGCTGCGCCTCGTCAACATTCCCGAGGCGGAGCGGCGGATCGGCGAATATCCGCACCAGCTCTCGGGCGGCATGCGCCAGCGCGTCATGATCGCGATGGCGCTCGCCTGCAACCCGAAGCTCCTCATCGCCGACGAGCCGACGACGGCGCTCGACGTCACCATCCAGGCGCAGATCCTCGACCTCATGCGCGAGCTGAAGCGCAAGATCGGCGCCGCCATCATCCTCATCACCCACGATCTCGGCGTCGTCGCCGAGATGGCGCAGCGCGTCGTCGTCATGTATGCCGGGCGCAAGGTCGAGGAGGCGCCGGTCAAGGAGCTGTTCCGCCGCCCGCGCCACCCCTATACGCTGGGCCTCCTCAAATCGGTGCCGCAGCTCGGCGCCACCTTGAAGCGGAAGGAGCCCGAGCGCCTCACCGAGATCGCCGGCACGGTGCCCTCGCTGCGCGAGGAGATCAAGGGCTGCGCCTTCGCGCCGCGCTGCGCCTATGCGACCGAGCGCTGCCACAGCGAGGCGCCGGCCTTGACGCTGAAGGCGCCGGCGCATATCGCCGCCTGCCACCACTCCGACCGGCTGCCCGCACCATGAGCGCGGCATCCCGCGGCAACGGCGGCGGCGCGCCGCTCCTCGAAGTCGAGGAGCTGAAGAAGCACTACCCCATCCGCAAGGGGCTGCTGTCGACCGTCGTCGGCCATGTCCTCGCCGTCGACGGCATCAGCTTCACGATCGGCGAAGGCGAGACGCTGGGGCTCGTCGGCGAGAGCGGCTGCGGCAAGTCGACGGCGGGCAAGGCGATCTTGAAGCTGATCGAGCCGACCGCCGGCTCCGTCAAGGTGCGCGGCAAGCGCATCGACAAGCTGAGCCGGGCCGAGATGCGGCCCTATCGCCGCCAGCTTCAGGTCGTCTTCCAGGACCCCTACTCCTCGCTCAACCCGCGCATGACGGTGGGCGACATCGTCGCCGAGCCGCTGCGCAATTACGGCGTCGAGAATGGCCGCGCCCTCGAGGACCGCGTCGCCGCGCTCCTCCTCAAAGTCGGCCTCCGCCAGGAGGCGATGCGGCGCTACCCGCATGAATTCTCGGGCGGCCAGCGCCAGCGCATCGGCATCGCCCGGGCGCTCGCCCTGCAGCCCGACCTCATCGTCTGCGACGAGCCGGTCTCGGCCCTCGACGTCTCGGTCCAGGCGCAGGTCATCAATCTCTTGATGGACCTCCAGAAGGAGTTCGGCCTCTCCTACCTCTTCGTCGCGCACGACCTCGCCGTCGTCGAGCATATCAGCCACCGCATCGCGGTCATGTATCTCGGCAAGATCGTCGAGCTCACCGACAAGCGCTCGCTCTTCGCGACGCCCCTTCACCCCTATACCGAGGCGCTGCTCTCGGCGGTGCCGCTCCCCGATCCCGAGGCGAAGCGCGAGCGCATCATCCTCAAAGGCGACGTGCCCTCGCCCATCAACCCGCCCGCGGGCTGCCGCTTCCACACCCGCTGCCCCTATGCCGTCGCCCGCTGCAGCAAGGAGGAGCCGGCGATGCGCGAGGTGCGGCCCGGCCATTTCGTCGCCTGCCATCTGCGCGAAATCGACGGCGCCGCTTTCGCCACTGCGGCCTTGACGACCGAGGCGCACCGAACAAAATGAAGCCTTGCGAGGCACCTTGCCGGCGTCCCCGGCCGCGGGTCAGCGAAGCGGGAATACGACCATGTATTCAGAGACGACGCGATCCATCAAAGTCACGGTGAAGCCTTTCTACCTCGAGGACCAATCCTCGCCCGCCGACAACCACTATGTCTGGGCGTATCAGGTGCGGATCGAGAACCAGGGCGGCGAGACCGTCCAGCTGCGCCGCCGGCATTGGCGCATCACTGACGGCATGGGACGCCTCCAGGAGGTGCGCGGCCCCGGCGTCGTCGGCGAGCAGCCGGTCTTGAAGCCGGGCGAGAGCTTCGAATACACGAGCGGCACGCCGCTGACGACGCCGTCCGGCATCATGGTCGGCAGCTACGAGATGGAGACGCGGAGCGGCGAGAGCTTCGAGGTCGCCGTCCCCGCCTTCTCGCTCGATTCGCCGCATCAGCAGGTGCGCTTGAACTGATCCGACCGGCCGGGGCGTGGCGGCCGGTGCAGCCAGGAGTCATGTGATGGATATGGAACCCGTTCGGGACCGGCGCAGCCGGAGCGGGAACGGCAAGGCGCCGCTTCCGGCGAGCCGCCGCCCCGACCGCGCCGAGGCCGAGGAGGCGGTGCGCACCCTCATCCGCTGGGCGGGCGACGACCCGGCGCGCGAAGGCCTGCGCGGCACGCCTGAGCGCGTCGTGCGCGCCTTCAGCGAATTCTTCAGCGGCTATGACAGCGATCCGGTCGAGCTCTTGCAGCGCACCTTCAGCGAGATCGACGGCTATGACGAGATGGTCGTGCTGAAGGATATCCGCTTCGAATCGCATTGCGAGCACCATATCGCGCCCATCATCGGCAAGGCGCATGTCGCCTATCTGCCCGACAAGCGCGTCGTCGGCATCTCGAAGCTGGCGCGGCTCGTCGAGCTCTATGCGAGGCGCCTGCAGATTCAGGAGAAGATGACGGCGCAGATCGCCAACACCCTCTGCGAGGTGCTGCAGCCGAAAGGAGCCGCCGTCGTCATCGAGGCGGCGCATCAATGCATGACGACGCGCGGCGTGCACAAGCCCGGCGTCACCATGGTGACGAGCAGCATGCTCGGCGCCTTCCGCACCGATTCGAACACGCGGCGGGAGTTCCTCGCCATGATCGGCACGCCCGGAACGCACGGTCTCGACAATGTCTGAGGCGGGCACCGCCGACCCGGCGCCGGCCACGATCGAGATCCTCCGCCGCCTCGTCGGCTTCGACACGGTCTCGGCGCGCTCCAATCTGGAGCTCATCCGCTGGGTCGCCGATTATCTCGACGGCCACGGCATCGCCTCGCGGCTCACCTATGACGAGGGGGGCAACAAGGCCAATCTCTTCGCGACGATCGGCCCCGCCGAGGCGGGCGGCGGCGTCATCCTCTCCGGCCACACCGACGTCGTGCCGGTCGAGGGCCAGCCCTGGGACAGCGATCCCTTCGCCCTCGTCGAGCGCGACGGCAAGCTCTACGCCCGCGGCGCCGCGGATATGAAGAGCTTCATCGCCATCGCCTTGGCGCTCGTCCCCGAATTCAAGGCGCGCGCCTTGAAGCGGCCCATCCACTTCGCCTTCTCCTTCGACGAGGAGGTCGGCTGCAACGGCGTCCACCACCTCATCGAGGATCTGCCGCAGGGGAAGGCGCGGCCGCGCCTCGTCATCATCGGCGAGCCCACGCTGATGGCGGTCGCCAACGCCCATAAGGGCTCCTACGTCTTCCGCACCACGGTCACCGGCCTCGAAGCGCATTCGAGCACCCCGCAGCGCGGCGTCAACGCCATCTTCGCGGCGAGCGAGATCATCCAGTTCATCGCCGGCCTCGCCGCCGAGGCGCGCGCCGCCGCCGAGCCCGAAAGCGGCTTCGTGCCGCCCTATACGAGCTTCAATATCGGCATGATCGGCGGCGGGACGGCGCACAACATCATCGCGCGCGAATGCGCCTTCACCTGGGAGTTCCGCACCCTCCCCGGCCGCGATCCCGAGGCGATCCGCCGCCGCGTCGAGGAATTCGCGGCGCAGGATTTGCTGCCGCGCCTGCGCCAGGTCCATGCCGGCGCCAGCATCGCGACCGAGGCGGTCGCCCTTGTCCCCGGCCTCGTCCCCGAGCCGCAATCGCCCGCCGTGGACCTGGCGCGCCAGCTCACCGGCGCCAACGACACGACCGTCATCGCCTTCGGCACCGAGGCCGGCATCTTCCAGGCGGCCGGCATCCCCGCCGTCATTTGCGGGCCGGGCTCGATCGATGAGGCGCACAAGCCGAACGAGTTCATCGCCCTGGAGCAGATCGCCGCCGGCACCGCTTTCCAGCGCCGCCTCGCCGACTGGGCGGCGCGGTAGGCGGCGCTTCCCTATAGCCCCGGCGGCGGCGACGGGGCGGGCAGGGTCACGAAATTGACGGCGGGCGGGTCGCCGAGGCGGATGCGCACCTTGGCGTCCTGCCAGTCGCGGCGGTAGCGCTCGGGATCGGGAATGCGGATCAGCGCCGTCGATTGGATCTGGCCGCTATAGACGACCTGCGAGCCGGGCGCATACCAGGAGCCGACCGGGAAGGTGATGCCGATGCCGGCGCCGAAGCTGCTGTTGCCGCCGCCGAAACCGCCGGCGCCGCCGATGACGCCGGAGGGCGCCGCCGCCTGATAGCCGGCCGGCGCGTAGGCGACGGCGCGGTGCGCGTCGATCGAATAGGCGGCGACGACCTCGCCGTCGCCATAGACGAGATCGGCGGCGCGCATCGCCTGGGGATCGCTCACCGTCACCTGGATGACCGTGACCTCGCCGCCCGGCACGAAGCGGGCGACCGCCGTGTCCGGCCCCTGCCCCGCGCGCCCGGCGCCATAGGGGCCGGAGCAGGCGGCAAGGGCGAAGACGAGGAGAAGCGTAAGACCTCGCATCATGGGGGCCGTCCTCTCGCGCCGCGTCGCTGAGGGAAAGATGGGGATTGAGCGAGCGACAGGCGATATCCGCAGGGGCTGCCGCATCCAAACATCTCGATCCGAAATCATCCCCTCTCCGCCCCAGCGGCGCGAAGAGGCGAGTCGCAGAGGGGAGAAGGCATCCCTCTTCCGCTGCTACTCCTTCGCCACCTCCCAAAAGATCGGGATCGGAGCGCGGACGACGCCGGCGAGGGCGCGACGATAGGCGGTCGGGCGGTTGAACTGGCCGAGCGGGATATAGGGGACGCTGGCGAAGGCCTCCTCTTGGATGGCGGCCGCGAGCCGTTGGCGCGCCGCCTCGTCCGGGGCGTCGAGCCACTGCTCGCGCAGCGCCTCCATCTTGGCATCGGTCGGCCAGCCGAACCAGCCGCCGGCGCCGTTGCCGCGGAGCTGCGAGTTCTGCGCCGGGTCGAGCATGTCGGTGCCGAGGACCGAAGTATGGAAGAGGGTCCAGCCGCCCTTCTCGACCGGCTCCTTCGAGGCCCGGCGGGCGAGGAGCGTCCCCCAATCACTGGTCGCGACGTCGACAGTGAGGCCGAGGCGGCGCAGCAGGTCGGCGGTGACGAGGCTTTCCGCATGGACGATGGCGTAGTCGCTGGGATCGAGCAGGACGATCTTCTCGCCGTGATAGCCGGCCTCGGCGATGAGCGCCTTCGCCTTGGCGAGGTCGCGCGGCCCGGCGAGCGGCGCCGCGCCGGCATCGCTCGCCATCGGCGTACCGCAGGTGAAGAAGGCGAAGCAGGGCCGCCAATTCTCGGGATCGCCAGCGACCGCCGTCATGTATTCACGCTGGTCGACGGCGTAGAGCAGGGCCTGCCGCATCTTCGGATTGTCGAAGGGCGGGTGGAGGTGGTTGAAGCGGAGGATGGCGATCGTGCCGAGCGGGTCGGGCTTGCGGTCGACGACGACGTCCTTGTTCGCGGCGAAGACCGGCAGCAGCTCAATCGGGACGAGCTCCCACCAATCGACCTCGCCATTGTTGAGCGCCGCGGCCGCCGTGGCGGAGTCCGGAAGATAGATCCATTCGACCCGGTCGACCTTGACGACCTTGCCGCCGGCGACCCAGCTCGGCTTCTCGGGGCGCGGCACGTAATCGGGGTTCTTGACATAGACCGCCTTGTGCCCCGGCTCCCACTCCGCTTTGACGAATTTGAACGGCCCCGAGCCGATCGGATCCGTCACCTGCTTGTCGGCATCGGTCTTGGCGAGGCGCTCGGGCATGATGAAGGGGTTGCCGTTGAGCTCGGCCAGGGCGGTGAGGATGAGCGGGAACGGCCGTTTGAGCGCGATCTTGAAGGTCCGGTCATCGACGGGCGTCATCGCCTCGACGCGCGCCATCAGCTTCTGGCCGAGGACGTCGCGCTTGCCCCAGCGCGCAAGGGAGGCGATGCAATCCGCCGGCAGCACCGGCAGCCCGTCATGGAATTTGAGTCCCGGCCGCAGGGTGAAGGTGTAGACGCGCTGGTCGTCGCTGACGCTCCACCGCTCGACCATCTGCGGCTGCGGCCGCAGATGCTCGTCGAGCGCGAAGAGCGTGTCGTAGACCATATAGGCGTGGTGCTGCGTGATATAGGCCGAGGTCCAGATCGGATCGAGGATGCGGAGATCGGCCTGCGGGACGAAGCGCAGCACCGTCTCGCCGGCCCGCGCCGCGGTCGTCGCGACAGCCGCGCCAAGCGCCGCGAGAAGGAAGAGAAACGCCGCCCCGCCGCGGCCCGCCCGCGCCCGCTCTCTCATTCGCCCCTCCCTCGCTGCGAGGCTTAATTCCGGTCGGCGAAAGGGTAGCCAGCTTCCGCCGCGCGCGACAATGCGGGATCGCATCACGAGCGCGTGCGCCAAGCGCGCCACCGCGGGGAGCGCGGCCGCCTCCGCGTCGAAGCGTCCGCCCCGTCATCGCGAGGAGCGAAGCGACGCGGCGACCCAGATCGCTGGATCAAACTGGATGGCTGCGCTGCGCTCGCCACGACGGCTCTCCGGGACTTTTATCCATTTCGGACATAACAAATCCGATTTGGGAAGGCTGGAGGCGCCCGATGACCACCGAGGCCGAGACCGAGACCGCCCGCGATGCCGCCGGCCGCTTCCTGCCGGGCCGTTCCGGCAATCCGGCGGGGCGGCCGCGCGGGTCGCGGAAGCTGGCGGGGCTTTTCGCCGAGGCGCTGCATGAGGGCGAGGAGGAGACGATCATCCGCATCGTCGTCGAGACGGCGCTCGCGGGCGACCAGGTGGCGGCACGGTTCTGCGCCGATCGCCTGCTGGCGCGGCCGCATGGCAGGCGGATTGCGCTTGCCCTGCCCAAGGGCGCAACCGCCGCCGATGTCATTCCGCTCTTCGAGGCGGCCGTGCGCGCCATGGCCGCGGGCGAGATCACGCCAGAGGAGGCCGCGCGCGTGACGCATGTGCTGGAGGGCCGCAAGCGCGCGATCGAAACGGTCCGCTGGGAGCGCTACTCGGGCGGGACCGGCCAAATCTCGCGCCTGCGCTCGCCGCCGCTCGGCCTCTCCGACGGCGACATCGAGGGTTTGAGCCGAGCCTGTTATTCGCCTGTTTTTTTACAGGCCGAACAGGCCGGCGCGGCGTCGGCGCCCGGTTCCGGCAGGCGCCGATCGCGATCGCCTCCTCCCTCCGATTGCGGCCGCCGCCCGGCTGCCCCATAGTCGGCCGCGCCGGCGCGGCGAAAGGGAAGGCAGACGGGATGAGCGATCGTGAACTCGGCTATCTCTCGGCGAGCGAGCTGCTCGACGCCTATCGCCGGAAGACGCTCTCGCCGGTCGAGGCGACACGCGCGGCGCTCAGCCGGATCGAGCGCCTGGACCGCCGCCTCAACGCCTTCTGCCTCGTCGATGCCGAGGGCGCGCTGGCGGCGGCGCGGCAGTCGGAGGCGCGCTGGGCGAAGGGCGCGCCGATGGGGCTCCTCGACGGCGTGCCGGCGACGGTCAAGGATCTGTTCCTGACGCGCGGCTGGCCGACCTTGCGCGGCTCCAAGCTGGTCAAGCGCGACCAGCCCTGGGAGGAGGACGCGCCGGCCGTGGCGCGCCTCAGGGAGCATGGCGCCGTGCTCCTCGGCAAGACGACGACGCCCGAATTCGGCTGGAAGGCGCTCGGCGATTCGCCGCTGACCGGGGTGACGCGCAACCCCTGGAACCTCGAGCATACGCCGGGCGGCAGCAGCGCCGGCGCCGCGGCGGCGCTCGCCGCCGGCATCGGCGCGCTGGCGCTCGGCACGGATGGCGGCGGCTCCATTCGCATTCCCGGCGCCTTCTGCGGCATCGCCGGTCTGAAGCCGACCTTCGGCCGTGTCCCGGCCTATCCGGCGAGCCCGATGGGCCTCCTCTCGCATGCGGGGCCGATGGCGCGCAGCGTCGCCGATACGGCGCTGCTCCTGACGGTCTTGGCCGGCACCGATGCGCGCGATCCCTACCGCCTGCCGCCCGAGGGGCGCGACTATCGCGACGGCATCGCGGGCGGGGTCGCCGGACTCCGCATCGCCCTCAGCCTCACGCTCGGCTATGCCCGCGTCGATCCCGAGATCAGAGCGGCCGTCGAGGCGGCGGCCGAGACCTTCCGCGCCCTCGGGGCGCATGTCGAGGCGGCCGATCCCGGCTTCGCCTCGCCGCGCGACGCCTTCACCACCCTGTGGACGGCCGGGGCGGCACGCGTCGTCGCGAACCAGCCGCCGGAGGCGAGGCGCCTCATGGATCCCGGCTTCGCCGCCTCGGTCGAGATGGGCGCGACATATTCGGCCGTGCAGTATCTCGAAGCCGACGCCGTGCGCACCGCCTTGGGCCAGAGGATGAGCGTCTTCCACGAGCGCTACGATCTGCTGCTGACGCCGACGGTGGCGGTGCCGGCGCTGCCGGTCGGGCAGGATTTGACCGACCCGTCGCGCGAAACCTATTGGATCGATTGGACGCCGTTCAGCTATCCCTTCAACATGACGCGCCAGCCCGCGGCCACCGTTCCCTGCGGCCTCACCAAATCCGGGCTGCCGATCGGCCTCCAGATCGTCGGGCGGCTCTACGAGGAGCCCCTCGTCCTCCGCGCCGCCCGCGCCTTCGAGGCGACGCAGACGCCGCTCTGCCCGGCGCTCGATTGAGGGCGCGGGGTTACCCACTCCTCTCCGCCCCGCGGGGGGGCGGAGAGGAGTGGGTGAGGTGGGGGACTCCAGGGCGATTGCCGAGAAGCCGCGATGCCACCTCACCCCCGCCTCTCCCCCACTTCGTGGCGGAGAGGGGCCGATCGCGCCCGGACCGAAGCCATCGCGCTATAGCGAGGCGCTGGTCAGGCTTTCGAGCTCGGCGCTGGTGAAGAGCGGCTCCGGCACGCCTTGCAGCGGCCGGCGCGCGGCTTTGCGGTTGCCGGGGACGAGGCGGAGGGCGAGCTCGCGGATGGTGCGGCTTCCCGTCGTCTTGCACAGCTCCGGCAGGAGGCCGTGCAGGATGCAGGCGGCGCCGCCGAGGACCATGCGCGCGCCGAGGCTGACGGCGAAGACGAAATGCTCGCCATAGGTCTCGCCGACCGATGCCGGATGCTCGGTGAAGAAGCGTTTCATGCGACTCCTGCCCGATCGAGGGATCGCGAGACTATCGCAGCTTTCCTGCCGAATCGTAAGGGCGTTGCGGCGGGAAGCGGGTCCGCCTCACTCCGTCTCCGGCAGCGCGCTTTCGTGCCAGCGGCGGAGCAGCAGCCAGGAGAGCAGCGAGAGCGCCCAATAGATGGCGATGCCGGTCAGCGACAGCAGGACGAGCGCCGCGAAGAGGCGTGGAATCTCGAGGCGGTAGCTCGCCTCGATGAGGCGCGAGGCGAGCCCCGTCTCGGTGCCGCCGGTGCTGGCGGTGAACTCGGCGACGACGACGCCGATGAGGGAGAGGCCGCCCGAGATGCGCAGCCCGGCGAGGAAATAGGGAAGCGCCGTCGGCAGCCGCAAATGCCGCAGCACCTGCCAGCGCGAGGCGCCGTAGAGGCGGAAGAGCGCCAGGAGGTTGCGGTCGGCGCTGTTGAGGCCGAGCGTCGTGTTGGAGACGATCGGGAAGAAGGAGACGATCCAGGCGCAGAGGAGGAGCGCCAGGAAGGTGTTCTGCACATAGATGATGATGAGCGGGGCGATCGAGATGATCGGCGTCACCTGCAGAATCACCGCATAGGGAAAGAGGCTGAGCTCGAGGAGGCGCGAGCGGGCGAAGAGAATGGCGATGGCGCCGCCGAGAATGGCGGCGGCCGCGAGCGCCGCCGCGGTGATGCGCAAGGTGACGAGGAGCGAGCCGAGAAGGCTCGGCCCCTCCGTCCACAACGTCTCGGCGACGAGGATCGGACCGGGGAGGATATAGCGGGGAATGCCCTCGATCCGCACCACCGCCTCCCAGGCGGCGAGGACGAGGATGCCGACCAGGACCGGCGCGAGGATGCGCGCGATCCGCCGCGCGGCGCCGTTCATCCGGCCGCCGTGCCGCTCGCATGCGGCGCCATGGCCGCGGCGAGGCGCTCGGAGACGGTGCGGCACCAGGCGCCGTATTCCGCGGTCATGCGCAGCGCCGTCTCGCGCGGATACGGGAGGTCGATCGAGAGCTCGGCGGCGACCCGGCCGGGCCGCGGCGTCATGACGACGATGCGCTGCGACAGGAACACCGATTCGAAGACGCTGTGCGTGACGAAGACGACGGTCCAGCCCTCGCTCTCCCAGAGCCGCAGCAGATCCTCGTTGAGCTTCAGGCGCGTGATCTCGTCGAGCGCGGCGAAGGGCTCGTCGAGCAGCAGGAGGCGCGGGCGCGTGACGAGGGCGCGCGCGATCGAGACGCGCATCCGCATGCCGCCCGAGAGCTCGCGCGGATAGGCGCGCGCGAAGCCTTCGAGCCCGACCGCGGCGATCGCTTCGGTGATGCGGGGCGCGGCCTCGGCGCGCGACAATCCGGCGAGGCGAAGCGGCAGGTAGATGTTGCCCTCGACCGTAGCCCAAGGCATCAGCGTCGGCTCCTGGAAGACGAAGCCGATCTCGCCCCGGCGCGGCGCCGCGGCGCCGCCGGCCCAACGCCGCTCGCCGGCGCTGGGCTCCGTGAGGCCGGCGATGATGCGGAGCAGCGTGCTCTTGCCGCAGCCCGAAGGGCCGAGCAAAGTGACGAAGCCGCCCGCGGCGATGTCGAGATCGACGCCGCCCAGCGCCGCGACGCCCCGGCGATAGGTCTTGCCGACGCCCGCGAGGCGCAGGAGCGGCGCGGCGGTCGCCACCGAGGCCGAGCGGAGCGCCTCCGCCGCCGCGCTCACTTCGCCATGCCGACTTTCTTGTCGACGAATTTGAGGGTGAAGGCCTGCTTCCAGTCCATGCCGGCGGGGTAGACGCCCTGGCTCGACATCAGCTTGAAGAAATCAGCCCAGCGCGCCTCGGTCATGGCGCCGATGCCCATCGTCTTGGCATCGCCGCTGTCGACGATGCCGTATTGCTTCAGCTTGTCGTGGCCGAAGGCGAGGAGCGCGTCGCTCTCCTCGGGGTTGTCCTTCTTGATGAGCGCGTTCGCCGGCGCCGGATCGCCGTAGAGGTAGCTGTACCAGCCCTCGATCGAGGCGTCGATGAAGCGCTGCACCAGATCGGGCTTCTCGGCGACGAGCTTCTTCGAGGTCTGGATGATCGCGGCATAGCCCGTATAGCCGTAATCGCCGAGCAGCATGACGACCGGCTTCACGCCCTGGCTCTCCATGATGAAGGGCTCGCTCGTGACGTAGCCTTGCTGGATCGCCTTGGGGTCGGCGAGGAAGGGGGCGATGTTGAAGGTGTAGGGCCGGATCTGGTCGTCGGTGTAGCCGAACCTCGCCTTGAGGAAGAGCCAGGACCCGACGCGCGTGTCGTTGCCGATCATGATCGGCTTGCCCTTGAGCGCCGGCAGGCTGTCATTGCCCTGCCCCGGATGGGCGAGCAGCGCCTGCGGGTCCTTCTGGAAGAAGGCGGCGACCGCCACCATCGGGATTCCCTCCTTCACGAAGTTGAGGGGGATGAAGGAGTTGGAGGCGATATTGAAGTCGAGCCGACCCGCGGCGAGGAGCTGCGCGTGGTTGACCTGCGGCCCGCCCTGGCGGAGCGTGACCTCGATCCCGTGCTTCTCGTAAATCCCGGTGGCGAGCGCCTGGTAGAAGCCGCCATGCTCGGCCTCCGCCTTCCAATCGGTGCCGAAGGTCACCTGGTCGAGGGCGAAGGCGGGCGGCGCCGCCAGGAACGCGGCGAGCGCCGCCGCGGCGGCGGCAAGGCGGAAGGCGAACATGGTCATGGCGCTGATATCCCGATGAGGCGTTTCCCGGCCCGTCTTAGCCGATGCCCGCCGCCGATGTCGAGCGGTCGCCGCGGCGGAAGTCGTTGGCTTCGGTGCGCGCCTTCACCTACCCTCTCCCCCAAACCCGGACCCTGCCCTCCTCCACGAGCCCAGGGGATTCACATATCTCCGACAGCGGTATGCACTTTTCGCTCCGCTCCGCCCCGGTGGGCGGAAAGGTCAGGGCGAGGTGGGGGATCTGCCGAGCAAGCGGCGACGCCACCTCACCCCCGCCTCTCCTCCACTTCCGTGGCGGAGAGGGGCTCGCTGTGCCTCATCTCGTAACCCGCAAGTGGGGTAGGGTTTGGGAGGGGCGCGCCGCAAGCTCAGCGCATCAGTCCTCAGCCCACCGCCTCCAGCAGCTCCGCGCCGATCAGTGCGTCGGCGGCGGCGCGGATCGCCGAGAAGGGCAGGCCGGCGCGCTCGGCCGTGTCGAGGAGCGAATGGCGGCCGTCGGCGATGTTCAGGACCCAGAGCAGCGCCATGCGCTCGCCATCGGCCGGCCCGCCGCCGGTGCCGGCATAGAGGCCGCGCCGCCCGAGTTGCGGCTCGCCTTTGGGGTTGCGGCTCAAATAGGTGGCATCGCCCTCGATGACGGCGACGATCCGCCGCAGGATGTCGAGCGAATGGACGAGGCTCTCCGGCCGCAGCAGCTCGAGGTTGTCGGCCGAGCTGTGATACTCCGGATATTCGCCGTTCGGCGTCCGCATGAGGCAGCCGACCGGCAGGTCGAAGCCGGGCGAGCAATACTGCCGCTCGTCATAGCCGTAAGGCGAGAACGGCCGAATCCGGTGCTCCCCGCCATCGTGGCGCAGCACGTGCCGGACGATGCGGTCGATGGCGGCGTCGCCCTGCCGGCTTTCCTTGTAGGTCATCGCGCCGGCATCGCCGAGGCAGGAGAGGACGAGGCCATAGCGAATGCGCGGCAGAATCGCCTCGCTGAGGGCGAGCCAGGTGATCGAGCCGATGGTGCCGGGAATGAACAGGAAGCGATAGGTGAAGCGCCGCCGCGTGGCGGCGAGGTGGCGGGCCAGCATCGTCGCCACGACCATGCCGGCGATGTTGTCGTTGGCGAGCGAGGGATGGCAGGAGTGGCAGGAGAGCAGCACCTCCTCGTCGCTGGCTCCCGGAAGCAGGCATTCCGCATAGGTGAGGTGCCCATCGGCGAGGCTCGATTCGATGACGACACGGTAGGCGGGGTCGGTCAGCGTCACGAGCAGGCGATGCGGCAGGCAGAAGCCCCAGCTCTCGCTGTAATAGGCGGTCCGGTAGGGAATCCAGTCCGGCGCCTCGGGAAGGCTGTGGAGATGCCGCCGCAGCTCGGCGAGGGGAACGATCGCATCGACGGGCCGGCTGTATTGCACGACATGCAGGTTGCTGGCGCGGAAATCGACGATGCGCGTCCCGTCGAGCCGCGCGATGTAGGCATCGCGAATGTTCCACTCCCGCGGCACCGTCCAATCGAGCACGGGCGTACCCGAAGGCACCTCGTGCAGCTTCAGCGGGATCTGCTCGCCGATCAGGGCGAGCGAGCGGCGGAGCCCGTCTCCGGTGATGCTGCGGCAAATGGGAAAGAGCGCGCGCGCCAGCGCCATCATGGCGGCGCCCGCCGCCTCCTCCGGCGCCGCCTCCTCCGGCGCCGCCTCCCTCGTCGCCGGCATCGTCTCTCGCCGCATGGTCCTCGCACTTCCCGGACTGCTGGCGCGCCAAACGCGCATCTCGCCGATTGGTTCCATCGGGCGCCCGCCCGGCCTTCGCCGCGACCGGCGAATGGCGCTATAATGGCGCATCATAATCGCTTGCCGCACGAGACGGCACGCGCATGGAACGGGAGCTTCAGTCATGAAATCCATCTTGGCGGTAGTCGCCGACGGCAATGCCGGCCCAGTCCTGACGGCGGCGCTCTCGGTCGGCCGCAGCTTTCAGAGCCACATCGTCGGGCTCCACGCGGTGACGACCGAATACGCGGTCGTCTTCGGCGGCGAGATGGGCTTCTCCATCTCCTCGGAGGTCGACCGCACCCTCGAGCGCGAGGGCCAAGAGCGGCGCGATCAGGCGCGGCGCGTCTTCCGCGACATCATGGGCGCGCACGACGTCCCGATCGGCGCGCCGGTGCAGGAGCGCGGGCCGACCGCCGAATGGCGCGAGGAGGAGGGGCGGCAGAACGCCGTGGTCGGCGCGCTCGGCCGGGTCTTCGACCTCATCGTCGTCGAGCAGCCGGCAAAGCTCGCCTCTCTGCCCGAGGCGACGCTCGAAGACGCGCTCTTCGAAAGCGGCCGCCCGGTGCTGATGACGCCGCCGCGCAACCCGGCAACGATCGGTCGCAAGGTGGTCGTCGCCTGGAACGGCAGCACCGAGACGGCGCGCACCGTCGCCTTCGCCATGCCGTTCCTGGCAAAGGCGGAGGACGTGCAGGTCGTCAGCGTCGAGGGCGGCATGACGCCCGGCCCCAGCGCCGAGGATCTGGCGCGCAGCCTCGCCCGCCACGGCATGCCGACGAGCTGGCGGCACGTCGCGGCGAAATCGCGCATGCCGGGCGAGGTGTTCCTCGACGAGGCGCAGGCCGCCGGCGCCGACCTCCTCATCAAGGGCGCCTACACGCAGAGCCGGCTGCGCCAGATGATCTTCGGCGGCGCCACGCGCCACATCATCATGGAGGCGCGAATTCCGGTGCTGATGGCGCATTGACGCGCCGCTCTCCGGGCGGAACCCGACCCTCCCGGCCTCGTTCAGAAGGGAACGAGGAAAGGAGGCGTGATGACGGAAAAGCGCAAAGAGAGCGGCGGCGCGATGCCGAACGAAGGCGAAGGCAGCCGCACGGGAGCCCGGCAATACGACAAGGCGGCCGAGCGCTTCGCCAAATCCGGCAAGGTCGAGGAGAAGGCGCGAGAGGCGCGCGAGGCGATCGAGGGGAAGGAGGGCAAGGAGCTGGCCGAGGCGGAAGCCGCCGGCAAGCGCCATATCGCCGAAGAGGACCCGGAAATCAAGAAGCGCTGACCCACGCTCCACGAGCCGGGGACGCTCGCTCTGCGCTCTTCGCGGCGCGCCGGTGAAGGCGCCGTCTTGACACGCGGCCGCCGATGCACCTATGCCGGCGCCGATGGATAGCGACAGAGCCGAAGGGTCCTTGATGAAGCGCCTTGCTCCCGCGCCGCGCTCCGCGGCGCTGCACGACATTTTCCGGCCAGGCACGAGCGTTGCGAGATCGGCGGTGCTGGCGATCGCCGCCAGCCTCGCCCTGGCCGTGTCGGCCAAGATCCAGGTGCCGTTCTGGCCGGTGCCGATGACGATGCAGAGCCTCGTCGTACTGCTGATCGGGCTCGGCTACGGCAGCCGGCTCGGCGCCGCCGCCATTCTCCTCTACCTCGGCGAGGGCGCGGCGGGCCTGCCGGTCTTCGCGGGGCCGGCGGCGGGACCCGGCTACTTTCTCGGGCCGACCGGCGGATATCTCGTGGGCTTCCTGCTGAGCGCCATCTTCGTCGGCTGGCTCGCGGAGCAAGGATGGGGCCGAGGCCTGCCCCGCCTCACCGTCACCCTCACGGCAGGGCATATCCTTCTCTTCATCCCCGGCGTCGCCTGGCTCGCCGTGCTCTTCGGCTGGAGCAAGGCGATCGCGCTCGGCGTCACCCCCTTCATCGCGGCAACGATCGTCAAGACGCTCCTCGGCATCGCCCTGGTGACGGCGGTCTCGGGGCTGCGTCGTCGGCGCGCCGGGGGCTGAGGCCTTCGCTCCGCGGGCGGTGCGCGATCTGCGGCGTTTCCTCGCCGGGCGCTGGCGCCTCGCACGGCGCATCGAGGACCGCCGCTTGGCGCTCGCGGGCAGCCTGCGCGGACGGGTCACGCTGACGCCCGCCGGCGGCGGCCTCGACTACGCCGAGAGCGGGACGCTTTCCTTCGGAAGCTGGCGCGGCGAGGCGACGCAGCGCTACCGCTTCCTCTTCGATGGCGCGCAGGTCGCGGTCTGCTTTGCCGACGGCCGGCTCTTCCATCGCTGCGACCTCTCGCTCGGTCGAGCCGAGGTCGCGCATGCATGCTCGCCAGACCGCTATCAGGGCCGCTACCGCATCCTCGATGCCGATCGCTGGGCCCTCTCTTGGCGCATCACGGGCCCGCGCAAGGATCTGGTCATCGGTTCGGTCTACACCCGTCTTGACGAGGGCTGACGGGCGACGCCCATCCGCGCGACCGTCGCGCCTGTACCAGGTGACGCCGCTGGTGCTAAGAACTTAGGATAACGCGATTCGCGAGAGGCTTGCTTGGGCGAAGGCGCATCACTGATGGTCCGGCCGCCGCCATCGGCCTATCCGCCGCAGGTCGATTGGGCGGCGCCGCTTCCCGAGCACCCGCTCGGCCTCCTTCTCGACGAGGCGGTGCGGCGCTTCGCCGACCGACCCTGCCTCGATTTCCTCGGGCGCCGCTACAGCTTCGCCGAGGTGGGGCGCCTCGTCGCGCATGCCGCAGCCGGCTTCCATTCGCTCGGCGTCGGCAAGGGGACGCGGGTCGGACTCTTCCTGCCGAACACGCCCTATTACGTCGTCTGCTATTACGCGATCCTCAAATGCGGCGGAATCGTCGTCAACTTCAACCCGCTCTATGCCGAGCAGGAGGTGCGCCACCTCGTCACCGACTCGGGCGCCGAGATCATGGTGACGCTCGACCTCGCCGCGCTCTATTCCCCGGTCGCGCGGATGCTGGGGCAAGGCCGCCTCCGCCACATCGTCGTCTGCGGCATGGCCGGCGTGCTGCCCTTCCCGCAGAGCTGGCTCTTCCGCTTCGCGAAGCGCCGGGAGATCGCATCCTGGCCGCGCGATGCGGCGCACAGCTCCTTCGCGGCGCTGATCGCCAATGACGGCGCGGTCCCGACCGTCGCGATCGAGCCGCAGAGCGACATCGCCGTCCTGCAATATACGGGCGGCACGACCGGTACACCGAAAGGCGCGATGCTGACGCACCGGAACCTCGTCGCCAACGCCATCCAATGCCAGCTCTGGTTTCACGGCACCTCGGCGAGCGAGCGCGTGCTGGCCGTCCTCCCCTTCTTCCATGTCTTCGCCATGACGACGGCGATGAACCTCAGCATCGCCTCGGGCAGCGAGATCATTCTGCTGCCCCGCTTCGACCTCGCCGCCCTCCTCCGCACCATCGAGCGCAAGAAGCCGACGATCTTCCCCGGCGTGCCGACGCTCTTCACCGCCATCAACAATCATCCCGACATCGCCCGCTACGATCTTTCCTCCATCCGCCACTGCATTTCGGGCGGAGCGCCGCTGCCGCTCGAGGTCAAGACGAGCTTCGAGGGGCTGACGGGCTGCATGCTGGTCGAAGGCTACGGCCTCAGCGAGACCTCGCCCGTCGTCGCCTGCAATCCCTTCGGCGGCGTCAACAAGCCGGGCTCCGTCGGCCTGCCGCTGCCCGGCACGGTCATCGAGATCCTGGCGCTCGATGGCAGCGGCGAGGCGCTGCCGACGGGGGAGCGCGGCGAGATCGCGGTGCGGGGCCCGCAGGTCATGGCCGGCTATTGGCAGAAGCCCGAAGAGACGGCGCGCGTCCTCCAAGGCGGCCGGCTGCGAACCGGCGATGTCGGCTATCTCGACGAGGACGGCTATCTCTTCATCGTCGACCGCTTGAAGGACGTGATCATCGCGAGCGGCTACAAGATTTTTCCGCGCAATGTCGAGGAGGCGATCTATCAGCACCCGGCGACGGCGGAATGCGTCGTCATCGGCGTCAAGGACGCCTATCGCGGCCAGACGGTGAAGGCCTTCGTCGTCCTCCGCCACGGCCAGGCGCTGACGCGCGAAGAGCTTCTCGCCTTCCTCCACGACAAGCTCTCGCCCATGGAGATGCCGAAGGAAATCGAGTTCCGCGCATCGCTTCCCAAGACGGCGATCGGCAAGCTGTCGAAGAAGGAGCTGATCGCCGCGGAGGAAGCGCGTCGCGCCGGCGCGGCGCACGGATCATTCTAAGCAGGATTGCCTTGAACGAGCCATACACCGAATCGTCATCGCGAGCCGCAGGCGAAGCAATCCAGAGTTTGAGCCAGCGGTTCGGGATCGCCATGTCGCTGCGCTCCTCGCGATGACGTCGCTGTGTCACGAGCGACGAACCGCCGCTTAGGGTTCGGGCCGCCGCTCTCCGCCATTAACCGTTTTTGTTAATCTTTTTCCCCTAGCCTCGCCAAAACGGGCAGTTCGCATCGCGGAGGCGACTCGAGCCGCAGAAGGAGCGCAGCATGAAGAGCGTCGTCATCGCCGGCTATCTCCGCTCGCCCTTTCACTTCGCCAAGAAGGGCGCGCTCGCGCGGGTGCGGCCTGACGAGATGCTGGCCGCGGTCATCGCCGCGCTCATCCAAAAGACCGGCGTCAAGCCCGAAGAGATCGAGGACGTGCTCGTCGGTTGCGCCATGCCGGAAGGCGAGCAGGGGCTGAACATCGCGCGCCTTGCGAGCTTCCTCGCACATCTGCCGGTGACGGTCGGCGGCGCCACCATCAACCGCTTCTGCGGCTCCTCGATGCAGGTCATCCATATGGCCGCCGGCGCCATTCAGCTCGACGCCGGCAACGCCTTCATCTGCGCCGGCGTCGAATCGATGAGCCGCATCCCGATGGGCGGCTTCAACCCGCTGCCGCATCCGGGGCTCATGAAGGAGTTTCCGCAGGCCTATATCTCGATGGGCGAGACGGCAGAGAATGTCGCGCGCAAGTACCAGGTGACGCGCGAGCAGCAGCAGGAGCTCGCCGTCGCGAGCCACCGCAAGGCGGCGGCGGCGCAGCAGGCGGGGCGACTCAGCGGCGAGATCGTGCCCATCAAGACGCGTGACGGCGTCGTCGCCGCCGATGGCTGCATCCGGCCCGATACCAGCCAGGAAGCCCTCTCCGGCCTCGCTCCCGCCTTCGCCGCGGACGGCACGGTCACTGCCGGGACCTCCTCGCCGCTCACCGATGGCGCGGCGGCGGTGCTCGTCTGCAGCGAAGATTATGCCCAGCGCAACAATCTGCCGGTGCTCGCGCGCCTGAAAAGCGTCGCCGTTGCCGGCTGCGCGCCGGAGATGATGGGGATCGGCCCCGTCGCCGCGACGCAGAAGGCGTTGAAGCGCGCCGGCCTCGAGATGAAGGACATCGACATCATCGAGCTCAACGAGGCCTTCGCCTCGCAGGCCTTGGCCTGCATGCGCGATCTCGGCATCGAGCCGGCGCGCGTCAATCTCGATGGCGGCGCGCTGGCGCTGGGCCACCCGCTCGGCGCCACCGGCGCCCGCATCACCGGCAAGGCGGCGGCGCTGCTGAAGCGCGAGGGCAAGCGCTATGCCCTGGCGACGCAATGCATCGGCGGCGGCCAGGGCATCGCGACGATCCTCGAAGCCGTGTGAGGCGGAGCAGCGACAAAGTCCCTCCTGGAGACGACGATGACCATCAAGAAGGCCGCCGTCATCGGCGCCGGCGTCATGGGCAGCGGCATCGCCGCGCATATCGCCAATTCCGGCACGCCGGTCGTGCTGCTCGACATCGTCGCCAAGACAGGGCCAAACCGCAGCGCCATCGCCGAGGGCGCGGTCGCGCGCCTTCTCAAAAGCGAGCCCGCCGCCTTCATGCACCCGCGAAACGCGCGGCTCGTCACGACCGGCAATCTCGAGGACCATCTGGGGCTCCTCGCCGATTGCGACTGGATCGTCGAGGCGGTGGTCGAAGATCTGGCCGTCAAGCGTGCGCTCTATGAAAAGCTCGAAGCCGCGCGCAAGAACGGGTCCATCGTCTCCTCCAACACCTCGACCATCCCGCTCGCCCGCTTGACGGAAGGCTTGCCGAAGCGCTTCCGCCGCGACTTCCTCATCACGCATTTCTTCAACCCGCCGCGCTACATGCGCCTCCTCGAACTGGTGCAGGGCCCCGACACGCGCCCGGCGGCGGCAAAGATGATCCGCCAGTTTTGCGACGTTGCGCTCGGCAAGGGCGTCGTCCCGTGCAAGGACACGCCCGGCTTCATCGCCAACCGCATCGGCGGGTTCTGGGTGCAGGCGGCGATCAACGCCGCTATGGATCTACGGCTCACCGTCGAGGAGGCGGACGCCATCATGGGGCGGCCCTTCGGCATGCCGAAAACCGGCATCTTCGCCCTCATGGACCTCGTCGGCCTCGATCTCATGCCGCATGTCGCGGCCAGCATGAAAGCGAGCCTGCCGCCCGACGACCCTTATGTCCGCATCATCCGCTTTCCCGAGCTCTTCCGGAAGATGATCGCCGAGGGCTATACCGGGCGGAAGGGCAAGGGCGGCTTCTACCGCATCAACCGCGCGGGCGACGGCAAGGTCAAGGAGGCGATCGACCTCGAGACGGGTCAATACCGGCCCGTTATCGAGCCGCGCCTCGACAGCCTCGAAGCCGAGGCGCGCGGCGAGCGCGGCGCCTTGCTGCGCGGCCGCGACCGCGGCGCCGAATTCGCCCGCCGCGTCATCGGCCAGACCCTCGCCTATGCCGCCTCGCTGGTGCCGGAGATCGCCGACAACATCGTCGCCGTCGACGAGGCGATGCGGCTCGGCTACGGCTGGAAGCTCGGTCCCTTCGAGCTCATCGACGAGATCGGCGTCGGCGCCTTCGTGGCCGGGCTTCGCTTTCAGCAGATGCCGGTGCCGCCGCTCCTCGACCAGGCGGCCGGCCGCTCCTTCTACCGCAGCGAAGGCGGCGTGCTGCAACACCTCGCCATTGCCGGCGATTATGCGCCTGTTGAACGCGCGCCGGGCGTCCTCCTCCTCGCCGATGTGAAGCGCCGCTCCCCACCCCTCGCCCGCAACGGCTCGGCCAGCCTCTGGGATCTCGGCGACGGCGTCGCCTGTCTCGAATTCCACAGCAAGATGAACGCGCTCGACCAGGACAGCCTCGCCATGCTGGGAACGGCGCTGGAGACCGTCGGCCGCGGCATGAAGGCGCTCGTCATCTACAACGAGGGCAGCAATTTCTCGGTCGGCGCCAATATCGGCATCGCGCTCTACGCCGCGAATATCGCGCTGTGGCCCGCGATCGAGGAGAGCGTCGCCGCCGGGCAGAAGGCGTATAAGGCGCTGAAATACGCGCCCTTCCCCGTCGTCGGCGCGCCCGCCGGCATGGCGCTCGGCGGCGGCTGCGAGATCCTCCTCCACTGCGCCGCCGTGCAGGCGCATGCCGAGACCTATATGGGGCTCGTCGAGACCGGCGTCGGGCTCGTCCCCGGCTGGGGCGGCTGCAAGGAGACGCTGGCCCGCCATTGGCTCAATGAGCGGCGCCCAGGCGGGCCGATGCCGCCCGTGAGCCAGGCCTTCGAGCAGATCGCCCTCGCCAAGGTCTCGCGCTCGGCGGCCGAGGCGCGGGATTTGCTCTATCTGCGCCCCGCGGACGGCATCACGATGAATCGCGACCGCCTCCTTGCCGATGCCAAGGCGAAGGCGCTGAAGCTCGCCCGCCGCTACAAGCCGCCGAAGCCGGCGGCGCTCAACCTGCCGGGCGCATCGGCCCGCGCCGCCCTTGCCCTCGCAGTCGGCGAACTCCAGCGCCAGGGCAAGGCGACGGCGCATGACGGCACCGTCGCCTCGCGCCTCGCCGAGGTGCTGAGCGGCGGCGACACGGATGTGATGGACACGGTCGATGAGGACCGGCTCTCGGCGCTGGAGCGCTCGGCCTTCATGGCTCTCATCCGCGAACCTGCGACGCTGGCGCGCATGGAAGCCATGCTCGAAACCGGCAAACCGCTCCGCAACTGAGGCGGTCTACGATCCACCACGAAGGCACAAAGACACAAAGATGCCGAGCCCCGCACCGATTACCGAGCGTCTCGCGACCTTGGCGCGCGAAGCCGTTGATGCAGCGTTTCGTGTGCACTCGGCCCTTGGGCCGGGATTGCTGGAGTCGGTGTACGAGACGTGCCTGCGGCACGATCTCAAGAGGCGCGGGCTAAATCTGCGGCAGCAGGTTGCAGTGCCAATCATATATGACGGCTTGCAACTGGATGCAGGGCTGCGCCTCGACCTGCTCATCGAGGAAGAACTCGTCGTCGAAGTCAAAGCGATCGAGAGAATTCTACCGGTCCACGAAGCGCAGCTTCTGAGCTACCTCAAACTTGCACGCAACGGGTCTGCTGATCAATTTCAATGTCGCGCTGATCAAAGGCGGAAAGGCGCTTCGCGCTTTGAGAAATCTTCGTGCCTCTTCTTTGTGTCTTCGTGTCTTTGTGGCTGAAACCCAATCGGGGACCCCAAGATGACGACCTACAAGGCGCCGCTGCGCGACTATCGGTTCGTTCTGGAAGAGCTTTTCGATGGCGCCGCGCTGGCCAGGCTGCCGGGCTATGAGGAGGCGACGGCAGACACCATCCGCGCCGTGCTCGAAGAAGGCGCGCGGCTCTGCGAGGAGGTGCTCTTCCCGCTGAATCGCCCCGGCGACGAGGAAGGCTGCGCCTACGAGAACGGCGTCGTGCGCACGCCGAAGGGCTTCAAGGAGGCCTACCGGACCTTCTGCGCCGGCGGCTGGACGGCGCTCGCCTGCGATCCCGCCTATGGCGGGCAGGGGCTGCCGCACACGGTGAATTTCTGCCTCGAGGAGATGATCTCCTCGACGAACCTCTCCTTCGGCATGTATCCCGGCCTCTCGCACGGCGCCTATCGCGCGCTCCTCCTCCACGGCAGCGACGAGCAGAAGCAGCGCTATCTCCCGCGCCTCGTCGACGGGAGCTGGTCGGGCACCATGTGCCTCACCGAGCCGCATTGCGGCACCGATCTCGGCCTCATCCGCACTAGGGCCGAGCCGGCGGAAGGCGCCTACAAGATTTCCGGCACCAAGATCTTCATCTCAGCGGGCGAGCACGATCTGACCGAGAACATCCTCCACCTCGTCCTGGCGCGCCTGCCCGACGCGCCCGCCGGCACGCGCGGCATCAGCCTCTTCCTCGTGCCGAAATTCCTGCCCGGCGCCGATGGCGGCATCGGCGCCCGCAACGGCGTGCGCTGCGGCTCGATCGAGCACAAGATGGGGATCAAGGCCTCGGCCACCTGCGTCATGAATTTCGACGAGGCGACGGGCTTCCTCGTCGGCAAGCCCCATGGCGGCATGCGCGCCATGTTCTCGATGATGAACAGCGCCCGCCTCGGCGTCGCGCTGCAAGGGTTGGGCCTCGGCGAGACGGCCTATCAGAGCGCCCGGGCCTATGCCGCCGAGCGCCTGCAAGGCCGCTCGCTTTCGGGCCCCAAGGCGAAGGACAAGCCGGCCGATCCCCTCATCGTCCATCCCGATATCCGCCGCATGCTCCTCATCATGAAGGCGCAGAACGAGGCGGCGCGGGCGCTCGCGGCCTGGATCGGCATCCATATCGACATCGCCGAGAAGCATCCCGATCCGGCCGAGCGCGAGGCCGCCGAGGACCTCGTCGCGCTGATGACGCCGATCCTCAAGAGCCAGTTCACCGATGGCGGCTTCGCCGTCGCCAATCTCGGCGTCCAGATCATGGGCGGGCACGGCTATATCCGCGAGCAAGGGATGGAGCAGCTCGTCCGCGACGCGCGGATCACGCAGATCTATGAAGGCGCGAACGGCATCCAGGCCCTCGACCTCGTCGGCCGCAAGCTGCCGATGCACAATGGCCGCCTGCTCCGCCGCTTCTTCCACCCGGCCGAGCGCTTCATTGCCGCGCACAAGGACGACCCGGCGCTCCAGGAATTCGTCCTTCCCTTCGCCAAGGCCTTCGGCAAGCTGCAGCAGGCGACGGTTCTGGTGGCGCAGCGCGGAATGCGCGACCCCGAAGAGGCGGGCGCCGCGGCGAGCGATTATCTCCGCCTCTTCGCCCTCACCGCCTTCGCCTTCATGTGGGCGCGGATGGCGACGGTCAGCCTGCCGAAGCTCGGCGGCGACGAAGCCTGGTTCTACAAGGGCAAGCTCGCGACGGCACGCTTCTTCATGAACCGCATGCTGCCCGAGACCTCGTCGCTCCTCACCATCATCAGCGCGGGGGCGAAGCCGCTGATGGCGCTCGAAGCGGAGGCGTTTTGAGTCTTCCGATCGACTGAACTCCTCTGACGACGTCAGCACATCATCATCGCGAGGAGCGAAGCGGACGCGGCGATCCAGACCCTGGCAGAAAGGGGTTGGATGGCGTCGCTGCGCTCGTCATGACGATGGTGCATCGTCCATTCCGGAGATGGCGGCGACGGTACGCGACGATTTCGGTCGCCCGCCTCAGCGCAGATCGACGCCGAAGGCGGCACGCAGCGCCGGGCGGCCGGCAGTGGTGATGGCGACGGCGCGGGTGTCGCGGAGCCGCACGATCCAGCCCAAAGCGAAGCAGCGCTCGGCGAGAGCCGCGCCGAGCGCGCCGGCGATGTGCGGGCGGCGCTCGCTCCAGTCGAGGCAGGGACGGCAGAAGGCGCGGCGCCGGCCTTGCGCGACCGCGGCGATGTCGATGCCGACGCGCTCGCGCAGGAGCGCCGCCCCCTCCTCCGTCACTTCGCCTCCATCCTCGCCGAGCACGAGGTGGCGCCCCTCGACGAGCGCCTCCGTGATGGCGACGCCGAGGCGCCCGGCGAGGTGGTCGTAGCAGGTGCGGGCGAAGCAGAGGGCATCCTCGCGCGGGCTGCGCGGGCGGTGACGGGGCGGCGCCTCGATCGCCACCACCGCCATGATGCTTTCGAGCATGCGCCCGACGAGGGGCGAGGCAAGGCGGTAATAGCGGTGGCGCCCCTGCTTCGCGAGGGCGAGGAGCCCGCCTTGACTGAGCTTCGCGAGGTGGCCGCTCGCCGTCTGCGGCGTGACGCCCGCGGTGTAGGCGAGCTCGCTCGCCGTCAAGGCCCGGCCGTCCATGAGCGCCGCCAGCATGTTGGCGCGGGCGGGGTCGTCGGCGAGAGCGGCGATTTCGGCGATGCTGGGGCCGATCGGCATGGCAAGAGGCTAACGGCGGCGGCCTCCGGCCGGCAAGACGGGACGTTTCGGCGCCCGCCGAAGCGCCGCGCACGGGGCGCGCCGCGCGCGGGCGGAACCGGCCCTTTCAGGTGGTGTTCGTCGTTTAGGTTCCGCGGGGCGAGCCGCGGCCACCTTCGATCGAAGCGACGGAGGCAAGGGGTCCGCTTCGGGCTCGCGCGGCGGTGATGTCCCTGATCGGCGCTGGAGGAGATCATGGCTGAGGGCAAGGATGCGGGCGATACCGAGGTGAAGACGGGCGCAGCGCAATCCGGCGCCGCCACCGCTATGCCCGGCACGGTGATGCCCGGCACGAGCGAGGCCGATGCGGTTCCGTCCGCCGGGTGGAGCGGCTCGGCCGAGAGCGCGGTGCCGCCGGGCACGACCAGTCGCGTCGCGACGGCCGGCCGGCGCCCGCGCAGCCGCTCGCAGAGCGCCATGGACGAAGCCGCAGCCGGGGTGAAGGAGGCCGCTCGCTCGGCCCGCGATGCCATGGACGAGGCCATGGGCGACGACGAGCTCAGCGATCTCGGCGAGCGCACGCGGAATGTTGCCGGCCGGTTCGTCGAGGATGTGCGCGACGCCGCGACGCGGCTCCTCGAAGATCAGAAGACCCGTGCCGCGGAAAGCGTCCATGGCCTCGCCGACGCGCTGCACCGCACCGCCGAGGCTTTGAGCGAGGAGAACGCCTCGGTCGCCCAGCTCACCGACCGCGTCGCCGAACGCATCGAGGCAGCAGGCGCGCGGTTCCGCGAGCGGAGCTGGAGCGACATTCTGGCCGATGCGGAGGATTTCGCTCATCGCCGGCCGGCGATGTTTATGATCGGCGCCGTTGCGCTCGGCTTCGCGCTGGGCCGCGTCATGGCGGCTTCCGGCCGCGGCGGCGAGGTCGGAGAGGATTGATGGCCGAGCGCGGGGAGAGTTTCGCGCCCTTCCCGCCCCGTCCGGCCGAGCGGTCGGTCGGGGGGCTTCTCTCCGATCTGGCGCGTCAGGCGAATCTGCTGCTCCGGCAGGAGATCGCGCTGGCGAAGGCCGAGCTCTTCGGCAAGATCGGCCAGCTCGGCAGCGGCGCCGGCATGCTGGCCGGCGGCGGCATCGTCGCTTTCGCCGGCTTGCTCTACCTGATGGCGGCGGCGATGTTCGGCCTCGCCCATGTCGTGCCCGACTGGGCGGCGGCGCTCATCGTCGGCGGCGTCGTCGTCATCATCGGCGGCGCCGTCGCCCTCATCGGCCGGTCGCGGATGCGGGCGGACAGCCTCGTCCCGCGGCGCACGATCCAGAGCCTCAAGGACGACGCCGAATGGGCGCGGGAGCAGATGCGATGAGCGGCCGCGACGCCGAAGCGGATCCGGTGCCGAGCGCCGCGCTCGGACCGGAGGAGGAACCCGAGCTCTACGACGGCAACAAGCCGGCGGAGGAGATCGAGCAGGACATCGCCCATACGCGGGCCGATCTCAGCGCGACCCTCGATGCCTTGGAGCGCCGGCTGGCGCCCCGGCAACTTCTGGAGAAAGGCGTGGACATGCTTCGCGATTCGATGAACGGAGACCTCGGACGGCTGGGCGAGCGCATCCGCGCGAACCCGCTGCCGCTGGCGCTGATCGGCGCCGGCATCGGCTGGCTCGTCTTGTCGGAAACGGGCGGTAGCCGCGCCCTCGGCGATGCCACGCGCTCGGCGCGCCAGCGGCTCGGGCGCAGCGTCTCGGATGCGGCCGGGCGCGCCGGCGAGATGGCGCGAAGCGTCGCCGACAAGGCGGGCGGCGTCGCGAGCGGCGCCGCCGAGCGCGTCAAGTCCATGATCGGCACTTCGGAGGAAAGCTATGCGACGCCGGAAGGCGACTACGCTTATGCGCGCCCGAAGACCGAGGAGGGCTTCCAGGACCGCATGGCCGGGTACGGCGCCGAGACGCGCGGCCGGCTCGGCGAGGCAGCCTCGACGGCACGCGAGACGATGGGCGGCGCCGCGCGCGCGGTGGGCGCGGTCGGCGAGCGGGCCAGCCATTATGCCGGCTACGCCGGCGAGCAGGTCTACCGCGCCCGCGACCGCATCTCCGAGCTGATGGACGAGCATCCGCTGGCCCTGGGCGCGCTCGGCCTCCTCGCCGGCGCCGTGCTCGGAATGGCGCTCCCGGCGACGCGCGTCGAGGACGAGTATTTCGGCGAGACCCGCGAGCGTGTCATCGGCGGGGCGCGCGAGCTCGGCCGCGAGGCGCTGGACCGCGCCGAGAAGGTCGCCGACGCGGCGGTCGAGGCGGCGCGCAAGGAAGTCTCGGGCGAGGGCTCGGCGGAGAGCGAGAAAGCCGAGGAAGGCGAAGCTCGTCAACCGAGCTGACCCGAACCTTGCAAGCGGCATGTCGCGGGAAGCCGGCGCCTCGGCGCCGGCTTTTCCGTTGCCGGCCGCGGCCCGCCGGGAAGTGGTCAAATCTTAACGCTTTCTTGCGACAGTTCCGGCCACGCGCCGAGATTGCCCTCGCCGGCCATCGGCGCGGCGCGTTGGCCCGTCCGGAGACTGGCTCCGGCGGCGGCCCGGAGAAGGCCCATGATTGGCTGGTTGAAGAGGGTCTTCCGCGGCAGGCGGCTGCGGGCGATCTCCTACGAGAAGGCGAAGCGGCTGTCGCGCAGCAGCGACCCCGCCCGGCGCTGCCGGGTCGCCCGCGACGACCGGGTCCGCCCGGAGCTGCTCTACTTCCTCGCAAGCGACCCCGAGCCGGCGGTGCGCGCCGCCGTCGCCGGCAACAGCGCGACCCCGCGGCAGGCCGACCTGCTCCTCGCCCGCGACGGCGATGAGAGGGTGCGGCGGGCCCTCGCCGGCAAGATCGCCCGCCTGGTGCCCCGCCTCGACGCCCGCACCAGCGAAAGGCTCTCCCGCGCGCTCCGTGAGCTGCTCGACATCCTTGCCGCGGACGAGGCGGCGAGGGTGCGCCAGATCATCGCCGAGGCGCTGCAGGCGAGAGCGGACGCGCCGCACGAGATCGTCGGGCGCCTCGCGCGCGACGGGGACATTGCCGTTGCGGGCCCCGTCCTGCAGCACTCGCCGGTGCTGAGCGAGGGCGAGTTGATCGACATCGTCGACGTCGCGCCGGCCTCCGGCGCCTGCGAAGCCGTGGCGCGCCGCCAGCGGGTCGGCGAAGACCTTGCCGATGCGATCGACCGCACGGGCGACATCCTCGCCATCACCGCGCTTCTCGAGAATCGCAACGCGCAGATCCGCGAGGCGACGCTCGACAGCCTCATCGACCGCGCCCCCAAGATCGTCCCCTGGCACCGGCCGCTGGTCAGCCGGCCGCATCTCTCGGCCAGCGCGGCACGCAAGCTCGCCGTCTTCGTCGCCGCCAATCTTCTCGAGATCCTGCGCGCGCGGACGGATCTCGATCCCGCGGCGGCACGCGACATCGCCGGCATCATGATGCGCCGCCTGGGCGAGAGCGGCGGCCTCGCCGCGGCGAGCGCGTCACCGCTCCCGACCGCGCTCGACCGGGCCTCGGAGATGCTCGCTGCCGGGACGCTTCACGACGAGGCGCTGCTGAGCGCGCTCCGCCAAGGCGACCACGCCTTCGTCAAGGCCGCGCTCGCCCTTCTCGCCTCGATGCCCATCGCCAGCGTCGAGAGGGTGCTGGCGGCGCAGAGCGCCAAGGGCGTCGTTGCGCTGGCCTGGCGCGCCGGCCTCGCCATGCGCACCGCGATCCGGCTGCAGGTGGCGCTCGGCCGGATCGCGCAATCGGCGGTCATAGAGCCGCGCGCCGATGGCGGCTACCCCCTACCGGAAGAGGCGATGCGCTGGCAGCTCGACTTCCTCACCGGCGGCGTCGCGCGCTGACATCCGCGCGACGCCGCCCGTTCGTGCCGCGACGCTCCGCCTCTCAGCGGATCGTGACCTCCGCCACCCGGTTGCGCGCCTCGCGGACGCCGTTCGGGGTCGGCACCGGCAGCTCGGTCTTGCCGACGCCGCGAGCGGTGATGCGGTCGGGCGCGACGCCCTGCGCCACCAGCTCGTTGCGCACCGTCCGCGCGCGCCGCTGGGACAGGCGGAGATTGTAGGCTTCCGTGCCGACCGTGTCGGTCTTGCCGACGATCTCGATCCGCGCATTCGGCTGCTGCTTCGCCGCTTGCGCCGCCTGGTCGACGATGCGCTTTGCCTCGGGCGTCAGGATCGACCGGTCGAAGTCGAAATACACCTCGTACTGCCGCTGCGCTGCCGGCGCCTGAGCCGGCGCGGCCGGTGCTTGCGCCACCGGGCGCAGCGCCGCTTCGAGCTGGTTCATAGCGGCGAGGAACTGGTTCCGGCAGCTCGCGATGTCGTCGATCTGCCAGTTCTCCTCCTGCTGCTCCATCCAGCAATCGTAGCGGCCCTGCGCCTGCGCCGCGAGGACGGGAGCGCGCTCGCGCCCGCCGCCATCGAGCGCGCTGACGAGGCGCGTGCGCGCCGTCGCCAGCTCGTTTTGCTTGGTATCCGGAATGTGCCAGCGGTCGACCATCTCGGGCGGCACCGCCTGCCCCCTGGCGGCGCTCAAACCCTTCTTCGCAAAATAATCGGCATTCCCGTAATCGTCCTGCGTTTGCTCATATGTCGCAAAATCGGCATATTCCTTAGCCAGGCTCTGGGTAAATGAACCGCCGCCCTGCGGTGCGGCGCGATTGGCCGCCGCCACGTCGTCGGCGCTCATCAAGATGTTGCCCCGCCCGGCGCAGCCGGCCAGGGTCAGCAAGGCGAGTGCCGCCAACAGGCGTTTGACGCCGCCGTATCTCGTCATGTCAGTCTTCCTCCGGTTTTCACCGGGAAGGGAAATAGGTCGGCATGGCGTCTTGCCAACGGCGCGAGCCGCACGAAACTGCTGATTTTGGAGCGCAATCGCCCTGCGGGCGTTAACGCCACGCGGGAAAGAGGGGTCGGAATGCGATACAGGACGAGATTGGCGGCGGGATTGGCTGCCGCGCTGGCCATGGTGCTGGCGGCACGGGGCGCGGCGGCGCAAGAGGATGTCTTGCATTCGCCGGAGGCGATTCGCTCCTGCCTTTGCATGCAGGAGGCGATCACCCGGCAATCGACGGCGCTCGGCGCGCGCCAGCGCAGCTATGACGAGAAGCGGCGGCAGCTCGACGCGCTCGACGCCGAGGTCGCGGCCGCACGGCCGCGTGTCGACATCAAGAGCCCGGCCTCGATCGACGCCTTCAAGCAATTGCTCGCCCGCCGGGACGCCGCGGCGCAAACCCTTGCAGCGGAAGCGACGCCGCAATACCAGGCCCTGGTCGAGCGCTACAATACGCGCGTCGCCGACTTCAACCAGAACTGCGCCAGCAAATCCTATGACGCGGCGGTGCTGGGGCAGGTCCGCCAATCCCTCGCCTGCCCGGCCGAGCAGTAGCCGCGCTCAGCGGAGCCGGTCGGCGCGGCTGCGGACGCCACCATCCTCGGGCGGCGCGTTGAGGCGGTCGAGCGGATAAATCGGCCGCCGCAGCCGGGTGAAGCGCAGGCGATCATTGTCCGAGGTCGTCACTCCTTCGCCGTCGCAAGTGATCGTGGCGGCGGCGATCGGCGCGAAGCCGGCGCGGTAGTGGATGCGCGATTTGAGGAGGAGGAAGCGCTTCGCCTTGGGGTCGATGCCGAGGCTCGTGAAGACGCCCTGATCCCACGGCTCGTGGTGGCGCGAGACGACGACGATCTGCACCGCTCCGGTGTCGAGCACGGCGCTCGGCCCCATCGAGACGCGGACGCCCGTATACATCGGCCCGCGCACGACCCATTCGCCGTCGGAGAGGGTGCGCACCTTGCCGGTGATCTCGAGCGGCTCGCCGCGGCGCCCGATCGCCGGCATGTCGGTGCGCCCGCCGAGGCGCAGCGTCACCGTCGCCCCCACCCCCGCCTTCGCCATCGCCGCCACCGCCTCGGGATCGCAGATCGCGGCGACCGCCACATCCTCAAGGCCCTGGCGGATCACCTCGCCGAGGACGGTCATGACATCCTCGGTGCCGCCCGAGCCGACATTGTCGGCATGGTCGAGAAGGAGGACCGGCCCCTTCGCCTCCTGCGCCGCGGCCTTGGCCCGCGCCACCGCCTCGGCGAGCGGCTCGTGGCGATAGAGGAAGTCGCCGCGCCGCGTCCAGGCGGCGTCGAGCAGCGCCTCGGTCGCGCGGCGCGCCGCCGCCACGTCGCCATCGGCGATGCAGATGGCGGAGAGGCCGGCGGCGGGCGTATCGGCGAGCGGGAAGCCGCCGAACACCGTCGCCGCCAGCAGGCCGTTTGCCTCAGCCGCGCGAGCCATGGCGATGAGGCTCTTCATCGGCTCGTCATCGGTGCCCATCCGCAGGGTCTGCGCAAGGAGCGGACGCCGCCCCCAGGCCATCACCGGCTGGACGGCGCCGTCGAGCGCTCGCAGCAGGATCGTCCCGACCTGCTTGCCGACGGCATACATGTCCGTATGCGGATAGGTCTTGTAGCCGATGAGGGCGGTGCAGTTCGCCACCATCTTGTCGCTGAGATTGGCGTGGAGATCGCAGGTGACGGCGATGGGAAGGCCCGGCGCCGCGGCGCGGATGCGCTCGAGGAGGGTGCCCTCGCCATCCTCCGTCGTCTCGGCGACCATCGCGCCGTGAAGGTCGAGCATGGCGGCATCGCAGCCTTCGGCGACCGCCTCCAGAATGGCGCCCGACATGCGCTCATAGGCATCGGCCGTCACGGGGCCGCTCGGCATCGCCTCGGCCGCGACCGGCGTCACGACCTCGGCGCCCGCGGCGCGGGCAAGGTCGAGATATGCGGCCATCGGCATGCCTGTCCCCTCATAGGCGCGCCGCGCCTCGGCACCGAAATAGGCGCCCCAGTCGAGGAAGCGCTGCCAATCGGTGCGCACCGGCGAGAAAGTGTTGGTCTCGTGCTTCATCATGGCGATGAGGAGGCGCATCGCTCACTCCTTGCCGTAGAGGTCCTCGGGGGAGATTTGCGGCTCGGCGATGGTCGCCAACGCGCCGTCCCGCAGCGCCCGGAAGAAGCAGCTCCGCCGGCCCGTATGGCAGGCGACGCCGGCCTGGTCGACAAGGAGCAGCAGCGTGTCGCCGTCGCAGTCGAGGCGGAGCTCGACGAGGCGCTGGACCTGGCCCGAGCGCTCGCCCTTGCGCCAGAGCCGCTGCCGCGAGCGCGACCAATAGCAGACGGCGCCCGTCGCGATCGTCTCCAGCAGCGCCTCGCGGTTCATCCACGCCATCATCAGCACCTCGCCGCTATCGTGCTGCTGCGCGATCGCGGGAATAAGGCCATCGGCCCCGAAAGCGACCGCGGCGAGGAGCTCGGCGGTGTTGGCGTCGCCGCCGGCTGCTGTCGAACTCATCTCCCCTCCTCAGCCTCCATGCTATCGCCTGAACCCGCCGCTGGCTTCCTCTCTCCTCGGGAAGAGGAAGGGCCTATTGAGCCGCTGGGCCAAATGCGATGGCCCGGGGGGACTTTAACCATGCTGTCGGGGGATGCCAAAGGGCTATGGCCGCTCCGCCCGAACTCCGCCCCATAGCTGCGCTTGTCAGGACGCGGCTCGGCGTTCTAGGTTGGCGGCCAGAACCAAGGCGACGGACAGTGCATCCGAAGCCGGGATCGGGGCAGGCAGAGCGTGACGGATACGATCCTGGAGACCGTGGGTCTCACCAAGGAGTTCGCCGGCTTCACCGCCGTGCGCGACGTGTCGCTGCGCGTGCGGCGGGGCACCATCCACGCCCTCATCGGTCCCAACGGCGCGGGCAAGACTACCGTCTTCAATCTCCTCACCAAGTTCCTCGATCCGACCGCCGGGCGCATCCTCTACAAGGGGCGCGACATCACGCGCGAGAAGGCGGCGGACGTGGCGCGGCTCGGCATCGTCCGCTCGTTCCAGATCTCGGCCGTCTTCCCGCATCTCTCGGTGCGCGAGAATGTGCGCCTCGCCTTGCAGCGCCGGCTCGGCACCTCCTTTCACTTCTGGAAGCCCGAGAGCAGCCTCGAGGTTCTGCACGAGCGCGCCGACGCGCTGATCGCCGCGGTCGGCCTTGCCGAATTCACCCACGCCATGGCGGTCGAGCTGCCCTATGGCCGCAAGCGCGCGCTCGAAATCGCGACGACGCTCGCCCTCGACCCCGAGATGCTGCTTCTCGACGAGCCGATGGCGGGGCTGGGCCATGAGGACATCGCCCGCATCTCGGCCCTCATCCGCGAGGCCGCGAAGAACCGCAGCGTGCTCATGGTCGAGCACAACCTCTCCGTCGTCGCCGACCTCTCCGACACCATCACCGTGCTGACGCGCGGCCGCATCCTCACCCAGGGAACCTATGCCGAGGTCGCGAAGAATCCCGAGGTGATCGAGGCCTATATGGGAACCGGCCATGGCTGAGGCCGCCGTTCTCGATAAGGACCTCCTCCGCGTCCGGGACCTCCATGCCTGGTACGGCGAATCGCACATCCTGCACGGCATGGACTTCGCCGTCGCCGAGGGCGAAGTCGCAACCCTTCTCGGCCGCAACGGCGCCGGCAAGACGACGACGCTGCGCGCCATCATGGGCATCGCGGCGCAGCGTCGCGGCTCCATCCGCTTTGGCGAGGAGGACCTGATCGGACTTCCATCGAACCGCATCGCGCGGCGCGGCATCGCCTATTGCCCGGAGGAGCGCGGCATCTTCGCCAGCCTCACCGTCGAGGAGAATCTGCTGCTGCCGCCGCCGGTGCGGCCGGGCGGCATGAGCGTCGAGGAGCTCTACGAGCTCTTTCCCAACCTCGCCGAACGGCGGCGGAGCCAGGGAACGAAGCTCTCCGGCGGCGAGCAGCAAATGCTGGCGATCGGCCGCATCCTGCGCACGGGCGCCCGCCTCCTCCTGCTCGACGAGCCGACCGAGGGCCTTGCACCCGTCATCGTCCAGCAGATCGGCAGCCTGATCCGCACCTTGAAGCGCAAGGGCTTCACCATCCTGCTCGTCGAGCAGAACTTCCATTTCGCCGCGACCGTCGCCGACCGGCATTTCGTCGTCGAGCACGGGCGCGTCATCGACCGCATCCGCGGCGATGAAATCGAGGGACAGCTCGGCAAGCTGCATGATTATCTTGGCGTCTGATATCAGCATCTCATTCGAAGGGAGGAAGACCGCATGATGTTCCATCGCGTGCTCGGCCTTGCGGCCGTGGGCTGCCTCGTCGCCGCCGCGGCACAGGCGCAGATTTCCGATGATGTGGTGAAGATCGGCGTGCTGACCGACATGTCGTCGCTCTACGCCGATATCGGCGGCAAGGGCTCCGTCGTCGCGGCGGAAATGGCGGTCAAGGATTTCGGCGGCAAGGTCGCGGGCAAGCCGATCGAGGTCGTCTCGGCCGACCACCTCAACAAGCCCGATGTCGGCGCCAACATCGCGCGGCAATGGATCGACCAGGACCATGTCGATGCCATCGTCGACGTGCCGACCTCGTCGGTAGCCCTCGCCGTCCAGGACGTGACCAAGGAGAAGGACCGGGTCTTCCTCATCTCGGGCGCCGCCTCCTCCGACCTCACGGGCAAGTCCTGCTCGCCGACCGGCGTCCACTGGACCTACGACACCTATGCGCTGGCGCATGGGACCGGCAGCGCCCTCGTCAAGCAGGGCGGCGACACCTGGTTCTTCATCACCGCCGATTACGCCTTCGGCCACGCCCTCGAGCGCGACACCTCGGCTGTCGTCAAGGCGGCGGGCGGCAAGGTGCTGGGCGCGGTGCGGGCGCCGCTCAACACGCCCGACTTCTCTTCCTTCCTGCTGCAGGCGCAGGCCTCCAAAGCGAAGATCATCGGCCTCGCCAATGCCGGCGGCGACACCATCAACTCGATCAAGCAGGGCGCCGAGTTCGGCATCGTCCAGGGCGGCCAGCGCTTCGCCGGCCTCCTCGTCTTCATCTCCGACGTCCACAGCCTCGGCTTGCAGACGGCGCAGGGCCTCGTGCTGACCTCGGCCTTCTACTGGGACCAGAACGACGCGACGCGCGCCTGGGCGAAGCGCTTCATGGCCGAGACGAACAAGGTGCCGACGATGGTGCAGGCCGGCGTCTACGGCGCTGTCACGCATTATCTGAAGGCGATCGCGGCGGCGAAGACGGACGAGGGGAAGGCGGTCGTCGCCAAGATGCGCGAGATCCCGATCAACGACTTCATGACGCATAACGGCAAGCTGCGCGAGGACGGCCGCGTCATGCGCGACATGTATCTTTTCCAGGTGAAGTCGCCGGCCGAGTCGAAATATCCCTACGACTACTACAAGCAGCTCGCCGTCATTCCCGCCGACCAGGCCTTCCGCCCGCTCTCGGAAAGCGAGTGCCCGCTGGTGAAGAAGGGGTGAGCGCGTTGTTGCCCGTCGCCCGGAATGAACCCTCTCCCGCGTGCGGGAGAGGGCAGGGCGAGGGTCGGCCGGATGGTGGAGTCGGCGCCTGTCATAGGCGCCGACCATGCCCTCACCCCAACCCTCTCCCGCAAGCGGAAGAGGGGGGATGAAAGGATGATCCCCCTCCTCCACATCCCGCCGCAGGCGCTGTTCGGGCAGCTCCTGCTCGGCCTTATCAACGGTGCGTTCTACGCGATGCTGAGCCTCGGCCTCGCGGTCATTTTCGGGCTCCTCAACATCATCAACTTCGCGCATGGGGCGCAGTACATGCTGGGCGCGTTCTGCGCCTGGTTCCTGCTCAACCTCGCCGGGGTCGGCTACTGGCCCTCGCTCGTCATCGCCCCCATCGCCGTCGCCCTCTTCGGCATCGTGCTGGAGCGCGCCTTCCTGCGCTGGATCTACAGGCTCGACCACCTCTACGGGCTGCTCCTCACCTTCGGCCTCGCCATCATCATCGAGGGCCTCTTCCGCCAGCAATACGGCTCCTCGGGCCAGCCCTATTCGATCCCGCCGGAGCTGACGGGCGTCTGGAATCTCGGCTTCATGTTCCTGCCCATCTACCGCGGCTGGGTCATCGCCGCCTCGGCGGTCGTCTGCTTCGGCACCTGGTTCCTCATCGAGCGCACGCGCCTCGGCGCCTATCTCCGCGCCGCGACGGAGAATCCGGTGCTGGTGCAGGCCTTCGGCATCAACGTGCCGCGCATGGTGACGCTCACTTACGGCTTCGGCGTCGGGCTCGCCGCCCTCGCCGGAGTCCTCGCCGCCCCCATCTACCAGGTGAGCCCGCTCATGGGCTCCAACATCATCATCGTCGTTTTCGCGGTCGTGGTGATCGGCGGCATGGGCTCCATTCTGGGCTCGATCGTCAGCGGCTTCGCCCTCGGCCTCGTCGAGGGGCTGACCAAGGTTTTCTATCCCGAGGCGTCGAGCACGGTCATCTTCGTCGTCATGGCGATCGTGCTCTTGCTGAAGCCGGCCGGGCTCTTCGGCCGGGCCGCGTGACGGGCGCCATGGATTCGCTCTCGACGACGACCGCCGCCGCCCCGCGCCGCAGCCTCGCGCCGAGCCGCGGCCATCTCCTCGCGCTGGGGCTCGTCGTCCTCGCCCTCGTCGCGCCCTTCCTGCTCTATCCCGTCTTCCTCATGAAGGCGCTGTGCTTCGCGCTCTTCGCCTGCGCCTTCAACCTCCTGATCGGCTATGTCGGGCTGCTCTCCTTCGGCCATGCCGCCTTCATGGGCGGGGCCGCCTATGTGACGGCGCATGCCGCCAAGGTCTGGGGTTTCCCGCCCGAGGCCGCGATCCTGCTCGGCACCGCGGCGGCGGCGGTCTTGGGCACGGTCTTCGGCTGGCTCGCCATCCGCCGCCAGGGCATCTATTTCGCCATGGTCACCCTAGCGCTCGCGCAGATGCTCTATTTCTATGCGCTCCAGGCGCCCTTCACGCATGGCGAGGACGGCATCCAGGCGGTGCCGCGCGGCCGCCTCTTCGGCCTCGTCGATCTCGGCGAGCCGAGCAACCTTGCCATGTATTATTTCGTCCTGGCGATGTTCCTCATCGGCTTCTTCATAATCTATCGCACGATCCATTCGCCCTTCGGCCAGGTCTTGAAGGCGATCCGCGAGAACGAGCCGCGCGCCATCTCGCTCGGCTACAAGACCGAGCAGTACAAGCTCGTGGCCTTCATCCTCTCGGCGACGCTGGCGGGGCTCGCCGGCGCGACCAAGGCGCTCGTCTTTCAGCTCGCCTCCTTGACCGATGTCGACTGGACGATGTCGGGCGAGGTCGTGCTCATGACCCTCGTCGGCGGGCTCGGCACGGTGCTGGGGCCGGTCGCCGGCGCCTTCATCGTGGTGACGATGGAGAACTACCTCGCGCAGTTCGGCTCCTGGGTCACCATCATCCAGGGCGTCATCTTCGTCCTCTGCGTCTTGACCTTCCGTCGCGGCGTCGTCGGCGAGATCGCCCACCTCCTCCAGCGCCGGGCAGGGCGCAAGGAGAGCTAGATGGGCGCCGCCGGCCGCGCCGTCGCTCGCCTTGCCTCCCTCGCCATCGCCGCCGGCCTTGCCTTCGAGGCGGCGGCCCTCGCCTGGTGGGCCAGCGTCTATGGTCCGATCGCCTCGGCCGAGGGGCCGGGCGGGCTCGGCAACGCCCTCTCCTGCCTCTATTCGCGCCGCGGCGTCTGCGCCTTCATCGCCGCCCTTGCCGGCGATGCCGGACGCCTGCCCTCCTATTCGCCCGGCCTCTTCTGGCTCGGCATCGTGGCGCTGTGCTGCGGCGCGGCAGCCCATCTCATTCTGGCGCAGAGCCGATGAGGAGCTGCGGCGGTCCGGTCGCGGCCGCGCTCAGCTCCGCCAGCGCAGGGTTCGCCCCTTTACCGGATTGACGAACGGCCGCCCCTCGGCGCGGGCGCGGGCATATTCCGCCTTCAGCCGGTAATACCATTTCGCCTGGGTGTCGGCGTCGTTGACGAGGAGAAGCGGCGGCGCGTGGCGCAGCCCCGCCTGCTGCTTCGCGACGATGTCGCGGTCCTGGCGCAGGAAGCTGCGCACGAAGGGCCGGAGCAGCGGCCGCAGCGGCGTCAGCCACGGCATCGTCCAATAGACGGCGTGGTTGACCTCGGTCGCGCCGGCATCGATCGGCGTCACGGCGGTCAGGCTGCAGAGCATGTGGCGGCCGGCACGGATATGCTCGATGCGGATGCCGGGCAGGCGGAAGGCGATTTCCGTCTCGGGCGCGCCGCCGAGAATGCGATAGGCGCGCGAATTCGCCGAAGGGGCATGGCGGAGCATGGTGAAGCCCCAGTCGGACGGGGCGAAGGCCTTCGCCTTCTCGTGGATGGAGCGGCGCGACCGCCACCACCACGAACGGTGCACGAAGGGGCCATGCGCCGGATCCATGAGGCCGATCACGGCATGGTCGATCCCGCCCGGAAAGCGCATCGTCTCGACCAGCCTGTAGCCGGTGGCCTCGCCGATATCGGGGATGCGGGGGATGTCGGGCGCGCCCGCCGGGTCGGCGCCGCCATAGACCCAGATGTTGCCCTGGACCTCGCGCGCCGGATAGGCGGCGGCGCGAATGCGAGACACCTCGAAGGCCTGGCCCGGCACCAGCGACGGGATGGCGGTGCAGCGTCCATCCGTGCCGAAGCGCCAGCCATGATAGCAGCACTCGATCTCGGCCCCGTCGAAGCGGCCGCAGGAGAGCGGGATGCCGCGATGCGGGCAGAGATCGCGCAGGGCGAAGACGCCGCCGCCGGCGTCGCGGCCGAGGAGCAGCGGCTCGCCGAGGATCGTCTTCGCCAGCATCTTGCCGCGCCGCAGGCGATGGCCCGGCAGCGCGTAATACCAAGCCTCGCGCAGCGGCGTCTCGCCGCCGACCTCGCCGCCTTCGCTCTCCTTGCTCTCGCGCATGCCGGGCGCGAGATTAGCGGCGGCGGCGAGGCGGCGAAAGCCTCATCCGGCACCGCCCCGCCGCGGCGGAACAGGCTGCGGCCGCGACCGTTCTGCGAGAAGATGCCCGACCCGCGCCAGCCCTCCGAAGCGATGCCGCGCCTCGACCTTTCCATCGAGACGGCGACAGCGCGCGAATTCGTGCAGCGCGGCGCCGCGCGCTATTTCGCGGCGCGGCGGCAGCGCATTCCGGACTTCGTCCGCCGCAACTTCTCGCTGCGCGCCGCCATCGCCCTGCATCGGCAGGCCTTGGGCTGGGACCTTCTGCGCGCACCGGCTAATCTCTTCCTCGCCCCGCCGCATTTGGCGCTGCGCCTCGCCAGCCCGCTGCTCGCGCGCTTCGGCGGCCGGCTCGGGCGGAAGCTGGCGCGGCACGGGCTTCTCCTCGAGACCAAGGTCGCGCGCGAGATCGCCTGGCGCGTCCAGACCGAGCTCCTCGAACTGCCCTGCCGCCAGCCCGGGCGCATCTTTCGCCGCGACGCGCTGCTCGAGACCATCCTCGCCGACCGGGACCTCTTGGCGCGCCTCCACGCGCCGCTCGCCGCGATCGGACGCCATGCGGACGAGGCGCAGTTCCGCGAGCGCCTCGAAAACGCCATGCTCTCCTATGCCGGCACGCGGGCCGCCGCGGCCGAGATCTCGGCGGGGCTGCTGACGCTCGGCGTCGGCGCGCTCACGGTGAAGCAGCTCACGCCCGGCGCCTTGAGCCTCGGCCCGATCCTCGCCGGCTTCCTGGCGCAGCAGACGGCGATCGCCTCCTTTCCCCTGGGCGCCGCGCTCGGCACTCTCTGGTATGGCTGGTTCCCGGCCACCGCCTCGCCGCTGCTCGTCGGCGGCATGACGGCCGGCCTCATGGGGGCGGCTTCGATCGCCGCCAGCTTCGCCGGCATCGTCGCCGATCCCGTGCAGCGCATCCTCGGCCTTCATCGCCGCCGCCTCGAACGCCTCATCGACGCGCTCGAACGGCACTTCACCGACCCGCGGGCGCAAGGCTTCCTCGCGCGCGACCAATATGTGGCCCGGCTCCTCGATCTTCTTGACCTCGTCGCCGGCGCCTATCGCGTCGCCGCGCATTAGGTCGTGCGCGGCTCTCCGAAGAGGAGCTCCGATCTCCGAAGGTGGCGCCATGATCTCGCAAGTGCGCGATTCGCCCGCGGCGCCTCGATCCCGTGCGCCGATTCTCTAGATGTGCGTGTATCCGCCTCGGTTTGGCATTACCTGTCGTGGAATTCGGACCGGCCCGACCATCCGCATGGCCCGATTTTCCAGTTGCGCTCTCGCATTTGCGAAACGCATCTGCGAACAATTTGACATTCTCAACGTTAAATTAATACAAGGATCGGAGCGTAGGCAGGATATTCAACCTATCCGTTGTGCCTTTGCGGCGCAAAATTCGCCATCTCCGGCGAGCTCGGTTGACGGTCGAAGAAAGGGCCCGTCATGGATGATGTGAGGAACCTTCGCGACGACGCCGCAGGCTACTGCATCGAGGATCTTACCGTCGGCATGACCGCGGTCTACGCCCGCACGGTCACCGAGGCCGACGTCGTCCTCTTCGCCGGCATCTCGGGCGACAACAATCCCGTCCATATGAACGAGCTCTATGCGGCGCGCACGCTCTTCAAGGGCCGCATCGTCCACGGCATGCTGTCGGCGAGCTTCCTCTCGACCGCGATCGCCAGCCGCCTGCCCGGCCCCGGCTCGATCTATCTCAGCCAGAATCTCAAATTCTGCGCGCCGGTGCGCGCCGGCGACACGGTGGAGGCGCGCGTCACCGTCACCGACATCATGCCCGAGAAGCGGCGCGTTGCCCTCAAGACCGTGTGCAGCGTCGCCGGCAAGGTCGTCGTCGACGGCGACGCGCTGGTGATGGTCCCGACGCGGACCTAGCGGCGGCGCCGGGCTTCGCGCCGTCTGCCACCGCCCTTCTCGATCACTGCGCGATCTGCGTCGGCGCCGCCGCGGCGACCGCCGCCTTCGCCATCGCCTTGGGCGAAAGCGCAGCCGCTGGCTCGGCCGGCGGCGCGCTCGAGCCGCTGCCGACGGTGCCGGCCGCTCCCGCCTCGCCAGAGCCGGCGCTGCGGCCGATGAAGGGTACGCTCTGGCCCGCCTCGCCGGCGCTCATGCCGATGAACGGCATGCTTTCGCCCGAGGCCGTCCGGCCCAGATATCGATAAAACCCGCTCCGCTCCTCCGTCGCGCTGCCGCCTGCCGACTGCGCCCAGGCGGCGCCGCCGGCCGCAAGCACCATGGCGGCCGCGACCACTATTCGTCCAACGCGCATTGCAACTACCCCGATCATCGCTCGCCGCGCTACCCGGCGGGCTCCTGTCGCGTAAAACGCGGGACGGGAATGCCCGTTCCGGGGCGCGTCGCGGTGCCTCGCCCGGCAGGCTCAGAGGAGATTGACCGGCAGCTTCAAGTAATGGACGCCATTTGCCTCGGCCGCCGGCAGCGCGCCCGCGCGCATATTGACCTGCACCGCCGGAATGAGGAGCGCCGGAAAGGGGAGCGTCCTGTCGCGCTCGCTGCGCAGGGCGACGAACGCCGGCTCGTCGACACCGTCGGCCACGTGAATGTTGCCGGCGCGCTGCGCCGCGACCGTGGTCAGCCATTCGGGTGCGCGGCCGCCCGGCTGGTAGTCGTGGCACACATAAAGCCGCGTCTCGGGCGGCAGATCGAGAATGCGGCGCAGCGAGCGGTAGAGCTGCCGCGGATCGCCGCCCGGGAAGTCGCAGCGCGCCGTGCCGCCATCCGGCATGAAAAGCGTGTCGCCGCAGAAGGCGGCATCGCCGACGAGGTAGGTGCAGCAGGACGGCGTGTGGCCGGGCGTCGCCATGACGCGCGCCGTGAGGCCGCCGATCGCGAATTCCTCGCCATCGGCGAAGAGCCGGTCGAACTGGCTGCCATCGGCGCGGAACTCATCGCCGGCATGAAAGATCGCCCCGAAGCGCCGCTGCACCTCGACGACGCCGGCGCCGATCGCGATGCGGCCGCCGGCCTTCGCCTTCAGATAGGGCGCCGCCGTCAGATGATCGGCATGGATATGGGTTTCGAGGATCCAGGCGAGGTCGAGCCTCATCTCTTCGATATAGGCGAGGAGGCGGTCGGCCGATGCCGTCGAGCTGCGGCCGCAGCGGGCGTCGAAATCGAGCACCGGGTCGATGACGGCGCAGGCGCTCCCCGCCCCGCCATGGACGACATGGCTCACCGTCGAGGTCGCCTTGTCGAAGAAGGACTGGACGGCGATCGCCATGACTGGCCCCTCCGCGACGCTTCGCCTCAGGCCTTCAGCTTATACCCGCGCGCGATCAGGCGGAAACAGAGGAGGAGCAGGCCGGCGTTGCACGCCGCCACGGCGGCCATCCCGGTCGCGAGCGCGGCGTCGGCCTTGCCGGTCAAGGCATACCGGAAGCCGTCGATCAAATAGAAGAACGGATCGAAGCGGGCGACGAGCTGCCAGCTCGCCGGCAGGCGGTCGATCGAATAAAAGGTGCCGGAGAGGAAGGAGAGCGGCGTCACGACGAAGTTGGTGACGGCCGCGATGTGGTCGAACTTCTCCGCCCAGATGCCGCCGAGGAGGCCCAGCAGCGACAGCAGCAGCGCCGCCGAGAGGCCGAAGAAGAGGAGGGCCGCCGCGTCGTGGATGCGGATCGGCACGACGCACCAGATGGCGAGCGAGACGACGGCGCCGACGACGACGCCGCGCGTCATGCCGCCCAGCGTATAGGCGAGGGTCAGCTCGCCGCCGCTCAAGGGCGGCATCAGCACGTCGACGATGTTGCCCTGCACCTTCGAGATGATGATCGAGGAGGAGGTGTTGGCGAAGGCGTTCTGCATCACCGCCATGATGATGAGGCCGGGCGCGAGGAAGGCGCCATAGCCGGCGCCGCCCGCCCCGCCGCGCCCGGCGCCGCCGAGGGCGAGAAGAAAGACGGCGAGGAAGAGCAGGGTCGTCACCACAGGCGCCGCGATCGTCTGGGTCGAGACTTTGAGGAAGCGCCACACTTCGCGGCTGTAGAGGGTCCAGAAGCCGATCCAGTTGACGGCGCCGATGCGGCGCACCGCCGGCGGGGATGCAGGGAGCAAGGCGATCTCCTGATATACTGCCGCGAGCTGTAGCGGCGCCGCGCCGGCAAGGCAAGCGAGGAGGACCCGTGCAGGAGGCGAAGCGGAGAGCCGGGCGGCCGCTCACCGCGGCGTCGCTCGAACGGGCGGCGCTCGATTACCTCGAACGGTTCGCGAGCTCCGCCGCTGACCTCCGCCGCGTCCTGCTCCGGCGCGTCAAGCGCGCGGCGGAACGGGACGGCAGCGACGCCCGCGCCGGCGCCGCGCTCGTCGAGGCGGTCGTCGCGCGCCTCACCCGCGCCGGGCTCGTCGACGATGCCCGCTATGCCGAGGCGAAGGCGGCGAGCCTCCACCGCCGCGGCGCCTCGCGGCGAATGATCGCGGGGCAGCTCGCCCGCCACGGCATCGACCGCGACCGCGTCGCGGCGGCGCTCGCCGGGCTGGCCCCGGCGGGCGTGGGCGATCCCGACCTCGCCGCCGCCTGCGCCCTCGCCCGGCGCCGCCGCCTCGGTCCCTACCGGGCGCCCGAGGAGCGCGCGAGCCGGCGCGACAAGGACCTCGCCGCTCTCGCCCGCCACGGCTTCTCGCTCGAGATCGCGCGCCGCGTCCTCGCATGCGCCGATAGCGCCGAGCTCGAGGCGCTGGCGCGAGGGGAGGCATGAGGCGTTCGGGACGGCTCCCCCTCACCCTGCCCTCTCCTCCTCCAGGGGGAGAGGGGTGCGCAGGGTTGGCGAGGCATCGCCGAGCCTTACCCGGAGCTGGGTGAGGGGGCATGCCGCAAGCTTCTTGCCTCAAGCATCAAGCCGAGCGCGTCTTCGGCGGGTTCTCGCGCCGGCTGCGCTCGCTCGCGAGCTCGCCCAGGTAATTCGGCTTGAAGGCATAGGGCATCTCGATGCCGTTGCGGTCGAAGCTCTGCTTCATGCGCCGCGCGAATTCGCGGCCGACCGCCCATTGCCGGCGCGGCAGGGTCTTGAGCCGCGCCTGCACGACGACGCCGAGCTCGCTCATCTTGTCGATGCCGACGAATTCGAGCGGCGCCAGGATGGCGGGCCGGAACTCGGCATCGTCCCGCATCCCTTCCGCCACCTGGTCGAGAAGCTCGGCGACGCGGTCCACATCCTCGCGATAGGAGATCGGCACGTTGGCGACGAAATAGGCGTAATCGCGCGTCATGTTGCTGATCGAGGTGACCTCGCTGAAGGGCACCGAATGCACCGCGCCGGCGCTGTCGCGCAGGCGAATGGTGCGGATCGAGATGGCTTCGACGACGCCCGAATGGCCCTTCCCGACATCGACGACGTCGCCGACCGCGAGCTGGTCCTCGATGAGGATGAAGAGCCCGGTGATGACGTCCTTGACGAGCGCCTGGCTGCCGAAGCCGATGGCGAGGCCGACGACCCCGGCGCCGGCGAGGAGCGGCCCGATATCGACGCCGAGCTCGGAGAGGACGATGAGCGCGATCAGCACGATGAGGAGGACGAGCATGCTGGTCCGCAGGAGCGGCAGCAGCGTGCGGGCGCGGGCGCTGCGCTGCACCAGCATGCCGTTGCTGTCGACGGCGCTGAGATAACGCTCGATCGCCGAGCTGAAGAACTCCCACAGGATGAGGGCGACGAGGATGACGGCGCCGATGCTGACGGCGCTTCCCGTCAGATGCCGGCCGAAATCGGAGTTGAGCCAGGAGAAGGCGTCGATGCTCCAGGCCTGGAGGATCGTCAGGATCGCGAAGGCGTAGACGAGCGTCGCGACAACGATGGTGAGCACCGGCAGATAGCGGTTGGCGCGCGCTTCCAGCGTCGGAAACCGCGTCTTGAGATCGTTGCCGATGGCGAAGCCCCGCCGGCTCAGGCGTCGCACGAGATTGACGACGAGGCGGGCGGCGATGATGACGAGGATCGACAGCACCGTGCCGCGGAAAACGTAGGTGAAGCCGCCCTCGACGCGGAGCGCATATACAACGAAGATGCCGACGATATAGATGATGGCGAGGATGTGCCAGGTGTCGGCGAGGCGCTGGCGGAGCATGCGCCAGCCGCCGGACTTCGCGGCGGGCGCGTCGTGGCCGCGCAGCCAATCGCCGACATGGGCGCGGTTCTGCAGCACGAAGATGACGGCGAGAACGGCGATGACGAGGGCCGTGCCCTTCAGCAGCAGGGCGTAGACGCTGCCCGGGACGCCGAGCCACCAGGACCCGGCGGCGATCGAATAGCCCCAGACCGCGGTGTAGGTGAAGCGCTTCGTCCAGACATAAAGATAGCTGCGCGTCTCCTCGCCGAAATAGTGCAGGATCGAAGGCCCGCGGCGCGGCAGCAGGATGATGCGCGCCACGGCGACGATGATGCGTGTCGTGACATAGGCGCTGACGAGAGTCGTCGCGACTTGCGCCGTGGCAAAGCGCGGATCGGTGAAGGGCAGGACGAGATAGGCGATGCCGGCGAAGGTCAGGATCGGCAGCGCGTCGAGTACGGCGCGCGCGAGGACGAGGAGGAGGCGCGCGAAGACATGCGCACTGCCATTGCCGGCGAGCGATTGGCGCGGCCGCCGCAGGACGATGCGCAGCAGCCACTCGCCGAAGAGCGCGAAGCCGAAAATGACGCCGAGCTTCAGCGCGACGTCGAGCCAGAAGGCGCGCGCCTCGGGCTCGCTCACCTGGCGCTCCAGCCAGGAGACGAGGCGCGGCGCGTCGACGAGGACGGCGGCCGTCGCCACGATCTCGCCGCTGAAGGCGTCGATCCGCTGCGACAGGTCGCTCAGCACCGTCGCCGGGCTCGGCGCCTGCTGCGCCGGGACGCCGCGCTGCGCGGCGATGAGGCCGCGCAGCTCCTCGACGAGGCGGGCGCGTTGCTTCTCGTCCTGCAGCGTGCCGACGAGCTTTTCGAGCTCGGCGGTGCTGACCGCGTTCGACGCCGCCGCGGATTGCGGCGCCGGCTGCTGCGCGACCGCCGGCGCGGCGAGGACGAGGGCGAAGGTCAGGGCCAATCCGATGAGGCGGCAGCTTGCGCCCGCGCGCCCGCGCGCCGCCGCGCCGTTCCGGCGGGGGGCTCCTACTCGGAATTTCATGGCGGCGAGATTACCCGCCTCGCAAAAAGCCGCCAACCCTCTCCCCTTCGGCGCGGAGGGCGCCCTCAGCGCATCGGCGGAGGCGCGGCGCGTGCTATTCGCCAGCGCGCTCCGCCATCAGCGCGGCCACTTCGCGCGCCAGCGGGTCGGGATCGGCGCGGAGCGCCGCCTCGACGCGCCGGCGGTCGGCGAGGCTGCGGTTCTGGTTCAGCTTGAACTTGCCTTCGAGCCGCGTCACCGGGATCGCAAAGCCGACGATGCCGCGCAGCATGCCGGCGACATAGCTCTCGGGCTGGTCGGCGAGGCGCCAGGGCGTCGGCCGTCCCGCCTCGTAGATGTCGGCGAGGCGGCCGACGAGGCGGGCGAGCGCCGCCGGCTCCTCGATCGCCTCGGCCCGGCCGTAGGCGTGCACCGAGGCGTAGTTCCAGGTCGGAACGGCGGGATGCGTCTCGTACCAGTTCGGCGAGACATAGGCGTGCGGCCCGGCGAAGATGACAAGCGCCTCGGCGCCGCCGCGCAGGTCCTCGACCTGCGGATTGGGACGCGCAAGATGGCAGAGGAGCGTCCCCCGCGGGCCCGCCTCGGCGTCATAGATGAAGGGAAGCTGGCTCGCGATGAGCCCGCCCGCCCCGTGCGTCACGATCGTCGCGAAGCTGTTGCGGCGCATGAGCTCGGCGAGGATCTCGGGCCGCGTCTCGGCAAAATGCTTCGGCAGATAGACCATAATTCCCTCGTCGCGGCACCGCCCCCGTCAGGCGAGCTTGTCGTAGAGGAGGCTGATCAGCAAGCCGATTCCCGACAGCGTCAGGATGGCGCCCGAGCCGCGATTAAGCCAGAGGAGATGGCTTTCGCGGAAGGAGCTGCGGAAGAGCCCGGCGCCGAGGCTGAGCCCCAGCCACCAGAGAAGCGAGCCGCCGAGGACGCCTGCCACCAGCATGCCGGCGCGCGGCAGCGTCGCCTCGGCGCCGGTGAATCCGACCGCCGCGAAGATGCCGAGGAAGGCGAGGATCGTCACCGGGTTGGTGATCGTCAGCACGAAGGTGGAGAGATAGGCGCCGAAGAGGTTTTCCGCGCTCTTCGCCGGCTTTTCGAGACGCACCGCGCGCTTGCCGAGGGCCGAGGCGCCGAGATAGAGGAGGAAGACGCCGCCGGCGCCGCGCAGCCAGCTCTGATAGTCGAGGAGGAGATCGGCGACGACGGTGAGGCCGAAGCCGGCGATGATGCCGAAGAGGGTGTCGGCGCTGGCGGCGCCGAGGCCCGAGATGAAGCCGAAGAGACGGCCGTCGAAGACGGTGCGACGCACGCAGAGCACGCCGACCGGGCCGACCGGAACGGCAATGACGATGCCGACGGCGATGCCCTTCAGGAAGAAGACGAACAGCATGGGGGCGTGGGCATCGGAATAGGACGATCTGGTGGGCGGCCACTCATAGGCTCTCGCCCGCCGCGAAGCAACCCGCACCTACAAGATCTGCTCTCCCCAACGGGCCACCGCCTTCATGCAATCATCCCCTCTCCGCCCCGCTGGGGCGGAGAGGGGCGAGTGAGGGCGAGGGAGTCGCCGGGGGTGCGGTTTTCTGCAAAGATCGCGCATGGAGCAGCCGCCTTTACCGACCTCTCTCCGGAAGGGAGAGGAATTCGTCAGCAGCGCGTGGAGGGAAGGCCATGTCGGCGCATGATTTCGAATTCCCGGCGATCGACGGCGGCAGCCTGCCGCTCGCGCAGTACAGCGGCCGCCCGATCTTCGTCGTCAATACCGCCTCCTTCTGCGGCTACACGCCGCAATATCGCGAGCTCGAGGCCCTGTGGCGGAACTACCGCGAGCGCGGCCTCGTCGTGATCGGCGTGCCCTCCAACGATTTCGGCGCGCAGGAGCCGGGCACGGCCGCCGAGATCAAGCAGTTCTGCGAGACGACTTACGCGGTCGACTTCCCGCTCGCCGACAAGCAGAGGGTCATCGGCGACGACGCCCATCCCTTCTTCCGCTGGATCGCCGAGGAGCTGGGCGAGGCCGGCGTCCCGCGCTGGAACTTCCACAAATATCTCATCGCTCCCGACGGCAGCCTCGCCGGCGCCTGGCCCTCGCGCGTCAGCCCGACGGCGCCCGAGATCACCACGGAAATCGAGGCGCTGCTCGCGGGCTAGACACCGATGCCATGAAAGTCGCCGTGAAGCTTGCGCGGCCGTCCCGGTCGGACATATGATGTGTTCTCTTTTTGTCCCGATGATATACTTGACTGAACGACCGAAACCCTTGAGAACGAAGGGTGACAGGCCGGCGCCAAGGAAACCAATCGGGTCCTCCGAAACAGGAGTGACCTTTGGACAAAGAGGAAGGAACAGATAGAGGCGGCGAATCGGAGGGCGCCTATGGCACGCCGCACCCTGGCGACGTAAGGCTCATTCTGGACGGCAGCGGCGCCGATGAGATGGGCGACGCCCTGATAGCCGCCCCCTCTCGTCAGCCCTTAAGCGACTCCTCTTGAGCTCCATGCTGGACCGGAGGGCATCACCTATTTTCCGGGCGCCACCGCACCCGCTACAGGTGATTTCCGTATCAAGGCTCAGCTTGGACGGGCCGGTATAACGCTTGCTGCCGCATTTCGGGCACTTCGCGCTTGCGCCTTGGATGAAGTACGGGACGGGTGTCACGGCATATCCTCCAATGATTCGCTGGGGCGATTGGCACGGGCGCTTTACGAGACGATGGAATATCTAGATCCGAACACCGGGGATAGCGGCTGGGAGACTCTCTCGGAACGAGAGAGGGAGTTCTACCGTCTTGCCGTCTCCGGCCTGCTTCTTGAACGCCGCGATGTGCTCCGCGTTCTGCATGTCGATCTCGCCGACGATCGCGTAGTAGACCGGACTGGCGACGTTCGCGAACAGGCGAACGTGCGTTAACCCAAAGGCTTTCTTTGAACTGACAAGGTAGGATAGATGCAGCGATTCACGGGCGCGTAATGGTGTTCAGCCATAGGTATACTGCCTCATGAAATCAGCGAACGACGATCAATTGACCGATAAAGAAATCGCTGAGCGCATGGAGCGGGCGCTCAAGCGGTCATTCAAGATGCCGCCGACTCCGCACAAGCCTTTACACAAAGAATCTTCGCGGCGTAAAAAGAGCGCGCCCCGCAAGAAGGGTGGCGGCCACCGCCAAGGCTAAGGTCTTAGTTACTTACCGCACTTCTTCGTAATGGGCTTGGGCGTTGACCGCGTGTGTGTGGACACTTTCACGGTCTTCGGCCCAGGCTTTCCTTTACGCTCAGGACGACATTTAACGTCAGACATAACCAATCACCTCCTTTCCGGAGCGGGTCTGCTCCTGCCAATAAGCAGCCAGCATCCGGGCAGAGGCAAAAATGGCGGTGACCGCCGATTCCCGCTCTAAGGAAACGGGAATGAGGAGTCAAGCCCGACTCGTCATGCGTGTACTAGGCCATGGACTCATAATGCCTGAGCCAGAGGCGGACGGCGGCGAGCTTGAGCATGGCGAGGAAGTTGGAGGCGTGCTTTTCGTAGCGCGTAGCGA